>Ga0209630_10000017_pt1 | contig 206545 bp, 190 predicted proteins | sample COG_01_FD_184745 | JGI IMG/M metagenome (GOLD analysis project Ga0209630, IMG submission 184745) | Pelagic Microbial community sample from North Sea - COGITO 998_met_01 (SPAdes) (version 2) | ecosystem: Environmental > Aquatic > Marine > Neritic zone/Coastal water | place: Helgoland, sampling...
AAGCCGATGCAAAGAAGCAGAGCTGGATGTATGAAAATATGTTCAAAAGCCGTTATTACGAAGAATGCATGGAGGCTGCTTATCTAGAAGGCAAGCAACCCGTATTTAACATGGCCAACGGCCCTGTCCCCGGCGAAATGCACCTTTCTAATGGCCAGGAACCCTGCGCTGTTGGTGTTTGTGCCCACCTCAATGCCGACGATGCAGTATTTGCAACTCATCGACCACACCATATCGCCATAGCCAAGGGTGTTAATTTAAAGGCTATGACTGCAGAGATATTTGGTAAGAAGACGGGCCTATCTGGCGGTCGCGGTGGTCATATGCATTTATTTGATACCGATGTGAATTTTGCCTGTAGCGGCATCATTGCTGAAGGTATGGGTCCTGCAGCGGGAGTAGCGCTGGCACGAAAACTGCGCAATGAGCCCGGTGTTGCTATCGCCTTTATTGGCGAAGGCGCTGCTAACCAAGGGGCCTTTCATGAAACCATGAACCTTGCCGCAGTATGGAATCTCCCCTTTGTTTGTATTATTGAAGACAATGCCTGGGGCATCTCTGTCGCAAAAACAGACGCAACAGCAGTACCTAGAAACGATGTCCGTGCGGCAGCCTATGGAATCCCCGGTGAATATGTAGAAGGCAATGACCCTTTGGCTATTTACGCTGCTGCAGAACGTGCTATTAACAGAGCACGGGCGGGAGATGGTCCTAGTCTGATAGAAATAGAAACTTATCGTTTGGCTGGCCACTTTATGGGCGATGCTGAAGCCTATCGCCCTGAGGGTGAAAAAGATGGTCTTTTCTCGAAAGACCCTATTCCAGCGTTTCGAACTCATTTATTAGAGAGTGGCGCCTTAGATGAAGCTGCCCTGAAGAACATTGAGAATGCTATGCATACCGAGGTCGATGAGGCCTTTGAGTTTGCCCGGGCAGCAGCTGAACCCGAACCCGCTGAAGCACTAGAAAAAGTCTTTGCTTAGGAGAGAATAATGGCCACACCAAAACGTAAATTAACCACCGCGAAGGCAATCAGTGAAGCTATTTCTCAAGAAATGGAAGCTGATAATAATGTTTTTGTCATGGGCGAAGATATTGCCAAACTCGGAGGCGTCTTTGGCACCACAACCGGTTTGCTGGATAAATTCGGGCCTGAACGAGTTCGTGATACCCCTATCTCGGAGACAGCCTTTATTGGCTCTGCAGTAGGTGCCGCTGCGGTAGGGATGCGCCCGATAGTAGAACTCATGTTTGTCGATTTTTTCGGCGTTTGCATGGACGCTATTTATAATCTTGCAGCTAAAAATTGCTATTTCTCAGGAGGCAATCAACCTATTCCTATGGTGCTGATGACCTCAGTCGGTGGTGGTTATGGTGATGCAGGACAACACAGCCAATGTTTATACGGCACCTTTGCGCATTTGCCAGGAATGAAGGTAGTTGTTCCTTCAAATGCGTATGATGCAAAAGGCCTAATGCATACCGCTGTAGCCGATGATAATCCAGTTATTTTCATGCTTCATAAAAACCTACAAGGTATGGGCTGGCTAGGTACTGTTAAAGGTTCAATCGTGGATGTGCCAAAAGAAACCTATGGCATTCCCTTTGGTGAAGCTGCCATTGTTCGCGAAGGTAAAGACATCACTCTCGTTGGCTTGGGTGTAACAGTTCACATGGCGCTTGATGCAGCAGAAGCCTTAGCTAAAGAGGGTGTTGAGGCAGAAGTTGTTGACCTGCGAACTTTAGTGCCACTAGATCGTGACACGGTATTTAATTCAGTTTCCAAGACTGGCCGTCTATTAGTAATTGATGATGATTACATCAGCTACGGTGTTAGTGGTGAAATTATTTCATCGGTTGCAGAACAAGACAGCAGTGTTTTCAAAACATCTCCACAACGAATTGCATTCCCGGATATTCCAATACCCTTTACCCGTGCGATGGAACAATTCGCACTACCAAACAAAGATAAAATTTTTAATACCGTCAAAGATATGATGAAGGATTAATAACATGGATATAATAATTACAAACGATATTGTTGAAGATGGTGCAGAAGCGGTCATTGTTGCTTGGTATTTCGAAGATGGTGATGATGTAGAAAAAGATGCCGTACTAGCAGATATCATGATTGAAAAAGCATCGCTTGAATTTCCTGCGCCCTGCGCTGGAAAATTAACTATCAAGAAAGAATGTGAAGTGGTTTTAAAAGAAGGCGATATTATCGCCACTATAGAATAATGATTTGACCCAGAAAGGTCTAAATGATTAATTTCACAAACTAGTTTCTTGATTATACTTATCCACTGCAGCTTTCAACAGCTTATAGCCTTCAACCAATCGCACTGAAGGTCTACCCAAGAATGCTTCGGAAATTGAAACTAATCGTTGATTTCGAACAGCTGATACAGAACTTAACGATGGATTATCACTTATTACCGAGGGGCGATATTTATCTTCTTTAACACCACACCATGAGATGGCAATGATGTCTGGATTCAACTTGGAAAATTGTTCAAACTCAAGCGGCAAACTTATTTCTTCAAATTCTTCTAACGCATTACTTCCACCTGCTAATTCGATCAGATCGTGAACCCAGCTTTTTCTTGCCGCTACTATGATTGGCTTTGGCCACCACTGTACTGCTATTGAAGGACGCTGCTTACCTGAATCATCGACTGGTCTAATTTCCTGTTGCATATCTTCAATCAATTGTGTGCCGCGATCGGCAACACCTAACTGTTGTGCAATGTCATCAATATCCTGGTATACCGCTGCTAATGATTCTGGGGCAGATGCCCAATAAGGTAATCCTGCATGTTTTAAAGAATCGATAACCTTCTCGTGACCTGGGACAGTTAAGGAAGCCAATACTAGATCAGGTTTCAGTTGGGAAATTACTTCTGCATCAACTTGAAGATCAGGCCCTACTCTTGGCAAGCTGGAGACGACTTCTTCTGGGTGATCGGAGTGGTTATCAACACCGACTAAATATTCTGCACAACCTAGTGCACAAACAATCTCTGTATTGGAACAGGTAGTTGAGACAATACGCATTTAAAACTACGGCCTACATATTCCTGCGATATTGACCGCCAACTTCGAAGAATGCATTCGTTATTTGACCGAGTGAACAGTGCTCAACAGCATCCATTAAAACTGCGAAAACGTTTTCATTATTTTGTGCAGCTTTTTTCAGTTTCTCAATATGATTTTCACTTTGATCTTTATGTCGCGAATGAAAATCTTCGAGACGGCTCAACTGGCTTTGCTTCTCTGCTTCAGTTGAACGGGCCAACTCGATATCTTTTGTCTGTTCATCTGCATTTGGATTTTCGAAAGTATTGACGCCAATAATAGGGAGTTCACCACTATGCTTTAGCATTTCATACTGCATCGATTCATCTTGAATCTTACCTCGTTGATAACCCGTTTCCATTGAACCAAGCACACCACCGCGTTCTGACATTCGATCAAACTCTTGTAGAACGGCTTCTTCAACCAGATTGGTTAACTCCTCTACAATGAAAGAACCTTGAAGCGAATTCTCATTTTTGGAAAGGCCATATTCTTGATTAATGATCAATTGTATTGCCATTGCTCTGCGCACTGAATCTTCTGTTGGCGTAGTAATCGCCTCATCATAAGCATTAGTGTGCAAACTATTACAATTATCATTGATCGCAATTAAAGCTTGTAAGGTCGTTCTAATATCATTGAAGTCTATTTCTTGCGCATGCAAGGAACGACCTGAGGTCTGAATATGATATTTCAATTTCTGGCTGCGTTCATTCGCACCATATTTAAAACGCATCGTCGTAGACCATATACGGCGAGCAACACGTCCCATAACAGTATATTCAGTATCCATGCCGTTAGAGAAAAAGAACGAAAGGTTCCCTGCAAAGTCATCGATATCCATTCCACGTGATAGATATGTTTCGACGTATGTGAAACCATTGGCTAAAGTAAATGCCAATTGTGAGATAGGATTCGCACCTGCTTCTGCGATGTGATAACCGGAGATAGAGACTGAATAGAAATTCTTAACATTTTTATCGACGAAATACTGTTGTATATCACCCATTAACTTGAGACTAAATTCAGTTGAAAAAATACAGGTGTTCTGCCCCTGATCTTCCTTAAGAATATCAGCTTGAACGGTGCCACGAACATTTTCCAGAGACCAGTCTTTGATTTTTAATTTTTCTTCAGCTGTAGCTTTTCTACCATTATCTTTTTCAAATTTGGCGTATTGTTGTTCGATTGCCGTGACCAGAAATAAAGCCAGGATTGTTGGCGCTGGACCGTTGATGGTGAGTGAAACTGATGTCGTCGGCAAGCACAAATCAATCCCATCATAGAGCGCTTTCATATCATCTAGTGTTGCAACTGACACGCCTGAATTCCCAATCTTCCCGTAAATATCTGGACGCTCACCAGGATCATTCCCATAGAGCGTAACTGAATCAAATGCCGTCGAAAGACGGGTTGCATCAGAATTCTTAGACAGGTATTTGAAACGACGATTGGTACGAGAGGGATCTCCTTCTCCAGCAAACATACGTGTTGGATCTTCGCCTTCTCGTTTAAAGGCAAATACTCCGGCAGTATAAGGAAATTTTCCGGGCACATTTTCTTCAAGCAGGAAGCGCAGAATTTCTCCTTCATCCTGATAACGTGGCAATGAAACCTTTGGAATACGGGTATTAGAAAGTGTGTGACTAATTATTTTCGTGTGTAATGCTTTGCCTCTAACATCCACGACGTATTCATCAGCAGCATAATCTTTCTTAAGTTTTGGCCACATCTGAAGTAATTTTCGGCAACGTGGATCAAGTTTATCTTCACGCTTTTCTATCAAGACATCCAAAGCATTATTCTTTGCACCAGATGACTCGAGCATTTTTTTTGATTCTATTAACTGCTGTCGTTCACGTGCAATCTTTACCTGCTCAGTTGAAGTCTTATGATAATCTCGAACTGTCTCTGCGATTTCTGCGAGATAACGCTGCCGTTCAGCGGCAACTATCACTGTTCTACTGGTAGAACATTTTGAGTCTAGCGGTGCAAAAAACTCTCCATGCCAACTGTTCAAGTTTTTTTCTTTAAAAATAGTGAGTAAGCCGTGATATAAAGAAGTCACGCCAACATCATTGAATTTTGAAGCAATGGTTCCGTATATTGGCAATTCTTCAACTGCGGTTGAAAACAATTCATTATTACGTTGATATTGTTTGCGCACATCGCGCAAGGCATCTTCACCACCTTTTCGATCGTATTTATTAATCACAACCACGTCGGCAAAATCGAGCATATCAATTTTTTCAAGCTGGCTCGCAGCGCCAAATTCTGGTGTCATGACATACATCGATGTATTGACATGCGGTACGATCCCCGCGTCACCCTGACCTATTCCTGGCGTCTCAACAATGATTAGATCAAATTCAGAAACTTTACATAGGTCAATGATATGCGTCAGTGAATTAGGCACTTCTCCTGTTGTTCCGCGTGTTGCGATTGATCGAAAATAAATATTCGGAACATTAAGTGCGTTCATTCGAATACGATCGCCGAGAAGTGCCCCACCCGTTTTACGTTTAGTCGGATCGATGGCGATAATTGCAATTTTCAGTTCATCAAGGTCAAGATTAAAACGACGAATTAATTCATCAGTCAATGACGATTTACCAGAACCGCCTGTGCCGGTAATTCCCAATACTGGGATTTTGCTGTATTTCTTCGCTTCTTCCGTCAATATGCTGAGACGACTTTCAGCAATGACACCTTCATCTATCGCTGTAATCAAACGAGCAAGTTGACCGTAACCGTTATGCAAAAAATTATTATTATTTTCAGGGATATCCTTGTTGGATAAATCAACATCAGCACCCTCAACCATTTCATTTATGATGCCTTGCAACTGCATTCTCTGTCCGTCTTCGGGAGAGTAGATACGTGTCACACCATATTTTTCAAGTTCAGCAATTTCCTCCGGAACAATCACGCCGCCACCGCCACCAAACACCTTTATGTGAGACGCGCCGCGTTCTTTAAGTAGATCTACCATGTATTTGAAATATTCAACATGGCCACCCTGATAGGAACTAATAGCAATCCCTTGAACATCTTCTTGAATTGCAGCATTAATAATTTCGCCGACTGAGCGATTATGGCCAAGATGAATAACCTCGACGCCAGTTGACTGTAAAATACGACGCATAATATTAATGGCAGCATCATGTCCATCAAACAGGCTAGCCGCCGTGATGAAACGAATATGATTCTGAGCTTTGTATTTCTCAGACACTAGATTTCTGCTTACCAATTTTTCTGGTGCTGCCATTTAATACCCCTGATTTGTAACCTTTATAAGCCTCTTTCTAGTCTATTTCCAGAGTCTTTGTCGTAGAAAGGATCTAAAAGCAGCAGATACATGCATCAATAAAAACATATGTCTGATTCTTAAGTTCCATCAACTAATCCCTTCTTCTCGTAATTCAACTCTACGTATCTTCCCGGAAACCGTTTTCGGTAGTGATTCTCGATATTCAATTTCGCGCGGGTATTTGTAGGGTGCAGTGGTTTTTTTCATGAAGTCTTGAAGTTCTTTAGTAAGTACATCACTGGGCTCAAAATTTGGTGCAAGTACTATGAAGGCCTTCACTATTTCACCACGAATTTCATCTGGTTTACCTACTGCTGCAGATTCGTGGACAGCAGGATGTTCAAGTAGATAACTTTCAACTTCAAATGGACTGATTCGATATCCCGACGAACTGATGACGTCATCTGAACGGCCAACAAACCAGATATAGCCATCTTCATCAATCGTCCCGGTATCTCCTGTTAAATACCAGCCATTTCGAAATGATAATGCTGTCGCCTCATCATCCTGCCAATAACCCGCAAACATCCCTGGTGCTAACGGTTCAGTAATTCGTATGGCAATATGTCCAACTGTATCAACGTCAGATACATTACCTTCCTCATCGACGATATGGACATCGACACCGGGGACGGGTTTTCCCATTGAACCGGGTTTAACTGGAATTGCTGGGTAATTGGCGACGATATTAATCGTCTCGGTTTGACCATAACCATCATAGATATCTGAACCGGTTGCTTCGCGCCAGACCTTTATGACTTCAGGATTAAGTGGTTCGCCTGCACCAATGGCATGTCGAATTGAAGTCAAATTGTATTGCGACAGATCCATCTGTGCAAAAACTCGATAAATTGTGGGCGGTGCACAGAAAGTAGTTACTCCTAATTTCTCAATCAATTTGAGATGCAATTCAGCATCAAAACCTTCACCATTAAAAAGTATGACTGTCACACCCATTTGCCACGGAGAAAACAACATTCCCCATGCTGCTTTGGCCCAGCCAGTATCTGAAAGTGTCCAATGGATATCATCTTCTTTCAAATCCATCCAATAACGAGCAGTAATACTATGAGCTAAGGCGTATGAGTGATCACGAGGAACCATCTTTGGCATCGCTGTCGTACCAGAGGTAAAATACATGATCATCAGATCAGATGAGCGAGTCGGCTCTAATTGTGTTTTATCGAGTGTGTCAGATGCATGAGATGTTATTTCCGAATAACATTGCCAACCTTCTCTTGCTTCGCCTATCACAATGAAGGTTTTCAATGTCGGACATAAATGTTTGACCTCATCAACTTTAATGGCGTTTTCAGAAGTGACAATAATAAGTTTAGCTTTCGACCTGTTGATACGGTATTCAATATCTTTAGCAGACAACATTGCTGTTCCTGGCATGGCAACAACACCTGATTTACAACAACCGATCATAGTGAAGTACCACTCGGGGATACGCGGTAACATGACAAAGGCAAAATCACCTTTCTTAGCACCCGTCGCTAGCAAGGCATTCGCAAATTGATTGGAGGCAAGGTCTAGATCGCTAAAGGCGTAATGTCGAATGTTTTCTCCCTTATTATCGACAGCAATAAAAGCAGTCTTGTCATGCTCTTTTGCCATTTTTTCAATAACATCGAAGCCAAAATTATAAAACTCAGGAATCTCAAGTTTAAATTGGCTCTTGATCTCATCATAGTCGGTCATTTCTGGTAAGAACATTCTCATTATTCTCCTGGCACTATCTGAAGAGTTTACTAACTTATTAAGCAAAGCCCCTAAATGTTACAGCTACATGCTAAAGAAAAAAAAACAGCGCACTATTCAGAGAAGCTGACTGGCTAAATGAAATGCGTTTAAACGTTTAAGAAGAGAACTCTTGTTGCCACTGTCACATAGTGACCAAGTGCTGAAAGGTTTAGCCGTCTACTCTGTCTTGGATATCACTATGTCCATCAGTAATTAAATTTTCCCACTCTTTAACTCTAGCCAATGTTGTCTGAATAAATGGGCTACGTCTTATCATCCACATAAAACTATCGGCTAGCGCCTTTCCCGGTTGGCGTAATGGCCGCTCGAACTGAACAAGCAAAATGACCCGATCCTCTTCGGTATCATTCCAGACCTCGTGATAATAAGTATCATCAAAGACAAAACACTTGCCTTCATGCCATTCATATTCCTTATCATCTACCGAGATACGACAACCTTTTGCCTTCGGAATCGTTAAGCCCAAATGACAAGTGATAGTGCCATTTGTAGGACCATAATGACGCGGCAAATGAGTCCCCGGTGCATGCACCGAATAAAAAGCAGAGATCAGTCCGGGAATTTTTTCCACTACAGTTGTTGTTACAGGACATAGCTGAGCATTACGTTGAAACTTATAGCTGTATCCCCAAATAAACAATGACTGCCATTTATTATCAACAGCAATGCGATCATGATCGGGAGAAACATCTCTTAATGGTGGTATCTTATCGCGCTCAAGCATCATGTTCATTGCTTCTGCGCGTATTGCGTCATAATTGCTTTCCAGTGATTTAGTCCAGAGAAAGACATCATCTTTAAAAACAGGTGGGTTGCCTACCTTTGAAAACAAGCCGATAAACCAGTGTATAGGCGGCCTGATATAGAAGCCGAACCAGAAAACACCTCTACGAAAGATCAAGGCTATGAAGTCGACAAGTTTTTTAAAAGTGACCATGTTTTAAATTTTTAGAAAAAGTTAATTATTATCAATAACTTCACACCCAAATGGCTGAGCATTAGCGGTTTATTTTTATTGTTAAATTATAAATCCGTAACGTTCATTATCACGCAAGTCGACACTATTTGTAAATTCTTGCTTTAACCCTGTAATGACATCACTTTTGAGTGCATGCATCGCCATCTCTGAATCAAGCTTATATAGTTCTGCTGTATTCAAACCAAAGATTTTATTTTTCACTTCACCATCTGCTGGGCCTAATGAAGCAAAACCATGCTTTTTTTGCATATCTTCAGGAATCTCTAATCGGCGCAGAGCTTCAATTTGCCATTGTGGAGACCCATACCAAACAGAATCTGTCCCCCACACGACATGATCATCACCAAGGCCTTTTATGAGAGTGCCTAGCAGAGCGGCTGCAAAGCGTGGATTAGCGGTTGCTGAATTGGCAAAACAAGTGCCTAAATCAGCATAGACATTATCAACACCATATTCTTCAGGGATACGTGCTAAATCGCTCGCCCATTTAATCTCCCCGGTTGCCTCAAACTCCGCTAAAGCTTGTTCAGGCAATTCAAATGCGGGGCGCAGACAAGCATGATAAATTATGAAATTCATTTCCGGCCAATCTTTTGCCGCTTTACCAATATCCCATGCCGAAGCATGTTTCCAGACATCGGGCCAGCTTTTTTCATAATCCGCAGGCATCAAACCCTTATGTATCGCCAGATTTGTAATCCCTGCTTTTACTGCCTTTTCATAAAAGGGATACATCAATTCTTCATCATCTAGCCGCCATGGATATTTTGTAGTTGATGTTAGTGGGTCGCCAATCGTATACGCCTTCCATGAATCTGTGCGACCCGTCTCAAGAACTTTGTCTACCTCATCCATCCAGCCCGATTGCTTAGGCGTGATAACAAAATGACCGTACATACGCCGAGCGCCTGCAAGTTTATTGATTGACTCTACGGCACCACGAATCTGATCATTGGCTAAAAACCACCAGCTAGGATCATCAAAAGGTGCGCCGCTTAATAATGCAATTTTAGTATCGCTATTTAAAAATATTTGTCGGATATAATTCTGAAATTTTAAATCACTTAATGAAAGTTGTTCTCTCGTTAGTCCCGCTTCCCAGTGATCTGCTGCAAAGCGCGGTATGTTTAATAGACCATCATGTTTAAAGTCATCATGCACAAAATGAGTCTGATCATCGAAGATAAATTGATCTTGTAGTGAAGTAACACGTGCTAATGCACGTTCAGGTTCTGCCGCCTCAGCTTTATTGACCATAAACAAGGGTCCAAAGACTTCATTCATTGCTAAAAATGCAGCAGCCATACCTGAAGCGCTTCCTAAAAACTGTCGACGGCTAAGCCCTTGCTTTTTTCCATACTCATCAGCTAATTGTTTTATTCGAACTTCAACTTGAGATTGTTGCTCTGATTGTGGTGATGGGGTGAATTCACCATTGGATATGATTTGGGTAGGTACGGGAGAAGCAAATGCATCAGTTTGGGCTGACTTAAACTGTTTCAATTCTTCATCTGTGAATATTTGCGTCATACCCTGCTCCCGTAGATAATCATTGATTTATTGTATCGATCTATACTACTAGTTATATTCGCCTCTGAGATTATATTTGATCTCTGATTTTTATAACAATGAGTTCTGAATAATAAATATTGCAACATAAAATATAATAGGAAGAAAACATGAGACTATATTCACATTTGCCATTATTTGTTATTAGCGGATTGATGCTGCTTTGCTTTTCAGTTCAGGCAGATGTCAATACTGAGATAAAGGAAGTACAAAAAGAGTGGGCAAGAATAAAATATACATTAGGCAAAAAACAACATGAAGATGCTTTAGAAAAACTCACTTTGAAAGCTGCATTGATTCGTGAGAACCAACCGGACAATGCTGACGCTCACCTCTGGGAAGGGATTGTTCTATCCACTTATGCAGGAGCAATAGGTACGTTAAGAGCATTAGATGCAGTTACAAAATCTCGTGATGCCTTGGAAAAATCCCTCAAGATTGATCCTGAAGCCTCAAAAGGTGCCGCTAACACCTATCTTGGCACCTTATACGTTCTAGTCCCGGAATGGCCCATTGGCTTTGGTGATCTTGATCTTGCTAAACAATACCTAGATAAAGCAATCATGCTTAATCCTGATGATATAGATGCTAATTTATACTATGGTGATTTTCTAAAGAAAAAAAAGAAGTACAAGCAAGCTGAAGTGTTTTATAAAAAGGCACTATCCGCCCCTGCTCGTCCGGGACGTGAAGTTGCCGACGAAGGTCGTCGTAATGAAGCTAAAGAACGTCTTGCGGAAATCCTAGTAAAATCAAAATAAGTCTTAAATAAAAACGGGTGCTCATAGCACCCGTTTATCAATATTGCAGCTAGTTTATTGCTTAAGCTTAAAGACTAATATCTCATCACCCATTGCATATTTAAATAATCCACTACCACCGGAAGCAACAGCAATATATTGTGTGCCATTGAGTTTATAAGTTATCGGAGGTGCATTAACACCGTATTGACTCTTATGTTGCCAGAGCAGTTTGCCAGTCTTGGCTTCGTATGCATTAAAGTTACCACTACCCTCACCAGCAAACAGTAGCCCACCCGCTGTCGCCATAACACCACCAACCATCGGCTGATCGGTTTTCACTTCCCATTTGATTTTACCGGTCGTTAGATCAACTGACGTTATATTGCCCCAGGTTGGATCCGTTGTTGGCTTGAAAAAGGTAAAACTCGACCATGGCTTACCAGGTTCAGGCGTCAATTTTTTAGAATAAAATTTAGCTACTGTATAGATACCTGCAATATACATAGAGTTTAATTCTGGATAATACGCTGCTGGTGACCATGTCGTTGCACCAAAGGTACTCGGCGCAATGCGCACGCCTTCTTCTGTTGGTCTGGCAAATATATTTTCTTGTGGTACGAATGCGTCCGAACGTAATAGCAATTCACCGGTTGCCCTATCATGAATAAACAACCAACCTGTTTTACTAGCTTGTGATACTGCCTTGATTGTTTTTCCGTCTTTTAAAAAATCGATCAATACAGGTGGACTAGCAACATCATAGCCCCAACGATCGTGAGGTACTTGCTGATAGGCCCATTTAAGTTTACCGGTATTCACATCGACTGCGACCAAACTAACCGTGTTCCGGCTATCACCAGGCCGGGTTGAGTCTTCCATCTGTGGTGATGGATTGCCTGTGCCAAAATAAAGCAAACCTAGTTCTGTATCTAAAGCGGGGGTTGTCCAAATAGAACCACCGCCTAACTTCCAAGAATCTTTATACTTCTCGGAGTTAGCTTTTTCACTTTCTATATCGCGATTAAAACTCTCACCACCTGATGAAGCTTCAACCCAATCACCTTCCCAATCCTCTTCGGAAGAGCTATACCAGCGCCAAATTTCTTCGCCGGTATTCACATCATAGGCCACCATGTATCCGCGTAAACCATGTCCACCACCTGCAAAACCACCTACAGCCAGTGTTTGTTTGCCGTCTTGTTCGACTTCCATATGTAAACCGTAACCGGCTCCGGTGATCCCGACAAAGACCTTCCCATCATAAACTTGTGGGGCAAGACTAGCGCTATGACCAGAAGCGCCTGTCATGACGGCACCCTTTAATTCTTCCATATTCGTTATCGGATTCATCTCCTCGTCGATACCTGAATTTGGATCTGAGATAGGTACATCCCACAATTTTTCACCCGTATTTTTATCCAATGCGATTAATCGAGCGTCGATTGTGACGGTAAATACTTTTCCATCAGAAACTGCAGGGCCACGGTTTGAAGGGCCACAACAAAACTTATCGCCCTGCAAATCATGTTTATAACGCCAGATTTCTTTTCCTGTCAGCGCATCCATTGATATAACGTCATTCAATGGTGTCGTAATAAACATGGCGCCATCAACAACGATAGGACTTGTTTGAAACGTTTTCTTAATACCAGTCTGGTAAGTCCAGGCTAGTTCTAGCTGGTCCACGTTTTCGGTTGTAATCTGTTTAAGTTCACTGAAACGGTGATTAGCATAATTGTTTCCGTACTTTGCCCAATCAACTGAATCACTATCACCTGAGCTACTCACAACCGAAGCTTCTTCTACAACAGCAGGAGCACTTGATTTTGTAACATCAGCATTAGAAGTTTTAGTTTTAGCTTCGTCTTTATCTGAACATGCAGATAGAGAGAAAATAAGAAGTGTGCAAATAGTAATTTTTAGAAGTCGCGTTGGATGATAATTTTTCATGGTCTTATGTGTAACCCAAGGTTAATGAATAAGTAAGTTTATTTAGCGCAATATACAATATATTAATCAGTGCCGTATAGTGACAAGTGGTTAAAGATTAACCTTTATGCTCAGCTTTAATGCTATTTACATTTCTATAGCCACGGGGAAGCATGTTTCCACGTCTTCCACGTTCTCCGATATAGTATTCCTGATCGGCAGACTTCATTGTCATGTGTTTCTTGCCCGCATAGATGAGTAAATTATCGGTTTCAGCCATCGTCGTCATGGCAACAACATATTCTTCTCGTGTTTTAAGTTTGGCTGGTGGTATTTGAATGATCTTCAGTCCTTTGCCTTTGGGCAATAAAGTTAATTCACTAATGGGGAACATCAACATGCGCCCTATCGAACTGACTGCGGCTACCCAATCATTTTTAATATCATTCACTTTGCTTGGTGCTAATATATTTGCACCACTCGGTACCGAAATAACCGCTTTACCATTCCTATTTTTTGTATACACGCCTTCCAGCTTCAGCATAAATCCATAACCCGCATCTGAGGCAACGAGGTACACAGATTCTGGTTCACCGGCCATAACACCTTCAAAAGTCACGCCATCAGGTGGTGTTAATCGAGCTGATATTGGTTCGCCCAGACTGCGTGCCGAAGGCAATGAGTGGGCCGGTAATGAATAACAGCGACCACTAGAGTCAAGAAACACCGCTGACTGATTACTTCTGCCAAGGCTTGCCTGCTTAAAACTATCGCCACTCTTGTAATTCAATGATTCCGGATCGACTTCGTGACCTTTTGCAGCACGCACCCAACCTTTATCTGAAAGTATAATGGTGACCGGTTCAGTCGGCACAAGACTGGTTTCATCAATGGCTTTTGCTTCTAAACCTTCTTTTAAAGGTGATTTTCGAACATCGCCATATTCTGCGGCATCTGCTTCGATTTCTTTACGCACTAATGTTTTTAAGCGTTGACTAGAACTGAGTGTGGTATCGAGTTGTTGACGCTCATCGTTGAGTTCATCCAACTCACCCTTAATCTTAACCTCTTCCAACTTGGCTAATTTACGTAACTTCAAATCAAGTACTGCGTCAGCCTGAATATCACTCAATTTAAATCGCTTCATCAATACTGCTTTCGGTTTATCTTCTTCTCGGATGATTTGGATCACTTCATCAATATTCAAATAAGCGATCATCAAACCTTCAAGGACATGAATCTGGGCAAGAACCTTATCCAGTCGAAATTGCAATCTTTTACGAACGGTTTCAATCCTATATTCCAACCATTCCTTCAATATAACTCTCAGATCTTTCACTTGAGGTCGACCATTGAGTCCGATAATGTTGAGGTTCACGCGATAGCTGCGCTCAAGGTCGGTTGTTGCGTAGAGATGTAATATCAATTCATCAAGATTGATTCTGTTTGATCGTGGTATCAGGATAAGTCTGACCGGGTTTTCATGGTCGGACTCATCACGTAAATCTTCCAGCATGGGCAATTTCTTGGCCTGCATCTGTGCTGCAATTTGCTCAAGAATCTTACTGCCAGAGCTCTGATGTGGTAGTGCCGTTATGACAATATTGCCGTCTTCCTTTTCCCAGATGGCGCGCATTTTGATTGAGCCATTACCTGTTTCGTAGATTTCTTGAATGGCTGATTTAGGCGTAATTATCTCGGCATGAGTTGGATAATCAGGACCTTTAATATGCTCGCATAGCTCTTTTACCGTGCTCTTTGGCGATTCTAATAAGCGGATACAGGCACTGGCGACTTCTTTCAGGTTGTGCGGTGGTATATCTGTCGCCATACCAACGGCAATACCAGTGGTGCCATTGAGTAAAATATTGGGTAGGCGAGCAGGTAATATCTTCGGCTCTTCCAAGGTACCATCAAAATTAGGTACCCAGTCAACGGTTCCTTGCGAGACTTCACTTAACAACACATCTGAATATGGTGTCAATTTTGATTCTGTATAGCGCATTGCAGCAAAGGACTTAGGGTCATCCATCGAGCCCCAATTACCCTGACCATCGACTAGTGGATAGCGATAGGAAAAATCCTGTGCCATTAAGACCATGGCTTCATAACAGGCTGAATCACCGTGCGGATGGAATTTACCCAGCACATCACCAATCGTTCGTGCTGATTTTTTGTATTTTGCCGATGACTTTAAGCCCAGCTCTGACATGGCATAAATAATTCGGCGTTGCACTGGCTTCAGACCATCACCAATATGCGGTAAGGCACGGTCAAGAATAACGTACATGGAATAATCGAGATAGGCTTTCTCGGTAAACTCCTGTAGTGGCCGTTGTTCGTTTTGCTCGAAGTCAAAACTCATTGAATCAGGCATTGAAATTTCCTCTAATCAACATTAGATATTATATTTAATTATTTGTTTTATATGGGTTTATAGTTTTACTTTAACTTCTGACATCAAATGATAATTTAATTGTCATTTCTATTTAATCTACTAGTTTGATCATTAGTCAATAGTTAACTAATCAGGAGCAAAATAATGTCTAAACTAGCAGTAAACCGGTTCATTAATACATCTGAACTCTACCTCAGACTCACTGAAAAAGATCGTTCCGCATTAAATATTGATGAAATCGACCGTCTAATATATTCAGACAATGGGCCTATTTCAGCATATATTGAATTTTCTTATCGCGGCTATGTTGCCCAAATAAACAATAATTGTGCTAAATAACGACAGCTTGATCTCCACTTGTCTCAAGCCATTTCTTTCGATCAGCCGCACGCTTCTTGCCGAGTAGCATATCCATCACTTTTTCAGCTTGTTTTTCGTTTGGCAGTGTCAGTTGCACCAGTCGTCGTGTTGCAGTTGCCATTGTTGTTTCACGCAACTGAATTGGGTTCATCTCACCCAGGCCCTTAAAACGTTGTACAGACACATTGCCACGTTTCTTTTCAGCCGTAATCTTATCCAACACGCCCTGTTTTTCAGCATCATCCAGGGCGTAATAAACATCCTTTGCCACATCGATTCGATAAAGTGGTGGCATGGCAACATATATATGGCCATTTTCAACGAGTGGTTTGAAGTGTTTGAGAAATAAGGCGCAGATTAAGGTTGCGATGTGCAATCCATCAGAATCTGCATCAGCAAGTATACATATCTTGCCATAGCGTAAACCGGACAGGTCGTCTGAACCAGGATCAACACCCACGGCAACGGCAATATCATGTACTTCCTTAGACGAAAGTACTTCTGCTGAATCTACTTCCCAGGTATTTAATATCTTACCCCGCAACGGCATAACGGCCTGAAATTCTCGATCTCGCGCCTGTTTCGCGGAACCTCCCGCTGAGTCACCTTCTACCAAGAACAGTTCAGAGACATTGATATCTTGCATTGAACAATCTGCCAACTTACCCGGTAATGCCGGTCCGCCACTGATTTTCTTTCGAACAATCTTTTTACTGGATTTGAGTCGTTTCTGTGCTGCGGCAATAACCAGTTCAGCAATACGCTCACCCATTTCAACATGTTTATGCAACCATTGGCTCAACGTATCCTTAACAACACCAGAAACAAATGTTGTACATTCACGTGAAGACAAGCGTTCTTTGGTTTGTCCGGCAAACTGCGGATCATCCATCTTCACTGACAATATATAACAGCAATTATCCCAAACATCGTCAGCAGTTAATTTGACACCGCGAGGCAATAGCGTTCTGGATTCACAGAAATCTCGAATAGCATCTAATAAACCCTGTCGCATGCCGTTTACATGTGTACCGCCTTGTGGGGTTGGGACAAGATTGACATAACTTTCAGTAATCATCTCTGTTGGCTCTGGCAACCAATGCAGCGCCCAATCAACAGCCTCATGCTCGCCTTGCAGCGATCCAAGAAAAGGTTCCTGCGGCAATAGCTCTATGCCGACTAATTCTTCAGCCAGATAGGTCTTGATACCCTCTTCGTAACACCATTCTTCTTTTGTTTTTGTTGCTTCATCGTTCAGACGAATCATGACACCAGGACATAATACTGCCTTGGCGCGCATTAGATGCTTTAACTTCGCCACCGCATATTTTGTGGTATCAAAATATTTCGCATCTGGCCAAAAGCGTATCGTCGTTCCAGTATTCTTTTTACCTACATCACCCACTACTTCAAGTTTGGAAGACTTCTCTCCGCCCTTGAACAACATATTATATTCCTTGCCATCACGTCTAACCCAAACCTCAAGGTTTTTTGATAAAGCATTGACAACAGACACACCTACGCCGTGTAAGCCACCAGAAAACTTATAGTTTTTATTTGAAAACTTACCGCCCGAATGGAGTCGTGTAAAAATAACCTCAACACCGGATAATTTCTCTCCCGGATGCTTATCTACCGGCATACCTCGGCCATCATCCGCAACAGTCACAGAACCGTCTTTATGCAAGATGACATCTATCTTAGAAGCATAACCAGAAATGGCCTCATCAACACTATTATCCAATACCTCTTGGACTAAGTGATTCGGACGGCTTGTGTCCGTGTACATGCCGGGGCGTTTGCGAACCGGTTCAAGACCAGTTAATACCTCAATATCAGAGGCATCATATGTAGATGACAAAAGTAGTTATCTCGCTATTAATTGTATGTGCAGGGGAATATCGATTACGCATCGATATTAGTTGGCAGATTATACTCTTTTGAAATGAGTATAAGGAAATTTAATGTTTAATCTAGATCGGAAACTAGAGAATCACGAATATAGTGTGTTCAAAAGCAGGGTGATGAATGTCAGCCGATAACTGGCTGCCCTGTTTCAATGCAGCGGCCATTTTAAGACTCCATTCAAACCGCATGAAGTGAACAGAAAATGTTTTGTTTTCATTATCTCGCTCAAGATCTTCATCCGAAAAAAGATAAGGAAAGATAACAGCGGTTTGCTTGAGATTCTCCAGCTATGCTGCTTTTAGATTCTCTTCAATTTTAGAGCATTTGTGTTCCATACTTATCCTCTAGGTGTTTTTTATTCTATATCAATCAAATTCACCACAAATTAGACTATGTGTAAGCTGTTAAAACTTTTGCTTAAACCTATATTTCTGTCAAACGAGATATGAAATTATGATTTTAAGATGTGACCGACTGGTAATGAGGCCAAGTGATGATAATATATGCGCGTTTTTAGCGTCATCCCGTACTTTAACGCATTTACTTTTAGAGATATCTTGTGCCAAAGAAGACTAGTTCAATCAACTTTGAAAAGACATTAGCTGAGCTTGAACAGCTAGTACAAACTATGGAAAAAGGTGATTTGTCTCTGGAAGAATCACTTAAACATTTTGAACGAGGCATTCTGTTAACCAAAACATGCCAGCAGGCCTTGAGTGAAGCCGAACAAAAAGTCAGCATTTTACTGGGCAAAGACGGGAACACTAAATTAGAACCTTTCAACCCAGACGATAATCAAGAATAAATGACCGACTTTTCAGAACGCTTGCAGGTTTATCAAAAATCTGTGGAAACTGCCCTAAATCGTTGGCTGCCTGAAGCTTCAGTCCAGCCCGAAAAATTACATGAAGCAATGCGCTATTCTGTGCTGGGTAATGGCAAACGTATACGCCCCGTTATTTTGTATGCCACTGGAGAAGCATTTGGTATAGATTTATCTGCTTTAGACGGCCCCGCGTGTGCTGTTGAAATCATCCATGCCTATTCTCTCATTCATGATGATTTACCTGCTATGGATGATGATGATCTACGTCGAGGTCGGCCAACTTGTCATAAAGCCTATGATGACGCCACAGCGATTTTAGCGGGCGATGCCTTGCAGGCATTATCCTTTCATATCTTGGCCCATGACCCGGATATCCAGGTAACCGTCCAACAACGCTTGTCCATGATTGAAACGCTTGCTATTGCTAGCGGTTCAAGAGGTATGGCGGGTGGTCAGGCTATTGATTTGGCTTCTGTTGGCATATCACTGACTATCGCTGAACTTGAAAATATGCACATCCATAAAACGGGAGCTTTGATCAGGGCAAGTGCAGAACTAGGTGCGCTATCCGTTAATAATGTTGACCAAGATTCACTGGCTCGTATCTCACAGTATGCAAAATGTATTGGTTTGGCCTTTCAAATCAAGGATGACATTCTTGATATTGAAAGTGACACCGAAACATTGGGTAAACCACAGGGGTCGGATATCGCCATGAATAAACCAACCTACCCCAATCTTCTTGGGATGGACGGTGCGAAAAAAGCAGCTGATGATTTATATAATGAGGCACTTGCATGTCTTGACGTCTTCGACGAACAAGCCGATATGCTCAGAGCAATTGCAGATTACATCGTCAAAAGAAATAAATAATCGGAACATTATCATCACACACCGCATCCTAGTAGGATGGATATGACCCCTAATTAGAGTAGAATCATTCAGCAAAGTGAATTTTTCTTACTATTTTTTCACCTTCTTAACCTAAGTTATTGGAATTTAAGCGAATGAATAAACCAGTACCCGCAACTACAGAGATACCGGATACCCAGAACAGTCTAGATACCCGGCACATAGCCATCGATAAGGTTGGTATTAAAGATATCAAACACCCTATTGTGGTCAGTGATCGTTCTGGTCGCGAGCAACATACCGTTGCCAATTTCAACATGTATGTGAATTTGCCGGAAGAATATAAAGGCACACACATGTCGCGCTTTGTTGAAATCCTGAATCAGCATGAGTATGAGATTACCGTACAATCATTCAAACGCATGATTGAAGAGATGACCGAGCGACTGAATGCTCAATCTGGCGATATAGAAATGGCCTTTCCCTATTTTGTGAATAAAGCCGCGCCAATATCTGGTGTAAAAAGCCTGATGGATTATGAAGTATCGTTTATCGGACAGATTAGGGATGCTAAAACAGAAGTCTTAGTGAAAGTATTGGTTCCAGTCACTTCCTTATGCCCTTGCTCGAAGAGCATATCTGATTATGGGGCTCACAATCAGCGCTCACATATAACTGCTTGCGTTAGAATGACTGATTTTATTTGGATTGAAGAGCTAATTGATGTTATTGAAAAAGTAGCATCATGTGAGCTATATGGCCTTTTAAAAAGACCCGACGAAAAGTACGTCACTGAAAGAGCATATGATAATCCAAAATTCGTAGAAGATATTGTCCGTGATGTTGCGGTGAAATTTAATGAAGATGACAGAATTTTAGGATATACGGTCGAATCAGAAAATTTTGAATCAATACATAATCACTCTGCTTACGCCATGCTTTCTTACGACAAAGATAAAGACAACAAAAAGAAGTCCTGATTTTCCCAAACGTAACATAATAAAACGCCGTTTTTTATAGTTAAAAAGCGGCGTTTTTTCATAAAAATAACTATATTTTACATTACAAATTATCCATAATTAATTGTTTATAATGAGTTTTTAGGTCTATCTAACTCATGCGATTATACAGCTAATAGTGTCTCCCCGCATTTGACTGATGGGTGCTTCGAAACCGAACTCTTTTTTTTCCCAAATTTAATGAACCTCTATTGCCAATCCTACTCTATTAATGAAAATAGCAATTAATAATAATGCCATGAAGAAACTCCTCCTCCTTCTTTTAGTTCTTCTTTATGGTTGTTTGGCCTCTGCTGATGCGATTGATATGCGAGATTACATCAAGCTTAGAAAAGGGATGTCAGAAGCAGAGGTTCTCTACAGATTAGGCTCACCAGATCACGAAACTATAAAAAGTGATCATCATCACAATATATTACGCAAAACCTGGTTCTTCATACCAGCATTACGCAGTAGTGATAAATGGATTACAGAGATAGAGTTTGATTCAAATGGCAGAATCATAAATCTTGATCGAAACCGCGTTAATTAATGCTTATTTGTTAATAACTTTTTAGCTTCGTCCCAAAGTGCATCCATTTCTTCCAAAGTCGCATCACTAAGCGATTTATTTCGTTTTTTTAATGTTTCTTCTATGTAATTAAAGCGATTGATAAACTTTTCATTGGTATTTCGAAGCGAAATCTCGGCATCAATTTTATAATGCCTGGCAAGATTGACACAGCAAAACATCAAATCACCCAATTCTTCAGCGATATGTTCGGTATTATCTGGTTCTTGAAGTGCTTGACGAACCTCACTTAACTCTTCATCAAGCTTATTTAATATGTCCTGGCTATCAGTCCAGTCAAAACCAACAGTCGCTGCACGCTTCTGTAATTTCGCGGCTCTTTTAACAGCAGGCATGTGTTTACCAATATCATCGAGCAGCTTAAGCGGTTTTTGAGCCCTATTAACAACGGCATCATTACGTTCTTGCTGTTTTATCTGCTCCCAGAGGCTTTTAACTTGCTCAACATTATCCACTTTGAAGTCTGAAAATACGTGTGGGTGCCTGCGTTCAAGTTTTTCATTAAGCTGCTTTACCACATCTTGAAAATTAAAATGATTATCCTCGTCGGCCATTTCTGAATAAAAAATGATGTGAAATAACAAATCTCCCAGTTCATCTCTCAATCCTTCAATATCATCACGCTCAATGGCATCGACTACCTCATAGGCTTCTTCCAAAGTAAATGCTTTTATCGAATCAATCGTTTGTTCCTTATCCCACGGGCATCCATTCTCTGGATCACGCAATGACTTCATGATTAGAAGTAGTTTTTTAAGTTCTTTCATCACAATTTTCGTTTCGGGGACTTGACCTTAGTTAATGTTTCGCATAAAACAATCAAACTATAATTTCATCTCAAAAGGATGTTATGGTGGATGACTTTACAAAAGTCTATCCAATAACAAAAGCGATATGACACCATTAATATTAAGACTTGATATAGCAGGTTCTCCCGTCAGGTGGATCCCATGGCAAGATGCGGTCAATCTTTATAGCCGCGAAATGATAGCCTGGACCGCTGGTGATAGTGTATTCACTTTTCATGGTGGGACTAGCCGTTTAACCGGCCTAAGATCATCCGTTGAAATCAATTCCATTATAGCAGTCAAACGTTCCAATCCAGTCAAACACAGTAAACGTATTACTCCACCGCTAACCAACAGAGAGTTGTTCTTACGCGATGCTTTTTTATGTATGTACTGTGGGCACAAGTATAATGATGATTCGTTAACGCGCGATCATATTATCCCCATATCCAAGGGAGGAAGAGATCGTTGGTCGAATGTTGTCACGGCATGTCGTCACTGCAATACTCGCAAAGGTGATCGCACGCCGGAGCGTGCCAACATGCCATTGCTCGCTATACCCTATATACCAAACTGGGCTGAATATCTTGCTTTATCAAACAGGAAAATTCTTGCAGATCAAATGGAATTTCTCAAAAGCCAGTTTTCAGGCCGAAAAATGCTTTTTCAGAATAATTAATTTCTCCTCAGCGAATAAAAAGCTTAATCTCTGCCACTCTTTCGATTTCAGTTCTTAAACCCAATGCCAAGTAAACCATTTACCGCCAGTAATCGGATGCTGGATATACAATCACCGGTTATCCCTATCGTTTCAGATTTAATAAAAAAATCTCCAGGGACAATTTCCCTGGGCCAAGGCGTTGTTTACTACCCACCTCCACAAAGCGTTTACGATAAAGTTACTTCTCTAGAATCTTCTGTGGACTTCAACTGGTATTCAGAGGTTGAAGGTACCCATGAATTACGATCCTGTATTTCAAACAAGCTAAAAAAAGAAAATGACATAGATCTTATCAATTCGAGTTTAGTCGTCACCGCAGGCGCAAATATGGCTTTCATGAATGCCCTGATGGCGATTACTGACCCAGGTGATGAGGTGATTTTATTACGCCCTTATTATTTCAATCATGAAATGGCTATCAGGATGGTCTCTTGTAGACCCGTACCCATCGAAACAAATATCGATTTTCAGCCTTCGCTAGATAATATAGTTGCCGCCATCACACATAAAACGAAAGCTGTTGTTACAGTGTCACCGAACAACCCCACAGGTGTGGTTTATTCAGAGTCGACATTACGCGCGATAAATAAGTTATGTCAGGAAAATGGTCTCTATCATATCTCAGACGAAGCCTATGAATACTTCACCTATAGTAATGCCCAGCATTTTTCAGTAGGCAGCATCCCTGAGGCGGATCAATACACTATTTCACTTTATTCCTTGTCAAAGGCCTTTGGTTTTGCAAGTTGGCGTATTGGCTATATGATATGCCCGGAACATCTGTTGATGTCTGTGAAAAAAGCACAAGATACATATCTTATTTGCCCAACCCGTATAGCGCAAGACGCTGCGATTGCGGCCATGCAAGTAGGTCGAGCATATACTCAGTCACATTTAAAACAGCTTGATCGTGTTCGCAGTAGTTTATTTACAGCACTAGAAAGCATCAACGATCTCTGCTCAACGCCTGATTCCAAAGGTGCTTTTTATTTTCTGGTTAAACTCAATACGACACTCACAGGTATGCAACTCGTAGAACGACTAATCAGAGAACACAAAGTAGCTGTAATTCCAGGTGAGACCTTCGGCATGCATGACGGCTGTTATTGCCGTATCGCCTACGGCGCCCTGGACAAGGAATCATCTGAGACAGGAATTAAACGCTTACTAGCAGGTCTCAAAGGCATAATAGGATAAGTGAATAAGAAAAAATAACGAACGATAACAATAATGAGGAAGTACAAATGAAATCTTTAGCAATTATAATCAGTCTTTTATTGATGCCCTCTATCACCTTGGCCGTTGATAGCAATGGAAATTATGCAGTATGGGGAATCGGTAAAAAATCCTGTTTTGGCTATAACGAAGCTATGACAAAAGACGGTAACGAAAAATATAAACATTACATAAAAGGTTTTTTAACGGCCTACAATATATTTACGGAAAAAACTTACAGTATTACTGGCAGAATGAAAGAAGACGAAGTCCTCGGCTGGCTCACTGAATATTGCGAAGATAACCCGATGTCAGGTCTGGAAAATGCTCTAGTGAGTTTTACCTTTGACCACTATGATAAGCGCATGAAAACATCAGGTTCAGGTGCTGGTCGTTAAGATTTATCTTGATTCAATAAATTGAGATTATTAAAGTATATTTGGTCTCATTTTTTGCTTTTAGAAATTGATTAACACACTGAAATGGTTCATCATTATGAAACGAAACCTATTCATCTGGGGGTAACCTCAGCAATTGTTTAACTGGAGATCGAACAATGCAAACAAAAATAATCAAAGTTGGCGTACTAGCACTCTCACTCGCAATGCTTGGTGGTTGTGCAGACATGAAAAAAATGCAAGCTGATATTCAGGCGAATAGTGCTGCCGCTGCCGCTGCAATGTCAAAAGCAAATGATGCACATAGCTTGGCGACAAAAGCCCAAGGCACAGCATCAGACGCTGCACTTGCTGCTTCAAGCGCGCAAGCATCAGCTGACGAGGCTTCAGCATGTTGTAAAGCAAATTCTGACAAAATTGATCGTATGTTTGAAAAAGCAATGATGAAATAATAAATTAGATTTTAATTTATATTTGAAGGCCCTGATTGTTTTCAATCAGGGCCTTTTTGCGTACGATATGTACGTATGCCGTGAGCGCATGGATGCGCAGGAACGGCATGCTTAATTTTGTGAATAGAACAAATTTCGTCGTATAGAAACGACATTGTCCACTAATCAGAAATAACGATTTGGGAGTCTAGCTGCAACTGTAGATTAAATTTTTCTGCCTGTGTCAACGCTTTGGTTAATGCTTCTTCAACTTTTGCCTGCATGACATTTGGTAACAGTTTCCCTATAGCAATAGGCAATCCAGTAGGATTGTTTATAGCGTCATACGCGGCAGACCAATCAAGTTCATAATCATCATCGTTTGACACATCAATAATCAAGGCGACAACACTAGTAAGATTATTCTCGTATTTTTCTGTGTCCTCATCTAGGAAAGGATGCGCTTCCAGATAAATTATATTGTCTTTAACCCCAATCTTATAGGGTTGGTTAATTATATTAACCGGTGTTCTAAGGGATACTTCTGAAAATAATACCTCTATATCTTCCGGATATAGACGAATGCAGCCATGACTGACCCTCATTCCAATACCATAAGGTTTATTCGTGCCATGGATGAGATAATCAGGATTGCCTAAGCGCATGGCAAAAGCGCCTAATGGATTATCCGGCCCAGCCTTAACGATTTTAGGTAGTGGGTCTCCTGCCTCTTCATGTTCCTTCCTGATTGATGCAGGTGGATACCAGTTTGGATTAGCTTTTTTCTCGACGATCTTTGTCTTCATATAAGGTGTATTCCAACCTGCCCTGCCGACACCTAACGGATATGTAATGACATCTTGCGGTTTGTCTTTAAGCTTCGGTGGATAGTAATACAAACGCATTTCAGGGACATTCAAAACAATGCCTTTCATTGGTGCAACCGGCAAAATAAATTGTGCCGGCAAAGTGACCTCTTCTCCATGAACCGGCAACCAAGTATCAACATCTGGATTAACCAGTTTCATATCCTGATAGCCAAAGCCATTGCGACGTCCAATATCCAATAACGTTTCGCTTTGATCTGCTTTAACTTTAATGACCTCGCCAATAAGCGTATCGCCTGAATCACTCAGGACATATCTCGTGGCATGAGCACAAGGCAAGGAGCTGATGAACAATCCAAACAAAACAACAATTTTATCGAATCTTTTCATCTGTTTATGATTTTTAAAAATACCATACTTTAATAATAGTCTTCTTAGCTCGTAACGACACGTTTAGATTCACCAATTCGCAACAAACTTGGCAATAATATTAGTGTAAAAAATGTACTTACCATCATCCCGCCAACAATGACTCCAGCTAATCCTCGATATAATTCTGTCCCGGCACCCGGTATCAATAACAGTGGCAGCATGCCAAATATACTAGTCATCGTACTCATCATAATAGGCCGTAACCTCAACAAAACAGCTTCTTCTACAGCTTCTTTTCTGGAATGCCCTGCGCGTTCAGCAGAACGTGCCTGATGTACTAATAAAATAGCATTATTTACCACCAACCCAAGTAAAATAATAAACCCGATCATGGTCAGTAGATCCATGCTTTGGAAGCTCACTAGATTAATTATATAAAGTGCCAACACACCACCAAATGTCGCTAATGGAATAGACAGCATAACTAACAAACTATCTCTAAATGAACTAAACAAAGCGCTCATTAATAAATATAGAATTGTAATAGCTAATAGAAAGCTGCCAATCATGTTTTCCAATGCTGATGTTAGTTTATCCGCAACACCACCATATTGAATATCACCGTCTTCCGGTAGGCTAGCGAGAATTTTCGGCTCTATTTCAGTTTTGATTCTCTCTAGCGCTTCTTCCAAACTCACATCAGCAGGCGGAGCAATCTCCAATGTTACTGTTCTGCGTCGATTAATACGTCTAATTTGCTCTGGCCCAGCAGTTCTAACAACATCAACTAGTTCATTTAAAGGCAAGACACCGGCATTGGCTGTCATAACCGGAAAACTTTCTAATTCTTCCGGCGTGTTCCATTTCTTAGATCGTAAGATAATATCAATGGTTTCTTCCCCATCAAAATAATCTCCAACAAACCGTCCATCTCCTAATGTTTGGGATAAAGCAGCGACCACAGATCGATCCCACCCTGCCTCAGCAATACGTCGCTCATTGGGGATTAATCTTAATTCAGGCTGGGCTAAATCTAGTCCAGGCCGTGGTCTAGTATTCGGATATATTGAAGTTATGGAAATAAAGGCCTGCAAAGCTGACGTCATCAGCGAAGGTAAATTTTTTGATTGTATATTCATATCAATTGTTCTTCCTGATCCAAAATTACCAAACAACGACGCCTGCTTGGCGAATGCAATTGAATCGGGAAAACCCTGAACAACTGAGTTTATTAATGGCACGAGTTTTTCAACATCTTTGTCATATTTTGCACGCGCCCCCATAAAAACTCCGCGAGAAAATGCGACAAAGAAATAATGTTTAACATAAGGTTCTTTTACCTCGTCCGTATGCGGCTTCATTCTAGCTGCAACGATTTCACCTAGCTCTTTTTCAAGTGTTGAAATATTTGTCCCTGGTGGTGGCAATATAAAAGCATAGGTCAAATTTCGATTGCCATCTGGCAAGTAGTCCTTCTCTGGATTTAATAAATATATGACCGCCGCTGGTACAGAAATTAATACAATGATCCAAAATGCTCGTCGCAACCAAGTATCAGTAAGCGTCATAATCAACTTACACAATAACTTCCAAAGTCGTTGATAAGGATCAGTGAAATTTTTCCGCGCAAGAAACAATTTGGCCGCGGTTGGCACAACAGTAACTGCTGTTAATAATGAAAAGGTGATCGCAGCTGTAATAGTTATAGCAAGGTCAGAAAACAATTGGCCTACTTCATCACGTAAAAAGACAACGGGTAAAAATATCGCGATTGTCGTAGCAGTAGACGCTAATAATGCCCCCCAAACCTGACGAGTACCTTCTATTGAGGCTTCTTCCGCAGGCAAGCCTTTCTCGCGTAATCTAACAATATTTTCAAGAATAACAATTGATGCATCGAGAACCATACCAACCGCAAAGGCAAGTCCAGCTAATGAGATGATATTAATCGTCCGCCCGGTTAGTTCCATTACACTAAAACTTGCTACCATACAGATTGGGATCGATACAGCAACAATAAGTGTCGCTGGAAACTTCAGTAGGAAGAGAAATAAAATTATAACGGCAAGCCCAACTCCCAAGCCCAGATTATTCTTGAGCATTTCGATCGAGCGGTGAATGTATTCTGTTTCATCATAGACTTGTTCAATTGATAATTTATTACGTTTTAACGGCCCTTCATTTAATTCTTTTACCGCCTCATGTAGACCATCCATTACTTCAAGTACATTAACACCCGATTCACGTTGTGCATTAATTGCAATAGACAACGAACCTTTGGTCAAGACAAAACTATTCTTATCAGTAAAACGATTCTCAATAGTTGCTACATCACGCAAATAGATCGGTCGTCCATCTCGCCACTCTAAAATCATTTCCCCAAGATCAGATGCAGCATACTTCCCTGCAAAACGGATACTGTACTCACGTTTACCTACATCAGAAAGACCACCAGATACATCTTTACTGGTTCCCGCAAGTTGCATGACTTTATCTAATTGAATACCTAGATTGGCAACCTTGTAGGGGTCAAATGTAATACGTAATTCTCTATCGCTACCTCCAATGACTTCGGAACGAGCAACTCCAGGGATACGTTCAAAACGAGACTGTACGACTTCCTCTACAAAATCTTTATAGGTTTCTATTGCTTGTTGATTGTCGCCAGTTGTTTTAATCATGAACCAGGCAATTGCCCTGGCATCTTCACCTACCGAACTAATTAATGGCTCATCAGCATCATCAGGATAATCTGAAACTTGATTCAATCGATTCATGACTTCGACTAATGCTCTGCGCATATCCATGCCTACAGTAAAAGTCAGGTTGATTTCGCCTCGACCTTCGTATGCTGTTGCGCGAATCTCTGTCAATCCGGGCAGTCCTCTTAACACGTCTTCTTGTGGCTCGAGAATTTCTGCTTCAACTTCATTTGGCGCCGCAGTACGCCATGGTGTTTTAATAGTTATTTCTGGTTCTTCAAGTTCTGGCGTTAACTGTACAGGTAGACGTGACAGGCTTATTAAACCAAAAATTAATAATAGAATTATGGCAACCAGTAAGGCTACAGGATTAGCCAGAGATGCACGGGTGATATTCACTATCTATCTGACCCAGTAACTACCTGTACTGCTTGACCCGGACGTAACCGTTCATTACCACGAACAACGATCTTATCATTTTCATTTATATTGCCGATCACCTGAATATGCGATACGTTTGATATGCCTGGTGTTACTGTAATCGGCTCGGCTTTATTTTCACTATTTATTCTATATACAATGATACTCGATTGACGAATAACCAAGGCATCACGTGAAACGGCAATGACATTTTGTTTTTCTTTAATTGGTGCTGCTATTTGAACGGCCGTACCTGCTGGCCAATTTCTATTGTCGAATTCAACTCTAATTTCATAAAGCCTTGATACATCATCACCAACCGGGATCACCGTTCGCACAACACCGTTAAATTCTCCTGATGGTCCTTTAATCTTTAACTGATCGCCACTTTTCACATGAGGGAAAGACACTTGCTGAATTCGAGCTTGAACCTCAACTCGCTCAGTATCGATTAGACGGACAATCTGATCACCGGCATTGACTCTTTCGCCTGGTGACTTGAATCGCTCGGTCACCACGCCTGTAAATGGAGCACGAACGGTTGTTCTTTTAAGATCATCTTGCGCCATAGCCAATCGAGCTTTAACTACTCGTATCTTAGCTACCGCCTCATCTCGACTAGTTTGAGTTTGGTCAAGCTGGTTTTTTGCCGCATTGTTTTGTTTGGCCAATTTTTCCAGTCGTTCTGCTTCACGCTGAAAAAACTCAACCATAGTTTCAATCGGCTTAACTTCAGTTTGAATTTCATTTAAGGCAAGGTGATATGTCGTATCATCGACTTTTGCGATAACATCATTTTTATTTATATGATCTCCAACTTCGAGAACTGTTTCCAGAGTGCCTTCAACCTCGGCTGCAATCTTTGAGTCGAAACGACCAATAACAGTGCCTGTCACCCAAATAAATGGGGCAATTTCAATATTGACGGCCTCCTCCACCTGCACAATTGCTGCCGGATTGCCGCCACCGGCGAGTACCAAAGAGGGGAAAACGATTAATTTAAATAAGAGAGGGTAAATTATTTTGTTTATCATATTATTCTTATGTTACAAAAGAACGGCATGTTCCATTTGTTTGACTATAAATCCTTAAAAAATTCATGACATTATATGACTATATTTAACAATTGGCTCAGGGTAATTGGATTATATACCAGCCTTCTCTATCTCAGCCCTGTTTTTGCTGAACGCGATATTGCAGACTATATTGAGTTGCCGCAAGCGCAGTTACAACAGCTTGAACTCAATAATTTTAAAGTTTTGGGACTGGTTCAACTAAAACAGAATGCAGGACCCGATTTCCCACTGATGGAATTCTCTGCGCTCGCCTGGGACAATGATGAACAACAGTTAATATTACTTTCCGATCGCGGCTTTATTGTTCATACAAAACCAGAATTTGAGTATGATCGATTCATTAATCTAGTCTTTATTGCCTATCACCACTTGCAAGATAACAAGGGCAACAAGCTACGTCATAAATCAGCTGACAGTGAAGGCCTAGCGCTTATCAATGCTGATAATGGTATTCAAGGTGACACCGAATTAATTATCAGCTTTGAACGTAAACCACGCATTGTCCAATTTTCAAGCACAGGCAAATTCATCGCGAAGCATTCGCTTAATAACCCATTAAGCGATATCGATAATTATGCTGGCGCCAATAAAGCATTAGAAGCAATCACAATCCACAATACTTTTAACATTATTACTGGCCCAGAACGCCCCCTGCAGGTATCGAACAGTAATCAATTATCACTACATACATTAAACAACGAGTCATGGCAGTTTACCCCTGATAACGAAGCTTATGGTTCGCTAGTCGGCTTAACGACCTTGCCTGATAATAGATTAATTGCCTTGGAACGTATTTTTTCTAGCGTCTTTGCTGGTGTAAGTAATGCAATACACCTCGTTACACTCAACCAAGGTTCAATCAGGGCCGAGAAAATAGCGTCATTAGATCCATCAGCTAGTTACTTAAATGATAACTTTGAGGGAATTACCTGGCATAAAAAAAATCATTTTTTTATCATTAGTGACGATAACGACAATTTTTTTCAGAAATCTCTTTTGGTCTACTTTGAAATTCCTAAGCTTAGCGTTAAAGAATAATGTTTACTAAACTTCTCTCAGCCTCGGCATGAGTTCAACCAGATTACAAGGCCTTGTGCGATAGTCCAATTGATGCTGTATCAACTCTTCCCAAGCAGTTTTACAAGCACCCATAGAACCGGGCATACAAAAGATATAAGTGCCGTTAGCAACGCCGGCAATTGCACGTGATTGCATAGTTGAAGTCTTGATTTGTTGAAAAGAAATTGCACGAAAGGTTTCACCGAAACCATCGATTGTTTTATCAAAGAGCACGTTGACCGCTTCCGGTGTACCATCGCGACCGGTCACACCTGTGCCACCCGTGGTTAACACCACCTGAACATCTTCATTTGCTATCCACCTAGAAACCTCAGCACGTATCGCATACTTATCATCCGGCACAATATTTTTTTCATACAGCTTGTGACCCTGCTCTGCCAACAACCCCACTATTATCTTGCCCGATTTATCCGTCTCTTCTGTTCTGGAATCAGAAATAGTCAGCACAGCGATATTTAGCGGAATAAACTCTCTTTCAGATTTCTTTTCAGTCATAATATTCACTATCAATTTTTAATTTGTAATCATAATGCAGGTAAAATACTGTGGCTAGGCAAAACGAACCACTCGAATCAATGCGCTTAGACAAATGGCTCTGGTGTGCCCGCTTTTATAAGACACGCGCCCTTGCGGCTGCGGCGATTAAAGGCCATAAGGTTAATGCGAATGACCAAGCCATCAAAGCAGCAAAGACCATCAGGGTCGGTGATAGAGTAGTAATAGGTAAAACACCCTATAAATACACCATCACGGTTCAGAAGCTGATCAACAACCGCGTTTCTGCTACTCAAGCCGCTTCATTATTTGTAGAAGACGAAGACAGCATCAAGACACGTGAAGATCTCTCAAAACAAATGAAAGCGGATGCGGCCTCCTTTCCCAGAACAATTGGTAGGCCGACGAAACGGAATCGAAGAGAGATAATTCGGTTTACTCGGATACCTAAAGAAGAATAGACATCCCAAAGTCTAATAAAAAAGTGAGATACAAGTATGGTTATCAAACTCTGTGGAGATGAACAATGAGCGCCAATGAAATTTGCCATGTAGAAACAACCACATTTCATAACGAATTAGGCAGCCAAGACTATCCGTTTGAAAAAGATCGCTATTGGTTATACACCTCGAAGGTATGCCCATTTGCTCATCGTACTGAAATCATGCGTAGCTTAACCGGGCTGACCAATCATATCGGTCTCACCATCGCCGGCGCAGTCCAAACAGAACACGGCTGGGATCTTGGCGGTCGTTATCAAAGTGCGGATAGCGCAGCCAGTCCTATTGCTGACATAAACAGGCTGCCCGAAATTTATAAACTGGCAGCACCAGGTTATATCGGTCGCGCTTCAGTGCCGGTCTTGTTTGATACAAAGACCAATACTATTGTTAATAATGAATCATCAGAAATAATTATCCAATTCGATCAGGTCGCAACCCATCACTTCGCTCATACAACACTTTATCCAAAGGACACACAGACGCTGATTGATGTATTAATTACTGAACTGGCTGATGAATTAATCACCCCTATCTATCGTGCAGGCTTCGCTAAGGATCAACAAACTTACCAATCCTATTTTGAAAAGGTATTTACGTGCTTGACTGAGCTCGATAAAAGACTCGGGGAAACAGGCTCTTATATTGCTGGCGATAATCTCACTCTCGCAGATGTACATGCCTACCCGCATTTATCGCGTTTTGATGCCACTTATCATTCACTATATCGTTTGAATAAACACTTTATTCGGGACTATACAAACATTAGGGACTATATGGCACGTCTCGGTGAGATTCCTGCCTTCGGTGAAACATTAGATGTGCAAGCCTTTAAGGATGGGTATTTCTTAGCATGGAACCAACCAACAGAAGGAAATTTCACCCCAGTTGGACCTGAAGTTAACCCACGTTCAGGCGTTGCAAACACTGTTAATACATGACACCTTTATTAAAAATTAATTATTAGGATCACTTATTATGTGGAAAATTATTCTAATCATTATTGCCATAGGTTTTATCTACAATTGGCAAAGCAGTAGTCCGGTATCGATTGATTCAAACATTTCAGAGTCCTTTCCCATTCAATATGCTTCTTCTTTATCTATTAAAAAGTCACCGATACAAAAAAATATTAATAAATCTAAACAATCATTTCAGTTTGATGAATTCAAAATAACGCCGCTGGCCAACTTCCAACTTATTGGACGAGTTCTTGGTGCTGAACGATATCGATCTGATCGCGAGTCCGCACTTTCACCTGTAGATTTAGCACTAGGCTGGGGGCCGATGGCAAATCCAGATACTCTAGACAGTTTGACGATCACACAATCTAACCGCTGGTATCACTGGCGCACAGATGAACTTCCTATACCAAGACGAGATATTGAAACAAACAGCGCGAACATGCATTTCATCCCAAGTAATAGTGAGGTTGAAGCTAAACTGAAATCTATACAGTCTGGCGATACTGTGAAATTGATGGGGTATCTAGTTCACATCGATGGTGAAAATGGTTGGAAATGGACCAGTTCAATGACTCGCGAAGATATTGGCGGTCATTCTTGTGAAGTTATTTTATTGGAAGACATCAAAATTATCTGAAGTCATAGCTTTGTCCTGACACAGCTCTTTTGCTTGTGAACATCAGATATCAAGTTGGACGTTTTACACAAACCCTTCCCTACGCTCAACACGATAGTAATAAACACCTAACACCAGGCCTCGCACGGCTATAAAAACAGTAAATGCCAACCATAAGCCATGGTTTTCCATAAATTGAAACACATACCAGATAGGCAAAAAGAAAACGAAGGTGCAGATCAACATTGCATTTCTCATCTCTGCTCCCCGTGTAGCACCGATAAAGATACCATCTAGCAAGAAACACCAAACAGAAACAAGCGGTAACAGCATCATCCAAGGCAAATAAACAAGCGCAATCTCTCGAACCGGATTAATATCCGTTAATAAATTGATCATCGGTTCGCCAGCTAGCCAATAAAATATCGTAAATGCAAAGCCGAATGCTAACGACCATTTCAAAGCCAGTGATACCGCTTTATGAAAAAGGTCTTTGCTTTTAGCTCCAATAGCTTTTCCTACTAATGCTTCAGCAGCATGATTAAAACCATCCAACGCTAATGCCATTAACAAATAGAATTTCATCAAAATAGAATTTGCGGCAAGGGTCAGATCACCAAATTTGGCACCTTCTCGTGTAAAGAAGGAAAAGACGAGAATTAAACAAATTGTCCGGATAAAAATATCATTGTTTAAGCACATAAAACTTTTCATTTTTTCCAGATGCAAAATTTCTGCTATTTCCCACTTGCCGGTTTGTCCTTTCAATTGCTTCCTGACAATAAAAAATGCATAAACGACACCACAGTACTGTGCAATAACCGTTGCTAGAGCAACACCGCGCACATCCATGTCCATATACACCACGAAGACGATATCGAGAATAATATTTATCACATTAACCGTTATGCCTAGTCTCAAACTAGCCATCGCATTCTGCATACCTAACAACCAACCGTTGACAGAAAACAGAATCATCAAGGCCGGTGCACCCCAGATCATCAAACGGCAATACACTTCGGCATAGTGTTTTACATCGGGGCTCCCTTTGAGCAGCGTTAAGCCAAAATTGATGATGGGATTTTGAAAGAGTAGAAAGAAAGTTGCTATTGATAGACCAACAAGAATGGATTGTATTAACAGCGTTCTGATTTCTGTGGCGTCTTGTTTACCATGTGCTTGAGCGACGATACCTGTCGTACCCATGCGTAAGAAACCCATACCCCAATAGAGAAAATCAAAGATGACCGACCCGACTGCAACGCCGCCTAGATAAACAGCACTGTCTAGATGTCCAATAACAGCCGTATCGACCAGACCTAGTAAGGCCATGCTGACATTGCCAATTATCATCGGCCCAGCAAGCAACCAAAAGGCGCGGTGCTGATTATTTTTAATCATAAGGCGTGATACTTTATTCTAGGTAAACAACAGAATGACTTAATATTGCTTATAGCTCTTCAATTATTGGTTCTCCCCAATGACCTTCAAAGAAATTCTCATCAAGCGTATTACGAGCACGTGCATTATTTTCACGTTCTTTGATGTCATCCGGTATTGCCTCTAGCGGTAATTGATAACCCACTGCCATCATTGCCATGGGGGTGAATTGTTCGGGTATAGCAAATTCTGTTCTTGTTTTGTCTGCATCAAACCCGCCCATTTGGTGAACCATGAGGCCTAACGCAGCTGCCTGTAGGCTTAAATTCTCTGCGGCCGCACCGGTGTCGTATTGGCCCCAACGGTTGTGTTTGCCATTCTGCGATAAGACGGAATCGGCACACGCGAGCAGAAGTAAGGGTGCCTCTTTAGCCCAGTCGCGATTGCCTTCTACCAGACAGCTAAGCGCTTTATCCCATCCGGTTTTATTCGTTGCCTTGTCAAAGACAAGAAAGCGCCAGGGCTGATCGCCAAAACAAGATGGTGCCCAACGTGCCGCTTCAACTAATGACATTATCGCTTCACGCGTCAGCATTTTCGCAGAATCATAGGCACGGCCACTCCAGCGCATGGCGATAAGTTCATGAATCGCTACTTTTGTCTCAATTTTCTTTGTAAACATGTGTTACACAACTCCTATTTTGGTACTCTTCTATATATCAATTTTTAATAGACACTTAGAAGTATCATGTCAGACATTCAAATATATAAAAAGCTTTTCGCTAATATTGAAACCGTTATTCAAGGCCAATCTTCTGCCATTCGTAAACTGCTTGCTGCATTTTTCAGTGATGGGCATGTTTTGCTTGAAGACGTACCGGGTACCGGCAAGACAACTTTAGCCAAGGCTTTAGCAAAATCCATTGACGTTGAGTTTCAGCGTATTCAATTTACGCCCGATCTCTTACCGACAGACATACTAGGTGTCTCGATATTCAATCAACGTGATCAGGACTTTGAGTTTCACCCCGGTCCTATATTTAGCAATATTTTATTAGCGGACGAAATCAATCGAGCTTCGCCACGTACACAATCGGCATTACTAGAAGCCATGGGTGAACGCCAGGTCAGTATTGAACGCAATAATTACCAGCTAGATGATTTGTTCTTTGTCATCGCAACACAAAACCCGGTGGAGTACCACGGCACCTATCCTTTACCAGAGGCGCAAATGGATCGATTTGCAATGAGGTTTAGTCTTGGTTACGTTTCTCAGGATGAAGAAGTCTCTATTCTTGAAAAACAAAACAATCAACACCCGCTCGACTCGCTTAAACCCTGCATCAATAAAGAAGATGTCATTCAAATTAAACAGCAGGTAACTAACATCAACGTCAGTGATGAGATAAAACATTATATGGTCACGCTTATCAGGGCAACTCGAGAAACTGAGGGTATATTGAATGGAGCCAGTCCACGCGCTTCATTATCTATAATGAAGGCTGCACAAGCGCTAGCATTGTTTGACGGCATGGACTATGTCAGCCCGGATCATGTTCAGGAAATCGCCATCCCTGTTATTTCACATCGTTTGATGATGAATTCACAAAGCCGCTTCTCAGGTAATAGCAGTGATCAAATTATTGAAGACATTTTATCAAAAACACCTGTGCCGGTTTAAATATTCATATAGTCATCAATCATGTTGCGTAAACTCATATTTGCTAACTTCAAGCTGGTTTACCGCGCTAGCCAATGGCTACGTCAACGTTTTACCTCAACAGGAATACTTATCCTTTCGATTATGCCAGTTGCTGGAGTGTTTGGTTTTGACACACGCTCAACGCTGTCTTTTCAAATTTTTTCAATCACATTGATATTACTATTCACTGCGATGTTTTATTCTTTATTTTTTCGTGGAAAATTTTCTATTATTAGGAAGTTACCCGAATATGGGAGTGTCGGCATACCACTCAATTACACTTGTATTATTCGCAATGAAAATAAAACTGCAAAAAGAGGTTTTATTCTTGTTGATGAACTGAAAAACCAATTTCCTAGCTTCGCCAAATTTTCCAAAGCAAAAGACCCGCTTGATAAAAACAGAAATCGCATTGATCGATTTATTGGTTACCCTCGTCTTGTTAAAATAATGCAAAAGATACGCGGTGGTTCAATCAAGCCCATCAACATTGATTACATTGCTGAAAAAAGTGAACTCGAAACTAGCATACAATTAACACCCTTACGCAGAGGTTACTTACAATTCGATAAAACCAGATTGGCAATGGCTGAACCATTAGGCCTGATTCAAGGGCAAAAATTCATTTACAACAAAGACAGCTTGCTGATATTACCGAAGCTCTATAAAACACCTCGATTAAATCTACAAGGCAAGCGCAGCTATCATCATGGTGGCGTTAACAATGCTTCGATTGTAGGTGACTCACAGGAATTTATTTCTCTGCGTGACTATCATCCCGGTGATCCTATTCGCTCAATACACTGGCGTAGCTTTGCAAAACTTAATAAGCCCATTGTTAAAGAATACCAGGATGAGTACTTTACGCGTTATGGTTTGATACTCGATACCTTTCTGGATGAACAATCAGAACACATATTTGAAGATGCTGTATCTGTCGCAGCATCATTTATGACGGCACAAAAAGAACAAGATGCACTGCTTGATTTGATGTTTGTCGGCAATACTTCCTACCGTTTCACCTCTGGGCGTGGACTTGCCGGTGCAGAAAATATTCTGGAAGTACTTGCCTGCGTACAGCCCGCCTATGAATCCAACATTGCTGAAGTTGAATTAATGCTGCAACAACACAGTCGAGAATGCAGTGCTTTTATTTGTATATTACTGGAGCTAGATGAGTCTAGACTAAAGCTGGTTAAATCTTTATCCGAATTAAATATCCCCATTAAATTATTGCTATTAAAAGAATCAACGGATACAAATAGTACTGAAACAGAGCATGATATTCACGTCATCCACCATGAAAACTTGCAACAAGATCTTGATGCGCTGTGGACAACTTAGACAGCAAAACTATGAATACTAAATTAAGCCCGGCTCCTCCCGGCTTAATATTAGCGAGTTTGCTAGTTTGGGGCTGGCAAACAGAGTTTATGCTGTATGCCATCATCATAGGTTTATTACTTGAACTACCCATGTTCATTAAATGGCGCATAAACTTTAGCGACAAAGATACGAATCAACTCGCTGATCTAAGTGGCGTTATATTTTTTATCATCACTGTCACTGTATTTGTGAATTATTCATTTCAGGGCATCTACAAAATACTTGAGTTATTACCATTCGTACTATTACTGCTCATGCTTGTGCAATGCTATGGCACTCAAAACGGAATAAAAACTTCTGCTCTTTTCATCAGTATCCGTCGTCTTGGTGAAAGAGCTGGCCCAAACGTTTTATACACAACAAACATTGGTATGCCTTATGTCTTTATCTGCTTAATATCTGCAAGTTCAGGCAACAGATATAGCGATCATTTTTTTGCTTTATGCGCTGTAGTTATTTCGTGGCTATTACTAACACAGAGGTCAAAACACTTTTCCAGAATCACCTGGTTTGCCTCCCTTGTATTCGTATTGTTCTTTTCCTATCTAACACAAAATGGATTGCAAAAATTACAAAACGACTCCGAGACATTCTTCCTTCAATTATTCGAGCAATATGGATGGAGGAGCACTGACCCAGAGCGCACCTCAACATCAATAGGTTCATTAGGTCGGTTGAAGTTATCTGACCGCATTATTTTTCGACTTAAAGCAGATAAGCCGTCACCAACACCATTGTATTTTAGAGAAACCTCTTACAGTTCTTATAATTATGGTAGCTGGCGTAATCCAAAAGTTGAATTTGATATTATTGGTAAAACACCGGGTAAAAATGAATGGCAACTCAATAAGAATAAATCCGATCAAGATACAATGGATATGGCGATTTATCTTCAGAACCAATCCGCCATTATACCCGTGCCTGACAATCTAAATTCACTCGCAGGGAAAGATTTAATTCAAGTAGAAACCAGCATCTATGGATCTACACGAATTGAAGCGCGCGAAGGCTGGATTAATTATCGACTCGGAATTTCCGATCATGACTTTATAGAAGCCACACCTGCTGCTGTAGATCTTGGAATACCTCTCAACTATAAAACTGACTTTGAACAGATCGCAATAAAACTCGATCTTTATTCAAAATCGGATAAAGAAATTATTAGTACGGTTCAGCAATACTTCAAAGATAATTTTTATTATTCGATCACGCAAAACCAACGTTATACAAAAGGACAATATCTGACAAAGTTTCTCTTCAAAGATAAAAAGGGGCACTGCGAATACTTTGCTACAGCAACCGCCTTATTGTTGCGCGAAGCAGGCATACCAGCGCGTTATACGATAGGCTACTCAGTTCAGGAATACAGCAACTGGCAAAGCACATATCTCGTCCGCGCAAGACATGCCCATGCATGGACAAAATATTATATCGATGGCGCATGGCATAATATGGATACGACTCCTTCGGTATGGGCGCCCATGGAAGCAGAAGATCGCACTCTGTTAGAGCCACTAATGGATCTCCTTTCCTGGTTGCGCTACAAAACGACAAGCAGTGATATAGAGTCAGAGACAAAGTCTAAGTCCGATTGGATGTTATGGTTGCTAATACCCTTAGGGGCTTATCTTTCCTGGCGTTTTTATTCCAAGCAGCGTGTTGAGAAAAATAATGAACGTGTCACTCTTCATTCAGAATTTTTTCGCTTAGGAACAGATTCCCCAATCTATCCACTTATCAAACAGATTGAACAAGAAGCCGACAGTAGACAATCGGGCGAAACATTAATGGCATGGATAAAACGAATTTTCCCGGGCACTAAGGCTGAACGATATTACGATTTAATTTCGCTACACTATGCTTATCGATTTAACCCAGTTGGCGACAAACGAAAAGAAAAAAAACAGATCAGTGATAACTTAGACTCATTGACGTAAGGCTTTTATTATTTCCAACTTTCCCGCCCCTCAGCTTGAGAGCCAAACTAACTATAGGTCAAAGGTGAGATTAATCACAACAACTTAGCATGAGCAACCGCTTGTTCTATCGCTGATAAAATGGCCTGTGTTTTTGTTTCAGGATCTATCAGTGTGGGTTCTATCAGTATAGTCTTGATTTCTGTTATACCAATAAATCCAAGAATCATTTCTAAATAGGACTTTTGAAAATCCATGGCAGCTAATTCGTCACTGCTACTGTATTCACCACCACGTGCTAGTATTAATGTAGCAGACTTTCCTGTTACCAACCCTTGATATCCTTCTTCTGGTGAAAAAGCCCATGTAAGTCCGGGTTGGCTGATAATATCTATATAGTGTTTTAACTTATATGGAATAGAAAAATTCCACATGGGCGTACTAATCAAGTAATGATCAGCCGCTTTAAATTGATCGGCGTATTTTGTAATGGCTTCCCACGCAGCTATTTCTTCTGAATTTGGATCTTCTCCATGCATGACTCGATATTTTGCATTGATCGTATCTCCATTAAACTCTGGCAGTTTGAGTTCCCATAGATCTAAGGTTTCAGTCTGATTAACAGTGTTTTCATCTTGATATGCTTTCAGAAACGACTGAGCAACTTCGATTGAAGCTGATCTATCTTTTCTAGGTGATACTTCTATATACAATATTTTAGACATTTTATTCACCAGGGTTATTATTTAGTGAGTAGCTATGAATAGACATAGACAAATCCATCTTCAATCTTGAATTCAATCCTATTGAGCGGACGATTTCCATTTTCAATGCATTCACCATTTCCTACATTGAATTTCCATTGATGCCTTGCGCAAGTCAACGTTGTGTCTTCAAGACTTGACAGGGAAATATCTGCAGCCTGATGTGGGCAACGACTATCATAGACGTGGTGTTCATCACCTTTTTTATTAATAAAACAGGCTCGACCATCATAGTCGTGCCGAGATATGCCCTCTTCTAGCTCATTAATCGCGATTAATTTATACCACTGTTTTTCTTTACCGATTAATTCAGGATTAAAATCAGGGAGGTTCATTTTCAAGATAATATCGACTGCCCAAATAATCTTGCTCATGCCCAATGTCGGTAGACAGACCAACATGGCATCCAATATCTCATCTGCACTATTGCCGTCTCTTAATGCCCGGACAAGATATTGTTTTAGACCTGCTTCAGTCTGGGCATCGACCTTAGTGATGACAGATAATAAAGACCTGGTTTTAACATCAAGGTGTTTGCCGCCCTGTTTAAGCGCCTTAAAATAAGGTTCGACGACATCTTTACGTACTTTTAATAAATAGTTTAGCGCATCACTCATCTTATTCTTCCGTTAGTTCATCCCAATGTCTGGGGGGCATTTCTACTGTGTATTCTGTTTGTTTACCCGAATAAATATCTTCAAGCAATATAGTTTTTGTCGGGTTGTTATAATTCTGGTGCATCAACATAACATGTAGTTTTGGATCTGCCGACTTGATAGTGTCTTCTGTCTTCACGAATAGCAGGGTTGATTCAATGACACGTCTTACCGGTATGTGTGCTGCAACGACACCCGCTTGATGACTTTCTCTTCGAGTACAGGCATCCATGTTGTTTTTTTGAAAACAACGTACCCCCACATCAAATACAAGTGCACCAGTATCTTTGTTGAGTGTACGGAAGCGTGCCTCCACAAAGTCTAGTTTTAACGTTGTCTTCGTGCCAAATAATGCAAAGTAATCTGCCGTTACAAATGCACCAGCGATGATGGCTACAGAAATAATAATCGTTGCGAAGTTCTTTATTTGTTTATTATTCACTAGTAAAGACCTTGATTAATCTCGACGAAGTCGATCCCTGACGGATATTGGCGTCGGATATCGCATGACAATGATATACGACGATACAATGAAGGTTAGCAGTGTAGCGAACTGGATCAAGTATGAGGTTTTCTCATCGACAAAACCTGAATTAACTGCAAGCACAGCAATTAGTAATGAGAATTCGCTGATCTGTCCTAACCTGAAACCTGTTTCGAAAGAAACATATTTCTTTTCCCCTTCCCGGCGTAACAACCAACCAAAGACAAGCGGCTTACAGACAAGGACAAGAACAGCCAGAATGGTACCTGGAATAAATATTTCCTTGATTACAGACAAATTAAATCCTGCTCCCAGAGAAAAGAAGAAGATGATCAGAAAAAAATCACGTAGCGGCTTCAAACGTTCGGTAATAAATAATGCAATTGGGCTAGAGGCTAATGTTACACCAGCGACAAACGCACCGATTTCATGTGATAAACCAACATAGTGAGCAAATTCGGCAATACCAAGGCACCAGGCAATAGCTAATAGAAATATATACTCATGAATTTCATCAAAACGCTGGATCAACTTGATGAGTACAAATCTTTCTATTAGATAAACAATCCCCACCAGAACAGGTAAATAAATTAATTGCATGACAATATCAACCACCAGATTCCCACCTTTGCCATACCCTTGCAGCAATAATAAAATTACAATAGCGATCAAATCCTGTATCAGTAAAATACTGATAATGATCTGCCCGGTATGCTTATGATGTAAGGTTGTTGTTGGCAATAGCTTCAGGCCAATAATCGTGCTGGAGAACATCATTACGGCACCAATCAACATCGCTTGTAGTAATTCGTAGCCAAAGATAAAGCCAATCGTAAAGCCAATCAAACAAAATACCCCCGAACTAAGCAAGGTGACTACTGTGGCTTCGCGTAGCATTTGCCATAACTGTTGTGGCAGTAAATCCAGGCCCAACAAGTACAATAGAAAGATAATACCAATATTAGAGATATCGCTGATTAATTCTGCATCACTAAAAAACCCCATCCCGGAAGGCCCCAGAATTAAACCCAGTACAATATAGGCAACAAGCATCGCTTGTCTTGCATACAGGGCAAACGTGGCAAAGATTGCAGCGCCGGTGAAGATCAGAAATATTGAGAATTGAATCGATTGTTCAGCCATTTATCGTCTCACTTGTTATCCATTATTTAATTTTCTTTCTGATATTTTTCCCATGCTTTGTCTAACCGCTTTAATGATACTGGCATTCTGGTTTTTAATCCTTGTGCAAATAACGATATCCGTAATTCTTCACACAGCCAACGGTATTCGTCAAATGTTGTGGTATTTCCGTCCGTTTCATACGCATGATCCACCAGTTTTTTTATTCTGTCCCAATGTTGCTGAATTTGTTTAGTCGATTTAAGATCTTTATCAACACCATACTCAATTTTTTCCATGCGTTTAATAATTGCTGCTAAATAACGCGGATATTGTTTTAAATATTCCGCTTCAACATCCTCGATAAAACCATGAAACATCATGTATTCCAACTGTTCTTCAATATCATTGATTGCATGACTATATTTCAACATACCGGTATCGGAAAGTGCTGTTTGAACTTGTAAATTTATTTCCAGTATCTTTTGCAATAACACACAAATCCTGTCCGCATTACTTATTATCTCGGGTCTTCCCTGTTCCAGGGATGCTAGAAAGTGTTCCTGTTTGCGAATCAATGTCTTTTCATACAAAAATGTTTCGTCTAAGACAAGATTAATAATTGATTCGACTAATTCCTCTTTATTACCAAACCGCGTGTATAACAACGCTAGTTTTTCAATGCCTCTTAAATTTTTACGCAGATACTTAATCTCTTTTGCTAACGTATTTTTTAATAAACCTCTCAAGCCAAACCGTAAGTAGTATTCAGCTGTGCGCAAATTATCAAACGCATGTCTATAGACTTTGCCATCGTCTTCTAATAAAGACGGGTAACTTGTTATTGTGTTTTCTTTAGATGACACCTTTTGTTCTATCGGTAAATCGCCAAAGTCCCATGACGTTATTTCTTGTTCACCATAAGCATCCTGATATAAATCAGTAAAAGCATGTTCTACTTGAGTGGCCAGTTTATTTTTCAGTGCTACAAGGTCATTGCCTTCGGCTATCAATTCATTTTCAGTACCCACAACACGATAGTTTGGCCTAAGGTGCTCGGGCAAAGCTTCTTCAGAGAAATCATCGATTGTTATATTAACTGCGCGCGTTTTGAATAGATAAGAAATCAGGTTTTGTTTTAATGATATTGAGTGGTTTTTAATATTACTGACACATTCCGCAGCAGTCTCAGGAATAGGCACTAATGTTTTGCGTATCGGTTTAGGTAATGATTTTAATAATAACATTATCTTTTCTGCTATTAATCCTGGCACTAGATAATCCATCTGATTTTGATCGAATTGATTTAATACCTCTATCGGGATATCAATGCTAAGCCCATCTTCTTTAGCACCGGGAAGAAATTTATATTCCAGTGGTAACAACATGTCCTTAAATTTAATATTATCCGGATAAGTTGTTTCAGTAATATCATTTGTCTGACGATTTATTATTAAATCTTTAGTGAGATATAAGGCTTGTTTTTGAGCTTTATCAAGATGTTTGACCCAGGCTGAAAATGATTGGCCGTCATAAACATGTTCAGGCAGTGCATTACTATAAAAATCATAAACGGCTTCTTCATTAAGGATGTCAGGGCGACGCGACTTTACTTCCAAATGCCTGACTTCCTCTATTGCCTTATTATTATTTTTGAAGAATTTTGCACTTGATTCTAGATCTCCTTCTATTAATGCATTTCTGACAAACAAGGCTTTAGACTCACGCGGATTAACAGCACCGTAATTAATTCTTTTACCGGCAATTAAAGTCATGCCGTATAAGCTGATCTTCTCTAATGCAACCACACGCGAACTCTTGCTATCCCAATGCGCATCTGAATAGTCACGTTTCAAAAGATGCTTAGCGACATTAATCAGCCATGCGGAATCTATTCTTGCAACGTTCCGGGCAAATAAGCGAGAGGTCTCAACCAAGTCAGCAGCAACAATCCATTTTGGTTTTTTATGAAATTGTCCTGACGCGGGGAACAAATTTAACTTTATATCCCGGGCGCCGGTATATTCGTGTTTGTCGGACAAATAAGCGACGTGACTAGACATACCGCTCAAGATGGCACAATGCATATTTTGATAACTGGCAGGCTCTGTGTTCAACAACAGCCCCATCTCAGTACAAACGTGACGTAATTGTCTATGTATATCACTCCACTCTCGCATCTTCATATAAGATATGAAATTTGTCTGGCAAAGTTTTCTAAGTTTATTCTGTGAGAGTTGTTTGACTTGCTGTTGGTAAAAATTCCAAAGATTTAGAAACCATAAAAAGTCTGAATCATCATCGCTAAATTGCTTATGTGATTCGTCAGCTTTTTGCTGTTTATCGATCGGACGTTCTCTAGGGTCTTGTATACTTAATGCACTGACGATAATTAATATCTCGTGCAAACAATTAAAATCATGTGCTGCCAATAATATCCTTGCATGTCGTGGGTCTAACGGGAACCTGACCAGCTTGCTGCCAATCGGGGTTAACCTTTCTTCCTTATCCAGGGCATTAATCTCGCGCAATAATCGCATGCCATCGTTGATGAATTTCCTGTCAGGGGGATTAATAAAGGGATATTGTTCAATATCACCAATCTTTAATGCCTTCATCTGCAAGATTACTGAGGCCAGGTTGGTGCGCAGCACCTCTGGTTCTGTATATTCTGTACGTGAATTAAAGTCTTCTTCACTATACAAACGAATACAGATGCCTTCGCTGGTCCTGCCACAGCGCCCCTTGCGCTGATTTGCAGCCGCCATAGAGACTCTTTCTATCGGCAAACGCTGTACTTTGCTGCGATAACTATAACGACTCATGCGCGCCATGCCGGTATCGATGACATAGCGTATGCCGGGAATGGTCAGTGATGTTTCTGCAATATTCGTCGCCAGCACAATATGTCGACGTTTATGTGGCGCAAAGATCTTATTCTGTCTCGAAGAACTTAAACGTGCATAAAGAGGCAGAATATCGGTATCTCGCAAGTTTTGTTTACGAAGAAACTTATCGGTTTCATGAATTTCTCCTTCCCCTTCCATGAAGATCAGAATATCGCCCATGTCATATGAAGTGAGTTCTCGAATTGCTTTTAAGATGACCTCTTCTCGACTGACAGGATCTTCATCTTCATCGCTTTCTTCAATCGGGCGATACAAAACATCAACCGGCCAGGTTCGACCAGACACTTCAATGACGGGCGCATTATCGAAATGTTCGGAAAAACGTGTAACGTCTATGGTAGCGGAGGTAATAATCACCTTCAGATCAGGTCGTTTTGGCAAAAGCTGCTTTATATAGCCCAGAATAAAATCAATATTCAGACTACGTTCGTGTGCCTCATCGATGATCAAGGTATCGTATTGATTTAAATATCGATCCTGTTGCAACTCGGCAAGTAAGATACCGTCAGTCATCAACTTGATATAGGAATGCTTGTTGGTCAGATCCTGATGTCTTATTTTGAAACCAACATCGCTTCCCAATTCACTACCCAATTCTTCAGCAATTCGCTTCGCAACCGTTCTGGCAGCAAGTCTTCGAGGTTGCGTATGCCCAATCACACCCTCGATTCCACGGCCTAAGGTAAGACAAAGCTTTGGTAGCTGTGTCGTTTTACCTGAGCCAGTTTCACCACAAATGATTGTGACTGGATTGTTTATTATGGCAGCAGATATTCCATCAACATGCTGATTTATAGGTAAATTATCATCAAAACTACACTTTGGAAGACGATTTTTTCTATCTGATTTATTATGAACCGATAATTCAATTGCACGCTTAAGGGCATCCCATGCAGGATTATTCTCGAAGCCACGTTTTTTTATACGTTCAAAGTCGCGTTTTAGACGAAACCGATCCGATGATCGTGCTGCAGATAAACGTTGGTAAATGTTTTTTAATTCAGAAGATGTCATGCCTTTCCTATTCATGTCTTTTAAGCAGTATTATGACTATGCATTAATATCAAGCTAATCCCAATTTATTGAAACGAATCAAGTATTTATTTGTAATTTATTGATGGACTGGTAGGATAATCGAACATAAAATATTATTTTAATCCAGTCAGTATTTTTGCGTTAAGTACTAATTAATAATAAATAATATCAGTAAATTACATTACTTTTCACGAATGGGGTTTTCTTAGCGTATGGCACTTGAATTTGAATTAGCCGGCTCACAAATTGATGGCGCAAGAGACTATCAAGAAGATGCCTTCCTTATCACCCATTTAACCGATGCGAATGGCAAACCCAGCTCACTCGTCATTATTGCCGATGGCATGGGTGGACACGCAGCAGGCAACGTCGCCAGTAATATGGCTGTACAAGCCTTTAACAAACATGTTTCAGCAAACTACCCATCTGAAAACCCTTCTGAAATCCTCGAACAAGCCGTAAACAAAGCCAACTATTCAATCAAGGAAACCGTCTCAGAAACTCCAGCATTAGCGGGTATGGGCTGCACGATGGTCGCCGCCATTCTTGAAGATGGGAAAATGTGGTGGGCCAGCGTTGGCGATAGCCATTGTTATCTAGTACGTGATAGAAAATTAATAAAAAAGAATGCTGACCACAGCTATGGTGGCTTTCTGGACAGAATGGAATCTGAGGGTACGCCGGTAGAGCCAGAACCTGGTCTATCTCGAAATATGTTGATGAGTGCCATTACTGGTGAAGACATCAATGAAATTGATGTCCCGGCAAACCCATTCGAACTTCAAGCCGGTGATCGAATTATTTTATGCAGTGACGGTCTTGATACATTAAGCGCCGGTAAGATCATTCAATATTCTGAATGGTCGGAAGCCACTAAGGAATGCGCTGATGCATTAATGACGGCCGTTGAAGAGGCCAATATGCCGCGCCAGGACAATACCACTGCTGTTGTTGTTAATGTTAAAGATACAGCGGTAGCAGAAGCGGAAGTAGTACCTGTAACAGAATCAGTCACTGAAGATGAAGGTGATACAACTGCTGAAATATCGGTCGATGAAGTTTCAACGGAAGAAATAGAGCCCGATCCAAAACCACAGGTGGGACAACCCGCGTTTGCTGAGCAGGAAACAGGGAGTGTTACTGAGGAACCAAAAAGCAAAACGGGCTTGATGGTTGGCATTGCCGCCGCTGTAATTCTGATTTTAGGTGGTGTTGTCTTCACGATGATGGGTAAAAAACCAGCACAACAATCTGAGCCGGCTGTCGTAGAGCTAGAGATGGAAGTTGAAGCGACAGATGTACCTGTCATAGCTGATGCTGTTGAAGAAGAATCTGTTACAAAGGAAGAGACTGTCATTGAAGCACCCGCGGAGGAAGCTGTCGCTCCCGTTGCAGCGCCAGCACCAGAACCAACCACAGTTGCTGTCAGTAAAACAATTCAAGATAACTTGAAATCTGGTGGTAAGGGTCCCTTAATGGTCACCATCCCTGCGGGTAAATTCGCTATGGGTAGTACTAGTTCCAGAAATTCAGATGAACGACCACGACATGAAGTCTCTGTCAACCAGTTCGCAGCAAGTCAATATGAGATTACATTTGCAGAATATGATCTCTTTGCCAAAGCCAAAGGTAAAAAAATACCTGATTCACTCTATTTAGACAGAGAAACACATCCTGTTATTTTTATCTCTTGGGATGATGCCTATTACTACACAAAATGGCTTTCAGAAGAAACCGGTCAGAAGTATCGATTAGCGAATGAAGCAGAATGGGAATATCTGGCTTCAACGGGCAAAAAGTCCACCTATTGGTGGGGATATGAGGAAGAACGAAATCGAGCACATTGCTTTGGCTGTGGTACCAACCTGGACCCTAGAAAACCAACAAAGATTGGTAGCTTCGAGGCCAATGCATTTGGACTTTATGATACATCCGGCAATGTAGCTGAATGGGTTCATGACTGTTGGCATGAGAATTATAAAGGCGCTCCGGAATATGCCGACGTGTGGGAAGGCGGAGATTGTTCTTATCGTGTCGTTAGAGGCGGGGCATACAGTACACCACCACAATCAATACGTAATGCAAAGCGAGATAAATTCAAATCGGATAAAGCCTACGACCATATAGGGCTACGTGTTGTTAGAGAAATACCTTAAATCTAGTTAAAACTGCTTTAATGGTGTTATGCATCGCTATGTCCTAGCGACATATCAGGCTCAATCTTATCGCGTATTAGTTGTTTTAATTCTTTTGAATCAGGAAACCTTGCCTGCTTTTCTCGAGAAAATATTTCGTCTCCATCCAATAGAACAGTGAAAACACCTCCCGTTGACGGCACTAGTGCAAGCTCACCTAGCGTTTCACCAAACGTCATTAGCAGTTCCTGAGCTATCCAATTCGCTCTCAGGATGAAGCGACACTGTGTACAGTAGTGAATTTCTACCCTCGGAGAGTTTATTTTTGCAACCATTCCTAGTTAACTACCTCTAATTATTTAGATACCCATTGCTGGAGACTAATATGCCATTACTTTTTCGAACAATATTCTATTCTACAATTTTTTTATTATTCCCACTGAGTTCACAGGCAGAGATGAAAATGTTTCTGGGCGCGCCTGGTCATAACAACTACAAGCAAAACAACTACAAGCATAATTACTATCCACAGAAGAAACACCGTAGACAGAATAGCCGGCATAACAAACATTACACGCCCTATTCAAATCATCGATACAATAACCTTTCGGATCTTTATAGTCGCTATGGTAATAAACATGCCTTTGATCGTGCCAATTACTATCGTAACAAATATCAGAACACACACTCTAACTCACGCCACAATAATAAACAGCGCTATCAAGAGGCATATTCACAAGGTTTTAACGATGGTCGGCGTTCTAAAAGAAACCACAGAAATAGAAGTCATGGTTATCAGTTAGGAAATTGAGTTCGTTTCGACAACACTTCATCATCTCTCTCTATCTGAATAAACTAATAAAACTGATATAAACAAAATTCAATTTAAAGCTTCCCATCAATGATATAATTTAATTCATCTTATTATCATTAAAACGCTTTAATCAATCTGTCATGGGGAATTGGAAAAACAGTTTTCAGGCATTCTTACATCCAAGAGTGGTCACCATGCTTTTCTTTGGTTTTTCTGCTGGCATTCCATTATTACTGATATTTTCTTCTTTAGGTCTTTGGTTAAGAGAGGCCGGCATTGAACGTTCAGCTGTTACCTTCTTCAGTTGGGCGGCATTGGGCTATTCCTTCAAATTTGTTTGGGCGCCAATAGCAGACAAACTCCCTATTCCCTTGTTAACCCGTCGACTGGGTAGAAGAAGAGCTTGGATGTTATTGTCGCAAACGGCGATCATTATTTCTATCTTATCAATGGCATTCATTGACCCGTCTAATAGTGAATCTCACCTAAAAATAATGGCGCTAGCCTGTGTCATGCTTGGCTTTTCTGCTGCCACACAAGACATTGTTATTGATGCCTATAGAATTGAATCGGCTTCTTCTGAATTACAAGCAATGATGTCAGCAACCTACATAGCGGGTTATCGTATCGGCATGCTGGTTTCTGGCGCAGGCAGTTTATATATTGCAGGTGCATTAGGTTCAGAAATGGGCTCATACGATTATCAAGCATGGCAAGTTACTTACAGCTGCATGGCTGCAGCAATGCTAATCGGTATTATTACCACGTTTTGTATAAAAGAACCCGAAAGAAACCGAATAACTGAATATAAATATTCTAATGCCACATACATTAAGTTTTTTTTGGTGTTTATACTTGCGGTAGTGGGCTTGGTAATATCATTTCATCTTAGTTCTGAATTTGCCGCGTCGTGGAAAAATAGCCTGACGGAAATATTCAATAATAAAACGCTCTCTAATTTTTGCGTGGAGTTCTTTCGTCTGTTACTGGGAGTACTAATGTTTTTATCCATAGTATTCGCTCTGATAAAATATAAATTTGTTGAAAAGAAAATTGTCGTTGAAAGTTATCTGGCACCTGTTCTGGATTTTTTTCAACGTTACGGTCTTAAACTCGCAATATTGTTACTCGTTTTAATCGGCCTTTACCGAATATCCGACATTGTCTTAGGCGTGATCGCCAATATCTTCTTTCAAGACCTCGGCTATAGCAAAAAAGAAATTGCTTCTGTAGTTAAAACATTTGGCTTGTTTATGACTATAGCGGGTGGTTTTTTAGGCGGCATTTTATCAATACGCTTTGGTGTCATGAAGGTCTTGTTCCTAGGCGCATTACTAACCGTTTTAACAAATTTGTTATTTATGCTTCTCGCTGTCAAAGGATACGATATTCAATTACTTTATCTTGTCATCTCCGCCGACAATTTATCCGCCGGGATTGCCAGCGCAGCATTTGTCGCATTTCTTTCCCGACTAACCAATATTTCTTTCACCGCTATGCAATACGCAATATTTAGTTCGCTGATGACACTATTTCCAAAAATTATTGGTGGTTATTCAGGTTCAATTGTGGAAAATATAGGTTATACAAACTTCTTTTTGTTTGCCTCTTTACTGGGTCTACCTGTATTAGGCATTATTTATCTAGCCAATAAACACTTAAAATTCGAGTAACACATTACTGACCATGCCAATCGAAATAGAACGTAAATTTCTTATCTCTAGTGATGAATGGCGTCATGACGCCGATAATGGCATTCAGATCACCCAGGGCTATATGGGCGGTAATGAGAAAAGTTCGATCCGAATTCGAGTCAATGGTGATAGTGCCAATATCAACATCAAGAGTAAAACTATTGGTACTCAGCGCAGTGAATACGAATATGCTATACCACTGGATGAAGCAAATGAAATGCTCAGCACATTATGTAATCGTCCTTATATCGATAAAACACGCTATCACGTTAATCACCACGGGCACGTATGGGAAGTTGACGTTTTTGCCGGTGAAAATGAGGGTTTAGTCGTCGCTGAGTTAGAATTGTCCAGTGTTGATGAAACATTTCCCCTACCAAGCTGGGTCGGCGAAGAGGTTACCGAAGACCCGCGCTATTACAATATTTGCCTTGTCACCCACCCCTATAAAAGCTGGTAACCGCGGCTATATTACACAATTACACAGTATCTTGACTTATAAAGCTTCCACAAAGTGGCTCGCTGTTAATTAAATATGTTTCAACATACGAGTACGCTATAATCGCCCCTGTTTCCTTTTCATGAAGTACAATCGTTAACATACAATAATTGCTAAATCTGTAGAAATGGACGTTAAAACCAATAATCAACAAGAAGTGTTAATCGATAAATTTAATCGTGTTGTCGATTATGTACGTATCTCAGTGACTGACCGCTGTGATTTTCGTTGCGTCTACTGCATGGATGATGAAATGCAATTTGTGCCTCGCGCACAACTTTTAACGTTGGAAGAAATATCAAAAATAGCACAGGCATTTACCGAGCTCGGCGTTAAAAGAATTCGAATCACCGGTGGTGAACCTCTCATTCGTCGTAACGTCATCCAGCTATTTGAAGATATCGGCCAATTACCCGGCCTGGATGAATTGGTGCTAACTACAAATGGCTCACAACTTACAAAATTGGCTCAACCATTAAAAGATGCCGGTGTTAAACGCATAAACATAAGCCTGGATTCTCTTGATGCTGAAAAATTCAAGCGCATCACGCGCGTCGGTGAACTGGATAAAGTCATCGCGGGGATTGATGCCGCAATTGCTGTTGGTTTTGAAAAAATAAAACTAAATACCGTCATATTAAAAAACCGTAATCATGATGAGATTATAGATTTGGTTCGATATGCCAGTGATAGAGATATGGACATCAGTTTTATAGAAGAAATGCCATTAGGTGTTATTGGCGATCATGATCGAGCAGAGGTCTATTATTCCAGCGATGACATCAGAAACGATTTGGAGCAGGTATTTACACTGATGCCTACAACCGAAACAACGGGTGGCCCATCAAAATATTATAAACTAGCGGAGACGGGGACACGTGTTGGTTTTATTTCACCACACAGCCATAACTTTTGTGAGCTATGCAATCGAGTGAGACTAACTTGCGAAGGGCGATTACTATTGTGTCTTGGTCAGGAACATTCTGTAGATCTACGCAAAACACTACGCAGCTATCCAGGCGACATGGAAAAACTCAAACAAGCAATTAAAGATTCCATGTTAATTAAACCTAAAGGGCACGATTTTAATTTAACGGAAAAACCAATCATATTTCGACATATGAATGTTACTGGAGGTTAGCTATGCCCAGTAATTATCGTCCGGAGATAACTGAAGCCGGACTCTCCCCCACTCAAGCTGTACTCGCCATTGATGAATATCAGAATACACGCGAACTCCATGTAGCAGAAGAACGTGCGCTAACGATCTATATTGACAGTTATGAAATAGTTACCTTAATGACCTTAGGCACTCAACCAGAAATGCTGGCATTAGGTTATCTAAAGAATCATGGCTTAATAAAAAAGCTGTCTGAAATTAAGTCCATTCAAGTTGATTGGGATGTCAACGCAGTCGCCGTCACAACATTTGAAAATCGCGACGATTGGAAAGATAAACTAGGCCCAAGGATCGTCACGACAGGTTGTGGTCAGGGCACTGTTTTCGGCGATATCATGGAGCATTTAGATGGACTTGATATTCACGCTATTAAAATCAAGCAGTCTCGACTTTATGCGTTATTAAAAAACCTAAATGCCTATAACGATGTCTATAAAAATGCAGGCGCGGTACACGGCTGCGCGCTTTGTCATGACACCGAACCACTAATATTTATTGAAGATGTTGGCCGTCACAATGCCGTTGATGCTATTGCGGGCAAGATGTGGTTGGAAGGTATTTCCGGCAACGACAAGATCTTTTATACCACTGGCCGGCTAACCTCTGAAATGGTTATAAAGGTAGCGCAAATGGAGATCCCGGTATTATTGTCTCGCTCAGGCATCACCAAGATGGGGTTAAATCTCGCGCGCGACATGAATGTCACATTGCTATCCAGAGCCAAAAACAAGCATTTTCTGATTTATAATGGGGCAGAAAATATTGAGTTTGATGTCGAACTTCCTCCAAAACGAGAAGTCGCTAACATAGTAAAATAAGACTATTTTGATAATTCCGCAGCATCACTACTATCAGAGATTTCAATTGAGCAAGAATAATGAATATTAAAACAGAAGTTACAGGCGTTATTCTCGCAGGCGGACAGGCTCGGCGTATGGGTGGTCAAGATAAGGGACTTGTAATGCTCGATGGAAAACCCATGGTTGAGATTATTATCGATGTTTTTAAGCCGCAAACTGCCAAACTACTTATTAATGCAAATCGTAATCACGATCGTTATTCGCAATATGGTTTTGAATTGGTTGCGGACGAATTATCCGGTTATTGTGGCCCACTAGCTGGAATGGCAAGTGCGCTAAAATCAATAAACACCGACTACATGGTCACGGCACCTTGCGACTCCCCTTTCATACCTCTCGATTTGGTACAGCGGTTGGCAGATGCGCTTGAGAATAAATCAACTGAAATCAGTGTTGCCCATGATGGCGAACGCATTCAACCTGTTTTCTGCATGCTGAAAAAGACTCTATTGCAATCACTGACAGATTATTTAGCTGCAGGTGAAAGAAAAATTGACCGCTGGTTTAAACAACATGATTTTGCCATAGCAGATTTTTCTGACAAACCCGAAACATTTGATAATATCAACACACAAGAAGATGTTGACAGCGCATTGTCAAAATTACGAGGCCGTTGAATATGAAAATAGAATCTGACGTCCCTGTTTTAGGTTTTGCAGCATATAGTGGCACCGGTAAAACAACCTTATTAGTAAACTTAATACCTTTATTAAAACAACATGGCTTAGAAGTCGGTGTTATTAAACATGCTCACCACACCTTTGAGATCGATCAAGTTGGTAAAGACAGTTATAAAATAAGAAAAGCAGGAGCCAGCCAGATGTTAATCGGCTCTAAAGAACGTTGGGCCTTGATGGTAGAGCAAAAAGAAACTGATCAGACAATGCGATTACAGGAATATATTTCCCATTTAGATCACACTAAATTAGACCTCATTTTAGTTGAAGGCTTCAAACCTGAGTCAATTCCAAAAATCGAATTATACCGTCCGAGCCTGGGGAATCCTCTGCTCTGTAAATCAGATGAGAGTATCGTTGCAATTGCTACGGATGCCGACATCACTGAGGAATTAAACCTAACTGTTCTTGATCTAAATAATCATGCAGAAATCGTGCAATTCATAATTGAAACCTTTTTTTCAAAACATAATACTGCAGTTAATAACTAACGGGATTCATCATGACTGAAAATGACATCAATAAAGATTACAGTTGTATGGACGATTATGATCCTAACTCTATCTTGCCTGATGAAGCACTAAGAAGAATATTCGCTACCATCTCTGCGATTACAGAAACAGAGTCTATACCTATTCGAGAGGCATTGGGTCGTGTGCTTGCAACAAACATCATCTCTGAGATTAACGTGCCCTCAGGACGTAATTCCGCGATGGATGGTTATGCTATTAACGCTGCTGACTTACCACCTGAAGGGACAATCCCTTTAGAGCTAATAGGCTCATGCTTTGCAGGTAAACCTTTTGATGGCGAAATAAAAAAAGGTGAATGCGTACGCATAATGACCGGGGCAATCATGCCGGAGGGTTCAGATACTGTCGTTATGCAAGAACTAGTGGAAGTCTCCGGGAATCAAATCAGCATTGGTAATGATACAAAATCCGGAAGTAATGTTCGTCAGGCAGGAGAAGACCTGGCAATTGGAGATCTTGTTCTTGAAAAAGGGATGAAACTCTCACCCGCAGATATTGGGCTATTGGCATCATTAGGTCTTGCTGAAGTTAGCCTAACCCGAAAACTTAGAGTCGCATTCTTTTCAACCGGTGATGAGCTACGTTCGGTCGGCGAGAAACTGGATAATGGCGCTATCTATGACAGTAATCGTTACACTCTTTATGGCATGCTTTCACGTCTAGGTGTCGACATAATCGATATGGGAGTAGTCAAGGATGATCCTGAATTAATGGATCAGGCCTTCTTGGAAGCGGCAGATAATACTGATGTATTAATCACATCAGGCGGCGTTTCAGTTGGAGAAGCCGATTACGTAAAAGAAACATTATTAAAACATGGTGAAGTAGATTTCTGGAAGGTCGCCATGAAGCCCGGCCGACCACTTACCTTCGGAAAACTAGGTTCTACTTATTTTTTTGGGTTGCCTGGTAATCCGGTCTCAGTGATGGTGACTTTCTACCAATTCGTACAACCCGCATTAAAGAAAATGGTGGGTGAAAGATCTACGATGCCAATCATGATGAAGGTAGCGTGCATTTCAAAATTAAAGAAACGTCCGGGCAGGGTCGAATATCAACGGGGCATACTCGAACAAGACGAAACCGGTCGCATGGTCGTTCGAAAAACCGGCGCGCAAGGTTCCGGCATACTCCGTTCAATGGCTGATGCAAATTGTTTTATTGTATTGCCCTTGGAAAACAATGGAGTAAACCCAGATGATCTCGTTGACGTACAACTGTTTCATGGCGTTGTTTAACAAGCTATAACGATTATCACAAAGTCTAAAATCATTGAATTATAGATAATATAGCCATTATCGCGATAAACAGATTTCTGCCTTGTCTTCATATTAATCGCAGACAAAACACTCAAAACAAATCTCTAAGGCGGAGATCACTTCAATAAATTTGTTAATAATATAAAATAATCCTTGAAAATCAATTGTTTTCAGTTGAAACTTAATATAATTATTAACATATATTAAGTTGATGAGAATATGCGAGTTATTAGTAATGATGGTTATAGTATCAAGCGCGTCACGTTGCTGAATTCCAAAGGCGGTAGTGGGAAGTCCATTTTAGCCACTAACATCGCCAGTATATTTTCTGCAAACAATTTGCGTACAACGCTAATAGACTATGACCCTCAAGGCACAGCTATTCGTTGGTTGAAACAACGTCCAGAATTATTTCCAGCCATCCATGGTATCGATGCTACACAGCAAAGCTCTGCTACGACCCGAAGCTGGCAAATGCGTGTGCCGGCAGGTACAGACCGACTGGTTATTGATACTCCAGCAGGAATCAGGGGACTAGAGCTGAATGATTTTGTCGTAAATAGCGATTATATCTTAATCCCCGTAATTCCTCCTGATGGAGATATTCATGCCACCACAAAGCTCATTGCAGATTTACTACTCAACGTAAAAATCAGGTCGCTTGATGTTAAAGTTGCTGTTATCGGCAATAGAGTAAAAAAGAATACAAAAATTTTAAATCAGCTAACTAGATTTTTACAACAAGTAGACTTTCCGTTCATTAGCAATCTGAGAGATACACAGAACTATGTCACCGCTGCTAAACAAGGCATTGGCATTCACGAAATCTATCCACCCTCTTTGGTAAAAAAAGATGTCAGTGACTGGGATGCTATCCTGCAGTTTGTAGAAGATGGTGAAACGTTACATGACCACAAGGAATTACCCCAACCGTTAATGCCTGAACACCAACAGACTAGCAGTTAAGCTTTTCTTTTATCTTATCTACTAAATATTCACTAAACGGAATAGCACAAGTAAACGCAGGTGACACAGCGTTCAAGACATGAAACGATTTATCATCGCCTTCATACTTAAAATCCATTTCCAGTTGTTTGGTTTTTGTATTTATTAATTGTGCTCGAATCCCCGGCGCGCCCCATTGCTTAAAATCACCTTGCTCAATATTATTCAGCAAGGTCCCGGCTAATTGCACGAGTTTCTTTTTTGAATATTTTTGCATTTCCTTGAATGCTAATTTTCTAAATCCAAAATTATTTGTCAAAAATAAACTGGCATCAATGCCGATGATGTCGACTAATTCTTCCAAATTAAATTTTTCCCATCCTATATAATTTTCTCGCCAGAAAGCAGGAATAGCTGTGGGCCCAATCTTGGTTTTGTTTTCAGCTGTAACTGTAAAATGAACACCTAAAAATGGATTACGTAAATCCGGCACAGGATAAACATTTGTTTTTAACTTTAAACCGTCATCCTTGGCATAAAGGTACAAACCCTTAAAAGGTAGTATTTTATGGTCTTGTGAGAACCCATAATCCAAGGCAATCTTATCTGCATACAAACCCGCTGCATTAATGATATAGCCCGGTGTAAAACATCCATTTGAGGTAATGACTTCGTCGCCAGATCGTTTTATGTATGCTGTGCCGTTGAGTATTGATATTCCTTGTCTCTTAATCTTATTTTGGACTGAATCGACGACTTCTTTAGGGTTTACCGATGCTGTCGTCGGCGACCACAGTGCTCGCTCATAGGTATAGGCTTGAGGTTCAATCTCAGCTGCCTCTGCGGCTGAGATCATTTTTAATTCAACATTATTAACTTCTGCCCGCCGCGCTAATTCGTCTAGGCCATCAAGTTCTTCTTCATTTCGAGCAACAACCAATTTGCCACATTGATTGAGTGTCAGGTTATTTTCTTCGCAATATTGTCGCCAGGCAAAATTACCGTCTCGACACAACCTGGCTTTTAATGAATCTGCTGTATAGTAAAAACCGGCATGCAACACACCACTATTACGACCACTCGAATGCATGCCCGGTTGATTTTCTTTTTCAAGAATAGAAATTGTTGCGTCAGGGAACTGCTTCTTGATTTCCAGGGCTATTGTCAGCCCAACAATGCCTGCGCCAATGATTAGAAAATCAGGGTGTTTATTTGATGTCATATGAATTTAATAACCGGGCGTGTTTTTTTCAACCCATTTTGCGCCTGAGTTTGTTTCTTCTTTTTTCCAGAATGGCGCACCGGATTTTAATTGTTCCATTATTGCACGACAGCTTTCAAAGGCATCCTTGCGGTGTGCAGTCCATGTCGCGACTAAAACAATATCTTCGCCTATATTCACCTTGCCGATTCGATGCAATATTAATACATCAAGTAGCTTCCATTTTTCGATTGCTTCTTTTGCTATCGTTTCGAGATGTTTTTCTGTCATCCCCGGATAATGCTCCAGCGTCATATGCGTTACTTTTTTGTCTTCGTTAAAATCACGCATTGAACCGACAAAATTTGCGGTTGCGCCGTACTTTCCAACGATATCCAGACTATCCAGATAATATTGCATTTCCGCATAGGCATTAAACGGCTTTTTTCGAATCTCTATCAACATAGCTCAGCCTCCAGTCACAGGTGGGAAAAAAGCAACCTCATCCCCTGTTTTAAGTTGATATTCTGATTTCACATACTCCATATTGACGGCCATCATGACGTTATCAAACTCTATATTCTTTCTTTTGATGATCGACTGCCACAGCGAATCAACAGAGCTGCCTTCTTCAATATCGACGACAGAATTGGCCTCGCCTATCACTTCACGGAGGCTGGCAAAATATTTAACAGATACTTGCATATGATTGATTAAAGTCTTTATTTGAGTAGTATTAATGGATTATATCAAAGAGATAATAGTGAGATGTCAAAATTAACGCATTTTAACGATCATGGTGCAGCTCACATGGTTAATATTGGGGAAAAATCAGTCACACATCGCATTGCGGTTGCTACTGGTCTCATCTCAATGGAGAAAGAAACATTAGCATTAATCAAAGAAGGCAGTCATAAAAAAGGAGATGTCCTTGGCATAGCAAGAACAGCAGGGATTATGGGGGCAAAAAAAACTTCCGAGCTGATACCACTGTGTCACCCACTTTCACTGACTCACATCAATATCGATTTAACCGTTAATGAAGATGACTGTTCAATCCTTTGCGAATGTCGTGCCGAAACAGAAGGCAAAACCGGAGTAGAAATGGAAGCGCTGACCGCCGTTCAGGTTACCTTATTGACCATTTATGATATGTGTAAAGCAGTCGACCGCGGCATGACTATCTCTAACGTCCAGTTGTCTGAAAAATCGGGTGGAAAATCTGGGCATTGGAAACGATAAAACCAGTCATTTCTTAAGAAATTAAATTACAGCAATGAATATAGTCAACTAAAACACAGTAACCTACTGTAATTAATGGTTTTTTTAAAGCACGACAACACATAACACCTTGAGTATACTTACGCACAATTAATAGCTAGGTAACAACACTTAGCACTTTTTAAGTTAGAAATCATGTATGGAGTATTTTAAAAATGGGTACGTATAAAACCGATTCACAAACCAATAGAAGTCACGGTATTCTCAAGTACCCGCGTACTGAAGTTGAATTTATTAATATATTGGATCACTTCGTCGGTAGACACATAGAAAAAGCCGTTGCGCATTTTGGCGTGCCAGAAGACGAGGTAGACTTAACAGGCGGTGCCAAGGCTATAAAATTCACTAAGTCAGCAGCATCGTTTAACAGCAAATGCACCTTTATGATCAATAACGTAGGTGCTATCACAGAATATAATTTTGAGCGCGGCGAATTAGCCTAGGCGTCGTTTACTTTATCTTTTCGACTGATGCCCTCATTATTGGTCATCAGTCGTATTTGATGTATTTAAACCTTGGGTCCTCTGGTGTGCCATCAAGAGAACTGTCTTCATTTTTACTAGGCTGCCATTGAATTACCTCTTCAATCTTCAAAGCTAATTCAAAATCTTTATCAGTTATACCTTTTGCAGCATGATTCATAAGCTTTACCGTAACAAAGGCATAAGATACCGTTAAGTCTGGATGATGCCAGGCGGCCTCTGCTAAATGGCCAACCGTGTTCACAACCATCAAAGTTGCCTTCCAGCCACTGGTTTTATATTTTCGTCGTATCCAACCACCTTCAAAATGCCACTCGGGTAACTCGTCTTTCAAACGTGCTTCTATTTCTTCTTCAGAGTATGTTTCGTCTTTTCCTGCTTTACGCCATTGAGCCATTGCTTAAAACCTCATCTCTATATTCTGCATCACCATAATTGATGGCATTTTCTTGTGTAATTGCTTTTCTTATCTTGGAAATATTCTTTGTCACTATTGATTTCACTCTGTCGTTTTTAGAACAAAGTGCCCCGCGGAAACCTAAATAGTCTGCATCAATATCTAACAATGAACTTATGTCTTCATATCTTAACGAACCCGCAAGCCCGGTCACTAAGCCATGAGATTTTGCTAACTGGACAAACTCAGCTAACTGCTGACAGTTTAGTAAAGAAAGTAAATTTTTATCTGATTTGTTTTTAGTATCCAACATAACACCACTAATGCCGCTTTTCATTAAAGCATCCAAAGAAGCCAGGCTAGAAAAATTTTCTGCAAACAGCACAACAATTACTTTTATTTTCTGTTCTGAGGCTTTATTTAAAACCTCAATAAAAAGTTCATTTGCATTATCATCAAATAAACCGACCTTGACATAATCAACCCCGGTTTTTGCCATACTCACTATTAGCTCGTATAAAACGGGGTTATTGGGTTCAATATCGCCAATGGTTGCACTAGTAAGACATGCTCCGGAGATCAATTCAACTATCTCTGCAACAACATTAGTATCTAGTGCGCCTAAGGCGCCTAGCTCAGGGTTTTTCATATCAATAATATCGACACTATCATTGAGGACAAGCTGTGCTTCCTTTATAGAAGTAACACTTGCAAGCATGCCGGTCATACTATTTTTTCCTTAGTAGATTCTTGTCTATATGACTCGATTCTTTCCATTAACCAAGCCCATGCAACTCTCTCATTTTCTCCAGCAGTCTTATCGATTGCGATCGTCAGGTATTCTATTTCCTGTTCTATTTTGTCTTTCGTCAACATATGTAAACGACTCACTAATATTGCCGCTTCCAGTACCGCAGACTGAGCACGATTAAAACCTTGAAACGGCCTATGATTGATTTCAACTATCTGTTTACAATAAAATCGAGGTCTTAACTCATCATCTTCAATCCTTTCTAGATGCAGTTCTAAATGGCTTAATGCCGCCGCTAAACGTTGCGTTTCTATCTTTTCAGTAGGCACTAATGGCCAATCTTTACGTCCCGTCAAACAACCGGCAAAAATACGAACATCATCGACCCGATTGATTACAGCTGATTTGTTACGCTGAATGTTTTCCAAGGTTGCCGATGGTTTAAATGGTGCGATAACAATCAGACCCGATTCTTCTCGAATACCCATCGGCGCGATATGAGTAGAACCATCCTCATTCGTCGTTGTAACGATAATTTCCTGAATCATTTTTTTTCTTTCTTTTGTTTGCGACTGGCTTTTAATGTACTGCCTTCTTTTTTATATTCTGCTGTCTCTTTACGCAATGCTTTCATTGAATGTGCGGCACGAGAATCATCATCTTTTTGTTCTTCTGTTTTTGTATCAACTGCAGCGCCCCAATCAAGTTCTTCATCCTGCATGTAATTCTTGCCTAATTGCCAGGCAACCTGTGCCTTGCCTAACTCTACGCCCATATAAAATGCATGTGGTGCATCATCCTGTAATAAATCCAGTTTAGGAAACAACTCAAAAGGATTTGTATCTGCATTAATGCCGTCACGATTATATACATGTAGTCCTGCTTCACTCACCTGAATTCGATAGCTGGGATCCTTCACCTCTTTGGAAATCTCATTAATTTCCGCTTCGCTATACGGAAAGGGTTTGCGCGCATGCATACCTAATAATGAACTATCCAAACCTTTAGGCAAGCTAGTATCTCTTCTTGCGGCGTACATCATACGACGCGCCTTATCGGCCTCCCGAATAGCGGAACGACAATGAGGACTGACCTCGGTCGCTAATACAGCATCCAACTGCATTTCAGAAATCAGCCCAAACAGCATCGCATTTATGCCGGTAGTATCAGCTTCAGTTAACTCTGTCAGGTTGCCAACACCCATCATGATTTTAATATCAGGACAATTTTGACGTAATTCATGATAACGAATGATGGATTCAGTAAAACCAAAATGAATCGGGTCTAATATCGCATCGGCATAAAAAGGCCGGTCTTTCCCTGAAAGGTTTTCAATAGCACGGTATAAGGAGGGCATGTCGCCATGCGTTTCTGCTATCAAGATGGGAATTGATTCAACCTCATCGGCTATCCAGAGCGTACTTTCTTTTAGGCTTAGTAAATAGTCGGCCCCTGCCCGACCACCGCGTAATAAGTCCTCCTCTTCAAGCGAATCGACGCTCACTTTGAAGCCACTATCATGCAATGCTTGTACAGTATCTTCCAAATGAGGAAAAGGTGTATCGGGTAAGCAGCCAATATCAATCACATTTGCACCATCGCGGCGGTATTTTTCTGCCCGTCCAAGGATGTTTTCGATTGTCACCATCGGTGCATCGACAATCTCAGCAAATATATCAACATCATACTGGCTGAGATCAATGGGTTTACAATCGCGTCCAAAAAAGACCGGCAGGTCTTTTAAATCTATGGGGCCACGTACACACTCGATGCCTAGTGCCTCGGCAGTGACTGACAAATCACCACGGCATAGACCCGGTACAATAATACGATTCACCCCTTTTAAATCTACCAGTCTCCTGGCAAGCATTTGTGCCGTCATCAAAGCGGCAACGCTGACGCCAATATTCCTGATCTCGTAGGTGAATTCAGTTGGCGCCATGTCCTCGAGAATTCTTTGCAGACGCTTTTGTGCGAGTTTTCCAGTGAGAAACAGGATGTGTTCTTGATTAGATTCGTGCATTGCGATGCATTATAAGCAGCTGTGGCTTGATTTGAGAGTACTATTTTTATTGTAACATGTGGTTGCTATGAACCATAACAAACGAATTAAAACATCCACTCATGACTAAAAGACATATTTAATCTATCTATTATATACTTTAAGTTAATATCTTATGTTACTGTTTTTTGTATATTTTTAATTTGATTTTAATGCTTTTTATAGTCTGGCATGAATATAGCTCTAGTTAGAGCATTAAAACTTTTTTACTCTTTAGGAGAAATACAATGAAATGGTCTACACCTGAATATAACGACATTCGTTTTGGCTTCGAAGTCACCATGTATATTAATAACAAATAAGCTTGGTCAAAAACTTAATTTCTGAAACATTCGCTATAAGCACTTATCGATATTGGCAAACCAGTATCTTTTACTATGTTATATTTGCGCGGCTTCAATACTCGTGCTGATTAAGCAACGCGCTTATCATGCGATACTCATATAACCCTAAAATTACTTTAAGACTATGCATATACATTTATTAGGCACTGGCGCAGGTGGTGGCTTTCCTCAATGGAACTGCAACTGCGACAACTGCAAACGATTACGATCAGGCACAATAAAAAGCTCGGCACGGACACAATCTTCCATTACGGTTAGCGGCAATGGGGAAGATTGGGTGCTATTCAATGCTTCTCCCGATATACGCGCACAGATTGAATCTTTTCCACCATTACAACCGGCTCGAAAAGTTCGTGATACCGGTATTTGTTCGATAATTCTCTGTGATGGTCAAATTGATCACTCAACAGGCTTAATTATCCTTCGCGAACATGACAAACCTTGGGATGTCTACTGTACAGAAAGTGTTTATGAAGATATGACCACAGGATATCCAATATTTAATATTCTGGGACATTTCCGTGGCGTTAATTGGCACGAAGTGAGCACAGAACAGACGCCGTTCACGATACCCAAAGCCGATAATCTCATTTTCACGGCGGTACCTCTAAAGAGTGAAGCACCTCCCTATTCTCCTCACAGACACAATACGGTTCCTGGTGATAACGTCGGTTATAAGGTTGAAGACACCTCAACAGGAAAGAACCTCTTTTATGCGCCGGGTTTAGGTGAAATAGAAGGGCATGTCTATGAATACATGCAAAATGCCGATGTTGTCTTGGTTGATGGCACCGTCTGGACTAATGACGAAATGTCACGACATGGCATTAGCGATAAATTAGCGAGTGAGATGGGTCATCTTGATCAATCCAGTAAAGGCGGCATCAAAGATACATTAAGCCGTCTAAAAAAACCTCGCAAGATATTGATCCATATCAATAATACTAACCCAATATTAGATGAAGATTCACCTGAACGTAAGCAACTCGATGATGCCGGGATAGAAGTTTCGTTCGATGGAATGGACATTCATATATAAGATTTGGAGATATCATAAATGACAGAAGAAAGAACGCCTTGGACACGTGAAGAATTTGAGGCGCAGCTCCGTGCAAAGGAAAAGTTTTATCATATTAACCACGAATTTCATCATTTGATGAATGAAGGTGGTCTTGATAAAGAAGCCGTCCAGGGCTGGGTTGCTAATCGTTTTTATTATCAAACAACGATTCCCATTAAAGATGCTGCCATCATGGCTAACTGCCCGGAACGTGATGTCCGTCGCCAATGGGTGCAGCGAATTATTGATCATGATGGTGTCGAAGGAGAGGAAGGCGGCATTGAAGCCTGGTTACAACTGGCTGAAGCCGTCGGTTTGAGTCGCGAAGAAACAACCTCTTACCAACATGTGTTACCCGGTGTCCGCTTTGCGATTGACGCCTATTTAAACTTTGCCCGACGTGCAACTTGGCAAGAAGCAGCCTGTTCTTCATTGACCGAATTATTCGCACCGAAGATTCATCAGAAACGATTGGATAACTGGCCAGAAATATATCCCTGGATTGATGGCAAAGGTTACATCTATTTTAGAAAACGCCTTAAAGAAGCACGCCGTGATGTTGAACATGGTTTACATATCACACTAGATTATTTCAAGACCCGAGAAGAGCAAGAACGTGCTTTGGACATTTTACAATTAAAACTGGATATTCTATGGACGATGCTCGATTGCATGTGGATGGCCTACATAGAAAAAAAACCACCCTTTCATAATTGTTAAGACTATTGATATGAATATAAATAAAGCTGATATCCCGGAAATCGCACCAACATTCCGTTTCCAATGGGAAGAGGTACAGGATTGTTATGTTGTCCTCTACCCGGAAGGCATGGTTAAGCTTAGTGGAAGTGCCGGAGAGATCATGAAACGTATCAATGGTGAACATTCCGTTGACACCATAATTAAAGATTTAGAAACCACATTTTCAGAGAACAAGCTTGAAGATGATGTCATAAAATTCCTGGAGGTCGCCTATGACACCGGCTGGATTAGAAACAAAAAGTGATGTGAAACCCCCTTTATGGTTACTCGCAGAGTTAACCTATCGGTGCCCGCTACAGTGCCCCTATTGTTCAAACCCACTTGAGATAGCGAAGTATCAAAACGAGCTCTCTACTGAAGACTGGGTTCGTGTGATGCAACAAGCGCGTAAGATGGGCGCGGCTCAAATTGGCTTTTCTGGTGGAGAACCGCTAGTACGTCCGGACCTTGAAGAACTGGTGCAGGAGGCAAGACATCTGGGTTATTACACTAACCTGATTACGTCCGGTGTCGGCATGGATGAAGCGCGTATTAAACGCCTCAAAGATGCAGGACTGGACCATATTCAAATCAGTTTCCAAGCCAGCGATGAAGAGTTGAATAACTTCCTCGGCGGCACCAAGACCTTTCAACACAAAAAGGAAATGGCGCGCTTGGTCAAAGCATATGAATACCCCATGGTCCTGAACATTGTGATTCATCGCAAAAATATCGATCAGATTCGAGATATTCTTGAGATGACAGTTGAACTAGATGCCGATTACGTTGAACTAGCCAGTACACAGTACTATGGCTGGTCACGCATCAATGTCGATCAACTCCTGCCCACGAGAGATCAATTAGCTCGCGCTGAGATCGTCGCTAAAGAATATCAGGAAAGAATGAAAGGTAAGTCTAGAATCATCTATGTGATTCCTGATTACTTTGAAAATCGTCCTAAACCTTGCATGAATGGATGGGGCGCTATCTTTCTGACTATTGCGCCAGATGGTACTGCACTTCCCTGTCATGAGGCAGGACAGTTACCCATCGATTTTCCCAATGTCAAAGAGGTCAGTGTCGAAGAAGCCTGGAAAGATTCACCCGGCTTTAATCATTTCCGCGGTTTCGAATGGATGAAAGAACCCTGTCGATCTTGCGATGAGAAAGAGAAAGATTTCGGTGGTTGTCGATGTCAGGCCTTTATGATGACCGGAGATGCAGCGAATACCGATCCCGTTTGTGACAAATCGCCCAATCATCAGGCGCTACTCGATGATGTTGAACGTATAGGTAAACTAGCGGAACAAGAATCGATGCAAACAACCGAAGAAAAGCCACTGGTATTTAGAAATATGAAAAACTCTAAAAAGTTTGTAGCGGAAGAAACAGAAACAAATTAGCTTTAGCTTATTTCAGCTATTTAAAATCGCCCAGGCAACATCCGCTGCTTGCCTGTTCGGTTTTACATCATGCACACGAAATATTTTAACACCCGTGTTCACAGCCAATGCGGTTGTTGCTGTAGTTGCACCAATGAGTTCGTTCGGTGTATCTACGCTACAAATAGAGCCCATAAAACGTTTACGACTGGTGCCTAACAAAACGGCATAACCGGTTTCAACAAATGTTTTTAAATTTTTCAATAGCACAAGATTGTGTTCACGCGTCTTACCAAAACCAATGCCCGGGTCGATTACAATATTATTTTTATCCACGCCTGCTTTTATGCAATCTTCTATTCTAGTCTCTAAAAACTTTTTTATATCTGAAACAACATCATTATAAACGGGATCATTTTGCATGGTCTCGGGTGTGCCTAACATATGCATAATAATATAGGGGCAGTCCTTATCAGCACACAAATTGATTATATCAGGATCATCGTTACCACCGCTCACATCATTAACAATTGATGCCCCTGCATTCAGTGCTGCTTCTGCTACCTTTGAACGCGTAGTATCAATACTTATCTCAACGTGTTCAGGTTTTGTCTCGTTAATCGCATTTATTATATGAACAACCCTTTCGATCTGTTCTTCAACGCTGACGCGCTCTGAGCCTGGTCGAGTTGACTCTCCGCCTATATCAATAATATCGGCACCGTCATCAATCATTTGCTTGCCCTGATTGACGGCTGCATCAATATTATTGAATTGTCCACCGTCGGAAAAACTATCCGGTGTAGCATTGAGTATCCCCATAACTAATGGGCCATTACGCTCAATTATTTTCATTTAATTGCATCCGCCATCTGATCGGTTGCCGTAACTAACGCATCTATCATTGCAGGTTCTCCAGCCAAATGACCCGCATCTTTAACAAGGACAAGTTTTGAACCTGGCAAAGACTGATGAACTAACCATGATGACTCTGGAAGACAGGTCAAATCTTTACGTCCATGTATAATAGTGATTGGCACATCAGGAATTTTCGAAATGTTATCAATAATTTGATTTTCATCTATAAAATATCTGTTTTTTGCAAAATGCATTTCTATTCTGGCTTCATTGATCAATTTGCTTTCATCATCGGTATCCAGAGCATATTCATCAACAAAACTATGCGTCACAATTCTTCCGCCCCATAACGCCCAGGCCTTCGCGGCTGCAGATTGTGTTTCATTATTCTCTGAGAATAGTCGTCGATGCAATGATGCTAATACATCATCCTGCTCATAAACATCAAATATTGATATAAATTCCTGCCAATAATCTGGAAATATTTTATTCACACCTTCTTTAGCAAACCAGTCAAAATCATACTGACGGCCTAAAAATGTGCCGCGTAAAATCATTCCGGAAACATGCTGTGGATATTGCTGCGCATAAAGTAATGCCAGAGTAGCACCCCATGAACCACCAAACAGGGTCCACTGACTAATTTTTAAGGTTTTTCGTATGGATTCAATATCATTGATAATATCTTGCGTAGAGTTACCATCAACACAACCATTTGGACTTGACCGGTTACAACCACGTTGGTCGAATAAGATTATTCGATATTTTTCCGGGTTAAAATAACGACGATGGTTCTCATTACAACCCGAGCCAGGGCCACCATGTAAAAATATAACGGCAGGCGCTTCCGGATTACCTACCTGTTCATAATAGACTTGGTGTGACGAATCTGTTTTTAAATGGCCTGATTCATAAGGCGCAATTTCTGGATATAGAATTTTCAAATCAGAAAGGACAACTAATTACACGTTTATATATCATTCAAAATTTCTTTTCTTTTTACAGCGTACTCTTCTTTAGAGATCAGTTCTTTTGCAAGTAACTCATCTAGTGTTGTGATGCGTTCTTCTATACTCCTTGTCGTTGAAGATGCATTGTTTTGCTTGCTCATATCCTTTCGTAATCGCGCCATTTCAGCACGCATCTCGCGTCTCTGTTTAGCCAGTTTCGCTGCTTCTAGTTTCAAAGCTCGATCTTGATTCAAACCGGGATTCTTTTTTTCGTTTTTCTTTGCAAGATTAGCCTCTGCGGCAAGCTTAATATCTATTTCTAACCAGTCCAGACGCGGTTTTCCTTTTGATGTTTTTTGTTCTACGCCTTCGATATCATCGATACTATATTTAAAATTATTCGATTTACTGCCTCTACTACCGAAGTCAAAACTATACGCTATGTCACCGGTATCACCTGGGTCAACTACTCTTTCAAATGCAGTATTACGGGCCCGGTTATACTCGCCTAAAATAATATTCAGTTTGCCATCTTTATAAAATGCACGTCCAGCAGTGAATGTTTTCTCTTTTATAACAATCAGTTTCGAACTTTTACCACCAATAACAAAAATAATATCTTGATCTGGTTTTGCCTTACCAAATCCTTTAAACAAATATTCTGCAAGCAGGCGAACTTGTGAATAAGAAAAAACTGAAATTATTGTTTCTTTTCCTAATAAATTTGTATCGGTATACTCTAATGCGCTAAGTGCCTCAATAATATCCTCTTCATCCAGTCTAATCGGGTGATCATTTTTACCTGATTTTGAATCATCTTGGTCAGCGTATTTAAAATAATGATTTGGGGCACCCTGCCAAATAATGTCTTTATCATCATCACCAAACCAGCTAGCTGCAGAAACAGTTTTGGAAAAAAAGAGGATAAAAATGATTGAGAAGGATATTAAATTAATTTTAGTGATTTTCATGAATTAGTTTTATTTCAGTGCTTGATAGCTTTAGAGTTCATAACAGGCGGGAAGTTTACAACAATATCGTGAAATAATGAAAAATGATTGTTAGCGTATAGCCGATTGCATACGTCCTCAACTTTGGCTGGAATTATGTTCCTGAAATTACATCCCTTTTACGCCATTCTCGGACTCCGCCCTAGGTGGCTTAAGTTATATAACTATGTACATTCGCTGCTCCTGCACACATCCCTCAAGGGCACCCAGAAAGCGGGCATAAAGGTACCGAGGTCCATGCCACCGCAGCATACGACCGCCATGGATGGCGGAAGTGTCGATAATGTAAGGAACAGATTTCGACCAAGTACATCCATGATAAATGCCGCTTCGGACTCCTCGGCTCTGGCTTCCTGCTTCGCCCTAACTCCTACATCCGTGTCGTCGTGTCCTCTCGCGGCATACACTCCATCCTGTACATTCATCGCTTCGGACTCCTGTCCTCTCGCGATATACAGTACATCCTGTACATAAAAAAAGGCCTCCGAAGAGGCCTTTTTAATACTTACATTCTTATTTCTATCTAAATTATATCTTAGAAGAAGTAAGTCGCACCAAGTGCGAACATGTCGAGCTCATCTGCGCCACCATAGTTAGTTGCACAGGTTGCTGCTGATGCAGCAGTACCGCCACAATCAACATCCAGGTCAAGCTGTTCCCATGTACCGTAGATTTGGAAACCTGCACCAAAGTATTGCGTAACAGAAACACCAAAACGTTCAACTTCAGAACCGGTTACACCAGTATCAGCAGCAGCAAACCCATCGTTATATGATCCATAGATTAAGCCTAATACTGTAGGTCCTAAGCTATTGAAATCACGCTTGATACCACCTTTGATGAAGTAAGAATCAACTTCATCACTGGTGAAAGTAGTAGCAGTAGTAGCAGGAGCACCATCAACTTCATCTTTCATGTAAGAGACGTTGATAAAGAGTCCGGTACCCGGATCCATCAAACCACCAGTTACCTGGAAGGTCTCACCATCATCACCACCGATGACCGTTGAAGAGATTATGTTATAACCACCATGGATAGATGCCTTCAAACCAGCAACATCACCGTCCCATTTAGCAGCGATATCATAGATATCATCATTAGCATAACCAACAGCGACCTTGATGCCAGCAAAAGCAGGTAGGTCATAGCGAATACCGTTACGATATACACCATTACAGTCAAAACCTATACCTAAACCACTTGTTCTACAAGTAAGGTTAGATCCCCAAGTAGTGTTAGCTGCTCCCGCACCTAAACCTTGAATGGTAAAGCCATTACCACGGAACACTGGGCTTACACTGGTCCATAAGGTCACACTTGGATCCGCTAATACAGCGATGTTATCCGTTGGCATGGACTGAGTACCCCAGGTCAACTTACCGAAGGCACCACTAAGGAATATGTTATTGCCCAACAAGCCAATATCTGATCCAAAGTCGTTGATGTCACCTGTGTTTGCCTGTGTACCAAACAAAAGAGGGGTAATACCGTTATTAGCGCCTAAGCCGTTGACTGGTTCCACTGAAACTTCAAAACCAGCGGTTAGACCACTATTTGGCAACTCTTGCGTACCAATAAAGTTGATACGCGTAGCAAGTGTAGTACCGTTGTCTTGAACGACAGAAACATCACTGCTATTGCCATCATCATAGTAATACATACCTTCGTTGACCCAACCTGAGATATTAACTTCCCCAGCTGTAGCAACTTGTGAAAAAGGCAGCATTGCTGTCATGGCAACAAGACTGGCTCTTTTTAATAGTTTAGTTTTATTCACGTTGTATTCCTCCTTAAGAAAATACAATTATTTATAATTTACATCTCTAGAGATAAAAATTGGCCTCCCCAGCCTCGTTTCCCCTAATTCTTAGTTTCAACAAGTCTTTTGAAGCTATATCTTATATAGCTCGACAAGCCATTAATAAGACATGTGAGAAAATACTACAGAATTCCAAGTGTTGCAAACATTTATTGATATTAAAACAACAAAAGTCATAGCCACTAAATATTGTTGTTTTAATGCTACAGCCTCGCTCTAGGCCTTATATTTATTAACTAAACGCTTAGACGGATATTTTTTAATCCATCAATAGCCCAATCATAAATCAACAACTGTTGCACAAAAGCAACACGTCAAATTTCTTTATTATTTACAAGCGCTTACATTAGTTATTGTTGTTCTTTTAAAGTACGGGCTTGATCTCTAGACAATCCATTCTAGCGATTTTTTGAATTTATAATTGATGGAAATTACTGATAATGGATTAAATATATAAAATGAAAGGCTATTCAAAATTTTTCAGAGACCGCCTCTGCAATATATAGAATCACAACTATTTATATTAAAGCGCTTTTAAGACTTCAAGCAGCGGTAATTATCACTCACTCAAAGTAAGCTTGTTCCATACCGGGATATAACTGAAGCACCCCGCGTTTGTATTCCTCATGCAGGATATCCAGCTCCTTAAACCTATCAGGCACTGTCAATTGTATCGCTTCGCTAACATCTAAACCGCTGTCCAAAGCAGACTGTAAGGTATCATGCAGCCAGGACAAATACTCTCGCGTCTGTATTATGGCCCTTTCATCGGTAGTGACCGGCCCATGGCCTGCTACCAGGTATTTATAATCCAGTTTTTGAAGTTTACTGATACTCTCCAACCAATTTTTTATATTGGCATTTGCCACGGCGGGGGTTCGATTATGAAATATCAAATCACCCGCGAACAACACGCCCGTTGTGTGATCATAAATCGTCATATCAGAATCAGTATGACCATCAAGAGCAATTATTTCTATTTTATGTCCGCCAATCGTGATTATTCCTGGTGTCACCACTTCGGTAGGTGGATAGGCTTCCGTTTCTTTCATCCAATCACCCACCAGGAGGTAAAGATTGTTATTAAGCGCCTCCCCTTGAGTGGTTATTGTATTAACTATTTCTTGCAAGCTTGCGATAGATACGTCTTTAAAAGCCTGATTACCAAGAAAGTGGTCTGGGTGATGATGTGTATTAAACACTTTGATGATCGACAGGCCAGTTGTTGATTCAATGTATTCACGCATCTGTTTACCGTACAAATATGATGATCCAGTATCAATGACTATTACGCCACCGTTAGTCACGATATAAGCAGCATTGGCTATATTTCCGCCATTCTTTCTGGAAAAATACTTGGTAGAACCTATGAAAACATAGGTCCCCTTACCGACAGGTTCAGCCACTAGCTTGTAATCAAGTTCACTTGCATAGGACACAGTCATATTAATCGACACGAGCATCAGGGTAAGCAGGCTTGCTATTAACAGTCGACTTATATAATCAGCATGTCTTTGTGCGAACGAAGAAACGTTGTTTGAACTATTCATATTGAAGGTTAACCCGAAAAAAAGTAATGATTGATTACACTAAACAGCCCTGAAATAACCAGCGTTATTGCAGTACCTGGTTTATTAGATTGCCGTTATTATCACGGCCAGAAAGAATGATCCCCTGAAATTTTTTGCTTTCAAGATCGACACTGAAAAATGGATTTTCACTGACTGGTTGATAGGATTCAATATGTGCTAACAATTCGCCATGATTGTCTTTTAACTCCAACGTTTCGATATAAAATTCCGGAATACCTGGCGCTAGCCCCGTATCCATGGGGTGCATGATACGAAAACGTAATCTGTCGGGCTTATCTGCCCGCGACCAAAGACGTGATTTAACATTGCCCAGCGTTTCCGTCCAGTTTGCTAGACTACGGCCAACACTTGGCGCAGTACAACCACCACCAGTTGCATCCAACCACTGACCACCGACATGCCAGACACCATCTTTGGTACGAGCTGCGGCTCGTACTGGTGTAGATTGTTGAACTTTAAATCGAAAGGCGATAAAAGGTTCGATCTTGCCAGGATAAAAATTCAAAATTTTCTGAATAGGGTTCAGATCGGCAAACACCCTGATTTCTTCTATTTCACCAATGCCCTCAACCTTTACTGAAACAGGTACATTCATAGGATCTTCAGCCATATCAGGCACAACAACTTTCACCCGATCATCGAACACTACTTTTTCATTGGCCAACATCATTTTATGCACTGTCTTCCAGGTTGGTCCATCTAGTGGGTCCACTAATGTCTGACTATAGACAGCATTAATACTGAGCATAAAACAAAGATTAAAAACTATTATGCAGTTAACTATTTTTAGTTTGTTTAACATTAAATTTTTCATGTTCTATTAGTCATGTTTTATTGATAACAGTTTCATCTAATATAGTTTTCTGGATTTAGCTTTCCAAGAAACATATAAAGCAGACTGTGTGATACAGGGAAAAGTAATTGTTTGTGCTATGGCTATTAGATTTCTAATCTTTTGAGGCGGTTGAGTTCCTATCAAGATTATATTTTTTCATCTTGAGGTACAAAGTACTTTTAGCAATGCCTAGATGGTGAGCAGCCTTTGTCAGGTTTCCTTCCTTTGTCTTAATTGCAGAGATAATGATAAGACGTTCTGCATCATCAATACTGAGATTACTTTCATTAGATAAAGCATCTTTGATAGAAGAAGAAGTCGTCTGATTATTTTTGCTAAACTGAAATTCCCCAGGCAAATCTTCCAGTGATACCATATCTGTTTGACACATCAATACCGAGCATTCAACAATATTACGTAGCTCACGAATATTTCCAGGCCATTCATATTCTGTCAAAACCTTAATAAATTCAGGAGCGAATGTTTTTGCCTGGGTCCCATCTCGCTCTGCTATTTCCTTAGCAAAGAAATGTATTAGCGTTTCAATGTCATTCTCACGCTCACGTAGAGCAGGAATAGAGAGTGTTATTACTGAGATACGATAAAATAAATCCATACGGAAAAGACCTTCTTTCACATCTAGATTTAAATCGCGATTTGTTGCAACAAGCACCCGAAAATTTACTTTACGTTGCTGATGATCGCCCAGACGACATATTTCACCTTCTTGCAGAACGCGCAAAAAATTAGCCTGAATATCCAATGGCAATTCACCAATCTCGTCCAGAAAAAGAGTGCCGCCGTCGGCTGCTTCTATCTTGCCTTTTTTACCGCCGCGGACAGCGCCGGTAAAAGCACCTTCGACGTAACCAAATAGCTCACTGGTAATTAAATCTCGTGACAAGCCCCCGCAGTTCAATGTAATCAGAGGTCCTTTACTATTAGCCCCAGCTGCATGGATTGCTTTAGCAAACATCTCCTTACCAACACCCGTTTCTCCCTGTATCAATATTGGTACCGGAAGACCTGCCAAGCGTTGTGCTTTGTCGATCGTTTTTTTCAATGCCGCACTTGAACCAACAATATCCTCAAAATATTTTCCATCATCACTTAATGGTGCTCTGCTACTAAGCGTAGTCTTTGACGAGCCTACATAAACAGCATGTGGCGATGGGATTATTAGCATGCTACCGAGTTTATCCTGCCCTTCCATGACAGGTTCAATCCATTCATTTCGAAGCCATTCCGCCTCAAGCATTTTTGACTCGCTATTATTAATATCATGAATAAAATTCTTCCCATTGTTCTTTAAGTCAACTCCACGCATAGCCAGATTTGAAGCAACATTCTCATTTGCTCTAACCAAATAACCGTAATTATCCAGTAGCATCAATGCATCATTTGTCGGCGAAGAAAAAATCGAGACTGCCGCATTTAACAAACGATTTTTTTCCTCTAATTTTATACCCACAAGCCTGCTTTCTATCCTGCCAGCAGCTTCAACTACTAATGCTTGGGTGTGATAATTAAAATCACTTGTTAACCCTGATAGATCCAGGGCGCCTATTATTTCCTGGCTGCCAGGATCTCTGATCACCATGGCAGAGCAAGTCCAGGATTTTATCCCTTCGCAAAAGTGCTCTGAGGTATTAATTTGTATTGGCATGCCAACGGATAGAACCGTTCCGATTGCATTCGTGCCGGCGGCACGCTCGCTCCAGTTTGCCCTGACTGCCAGTCGAATATCATGACCATCTTCAACCGTTTTGCGATCACCCTCGACATGTAAACAAATACCATTTCTATCGGCCAAAATCATCATCGAGCCTGATCCTGCAAGCAAGTCACGCGCATGTTCCATTACCGGTTTAGCCGCTTCTACCAATTGTGCATTGTCTTTAAGAAGTGATTGGTAGGTTTTGTCATTAACGCTCAAACGAGTTTTACTGCTTGAAGGGTCTACACCATCTTCCAGACACCTTGCCCATGAATCACTTATAATTTTACGAATCGAATTTTTGGGGAGTTCGCCGCAATTAACATATCTGTCCCAAGCCAAGTCTACTTTTCCAGGATTGATGTTAAATGGCGTAGGTTTATAAAAATTCTTCATAAGTAATTCGCCTTACATTTACTGATTTCTAACGAGCGCTTCCAACCATAATAACTTCATATCGCGCCATTGTGATTTCTGGAACACTGCTGATGTTTTATCCGCGTAGATCTTTGCCTACTCAATTCAAGTGTCAGAACGTATGATTATCGTACACCTCGAATCCGCCTTAATCAAGCGCATCCCGCTCCGTATTGAGACCTAGCCGACTGGAAGGAAGTAAATTTTGTAGAACTATTCTTTAGTCACGCTGTTTACAAGGTATGGGGCTTTCTGTCAGGACAGCAATTGCTGATTCTGATGCGTCGGAGGTGCGATGTGTGTTCGCTGATATTTAGCGCAAACACACATGCCTAATCAATGAATGTTAAACAAACTTTGTCACTCTCGACAGACAGTCATTAAAACCATCTACCGATCAGCAACTCTACTCCTGCGGATAATTTATTATTGCTGCTGGAATGTGATAACTAGCACCGTGCTTGTTAAAAATCTTCTTAATTGTGCCATCAAGTATCAATTTATTCATCGATGCCGTAATTGATTTTGTTAAATCTTTATTAGTCGCCTTAACCGCCAGCCCTAAATCCCAAGACGCTTTTGCTATACCCGGCATTGTCATAAGACCAATCTGATAATTCTCTTTGGCATCCCCCAGCGCTGCTTCAATTTCAGTTCGAGTACCCATGACAGCTGTCAAATCTTCATCCTTCATTGCCTGAACCGCTTCTACTATCGAGTGGAAATGTACAACACTATTTCGAATCTGACCCCGAAAGGCACCTAGTAGATAACCATCAGCCATGGTGACGCGTTCAACACCAATTTTATTAGAGAAAAAAGCGGTTATTTGAGGGTTATTGCCAAGTTGTTTGGGATCAGCAGCCACCACTACCTGCTCTTCAGAATAAGGGGCAATAAAGTTGACCTTATCTTCCTGTTTGATAAGATTTTCATCATAAGGGACATGTAGCATGACATCCGATGGCGGTCCTGTGACATGATGCCCTTTCCAAACATAGACTCTTAAGTCATCCCCCAATGATTCATCTGCAAAAACTAAACGAATATTCGCTTTAAGCCCTAACTCTGCTGCTAAGGCCCTGGCGATATCAACATCGATACCCTCAGCTTTGCCATTCTCGGCTTGATATGAGTATGGCGGAAAATTATCGTAAGCAGCAAATTTAAGAATACCACTGGTTATCTTTGCATTGTTATCTGCAAAAGTCTGAATTGAAAAAAAACATAGTCCGAGAACGACTATTGACAGCAAACGTTTAATTTTGAGTCCGCGCATTTCTATTTAGTCCTCTATTGCTATCGTCTCGATCCATGCCCAGATTGCCCATAAGGCTTCTTGACTAAATGGCCCACCATCGGTTTCTGCGAATACCGGCATATAGGTAATACCATTTCTCACAGCGCCTTTACGGACTCGCATAACATACCAGGCATCGTCTTCAGCATCATGTTTCATTTTTCTTAAATCTGGATTTATACCACCTGACATACCACCAATGCCATGACATCGCGCACAATTCTGGCCATAAGCAGCTTCGCCAACTTTTATAGCAGTTTCATTACCCGAATAAGGGTTTCTTTCCAACCATTCGTCACCGAGCTTTTCCAATCCATCGATGTCAATCGGTTGTGGTGCAATATCGCCATGAGCAAAAGTACTCACTGAAAAAGTTAATATTGAACAAATTAAAAAGATAGAAGATAAAATATTATTACGCTGTTTCATAAGTTGTGATTCTCTTAATTTTAATAGGGTATTACATTATTGACCGTAGTGATTATCTCAAGTTCACTATGTAAAATGATATTGTGTTTAGAACGGATTTTAAATATAACGAAGCAAATTTCATTTATCAAACATTTAAAATAATGAGGCCAACAATTACGTTGGCCTCATCATCAATACATTTATTAGGTAAAATACCTAATAATTACTACAAGAACATACTAGTACAGCTTGAAGACCACTAAGCTTGCGCCTTGGTTGATGCCTTCAATTTGCTTAGCAACTTCGCCACCCCATAGAGGTACAGCTGCACCCCAACCAGATGGAACTGCGATGAACTGTTCGCCACCTTGTTCCCAGGTAATTGGAGAGCCGACGATGCCTGAACCGGTGTTGTACTGCCAAACTTCTTCACCTGTTTTAGCATTAACAGCCTTGAAATAGCCTTCTGGAGTACCGTAGAACACAAGGTTACCACCAGTTGACATTGCACCAGCCCATAGAGGCGCTTTATTCTTAACTTCCCAGACCCGCTTTCCGGTCATAGGGTCAATAGCACGCATTGCACCGATGTAGTCATCAAACAATGGCTTGATGCTGAAACCAGCACCCATGTACGCAGCACCCTTCTTATAGGTAACAGGCTCATTCCAGAGATCCATACCCATTTCATTACTAGCTACATAAAAAAGGCCTGTATCTGGACTATAAGTTGGTCCATACCAGTTTGTACCACCTAGGAAAGAAGGCGAAACAGTAACAACTGCCCCTTTCTTGCCATCAGCACTGTCTGCTGGGTTGCCTGGGCGTTTGCCCGCTTCGATTGGACGACCTGTTTTCAGATCAATTGATGTAGCCCAACTATGGCCTTCAACAAATGGAAAAGCATTTACCAGCTTACCGTTAGTTCTGTCGAGTACATAGAAGAAACCATTTCTGTCAGCATGTGCGGCCAGTTTTTGTTTGCCTTTGTTGAATGCGATTGTATGGTTGGTACCATCATAATCCCACGCTTCGTTTGGCGTGTACTGGAAATGCCATTTGATCTTACCAGTCGCTGGGTCAAGCGCGATGGTTGAAATACCATAAAGATTGTCACCAGGACGCATATGCGAGTTCCATGGCGCTGGGTTACCTACGCCCCACATAATCGTGTCGGTTTCAAGGTCATAGGTACCATTATTCCATGGTGCACCACCGCCAACTTTCCAAAGATCGCCAGGCCAGGTTGCATTCAATGTGCCTGTCATACCGTTTGGTTTACCGTTTAAAGTACCAACGTGGCCTTCAATGGTAGGACGTTCCCAAATCAACTTACCTGTTTTAGCATCGAATGCTCGAACCATACCAACAATACCAAACTCGCCACCGGCAACACCAGTGATAGCCTTACCGTCAACAATAATCGGAGCAGATGTTGCAGAATGACCTGCTTTAAAATCACCTAATGATTGTTTCCAGACGACTTTACCGTTTGAGGTATCCAGAGCAACGATTAATGCATCAAGAGTCGTGAAGATAAAGAGGTTGTCATATAAAGCACCACCTCGGTTGATAACATCACAACAAGGCAGAATGCCTTCTGGAAGACGATGTTCATAAGCCCAGATTTGCATACCTGTTTCAGCATTGATCGCGAACACACGATTATATGATGCAGTTGTGTAGATAACGCCATTGTGAACTAATGGTTGCGCTTCTTGGCCACGCATTTTTTCTCCACCAAAGGAGAAGGTATATGCGGGAGCTAATGATTTAATGGTCTTATCATTAATTTTAGCTAATGGACTATAGCGTTGACCCTGATTACCGATACCATGGGAGACAACATCGCCAGTCGTTTTAGCGTCATTGTTAATGTCATCCATGGTGACACCAGCAGCAGAGCTACTCATAGGCAACGCGATTAATGCGCCAGCTATAGTTATAGATTTAAGAAAGCCTGACTCACAGGCACCTGAGATATACTTCATATTTACACCCCTTCATTTGTGTTGTTATAAACTGACTGTTATCCCCAGCCATGGGTAAAACATTAAAAATGTTTCTCTATAGTAAAAACCTTAAAGTTAATACTCTAAGTATTTAGACTATAAACCTAATGGTAATCATGCAATACACGAGCCATCACAGGAAAATAACAGATGATTGCTTCAATTATCAGCAAATACAAAAAGTTATAAACATGTATTAATGTTATTTATAAAATCTTATAATCGTATGAATATAAAACGTTTTATCATATTCGTACGGTTCATCATGGAACTACCGACTATTACAAAAATATCACTTATTTAGAGCTTAGACAATACAAATAAATTGTAAAATCATATTAAATTTATTGTTTAAAATTAATATGATGCAAAATGCCACAGTTCAAACTAAACAGTACTCAATGAATAAATTAGCATCGGTTTATCAGACAGGCACGGAGTCGATTTCAAAGCTAAAACACCAAACATCGAAGTAAAAAAAAAGCCACCTGCAATTAAACAGGCGGCCTTTGTACTTTTACTGATTGTACTTAGCAGAGAAAAACTATGCAGCTATCCCCTTAGGTACTTCTAATCCAACCCATTTATAGAATTCCGCTATATTAGGTTCAAAATCATGGATTACTGGATACCAAGGTACAGGTGCTTCAACATCATGCTGACACGCGCACTCAGGGCAATAGTACTCACGATAAACCTGCCATTCCGCATCAGGAGACATCAGTTTAGGATAAACCTGGTTAAATTTTTCGACACTATCACGAACATAGATAAGTGCGTTTAACTTCCAGTTTTCTTGATAAGGACCGAAAACATAGCCACAGTCACATTTATTGACAATATCACCATTTTTATCTTCGACGATGTACAAGTGTGGCGCTAATGGTAGGACAATTTTATCTTCCCACTTTGCTCTTTCTTGTAGAACCTCGATGTACATAGAAAATCGTAGTGGATCCTTCGGCATGAATAACATACGTCGGACCGTTTCCCAATCAAGTACGCCGTCGATTAATTCGGCAACCTGTTTTTTTGTATATGTTGTAGACATTTTTTAAAACCTCTAATAATTTATTGTTCAAGCATGTGGGCGTATCAAACGCCCACAAACACTGAATGTTTTATTCCTCGACTAAGACTACCGTCTTAACGTCTGGCATTTGACTTAAGTCCATATGATGCTTAGCACCAAATGCAGGAACACCCAATTCTTTCTCTGTTACTAACCAATCATTTGGCAGGCTCCAGAATGCTCGGAACTTATCCAGAAATGGTTGTGACAACTCAAAAGATGACGCAAACATTTGCTGAACTTGCTTTGATGCTTTCTTATCAAGAATGTTTTGGCGTTCGCCTTTCATCCATTCTTTAACTGGGGTACCACGAGAAAGACGCTCTTTGCGCATTTCTGCTTGGCGAGCCCTAGTCGCGTCAGCATCAACAGTGTAATAACCTTCAGCATCTTTCGTGAACACAGCACCATAGATTTTTATTGCATATTCTTCTAAAAGAACAACATCATTCAAATCTTTCTCAATGTTTTCTATGGTACGGTCTAATGGGTCACCAAAACCTGGGCCACCACGGAGGTAGTTCAAGTATAGATCGCCGTTTTCGAAGATTTCTTCGGTAGTAATACACTGGCTATCACGTTTAACGATAGCGCCTGGCTCTAGATGATTTTCATAATCTGGCTCGTCAGGATTCCAGTCATGGCCCATTGGCAATGATTTACCTTCAGCAATACGCTTATGTAAGCCAGTATTGTGAGCTTCAAAACGATAACCGGTTGCTGATGGATAACCACCATGTAAGCCCCAGTCACTGTTCATGTAGCCATTACCCATGAAGAACATACACCAGTCAGCTGAGTTATGAACCATACGCAGGGTTTCAAAACCCATACCGCCACGATACTTACCATAGCCACCAGTGTTAGATTTGATTGCACGACCCATATACAATAATGGTTCAGCTAATTCCCAAATCTCACAGTCACCCATGTCGCCTTCTGGATTCCAGATAGCGGCCGCATGGTTAAGACCATCTTTCATCGCACAAGCGCCGGTACCACAAGCTGCAGTCTCGAAGCTATTAACAGCGTGAATTTCTTCTTCCTGGTTGAAACCACCACCCTGCATCCAGTTACATGGATTAGAGTTACCCGCGTTAACTTCTTCTAGATAACCGCGTGAGAAATAACCACGACTTACTGCTCTCCATAAAGAGCTCCAAGAAGATACCAAGAAATGCCAAGCATCAGCGTGTGCAGTTCTGCGATCGTTTGGATTAGTCCAGGTACCTTTAGGTAGACGGAATTCAGAAGCGAACAGTGAACCATCATTAATACGTTCTGTTGGTACAACAGTCTGCGTCATCATTACCCAGATACCACTGGTAAAAGCGGTTGGGTTTGCGTTATACGTATGCCAACCCCAACGACTACAGCCTTCAAAATCAAGGCGCCATGTCGCTTCTGGTTTAACAGTAATGGTACAAGGTGCGTGCATGATGGTGTCGACCTTTGCAAATGGAGATGGCACATGTACATCTTCATGCATATAAGGTACGTCAACAAACGCAACGGTATTGTACTTACCAGGGATAAGAATATCGTTAATACGTTTTACTAAACCACGGCGTCCGTCTTCGATGATTTCAGAGGTGAATGTCAAGAAGGTTTCAACACCCACATCAGCAATTACTTCTTCGACGATATCACGGATCATATGGTCACCCGCGATACGAGTTCTTTCATCAAGAATCCAGTATTTTGGTGTACGTACATTTCGTTGTACTTCATGCTGCCAATCACGCATAGGCTTATCATTGATACCCGTTTTACGACAAGTGATTTGAACACCATCACCAAAACGTTGCACTTGACCGTTTGACATAGAGCCTGGTCCAGCAGCACCGGTATCGATTACGTGAGTCACACCACCAACCCAAGCTACCAATTTACCTTCATGGAAGATAGGGACGATAGTTGCGATATCACATGGGTGTACATTACCGATTTGGCAATCATTGTTAGTGAACATGTCACCAGGGTTAACTGTAGGATCTTCTTCCCAGTTATTTTCAATCATGTACTTGATGCACATTCCCATTGTGCCCACATGAATGATGATACCTGTAGAAGTACAGACACAATCACCAGCAGTGTTGTACAGAGTGAAACAAAGCTCACCTTCTTGCTCAACGATAGGAGATGCAGCGATCTTTTTAGCCGTTTCACGTGCGTTTACAACACCTGCACGTAATTTAGAAAATATCTTCTCGAAAGTAATCGGGTCAGATTTCTTCAGTTTAAGCTCTGTCAAACCGTCATAATGCCCGGTTTCTTTTGATGTGTTGTACATATCAGCACGATTCTGCGCAAGGGTCTTACCGTTATACAAGATAGACTTTCTTGTTGTAGAACCACCTGATATTGATTCTGGTTTATTCATATTTTATTCCTCTTTCTTAAATCAATGTTAAGTATTAAAACTTGAACCTATACTTCGATCAGATGGAAAAGTCTGTGCTCATCCATAAATGTTTCGAAACCAGGCGGAACCACAAAGGTCGTTGCATCGGACTCAATAACACACGGTCCAGGCATTTTATTGCCAGGCATAATTGCTTCCATCAGAAATAAATCAGCTTCATGCCATTCTTTCTTGAAGTAGAACTTACGTTTACCCAAGTTTGCTTCAGCAGAAGGTGTAGGTCCTGCATCAGGCTGAGAAGGAATAGCCGGTTTCATAACTTCAACCGTGCCATGCATGATTGCAGTGGTTACACCGTAACCTAATTCAGGTGATTGTGCCGCTGTTGCATACACTCGACCAAAGGTTTCTTCGAAAGCATCGGTTAATGCAGGCCAATCTTTAGCACCACTGATGTTTTTCACTGGCGCTACAATCTCAAGGTCGTTCAACTGCCCCATGTATTGCATACTAAAACCAGGATCAAGCGTTACTTGATCTGCGGTATAGCCATTAATCTTGAATTCTTCAAGAACCTTAACTTCTAATTCGTCCCAAGCCGCCTGTAAAGTCTTACAAGCTTCATCTTTCGCAGCGTCTTCACTATCTGGTGGCATTGCAATATCGACACTCATGTCATAACGATATTCAAATTCTGCAGCCGCACAACCAAATGCTGAGAAACCAGCCGCCCATGCAGGTACGATTGTTTCCTGGAAGCCTAGGCCTTGTGTATAACCATATGCGTGAACCGGACCAGCACCACCGTATGAGAAACAAACAAAGTCAGTAGGGGTATAACCTTTACTTGAGATCATATCACCAAGATGTTGTTTTAGAGAGGCATCAAGCAACTCGATAACACCAGCAGAGGCATCTTCAACAGTCATACCTATTTTATCTGCAATTTGTTCTTTAATGCACTGGCGCGCGCGGTCAACATTAAGCTCTAATGCACCGCCTAAGAAGTTGTCAGGATTTAAATAACCCAGCATAAGGTGACAATCGGTTACAGAAACCGTATCAACACCGCCCTCTTCCCAACAAGTGCCTACTAGATAACCAGCACTGTCTGGACCAAGCTTAATAGCGTCTGAATATGGGTCAATACGGACATAACTACCTGCGCCTGCACCAACGGTATCCATGCCTACTAGCGGCAATGACAATACCAATCGAGCCATATCTTTATCTCGGCCAATTGCAAAGGCACCCTTTACAATCAAAGCCATATCGAAACTTGTCCCACCGATATCTGAACAAGCAATATTTTCATAGCCGAGTTGCTTACCAAGATAAGCCGAACCGATTACACCACCGATTGGGCCAGAAACTAGCGTACGAGCCAATTCTTTTGCTTTCCAGCTGATGGTACCACCATGACTCGCCATTACGCGGACATCAAATTTACCACCTAGACCTGCCATTTTGTCGCTTAGGTTCTTTAATGTGACGCGTGAAGGCTCAGCAGCATAGGCTTCAAGGATAGTGGTGTTAGTACGATGACTCTCTTTACGACTTGGATAATAGTCACAAGATGCAAATACAGGGATGCCTTTACCTGATGCTTTAACTTCAGCAATGACAGCGTCTCTTACAAGTTCTTCATGCGAATGGTTAGCATGTGAATTTAAGAAGCTGATTACAATTGCCTTAATGTCTGTTGCAAGCAATTCTTTTGTTGCTATCACTGCTTCTTCAACACGTACTGGAATAACGACGGTGCCTTGGCAATCGATACGCTCGGTTACACCACGGGTATCTTGAATAGCAACCAATGGGTCATCATAGCGATGCGAGTTCAAATGAAGACGATCTTCGAATGCGTATCCAAGATAACATTGTAGAGCACGGCCCATACGATGGTTATCTTCAAAACCTCTACTACAAATCAATGCGGTACGAATACCTGTGCGTGAGACCACCCTGTTCAGCATAGCTGTACCAGAGTAGACACAAGTGGACATTTGTCCGTAGACTTCCTCAAGACCACGGCCTGACCCTTCTAGGCCATCCTTACTTGATTCAACAACGGCTGCAGCTTCATCGATGCTACTTTGCGCCTTGCCTACAATGAATTGGCCATCGGCCGCGACGAAAAAAGTATCTGTCATTGTGCCGCCGGCATCAATTCCCAATACTTCTATAGGATTATCTGAACTCAAAATTTCTTCCTCCTAGACATTGGTTTGCAAGCCATCTTGGCTATACGAAACCAGGTTATTTATTATGTTTCCGCGTTACTATGAGCAAGAGTCGTGCCTAAATTTAAAACCAACCCAAAAACAGCTTATGTTATTGTTTCTTATTAATTTGCATCAAAAACTTATTTGGAATGGTGGCACTAATAAGCGTATGATTTTCGTCCGGTCGGTCGAACTATGGTCAATTATAAGTCTGATAACAATAATTTCCATTCAGCTTAACCTTGTACATCTGGAGAAACAATATTCGGCGCAACTCTGAAGTAGAAATAGTAGATGAATCTATTGTAGTCGTCATCCACAAAAAAGCTATTATGGGTGACACAAACAAAGTCTATCGCTAGAAATAAGAAAAAAGCATTGAAATAATATTTTCTACTCTTTATTGTTATGTTGAATGCCTATTCAAGTATAATTATAAAAGTACAAATCTTAACGAGAATTATCAAGGTCAACTGAATTAGCCATGCTTACAAAAACCTATAAATCGCGATTGATATTACAATGGACTATCTATACGGGTGTTATGATATTTCTACTCTGGTTCAGCTGGCAGCTTCACCTCCTGATTCAAATATTTATCAATGACCCGACAAAAATTACATTTTTGATCGCACTATTCTTTATAGGTGGAACCATTCATTGTGGTATTCGCGCAAATTATCTATCCAATCAACTTAATGCTATTGCGAATATAGAAGACAACACATTATCCTGGGAGAGTGATGATTCATTACCCTCTCAATTCTTGAAAACTATTACTAAAAGTCTGGAAGGACGAACATTGAGTGGTGAACAATCGGCTGATAATGCATTACTCGCAGACGTATTTGCCGATCAAGCGCACGCCCAGCATGAGATAGGCTGGTTTTTTACCAGTCTGTTAGTAAAACTCGGATTATTAGGAACTGTAATCGGTTTCGTGCTCATGCTCGGCCCCCTATCAACATTAAAGTCTTTTGACATTGCCGATGTTCAAGGCATTCTCACTTCTATGACTGCAGGTATGGGTGTTGCTCTCAATACGACTCTGGTTGGTTTATTGGGAAGTATGTTACTCAGCTTTCAATACTTACTATTAGATAGAGGTGCTGATGAAGTCGTCGCCAGAACGGTGCATTACATGGAGACTGAACTAATACCCGAGCAACACAAAAAGGCTTAAACAATGGGTATCAGACGCTCAACTCGACAATTCGAGCAAGATCCGTTTACTGATTTGTTGTTTAATTCATTACTAGCATTCACCCTGCTTTTTTTGATTACGATCTTATTTTTAAACCCACCGGCCAAAAAAGGGATTATCGATCCCAAAGCTGAGTTTATTGTTACAATTAAATGGGACGACAGTAGTCCTGATGATGTTGATACTTGGGTCAAAGGCCCCAAGGGTGGTGTTGTTTGGTTTCGAAATTCTGAGGTTGGATTGATCCATCTTGATCGAGATGACCGCGGTATAGCTAAAGATAGTATAGTTGTTAATGGCACCGAAATAATTAACCCTCTAAATCAGGAAGTGGTTACCATCCGCGGCAATGTCCCTGGAGAATATATATTTAATGTCCATTACTACAACAGTAAATCTTTAAGACAAGCAAATGTTGAAGTGCGTGCCGTCAAAGTCAACCCACAATTAGAAGTTGTTTATTACGGCACACTTATATTAGAAAATAAAGGCGATGAAAAGACAGCAGTTCGTTTCACCATCGATGCAGATGGCAACGTAACTAATGTTAATACATTATTTAAATCCATTGTTGAGGTTAACAAATTATGAATCAGGCTGTATTAGGGCTCACACTAACATATGTTGCATTAGCAGCTTTAGTGTTAGCCATATTTTTACTTACCCGTTTACCGGTATGGATAAAGTTTGCCTTTGTACTTACTGTCAGTGGATTTTATTACCTCACCTTCTATAGCCTTCAAGGTATGCTTGGCTGGCCTACCCAACAAACCTTACCTGATCAATTTCAATTAATGGCTTCATCAATCACAGAGCCTGATGAAGAAGAAGGTACAGCCGGTCGTATCCATATATGGGCCACGGCATTTATTGATAATGCTCCTGCTGCAGAGCCACGTGCCTATGAACTACCATACGATCTTGACTTACACTCTGCTCTAGAAGCCGCTTTAAAAGAACAACGACGAGGCAATATACAACTTGGAAAGAAAGTAGAAGCCGAAACAACCGATGAAATTGCAAAAGACTTATCAAAATATGGAGAAACTCGTGAAGAAATTGAGTTTTTTGACCTACCTGATCCCGAAGTTCCTGAGAAGTAACATCATACCAAACCACAAGTCTGAATTATGAATAATTTTAACTACTTACAATTATCTCTACTGTTAATTTTTTTAGCGGGTTGTTCTGAGAAACCGATAGGAAGTGAATACTTTCCACTCAATGAAGGCATGAGTTGGACCTACAATCTAGATACTGATTATGGTGAAGATATTGCTTCCACAAAAAGGCAGTTAACGATTTCAAACCTAGGTACCAAAAAGTTTGGTAAAAAAAGTTATTTTGTTCGACGTACGAGTTCAGGTATTGATTACTATCATAATTATGATGATACCGGTGTTTTCCGCGAAGCCTTGCGGACTGTGGTTGAATCAAAACCACGGTTAGATAGAGATAGACGTTACGTTTTAAAGCAACCAATGACTATTGGAACTGAGTGGCGGGAAATAAGCAGGCCACTATTAATACTGCGTGTTTATCCATTTAGAGTTCGGGTGGGTAAAGATGCGCAGGTACCCATGATTTATCGTATAGAGTCACTTTCTGAAACGGTCGCTGTTCCAGCAGGCATATTTGAAAACTGTATCAAGGTTGTTGCTCAAGGCACCTTCAATACTTATACCGATGCCGTGAGTGGCGACACGGAGATCCCTATGTACGTTGAAGAATGGTATGCGCCAGGAGTGGGCTTAGTAAAACAAGTCCGACAAGAACTTGATGGTGACATTATTGATATATTTAATACCCCGGTATTTGTTGGTGGGAATTCAACTCTGTCACTTAAATCATTCGAAGACTAGGTTCTGAACTGACTCTTGTTTATGTTGGCAGACATAACACTCAGGATTTAACCTCCGCCCTTTTGAAAGGTGATGTCAAACTTTTGTAAATATGATTGCATCTCATCCTTGCTTAAGTTCTTAAACCTGAAGTTCATTGGCGTATGATCAATCTTCATAGAAGCTATCTTTCTGATTTTTTGTTTTTCTAAAGAAATGGTTATTTCACCGTTTGCGAAGGGGAAACTGACCGATGAATTAATTTTGTCGAAATTTAAAAGCTCACTATTACTTATTGTTTTCGTTATTAATCGATAAAACTCAACATGGGTTACCGCCATATCTCGTTCCAATTCAACCAAATCCGTCATTACATTCATACCCTACCATTGTGGTTTAACGAATCTCATCCCTAGCATGATAAAACGAGAAAGAGATTAGTTTGATTTCAACCACCGGCAACAGGGGGCCAAACTGCGAGCGTATCGCCTTCGCTAAATGTCGGTTTTTCTCTCTCATTAGCGTCTAGATAAACACCATTGAGTAACACAAGATGTGCCGACTCTTTAGGGACATTAAATTTCTCAAGAATTGAAAAAGCTGTTTCTGAAGCAGGAATATCTAGTTTAGTAGCATGTTTTACTGCGTTTTCAGGCAAATACTGACTTAAACCCGCATATAACTTTAATGTGATTTCCATTAACTAATTACATGACTCCAGCGTTATGACCTATGGCCTGAGTATTTGCTAGGTAAGCTTCCATTATTCTTGTCGGATCTTTTATTAAATGGTCCTTCCACTTACCTAAATTTAGCTTGCTTTGTATCAGTCCTCTAAGAACGCCTACGTGCTGAGTCAAGCCAACTGCTTGTGCTCCAACCATGACATCGTCCTCAAAAGAAAGACTCAAATAGCGATAACGATCGTTATCACATAGTTTTGCGGATTCACCGCCATCGATACCCATCCATAAACCATAAGAACTCGATATTAGCCCCATCGTATCTAGGACATTCATATTGACACATCCCTGATGGACGGTATCTTTGCCAGCCATATTCATGGCGGCAATACGTCCATGATCGGCCGCAGTAGGCTGAATCGCCTGGACACTATACTCACCCGTAGAAAAATCTTTACCTTGGCAAACATCACCCGCAGCATATATATCAGTAATATTGGATTGCAGACGGTCATTAACTAACACGCCTTCATCTGTTTCCAGCCCACTCCCGTCTAAGAATTGAATATTAGCGGCAACACCCGTTGCAGATATAACCAAATCAGCATCAAGCACTTCGCCATTATCAAGTTTAACTTTAAGTGACTCGCCACTGCCCTTTTCGATTGCATCAACGCGCGTTGAAGTATGTACAGAGACACCTTTTTCCTGACACCAACTCTTGATCATATTGCCAGCAGTTTGGTCCATCATCCTGGGGACCATTCGGTCACCCATTTCAATTACGGTAAGATTTACTTTTCGTAGCGCAAGGGATTCTAAAATAATACAACCAATAAAGCCGGCGCCCATTAAAACGACATTAGAACCAGGCCTGGCTTTATTGACGATATTTCTGCCATCCTCAAGCGTCCAGCAAGAATGAATACCGGGTAAGTCCATGCCTTCTATAGGTGGTGTAATTGGGTGTGAGCCCGTAGCAATTAAGAGCTTGTCATAATTGATCGCGTCATGCTGTTCAAGATTCAATGATTTATTTTTTGGATCGATAGTAGTTACTCTGTCCCTAATAACATCGATATCTTTACTACCAAAATGTGATGAAGATTTTCTGAGATAGGTACCTTCTTCGTTAATCTTGTCGATCAAATAATATGGTAACGCCATCCTAGAATAGGGTGGTTCAGGTTCATCCCCAATCATAATTATGCTTGATGTTGGATCAACTTTACGTAATGTTTCTGCTGCTATAACACCTGATGGACCTGCGCCTACAATCACATGCTTCATCTCTTTACCTCTCTAATGTTTTAACCGACTATAAACCAGAATCTACAGATCTAGACTACAGACCTAGGCGAGAACGGGTTTCATCTGTCGGCACACCATCAAGTGTCCAACCTCGTACTTCATAGTATTCTGGTAACATTTTATGTAAATCATTAGCTCTGCCTTCGGCAGGGCCTGTTTTAGCAGCATCTTTCAGAAGTCGTTTAGGTAATGTGTCGTCCTTTGCCGTAATCCCAGCCGCTAAATTATAATCACGTTCCATCGTCCAGATACGCTCACCAACTACCAAACATCGCTCTGCACTCCAGTCACCTTCGCAAGCGGCATCTATTTGCGGAGCAATATCTTCAAGTGTCCAAGCGAATGTGGTAAAGGCACAGATTCCTGCTGAATCTACAACGGCTGTTGCATCTTGAAAGGCCTTGACCAAGCCTGCTTTACCATCTGTAGCCAGTGGATCTGTCTTCTCAGGAATACCTAATATTTCTGATGCAACCGTATAGCCTCGAAGATGACACGCACCCCGGTTAGAAGTAGCGTAAGCCAAACCAATACCTTGTATGCCACGTGGGTCATAAGCAGGAAATTCCTGACCTTTTACGGTCATAGATAGCTCAGGACGACCGTATTTTTCACACAGCCTTTTTGAGCCCTGTCCAAGCTCTATACCAAAGCCCTCGCCTCTTACCGTGACCTCTGTCGCCCAGATTAGCGCTTCGGCAGAACCAAACTTCAGTTCCATGCCACCGGTGTCTTTTACTGTAATAGCACCTTCTTCAAACAACTCCATAGCCGCAGCTATCGTCGCACCCAGTGATATTGGATCAACAGCATCCTCATTACATAAGAAATTAGCCGCCGTAATCGCATCAAGATCATCAACGCCGCAATCAGATCCCAAAGACCATGCATTTTCAAATTCAAGTCCGCCAGAATTACCGTGATATTGAGGTTTGTCTTTTACTGAAAAGTGGTCCTTATCTACTGTAGAAATACGCTGGCAGGCAATGGTACAACCAAAACATGCGCCGTTGGTCGTCAGATTAGCCTTACCATCACTTTCACGAACTTCTAGCATGGCTTCACCAGAGATTTTACTTGCGCCTTCAAACTGCACATCTTGATGATTACGTGATGGTAATGCGCCGACCTCGTTTATTACATTCATCAATACTTGTGTTCCGAGTGCAGGTAAACCTTCGCCGGTAACCGCATTTTCTGCCAATACTTTCTTACCATCCTCAGACGCCTTGAAAAATTTTGTCGGGTCACTGATATTTCCAACACCTTTGGTTCCACGAATGGCAACTGCCTTGAGGTTCTTTGAGGCCATGACAGTACCCACACCAGAACGTCCCGCTGCTCTATGCAGGTCATTGACGATGGCAGAAAACAGACAACCTTTTTCAGCTGCACGTCCGACTACTGCGATGCGCACTAGTGGGTCCTGGTGTTTGGCATGAATCTGTTCGTCTGTTTCCCAGGCTGATTTACCCCAAAGATCATCTGCGGGAATTAGCTCTGCCTTATCATTTTCTATGTATAGATAAACAGGTGTTGGCGACTTGCCTTCGAGAATAATCATATCGAAACCTGCATTTTTCATTTCGTTGCCGAAATAGCCGCCTGAGTTAGAACAAGCAATGCAACCTGTTAAAGGACTCTTGGTGACGACTGAATATCGTCCTGCAGTTGACACCATGGTTCCGGTCAATGGACCTGTGGTCATGATCATCTTGTTATCAGGACCCAAGGCATCACAGGTGGGATCAGTCTCTTCAACCAAATATTTTGTTGCCAAGCCACGCTGACCTAAATAATCGTTAGCCCATTGCATGTTGAGGGGTTCAGTCGTAATCGAACCTTTAGTTAGATTCACACGTAGTACATTTCTAGTCCAAGCCATTTCGTATTCTCCTACGTCTATGCGTTATCTTGCGGAAGATTTTGTGCTGCATGAGCACGCATTCTTTCCAAGCCAGTATGATCGGAATCTACATAGGTTATCGCCTGTGTAGGACAAGCCTTCGCACATTCAGGGTCACCGCCACATAAATCACATTTTTGAACTACAGCCGTCTCTTGATTATAATTAACTGTACCAAATGGGCAGGCTATGGTGCAGACCTTACAACCAACACAGATGTCATCAATAACTTCTTTTGCGCCGGTAGCTTCATTTATAACAATAGCTTCGACGGGGCAGGCATGTAGACACCAAGCCTCTGTACATTGCGTGCATGTATAAGGAACGAAACGCCCTTCATCATGAAAAGTAAATATTTTTATACGCGATTTTGAAGGATTAAAAACTCCTTCTGCCTGATAGGAACAAGCCATTTCGCATTGTAGACAACCAGTGCATTTTTCTGGTTCGATCTGTAAAGATCTGAGCATTGTGTATATCCCTCGTTGGTGTTAATTCCTGATTTGAATTCTTAAAGATCCAATATCTAGGTAACTTTATATTGTGATTAATTAAGTAACAATTAATAGTAATTTACATTAACAGAAGTATAACCATTATTTTGACTGATAGCACCCATAGTATAAAACTCGGAATTAAGATATTTATCTATATAAATTAACTTGTTGCAAAATGCGGCAACTTTTGAAGCTTTGCTAAATCACTAAAACCTATAAAAGTTAATACAATTGTATACAAAACTAAATTTACGCTATATTTAGCTAATAATTCACAAATATTGATGTCCATGTAACTAACTGTAAACTGATCACAATGTCTCAGGTAGAAACAATTAAAGCAGCAATTCCACTAAATGCTACTGCTTCACAACATGCAGTCAGAAATGCATGGGAAAAGTTTGTCACTACTGGTGAGTTAAACCATAAACAGATTCGCCCTGTCATAGCAGACAGTTGGCTTCGTTGCCATGAATTAGGCATTGACCCTCTAGGGAGCCGGGCACGCACGGTAATATCTAAAGAAGAAATCGAAGCAAAACTCCATACTGAAAACTTTGGCGTCTCCGGAGTAAATGTATTTAATAGAATGTCCAACACACTTGAAGACACGGGGCATGCTCTAGTTTTAGCGGATCATACAGGATGTATTTTATATTCAGTTTTTCATAAGCACATACAGGATCATCTAGAGAAGGTTAATTTTAGACCCGGTGGTGAATGGCATACAGATGCCGTTGGTCCTAATGGCATAGGCACGACATTATCGCTTGGCAAACCAGAAGTCGTTATGGGAACGGAACATTACTGCCAAGGTTGGAAACCTTGGGTATGCTATGGCGCACCGATTCATAACCCAAGCGATCATTCTGTGCTTGGTGTAGTTGATATCACCGGCCCCGCCAACAAAATCTCTATCGAAGCTATGGCATTAGCTATATCGATTGCTCATTCAATTGAGTCTGATTTATCTGTTTTACAACTTACCAAACGTGAAAAATTACGCCAAGCCTATAGAATTTTACAAATGAAATGGCCAAATGATGCAAGTATTGCTGTTGATGAGTATGGTTTTGTCATTGATATGAACTCACACGCTGATACCTTACTAAATATCCCATATTGTATATTAAACCAGTCTATCCATTCATTTTTACCCAAGCTTTCACACTCTATTAATTTGTGTATTACTAATGGTGTTGAAATGGAATGTGAAATTGAACTCGATAAAATGTTGATGAATAGCGCGTATTTTCGATTTACACCGATTATAGAAAGTGGTGAAAGATTAGGTTGTTTTATTATGATTCTAGGCGGGGCGGAAATACACCATGATTTAACCAGCCTGCGATCAAATGAGGATGAATTAATCAGAAAAACACTCGTGCAAACAAGTGGCAATATCAGCAAGGCCGCCAGGATTCTAAATATAGACCGCGCAACAATTTACCGTCGACGTAAGAATTGGCAATGACAAATACATTCTTACAAAAATTCATACTTAATCGTCTTTAACATTCAGGCAATTTTCCTATCCATTTTTAATGGAATTTATCCTATATTGCATTGTCGAAGTATTCAGTTACTTCAGCTATTCACATATGGCAAGATATAACCACAAACCTATCACTACAGGTAACACTTCATGTTGAAAAAACACATCGTGAAAATTAAAACAGGCTTTATTGCAATACTATTAACTTCTAATATTGCTTTCGCAGAAAACATAGAAGTAAAATTCGCTTATTTAGGGCAAAAAGGACACACCGCCCTGCTTGGTGCGCAACAAGGTCTTAGCGAAGCTAATCTACAGGGTCAATTTCTCAATCAAAAATACGATCTAGATCTAATATCTATAGAGGATGCAAATGCGCACGACTTTTCCGATTACATTGCAGTCCTGACAGCTGTCGATACCGACACCTACATAAAGCTTACTGAATCTTTGCCTGATATAGCTGTCTTTAACTTATCACTTAAGGATGACGAACTAAGATCAACTTGTATAAATAATGCACTACATATAATTCCAAGTAACACGATGGAAGCAGATGCCAAAAACCAATGGCAAAAGAAGAAACCCGATTCAACTGCAAAGGCTCAAGCTTGGCATCCGGACTTTGTTAAATTCGCTGCACGAGATCTCAACAAACGTTTTAAAAAGAATCAAAATAAATTAATGGATGATAATTCATGGGCTGGTTGGGCTGCAGTCAAGATGACATCTGATACCGTTGCAAGAACAAAAATAAACGACTCGGCAAAGATGCTACATTATCTTAAAACAGAACTTGCTTTTGATGGCCAAAAAGGAAGTGTTATGAATTTCAGAGAAACTGGGCAGTTACGACAACCTATGTTATTGGTAGAAGACAATAACATTGTTGCAGAAGCACCCGTTCGAGGCATTGCTAAACCACCAACATTAGACAGCTTAGGGATATTAAGCTGTGAAAAGTAACCTATATATATTTGAAATTAACACTATCAGGAGTTTGTAAATGAAATTATATTTGGCACCAATAATATTTTTCGTCTTTGTATGTAATTCAGTCAGTGCTGCACCGACTGGGCGTATCTTTGTTACAAATGAGCGCGGCGACTCTGTTTCTGTTATTAACGGCAGTTCATTAACGGTCGAAGCAACTATTGATGTAGGTGAACGTCCTAGAGGAATTGGTCTCTCTCCAGATGGAAATGAACTTTATGTTGCAGTAAGTGAAGAAAATAAAATAAAAGTCATTGACCCTACCTCACTCAAAATTCTAAGAGAATTTGAAGCTGGTTCTGATCCAGAAACGTTCGCTGTACACCCTAATGGCAATATTTATATTTCTAATGAAGATGATGCAAAAGCAAGTGTGTTTGACCCAAAGACTGGAGAACAAATAGCAGAAATTCATGTTGGTCTAGAACCAGAAGGCGTAGCTATTTCACCTGATGGTAAACGCGTAATCGTTACCAGCGAATCAACAAATATGCTCCATGTTATTAAAGCATCTGACAATACGATTGAGAATAATATTCTTGTTGGTTCACGTCCACGTGCAGCAACGTTCACTAAATCCGGTGACATTGCCTATGCAACAGCCGAGATTAGCGGTGAAGTTGTTAAGGTCGACATGAATACAGGAGAGATTCTGAAAAGAGGCAGTACTGGTGATAGCAAATCAAAACCTAAAGATGTTGTCCTAAGCAAGGATGAGTCCGTCATCTATGTCGCTGGTGGAAGAGCTAATAAAGTTGTCGTGATGGACGCTAAAACCCTAGAAATAATAACCGGTATTCCGGTAGGAAAACGCGTTTGGGGTCTGGCTATTAGTAAAAATGGCGAACAGGTCTTTTCGACTGACGGTGTAAGCGGAACTGTCTCGGTCATTAACACCAGTAAAAATGAAGTCATTAAAACTGTTGAAGTTGGTAAATTCCCTTGGGGCGTTGTTATCAACGACTAGAGGTTTATTGGGGGCAGCATTTTAGCTGCCCCACACTTCATGCTTGAATAATGTTATGCCTTATCGCAAGCCGCGCGATATCAGCAACGGTTGAAACGTTAAGTTTACTTTTTATTTGGGTACTATAGTTAGCGACTGTTTTATAGCTTAGACACAATCGTTTCGCAATTTCACTGGTATTTGAACCTTCTGCCAACATGCAGAAAATTTCAAATTCACGCGTGGATAAATCAGAAAGCAATGAATCTTGTCCTCGAGATTTCTCATAGGCTAATCTTTGTGCAAGTTCTGCATCTATGTACTTCTCTCCTTTTGAAAGTCGTATTATTGCGTCAACAAGTAATTGTGGATCGGTGCTTTTTGTAATGTAACCACTGGCGCCCGCTTGTAATGCTTGTTCTACAAAGATAACTTCTTCATGCATGCTAAACACAAGAATTGTTGCCTTATTGTCGCGGGAACAAATACGTTTTATTGCCTCTATACCGCCTATCCCTGGTAAAGATAAATCCATAACAACGACATCTGGCTTATGCGCACTATACAGTTGATAAGCCTCCTCACCATTGCTTGCTTCTGCCACAACTGTAATCTCAGGCGCGTTTTTCAACAACATATTATAGCCAGCGCGCACCACCGCATGATCATCAACTAACATTACATTTATTGTATTACTCATAAAAACTTCTCTTCCAATTTTATTGGAATTCTAATTTTGATCGTCAGGCCATTATCAGGCTCACTAATAAGGTCGAATACCCCATGGTTCATTTCAACTCGTTCTTTCATTCCAGGCAAGCCTAAACCTGTCATTAATTTATCTTTGTTTAAACCGACACCATCATCCTGAATATTCAGGTTTATATATTCTGTACCAGAAGAAACAACTTTATTCATTGTTATTAGTATTTTACTAGCAGATGAATGTTTTAATGCATTGGTCAAACTCTCTTGAACAATTCTAAACAGGCTAATATTCAATAACTCTGCTAGATCAGCTGGAATATCTGAAAACGAAAAGTGACAAAAAATATCATCCTGCCGGCTATTCCAGTCATCAATCATCGATTGTAAGGCTTTTACCAAACCAAACTCATCTAAAACAGATGGTCGTAATCTGTGCATCATGTTTTTTGCAACTTGATAGATATGGTCTGAATATTCGATTATCGTTTTCACACTTGAATTAGTGCGATCTTGATCTGAGTTCTTATCATTCATAACAGCAGCAGCAACAGCTTTAATAGCAGCAATCGTCTGGCCTAATTCATCGTGTAGTTCTTGTGCGAGATGCCGACGTTCTTCTTCTTGAATCTCAAGTGATCGTTGCGTTAATGACTGGTTCTTCGCCTTACTCTCTAATAAAACCTTGGCCATATGATTGAATTGTTGCGAAATTCGATCTAATTCAGGCAGGCGAAAATGCGGCAACTCTAATTGATAATTTCCTTTTTCAATATCTGATAGTCCTGACAATATCGCATCTATCGGAGCTAAATATTTTCCAATCGCCAGATATAATAAAATGTTAGCCAAAATAATAAATGCTAATAAAAATATTAAGATACTTCGAACTTCAGTCCAATTTTCATCAATTTCATCGGCTGGATCAGCACGAATGATTATGCCTTTGGGGGGCGTCACCGGATTGTATAACCAATGACGAATTTCTGTTGGTGGTGGTTTTACCAACCTGACAAACCAGTCAGGCGCTTTAATGTCCTTTAGAACAGCAAATTCTTCTATCGGTGTCAGGACATCATTTGAATTGTGTATATCAATATGCAGATGACGTGTCAGTTCAAGTTCTGAGAGCCTGCGTAATATTTGTATTTGCTTTTGTTCATCCGAATCCAATGATGCTGAAGAAAAAGCAATCTGGATCAATTGCAGGGCAAGGTTGGCAGTCGATTCAACTTCATGCTGAACGGCATTACGCGCATTTGTAATAATATAAAAACTACTACAAATGAACAGGCTGACAAATAACAGCGTTATCAGTAAATTAAGCCTGATTCTGAGGCTCATCGATTTTTTGACCTCTTGATTAAAGATTTTAGAAATACAGCCGAGCTAACTGATAGTAATATATATTCTAATTGAACTAACTATATTAAAAATTATATTCTTAGGGTAAATTGTGAATTTAAAATACTATTTAATGAATTAGGAAAAATTCTTGATGGACAAGCACATCAAATTATTTATTTTACCCCCAATCTTAGCTATTGCACTATTGAATACTGCTAGTGCAGAGACAACATCTCTGGATTCAGCAGTAGAAACCAAACTGCAAGCCCAGAAAGATGTCGTGAAATCACAGAAAAAAGTGGACACACTGGTAATTCAAACCAGAGATATGGTCCAGGAATACCGTGATGCAATACGTAAGACGGACAGCCTTGGTACTTATAATGGTCAATTATCAAAATTAATTAAGCAACAAAAAGTATCCTTGAATGCTATTAAGCGTCAACTCGACAATGTCGAGGAAACTCAAAGAAACATTGTGCCTTTGATGATTAAGATGATTGATACATTAGGCAAGTTCGTAGAACTTGACCTTCCTTTTTTAATGCACGAACGCCAACAACGTGTAATCGATTTAAAAAACGTTATGGATCGCCCTGATGTATCACTCCCTGATAAATATCGGCGCATTATGGAAGCATATCAAATCGAGATGGAATATGGCCGAACGATAGAAGCCTATTCTGATACGGTCAAGCTAGATGGCCAGGAATATACCGTTGATATTTTACGTGTTGGCCGCTTGTTGATTAGCTTTCAAACACTTGATGGAAAAATAAGTGGTGTATGGAATAAGGAATCAAAGTCTTGGGAAAAAATTTCCTCTGAGTATGACCGTTCTATTAAGCGAGGCATACAAATCGCAAAAAAACAGGCACCACCTGAGCTGATAAAACTGCCGCTCAATATGGCGGGGAAAGAATAATGAAGAAATTAATTTTTTTAAGTCTATTCCTTTTCCTGACACCTGTTTCTGCTGAAGAACCCAATGATTTACAGTCATTATTAGAGCAGGTTAAAAAAGAGCGCTCCCAAGAAAAGGCTGCCCTTGCAAAACGAGAGTTAAAGTTTAAAGGTGCTCATAGTGAACAAAAACAATTATTAGATAATGCGTTAAAAGAACTAGCGAAAGAAGAAGAACGGAGTGCATCACTAAGAAATAATTATGATTCTTATGATATTGAGATAGCTCAAAAAAATGTAGTTTTAAAGGAGAAAATGGGCGCTCTCGGTGAGCTTGATGGCATAGTCAAGCAAATAGCAGGAGATCTAGACACTATCATCGACACCTCTCTCGTCTCAGCTCAAAAACCTGGACGCGATGGAATTCTTGATATTTTATCTAATCGTAAGGAGCTGCCTTCTTTAGAGGAACTGGAAGAGATCTGGATATTGGCTATGGATGAAATGGTCGAATCAGGAAAAATTGTCACCTTCCCGGGAAAAATTGTCACCGCAGCAGGTAATGAGATTGAACAGAATGTAACACGCATAGGTGTTTTTAATGCTGTATCTGCGGGTCGTTTTTTACGGAACTTGCCTGCAACGGGGAAATTAATAGAACCTGGCAGACAACCAAGGCAACGCTTTTTAGATATGGCGCAGAATGTTGAAACTGTTGATTCCGGTATCCAGGCATTTCCAATCGATCCTACGCGCGGTGCTATGTTGGCTCTTCTGGTTCAAGTGCCCGATCTTAAAAATAGAATTGAACAAGGTGGACTTGTTGGTTACGTTATTATCTTCATCGGTTTGATTGGCGTTTTAATATCTTTAGAACGTTTGATTCTATTAGTCACCACTGGTCGTAACGTTAAAAAACAACTTAACAGTAAAAAACCCGGCGACAATCCTCTCGGTCGCATCATGCAGGTTTATGAAAAGAACCCTGATATTGACACCGAAACTCTGGGCCTGAAACTAGACGAAGCTATTTTAAAAGAAATGCCCAGGATTCAACGAGGTCTGGGCGCACTTGCCTTACTTGCAGCAGTATCACCCCTGCTCGGCTTATTAGGAACGGTAACGGGTATTATTGAAACATTTCAATCGATAACGCTTTATGGCACAGGTGACCCGCGTGTAATGTCTGGTGGTATCTCACAAGCATTAGTAACAACGGTTATGGGGCTGCTAGTTGCTATCCCCTTATTGTTATCGCATAGTTTTCTTTCTTCAAAGAGTAATTCCTTAATTCAAATTCTGGATGAGAAAAGCACAGCATTTGTTGCGCTGCTCGCCGAGATGAACCGTATTAAAAAATAATGTTTGAACAAATAGACATCATGAGAGACTTCTTTGCTAAAGGCGGACCTGTCTTTGCTGGTGTTTTTGTTTTATCAATATTTCTTTGGGCACTTATAATTGAACGTTATTATTTCTTATATAAGGTTTACCCAGTACGTCTTGAAGCTATTGTGCAGCAATGGCAACAACGACGCGAAAGGTCTTCCTGGTTTGCACTAAAAATCAGGGATGGTTTATTAAGCGAAATATCAATCGAATTAAAACATAACTTGATCCCTATTCAGGCATTAACAGGAATATTGCCGCTACTTGGTTTACTGGGTACTGTCACCGGAATGATAGCCATCTTTGAGGTCTTAAACGTATTTGGTAATGGCAATGCCCGCGGTATGGCAGACGGCATATCCAGAGCACTATTACCAACAACTGCAGGCCTGGTAACGTCTATCATTGGTATATACTTTAGTGCAGATCTCTACAAGCGCACTAAAACGAAAGAACTAATGGCTAAAGACCTACTAACACACAACTAATTATGAGACATACACACACCAAGCAAGAATCAGCTGCCGAAAGCGTTAATCTAACACCGCTTATAGACATGGTGTTTATCTTGCTGATATTTTTTCTTGTTACCGCATCATTCACTAAAGAGTCGGGGATTGATGTTGATCGACCAACAGCACAAACAGCTGTCAGAGAAGAACAAGGCAGCATGATCATTGGCGTCAGTAAAGACGGTGAGATCTGGATTGACAATCAAAAAATAGATATGCGTGCTGTTCGTGCTCACGTAGAACATCTACACGCACAAAACCCGGAAGGAACGGTCATTATTCTTGCTGATCAAAGTGCGCGAACAGGAACAACCGTTGAAGTACTTGATCAAGTTCGTCTTGCCGGCGTCTCCAACGTGTCAATCGCAGCATCAAATGAGTAATTAATATTTCCCATTGTGTAAATTATGCAATTCCCAAAACTGAATATACTGGACGCCGCGAAGGTCCCGTCCGTAATTATCATTGCAATAATTTTAAACATTGCAATATTCATATTGATTCAGCAGTTGGTGAGTAACGAACATGCACCAGAATTGAACTTGACTGACATCAACCTTGTTGATTTTATACGGCTAGATCAAAAACCGGAGCCACCTAAGCCGAAAAAAGAAATTGACGAGATTGAACCGCCACCTGTTGAAGAAGAGCCCCCTCCCCCGGAAATGCCTGAGCCACAAATTGAACAGCCTCAAACAATGGAAACAGATCTATCTCCGCCTGATATAAACATGCCTTTATCGCTATCAGGCACTCCATATCTTGGCGACTTTGCGAAAAGTTCTATAAAAGCAAAACCGCGCAGCAAACCTGCAAGGCCTAAAATTGATACCAATGTAGTACCAACATTAAGAATCCCGCCAATTTACCCTCTACGTGCTTTACGTAGCGGCATTCAAGGTGTTGTTACAGTAGAATTTACAATAGCGATTGATGGTTCAGTTAAAAATGCTGTCGTAGTGAATGCTAAACCACCCAAAATATTTGATAGCGCTGTTCTAAAAGCGATATCTAAGTGGAAATACAATCCAGATATTGTTGATGGAAAACCGACAGAAAAGCGTGCACGCCAAGACGTTAAATTTAAATTAAAACGATGAACATATTTTCACAAAAACTAATATCAAAAAGCATTTTAATGTTTATGCTTGTCGTTTGTTGTAGTTCTCTCTTTGCTGAAGAAAAGAAGAAGACTTATCAATTAGAGGCTAATCTACATGCTGAGTTAATTGGAATTCATAAACAAATTGATGAAGGACAAAACGGTGAGGCACTTAAAAAACTAAAAAAATTAATCTCATCAAAAAATCTTAAAACTTACGATTCCGCCGTCATCCATCAAACGATGGGCTTCGCCAAAAGCAACATTGGTGAGTTCAGTGAAGCTGCAAAACATTTCATCAAGGCATTATCTCTTGATGCTTTGCCCGCCGATGTTACGCATGGATTAAACTATTCTACTGCACAGTTACTCATTCATATAGACAAGACAAAAGAGGGTTTAAAATATTTGTCTAAATGGTTTGATAATGAACCAAAACCAACGGGAGATGCACATATATTAGCTGCAACAGCTTATTATTATCTCAAAGACTATAAGCAACTTATTTTTCATGTGGAAAAGGCACTAGCTCTATCCAGCAAGCCACCGCTAAGCTGGTATGAACTGTTATTAGCCGGTTATTATGAGATAAAAGAATATAAAAAATCAGTCACGCTACTCGAAACAATCATCAACAAGCATCCGGAGAAAACAAATTACTGGTTACAGCTGGCAGAGATCTACCAACGCCTGAAACAGGATAAAAAAGCATTAGCTATATACGAACTGGCATATGCAAAAGGCCTGTTAAAAAAAGATGATATCAATCGGCTAATCAGTAATTACCTATATCTAGAAATGCCATATAAGGCCGCTGTCATCCTTGAAAAGGAAATGTCTGCTGGTAACATTAACCTGGATATTAAAATGTTAACGTTACTCGCAGATAGTTGGTTGCTTGCACAGGAAAAGCAAAAAGCTGAACCTGTATTTAAACAGATTATTAAAAAATTTAATGATAACCATTCTCGGCTTAGATTAGGTCAACTTTATATTGAAGCAGAACAATGGGAAAAGGTAATTGAAGTTCTTGATATTGAATTCCAATCTGAAAACAAAGTTTTATTGTCTAAAGTGAATCTGCTTTTAGGTATTGCACAATATCATTCTGAAAACATCGACAAGGCAACACGGGCCTTTACCAATGCGTTATCTGACAAATCAACAGAGGAACAAGCTAGTTGGTGGTTGGAACATTTGAAGAATAAAACAACAAAAACACAAGACAGTTAAGAAAATACTTTATTGAAACGCTTCCAGCACTTTAATTAATTCACTTGCAGTTTGTATTCTATTATGCGGTTTCTTTGCTAGAAGAGAATCGATAACATCCTGATATTGTTTCAAACTGCTTGGCAATCTTGGAATGGGTGCATGAATGTGCTGATAGATTAACGAGGAAGCGGTTGCTGCTGTATATGGTTTATCTCCGGTAAGTAATTCATATAATATTACCCCGACACTATAGATATCTGAGCGTGTATCAACATCATCACCCTCGCCTTGTTCAGGACTCATATAATGAGGTGTGCCTAATATCTGCCCCATTGTCGTAATGTCACTCACTTCATCTATCTTTTTTGATATACCAAAATCAGCCAGTGCAAGACTGTCATCACCACGAAACATAATATTGGCTGGTTTCAAATCTCTATGTACAACATTGATAGCATGTATTTGTGCAAGTCCATAAGCAATATGCGTAGCATAGATAACAGCTATCTCATGATTTAAACCCAACTCGGCACGTTGCTTCAAATCACCGCGAGAAAAAAATTCCATTGCAATATATCCGTAATCTTCAGTTATTCCATGCTCATAAATTTTAACGACGAATGGTGAGTTTAGGCTGGCGATTAAATTCGCTTCCTGGATAAAACGCGTCACTAGTTTTGAATCATGTATCCGTGTCAAATCAAGCACTTTTAAAACAACCGTCAGTTTATCTGTCACGCGTTCTGCCAGATAAACCTTTGACATGGCACCTTCACCAATCATTCGAACAAATTTATAACCAATATCTAAGCCGGTATCTGGTACCACATCTTTCTTATGTACCTTTTTGATTATCTGAGTGGCATCATTTATTTCATTTTCGTGATCACTATAGGTACGTTTTGAGAATTCGGTAGCTTCAGCAACCATCTCGGCAATGCGTTTCGGTTTGATATCAACCTTATTGATGTAATCAGCTGCACCTAATTTAATTGATTTAACAGCGATATATTCATCACCTTCAGCAGTAAGAACAATCGTCGGTGGGAATCCGGGTTTATTTCTAAACTCTTTAAGCCACTGTAATCCATCTTCATATGGCCCTAATTTATAGTCCAAAAACAACATGTCGTATTGGAACCATTGATAATCATCTGGTGGCTTACCGAGATTATCAAAGTCATATTCGATGATTTCAGCATCCTTGAACTCTTTGCGCAGATACAAGCTAAGCAGCGCTCTGAAATCACTAGAATCATCGATTATTAAAATTTTCATATGAATATTTGTTATATGGATAGCATGTGTCTTTTACGACATAAAATTATTTTATTTAAAAAGTATTTTTAATTCAATCAATTATCGTACTTTAATGATGTTATTTCTTGAAATAAATACGGAAGAAGCCCAGTTTCTTTAATAGAAATTGATAATCAAGCGTTTTAAAATAATTCGCCTGCTTAAGTAGATGTTATCGTCACTTCTTGATAATGCTTTGATTTAAATCAGATATACCAATTATTATTTATTAAATCGACCAAATTTCAGCATGATAGCCGGCATGATAAGCAGATTGAGTATCGTTGAAGATGCCAAACCACCAATAATGATTGCCGCCATTGGACCCATGATCTCACGGCCAGGATTATCGCTATTAATAGCTATAGGCAACATAGCCAATGCGGTTACTAGTGCTGTCATCAATATTGACGGTAATCTTTCCTTTGCACCTTGAATCGCGACCTCAAGATTCCAGGGTAAGCCTTCTTCCTGCACCAGATACTGATAATGAGATACCAACATAATCGAATTACGAATGGTGATTCCAAACAGCGTGACAAACCCTACCAGAGAACCCACTGAAAGTCCCCCGCCGGTAATCAAAACGGCAATTACACCACCTACCAATGCAAACGGCAGGTTGATTAACATCAACAACACATGTCTAAAGCTGCCAATGGCAATGTAAATTAACATCATCACGACGGCCAAGACTAAACTCGAGAGCACAATCAATTCTTCTTTTGCCTTCGCTTGCTCAATTGCAGCTCCAGTAAACTCTGGATAAATCTCAGCACTAAATTCGACCTGTGCAAAGATTGTTTCTTCGAGATCATTCATGAAGCTAACAATATCTCGTTCAACAACATTACTGGTTATGCTCTGCAAACGCTGTCCATCCTGATGCAGGATATTATAGCGACCACTATGCTGACGAATATCGGCAAACTCCTCCAATGGCAATAATAAACCACCGGCAGTTTTAATCGGTAATTGGCGAACATCATTAGGTGTTTGACGTTTGTTTTCAGGTAAGCTGACGACAACATTGAAAACACGATTATCTTCTTGATACTTCGCAACAGACAATCCTTCGAATGCAGTCTTGATGCTATTCACAACCTCTAATGGCGCAAGACCGTGCTCATTTAACTTATCCAGACGTAATGCAATCTGCAATAGTGGCGTCGGCGTTGAAGACTGAACTTGCACACTGCTTGCTCCGTCGATGGTCTTCATCACCGCGGCAACTTCCGTCGCCTTTTTATCTAAGGCATCTAAATCATTACCATAGATATTAACCACGATAGGCGTGGTATAACCTGAAATAGTTTCATGTATACGTTCAGACAAAAAATTATGTGCTTCATAACGTAACCCGGGGAAATCATTTAATGTATCGCGGATACCATCTAACACACGTTGTTGTTCTGAACCACTTAAGCTGCTATCCAAATCAACTTCAAATTCACTATAGTGACTTCCAAAGGTATCAGCACCTCTCTCTGCTCTACCAGACCATAGAGAAACAGAAACCACCCCCGGTAAATCCATAAACAATTTTGAAACCTGATTACCAACACGAATTGATTCTTGTAAAGAAGTGTCAGAGATACTTGAGGTATGGACAATATAGTGCCCTTCTCTAAGATTAGGAATAAATTGTCCCCCAACCCCTGGCAACACTGATAAACCAGACAAGCAAAATAGTATTGTCGAAATAATCACCAGATAGGGTGAACGAGATATAAGTGTTAGTGACTTTGCATAATACGGTTGCAGCATATTGATTAGTGGTGGCTCAATATTTTTCAGTTTGTCTTTTGCCAAAAGCAAATAACACAATGCGGGCGTTACTGTCAGAGCAACTAATAGAGACATCATGATGGACAATATATAGGCCATGCCGAGTGGTGCAAACAAACGTCCGGTAATACCGCTAAGATGCAATAAAGGAACAAATACCAATGCAACAATAAAGCTGGCATAAACTACAGAACTGCGTACCTCCATAGACGCGTTATAAACGACCTCTTTCATCGGTAGCGGACTACTCAATAGTTTGTTTTGTCGCAAACGTCGGAATATGTTTTCAGTATCGATAATCGCATCATCAACAACCTCACCTAATGCAATAGCCAACCCACCAATTACCATAATATTCAGGTTCACGCCAAGTTCTAGTAAAACCAGTATGGCCGTCAATAACGACAATGGAATTGCCATCACCGAGATAAATGCCGTTCTGAAATTGAATAAAAAAATCACCAGTACCGCAACAACGAATAAACCGCCTATCAATAAGTGCCCAGTAATACTATTCACCGAACGTTCTATATAATTAGCCGGGCGGAATAAAGTCGGATGAAGTTCGATATCATTTTCAGAAAATATCTTATCGAGACCTTGAATGGCTTCTTCAACGGCGTTCGAAACATTCAAGGTATTTGCACCATATTGGCCGATGACCATTAACACAATGCCTTCTTTACCCAGAATTGATCCGGCACCAAAAGCAGGTTTTGCACCGTAATCAATATTAGCAACATCACCAAGCGTAATACTCACACCATCTATATGTTTGACGACAACTTGTGCAAGCTCATCTATTTGTTCGGGCATTCCTGTCAAACTCAAACTCAAACGTTGATTACTATTCTCAATGAATCCGGCACCAAAGATTCCAGTCGCCTGTTCCGCCGCCGCCGCAACTTCATTGATGCCAAGACCATATTGCCTAAGCTTGTTTTCATCAATTTGAATTTCTAATTGCTTTATATCGCCACCAAAGACATTAACATCTGCGACACCCGGCACACTCAATATCGTTGGCACTAAATTCCAATCAACCATGCTGCGCAATTCCATCAGATCCTTGCTAGGTGATGTCACGCCCATGGTCAATATTGTTGCCGATGATGAAGCCATTGGCACTGGCACAGCGGGACCGACGCCTTCTGGCAGCAGATTAATCAATCCTGCAAGTCTTTCTGAGACAAGTTGTCGGTTACGATAGATATCCGTATCTTCTTCAAAATATATATTAACTATTGATAGCCCTTGAATAGATTCTGAACGCACATGATCGATGCCTATCAAGCCGGACAATGTTGTCTCTATTGGTCTGGTAACGAGAATTTCAACTTGTTGAGTTGAATATCCCGGGGCTTCTGTTTGTACAACAATCAGATTTGGAGAAAACTCAGGAAAGATATCAAGACCTGCACGAGATAATTGATAGACACTATATATCATTAATAGTGTGGCAATCGCTATCACTACACCACGATAATTAATAGAAAATCTGACGAGTGCTGCTAACATAAGAATACTTTATGATTAATCATCATTCTCGTCGGGAATAGCCCACTTAAACTCTTCAGACAGTAAGATCTGCCCACCTTTAATAACGACCAAGTCATCACCAACAAGCGTCTTGTCTTCCAACAACCAGCCATTATCTATTTTTTTAGCCTTACCTAGTGGTTTTCTAATAAATAATTCCTCTCCATGTTTAACATAGATCCACGGCTCATTGGCATACCAAAAAACAGCCTGATCCGTTATAAAATAACCTTCGCTACTATTGCCACTTTCTTCTACCCATGCGAACAATCGCATCCCCGATCTCATTTTCTGTGAATCATGCAAATAGAAATAAGTCTCTCCATAAAGCGGATTATTAACTTGTTTTGCTTGATCAAGATATGAGACCGTTTGCGCCGTTTCTCTCTGATTTAAACCACTGACAAATATTGTTTGTTTCTGGTAATCCAGTGATTGATTCTTTGGTAAAGACAATAATATAACTGCTTTTTGATACGAGGCTATTTCACCAAATTCATTCTGCTGTTCTTTATCAAGAACAAGATTAGACAATCTGTCGCCCCAACTAGACTTAACCTTGAAAACAAAACCATTCAAACGGGCATTGGCTGCATTCAACTCGGAGGTCTTTCTATCACGTTCAAAACGAGTCTTCTCCAAGTCTCGTGTTGAAATACTTTTAGCTTGATGCAAGGCCTCTGCTCGCTTCAGGATTTTATTATGGTTATATAGATCATTCTGCAATACCTTAAGATCTGATAACAGTTCCAGGTACTCTACCTTCAAAGAGACTAAAGGTTGTATATCAACAACTTCTGCATATGCAATAAATTCTGGCCTGATAGAAATACTTTTCAATGACTCAAATTTCAGCCCCGATGCTTCAACAACTTCTTCAGCAAGCTCTATTGCTTTAAAACCATCTATAATTGAAATTCTTTCTTCTTCTTCTTCCTCTTCATCACTTTCATCGTCATTTACTATCAGGTCTTTTATTAAATCATTGTCTTTGTCGATAGTACGAACCGTCAGGAACAAGGCCAAACAAATAACCAGTAAAATCAGGAAGGATTTAATTAGCCAATTCATCATTACTTCTCTCTTCAATCTGTTTCAGCCATGAGGCCACAACAGTGTTTATGTTTATTTTTGAATGCGAGCTTTGCAACAAGTGCTCCATTTCCAGCATGGCATTAATAGCATTATTATAAACTGTAATTTGCTCTTGCCTTGCTTTATAGAATTCTTTTCTATTTCTTAATAATGCAACACCATCTATACCGCCAATATCTATTTGGGTTTTTATTTCTTTTGCACGTAGTTCTATAGAGTTAATAATTTCATCGCTTACTCTAATGGCATTTTTGTGGCGCACTATAGAGCGATGTGTTTTGTATAAGGCATTTAGTAATTCTTTTTGTAATACAATTATTTTTTGCTGCTTTATTTTCCGTTCTTCAAGTGCAGCCAATATATTTAGGTTTTGTTCTGTATTTTCAAAAAGTGGTAATATCCACGATGAGCCTAAAGACCATATATTATCGGATTGGTCAAATATAAATCCCGGTGATAACACAATATCGGGATATTGCTTTTCGATCTTCAATCTGAGGTCTGCTTCCGACAAGGCATATTGATTTAATGTAATTGCCATATCTAAATGGTTTTCTAGCATTATCTTCTGTAAATCGGAAAATTCAGCTGAAGTATATTCTGATTCTTGATATTCCGAATTAGCGAATAACAACGGTGAAATAGTCTCAATAACAATGCCATCTAGCTCTTGGTATGCCAGCTGGGTCATACCCAACAACACATCCAGCCGCTCTTGCAAATTATTTTCTTGAACAGTTAACTGAAATGCGCCTTGTTGTAACTCTAACTTTGTACTATTTAATTCAAATTGACTCACTGCACCTAATTCATATTGATGTTGCAGCTGAGCTAATAATTCTTTTAAAATATTTATTTCATTTTTCAATTCTGAGATCGTTGCCTGCTGAACAATATATTGATGGTATTTCTGTTCAAATAAACCATATCGATCTAGAGCAAGTTGCTTGATTTTCAGACCTGCATTCAACAGATTTACTTCTGCTTTAGCTTTTCTTGCCTCTTGCTTATTTTTACGCTCGTAGATAAAGCTCAAAGCTATGCCAATGGTCCATGAATTTGAAGTGTCAGTATTATCGCTATGGTGTTGAAACGGCAACGAAATTTTTGGGTTTATTTTATAGTCGCTATGATCGAAATAAATTTTAGCTTGCTTCCACTTCTTGTAAGCCACTTGCATTTCAGGGTCATAAAATAGGCCCGTCAAAAACAAACGGTTGATTGAAAACACATTGCTTTTCAAATCATCAGCCAATAGCCCATTATCATTAAGAAAACGGTTTAGTTCAGAATTATCTATTGTCCAAGAGTTGATTTCAGCATACACCCCTGCAAAATCGACGGGTTCTTCCTTGTAGACATGTTTAGCACAGCCCTGCAGACCTAGACAAATCAGGAAAACAATAAAACAATATTTAATTATCTTAGTCATTGACTTGGTTATAATGCTAAATAGTATCGATTGAAATAGCATATTTAAAGAAAATAAAATTACTCGTGTTTATTATTATTTCTCAATACTCGGCAGCATAAGATACTACTTTTATTAAATGAGTTATTTTTTTATGTCTATGAATAATATAGTTATTTACCTACTTTGTCTGTTGATTATTCCCGCATCTGCCTATGCGGACCCCAGTTTGTCGGACGTATGCAGAGATTTCAGGTCTTTACCTGAGAAAATAGACGCTGATGTTGCGCAGAATCAATCCACACCTTACAAGAAAGGATTGCTTTGGAAAATAAAAAGCCCCGAAGGACAGGTTAATTACTTGTTTGGCACCATGCACTCACAGGATTATGCAGTAAGTAAATTTCCACCCGAAGTACGTCTTGCCCTAGTTAAAAGTAAAACCTTGATTCTAGAAACCATACCAAATGAAGAAGCTAATCAGACCTTCATAGATATGATGTATTTTGAGGGTGGCCAGCAACTGGACCAGATGCTTGAAGCCGTATTATTCGCTGAATTAAAAAACTGGATAGCGGATTATGGCGTTGAACCAGAACAATTAAAGTACCTGAAGCCTTGGGCAGCCTTTAGCCTTATTGGTAGACCCAAACCCGTCAGGGCACCTACCCTGGAAAGTAACCTATTACGCTTTGCACAACAGCACATGCTTAAAATAGAATCTCTGGAGACAATGCAGGAAATACTTTCAGCATTGGATGGTTTACTAATTGAAGACCAGATCATCATCCTCAAAGACACCATCTGTAATCACGATAAAATAATCAGAGAGACCAAAAACCTAGTCGACCTCTATGTGAATCGTGACCTTGCCGGGCTGGTTGCATTCAATAAACAAGCACATCATGACGAGGCAGTTTTTGATCGCTTCATGCAAAGGATACTATACGATCGAAATATAAGAATGCTTGAACGAGTAGAAATGGCATTCAACCGTGGAAATGCCTTTGTTGCTGTTGGCGCATCTCATCTAGCTGATGAGAAAGGTCTGCTACAGAATCTAAGTAAAAAGGGTTACCGCGTCACACCAGTTTATTGATCAACCTGGTGGATTACTTCATCAAATTTTTGCTTTTGTTCTGTGCTCGCTTCACTTTGGTAACGATCCTTCCATTCTGAATACGGCATGCCATAAACAATTTCTCGAGCTTTATCATAATCCATCTCCAGCCCTTTCTCTTCAGCCGCAGCCAAATACCATTTTGATAAACAATTTCGGCAAAAGTTAGCCAAATTCATTAAATCAATATTCTGTACCTCGGTATGTTCTCGAAGATGTCCTACTAAACGGCGAAACGCTGCCGCTTCAAGTTCAATTTTTGTCTGTTCGTCCACTTAAACTATCCCTCATGATTTTATTTCTTACGTGATGCAACATCAGTTATCATAACGTTTAGTTTCATTATTATATAGATCGAGTCAAACATGACGAAGAATAACCAGACACCTCATAAAATCATTATAGTCGGCGGTGGCGCTGGTGGTCTTGAATTGGCAGCAAGACTCGGTAATAAGTTAGGTAAGAAGAAAAAGGCAGAAGTCACGCTTATTGACGCAACATTGACTCATATATGGAAACCGCTCTTGCATGAAGTCGCGGCAGGCACTTTAAATTCCTATGAAGATGAACTGAGTTATCTGGCGCTGGGACATAAAAATCACTTCAGATTCAGGCTTGGACGTATGGATACATTGGACAGGCAAAAACAAGAGATTAGTCTTACGCCGACACTTGACCTTAATGGAAATGAATATATTCCAAGACGTACTTTTAAATACGATACACTAGTTTTTGCCGTTGGCAGCCAAACCAATGACTTTGGCATTAAAGGTATAAAAGAACACTGTATGTTCTTAGATAACCGAGTAGAAGCAGATACCTTTCATCAACATTTTTTCAGAAATGCTTACACAGCACATGCACAAACGGCAGCCATGCGTGAAGGACAGTTAAAGATTGCCATTGCCGGTGCCGGAGCAACTGGTGTTGAGTTATCCGCTGAATTGCATGAGGCGATTAATCAATTAGTCGAATTCGGTCTTGATGATCTACCTAAAGAAGAGGTAAAAATTACAATCATTGAGGCCGCAGAGAGAATATTACCCGCTCTACCGCCGGATCTATCAGAAAAAACAACCATCGCACTCAATAAAATAGACATCGAGGTTTTAACTAATCATCGAATCTCTGAAGCAACTGAGTTGGGTTTTATTACAGATAAAGGGGGTCTTATCCCCTCTGAGATAAAAGTATGGGCAGCAGGCATTAAAGCGCCTGACTTTTTAGCTGAAATCGATGGTCTTGAGACCAATAGAATTAATCAACTCGTTGTAAAAGAAACATTAGCAACAACACGCGATGAAAATATTTTTGCAATGGGTGATTGCGCCGCATGTCCGATGAAAGGTACTGACCACAACGTACCACCACGAGCTCAAGCTGCTAATCAGCAAGCCTCTATGCTAAGCAAGTCCATAATCAACCGCATGAAGAACAAACCACTACCGACGTATACTTATGTTGATTACGGTTCATTAATAAATTTAAACCGCTACTCTACTGTTGGCAATATGATGGGCAACCTACTAGGAAAAAAAGCAGGTAGTGTCATGATTGAAGGGGTATTGGCGAGATTTGTTTATTGGTCACTCTATAAAATGCATCAGGTTGTAATCCAGGGTGTTATACGCGTAACACTAACAACCATTGCAAACATCCTGACGCAGAAGACAAAACCAAGAATGAAGCTGCACTAGATTATTCGTTAATGCTGTTTTCGGCAAGAAGCGGAGGTAATAATATTTACCATCACAAGACCAATCTAAAGCTGAAAGCAGATATCAACATTTAAGCTAAGAGGCAACAAAAATCGAAAACATTTTGTCTGTCCCGCTTAAGCGCATTGTTAATCGATTATCCTAGAGATCTATATATCCATAAAAACATTTGTTCGGCAACAATTATTGCAATAACGACTAAAATGAATGCAACGAGACCATGTATTGGGCCGCTGAATAAAACACTACTACCAAAGGTTCTATTTATAGCTTCTAAAATTACAAGCTTTGAGCCGAAGAGAATGCCCCATGTTGATAGCCCTCGTAGAATTTTAGCCTTTACACCAGTTTTTTGTTTAAAGAAACTTGCGACACGATGCTCGATGGCTATTGTTATCTGTAACAAAATCTGTAGTAGTAATGCGGCCGCTAGTGAAATTGAGAAATTTTCTATAAAAACCAGGTCCCAATATTGATTGAATAGATTAAGTACAGCGAGATCAATTAGTACAAAAAATGTATATCTAAAAAAAAGATACTGTCTTCTTGAAAATGTCCCGGCATGTTCATTCGGTAAAATATCATCTATCATAAATTATAATTCTCTTCTGCTTAGTCTTTATTGTATGGTGTAACTAGCCTGCTTTTAACGTTGGCTTCAACTAATCGCCGCAGCACTTTATCTTACTACAAATTATACTTTTTAATACGATAGCGTAATGCCATTCGAGTAATGCCGAGTTCTCGTGAGGCTTTAGAGACATTACGGTTCGTTCGTTCTAATGCTTGCTTGATCAAATGTAATTCTGCTTCGCCTAAGGTAAGATCTTCGTTCATTTCATTTTCACTTGCTTTTACACTTATTTTTTTATCAAGACCGAGAATATCGGCATCGAGCAAGCCACTGCCGTTTAACAAAACAGCACGTTCGATTAAATGCTTCATCTCACGCACGTTGCCAGGCCAAGCGTAGTCTTGTAAAACATCACTGGCTTCATCGGAAAAACCATCAAACTCTAATCCATAGCGTCTTGATGTCTGTAATGCAAAGTGGTTGGCTAATAATAAAATATCATCATCACGTTCTCTTAAAGCTGGCATTAAGAGAGAGATAACATTCAAGCGGTAGTATAGATCCTGTCGGAACTCACCTCTCTCCGCGAGAGCTTCAATGTCACGATTCGTTGCTGCAATAATCCAAGCTGCAACAGGTCGTTCCTGTGTTGTCCCAACCTTACGTAAGGTGCGGCGTTCGAGAACGGCTAATAATTTCGATTGTAAATCTAGTGGCAATTCACCAATTTCATCAAGGAATAGCACGCCATCTTCTGCAGCTTCAATTAAACCAGTGCGCGCTACATGGGCATTAGTGAACGCCCCCTTTTCATGTCCAAATAATTCTGACTCAATCAGATCTTTCGGTAATGACGCACAATCTACATGTACAAATGGTTTTTCATATCGAGCACTGCTCGCATGTAATAAGCGCGCGACGACATCTTTGCCAGCTCCGGTCTCTCCTAATATAAGTACTGTCGGGGGAATGATTGAACCAGATTGAGACAGTTTAGATATTCGTTCAACCTGTCCGCGCACATCTTTAATTTTTTTACATTCGCCTAAAAATGCAACAGTTTCAGTTGCGTGTTGTTCGCGTTTTACCGAGTAGGTTAGTTTTTGTGTTAATTCATTTTTATCAAAAACTTTTTCTACATTAAGCAGTAGTTCTTCCAAATCAATTGGTTTTTTTAAATAATCTGAAGCGCCTAATTTCATTGCTGAAACAGCATCTTCCAATTCACCATAGGCAGACATGACAAGCACGGCAATATTGGCATTCGATGATTTAATTTCAGAGAGTAGATCAAGGCCGGAACCATCCGGCAAACGCATATCAAGTAAAATCAAATCAGGGGCTTTCTCATCAAACTCTCTTCTTGCTATCTCCAGATCAGCTGCCAAAGTGACTTTATAGCCTGCACGTTCTAAATGTTTTTTCACCGCCTTTGCAAAGACGGCTTCATCCTCTACTAACAATATATTTTTTTCTAGCACAGGAACTTCTGCAGATGTAATCAATGGATCACTCATTAGCGCCTACCTCGCTTAAACTATGTATTGGTGCCGTAATTATCACTTCGGTTCCTCTATCTTCGATGACATTAAACCTTAAATTCCAGCCATGCTTTTGGCAAATCTTGAATGCAATGGGGATACCTAAGCCAGTACCAAAACGTTTTGTTGATGGTCCTGGTTCAAAATTACTCGGTTTAGGTTCGAAGGGTAAACCGGGGCCGCTGTCCAGAATATGTATTTCGATATAATCCTCTACATGTAGCAGGCTTATATTAATTGAACCAGATACTGGAGAGGCATCGACTGCATTTGCTAACAGTGTATATAAAGCTTGTTCCATTAGATCCGGATCGACTTTTAATAGTTGTGATATCTCCCAACCATTTTTTGTAATCTGGATTTTCTTCTCAATGATTTTATTTATGAGCAAGCTTAATGCGGCATCAAGCAAATCAGATGTTTTTGCTTCTACTAAGTTTGGTTTTAATGGATGTAGATAAGAGACTAATGAACTAACCCAACGACCTAATCTATCTATTGTTTCAATGATCGCCTCTTTAGATTCATTTATCTCTTCCTGATTCTCTGCATGCTCTAATAATTGTGCTGTGGCTCTGATGCTGGCAAGAGGGTTGCGAATATTGTGTGCAACAACCGGCACTAATGCCCCTAACGCTGCTTGCCTCTCATTCTCAATTAATGCATTTCTATTCTCTGCCAGTTCTATCGCCATTTTATTAATCGCTGTTGCCAGGTCAGAGACTTCTTCGACACCCTCTTCTTCTATGTGATATTCCAAATCACCATGACTGATCTCACCCGCACCGCGCATGACATTGGCTATTGGTTTAATGAAACCTTTGCGCATCACTTGTCTTGTATAAATGACAATAATAAAAGCAATGATTAACGGTATTGGGATGATAAACGGTGCAAATTTTGTCCATACCGCCAGCATCTCACCTAATTGTTTATGTTTATCAGTCAATAATTCTTTAAATTCGTCATATCTATTCTCGAAATTACCGACCATCTGTTGTGCAAAAGCTGGATTCAGGATTTGTATTCTTGCAAATTGATCGGCGACGTATGGGTTATCAAAAATATTATTCATATCGCGTTGAATTTCACGATATGACAGATTTAACTCTTGTATAGCATTGTCTGTTTCTCTCGATCTTGAGTTTTGTCGTAACTCGTTAAAGCGTTCGGAGATGCTGCGAGAATATTCTGGATAGGCCTCAAATGCGCGAGAATCTTCTAAAACTCGCGCACGTATCATCTCCTGAATTTGGGCATATAACTCACCGCGAATCTGTTCAGTAAGATAGAACATGGAATTAATGCGCACGGATTCTGCTGAGTTTTGATGCCAAAAATAGGCGGAAAGCCCTCCTAATAAGCCAGTCACCGCAACCAGAAATAGAATGGCTACTTCGTGTAGAAATAATAGGTTTTTTAGAGACTTAGGTCTGCTGAATGCCATTGCTCGAGTATAACTCATAATGGTTCTTTTGAACCAGAAAATTGGATGTTATTAGCCAATAAATTATCCATATTATCCATGCAAGCAACACTTAATATTCTTATATCATTGTTTTTATTGTATATTTTAAATTATTAATGGGTTGGCACGAATGATGGATTATAAATAGTGCACACAAATTTTGTGTCCCAGTAAGCTGGGTTCTTTTAACACTAACATTGAGGAGAGTTACTATGAAATGGGATACTCCAGAATACAGTGACATTCGTTTTGGCTTTGAAGTCACCATGTACATCAACAACAAGTAATTGTTGACTAAGCTGAAATGGAAAAGGGTCGTAAGACCCTTTTTTTATGTCCCAAGAGGACACAACTCCAAGTAAGTAGGCGTTAGAGTTAAGCAGGAAGACAGCTACAAACAAGTTCAAAGTGACGTGTCAAAACCGCCCCACTATCTATCCAAACCACATCCTCTTCAACAATTCGCTTTCCTTCCTTTTCATGTGATACACCACACCCGCTATATGTATGACCAGTAACACGACTAGGCAAATAGCACTAATTTCATGTATTTCATTAAACAGCTGATTCATCTCCGGGTTTTTATCAGCCCACCTTGGTAGAGGTATGCCCCAGAACTTCGTCTTATAGCTAGTAAATGATGATGAGATATAGCCTGAAACAGGCTGAATAAACATCATCAAATATAATAAATGGTGTGTTGCTTTAGCCATTTTTTGATGTGTTGCTGACACAATATCCGGCAGTGGTGGTGATGTTGAGATGAGTTTCCAAACCAATCTGATAATAGCTAATAGCGCCAATGTCAGGCCGATTGATTTATGCAGGGTAAAAAACCAGGTGCGTTCTTCTGAGCCTTTAGGCAAATCAGCCATATAGACACCCATACAAATCATGGTAATGATCATAATAGCCATAAGCCAATGAATAATGATAGCCGTTGTACTATAACGCTGAATTTCCATGATATTTCATATACCCCAAGTGTTAATGTCTTAAGCAGTGATTCGGTGAACTATCTGGCATTTGGCCATTAATATCAGGATAATACTATCTCAATATGACATTTGGTGAAATGCCAGCCAGATTTGAGTTTCGTAATAATTGATAACATCCTAAAGGGTTTAAAATCAGGTAACAAAAATAATAATGCGTTATTTTCTCACCCTTACTTCATTGTTCTTATTCATTGTATCTACAATGTCTTCAGCATATGCTAATGAATATCAATTATTGATTTCAAAGAAAAATAATGAACTTGTCGTTGAGAGATCTGGGCAAGTAGTAAAAAAATATCATATCGCCAGTGGCAAAGGTGGGAAGGGAACCAAGCGTTTACGTGGTGATAGTAAAACCCCCTTAGGCATGTACCGCGTTGCCAGTTTTAAAGAAAGCAGCCGCTTTCATTTCTTCATTCAGTTAGATTATCCAAACCTAATAGATGCCTGGTATGGTTACAAGAATAAAGTTATTGATGCAAATAATTTTAAACGCATAGCGTCGGCATACAAAAAGCGGGAAGCACCACCACAGGATACTGAATTAGGCGGCTTCATCGGGATACATGGTCTGGGTATTACTAATGATGAAAAATTAAATATTCATGAATCCTTCAACTGGACACAAGGATGTATTGCCTTAACCAATGAAGAAATAAATGATTTGAAAAAATTCGTCACCATCGGCACAGCCGTGATAATTAGAGAATAAGCCGCCTGTGTTGAACACAACTCAATTATGCTTGTTGGTTAATTTTCTCATCTTAGACAACAAATTTTCTCGCATGTTATTCAGCAAACTGCCGTTACAGATTATCCCGCTCTGTCTATTTGTATTTCTGTTTGGCTGTACAAGTGAAACGGATCAACTCTATGAGGAAACAACACAAAAACCTTTTGAAAATGTGGTTCAGGATGCTGAATTTGCCATTACCGAAAATAATTTCCGCATCACCAATCGTCTTCATATAGGTAGCGCCATTAAAAAACGTGGCAGCACCGATTTTCCGCAAAACGAGATAGTGTTATTTTGTAATCTCACCATCGCAGAAGAGATGTTAAAGATTGAACCCCGCTATATTAATTATTGTCCATACAAAATAACGATCACTGATTCTGCTGGGCATATCACTATTGGAACGCGCCTATTACCGTTCAAGACGAGCAATGCGAAAATGGATAAAATCTCCAAAAATATTAATAAAATACTACGCTCAATGGTAGAATACGCTGCATCAGAAGACCCGTTTATTCTTGACCAAAATTAAAAAGGATATTATTTAATAATGAAAGAACATCCTGATCATAGTCTTTTACTGCGCTGGCTAATTTTAACTGGCCTTATCGTATTTGCTTTAATCGTTGCCTGGAATGAAGATATTATTTCCTCATTATTTAGCGTCGACCAAAGCAAAATTTGCTGGGTCATTGCCCTAGCCTATCTTCTCGTCACGCTGCACTGCGCAAGAAGAATATATACGCTGTCATTACAAACAAATTTGTCCATACAAGTCGATGACATCATTAAAAATGAGGACAAACTTGAATTAACGATAAATGACGAAGAAGTTACCATTAACTCAAAGATTAAATTACCAGATTGCTTCATGACTGAATATATCCGAGACCTTCACTACCGCTATAACAACAAAAATAATACAGAAGACACTAACTCATCATCTGATTTAATTGATGTTTATGAATCACGTTTAAAAGGTCCACAAGAAATTGGCTGGTTTGTTTCGGATATGATGCTAAAACTAGGACTGCTCGGCACTATTATCGGTTTTATCTTTATGTTGGGCTCTGTCGCTAATATTGCAGATTTTGATGTTAGCGGTATGCAGAAAATTCTTAAACACATGAGTAATGGTATGGGTACTGCTCTGTATACGACGCTTGCTGGATTAACTTGCAGTATATTATCGGCAATGCAATATCATATGTTAGACAGGCATGCTGATGAGCTTATAGAGTTAACCCGTCATCTGACGCAAGTTCATGTCATACCAAAGATTAATGGGAATTAATTAGGCAATGAGTGTAAAAGATCGTCTTCGTTCGGACCCATTCACAGATTTGCTGTTCAATGCACTTCTGGGTTTTACCTTTTTGTTTTTGGTTGCCATTATGTTTATGAATCCGGAAGCAAAGTCCGGCATCATTGACCCCAAAGCGGAATACATCATCACCATAACCTGGGAAGACGATAGTCCTGATGATGTCGACACCTGGGTAGAAGACCCAGAAGGTCAGATACTTTGGTTTAGGACACCTGAAGCCGGTTTACTGCATCTGGATCGTGATGATCGTGGCTTGGTTAATGACACAATTACTATAGCGGGGGAAGAAGTTCAAAACCCACTAAATCAAGAAGTTGTGACACTTCGTGGGGTCGTAAAAGGTGAATATATCGTCAACCTGCATTATTACGCCTCAGAAACAGGCAATCCAGTTGACGTAAATGTGAGATTAGTCAAAGTAAACCCCAAATTAGAAGTTGTATACTATGGCACGGTTAATCTCGAAAAAAGAGGCGATGAAAAAACAGCAGTACGATTTAAGATTGGTGGCGATGGTAATGTATACGGCATAAACTTTCTGCCAAAAAACCTTGTTGAGCTTGGTTAAATAATAAAAATACTGGAGAAAAAACTGTGATATTGGGTATAACCGGCATAATTTCAGCTTATATATTAATAGGCTTACTTTTACTTAGCATAAATCTTTATTCTAAATGGTCCTGGAAAGTTAAGGCCGCTAGCATCATAATTACATCTGCATTTTATGTTGTAACCTACTTTTCCTTCCCGCCATTGCTCGGTTGGCCAACATCTGAAAATTTACCACCACAGTTTCGCTTGATATCTGCACACGTCGAGCAACCGAACAAGGAAACTGGCAAAGAAGGTTCAATTTATCTTTGGCTATCAGCAATAGAAAATATGTCTAGCACATCTGAACCGAGGGCATATGAATTAGCTTATTCAAACGAATTACACGAAAAGATTATTAATGTTAAGGCTAAACTGGACAAAGATATTGCGCAACTCGGTGAGTTCAAAGATCCGGATGAGACGATGGATCAGGTGCAGGAACAAAGACGCGGTGTAAAATCAGTTTATATCGAATTTTATGATTTACCTGATCCACTCTTTCCGGATAAATAGGAGGCATAAAATAATTGAATAGAAACATTACGTCTCTAATATTTTTTTTAACTCTATCGGCATATTATGGTCACGCATCTGCCTGGAATATATTAACCGATCAGCTTGATATTACTTGCCAACAATCTAAAACCGTTCTCAACTGCACATATCGATATCTGGATTCTGAGATAGCACCTGACCTCATTGCAAAATCAAATGAGGTTTATCTTCCAGTAAATAAGACAAGTCAACTGCCAAAAGATACTGGCACAACCGCAATTTTATTTTTGGTTGATACCAGTGATCCTAATAGGCAAAATGTTATTGAAAAAAACAAATCTCATATAAAAGAACTCTTAACTGCAATCAAACCAACTTATAAAGTTGGGCTGGCATCATTTGATAAATCTGTGCAGTTTTTATCTCCAATAGGCACTTCTAGCTTCTTGTTATCGAAGTCGATCGATGCCTTAAATGCTAAAGGAAAAACAACAGAGTTATATCGTAACCTAATAAAAGCAATTGACCTTCTAAGACCATTAGATGGAGATAGAAAACTAATTATCTTAATGTCCGATGGCCAAGCTGAAGACAAGGCCTACTTTCACACAGATGTTATCAAAGCGGCAAGGAAACATGGCGTAGTCATTAATTCTATAGGTTATCCAAGATCAGTTTCTTTGTCTGTTTCTTTACAAACGATCAGACGATTAAGTGAAGAAACTGGCGGCAATTACTTTGAAACAGATATGAGCTATGAACTACCATCAGATAGTCTAAAACCACTAATAAACAATTTGGATAATAGCGGTGCATTCTCTGTTGAATTAGATTCACTATCACAGAACAATCCTGTCCCCAAGGTAATAACGCTGTCATTCAAAGGTGCGAAAGGGATAGAAGACATAAACGTTCCCGTACAAATAAAAAAGGTAACAAGGTCTACACAGACGCAACCCAGTATTCCTGTTGCAGAAGTGAAAACGCCCAGCAAAGTAACTCCTGACAATAATCCGCCAATTCAAATAGTAGCTAAACAAGCAGACAATCAAGCAATCAACTTATGGCTTTGGTACGGACTCCCAGCGGCGTTTATCATCATCATTATATTTATATTAATTACATTATTTTTATTATGGAACAGACGTCCCGAAACGAAGGTGGTTTCGGATAGTAATTATAAACCCTATGCTTATTTAATTGCTGATGATGGTACAGATACACGATATCCAATAACACGTACCATTTGGCGCATTGGTCGAAGCAAGGATAATGAATTAAGCTTGAACGACACCTCTTTGTCCAGACGTCATGCGGAGATACATAGAAACAGCGATGGCACATTCGACATCATTGATATGAATTCGATGAACGGCGTCTATATCAACAATGAAAAAATTGGTAAAGCAGAACTACATGAAGGCGACGTTGTTGAAATCGGGGATATATTTTTACACTTCACACAACTAGCTTCTGATTATTCACTTGATGAATCAACAGTTATGCAAAAGACAAGGGTGCCTATCACGCATTGATCATTTTCCTAGATAATAGGTCTTGTTAATCTAATATACTCATCAATCAGATCTGTCATGGCTGTTTCAGCTAACAGAGGTACATCCTGACCAAACCATTCTTGTTGATTCTCGAAAATCAACCTCGATATATTTAATGCGACAACTTCCCCTTGATCATTTTTACATTGTTTGGAGGCATTAACTAATAATGATGTCGCTGCCCCCAGCACAATTTCTCTGTGTTTTTGTAATACTGCATCTTGTTCTACAGGTGTATGCGCATGACTATGTTGTTCAGGTTTAACTGTTTGAATAACAAAGGTCATTAACACGCTAAACTCATCAGGGACTGATATTCGACTAACCATTGCCCAACGATACAAATCAACAGGTAAAACTTCCCATTTATCAACTGAATTATCGATATTTAAAATTGATAATAGCTTTTTTTGGACACACTCTTGAGCATGCTGCCATAGTTCATCTGTTTTAATTGATTCATCATTGCCACTATTATTAGCATCTGGATTAATACCAAATAACAATGGAATTCCTTCCTTATACAGTAACCACTTGTCCTTACATATCCATTTTTCATATAACTTTTGTAATCTTAAATGTTCTTCATCATAGACATTTCTTTCGCGCTCACTCATCGGCATTTTTGGAGCAGCAGTTGCCGGTAAAACTTCTTCACCATCCCCAAACAATGATGTTTTAATTTTATTAATAATATTCATAGTTCTTTATTTGCCATTAATGTGCTGCAAGATAATTCAGTTCCGCTTGACTAAACCCTGCCATCAATCTCGCTTCATGATTTATCTTCTTGATATTATTAGAAGGCAAAAATTGCTTAGTAATCTGTCTGAATTTTTCTTCTGGATCCAAATTTAATTTTTTGCATTGATAGCGATACCATTTAGTGCCTGTTTTAACGTGCCCAATCTCTTCTTCAAGAATTAATTCAAGTATTAAACTTGTCGATTCATCTTTAATTTGGCGAAATCGAGAAATTAAACCCGGCGTCACATCTAAACCTCGTGCCTCCAGAATACGAGGCACTACTGCCAAACGTAGCAATAAATCATGTGCGGTTTGTTCTGCGATATCCCAAAGACCATTATGTGCAGGGAAACAACCATATTCATAACCCAAATTATGTAACTGACTCTGTAGCAACCGAAAATGTTTAGTTTCTTCCGCTGCTACCGTTGTCCAGTCAAGATAGAATTGCTTCGGCATATCCTGAAATCGAAATATTAAGTCCCATGCAAGGTTGATAGCATTAAATTCTATATGCGCAATCGAATGTATCATTGCCGCCCTACCCTCAGCAAGTTGCATATTGCGTCTAGGCAAATCTCTTTGTTCAACAAGAAATGGTTTTGCAGGTCTGCCTGGCTTTAGTAATTTAATATCCTCATCAATTGGACTAACGAGAATATCGCCAGACAATATCGTTTTAGCCGCTAATGTAGATAAAGATAACTTTTCATCCAGTCTAAACTCTGTCAAACACTGATAAGCAAGGGAAAATAAATTATCCATTACGATTGAACAGCTTTGTCATACCCAGACCACTCTATCAGCCAGGAAGCCTGACTTTTTTCTGCCGAATAGTTTATGTTGACACATATACCTGGTATCGCAGCCAAATTATCATCAACATAAACCAAGGGAAACCTGTCTCTTAACCATGGTAAAACACCACGTTCTTGAAATAATTGCTTCACTGTCTTTGAATGCGCTGTGTTACTTGGTTGTATCTTTTCACCACCCTGTCTGTGTTGAACGCTAATCTTTGCATTATTTATTTTTACCTTCGATAGTCCGATTCCTGTTTCCGGTTTTGCTACTAACACTTCTCCCATTATTTTCAATGGGGTTTGGAGATCCCAGTCATAATTAATACTCTCAATATTTTTGTCGATGCTATTGGATGCGTATAATAATGCTCTGTATTTCCTTACTTCGACATTCTTCCAATTAACACAGGGCGCATTGTCACTCGTTGAATTAATCAGGTCCGATATAATTTGATTGATATGCTTCGAACCAGGTGATTCCAACTGCAGTACTTGCAACCATGTAAAAATAATATTCTTCTGCCTGGCAACACTTAAGCTTTTTACCATCTCCAGATTCAGAGTATTTTCATGCGATGCCTGTTCTAGGTCTGCAAGACCAATTTCATTCATCAAGGATTTGCAATCTTGCTGATGGTTGACCAAACGACTAATTGTTTCGCGATAAGCAGGCCATCGACCCTCAAACGCTGGCATAATTTTATTTCTCAAGTAATTCCTATCAAACTTCGTATCGGCATTACTCAAATCCTCTTGCCAAGACAGTTCATTTTCATTCGCGTAAGAGAGTAATTCGTTTCGACAATAATTCAGTAGTGGACGTACATGAATACCATTTGCAATGCGCTTAAATAGTGGCATAGAAGATAAACCACGTGGCCCAGCACCACGCAGGGCTTGCAGAAAGAATGTTTCCACCTGATCATCTTGATGATGTGCAGTAAAGAGCAAGTCATCCTTACCCATGACTTGTGCAATCAATGCATAACGTTTTTCCCTGGCCCAAGCTTCGATACTATCACCCTTAGGCACAGACTCATTGATATTTAGCTGCGTAAAAGACAGGTCATAGCCTTTACACTGAGATCTACAAAACTCACCCCATTTAACGCTATCTTCTTGTAGCCCATGATTCACATAAACAACTTCAAGTGTTTTCCCTATTTTATCTTTATTCGAGAATATCAAATGCAGTAAGACACTGGAATCCATTCCACCGCTACAGGCTATCCAGATTTTTTTTGCCTGTGGATATGTATTCAGTACTGAATCAAAGCTATATTTCGAGAGTGGACTTGTCGACACAGAATTATTCATCTGCCGAAGATATTCATTGCCGCTCCTGCGCTTCCTGCGCCCGCGGCATAGATTACGTCCATGTAAATAAAAAACTAATTTTGCTTAAACTCACCAATCTGTCTTATTTTGTTTTGTCTTTGTGCAACAACATCTGAAGCAGGCAATGAACGTAGCTGTTCTAATTCTTCAATTAAAGCGATCTTTAATCTACTAGCGATAAGATCAAAGTCACGATGTGCACCGCCTAATGGCTCATCAATAACACGATCAACTAAATTAAGTTCACTCAACCTTTGCGCCGTAATACCCATCGCTTCTGCGGCATCTTTGGCATTGTCGGCACTTTTCCAGAGAATTGAGGCGCAACCTTCAGGTGAAATCACAGAATACGTACTATATTGCAGCATTAACAAACGATCACCGACACCAACAGCGAGCGCGCCCCCTGAACCCCCTTCACCAATCACTGTTGCAACAATAGGGGTTTTTAGTTCAGACATTACCATCAAGTTTCTGGCAATAGCTTCGCTTTGACCTCGTTCCTCAGCATCAATCCCAGGATAGGCTCCAGGCGTATCTATAAATGTCAGCACGGGGAGATGGAAACGCTCTGCCAATTGCATAATGCGTAATGCCTTGCGGTAACCTTCTGGTTTAGGCATACCATAATTACGCATAATTCTGTCTTTAGTATCACGGCCTTTTTGATGACCGATGACAGCAACAGGCTTGTCGTCTAATCTCGCTATACCAGCAATAATTGCCGGATCATCCGCAAAATATCGTTCGCCATGTAATTCTTCAAAATCGGTGAAAATGAGGTCAATATAATCCTGTGTGTAAGGACGTTGAGAATGTCGCGCAATTTGAGATACTTGCCACGGCGTCAATGATGAAAAGATGGATTCAGTCAGTTCATCGCTACGTTTCTTGAGTCTTGAGATCTCCTCATTAATATTTATTTCTTTATCATTGCCAACGTAACGCAATTCCTCAATTTTGGCTTCGAGCTCGGCTATAGGTTGTTCAAAATCTAGAAAATTCATATAGTTACATATAGTTATTAAATGCGACGAGCATTATAATCTATTTTTACGTTATCTTTGCCTATAGATTCTGATAATTTATCTAATAAATCATCATTTATCGTTAAATGCCATTCTTCTCCGAGATTGAGTTTAGCAATGGCCTCGCCATTGTCATATCGGATAGATACCTCGGAACTCCCATTTCTAAAGGGCGAGATAGTCTTCTTCAAGAGATCAATACCACCATTTTTCAGATAATCATATTTCATGTTCAGAACAAGACTGGCGTTTCTTTTTCTAATATCGTCCAGGCTGAATATTTCATTTGCACGAATAGAAATACCACTCTCTACATAATCGTCGTCTATCGCCTTACCTTTTATAATGACCAACTGGTCTTTAACAAGCAGATGACGAAATTTCAGAAATTCTTCTGAATACACGTTTACTAATGTTCGTGCTGTTCTGTCATCTAATTTAATTTCTGCCATACGTCCCCTACTGCCAGTGCGGGTACGTATGCTCATTATATAACCGGCGACACTTACGCTGCCTAATTTAAATGCATTTAGTCTAGAGCTTATAATGCCTTCCAATTCATCTTCATATCGATTAATGGGATGACCTCTGAGATAAAAACCAAGCGTGTCCTTTTCGCCGGTCAACCTTTCTTTCTCATCCCAATCTGCAACCAGATCGTACATAGACGTATCTTCAGTCGTCACTTTATTAGCGACATCTAAGCCAAACATATCATTCTGTCCGCTGGTACTATTTTGACTGTGCTGTTCCGCTAAAGAGATTGCCTTTGTCAAATTGTGAGCTAATGTACTTCTGCTAGCGCCAAGTTCGTCCATCGAACCCGAGCGTATCAATGCATCTATGACGCGTCGATTGGCTTTTCGTAAATCTACCCGTTTACAAAGGTCAAACAGGTCTGAAAAAGGACCATTTTCTTCTCTTTCATTGACTATTATTTCGATCGCCGATTCACCAACCCCTTTAATCGCGCCCAATCCATAACAAATCGTTTTATCATCGATGATCGTGAAACTATATTGACTCTGATTTACTGACGGTGGCAACAATTCTATCTTTATCCTTCTAACTTCTTCCAATAAGGTAACTACCTTATCGGTATTATCCATATCAGAAGATAAAACTGCAGCCATAAACGCAGCTGGATAATGTGCTTTTAACCATGCAGTTTGGTAGGCAACCAGCGCGTATGCAGCAGAATGCGATTTATTGAATCCATATCCAGCAAATTTTTCCATGAGATCAAAAATCATCGTCGCCTGTCTTTTATCAATGCCACGATTAACTGAACCATCAGTAAATATAGCCCTTTGTTTTGCCATCTCTTCCGGTTTTTTCTTACCCATTGCTCGGCGTAACATATCAGCAGCGCCTAGCGTGTAACCTGCTAATACTTGAGCAATTTGCATGACTTGTTCTTGATAAAGAATAACGCCATAAGTTGTCTTCAACGCAGGCTCCAGGTCCTCATGCATATGCTTCCAAGCCCTGCCATGTTTTCTATCAACAAAATCGTCGACCATGCCTGACTGTAAAGGCCCCGGTCTAAACAAGGCCACAAGGGCGATCAAGTCATCAAACACATCAGGCTTGAGTCGCTTGATTAATTTCTTCATGCCATCTGATTCCAACTGAAAGACAGCTGTCGTGTCCATGCGTTGAATCAATGCATAGGTAGCTGGATCATCAAGTGGTATTTTTCGTATATTGATCGACTCTTTATTATCTTTTTTTCTTACAAGATTAATATCACGTAGTGCCCAGTCGATAATGGTTAATGTCCTGAGCCCCAAAAAATCAAACTTGACTAAGCCAATAGATTCAACATCACCCATATCAAATTGTGTAACCGTTGCTTGTGAGCCTTGCTCACAATATAGCGGCATATACTCATATAAAGGCTTAGGTGCTATAACAAGACCACCAGCATGACGCCCTGCGTTTCTTGATAAACCCTCAAGCTTTTGTGCTAAATCCAGTAACGATCTAACATCTTCTTCAGCTTTGTATCGCTGTCGCAACATTTTCTCTTCTGCCAGAGCACGGTCAAGCGTCATATTTAAATCAAATGGAATTAGTTTTGCAATTTGATCAACAAAACCATATGGGAACCCGAGCACTCTTCCAACATCTCTGACCACAGCCTTTGCTGCCATGGTGCCATAAGTAATAATTTGTGAAACATGGTCACGTCCATACTTTCTGGCAACATAATCAATCACTTCATCACGACGATCCATGCAAAAATCAATATCAAAGTCGGGCAATGAAACTCGTTCAGGATTTAGAAAGCGTTCAAACAACAGGTCATACTCAATCGGATCTAATTCAGTAATATCCAGTGCGTAGGCGACCAGTGAACCCGCACCAGAACCACGTCCAGGACCTACCGGTATGGCATTCTCTTTAGCCCAACGAATAAAATCAGCAACGATGAGAAAATAACCTGAAAAGCCCATACCGGTTACAACATCTACTTCGCGTTGTAATCTTGAAAAGTATTCCGCATGAATTGATTCCGGGATACCATCGTTTTCATTCAGGATTTTCTGTAATCCCGTTTTAGCATCGTTAGTGAGTCTTTGATCCTGTGTCTCATCTGAATTAACAGGAAAATGAGGTAAGAAATTTTCGCCTAAAGTAAATTCGACATTACATCTTTGCGCAATTTTAACTGTATTTTCGAGTGCCTCAGGAATATCAAAAAACAACTCCTGCATTTCTTCATTGGTTCGGAGATATTGTTGTGTAGTGTATTGTTTGATGCGTCTCGGATCATTTAGTGTATATCCCTGCTGGATACAAACCCGTGCTTCATGTGCATCAAAATCATCTTCAGCTATAAAACGAACATTATTCGTTGCTACCAGAGGAACACTAAATTTCTCAGCAAAATTTATAGCCTCATTTATATGGCCGTCCTGTCCTTTTCTGCCGATTCTTTGCAATTCAAGATAATATCGATCTGGGAATACTGACATCCATTTCTCGAAGTTACTTTCAACCTTGCCATCATCTTGAAGTAAAGTTGAATTTGAAAAATCACCGGTATCTGCACAATCAATAACGATGAGTCCATCATTATAATTTTTAAGCCAATCAAACTGTACTAATGGGTTCCCACGAAACTGTCCTTCGGTAAAACTTTTTGTTATCAATCTAGACAGGTTTTGGAAACCTTGTATATGCTGACAAAGAAGAACAATACTCGATGGTTCGTCTTGACTGACACCCCATACTTTTATTTCGGCTCCAATCAGTGGCTTAACACCTCTTTTATGCATCGCACGATAAAACTTTACCGCAGAGAAAGTGTTCCCCTGTTCTGTAACAGCAATTGCCGGCATGCCCTTATCAGCTGCCTTAGCGGCTAAAGCATCAACCTTGATCACCCCATCAATTAATGAATATTCAGTATGAAGGTGTAAATGAACAAAGCTCATATAGATGACAAACTACGCTATATATTTAGCAACTGGAGCAAAACTACGCCGATGTATTTTCGTTATTCCTAATCTTGCTAAAGCTTCAATATGTTGTTTGGTGGGATAACCTTTATGCGATGAAAAACCGTAATCAGGATATTCATCATCAAAGTTTACCATTTCATTGTCCCGTGCTACTTTAGCAATAATTGATGCAGCACTAATAGCGGGAATCAAACTATCACCTTTGATAATAGCAATAGTTTTGTAATTAACTTCTGGCATAAAATTACCATCGACGACTACCATTTCTGGTTTTTTCCCTAACGCTTCAACAGCACGTTTCATAGCCAGTAAACTGGCTTGTAAAATATTTATATTATCAATCTCTTCAACTTCAGCTCTTCCCAAAGACCAGTCCAGGGATTTAGATTTTATTTCCTCAGACAATAGCATTCTTTTTTTATGACTCAGTTTTTTAGAGTCTTTCAAGCCATGGATTATATTCTCAGGGTCTAGTATGACGGCAGCTGCGACAACAGGACCTGCCAGAGGTCCTCTGCCAACTTCATCAACGCCAGCCACCAAGTCAAGATCGTTTATATAGGAGTAATCAGTCAACTTTATCACCTGCAAGTAATTCCAGTATGGCGTCAGCAGCTTGTAAATCAGCATTCTTTTTGAGCTGTTCAGATAATTTAACAAACTCCATTTTCATTTGTTCCGCCTGTTCATCAGAAGCCAATAATTTATTTAATTCAGAAGATAATATTTCCGGGGTGCACCTTGATTGCAAACATTCAGGCACCAGCATTTTCCCTGCCAGAATATTTGGTAATGAAGCATAGGGGATCTTTGCTAATAACTTAACTATTAAATGCGTTAAAAAAGATAGTTTATAGGCAACAACCATCGGTTTTTTAAACAGCATTGCCTCAAGTGTTGCGGTACCTGACGCGAGCATAATGAAGTCCGCGGCTTCCATTATTTTATGTGTATTAGCTACGCTGATATTGACGTTCAAATCTGGCGCAACTTTATTTTTTATCTCTATAAAATAATTGAATGCCTTTTCATCAACTAAACCACTTATAAAATACAGATCAGGGTATATCGATTGTGATAAAACAGCTGCTTTTAATAGTGGCCTGGCGATTCTTTTTATTTCAGATAAACGACTGCCGGGCAAAAGTGCAATAACTGTTTTTTCTTGCGGAATGTTTAAGTCTGATCTGGCTGCTGATACATTTGGTGTGGTTGTTATCTTGTCTGCCAGAGGATGACCTACATACCGGTTTGGCACACCGTATTTATTATAGATAGCTGCCTCAAAAGGAAACAGACTCAATACCAAATCAGCAGCCATACGAATTTTCTTTACTCTGTATTCACGCCAGGCCCATACTGATGGACTGACATAATGAACTGTTATTATTCCTGCCTTGCGTAATTCTTTTTCTAGCCAAAGATTAAAATCAGGCGCATCGATACCAATAAAAATATCTGGTGGATGCCTAATAAAATGTTTTAACAAATTGTCTCTAATATTTTTTAATTCAAAATATCTTCCAGCTACTTCAGTAATACCCATTACGGACAATCGTTCCATTGGATATAAGATATTCATTCCTGCTCTAGCAAGATTTTTTCCACCGACACCCTCTATTGATAACGATTCAGTTTTATTTCCTAATTCATTAATTAATCCTGCACCGAGTATGTCGCCTGAGACTTCACCCGCGACAATTCCAATCCGAACCATTGAGTTATCTTAAGACAGTTGTTAAGGGAAATAGCTTCATCTAACAATTCCGCGCTGAGAAGAGGCAATAAATGCACGCATAATTTCCACTTTGTCGGATTCAGAGGCTAAGTCAGTCAAAACCTTTAATGCATCTTTCAAGATTAATCCATCTCGATAGATTGCTTTATAGGCCTTACGTAGGATATTAATAGTATCGGAATCGAAACCATGTCTTTTTAAGCCTTCTCGATTTAATCCGGATGGCTTTGCAGAGTTACCGGACACTAAAACATAGGGTGGGACATCTTTGACAATGACTGATGAAATGGCAGAAAAGCTATAACTACCAACACGGCAAAACTGATGTACTCCGGTAAAGCCACCAAGAATAACAAAATCATCAATAATCACATGGCCAGCCAACGTTACATTATTGGCAAAGACAGTATCGTTGCCAACAATACAATCATGGGCAATGTGTACATACGCCATAACCCAATTATTATCACCAATAATGGTTTTACCACCACCATCATTAGTACCACGATTTATTGAAACATATTCACGGATGGTATTCCCGGCACCTATTTCTAGTGTCGAGTTTTTTTCTTTAATATATTTCTTATCCTGAGGATCTTCGCCAATAGAACAAAAGTGAAAAATCTTGTTGTTTGGTCCAATTTTTGTAGGACCATTGATAACAACATGAGAACCAATAACAGAACCAGCCGCTATCGATACATTCTCACCGATTATCGAATACGGTCCAATACATACATTAGATTCAAGAATGGCATCGGGATGAACAATTGCAGTGGCATCTATCATGGACTTATTCCATGACAGTGGTTAAGAGCTCTGCTGATGTTACTAATTGTGAATCCACATACGCAGAAGCATGAAATTTCCATATGTTTCTTTTTAGTGCAAGGAACTTGACGTCTAAAATTAATTGATCGCCAGGGCCGACTGGTTTCCTAAATCGGACTTTATCGATACCTACTAAGTAAAATAAACTATCCTCAGTTATATCACCTTCTTCAAAACCTAATGCACCAAGCAAACCCGCAGCTTGTGCCAAGGCTTCAATAATCAATACACCGGGCATTACCGATTTGCTCGGAAAATGTCCTTGGAAAAAAGGCTCATTGATTGTTATATTTTTTAATGCCTTTATGTGATGTCCCTTTTCTACTTCTAGCACACGATCAATCAATAAAAACGGATACCGATGTGGCAATAAGGTCTTTATTTTTTCTATATCAACCATGTCTGGAGCATCTTGCATATATATTTTCCATCTTTAATCTAACTTAAACATTATATTTTTTATAATTTCGTCCAATTTTTTAAAGCGTATTATATTTTTTTTCCATATTTTATTTTCTGTAACAGGAATAGCTGAAGAATAAATGCCCGGTGATTTAATTGAGTTTGCTACACCTGACATCCCAGTAATAACAACATCGTCTGTTATCTCTATGTGTCCATTAATGCTACAGGCTCCACCAATTTGACATCTTTTTCCTATTATAGCGCTTCCTGCGAGTGCCACACATCCGGCAATTGCTGTATCTTCACCTACAAATGCGTTGTGACCAATCTGGACTTGATTATCTATCTTTACACCATTACTAATAATCGTATCACCTATTGCGCCTCTATCAATTGTTGAATTTGCTCCAACTTCAACATCGTCGCCAATTGTAACCGAACCAATCTGGGGGATCTTCAACCATTGCCCGTTCTCTTGGGCAAGGCCGAAACCATCAGCGCCAAGAACAACTCCTGGATGAAGAATAACATTTTTCCCAATGATGACATCACGGCATACGGTTATGTTTGCATACAAAATCGTGTCTTCGTCAATACAGACATTTTCTGCAATGACACAACCTGGACCAATATACACGCCAGCATTAATTACGACGTTGTCGCCAATAACAACATTGGCGGAAATAGTCGAGGTATCATCGATACTGCATTCTTGACCTATAACCGCATGCTCATCAATAGCACCAGTCTGCCGTTTTACTGGGTAAAGATAATTCGCAATCTTCGCATATACTAGATATGGTTCATTGCTTACGAGAGCATTTGTTGAACAGTTTTTCAAATCGGCCTCAGCCAAAATAACGGCTGAGGCCTTTGTTTGTAAAAGTAGAGGAGCGTAATGCCTATTTGATAAAAAAGAAATTTCATCTTTTTTAGCCAGGCCCAATGTATTTACTGCAGTAATTACACACTCAGAATCACCAACTAACTTAGCACCGCTTACGTCTGACAATTCCCCAAGAGTGGCTGACATGTATCATTACTCGTTATTTTGTCTTCTTAAGGAGCAGAGCTAACTTCCTTTTTAAGATAATCAATTACTAAGCCACTGATATCAACTTTCGAGCTAGCAAATATAACGCCCTCTCCCAAAATAACATCGTAGTTATTCTCTTCGGCTATCTTTTGAATCGCTACGACAACTCGTTTTTGAATTTTACCAAATTCCTCATTTCGTCGAAGATTCAAGTCTTCTCTAAACTCATCCTGATCGCGCTTAAGATCACGGGCTTTATCAGCAACATCTCTCTCGAGTTTTGTACGTTCTTCCTCACTCATAATGGCGCGATCTTTATTATACTTGTCCTCAAGCGCCTTAATCTTTTTTTGTGCTGCTACGAGCCCTTTATCACGCGGAGAAAATTCTTTTTCCAGCATCTTCATCGCTTTTTCAGCTTGAGGCGATTCTTGCAATATACGTTTTGCATTGACAGCACCTATTTTATATATCTCTTCTGCATAAGAAAGAGATGTTGTAAATACTAAAACAGCTGCAATCGAAATAATTGATTTAAACAAGGTTTTCATTAATTTTAAACTCCAAAATAACTAAAATGATGTTCCAAAATTGAATTGGAAATTTTGTATTTCATCTGTACTTTCATCATTAAACGGCATTGCTACACTAGCACTAACAGCGCCAAACGGTGAAAGCCATATGGCACTCAAGCCAGCAGAATAACGCATATCGTCGAATGAAACATCCTCATCAGAACCAAATACATTACCACCATCAACAAATGTTGTCAGCCTGACAGATTTACTAAGGTTCCCTAGAAAAGGTACAGGCAAAATGATCTCTGCATTATAAAGGATTCTGGTGTCTCCGCCGAGCGCTCTGTTAGTAGAGTCCCTTGGCCCCAATGTGTTTTCTTCATAGCCTCTTAGTGTTCTCGGGCCGCCAGCATAAAAATTTTCAAAGAAGGGTAGTTCTGATGTATCACCATAACTATCACCGTAACCAAACTTACCTCCTAACACCAAGACAAAGTCCTCGTTGTATAAGTCCTTGTACCACTTTAACTCATAGTTAATTTTATAATATTCAAGAGAGTTGCCAGGGCCAGGAATCGCAATTGATGCGTTTATGCGCTGCAACGCACCTTTATCCGGTAAAACAGCCTTGTTTCTTGTGTCATATGAAAAATTTGCTCCGAACCTTAAAATATCATATTGATTACCATTACTAGCTATAAAATCTGTGATTTGCTCTGATGTACCGGCTTCAGTATCAATCTCAGTATTTGTATACCCAAATGAAGTGCCTAAAGTGTTATACTCAGTGACAGGTATTGATAGGGCGAACGTGCCACCCCATTCTTTCGTTTCAAAAATCGCCAGATTGGCATCTTCAGCATTGGTCTTGCGATAAAATATATCGAAGGCACTACCAATGCCATCATCGGTAAAATAGGGAGTTTGATACCCCAAACCATAACGTGTATTGACATCACTGTTGTTAAACTGGAAATTAAGTCGATTTCCAGTACCAAAAATATTAGATTGAGAAACATTAGCATTAAATATCAAGCCTTGAGTCTGAGAGAAACCAATACCTGCGCCTAGTTGTCCACCTGATGTTTCCACAATGGTATAATTAACATCGACCTGATCGGTAGTTCCTGCAACTGCCGGTGTTTCAACGTTAACATCACTAAAATACCCAGTTCTCTGCAATCGCTGTTTACCTCTTTCTACCTGTGTAGTCGAGATCCAGGCACCTTCCTGTTGACGCATTTCACGCCTTAGAACGACATCTTTAGTTTTTGAATTTCCAGTAAAATTAATTCGTCTAACATAGACCCGCTTACCTGGGTCAACAAAAAATGTTACTGACACCGTTTTTTCTTCCTTGTCTATTTCCGGTATCGAATTGACATTGGCAAAAGAGTAACCTTCCTGTCCCAGTCGCTCAGTCAAAGCCTTACTACTATCTGTTATTTTTTTACGTGAGAATAACTTGTCCGTCTGTATGGTAATTAACTCAAAAAGAATTACTTCCGGAAGAATATAATCACCGGCAAGTTTTACTTCTTTAACGGTGTACTGCTCACCTTCTGTTATGTTAATCGTGATATAAATATCTTTTTTGTCTGGTGTTATTGAAACTTGGGTCGAATCGACATTAAAGTTTAGGTAACCGTCATTTAAATAGTATGAACGCAATGATTCGAGATCAGCTGATAGCTTTTGCTTCGAATATTGATCATTTTTATTATAGAATGATAACAAGGTTTTGGTGCTTAACTTAAACTCCTTCAACAATTTCTTTTCAGAATAAATAGAATTCCCAACAATATTTATTTTCTTAATCTTGGCGGCAAGACCTTCAGAGACCTCAATTAAAATCCCGACACGATTATTATCGAGCTCGGTAACGGTAGAAGTAATTTTTACCGCATACTTACCATTTGAATAATATTGACGCTGTAATTCCTGCTCAACCGAATCCAGCGTCGACTGAACAAATACACGGCCTTCCGCAAAGCCAAATTGTTTGAGGTTTTCCAGTAACTCATCGGTCTTAATGTCTTCATTACCAGACATACTAATGGTACCGATGGAGGGGCGTTCCTTGATAATGATAATCAGGATATTTCCATCTCTTTCGAGTCTGACGTCATCGAAAAATCCGGTTTTGAATAATGCCTTGACCGCCTCTGTCGAACGCGAATCATCAAAAGTATCACCAACCTTCATTGGCAGATAATTAAACACCGTTCCTGGCGTAATTCGTTCCAAGCCTTCAACACGAATATCTTGAATCACAAACTCTTGCGCCGCCTGCGGTTGTGCAAGTAGTAGTAATGACAATGCTAGAATATAAAGTAGTTTATTAACTATGAATCGCATGTGATTGTTACTTAATCATTTTTATAGTTATTTATCCTAATAACCGGATAATATCGTTATAGAAAGCAATGCTCATTAACCCCAATAACAAGACTATTCCTATCTGCTGTCCAAGCATTTGCATCGCTTCAGAAACCGGTTTCCCTATTACCGCCTCTATAAGGTAATACATTAAGTGCCCACCATCCAGTAATGGTACAGGCAACAAATTAAGCACTCCCAGACTGACGCTTACTATGGCCATAAAACTGAAAAAAGCAAGTAGTCCTATTCCAGCAGATTGTCCCGCATATTGTGCAATACTAATCGGCCCACTCAGGTTTTTCACCGACGCATCACCGACCAGCATTCTACCAAGTACGCGAAGAGTTAGCACTGACATTTCCCAAGTCTTCTTTATTGACTTTAAAAAAGCATGCGGCATTGAATAAGACTCTAAGACAAAATAGGAATCAAACAAGCCGTCGGCAACATATGCTGCGGCACCAATACGCCCGACAGTTACCCCATCAGATTGAACACTATCTGGAATCACATCAATATTGACGCTGCTACCACTTCGCAGCACCTCGACGCTAAGATTTTTTTCTGGATTATTACGAATATGATCAACCCACTGATGCCATGATTGAGTAGCGACCCCATTAACACTCACTATCTCATCGCGCTGGCGTAAACCACTTTTTTCAGCCGCACCATCAGGCAGGATTTCCCCAATAATTGCAGGAACTTTTAGCTCAATAATTCCCAAGCCTATAGCCTCAAGCAATTTACCTTCTGCCATTTGATCTATTGAAATTTGGGACAGATCAATTTCCACACGCTGTCTCAAACCATCCTTATCTGCGACGACTAAATTTATAACATCTCGATTAACAGTATGATTGACTAACATATCTATGGCTGTAGACCAGCTCAATGTTTGAGTGTCGTTGATAGAAATTATTTCCTGCCCAGCCTTCAAACCGGCATTGTCACTAATGGATGCTGGCTCAACTTCGCCTATAATTGGCCTTAATCCATTTACACCAACAACAAATATTATCCAGTATGCAAACACAGCAAAGATAAAATTAAATACAGGTCCCGCTGAGACAATAGAGAATCGCTGCCATAATGGTTTATAATTAAATGAACGCGGTAACTCCTCTTCCGTGACATCTCCTTCACGCTCATCAAGCATTTTTACATAACCACCCAAGGGTAATGCTGCAATCACAAATTCAGTACTATCTTTGCCGAAAGATTTTTTATAAACCGTTCGACCAAAGCCTATTGAAAATCGTAGAATTTTTACATCAAAACATCTGGCCACCCAGTAGTGGCCAAACTCATGAAAAGTAATTAATACACCGAGGGCAACAATAAATGCCGCGATTGATTGCACAATGTCAATCATGCAGCAAGATCACTTATCGTCACCAACGCGTAATCTCTTGCCGCTTTATCATCATTAAGGATGACATCAAGAGAAGTTGCTGCGTTATGCGTTACATTTTCTAATACTGTTTCAATAACACGAGCAATATCAGTAAAGCGAAGTCGTTTATGCAAAAATTCATTTACAGCAATTTCATTAGCTGCATTTAATATCGCGCTACTCGTCCCACCTTGTTCCATAGCTTCACGTGCTAGTCTTAAACAAGGGAAACGTTGTTCATCCGGTTTTACAAAATCAAGTTGTGCAATATCAAATAGATCAAGTCTTTCAACACCAGCATCAATCCTTTCCGGCCAAGCCAGACCATATGCGATTGGAGTTCGCATATCCGGGTTTCCTAATTGTGCTAATACTGAACCGTCATTATATTCAACCAAAGAATGTATAACGCTCTGAGGATGGATAACAACCTGTATAAATTCAGTCTGAGTATGAAACAACCAGCATGCTTCTATAACTTCCAGCCCTTTATTCATCATCGTCGCAGAATCTACCGATATTTTTCTACCCATTTCCCAATTAGGATGTGCGCAGGCCTGCTCTGGCGTCATAGCAGAAAGCTGTTCTAACGGTGTTGTTCGAAATGGACCACCTGATGCAGTAAGTAATATCTTCTTGACACCTAGCTCTTCAAATCCATGACTAAAATCAACCGGCATACATTGAAAAATTGCATTGTGCTCACTGTCGATAGGCAATAGCTCAGCTTTATTCTCCTGAACAGTATCCATAAATAATTTGCCTGACATAACCAGCGCTTCTTTATTAGCAAGTAATACACGTTTCCCTGCTTTTGCAGCATCAAGTGTAGGCAATAATCCAGCCGCACCAACAATCGCAGCCATCACATAGTCAACGTCAACAAGTGTTGCCACTCTCAACAACCCATCGACACCACTCAACACCGTTACATCTGGGGCCTGATCCTTTAATTTCTGTTCCAGTCGCAACGCGGAGTCTTCATCAACCATGACCGCAAATTCAGGTTGATGTTTTATACACTGCTCGCGTATTAAATCGTCATTAGTGTTTGCTGTTAATGCCTTAATCTTATATTTATCTGCGTGGCGTGAAATAACATCTAGCGTGTTAACACCGATGCTTCCGGTTGAACCAAGAACCGTAATACCCTTCATGCACCAATACCTAAATGCACAACACCAAAAACAAACACAGGCGCCGCGGCCGTTAAACTGTCGATTCTGTCCATAACACCGCCATGCCCAGGCAAAATAGATCCGCTATCTTTGATATCTGCTTCACGTTTCACCATACTCTCCATTAAATCACCAATTATTGATATTGAAACTGTTAAAATTGAAAGCACAATTAATGCCATACCATGATTTGATATTTCCTTGGAAACAATAACATATGTCAATGCTATAGCAATGCCAGCAACAATACCGCCAATGCTACCTTCCCATGTTTTTCCTGGACTTACTCGACTTGCAAGTCGTCGTTTGCCCCATTTTTTACCGACAAAATAGGCCCCTGTATCTGCGCCCCAGATGAGTAACATAAGAAGCATTATTAATGTGGAGCCATTCTCAGGGAAAGATTTCAAAACCGTCAAACTCACCCACATAGGAATGAGTATCAACTCACCGACAACAAGCAAAACCAGTGGTGATTTAGACAATAAATTATGTTGTTTTTGATATGAAAAAACTAAAATTACAGCAATAAACCAATAGACCACACCACTCAAAATAAGACTATTGTATAAGCCGCTATTATTGACCGAATACAAACCCACTAATATCAGCACTGTAATCAGACTATATAAATATTGATATTTTTTACTTATTTTACAAAGCCCCGCCCACTCCCGTGCGCCTATTGCAACAAATATAGCAAACAAAGCAGAAAACCATAGCGTTTCGAATAAAAAGATAATCGCTATGACAATGGGTATCAGTATTGCGGCCGTAAGGATCCTTTGTTTAAGCATGCTTAATTATTAATTTTGAGTCAGCTCAACTTGTTCAGGTGTTTTACCGAAACGTCTTTGGCGCTTAGAGAACCAATCTATTGCAATATCGAATTGCTTTGTATCAAAATCCGGCCATAGCGTTTCCGTAAAATAAAGTTCGGTATACGCTGTTTGCCACAACAGATAGTTGCTAATTCGTTGTTCTCCACCGGTGCGAATGAAGAGTTCAGGATCTTTGTGAGCTGCTAATGATAATTTATTACTGATCAGGACTTCATCTACATCTTCAATCGCTATTTTGTTTGACACTATTTCTTTAGCGATTGCCTGATAAGCCTGAACAATATCCCAGCGACCACTGTAATTTATCGCGATATTTAGGCACAAGCCAGTATTGGAGGACGTTAATAATTCTGATTCATTGATTGAATTTTGCAACTTTCTGCTAAATGCTGTGCGAACACCGATAAACGTCAATTTAACGTTATTCTTGTTTAAGTCCTTCACTTCCGAGTTTAACGCCGAAATAAATAAATCCATTAATAAATCGACTTCGCTTTTAGGTCTTTGCCAATTTTCACGACTAAAGGCATAAACTGTAATCACATTTAGTTTGATCTTGACCGAATGCTCGATAAGTTTTCTAAGTGCCTTTACACCAGCGCGATGACCCGCAACACGTGGTAAACCTTTTGACTTTGCCCACCTGCCGTTACCATCCATGATAATTGCAATATGTTCAGGCTTGGAAATTGTGGGCGTAGCATTCATTTAATAATGAGCTGTCTGACTAATAAGAAATAATCGTTGCGAGTAGTAATATAGCTTAGGAGCCACTTATTTATTGAAAGGTCTAGATTTCAAGCATTTCTGCTTCTTTTTGTTCCAAATTTTTATCAATTATCTGAATATGTTCATCCGTTAATTTTTGAATACGACCTTCCCCTTTTCGCTCATCATCTTCTGTGATCATTTTTTCTTTGACCAACTCTTTGCATGAAGAATTAGCATCACGTCGAATATTACGAATCGCAACGCGAGCCTGTTCTGCCTCGCCCCGCACGACCTTGATTAAATCCTTGCGTCGTTCTTCGGTTAATGGTGGCAAGGGAATACGAATTACTTCTCCGGCCGTGACTGGATTCAATCCCAGATTGGCATTCATAATCGCTTTTTCAATATCCGGGATACTAGACTTTTCATAGGCGTTTACTCCAAGCGTCCTGGCGTCAACAACATTGACACTAGCCACCTGGTTTAGGGGTGTATCTGAGCCGTAATATTTGACTTTTACTTGTTCCAATAGACTCGGATGCGCGCGACCAGTTCTGATCTTAGACATGTCCACTTTTAGTGATTCGATGCTTTTAAGCATCCTGGTTTTTGCATCATTGATAATATCTTCAACCATACTACTCGCTCCTAAAACTAGTTATTACTGACCAGAGTCCCTTCGTTTTCACCTCTGGCAGCATTCAATAGTGAACCGGGTTTAGTCATATCCAAGACCCTTAACGGCATTTGATTATCTCGACAAAGAACAACCGCCGTAGTATCCATAACACCAAGTTTTCGTTCGATCACTTCATCATAATTTAGCGAATCATAACGAACAGCATCTTTATCTTTTACTGGATCAGCCGAATAAACACCATCCACTTTAGTTGCCTTGATTAACAATTCAGCGCCAATCTCAATCGCACGTAAGCTTGCGGCAGAGTCTGTCGTAAAAAAAGGATTGCCGGTTCCGGCAGCAAGAATAACAACACGCCCTTTTTCAAGGTGTCGCACTGCTCGACGACGAATGTAGTCTTCGCAGACTTGATTGATTTTTAGAGCCGACATGACCCTAGCATGAAGTTGAACACGTTCAAGGGCATCTTGCATGGCAAGCGAATTCATTATGGTGGCTAACATACCCATATGATCACCAGTAACACGATCTATCCCTGCAGCAGCCAAGCCAGTCCCCCTGAAGATGTTACCGCCACCGATAACAATAGCAATCTCTGCTCCTTGCTGACATAGAACAGCGATCTCTCCTGCAATGCGTTCAATGACTTTGGGGTCAATACCATAGGACTCATCACCCATCAATGCTTCGCCACTAAGCTTTAGCAATACCCGTCTATATTTTAATTTTTTGGACGGGGAGGACATCTATTTAAGATCCTTTCGCCTGAGACATGACTTCTTCTGCAAAATTATCGACTTTCTTCTCAATGCCTTCGCCGACTTCATAACGACGGAATGACAACACCGATGCATTCGCAGATTTTAGAAATTTTTCTATGGTTTGATCTGGATCTTTGACGTAAGGCTGTCCGAGCAAGGTAATTTCTTTAAGAAATTTCTTGATTCTACCAGTAACCATTTTTTCTATGATTTCGGCAGGTTTACCGCTTTCCTCGGCCTGTGCTGAAAATATCTCTTTTTCTTTATCCAGAATATCTTGCGCAACCTGTTCTTCACTGATACAAACTGGTTTGCTAGCAGCAATATGCATAGCAAGATCCTTTGCCAAGGCTTCATCGCCGCCCTCAACCTCAACAATCACACCGATACGATTACCGTGCAAATAACTACCAACTTGAGCCTCTGAAGTTAGTTTCTCAAAGCGTCTAACGGTAATTTTTTCACCTATCTTGGCGATTAATTGTTGATTTGCTTCCTCAATGGTTTGGCCACCGACGCTCAAACCCATCAACGCTTCAACATCAGTTGGGTCTTGAGTATCGATAACATCAAGGACACTATCCGTGAAGTTAAGAAAATTTTCATCTTTTGCTACGAAATCAGTTTCACAATTAATTTCTAAAATGATGACACTTTTATCACTTTGTTTAACCGAAATAATACCTTCAGCAGCAATTCGACCTGCTTTCTTAGCCGCATTTGCAGCACCAGATTTCCGCATCTCTTCAATCGCAACTTCGATATCACCATCGGCTTCATTCAAAGCCTTTTTACAATCCATCATCCCCGCACCAGTACGTTCACGGAGCTCTTTAACCAAGGAGGCAGTAATTTGCATCAGATATTCCTCTAACTATTTCTTTTAAATAATGATTAATAGAATTAATCGCTACTTTTCATCTTCTTCTGTGTTTGCAGCTGTTTTTTTGCTGACTTTCTTAGCAACCTTTTTCTTGGCAGCTGTTTTCTTTTTAGCTACCTTCTTTTTAGTCGCATCAGCATCAGCAGAAATAGCTTCTTCGCCTGCTTCTCCCTCTGCACCGACACTAGCCTCATCATTATCAGCCTTTTTTGCTACTTTTTTCTTAGCTGCCTTTTTAGCGACTTTTGGTTTGGCACTGGTTTCTTCACCGGCTTCTACAGGTGCGCCAGATTCATCAATTTCGATTAATTCATCGCTATTTTCAGAACCACCTAAATGGGCAACAGATTGACGACTATCGAGAATGGCATCCGCTATACCCTTGGCATAAAGAGATATAGAGCGAATAGCGTCATCATTCCCCGGGATAACATAATCAACACCTTTTAGGCTGTTGTTACTATCGACAACACCAACTACAGGTATTCCTAGCTTCACAGCTTCACTAACTGCAATGTTTTCATAGCCCACATCAATAATAAATATTGCGTCTGGGATGCCTTTCATATCTTTAATACCAGATAAATTGGCTTCCAGCTTTTCCAGCTCGCGTTTAAGCATGAGCTGTTCTTTTTTGTTTATTCGTTCAAGACGACCATCAGTTTGCATTGCTTCTATTTCTTTCAAACGATTGATCGAGCCTCGCACGGTCTTAAAGTTAGTTAATAAACCGCCCAACCATCGACGATTAATGAACGGCATCCCGCAGCGTTTGGCTTCTTCAGCCACAATTGACTGTGCAGAACGTTTAGTACCGACAAATAATATCGTACCTTTCTTTGAAGCCATTTTACTGACGTAATTGACAGCCTCTTCATATAAAGGAAGGGTTTGTTCCAGATTGATAATATGGATTTTATTGCGCTGACCAAATAAGTATGGTGCCATACTGGGGTTCCAGTATCGAGTTTGGTGGCCAAAATGAACACCGGCCTCCAGCATTTCACGCATGGTGACGTTAGACATGTTAAATTCTCCTGTTTAGGGTTAAGCCTCCGCATTCCCCATATACCAACCTGTCAAAACTTATTCCTGACAGGCACCCTATATATGGTTGAAGCATGCGTGTGACGGTTAATTAATGTATTTGCGAAAATCGCGGACGCTTTATACCATAGAACATATACAACAACAATTACCCAAGCCCATAAATGGACTACTGAATCTATGACTGCAACTATTAAAACTGCCGACGAAGTTGAAAAAATGCGAGTGGCTGGCCGGCTCGCCGCTGAAGTACTCGAGATGATCGGCCCTAAAGTTCAATCTGGTGTGACCACTGGAGAACTTGATCAGATTTGCCACAATTACATCGTAAATGAACAGCAGGCTATCCCAGCCCCACTAAATTATCTTGGTTTTCCTAAATCAATCTGCACCTCAGTTAATCATGTCGTATGTCATGGCATACCGGGCGACAAAAAGCTTAAGAATGGCGATATCATCAATATCGATATTACTGTCATAAAAGATGGCTACCATGGAGATACCAGCAAGATGTTTTACATCGGCGAACCATCCATCCGCGCAAAACGGCTGGTTGAAGTCACTTATGAGTGTATGAAAAAAGGCATTCAGCTAGTCCGTGCTGGCGTTTGTTTAGGGGATATAGGCCATGCAATACAAACCTTGGCGGAAAGTAACAACTTTTCAGTTGTTCGGGAATATTGTGGCCATGGCATTGGTAAGGAATTTCATGAGGCGCCACAAATCGTACATTACGGCAAACCAAATACTGGTTTTAAACTGGAAGCAGGCATGACCATTACCATTGAGCCGATGATTAATTTAGGCAAGCGTGAAGTCAAATTACTGTCTGATGACTGGACGGTAGTAACACGCGATAAAAATTTATCTGCTCAATGGGAACATACAGTACTTGTTACTGACGATGGTTATGAAGTGTTAACTATTCGTCCTGATGAAGAATATTAATTCATCATGAGTAATATTATCGCAGATAAATTCTTGTTTGATGAAGTCCTTTTTCAGTGCGAACTGAAACAACAAAATCAACCATTAGCAACCTTTAAAGAAACTCTAAAAAACGGCTACGATTACCTCACCGAGGAATTCAAGTCTGGCGAAAACATTGAGCTAATTGTTAAAAAACAAGGCTGGCTCATAGATCAATTACTCATTGTTGCCTGGCAACAATTTGTTGATTCAGAAGATTTCAGCCTGGTTGCAGTCGGCGGTTATGGCCGCTCCGAGCTATTACTCGCATCAGATATTGATCTTATGATTATTGAAAAGCGATGGGCAAACAAAAAGTGCAAACAAAAAATCTCATCATTCCTTACTTTCTTATGGGATTTTGGACTTGAAGTTGGTCACAGTGTCAGGACGATAAGTGAATGTCAATATGAAGCAAAAAATGACATCACGATTATGACTAACATCATGGAGTCCAGATTGCTTTGTGGTAATGAAAAGCTTTACGAAAAAATGCGTAACGCAACAAGCCCTAAAAAAATCTGGCCAGCACGAAAATATTTTGAAGCTAAATTAATAGAACAAAAAACGCGTCACGAAAAATATAACGACTCTGAAAGCAAACTCGAACCCAACATAAAAGAATCACCAGGCGGATTAAGGGATATCCAGATGATAAGTTGGGTTGCCAAACGCCATTTTGATAACATCGATTTAAGCAGTCTGGTAACACATAAGTTTCTTACCAAGGACGAGTATAAACTGCTTGAAACAGGCCGTAATTTACTTTGGCGCGTTCGCTTTGCTCTACACATGACAACAAACCGACGAGAAGATCGCTTGTTATTCGAATACCAAAGACCTGTAGCAGAGTTGAACGGGTTCGCCAGTAAAGATAATAAAGGCATCGAGGAATTCATGAAAATGTATTTCAAATCGATACGCGAAATCAGTCGTTTGAATGAAATATTACTTCAACATTTTCAAGAAGAAATAATTTACAAAAAACGTAAAGAAAAAATTGTTTCAATAAATCAACGTTTCCAAAAAAGAAATGGTTTTATAGAAGTCGTTAATAAAAATATTTTTAAACGCTATCCGTTTGCCCTCTTTGAACTGTTTTTACTTAGCCAACAAGACCCAACAATTAAAGGTGTTCGAGCCAGTACGATTCGGCTTATTAGAAACAACTTGTATTTAATAGATGATGATTTTAGAAACGATATCCGCAACCAAAGTCTGTTTATAGAAATTATAAAACAACCAAACTCGGTCGGGCACAAACTTAGGATGATGCACCGCTATGGAGTTTTAGGTGCATACATGCCTACTTTTGCGGCTATTGAAGGCCAAATGCAGTTTGATTTATTTCACATATACACAGTCGATGAACATATCTTGACTGTCATACAAAATCTTAGACTGTTTGGAACTGATGAATATAAAGAACGATTTCCAATTTGTAATGGGATTACCAAGAAACTACCAAAACTAGAGTTACTCTATCTTGCAGGTTTATTTCATGACATTGCAAAAGGTCGAGGTGGCGACCACGCTAAATTAGGCACTAAAGATGCTCTCGATTTTTGCAAGTTGCATGGTCTTAGTGATTACGACTCAAAGCTCGTCGCCTGGCTAGTCGAGAAACATTTATTAATAAGTAAAACTGCACAACGTGAAGACATCGACGACCCCGATGTTATAAAAAAATTCGCCAATGAAGTCCATGATCAGAATCATTTAGATTATCTACATATCCTCACCGTGGCAGACATATGTGGCACCAACCCAGAACTTTGGAACAGCTGGAAATCAACACAATTAACGAACCTTTATCAACGCACCTTATATGAATTAAGACGCGGCAATGAAAAACCCATATTGAAAAAGGAGCGAATTAAAGATACAAAACAAGAGTCACTGGCATTAATCACTAACAGCGACATGCTTGAAAAAAGCGTACTTAGTCTCTGGAAAACTGTTGATGAAGATTATTTCCTCAGACATAACTCCGATGAAATTGCCTGGCATACAGAAGGAATCCTCAAGCATAAAAACAAATCAGACCCATTAGTTTTGGTTATGAAAAAGTCAAGTCGTGGTGGCAGTCTTATATTTGTCTACATGAACGATAGAAAAAACATATTCGCTACAACAACCAGAGCAATTGAAAAATTGGGGCTTACTGTTGTAGATGCAAAAATCATTACTAATCGAAAAGATTTCACATTAGATACGTTTATCGTTTTAGAAGATGATGGCACTTTGATTAAAAACAATGATCGAAGTAATGAAGTAAAAAGTCGGATCTTAAAAGAATTAAAATCTACATCAAATAAAGCAGAACAAGGTAATTGGCTAGAAAAAAGACAATTAAAAAGCTTTAACTTACCGACACAAGTTTTCTTTGAGTCGGATGAAAAGAATAATCGAACCATCATGGAAGTCAGCACAATTGACAGGCCCGGTGTACTTTCGCGTATAGGAATGGCTATGGATATGTGTGGAGCTAAGTTACAAAATGCAAAAATTGCAACCTATGGTGAACGCGCTGAAGATATATTTTATTTACAAAATGACGAAAATAATATGATTGAAGACCCATTGAAATTTGAATGTTTAAAGAGTTCAATTATTGATGCACTTTCCTGATAACGTGATTATTTAATTCTATTTAATGAACGTCTCACCACCTGTCACCAGGCAAGAATTGCTAGATCGAGCAAAAAGTATAGCAGGGCTTACAATTCAACAGCTTGCAAATAAATCGAATGCCTGCATTCCAGAATCGACGACTCATGCAAAAGGCTGGTTTGGTAATTTGCTAGAACTCTCACTAGGTGCAAATGCTGCTAGTGCTCCAGAACCTGATTTTGTGAATTTAGGGATCGAACTAAAATCAATTCCTATTGATGATAACGGCAAGCCTAAAGAATCAACTTACATCTGTGTTACACAACTCGACCCAGTTGCCTTGTCTTCCTGGGAATCATCACTGGTAAAATGTAAATTAACCGAAGTATTGTGGGTACCCTTTGAAGCAAATAAGAACACACCTGTACCTTTGCGACGAATAGGGTCACCTGTATTATGGCAAGCAAATCAAGCACAAGAAAAACAATTGAAAGATGATTGGCAAGAACTCTGTGACATGATCGTCTTGGGTGATATAGATAAAATTAGTTCCTCCATGGGAAAGTATTTACAAATTCGACCCAAAGCTGCACATTCTAAATGTTTGACTAAAGATAAAAACCAATCGGGAGAGAATACATTAACCTTACCCCGTGGTTTTTATTTACGCCCCGCTTTCACCTATTCAATCATTTCCCAGGCTAATCATTAGTTATACTTATATGCACACAAACGAAATTGATAGACGCCTTTCCATTGCACCAATGATGGATCATACCGATAAACACTTTCGGTATTTCATGCGCCTGTTATCAAAACATGTTGTTCTATATACGGAGATGATAACAACCGGTGCATTGATTCATGGTGACCGAAAACGATTTTTAGATTTCAACGAGATTGAACATCCTTTGGCTATTCAACTAGGTGGAAACAATCCTGACGACCTTGCAACATGCGCCCAAATTGCCGAAGACGAAGGTTATGACGAAGTTAACTTAAATATTGGTTGCCCCAGTGATCGTGTTCAAAATGGCCAATTTGGTGCCTGCTTGATGTCAAACACAGAACTCGTCAGTGATTGTGTCAATAAGATTCAAGCTGCCGTAAAAACTCCCGTCACAGTAAAAACACGAATTGGCATTGATGATCAGGATTCATATGCGTTTTTAGAAAACTTCATTACGACTGTGAGTGAAGCCGGCTGTAATACATTTATCATTCATGCGAGAAAAGCTATATTAAGTGGATTAAGTCCCAAACAAAACAGAGAAATTCCGCCGCTAAACTATGAGCGAGTCTATAAAATAAAACAGCAATTTCCATTATTAAATATAACGATTAATGGTGGCTTTACCGATCTGGTGCAAATCAAATCACAATTAGAGCATGTAGATGGCGTTATGGTTGGAAGAGCGGCATACCAAAACCCGTTTATGTTGGTCGAAGCAGACAAACTCCTCTATGAAGACGACTCACCATTACCAACTCGAGAAGAAATACTGGGTGAATTCAAAGATTACGCTGTTGAACAAATCGATAGTGGGTTAAATATTAAAAGCCTAACTCGTCATATCATAGGTCTTTATCAGGGTCAGGCAGGAGCACGCCACTATCGCCGAATGCTTTCAGACGCCATGCCTAAAGATATCAATGCGATTCAATTTCTCGACAAAATCATCCATTCTGTTTCCAGAACACCTTCTTGATATAGTAATTTAGAACTAATCTCTGGTTGGCTGACTCATAGTTTTATGGGAACATATTGCCGCTTCCCACCAACACAAAATACTTAATCTATATTGAGGTCTTTATGAAAATATTTAAATCTGCTTTTGTTTTAATTTTAAGTTTTACTTTTTTTAACGCACATGCAGCAAAAGTAGAAACCGACTTAGAAAAAATCAGCTATACATTAGGTGTAGTCTTTGGAGAAAACGTAAACCGTCAAGGGATGGAACTGGATAGGCCTGCTTTTTTACAAGCAATAGAAGATGTGCTCTCAAATGCAGAACTGAAATTAAACAAAGATGACATGCAAGTTATCATGCAAGAATTTCAGAGAGCGGAACAAGATAGACAAAATAACCAGGCATCTACAAACAAGGCCAATGGTGAAAAATATCTAGCTGAAAACAAAACAAAAGAAGGCTTCACAGAAACAGTTAGTGGTCTGCAATACAAGGTTATTACCGCAGGCAAAGGTGAAAAACCTTCTAGCAGCAGCAAGGTTCTTGTTCATTATCGTGGCACACTCATTGATGGTACTGAATTTGACAGTTCCTACGCACGAGGAGAACCTGTCGAACTTGCTGCTAATCAGGTTATAAAAGGATGGCAAGAAACATTGCCAATGATGAACACAGGCTCTAAATGGCAGATCGTCGTACCTTCAGATTTAGCATACGGTCCACGTGGTGCTGGCGGTGCTATTGGTCCTAACACCACCTTATTGTTTGATATCGAGCTTATTAAAATTATTAAGTAATCGAACTAGTTAAGTTTTCTCAGCGCTAATACGGTGACGTCGTCGCTTAATTTATTCGCTTGATAGGCTTTTACTGTTGCCAATGCAGAATCACAGAGTTCTAAAAGACTCATTTCTGCATTGGCAGATAATAATGTTTCAAAATGTCGCTCGCCAAAAAACTCGCCTTCCGGGAGACGTGCTTCTAAAATTCCATCCGTATATAAAACAATCGTTTCATCTTTCTTGAGTTTAATCGTTTCTTCACCAAACTCGGCATCTTCTAACATGCCAACTATTGTCCCGGTTGGTTCACCAAATTGCTCTATGGAGCCATCTTTAGTAATTAAATACGGGACAACATGCCCGCCATTGGCATAACACAGGTCTCCAGTACTTATATTATATTCTGCAACAAATACCGTTACGAACATTGGCTGTTCTCGATCTTGTATCAACAGTTGGTTTAATTCTGTCAGTATTTGAGCGGGGCTATGACCTTTAGCCGCAAGGTTTCTAATATGTGTCCGGCTGACTGCCATTAATAGCGCTGGGCCTACGCCTTTCCCCGACACATCAGCTATAACAATAAATAAACGACAAGAATCCAACAGGAAGAAATCAAAAAAATCGCCAGCCACATGACTTGCAGCATGATTGATCCCGTGTAAATCAAATTCATTATAGTCGGGGAATGCCGGAAATTTATTTGGTATTAATGTTGATTGAATACTACGAGCAATAGTTAATTCATTTTCAACAGCATCACGTGCAGCATACTGCTTCTCTAACTCATCAACATGTTGTCTAAGCTGCAAAGTCATATTATTAAATGCTCGACTCAACTGCCCGATTTCGTCTTTCGTAGTTATGCCTTTAATGCTTGTAGACAAGTCACCATCGGCTAACTGTTTTACCGCATCAGTTAATATTTTAAGAGGTCGAGTTATGCTATTTGAAACTACTAGAACACAAATTATTGCAAGAACTAAAATAATACTGATTCCAAACACTGCGCGTTGAATTTGCATCTTTGCAAAAGCTAATACTTCTCGTTCTGGCAGCCCAGTTTCAAAACCCCACCCAGTGGATCTAATTGGCGCATAAAAAAGCCAGTAAGGCTCATCAATATCGGTAGATAATTTTTCAACTCTGACCTGCCCGCTTTTACCTTCACGAACTTCTTTGTTCAATAAAGTTAAACCAGGGTCATTAACCTCTCGAGAAACATCTTGAAGCGTTTTAGTCATTATTAATTCTGGATTTGGATGCGTAATAAATCGTCCTTTCTTACTTGTAATAACAAAGGCATTATCCGTTAACGTTTCCAGTCCTGAATGCTTTTGTAGTTTGGTTAAATCAATGTCAATAAAACTGACACCCGCAAATTTATCTTCAAGGTGAAAAGGTACTGCAACGGTCGCTATTATATTTTTCCTTAATGCTTCAGCAATGTAAGGTTCAGACCAATTAGGTGCATCCGCGATTTTTGTTTCCAAATACCAGTACTCTTTTTTTAAATGCCTAGATTCATTTATTACAAGAGGGCTGACTTCTCCCTCGCTAGTCTTGTAAAAATAAATTGATGATTTTTCATCAATATCCTTTTCAAAGATAACACCAACACCATAAATTTGAGTTTTACTCAAAAGCGTATTTTTCAAAACTGATAAGAGTAGTTCTTCACTCAAACTAGCATTATTTTCTAATATGCCCGCATTAACACTAGCCAGACTGGCTATTGCATTAAATTCAGATTCCAGAATCGCCGCATAATTCTTCGCTTGAATGATGACATTCTTAGACAATTGCTCTTCTGTAGACGTCGATATTTTTGAAATAGTAAAAAACACACCCAAAATAAAAAACAATATGATGGGGATAACAATGAAAAGGATGAGTTTGACCTGTATTGAAGTAAACGGATTTGATGTTAGAGACATTATAAAAATGATGGTTATTCTATGTTTATGAACGATTTTATATGTTATTTTTAACTTTATTAGAACAAAATAATAGCGTTATACTCTACGTCCCTATGAAAATGTCCATAAATTCTGGCTTATACAAGCTGATTACCGCTCTGTTATGCACTTTCGCTTTCAGCGGAATCGCTATTGCTAACGAAGAATCTGAAAACTTATTTAATAGCGGCTTGGCCCATTTTGAAGACGAAAAGTACATTGAAGCCATAAAAAAACTTGAGGTTGCTGTCGAGATAGATCCTCAAGTCGCTGAATATCATCATATTTTAGCAAAAAGTTATGGTCGTCAAGCTGAAAGAACTAATTGGTTTAAAGCAGTAACGTTTGCAAAGAAAACGTTGCTTCACCTTGAAATTGCAGCAGAACTGGACAGCCAAAATATAGATATCCTTGAGGATCTAATGGATTACTATCAGGAAGCACCTGGTTTTTTAGGCGGTGATACAAAGAAAGCCCATAAAATTGGAGATTTAATCAACAAAATCAATTCCAGCGAAGATTTGGCCAGATTTGAATAAATATTGCACGCATACACAGGCATGAATTATCTGTTAGCGAGGATTCATACTATATTAGTTAATTGTTTCGCTAGATTGCACTTTTACTAATATTAGTAGTCCACAACAGATAAATAATCATCTTCATTAATAAACAAACGAGTATTACTCATCTTGAAAAACATTAGACAACTCTTCTTATTTGCCGGCACACTACTCTTAGTCTTCTCAAATGTCTGTGCGGACATAAAAACAGTACCTGCCTCAGCACTAGAACCAGAAAGTAAACATATCCGGGCAAGTGAGTTAATAACGCATATATTAACGACCTATCATTACAAGAAAACCAAACTTGACGATAATCTTTCTGCATTAATCTATAAACACTATCTGGAAAACCTCGACCAGAACAAGGCCTATTTTCTAAAGACAGATATTGATGATTTTGATCAGTATAAATACGAAATTGATGATGCCATCATCAGATCAGACCTAGACCCTGCCTTTGAAATATTCAAACGCTATCGCAAGCGTGTTGATGAACGTATAAAATTTGCGCTTAATACAATTAATTCCGAGTTTGATTTTGATATTGATGAAACCTATCGCTTTGATCGTCGTGAAGATGATTGGTTCGCAAATAAAGCAGACCTCGACAAGCTTTGGCATAAACGTGTCAAGAACGATGTGTTGAATTTAAAACTCACTAAAAAAGAACCCGATGAAATTAAAAAAACATTAACAGAACGTTACAACCGTATACTCAGTAGCACCCTACAGCTTAACTCAAATGATGTATTTCAATCGTTTATTAATGCCTATACCACAGCGATAGAACCACATACCGCCTACTTTTCTCCTCGCACATCAGAAAACTTCGATATAAGAATGCGCTTATCGTTAGAAGGCATTGGAGCTGTATTACGTGGTGATAATGATTATACGCAAGTCGTAAAAATCATAAAAGGTGGGCCCGCAGACTTAAGTAATGAGTTAAAAGCAGACGACAGGATTGTCGGTGTTGGACAAGATAAGGATGGCAAGATGGTCGACGTGATTGGCTGGCGTCTGGATGATGTGGTTGACCTTATTCGTGGTCCTAAAGACAGTATTATAAGACTTGAGGTTTTGCCCAAAGATATCGGCGTAGAAGGCACATCTAAAATAGTGTCCATGACACGAGACAAGATAAAGCTTGAAGAACAAGATGCCAGTTCAAGTATTATCGATGTGCCTGACACAGACACACGTATAGGGGTGATAAACCTGCCTACTTTTTATATAGACTTTGCTGCACAAGCAGAGGGTAAAAAAGATTACAAAAGCACCTCGCGTGATGTTCGCAAATTGATTAAATCCATGGCTAAAGACAATATTTCTGGATTAATAATCGACTTACGCAGCAATGGTGGTGGCTCATTATCTGAAGCCCTGGAATTGACGGGGCTATTTATCGATAGAGGTCCTGTTGTTCAAACCAAGGATGCATCCGGCAGAGTTGATATTAATTACGACCCAGAACCTGGCATTAGCTACCCTGGCCCATTAGCGGTTTTGGTTGATCGTAATAGTGCATCGGCCTCCGAAATTTTTGCTGGTGCTATTCAGGATTACCGTAGAGGCATCATTATTGGCGAACCTACCTTTGGTAAAGGCACTGTGCAAAATGTCATTGACCTGAATCGCTTTATTAAAGAGAGCAATGAAGACCACGGCCGTTTAAAAACAACAATTGCACAATTCTTTCGCGTAAGCGGCGGTAGTAATCAACATAAAGGCGTCGTGCCCGATATAATTTTTCCAACAGCAGAAGATTCTTCCGATCAAGGAGAACGTGCTTATGAAAATGCATTGCCTTGGGATCAGGTCAAACCAGCACGGTACTATCCAACCAGCGCTCCTATAGATAGGTTTGAAATCGCTAAAGTAGAACATGAAAAAAGAATCAAGGAGAATAAATTATTTCAGTTGTTAATGGATGACTTGAATGTAAAACGTGAAGCTAGCGATAAAAAGGAAATCTCACTACTGGAAAGCAAACGCAAAACCGAACGTGAACAGTTATTAACTGCAAAAAAAGATATTCAAAACGCCATGCGTGTTGAAAAAGGATTGCCGCCGAGGGATGATACCGAAGAAGAACTGGAAGCATCTGATGAAGAGAGCGAAGAAGATAAACCAATAGATATATTACTAAACGAAACTGCAGAGATATTAAACGACTTGATTTCTCCACCGAAAGAAAAAACAGTTGATACAAGAACGGTACACGTTAAAAAACCCACTGTAACAAATAACAATCTGTAACATTCATTTAATATAATCTTGTCTGAAATATATTTGTTTCAGTACTCAATAGTTATTAGGGAGATTTGTCATTAAAACTACACCAGCAACATTAATCGAAGGTGATGGCATTGGTCCTGAGATCCTTGACGCTACAATACTAATTCTAGAGGCCCTCGGTGCGAAATTTGAATGGCACCGATTTAAAGCAGGCCTGTCTGCTTTTGAAGAGTTTGGAGATCCCTTACCACAAGCAATGATGGATAATATCCGTGAAACGAGACTTGCATTAAAAGCACCATTGGGGACCCCAATCGGCGATGGTTTTCGTTCAGCAAACGTACGTTTGAGAGAAGAGTTTAAACTTTATGCCAATGTCCGTCCGGCAATATCCTTCCTTCATGATCGACGTCGTTATGACAATATTGATATCGTTTTAATTCGTGAAAACACACAAGGCTTCTATGTCGGTGTTGAACATTACATTCCGATTGATGATGATCCTAAAGCCGTTGCTGAAGCGTCAGGCATCATTACTCGCTCCGGTTGTCGCAAGATCGCAAAATACACATTCGATTATGCTATTAAAAACAATCGTAAAAAGATTACGATTGTACATAAGGCAAACATTCTGAAAAAACTGACAGGGCTCTTCCTTGAAACTGCAAGAGAAGTTAGTCAGGAAAAACAATACGCCGGACTAGAGATTGAAGACCGTATTGTTGATAATACCGCAATGCAATTGGTTACCAATCCAGCTCAATTCGACATGATATTAACCACGAACATGTTCGGTGACATTCTCTCTGATGAGATTGCCGGCTTGATTGGTGGCCTTGGTCTTGCACCAGGTGGGAATATTGGTGAAGACGCGGCAATTTTTGAGGCCGTACATGGCACAGCACCCGATATCGCAGGTCAAGGTATTGCAAACCCAACTGCTCTGCTCCTCGCAGCAGCAATGATGTTGGATCACATCGAAGAAAAACCACTAGGCGACCGTTTACGTAATGCGATAAAAGAAGCTTTAAGTGATCCAAAGACACGTACGGGAGATCTTCAAGGGTCAGCGAATACGAAAGAATATACGGCTGCGGTAATTAGCAACCTGAAATAATATGTCACACTGAGATAAGACTAACTTTCATCATTGTGAATAGTTAATAATCATAAGGATATGGGATAGATAAGTTACCGCCTACTAATAATTGTTGTGATCGATTAATTTAGCTATGCAGGCATTACACAATACGTTAGCTTTGATTTTTTGGGCCAAGGATAAAGTTAGTGATGATGCAGCTGTGTTCTCAGGAATCTTAGCCGAAGAAAACAATTAGTATTATCTTCAACGAGTAAATGAGAAGAAACTAGAAATACGGGGAGAGTGAGTGACTCTCAAGAATCAAGCCAGTTCAAGACAATGTAAAAGAAAACGCTTTTATACTACGAACACCAACTTTCACTATCTGTTGGAGAGTCAAAAAACGAAACAATTTCTTTAGAGAACTTCTGTTTAAAATGGTCAGTCCAGAAGTTACTCATAACAATCGCATGCAGTCGGTCTCGGCAGAGCCGAGTCGCTGATGCGAGCGTTAATCCTTAAAGTAATGAATCATAGAAACTCGACTGGCTCCACCTTATCTGCACATTCAAAATTAAATATTGTTGAATAGAAATACAATTCTGATTCTAATGTTCGTTTAATATTCTTCGCTTGTCGAAAACCGTGTTGCTCTCCCTCATAAGCGATATAGGCAACCGGAATTCCTTTTTCTCTTAATGCATCTACCATCATCTCTGCTTGATTTGGCAATACAATCTTGTCTTCCAACCCCTGAAAGAAAATGACAGGACACGACAGTCTTTCTACTGCATTTACCGGCGAACGCTTTTTGTATAGCTCTTTTTCTTCTGGGTACGAACCAATAAGTGTATCCAGGTAACGAGACTCAAACTTATGTGTTTCTTTTGCCAAGGCTTCCAGATCACTAACGCCATAATGACTAGCACCGGCCTTAAAGACATCAGTGAATGCCAATGCAGCTAATGTTGTGAAACCACCGGCACTACCACCGCGTATCGCCAGACGATCTTTATCGACCCAACCTTGTTCGGCAACATACAGTGCTGCCTTACTGCAATCATTAACATCTACAATGCCCCAGTTGCGGTTTAAGCGTTGTCGATACTCCCGCCCATAACCACTACTGCCTCCATAGTTCACATCAAGCACAGCAAAGCCACGACTACTGAAAAACTGCGCCACCATTTTAAGACCATTATGAGTCTCACCCGTGGGACCACCATGGCTCATTACTATTAATGGCGGTTTTTCATTATCAAGCCCAGTGAAATATCTATTCTGTGGCCGATAAAAAATAGCATGTGCATTTTTATTTTCACCAACAGGAAAGCTGATGCTTTCACCAACAGAAATATATTTTTGATCCAAGCTGATATTATTTGATTTTTGAATGATATCAATTTTTTGCTGTTCAATGTCATATTCAATGATCGATGCAAATTCAGTTGGTGAAGCAGCAAGAAAACAAGCTGTACGTTGGTCACATACTAACGATTCGATATCAGTATAGGGAAGAGAGAAAGTCTCAAGGTTTTTTTCATTCGTATTGATCATGGCAAGATAGGCCAAGCCTTGTTTTCTGTAGACCGCCATGATTGAATCATTATCAATAAAGTCATAATTACATTCACGAAATGACCATTGCGGCACAGCAAACTCTGCTTCAAGTTCTAAAACACATTCAATACCTTTTTCATTCAATCGATACAAATTCCACCAATTATTTTTATCTGAAATAAAATAAAGTGTGTCGTCAGGACTCCACAATGGTTGACAAACCGACTCATTATCATCGGCGCCGGCAATCAGCTTTGCTTTTCCAAGTTCCCCTCTACTATTAATAGTTACAATAAATAAACTGGTGTTATCCCAAGGCATATTCGGGTGTAACCAACTAACCCAACATAACTGCTGCCCATCGTGGCTCAGACGCGGATTAGAATAGAAATCAGCTCCGCTATGAAGAACACTTTCATCTTCTGTCCCTGTTAGAGGCACGGCAACTATTGTATTGATCGCTTCTTTGGTTTTGTCCGAGTGGTCTTCTCGTACACAAATTAATTGTTGCCGATGCCTATCATAGACCATATCTGCATAGCGACAGTCTGCTTGGGCGGTGAGTTTCTTACATTCGCTATTAGCGTCAACCAGATACAAACATTGGTCGGTGAAGTTAGAAAAGACCAATCCTCGTTCTGTCATAAGGTAGGAACCGCCGCCATACTCATGTACTCGTGTACGTGCATTATAGTCAGGAGGAATAGCATCCGCTTGTTGACCATCAGCTGTTCGTTTGACAATAACATAACGCCCACCTTCATTGGCTCGCATCTCGACCCAGTAAACATCATCGCCAAAAATACTAATTTCACCTAAGCCAACACTGCTATTCAGCATCAAGTCGGTTGTGATCGTTGATTCCCAGGAACCAAAAGCTCTCTTTTGCTTTGTGAATACGGGTTTTTTGGGTTTATACATAAGAATATTGCGTCTTTTATTGTCGTAAAACACGTATAATAACGAATCAATTAATGTCCGGCATTAAAACTTTATTTAGATGAAAACAGGCTTTGTACAAGACCCACGATTTCTGGAACATGACACCGGCGATGGTCACCCGGAATGCAGTGCACGTTTATCTGTCGCATTGAAATATCTTGAAGCTCAATCCTGGTACGAATCATTAACTCAAGTTGAGGCAAACTCAACAGAGTTTGATCATGTATTGAGGGTTCATAATTCTGATTATATAAGACGCGCTGAAGAAGTCTGTCGTTCTGGCAACAGTCATCTGGATTCGATGGATGTCAGTGTCTGCACTGAATCATTCGATATAGCCTTGCTTGCTGCGGGCAGTTCGATGCAACTTGCTAATGAAATCATTAATAAAAATGTCGATAACGCCTTTGCCCTGATCAGGCCACCTGGACATCATGCAGAGAAGTCTATGGCAATGGGCTTTTGTTTAATTAACAATATTGCTGTACTGGCACGTTATCTTCAACATACTCATGGCTTGGATAAGGTTGCCATTATCGATTGGGATGTGCATCACGGCAACGGCACACAACATTTATTTGAAGAGGATCCATCGGTTTTATATATCAGTACACATCAATATCCTTTTTATCCCGGTACTGGAAATTATTCAGAAACAGGCATCGGCAAAGGTGCTGGTGCAACATTAAACTGTCCAATGCCGACTGGCGCTACCGATATGGATTATGAAAAAGCTTTTATGCAAAATATCTTACCCAAACTAGATGCCTTCAAACCAGAATTTATTCTGATCTCTGCTGGCTTTGATGCGCACCAAGCGGACCCTTTAGCAAATATAAATCTATCAACAGGCTCATTTACCTGGATGACAGAGCGCATTATGGAAGAAGCAAATCAACACTGTGAGAACCGTATTATTTCTTTACTGGAAGGTGGCTATGATTTAAATGCCTTGCCAGTGTGCATCGGCAAGCACCTTGAAGTGCTCTTGCAACAATAATAATAAAATAATAATTATGCGTTTAATTACATTAAATCAGTTATTAATTACGTGGTTATTTTTATCAACCTCAGTTTTGGCTGATACAAACATTAACTATCTTCCACTGTACGGTGGTATAGATAGAAGTAATAACGCTGAGCTCATTAAACAAGATAGTGTTTTTATAGCAAAAGCGACACGTACCTTTGGCACACGCGAACATGCCTCTGAAGGCTATGTAGAGAGAGCCTTTGATCTTTATAGCGAAAATAAATTCGATAAATCGATGACGCATTTTAATCAAGCCTGGTTATTAAATCATGATAACCCGTATATTTACCTTGGCTATGGCCTAATCTTAAATAAGAAACAACAATCTTGTGAAGCGTCTGAAATGTTTAAGCTTGCAATGGAAAAAGGATTAAACGAAAGTGGTTTTCTTGCAGACTACGCCCAAACAACAACAGTGTGTGCATTATCAAATGAAACTGAATTGCAAACTGCGCTATTTAATAAATCAAATGAACTATTCAGTCTAGCAACACAAACACCGAATACGACATTACAAGCCTATGTATATCACTCTTGGGCAAAATCATATTTCCTTCAGAAAGATTTTTATAAATCGCAAACCATGATAGATAAATCAAAAAAATTAGGTGGTCAGATTGATGCCACACTTGAACAATCGGTCAAAGAAAGATTAACGGATACAAAATAAAATGAATGCGCTCATAATTTTGGCTCATGGCAGCCGCCGACAAGAATCTAATGAAGAGGTCATGAAGCTGAGTAAAGAAGTAAAAACATTATCTGACAATGATTACGATATTATTGAATACGCTTATCTGGAATTGGCAGAACCAAATTTACTTCAGTGTATAGACAATGTCATCGACGAAGGCACATCTAGAATTACCGTATTCCCCTATTTTTTAAATTCAGGCAATCATGTTACACGTGATATCCCAACCATAATTGAGGCGGCTACTGCACGATATCCCGATTGCAGGTTTGATATTTCGTCATTCATTGGCATGCATAAAGATATACCAAAGCTGATTTTGGAACTGGCAATAGAACAATAGAAACTGTTCTAAAGCTTGTTTATACACGATTGTCGTATCTGATATGATACGCGGCATGCAAATCCATCTTAAAACACTGGGCTGCCGTCTAAATGAGGCAGAGCTTGAGTCCTGGGCAGAAGGCTTTCAGTTAAAAGGACATGCTTTGACACAAAACGCTGACGAAGCAGACGTCTTGGTCGTTAATACCTGCGCCGTGACTCAAGAGGCCGTGAAAAAATCACGACAAATAATAAGGCGAACTCATCGGAATAATCCGCAAGCTAAACTTGTCGTCAGTGGTTGTTATGCCAGTCTCGATGGAAATATTCAAAACGATATTCCGGGAATTGATCTGTTAATCAATAATCAGCAAAAAGATCAGTTGGTTGATATCGCATTAAAAGAACTGAATAGTGAAAATATGCCCGCTTTATCCACTGAGCCCGGCGAGGCAAGTATATTTAAACGCGGAAGAAATAGAGCATTCATAAAAATACAGGATGGCTGTCGTTACCGGTGTACATTTTGCATAGTTACTGTCGCAAGAGGCGAAGAGCGTAGCCGTTCAACAGAAGATATTATTAATGAGATCAATCGATATCATCAGCAAGGTGTTCAAGAGATTGTCCTCACCGGCGTGCATGTTGGTGGTTTTGGCAGCGATATCAATTCGAATTTATATGAATTAATCAGGTCTGTCCTTTCAGACACAGAGGTACCTCGTATAAGACTTGCCTCTGTTGAGCCTTGGGACTTACCTGATAATTTCTTTGCTCTATTTTCAAATAAACGACTGATGCCACATATGCATCTTCCACTGCAAAGTGGCAGCGATAGCGTTTTAAGACGGATGGCTAGACGCTGCAAGACTAATGATTATAAAGAGTTGATATGCCGCGCAAGAAACGAGATTCCAGATTTTAATTTAACGACCGATATTATTGTTGGATTTCCAGGAGAATCTGACGAAGAGTGGCAAGACTCTATTAAATTTATAGAAGAAACCCTGTTTTCGCACATTCATATTTTTACTTATTCAAAACGGGAAGGAACAAAGGCCGCATCATTGTCCAATCAAATCAATGCTACGATAAAAAAAGAACGTAGCCGTCAATTACATGCGTTAGCAAAATCTATGCGTCAGACTTGTCTACAAGAACAACTCAATAAATCACACGCTGTTCTTTGGGAAACACGTAATGAAAAGAACGCATGGACGGGCTATACAGATAATTTTATTCGAGTTGAATCAAAATATGCTTATGACTTAAATTTAGAAAATAAGATTTCAAATATAAAGATTACCGACATAACTACAGATGCGAGTCATTGTATAGCTGAAATTATATAAAAGTTACTCAATTAGACGCTGCAGTACTCTTTTTATTTTCTTCAATCGTTACGCTTACCTGTTCAATTGAGCTCTGTGCAAATTTAACCTTTGCTATTTCATCTTGAATCCCTTTAACGCTCGAGAATGCACCCAACATATCCGGGTTTTTTATTAGCTTATGTGAATTAAGCATTATCTCACTCATTTTTTTTGCCGTCTCTGGAGCAAACTTTAGTCCCCACATATCATGCTTTAAGCGAGAGAGTCGACGTTTTAGATTTTTTCGTTCCTTCTCAAGGATTTCATATTCAGCCGTCATCAGCTTTATTTTTTCATCATCGCTCGCCGCATTTAGATTTGCCGTCAAAAAAACGTTCTCACTAGTAGCGCTTTCTGAAGTTACACCTTGCTCTTTACTGTCTTGTTTTGATGACAACTTGTGATCCCCAACTTGATTTGATGGCCAGAACAAATTCGCTATAAAAATTATCAGTATGGCAATCACCAAACCTACCATCGCCCTCATGTACTTTTCCTCATTAAATTAATGACACTATTTTGACACAGTTCACATTTTCTTGTTAAAGATCGTGAACAGATCATGTTTTTGACAACGATTTCATCTATCCCTCGTTAGTTGTTGTAAGTTCTAACTAAATAACAATGAGGATCTAGCTATGCAGCTATCTATCTATATTAAAAAACATCTGATCAGCGATATTATTTTTCTTCTGGTTATATCAGGCACAATTTATTTGATTGTCGACACATGGAATAAAATGACACTACCTGATGAACCGACAGTAGAGATGATCTCAATTGATGAAAATTCAGACATTGAATTTGGTTAAAAGCAAACTTTAATGATATTTAACAAACATCTAAATAATGACATTATTTATATATATATCAATATGATACGATGTATTAGTTAATCTTTATTTTAATGTTATTACTAGATAACAATCATAAATAGTTGATATTTTTAAATTTTTACTTGATTTATTGTAAATAATGACATAAAACTATATCAATAAGTCCTTGATTCATTGGGAGATCATCATGTTAGCTGATGTAAGTCTAAGCCGTACTTCTTATCACCCCGGAGCTGGGTCTGTTTCACCGCCCATATCATCCGGTCAATCGATAAATTTTGAGAATGAATTACTCGTAGGTTTTATTAAACATCCTGATCGATTTCCATTGCAGTTTAGGCGTTTACGTTTTTGGGAACGATCAAAGATAGAAGATTCTCAAACTTCAAATATTGGTTTGACCTTCTCAGCCAATGAATATCAAAAGCCAGGCAGCATCATTGAAGTAACCATTCCTACTCGTAAAGAAACACACCAGTTTTTAGGTAAAACGGTCATGGTTAAGGAAACTGATAACAATTTTGAGATAGGGATATGGTTGCTAAATGCTGAAGACAGTCCGAAATTAAGGATCGTTGAACAAATTTGTCATATCGAGCTCTATCTGAACGACAAGCGTTATAAAGAAGGCCCTTTCTTAAGTAAGGAAAAATTAACTGAAGAATGGATTAGCCGTTATGCCAGCAGTTTCCCAATAAACTAATTAACAAAAAAACCGGAGATATAATATGAATTATATAAGAACATCATCAGGCTGTATGATGGCCATTAACATTAAATCCAATGCGCTTACTGCGACTAATAAACAAAAGACAACAGCTAAACCTAATAAAAAACTAAAAAAAGATTCATCATCCTATCTGAAATAACTCATTAAATTTATCTTCAGCCAATGGCGAATTAACTATTAGCTAAAACAACTAACGCCCGTACCACCTAAACCGCAATAACCTGCTGGATTTTTTGCAAGATACTGTTGATGGTATGACTCTGCATAATAAAATTCTGGTGCATCAATTATTTCAGTCGTAATTGAAGAAAAACCCGCTCCATCAAGTTTAACTTGGTAATCATCTCTAAAAGATTGTGCTATTTCTTTTTGTTCATCATTAAAAACATAAATTCCAGAGCGGTACTGTGTACCAGCATCATTCCCCTGCCGCATGCCTTGTGTTGGATTGTGGGATTCCCAAAAAACACCTAATAGCTGCATAAAACTAATTTCCTCTGCAATGTAGTTCACAAGCACCACTTCGTTATGCCCGGTCATGCCAGTGCACACTTCTTCATAAATTGGGTTTGGTGTCAGCCCGCCAGCGTAACCAACTGCAGTTGAATAAACGCCCGCTAATTTCCAAAACTTTCTTTCAGCACCCCAAAAGCAACCTAGGCCGAATATGACTTGTTCTATGTCTTCAGAGAATGGCGGTTTGATTGAGTTGCCATTAACAAAATGCTGATTATCAACAATTACCGGTGTCTGTCGTCCAGGTAACGCTTCATCAACACGTGGTAATTGTGATTTTTTATTTAATCCAAATATCATGCATAGCTCTGATTAAGATCTGAGCCTCAAGTTCATAAATACTAACGAGGCAATAATTGCGTTGGGTCATCACTTATATCACTCTTAAAACAATCCAAGTATGAAACATACACACTAGCACTGAGTACCGGGAGCAACACCAAATAACCCAACATGAATGGTATTGAAGCTAAAATTGCCAAGATAAAAACAACAATACCGTACAAGGCAAAAGGTAATATATTTTTCAGGCAAGCATTAAAACTTAATAGCATCGCCGAAACAGGTGTTTCTTCACTGGAAATAATGATGGTAGGCGCAAACCAAATCGCCATGATACAAGGCGTGAATAAAGTTATTGCGATTAATGAAAGCAGCATTAAGTCTGTCGCATAGGCAGAAACATCTTCAATGCTTGCCTGCTCAATTTCTTGAAAAAATTCGAAACCGCCCAACATAACAAAGGCGAGGACTCCTACTAGGATAATAACCGTGAAAGTAATGATAGTGTAAAACACGCCCAGCATAGCGAGGCGTTTAAAATAAGGCTCTTTGAAACCGGCAAACATATGTTGAAACTCGAAAGAACCGCCTTCTTTATGAGCGATACACCCGAGCATAAAACCACCAACAATGACCGGGTAAAAAATATTTAATACAATCCCGCCTAAAGGAATAATGCCGACGACCATAGAGATTAAAAAAAATACGACCATCGCCGCAATCCAGCCTAGTGGATTCCGTCTAAAATAAGGCCATGCTTCTGCAATCCAGGCATATCCCCTGCCAAAACTCGTAGTCTGTATGCATAAGCTCATAACGCCCCTCCACCGCTTTATTTATAGGATTATTTTAAACTGCTTTTTTACAGGTAAAATATCTACATAAGCATATCGCATTTGTCTAATGGATTCTGTTAAGTTTACCCTATGATTTTCTCGCTTCTATTCATGTTTGGACTGATTGCCTGGTTTTTTAGTACTGTCGCAGCTGGTGGCGCAGCCACTTTGTTAATTCCAGTCATTACTTTCTTATTAGGTGCACAAATGGTCGCACCAATCATCTCAATCGCCGCATTATTTGCAAACCCATCACGCGCTGTGATCTTTAGAAAAAACATTGATTGGCAAGTCATACGTCATTTACTCCCTGGCAGCATTATTGGTGCGGTAATGGGGTCTTGGTCTTTAACTCAGACTAATACCCAGATTATCCAGATATTGCTTGGTTTGTTCTTAATCACCTATGTTTTGCAGGATCGGTTTAGCAAAGTGAAATTGGCCATAAAAATGAAGTTAATCTGGTTTTTCCCATTAGGACTATCTGTTTCTTTCCTATCAGGCCTGATTGGCGCTACTGGACCCGTACACAACCCCTTTATGCTGAACTATGGCCTTGAGAAAGAACATCTTGTAGGAACAAAGGCAATAAACTCACTGATAATGCAGCTCACAAAGTTAATCAGCTATGGCGCATTTGGTGCGCTTAGCTTACAAATTGCTAGTTTTGGTGTTGCTCTTGGATTGGGTGCCGTAGTGGGTGTGTTTCTGGCTAGAAAACAGCTTAGCAGGGTTGATAGCCAACAATTCAGGCAGTATACCCTTATTTTAATGTTCATCAGCGGCATAGCCATGCTTTACAAAGCACTCTAGGTACCCTTCTTTGTAAAAACCCATGCTCTTCGCAAAGCATTGAAAATAATCAGTATATCAATATATTACTAATATTTTATTGCAGTGCACCAAATATGGTCTACAATGAGCTCTAAATTCATTTTCCATTGCATTCAAGAGGTAAACATGGAAATCAAAGATAGAGTTGCATTAGTTACTGGTGGCGCGAGTGGTATTGGCCGGGCTGCTTCATTTGAATTGGCAAAACGCGGTGTTAAAGCAATCGCCATGGTTGATATAACGCCTGATATTGAAATTGCCGCAGAACAGGTCAATAGCGAAGTCGATGCCAAGATTGCTATTCCTTTCCAGGGTGATGTCACCGATGAGAAGTTTCGCGAAGAAGTATTTGCCAAGATGACGAAAGAATATGGCATGGTTAGTATCTGTGTGCCAGCAGCAGGCATTACACGTGATTCACTTGCTGTTAAAGTCGATAAAGAAACAAAGAAAGCGAGCATATACCCTATTGAAAACTTCAAAAAAGTGGTCGATGTCAATCTTATCGCGCCAATTTATTGGGGCATGGAGATGATCGCCAAGATTGCAGAAGATCGCGCTCAGCGTGGTCAGAAGAAATGGAATCCGGATGAAGGCGTTCAAGGTACCGTCGTATTCATCGGTTCAATCTCTTCACAGGGCAATAAAGGACAAGTTTCTTATGCCTCGACTAAAGCAGGTATTGAAGGCGCATCAGCAACATTGAGTAAGGAAGCCATCTTCCATGGTGTCCGGTGTGGTGTTATTCATCCTGGCTTCACTGATACACCTATGGTGAGAGCAATGGGCGAAGAATATATCGAAAAACATGTGCTACCGACAACACAGTTAGGCCGTTTAATCAGACCTACTGAAATCGCTGACGCTATTTGTTTTATGATCCACAACTCTGCAGTAAGTGGCGGGTTGTGGGCTGACGCAGGTTGGCAACCATCTCCTTAAAAGCATTTTAAAATAGCCCTACTTAGTTTGAGTAGGGCTATTCTATTCTCTACTCTCAGCACAATTGATACAGAGTAAGGTAGATGGATCAAACTTCAACCTTGCGGTTGATATTGGCTCATCACATTCCAAACAATTTCCAAAATGTTCATTATTAATTCGCTCCAAAGCGGCATTAATCCTTAACACCTCACTCTCTCTCCTGCGTTTCGTCTCTATCGACATAGCCTGCGCCTGCATGGCATCCATTCTGGATAGCCGACCAACCCTAGTTTGGTCCAACTCAACTGGTTTAGCTGCAGCGTCTCCTGTCTCAGCAAGTTCATTTAATTCTACTAGCCTTTGAGCTAGTCGTTCCCTGAAGAAATGAAGATCTAAATTTTGTTCCATAACTATGCTAATTCAATCAATAGCACTATGGACAGGCTTCATCGCTATAGTCTGTTAATTTAATTTGTTTTAAATCTGGATATGCTTCATCACGAAAATAGAGCCAGTTTTCCTCATGTAAAGAATCAAAAGTTCCACCATTTTTTACATCTACAAAGACCCAGCGTTTTAGATCACTATCAATAGACTTATGTTTTATGCATGCCAGAATCCATTTCGCACTGAAGCCCATCTTTAATATTGAAGCTTCTATCATGGTAATATTTTCGCGATTAACCACAAAGTATTCGCCAGATTCATTCTGCTTTAAGACATGACGTCCAGGTAAATCCTGGGCAAACAATTGACAAGAAATAAACATTGTAAAAAAAAACACCATAATTCTATTCATATCTACTTAAACCCTTAGTCAAAAATATTAAAATTGCTACTTGATAAACTACTATAAAAATAACTGCCCGCAATGGCAACAGGATGTATGTAAAGTCTGTTCTCGTTAGAGGAATGTCTAATCTGTGTTGTATGAGTCCATTTTGAATGATTTTGCAGCTATCTGATCAAAACCGACTTGAAAATAAACGGATATTATCGATATTTATGAAAAATGAGACTCAGCGGTTAGATTTGCAATGAATAATCTTTGCCATTAGTTGCCGTATCTTTTAAGATTTCTAAATATTATTAAGGACTTAAAGAAGGTTATGACTGTAGAAAATGATACTCAAGAAAGACCTCGTCCACGCTTGTTGGGAGAATATCTATCATGTTCTCGTGGCTCCATAAGAATTGCCATGCAAAAAAAACGGGATGCCAAGGTTCGAGGTATTGATAAAAAACAGATTGGAGAATTATTAATTGATCTGGACATCATCTCAGAGGAAGACCTGCGGAATGCCTTACGTCAACAACGTGCAGATAGACTCGGCTTGTGTCCCGTATTCGAATCTTTAAGCCGAACAGAATTAACCGGAATCAGTAATCATTTTTCTGAAGTCAGTTTGACTGCCGATCAACAATTTATCTTCGAAGGTGAAAATGATCCAACGCTATACATCCTTGTTGATGGGAAACTGGAAGTTTTCATAAAAGATAATGATGGTAATGAAATTCATATTGCTTTTGTCAGCCCAGTAGAACCCATTGGTGAAATGGGCTACTTCCAGGGAGGCATTAGAACAGCTTCTGTCAGGGCAGTCGTTCCAAGCGAATTGTTATTTACGCCATATAAAAACCTCACTCATTATTTTGAGAATGTTCCTCATGTGGCGCATGCATTCATGGATGTAATCAGTCGTCGACAAGCTGAAACAAATGGACGGTTAAAAGATGCTGAAAATTAATCTCACGGTATATCGATACTCAATTTACTTAAGCATCTTATAATCTTGATTTGTAATAGAATTAATTTCACTATAAATATTTTTAAAAATCGAATTTAACTAATAATGTCTGACATCAGTCTAGAAAAAATATTAATACTTGATGATAATTCTGATTATCGTAAGTTAATAAAAACTTTTATTAGTAAATTATTACCTTCGGTCGAGACTATCGAATATGATCCTGTGTACGAAGGCGTGCCTGACGATGATTTTAACTGGGCAGAAATAGATGTTTTACTACTCGACTACCATTTATCAATCGTTGGTACTACTGGTCTGGACATTCTCCATAAACATCACAAAAACCCTTCTTTTCCAGCCACTATCATGTTGACTGGAGCGGGTACAGAAGAAGTAGCGGTACGGGCACTTAAAACAGGAATATATGAATATCAGCCCAAACAATCACTAACTAAAGACAAACTAAAACAATCAATCATACATGCATGGGAAGACAAAAAGTCTCAGCGTGAAAAACGTCAGGAAATTACTCAACATAATAAATCATTTAGTAAAGAAGTATTTTATGAAAATCTTGAAAACGCATTAGTACGTAAAGACACAGAACGCGCACTTGTTGTAATTAAGCCTGACAATATTGAAGAGCTGGAACAGTTAATAGGCATCATTGGCAGGGATAGTCTCATCAACCATATCGGCAAAAATAGTTTTGAAGTTTTTAAACTAGGTGCTTGCAATCCAAACATTACAAAAACAAGTGATACCGCTATTGCTGTGCAAATTGATTACCCCGCTAATCAAGAAACACTTGAGTTCAATATGCAAGGGCTTTGTGAGCACCTTGCAAAATGTACATTCAAATTTTCTGATGAAAAATATAAATTTACTGTCAGCATAGGGTTGCTAAAACTTAGCGATTTAAATGCCTCTGCAGAACAACTAATTACACTTGCTACTGCCGCATCTATGAAGGCACGTGCGCTAGAAGGGAACTCTTATTACATCTGGCAAGATACTGATGAAGATATCAGTACTAAACAGGTGTCGGCAAATGATTCGGAAACATGGGCCGATATAGAAAAAGAAAATCTGCAAACGAAATTAAAAGCTGCAGAAGAAGCTAGGAATAAACTAGAAGCGGAATTAAAAGCGGCAGCAGACGCAAATGCAAGAGCCGAAGAAGCATTGAAATTTGCGACGGAAGCTAAAGAAAAGGCTGAGGCTGAAGCGAAAGAACGCGCTGAACAAGAAGCCAAACTAAAGGCCGAAGCCGAAGAAAAAGAACGCGCTGAACAAGAAGCCAAACTAAAGGCCGAAGCTGAAGAAAAAGAACGCGCTGAACAAGAAGCCAAACTAAAGGCCGAAGCCGAAGAAAAAGAACGCGCTGAACAAGAAGCCAAACTAAAGGCCGAAGCTGAAGAAAAAGAACGCGCTGAACATGAAGCCAAACTAAAGGCCGAAGCTGAAGAAAAAGAACGCGCTGAACATGAAGCCAAACTAAAGGCCGAAGCTGAAGAAAAAGAACGCGCTGAACATGAAGCCAAACTAAAGGCCGAAGCTGAAGAAAAAGAACGCGCTGAACATGAAGCCAAACTAAAGGCCGAAGCTGAAGAAAAAGAACGCGCTGAACATGAAGCCAAACTAAAGGCCGAAGCTGAAGAAAAAGAACGCGCTGAACAAGAAGCCAAACTAAAGGCCGAAGCTGAAATAGCAGCCAAGGTCGCTAAAGAAGCAAAAGAAAAAATGGAGTCCGAGCTAAAAGCTATTACTGAAGCTAAAGAAAAAGCAGAAGCTGAAATGAAAGCGGCTAAAGAGGCAAAAGAAAAATTAGAGGCTGAATTAAAAGTAATTACAGAAAATAAAAAGGCAGATTCAGCAGCTTTATCTAGCCATCAAGAAGTATCAACTAGCGATAGCACTGAAAAGACAAACACAAACCCTACTATTGTCAGTGAACAATCTCAAAGTGCTAATGATAAACAAGAGAATGAAGTAGAAACAAATGCGCCTGAGGGCCCATCAGTTGAAGAGATCGAAGAAAGAATTAAAAAACTGATCGATGAAAAGCGCATAATCCAGACTTATCAACCGGTAATGGCGATGTTTGATAATGAAGATGATTCAAACATAGAACTGTACAAAACTGGGCTTCAAGCAATCATTGAAGAAGATGACGGAATAAATGAGAAGCTCTCAGATATTTCTACTTTTTCTATCTCTTTACAAAAAACAATAAATGAATGGGTCTTGAGACAAGTGTTTTTACGCATCACGGAAACAGGAAAATCAGAATGTAAAATTCATTTTCTGATCAGCATTAGTGACGCCTGGTTTTCGGATATATCACTATTTAATTGGCTGCAAAAAATATTATCCCAAACAAAGAAGTATGCGCCTGGAAAATCAATCATCCTTAATTTGCCTATCGATATTTTTAACAAACATCAAAAACGTGCGAAACCATTAATAGATACATTGCATAAGTCATATAATTTTCGCGTAGCCCTTTCAAACATCGAATCACTTGAGACTATTTCATCAGACTGTCAATTAGCCTCATCTAAAATGCTCATGCTTGATGTTGATAAATTACAACAATTGACCGCAATGCATGGGCCAAACGACATCACTAAAGAAAATGGCGGTGACGAGGAAAATAATGAGAACCAAAATTTACTTCAGCATTTAAAGGCTAATGGAATACACATCATTACTAGCGGCATCGAAGATGCAACTCTACTCACTGATGCGATTACTAATGGAACTGACTATGCCATCGGAAATTTTATTGGAGAAGTTCAAAATAGCCTGATAGAAGCTGGCACCGTTGAATCATTCGATCTTACCTAGGATGAAAGCCTATGGAGCTTTAGTGCTCCTGTTCATGTTATTTACCCCGCCGGCTTATGCAGATTTCAAGAAAGGCGGTAAAGCTTATTTGCGTGGTGATTATGAGGCAGCGGCAAAAGAATTTATCCCTCTAGCCGAACGTGGCGACCACCGTGCAATGTATGCCATTGGCTCCATGTATGCTGCTGGACTCGGTGTCGAAAAAGACTTAAAAAAAGCATTTGAACTATTCTATGAAGCGGCTCAAAATGGCCGGGCAGATGCCATTTGTAAATTGGGGCTTATGTATGAACAAGGTCTAGGAGTCCCAAAAAGCTTTAAGGAAGCGGCTCGTTATTACCACAAATCAGCAAAAAAAGGTTACCCATTAGGGCAGTATCGATTTGGTCTACTCTATATGAATGGCAATGGTGTAAAGCAAAACTTAATAAATGCTTATGCATGGCTTGTAATTGCCGGACATTATTTTATTTATAATACTTTCGACCCGGATGATAAAAAAAATGACCGCAATAAGCACGACCAATTATTACTTTTTCAACAGCAAGAAAAAGATCGAATATTTGATGATATAACAAGTCATCTACAACAGATGAAAACTAAGATGAGTGTTGAAGATATCGATAAAACGAGAGATAAAGTTATTAGTTTAAGTAAATACAGAAAAAAATATCATCCCGTTCAAGTTAAGAATATAAAAATAGAATCAAATATAGAAAGTCTGTTCTTGCCAGACACCTTGTATTAATTGCGGGAAATTGAAGCTATGATTTCCGGCCAAGCTGAGATTACAATAAAATATCTATTAAAATCAGCACTGCTAGATGTAAATTTCCTAAATCTGCGTTGACTGAAGCACTTCTCTGAGTATAATCGAAATTGGCCAAGAAGTGATTTTGTTAATGTTTACCGTGAAGACGTTCTATTACATCTCGTCATACATTTCGGAAGCAGTAGCTGTCCCTCGGCAAATCCGCCTTTGTATGGCAATTTTTAATTTTTAATAGGTAATGAATATGTCTGATTTAGTAACCGGTAAAGTAAAGTTTTTTAATGATTCAAAAGGATTTGGTTTTATTGAACAAGAACAAGGTCCTGATGTATTTGTACATTTCAGCGCAATTAGTGGTTCTGGTTTCAAAACCCTCGCTGAAGGTCAACAAGTACAGTTCACTGTTACTGCCGGTCAAAAAGGCCCTCAAGCTGAGAACGTTACACCAGTATAAAGTACGCAAGATTTAGCTGTGATATCCGTTGATATCGCAGCAGTATTTTAAAGGTTTATGCTTCATTATCTCGAATCAAATATACGAGAAGCAGATTTAATGTTGCAAAAATCAGGGGTAAATTCAGCTGAAACGATTAAATCCTGCCAGTTCTTCCCATATTTCTGGCAAGACGAATAGCCATAGATGCAATAACAATAACAATTACACCTATTATTGATATTGCCGAAAGCGCAAGTCTATGCCATGGCAATGTTTCATGTACTATTAACGCTGGATCCTCTATCCTGAATTATTTCCTTTCTATTTAGCTAGTCCAACCATATCATTACTTACATCTTGATTAAGATCATTCATTAAATCTAAGCTCAATCGGGAATGCATTACGTTGTGCGGCATACTTAAGCAAAAATGCAACACCGAAGAATAAAATAATAACATCAACTTTTACAACTACATTACCGGTAGTAAAAAATCCTCGAATATACGAGATTATCTTTTCAAATAAATTTTGTGTACCAGGCCCATCTGCAGAAATACTTTTCCATGAGGTCAATTCATGTGTTATTTCGGGTTCGGGTTTTTCTTCAGTAACTTTATAGGCTGAATTGATTTGAGTGACTTCTTCTGGATCGACAGCCTCTTTGGCAATTGAAATTTCTTCAATATCGTTATTATCTACCTGAATTCCATCAGAAGTCGTCTAATCTGCCATGACGTTACTGTCGATTAGCTTGGACTGGATTGCAGAAACTTTATCTTCAAGGATGTGAAGAACTTTTTTTAGTTCTATTATATAGCCAAACAAAAAACCTATTGCAGCCCCGAAAAAAAATCCGGAAAACGAATCAATTAGCGCTCCAATATAGCCACCAATGATGCCGAAAATAAATTTCATAATTAATATTCAACCACAATATTGAATTAATTTGATAATACATCATGAAAGATAGTAAATGATAATTCTGGCGGTATAAAAATACGCTGCTTTGCAGTAAAAATAGTTATAATGCAGAAGTCAAAATTTTAAAGAAAATACAAGACAAGGAGTATAAATCGATGGAATTTCTAATTGAATATGGCATGTTTCTGGCCAAATTCCTTACAGTAGCATTAATAATGTTGTTTGCTATAGGTGCAATAATTTTTATTGTTTTACGTGCTAAAGGTGATGGCGAGCACCTTAATATCAAAAACATCAATGAAAAATATGAAACCATGAGCTTTATGCTCAATTCACAGGTGCTAGGTAAAAAGGAATTTAAAAAGCACCTAAAAAAACAGAAACAAGATCATAAAGAAAAAGATAAAGCAGTATCTGATGAAAGAAAAAAGATTTATGTTCTGGATTTCAAAGGTGACATCAAAGCTAGCACAGTCTCATCGCTTAGAGAGGAAATAACTGCCATATTAACTATTGCTGATAAAAAAGATGAAATCGTTGTTATCCTCGAAAGTGGTGGTGGGACAGTTCATGGTTACGGCCTGGGCGCATCACAATTAAAACGTATTCGAGATAAAGAGGTCATCCTCACAGTTGCCGTTGACAAAGTTGCCGCCAGTGGAGGCTATATGATGGCATGTGTTGCCGACAAAATAATTGCTGCACCTTTTGCAATTATTGGCTCAATTGGTGTTCTGGCACAGATCCCAAATTTCCATAAATTATTAAAAAAAATGGATATTGATTTTGAACAAATAACTGCCGGTGACTATAAAAGAACCCTGACAATGTTTGGTGAAAACACCGATGAAGACAGAGAGAAGTTTAAAGAAGAACTTGAAGACACACATCATCTTTTCAAGGAATTCGTTAAAGATAATAGAGAACAAGTAGATATTCACAAAATTGCAACTGGAGAACATTGGTACGGTAAGAGAGCTCTTGAACTCAACCTGGTCGATGAATTAATAACCAGCGATGACTATCTATCCAGCGCAGCAAATGATGCCGACATATTTGAAATAAAGTATGAACGTAAAAAACCAGTTACCGAAAAACTAATCTCATTTGGCGCTAATATTCTAGATGCAATTGATGGGCGTTAAACAACGCCCTATTCTAAAGAATACTTTTTAGCTCTTCTGCTATTAATTTAATCCCTTGTTCGACAACATTTTCTTCCATTGAATAAGTAATACGAATGCATTGATGTTTATGCTCCCAATCTTCTTCCAGTCCAGGAAAGAAATGTGAGCCTGAAATAACAATGACGCCTTTTTCTTTCAAGCGCTCATATAATTCATCTGAGCTTATTGGCAACGTTGGCAACCAAAGCCATAAAAATATGGCCCCTTCTGGTTTATGTATATAATAATCCAGCCCATCAAGTTCTCTGTGTATGACATCAACAGCGTGTGCAACTTTGGCTTGGTAATATGGCTTTATTTGTAGTTGAGATAATCGCAAAATTTCACCACTACTAACCAGATCCTTTGTTATCATTGCGCCAAAATTAGCTGTAGCAAGATTGATTACTGCATTCATATTCCTGATCAATTTTATAACCGGTTCATCTGCGATAACTATGCCAGTGCGAGTACCAGGTAACCCCACTTTGGATAGGCTCATGCAATAAATAATATTTTTATTCCATATGGGATTAGTTTCAGTAAAAATTATATTTGGAAAAGGTTCGCCATAAGCATTATCAATAATAAATGGAATATCGTGCGATTCAGCCAGTGACAAGAGTCTAGACACCTCATTGTCTGATAAGACATTGCCAGTCGGATTTGTTGGTCTTGATACACACATCGCTGCGGTATTTTCACGTATGATCATCTCATCAAAGTTAACGTGATACTTAAAAAAATGATTGTCCTGTTTTTCAATCAGTGGTCTATAGGAATAAAACAGATTATCGCTTAAACCAACATCAGAATAACCAATATATTCTGGCGTTATAGGCAAAAGAATTTGTTTATGAACACCCTCTTCATCTTCGCCACCTAGCATATTAAACAAAAAGAAAAATGCAGATTGGCTACCAATCGTTAAAGCAACATTTTCAGCTTTAATACCCCATTGGTATTGCTTATTCATCAACTCAACTATGGCATTAATGAACTCTTGATTACCCTGTGGTAATTCGTAATTGCCAACCGCATGTGAAAACAAAGCTGGGTTATCGATCAATCTATGTAGTGAATCTCTAAAGTATTGTTGCACTCCTGGAATATGACTTGGGTTACCTCCTCCCAACATTAATGCATCAGTATTACCAGACATCGCATTACCGAGATCATCCATAAGCTGAACAATGCCGGATTGACTATTAAAACGTGATGCAAACTTTGAGAAGTTCATTTAATACTTTAATCAATTATATTAATCAGAATTAACCAGGCTGATACAAAGCCATGTTATTTGCGTCGTTTGGATTTCTTTGCTGCAATATTTTTACCTATCATAATTAAGCGTATAACGCGCTCTGCTGCATTAGCGATGTATGTTTTCGAATTCCCCATTGCCTCAGCCAATGGCATTTCTCGTGCATAGGCACTTTCTAAGCCATCAATTCCATACGCAAAGACAGCATTAGCATCATCAGTAATACCTCCGCCGATAGCAACTGTAGGAATTGCATGTTTTCGAGCAGCCTTGGCAACGCCTGACGGCGTCTTACCAAAAGCTGTTTGAAAATCGACACGCCCCTCCCCTGTAATAACCAGATCAGCACCTTTGAGATGACGTTCAATATTAGTTGCTTCCAGAATTATGTCGATTCCGCTTTTCATTCGTGCCTTGGAAAAGGCAACTAAACCAGCACCTAATCCACCAGCGGCACCCGCACCTTTTAAATTAACAACATCTTTTTTCAAGTCTGCTTTAATAATCTTGCCTAAATGTTTTAGGTTTGCATCCAGTATTTTAACCATTGCAGGCGTTGCGCCTTTTTGTGGGCCAAATACATATGATGCCCCGGTTTTACCACAGAGAGGATTATTAACGTCACTTGCTACGATAATTTTTATTTTCTTAACTAGTAAGTTGAGTCCTTTTACATCAATACTGGCAATTTTATCAAGCATGCCTCCAGCACCACGCTCAGTAATTTCTTTACCGCGTTCATTGATGAAACGAACACCTAATGCTTGCGCCATACCAACACCACCATCATTCGTGGCTGACCCCCCTATACCGATAATTATTTTCGTCGCTCCACGCTTGGCCGCATCTAGAATAAGTTCACCTGTTCCATATGTTGTTGTCTTTAGTGGATTCATTTGTTTACCGCTGACAAGTGGCAATCCTGAAGCTTCTGCCATTTCGATCACTGCTGTTTCGCCATCAGCTAACATGCCATATCGTGCAGAAACAGGGTTACCTGCAGGTCCAGTGACACGTTTACGAATAAATTTCCCACCAGTCGCATCAACCAATGACTGTACTGTTCCTTCGCCACCATCTGCCATGGGAACCTTGATACAATTAGCTTTAGGCAAGACTCTTTTCACACCTTTTTCTAGTGCAGCAGCAACTTGTAACGAGGTTAAATTTCCTTTAAAGGAGTCTGGTGCAAGGATAATTTTCATAAAAGCGCCCCCCACGGCAGCAATACAAAAGAGTAATTGATTGATATAAAGAGAAAATTGTAATTATAGTGCGTGTATACGAGGTGTTTTGACCTAACTTAACGCTTTATACCAGATAGTTTAAGGTATTTACGTGATATTAAAAAATATTTTCATCTTTGATTGCCAGCTAGCTCTTCGAGAATAGCTATCAAACCTGTCGTCACTCGAGCCATAGAGTCATAATCAAGTCTGTCAGGCACATCTTTGCCGTTATGATAGCCACCATACCTATAGGCAGCCGTATCTGTGACCATAAATGCAGGATAGTTATATCGCCAAAATGCGGCTTGATCAGATCTTCTCACATCAGGAATTAACGCTACGGGAGCCGTTAGCCCTTCTGATGGAAATGTCATAGCGTCACGAAATAGTCCTATGCTCTTTTTCAACAAATTACGAGAAGAGAAATCACTAACAAAAGCTATAAAGTTTGCCTTATTTGGGTAGAACCAACTTAAAGGCGATGGATAAGATTGACTATCAACTGCGTTTGAAAAATAACCCAACATTTCCAAAGACAACATTGCGATTATCTCGTCCTCGCGTTCATATGACCGCTTGGCATGAAACAGGCTACCCATGTTATCTGTAAGAAAATGAGGATATTCTTCATTGGCAAAGGCAACGAAACGAATTGTTCTAGCTAGTTGCTTCGTTTTTAATTGTCGTGCTATTTCAAGCATTACAGCAACCCCCGAAGCATTATCATCAGCACCAGATGACATCGAGACAGTATCGTAATGCGCGCCAACTATTATTACTTCCTCAGGCAGGCTTGTTCCATAATGTTCAGCAATAATATTTCTGTACTGTAACTTATCACCGAATTCTTCTTCATAAGGCACTAGCCCTGATGCTTGAAACGTTTCTACGATGAAATCTGCAGCATTATCATATGCTTTAGGAGCGCCATAATTACGCTCACCAATCTCACCTGCCAATTTCATGACATGTTGCTCTAATCGGGAAGACAATTTTTTTTGTGCCTCTGTTAATGGCAATAAACCCGATGATAGTGTTTCTCCAGGCATGTTCACACACAGATAGGTCAATATAATTGGACTACATAAAACAAATAAGAAAAATGCCGGTAATGTTCTAGATGATTTTTTCACTTTATTAATATTCTTAATTAATCGTTATTATTTACAAACACTACAGTTTAGGGCGTAAATGTTGGTCAAAATCTTAACAATTTTGCAAGAAGCCTGAAAACCTTTATATTTTAGTCATCTACCGGAACATAGCCATATTGATACGGAGCTATTACACTATGCCTCCTTGAACTTCACCTGAGTGAAGTCATCTACATAAATATAAAAAAGATAAACAATAAAATAATTCGAAATCAATAGTTCAACGGAGATTAATCATAATGAATTACCTTAAGCTAAGCCTCTTAAGCATATTACTTATCCCGGCATTGGTATTTGCCCATGGGCCAGCAAGACAAAAAGCCCTTGTCACAATGGAAGTCCATGCTTCTCCTGCTGAAGTTTGGGCTATCGTCAGTGATTTTTGCTCAATTACAGAATGGAACTCAATGGTAGCAACGTGTAGCGCAAGCCAAGGGTCAGAAAAAGGCTCAATTCGAACTATTGAATATGACACAGGTGAAAAAGTAACTGAGAAATTATTCAAGAACGATGCAGAAAACATGAAAATGTTATATGCAATGGAACAATTAGAAAAAGGTCGCATCATAAAAGGGCTTCCAATTGCGACATTGAGTACCACCATTTCAATCACCCCGGCAGATAATGGTGCAAGTTCATTAGTACAGATGAAAGGTGCTTTTTATCGTGCCTTTCCTGGGCCAACACCTCCAGAAGATCAGACGGATGCTGCTGCTATTGCGGCAGTAACGAGTCTTTATGAGGCTGGTTTAGAGGGCATTAAAGCTGCTGCTGGAGGAAAGTAATTACATCATCACAGGATTAAAAAACACTCAGAACTAACTCAATATGAGTGTAATAAAAGCAGCCATATCATTTCTAGTATTAAGTTGGGCTTGTATTCTACAAGCCCAACCCTATGCCTACATCACAAATCAAGGTAGTAACTCTGTTTCTGTTATCGATACAGAAACAAATAAAGTCATAAAAATAATCAAGGTGGGAAGAAAACCTGCAGGCGTTGCTATAAGTAACGATAGTAAACGTGCATACATCAGCAACCCCGAAAGCCATGACGTCTCTGTTATCGACACAGAATCTCTTTCTGTTATTAAAACAGTATCCGTAGGTGGTGGGCCATTAGCTATTGCCATTAGTCCTGATGATAAATCAGTATATGTTGCAGACTGGTATGAAGATAATGTTTACATTATTGATACAGATAGCTTAACTGTAAAATCAAAAATTAATGTTGGCGACTCCCCTTCAGGGATAGCAACAGACCCCGATGGATCCTTTTTATATGTCGCTAACCGTGATGATAATACCGTCATGATTATTGATTTAATCGATAATACTATTGTTAACACAATAGAAGTAGGTAGAGCACCTTTTGGCATAACTCTCGATTCAGAAAGAAAAGAACTCTACAGTGCGAATGTACAGTCAGGTGATGTCAGTGTAATTGACTTACAACAACAAAAAACAATCAAACATATCAAAGTTGGTGACTTTCCTTACGCCGTAGAAGTAGATAAAAAACAAAACCGTCTATTTGTTACTAACCAACGGTCAAACTCGGTGTCAGTTATTGATCGAAATATCATGAAAAAAATTAACGAGATAGAAGTCGGTGAATACCCGGAAGGAATTGGTTTGCATCCCGACAACACTAGACTCTATGTTGCAAACTGGTTTGATAATATGATTTCCGTAATCGACATTAGCACTTTAAAAGTGATAGATGAAATAGCAACAGAGGATGGTTGTCGAGCCTATGGGCAATTCATTTCCAAACATTAATAATTACTTGCTAAGATACAATGAGTTCCTAACTGAATTATATCTGGAGAAAAATAATGGCATTAGAAGTTTATTGGGGTAGCGGTAGTCCCTACGCTTGGCGGGTATTGTTAGCCCTTGAAGTCAAACAGATTCCTTATGACAGTAAACGTCTGAGTTTCACTGATGAAGATCTGAAATCAGATGAATATTTAGCTATTAGTCCGCGCGGGAAAGTCCCTGCAATTCGAGATGGCGCCGTGACAGTGCATGAATCGATTGCAATATTACGTTACCTGGAAGATTTAAAATCAGAACCTGTATTATTCGGCAACGACCCTGCTGAACGCAGTAGAATCTGGTGCTCAATTATGGAAATCATGAATTATATCGAGCCCAATATTTTAGATTATGCCAGAACTATATTTTATGGTGAATTATCTGAGAAAAAACAAATTGCTATAACAGCAAGGGAAGCTATTGAAAACGAATTATCTCATCTGAATACAAGTTTAAAAAGCAAAGAATATCTGGCTTCAGAAAAACTATCGGCTGCCGATATTGTTCTTTACCCAGTTATACCTTTCTTATCCAGAGCAGCCGATAAAGAAAATACTGAAGAAGTAAGCGGAAATTTGAGATCGATTGATAAACATTATCCAGCTATCGGGGCTTGGTGTAAAAGAATCGAATCTATTCCAGGTTACGAAAAAACATACCCACCTCATTGGAAAGAATGATTCTACTGCTAGGGATACTTTAATAAAGGAGAATTTGATGAAAATCACACTTGCCTTTGATGTCTACGGTACATTGCTTAACACACATGGTGTGGTGACAGCCTTAGAAGAACTAATCGGAAATCAGGCACAAGCCTTTTCACAAACCTGGCGTGATAAACAATTAGAATACTCATTTCGCAGGGGACTAATGAAAAGCTATGATGTTTTTCCTGTCTGTATTAGCGATGCTCTTGATTATTCATGCTTATTTTATAAAACATCTTTCACTACGGATGAAAAAAATCAGCTTTTACATATCTATCAAACATTACCTGCGTTTGATGATGCCATTAGTTCTCTCCAAGAGCTTAAGAAAACCGACAATCATTTATATGCATTTTCAAATGGCCCAGTAGCTACAATAGAAAAATTACTGTCTAATGCCAATATTAGAAAATACTTTATCGATATTATCAGCGTCGACAGTATTAAAACATTTAAACCATCGCCTGATGTATATGAACATTTTGTCAGCACCTCTAACGCAGAAAAAGAAAATACATGGCTAATATCAAGCAACCCATTTGATGTTATTGGGGCAATCTCTGCAGAGATGAAAGCTGTTTGGGTTCAGCGTAGTAAAGAGATGGTTTTTGATCCATGGGGTATAGAGCCTACCCTTACAATTAATAGTCTTTTACAACTCAAAGAAAAAATTTCTGCATATTACAATGAAAAGTTATCAATAACCTCAAAACCGAATTGATTTAATCAAACTTAACCTTGTTCTAATAGGTTTCTCAAATCAATCACAGCTGAGTTAGCTCGTGATATATAAGATGCCATTACCAATGAGTGATTAGCAAGAAGACCAAAACCGGTTCCATTCATAATTATCGGACTCCAGACTGCATCCTGAGTCCCTTCCAATTCACGAATGATCTGCCGAAGACTGACTAATGAATTTTTCTTTTGTAATACATCATGTAAATCATATTCAATAGCATGCATGAAATGGATTAAAGCCCAACATGCTCCACGTGCTTCATAAAAAACATCATCGATCTCTAACCAGGGTGTTTTGACTTCCATTAGATCCGGTTTAACTGTTGAATTTGTAGCTTCAGAATCACCTTCAAGATCGGTGTTAACCCGTGCTTGGCCGACACTTGCGCTTAATCGTTGCGATAAGCTACCCAGACGTTTTTCAATGATTGCGAGCCAGTCGCGCAGGTTATCTGCACGCGCAAAAAACTGGGCATCTTGTTCGTTGGGATCAGATAAGCGCCTTAGATAATTTTCAAGTGCATCAATGCCCTTTTGATATTCGCGTTCTGTTGCCGGCAATATCCAAGACTCTGAATCAAAATGAAACTGTGGATCAACCGTCATCAGATCATTATCTTCTACCGATTGTGTCTGGGAACGGCTAAAGTCATTACGCATTGATCTTGCCAAGTCACGTATCTGCGTTAAGACACCAAATTCCCAAGCAGGAATATTATCCATAAAGACACTGGGCGGCATGATATCATTACTTAGGTAACCACCGCGTTTATGTAACAACGTTTCAGCAACTTCGATCATCGTTGCCGTCGTCACAAAACCAGTCACATATTCTGTGCTGCCCTGATTTCGATATTGGCTTTGCTGCTGTACATCAAATACATCAGACTCAGTATCCCAATAAAACATTAAGAACAGCATACACAAGATGATCACACCGAGAATGCCTAGTATTGGTTTACTCTTTTCTTTTAATGTATTCATGCGGTTTATTAGCTAATTTCTTAGTAAATTGGGTTAAACTTTTAATATTCAAGTCGGCATATAAAATTAACGACGACAATAGTTGTATTGCTTTGTCGTGCAGCAAATAGTCTACAATAAAAACTCTGTCGATTACTTTTCAAACCTGTGACGTATCGTAAGCTAATACTATTCATATGGATGCTATTGAGTTCACCATTAACTGCCTATGACATTACCGCCATGATTGCCTTTGAGTCCTGCGCGATTAACAAACCGCATATGAACAGCTGAACTATTTAACTATCAATGATGTTCCTAAAGCAGGATACAATCTCGTTCTCAATTAGCCTCAAGCTAAATCGACCCCCTGCGTTTACCTCTGGCAGAAAATGTCGTTTCGAACGAAATTATTACCTTAAACGTGAAGATAACAAAATACCTCTAAACTGAATAGTGAATATTTAATTGAATATTCACTATTTATGCTTTATTCTTTCGCTTAATGAAAAACACTGCCCTGCAATTAGATAAAATTAATCCTGCCGATATCATCCTTGAGGCCGCCGTAAACCGCTTTAGCGAATATGGCTACAATAAAACGACGATGGCCGAAATAGCTAAAGACGCAGGCATGTCAGCAGCGAATATTTATCGATATTACAAAAACAAAGAAGAAATCGCTGCGGCATGCGCTAAGAGATGTATGTCTGATCGGCTTGATAGCCTTAAATCTGTTATTCGCGGCACCGGTCTGACTGCCGCAGAAAAACTGGAAAAATACGTATTAACAACACTTCAGGACTCTCAGGAGATGTTTCGAGAGAACAAAAAAATAGATGAAGTAATAATGGCTACAACAAAAAATAGAGCTGACTTAGTTCATGACAAGATAAACAACGAAAATGCACTCTTAACGGAAATAATCGCATACGGAAACCAGACCGGTGAGTTTGACGTCGATGACGTCATAGAGTCAGCTGCTACCATCCACTCAATGTTAGTACTATTTGATGTGCCGATGTTTATGTATCTTTTCACTAAAGAAGAATTCGAGAAGAAAGCCCATGCTGTCATAAAATTACTGGTGTCAGCGCTAAGTAGAAAGTAGTAAAAATTCCATCTATTTACTAAATAATTTATGAATTATTCATTATTCATTAATGGTGAGCGAGGTTAAAAATGAACTGGATTGAAACATCATACCCTAAATGGGTTTTGCAACACCGATGGTATATCATTTTTTTCAGCCTGGTATTTGTCATGTTGGCAGCTAGCGGCGGCCGCTTGCTTAACTTCACGACCAGCTACCGTGTTTTCTTCAGTGAAGACAATCCTCAGCTATTAGCATTTGAAGCGCTCGAAAACACTTATGTCAGAAATGACAATGTCTTAATCGTATTCGAACCCAATGATGGTAATGCGCTTAGCAGAGAGGTGCTTAGCCTTGTCGAAGAAACAACAGAAAAGGCCTGGCAAATACCCTACTCCAATCGCGTTGACTCAATTACCAATTTTCAACACACAGAAGCAGAAGAAGATGACTTGATAGTCCGCGATTTAGTCATAAATCCACAGGATTTGTCAGATCAAGAACTAAACAAGGTTAGAGAAATCGCTATAGCCGAACCTCTGCTAGTCCACAGACTCATTTCTGATAGCGGCCATGTCACCGCCATCAATGTTACTGTGCAGTTGCCCCGCATTAACGAAATGGTCGAAACACCCGAAGTCGTCACCTATGTCAGAAATCTAGCCGATGAGATACGTGAAGCTCACCCCAATGTAAATGTTTATCTCACCGGTATGATGATGATGAACAATGCATTTTCTGAGTCTTCAAAAAATGACATGGGGTCAATAGTACCGATTAGTTTTGGTGTTATGTTGTTATTACTTGCATTACTGGTTGGTGGGTTTACTGGCACATTTGCGACACTGTTAGTGATCATGTTCTCAATCCTATCAGCAATGGGGCTTGGCGCGTATTTTGGAATGCCGCTGTCTCCTCCTTCTGCAAGTGCACCAACAATCATCCTTACCGTCGCAATTGCAAACTGCGTCCATATTCTCGTTACCTTTATCCATAGTATGAAACAAGGCATATTGAAAAATGATGCCTTGCTTGAAAGCCTGCGTTTAAACCTTCAGCCGGTCTTCCTTGCCAGTGTGACCACTGCCTTAGGTTTCATTACCATGAACTTTTCAGACGTGCCTCCGTTCAGGCATTTGGGTAACTTTGTTGCGCTAGGTGTATTAGTTTCATTTGTCTTATCCGTCTCTTTACTGCCTGCTTTAATCTCGCTCCTTCCGGTCAAAATTAAAGAAGAAAAAGAAGACGATAACAGAGTCATGGCAAAATTTGCTGAATTTGTAATCGCAAAGAAAAACCTTCTTTTTTGGGGAATGACGGGCATCATATTATTATTAGTCGCAGCATTACCTCGTAATGAATTAAATGATGTCTTTGTTCATTACTTCGACGAGTCTGTTTCATTTAGAACCGATTCAGACTTCACGACCGAAAACCTTACGGGTCTCTATAATATTGAATATTCACTTACTGCATCTGAAGCAGGCGGTATCAGTGAACCTGAGTTCCTGAATGAGATCGAGGCATTCGCTAATTGGTATCGTGAACAACCAGAAACGTTACACGTGAATATCTATACAGATATTGCAAAGCGACTTAATAGAAACATGCATGCAGATGATGATTCGTTTTATAAAATCCCTGATGAGCGAAATCTAGCCGCGCAATATTTATTGCTTTATGAGATGTCACTCCCGTACGGTCTGGATCTAAACAACCAAATCAATGTCGACAAATCGGCTACACGCATGACCGCAACGCTTAAAACAATTTCATCAAACAACTTGATTGGAATCGAAGAAAGGGCACAAAGATGGTTGTCTGAAAATACATCACACATTGCAAAAGCAGATGGAAGCGGCACATCGATCATGTTTGCTAATATAGGCAAACGAAATATCGTCAGCATGCTATTCGGGACAACTGTTGCATTAATTTTAATCTCAATGGTTTTAATATTTGCACTACGTTCTTTTAAAATTGGTCTGGTCAGCCTCGTTCCCAACCTTGTGCCTGCGGCAATGGGATTTGGTCTTTGGGGATTAACTGTTGGTGAAATAGGCTTGTCCCTTTCTGTCGTTACCAGCATGAGTCTCGGTATTGTTGTTGATGATACTGTCCATTTCCTCAGCAAGTATTTACGTGCCCGACGTGAGAAAGGATTGAACTCTGAAGACGCCGTACGTTACGCATTTAAAACTGTAGGACGTGCATTACTTATTACATCTATCATTTTGGTTACAGGGTTTCTAATCCTGTCCACATCCAGCTTTGAACTAAATTCAGGCATGGGATTATTAACAGCAGTTGTCATTGCCTTTGCATTGTTTGCTGACTTCTTATTCCTGCCAGCCATATTAATGAAAATTGAGGGTAAAACTGATGAAGAAAATATCGATACTAGCGATCCTGTTAACACCGCTACTTAGCCCTGCTTATGCAGAGACCCCTGAAGAAAAGGGCTTGGCAATTGCAGTAGAAGCAGATACCCGTGACACCGGTTGGACTGATCAATTCGCTGACATGAGTATGCTGCTGAAAAATAAACAAGGCGATTCAAGCGAACGCGTCATGAACATCACGACACTTGAAGTACCAGCCGACGGTGATAAAAGTTTGATCACATTTGATAACCCAAAAGATATTAAGGGAACTGCTTTTTTAAGCCATACACATTCATTAACGCCTGATGACCAATGGTTGTATTTACCTGCTCTAAAACGCGTTAAAAGAATCTCTTCGTCTAATAAATCAGGCCCCTTTGTTGGCAGTGAATATGCCTATGAAGATCTTTCTTCACAAGAAGTGGAAAAATATAAGTATAAGTGGTTACGTGACGAAACAATTGATGGTCGCGATTGCTTTGTAATCGAACGCTACCCGCAATATGAACATTCTGGCTATACCCGACAGATTGTCTGGTTGGATAAAGAAATGTACCAACCACTTAAACTCGAATTTTTCGATAGAAAAAATTCACAGTTAAAAACATTACAATTTCTCAACTATAAACAATATCTTGATCAGTACTGGCGTCCTGGCGGTATGCAGATGATAAACCACCAAAACGGTAAGAGCACGATGCTTACTTGGACTAATTACAAATTTAAAAATGGTTTAAGTGATAGAGATTTTGATAAAAACACACTCAAGCGCGCTAGATAGAAATAGTTGCAAATAGGGAGAAGGATATACGGAAATAGAATGAGAACATTTAAACAATATTTATTTCTATTTTTAATTACATCAGTAAGCACGCTATCATCTGCGGGTGAATGGAGTGGTTTTGCCGGGCTAGAATTCAGAGGCTTTAACCAAACAGCACAAGATACACGACAAGACCACGACACTAATTTCTCATTCGTATTTGAACCCGAGTATTTCCATGAATGGGATGATGGAGATCAAAGTATCGCCTTTGTCCCTTATGTTCGTGTTGATGAAAATGATAATGAACGAACACATTTCGATATTCGTGAATTAGCCTATTTAAAAGTTGAGGAAAATTGGGAGTTACGTCTTGGCATACGAAAAGTGTTTTGGGGCGTTACCGAGTTTCAACATCTAGTTGATATCATCAATCAAACAGACTTGGTTGAAAACCTTGATTTTGAAGATAAGTTAGGCCAACCCATGGTTAACTTAGCTCTAATTAATGATTGGGGCACAGTCGACCTGTTTGTCATGCCCTACTTCCGTGAAAGATATTTTCCAGGAACAAGCGGTAGATTAAGAAGTATTCCCGAAACTCGACAAGATCAATCGCAATTTGAATCTGCAGCCAAGGAAAAACATATCGATTTTGCCGCCAGGTATTCGCATTACTTCGGCGATTGGGATATTGGTCTTGCACATTTTTATGGCACCAGTCGTGACCCACGTTTGTTATTCAGTACCGATAGCAACGGCAATCCGTTCCTTATTCCTTTCTATGACATCATTAATCAAACCTCGGTAGATATTCAGGCAACCAAAGGCAATATGTTATGGAAATTTGAGGGATTACATCGTAGCGGTCAGGAAACAACCTACAATGCACTTGCCGCCGGATTTGAATATACTTTTATTGGTATTATGGACACCGCGCTCGATTTGGGTGTGCTCAGCGAGTATTTCTATGATGACCGAGATGAATTATCCACTCAAATTTTTGAAGATGATATCGCTATCGGTGCACGTCTTGCTTTCAACGATGTGCAATCCAGTGAAGCGCTTATAGGTCTCGTCTGGGACAGAGATAGCGGCGGCAAATTTTTTAATATCGAAGCCAGCAGACGACTGGGTGATAGCTGGCTACTTGAGCTACAAGGCCGGTTTTTCTTCAGTCAAAAACGCAGTGATTTGGCGTTTACCGTCAACCGGGATGATTACACGGAATTATTCCTTACCTATAATTTCTAATTATCTTAGATAAAACAAAAACTTAAAGAAGAAGCGCTCCTGGGTAGATAAATTATTTACTATTTCCGCTTGAAAGTTCTCTAAAGGTTCTCTTATAATGAGCCGTCCCAGAAAATAAGACTTTGTTTTCAAGACACGACTCCCCAGTCACTTCTAGTACAGGACGTACTGGTACCTGCTCAAGGCAGATTAGCTAAGAAAATCACACATTCGACGCTTTCGTTGAACAAGCCTAAAGGATGAGGCTTGCTCAACAACCTACCTCTGTGCGGTGAATAATAATGACAATAAAAACCTGGCCACGGGTGATTGCCCTGGCCGATATGAACGCCTTCTTTGCATCCGTCGAACAAGTGCACAATCCTGAATTACAGGGTAAACCGATCGGAATAACTAATGGTTTAACCGGGAGCTGCATTATCACTTCATCCTATGAAGCGCGCGCCTTTGGCGTCCGCACGGGTATGCGCGTCAAAGATGCAAAACGACTTTGCCCTGATTTTATACAAATAGCCTCGAACCCAATACTCTATGCCAAAGTCTCAACGCGAATTATGGATTCGCTACAAGATATTTCGCCTGACATAGAAATTTTTTCTATCGATGAGGCATTTATTGATCTCACTCGTTGTAAAAAAGTATGGGACACCACGCCGGAAGTGATCGGTATGATGATCAAACGCAAGGTGTTTAGTGTGTCGAAGGTGAAATGTTCTGTCGGTATTAGTGGTGATAAATCCACTGCCAAGTGGGCAGCTAAACTCATGAAACCCGATGGCCTCACCATCATTCCCCCATGGGAAGCAGCAACAAAATTAAGAGGCGTCCCGGTTACAGAACTCTGCGGTGTCAATAAAGGTATCGGTGCTTTTCTGGCAAAGCGTGGCGCCTTTACCTGTGGTGATGTTGCTCGATTACCGATTAGCGTATTAGGCCAGCGTTTTGGCAATCCTGGTAAACGGATCTGGTATATGTGCCAAGGTAAAGACCCTGACAAGGTGCAGAATAATATTAAGCCACCGAAGTCTATTGGCCATGGCAAAGTGATGCCACCAAACACGACAGCGAAAGATACCATCTATATGTATCTAATCCACATGGCTGAAAAAGTTGCACAACGCTTACGGAAGCATGCCCTAACTGCGCAACGCTTTTATATCGGCTTAAAAACAAGGCATGGCTGGTTGGGCAATAAATTCAAGATAGAATTCCCGAGCAACGATAGCAAACCTATTATCGATCTATGCAAAATTGTCATGTATCAATACTGGCATGGCGAAGGTATACATCAAGTACAGTTAACCGCGTTAGACCCACGAGCAGAAAAAGGACAAGTTGATTTATTTGAAGATGATGACATAAAGAATCGCCGATTAAATAAAGCATTAGATAATATTAATGAACGCTATGGCGAATTCACACTAGCACCAGCCAATTTATTAAACCGATCAAAGATGCCAAATGTCATCGCACCAGCATGGAGACCCTATGGACACAGACAAACAATACAAGATGCAAACTTAGAGAAAAAAGAAGCTAACGAATAATTTAAAAACAGCAAGTAATATCAATCAATAAAATAGCGGCTATCGGCCATAAACAGGCAGCATAATTACCCAAATAAGTGGTTTTGGTCGCTATAAAACAATGAAAGCTTGTTTCTATGTGTTTATCATTGTTTTATACTCGTCACCCAAAAGTCAATGCGCTATAATCCGCCGTTCGTTGCTACCTTTAAAATTATCCAAGCAAGTCAATGTGTGCTTGGTTATTAGTAGGAAATACAAAAATTTTAGAAAATTCTCTTGCAGAGAGGCTCGATAAAATTGTGATATTTTGTATGGTGACATTTATGCCTTACCGTAAAACCAAAAAGAATTTTTATTAATGGAGCAAACAATTTTGAGCGCAAAACTTCCCGTACCATCCGCTGTATGTACCGTATGCCGCACATATACCAGAAATCAGAGCATGATCAACTATGCTTGTGGAATTATGATCGACGGCAAAAGATGCAAAGGAGCGTGGCAAGGTGCATTAAAAGTTGAAGATTGGGAAGAGTGTGAATCTTGCCATGCCACAGATCCTAATTGTGCTTCATGTAACGGAGAAGGTTGGATATATACTAAAAAATAAGAACACCTAAATAACCCTCATCTCCGCTTAATTAAATCAACACTATTGTTACTTGGTTTGTTTACTGCAGATGAGATCGGGTGACTTCCCATCTCTTCACTCGGACAGGGTCTTAACAATTCATATGCACCTTCTTCTAGCCAGTTATCATAATCATCACTATCTAATATCACCGGCATCCGATGATGTATCGTCTCCATCATTTCATTTGCTTCTGTGGTGATAATGGTAAATGTTTCTAATTCTTCCCGTTTTTCCCATAGGCCGGCAAAACCGAAATAGTCGTCATTTAGAGGGTAAATAGCATAGGGTTGTTTATTGCCTTTGCTCCCTTGCCATTCATAAAAACCGGATACGGGAATGATGCAACGCTGTTTCTTGAACGCAGTTCGGAAGTATGCTTTTTCTCTAAGGGTTTCTGCTTTGGCATTGATGGGTTTTATTTTCACCTCCGGTTTTGTCCAAGATGGCACTAGTCCCCAATTAAGAAATGATAATTCTTTGTTATTATTAATAAAACGCACAACAGCGCAGTTAGCTGAAGGCGTGAGGTTATAACTGGTTTTGGGTTCGACAAGATCCGTCACGCCGAATTTTTTGGCGAATTTTTCCTTGTTTTTAATTAAATAGAATCGACCACACATAGCGTAATAGTATAATTGAAGTGTAAATGATATAACTAAATCTATGATAAAGAATGTACTAGGCACTATGCTTGAAACTTGCTGCGATGAGCTGGATACCGGTTATTTTCGTAATGGTAAGTGTGAGACTTGCGATAATGATGTCGGGATGCATACCGTCTGCGCTGAAATGTCAGATAAGTTTCTGGAATTTTCCAAGAAAAATGGTAATGACCTTTCCACACCAGTAGATGCATATGATTTTCCCGGGCTTAAGGCTGGCGATAGATGGTGCATCTGTCTACCACGCTGGATAGAGGCATTAGAAGAAGGGGTAGCCCCCAAAATTCTTTTACGCTCTACCGATTCTTCCGCCTTAGAGCACGTGCCATTAGAAGTGCTGGAAAAATATGCCATCAGGGATGACTAGCCAATTTAAAATAAAATGCTCTACATTGTTCTAATTACAATGTTGGCTGTCGCCTTGGCAATTGGCCTACATTACTCCGCGCTGGTAAGTACAACAAAATTGCTAAGCCATTTCCATGGTGCGCACCCCGCGAGTATCGTACTGGCCTTGTTTCTTGCTGTGCTAGCGCATCTTACAGAAATATTAATCTTCGCAATCGCATGGCAAGTAATGCATACCATGGAACTCATTACATTCTCGGTTGACTCGCCCTCATTCCTGGATATTGTCTACTTCTCTGGAACAACTTATACCACCGTTGGTTATGGTGATATTGTATTAACAGGTGATGCTCGCATCATGTCAGTTGTTGAAGGTGTAATGGGGCTAGTGCTTATTGCATGGACCGCCTCGTTCACCTACTTTGAAATGAATCGAAAGTGGCTCAAAAACGCTTAAATATAATTACGTCGTCAATAGCCTGTTGTTAGTTTTATTAATCCAGAGACTGCCCGGAATAGCTATAGCTAAATTGAATAACAGTCCAATCAAACCCGGATGAAAACCATATATTTTTCCATTCTGCACAAAATCAAAACCACCGAAAGCTAAATAGATAGATAAGGTCACGCCAAACATAATTCCTATGAACGTTGGTAACGCCTGCATACCGCGCCAATGAATACTCAACATAAAGGCAGGTACAAGCTGAATCAGAATATCAAACTTCCTATCCAATAATTTTATCAATGAGGCTTTATCATTGAGATAGATGGCTAACCACACCAAAAAGATTATCAAACACCAGGAAAATATTTTTCCCATAAAGGTTAATCGTGCTTCACTGGCATTCGAATCTATAAATCGTCCATAGATATCTTTACTTAACATGGATGAAATAGATAACAAGGCCGAGTCAGCGGTCGACATCATTGCTGCGAGGATTGCGGCGTAGAGAATAACAACAAGCCAATAACCCAAGACTGAGTTTTGTTGAATCATCGACATGATAATTCCCAGGACACGATCAGTATCAGTACCTAATAGCCCTGGAACATAGGCAATGGCATAGATACCGGTAATGACTGCAATTAAAGATGTAAATAAAGGCGCAAAAGCCATTAGAGCAAGACCTTGTCTTAATACTTTTTCAGATCGCGCAGCATAGATACGTTGTATGGCTTGCGGATAAAGTGTTGAACCTAGTCCGATAATAATAATATAACTGAGCCATTCTCGAAGTCGGTTTGCATCAGGCACATTGACCTTTGCAACTTCAGGCGACTGTTGAATTATATTAGTGGCGAGGGAAATCGATCCAAATTGTTTGTATAACATAAAGAGTAAAAGACTAAAGCCAACCATTAACACCAGTCCTTGAATCACATCTGTCCAGGCAACCGCACGAATACCGCCCAGCGTGCCATACACCACCATTATCAATGCTAATAAGATGACACCTTGTCGATAGGCTTCATCAGGATCAAGCGTCGATAAGCCTTGCATCGCACGTCCCATAGCCATTAGTTGTGCCAACAGATAATTACTCAACACAACAACGAGAATTAACGTTGCAATTACATTAATCCAATTTGAATTAAAGCGATGCTGAAGATAATCGGTTGGAGTGATGAAATCATATTTTTTCGCATAGGCATAAAGTCTTGGCGCATAAATTAAAAAACAAGCCACTATTGCCGTCATAAAATGAATACACATTATCCATGCGAAACCAATTCGATAGGCTTTTCCGGAATACCCAAACAAAGTATTACCACTATATTGTGTCGCGTATAGAGTAAGGAAAATGACGACTAGCCCAAAGCCGTTTCCTGCAAGGTAAAAATCTTTTAAGGTATTTTCTTGTCTCGCACGATAACCAAGAAAACCAACTAGTATTAAAGAGCAGAGATAAGTGCTGATAAATATCCAGGCAGCTTGATCAAACACCTGGTCATTCATCTAGTTTCACATCCATATCCCAGGGATAGCGTAATAATAAAAATGCGGTAAACATGGATGCACAAATAGAAACAGCAATCGCTATAACAACCCACAGAGGTAAACCCATCACGGTTAAAGTTGATTCTTCTTGCCAGTACCAAGGTATTCCAATAACTACCAACACAACATAGACAGCACAAATCCAGTAAGGTCGTTTCATAGTAGATACAAAATATTTTTTATTTTAATTTATCTTTTAGATTGAGGTATTCGGGTAAACCCAGAATATCCTTCACCTCATCAAAACCGACCATCTTATCTTCAAGACTTTTAGTATGCCCTTCACGTTTAAAAACCTCGGCCATCTCACGCATACAATGTGCTGTCATTAAAACAGAATCTATTGGCGCAACAACTATTTTAAAACCCATCTGTTCGAGTTCATCGGTACTTAAAATAGGTGTCTTGCCTAGTGCCAGCATATTAACAAGTTTTGGATATTCAACACGCTTACAAATTTCTTCTAATTCATCGACCGATAAAGGGGCTTCTATAAATGCAATGTCGGCACCGGCATCACAATAACGATTAATGCGGTCAATAGCATCACCAAGCCCGTCTGTCTCTCTGGAATCAGTACGGGCAATAAAAATAAAATCGGGATCCTGCCGTGCTGCGACTGCCGCTTTGAATTTCATTAGCATTTCATCTGCAGGTATCACTTCTTTGCCGCCAAAATGTCCACATCGTTTGGGGAAGACTTGATCTTCCAGAATAATACCAGCTGCACCTGATCCTTCGAATTCATTCACACAACGCATGACATTATGTAAATCACCATGACCGGTATCAGCATCAGCAATCACAGGAATTGAGACGCGATGTGTCATACGTCGAGTTGCATCGACCATCTCCGACATACCAAGAAAATTTAGATCAGGTAATCCATAGAGACTGGCACTAGTACCAAAACCGCCTATAAACACTGAGTCAAACCCACACTGCTCTACCATGACCGCCGTTAAAACATCATGGGCACCTAGCGTACTTATTACTTCGGGTTTTTCTATCAATTCACGCATTTGTGCTGCTGGGCTTTGAATTACTGACATTGAACTGCTCTCCCAATAATTTTAATGTAGGATTAGTGCTATGAGTATCAAGCATAAATTGTACTACAGTGATACTCAGGTTTAATCATCATTATTTTATTTAATGAATTGGAGCGTAAATATGGCAGAAGGCAGTAATGGTAGTGTACTAATGGGCATGATTTGGATGTTCATCATCTCCCTCCTTTTATTTTGGTTACCCGGTTTGGGTTCATTAATTGCAGGCATCGTTGGGGGAAAACAAGCTGGTGGAGTGCTGGCTGGGTTAATGGCGGCATTGTTACCGGGTATTCTTGTGGCGATAGGCTTGTTCTTTGCGGGCACGATGCTAACAACGTTACCTGTTATTGGCGCTACACTTGCTGGTTTGGGTTTATTACTCTATGTACTCTATATACCACCACTGATTATTGGTGCATTGATTGGTGGACTGCTTGCCTAATCAAGGATTGATTTAGATCAATACCAAAATAGTAATACATCCTAAAACAATGTATGTAGATATTTATTTTTAAGAGGAAAACACATGTTCGAACTTGCAGAGATGGGACATACACTAAGCAAAGCAGAATATAAAAAGCGTGTACCCGATCTCAGAACTAAACTGCTCGAAGTTCAAAACAAACTCCGTGATTATAACTTTCCTGTATTGATTCTAATCTCAGGTGTTGATGGTGGTGGTAAAGGCGAAATCATCAACCTACTCAATGAATGGATGGATCCGCGGGGTATTCAAACACATGCCTTTGACGTACCAAGTGAAGATGAGAGACAACGTCCTCCCCATTGGCGTTACTGGATGGCTCTCCCTGGTACTGGTGAAATCGGTATTTTTATCGGCTCATGGTATAGCGATCCCATTGCAAACTGTATTACTGGCAAAAATAACTATACCAATCTGACTGCAAACCTCATCCACGTTAAAAGTTTTGAGCGTGAACTGGCTGATGATGGAACACTCATCATCAAATGCTGGGCACATATGAGCAAGGAACGTCAAAAAGAAAAACTAGAGAACTACCAAAAAGACCCGGGAACACAATGGCGTGTTACTGAAAAAGATTTAAAACACCTGGAACTCTATGATAAATTTGTCAGCATTGCCGAACGAGTTATTCGTGAAACAAGTACCGGCCATTGTCCATGGCTAATCGTTGATGGCACAGATATCAAACATAGCAGTATTACTGTTGCAGAACACATACTTGATCGCATCTACTCACATATAAATTCACTCGCCAATAAAGCACAAACCGAGGAAGTTAAAACTGAACGTGCTGAAAAGGAATTGAGCCTATTAAAATCATTAGACATTAATAAGACGATCAGCAAAACAAACTACAATAACAAACTGGAAAAATATCAAGGAAAATTAAACCAGCTAGCCCGAGAAGCAAGGCTCAAAAACTGCTCTTCTACATTAGTTTTTGAAGGCTGGGATGCTGGCGGTAAAGGTGGTGCCATTAGAAGAATCACTCATGCCCTCGATGCAAGACAATATCGAGTTATCCCTATTGCTGCGCCAACCGACGAAGAAAAAGCACATCATTATTTATGGCGGTTTTGGCGGCACGTTCCAAAAGCAGGTCATATCACTATTTATGATCGTAGCTGGTATGGGCGTGTCTTGGTTGAACGAGTGGAAGGGCTTGCATCAAAAGAAGAATGGCTAAGAGCGTATACTGAAATTAATGATTTCGAAGAAGAACTTTTCGATGCAGGAACATTGATCGTTAAGTACTGGCTCCACATTGATCAGGATGAGCAAGAACGACGTTTTAAAGAACGTGAAAAGATCAGCTACAAGAAACATAAGATAACTGAAGATGATTACCGTAATCGTAAAATGTGGAATCACTACGAAGCAGCGGTCGAAGACATGGTAACGCGTACCAGTACTGAATATGCACCTTGGCACCTTATCGAAGCTAACGATAAGCACTACGCAAGGATAAAAGTATTAAAAACATATTGTGATGCCCTGGAAAAGCGATTGAACTAGGGCGATATTTTCTTTCAAACACACGATATATGGTGTTTTTAGGTCCAATTTACACTACAATTAGTGCAATTGCGTAAACACAACGGTTATTCCGCGAAATCACAATTGCAACAAATACTTACGAAAATTATCTCGCGAAATAATAAGGGTTCGAGTTAATGTCTCGAATCCTATCATTCGCCCTACTCTCCATTTTATGCACTAATAGTGCTAATGCTGATCTTTATAGTGCCAGTAATGCCCTTTCTCGTGGCGAATATGAAGTCGCTGTTGCAGAGTTCACAAGATTAGCTGAAAAAGGTGATGACAAAGCTCAGGCAAATCTGGGCTATATGTACTATGTCGGAGAAGGTGTTCCTCAAGATTATAAACAAGCCGTTTATTGGTATCGAAAAGCGGGAGTCCAAGGCAACAAAGATGCCCAATATAATCTTGCCGTTTCTTATGCCTTTGGTGAAGGTGTCGCACAAGATCTAACCGAAGCTGCAATCTGGTACCGCCGAGCAGCAGAACAAGGACATGTCGTTTCTCAATATAGCCTCGGTATCTCCTATGCTTACGGCGAAGGTGTTCCCCAAGATCAAAAAGAAGCAGCGCGTTGGTTTAGAAAAGCCGCAGACCAAGGCTATTCGCGAGCACAAGTCTATCTGGGAAGTATGTATCACACTGGAGAAGGTGTAGCACAAGATTACTTTGAAGCAGTACGCTGGTATCGCATGGCCGCGGATCGCGGTGATGCGACTGCGCAATACAACCTCGGCACCATGTATCGTTCAGGGAAAGGCGTAGAACAAAACTATTCACAAGCAAAACGTTGGTTCAGACAATCCGCAGATCAGGGCTATGCGGCCGCTCAAAATGAGATGGCGAGCCTTGAACGCTCTGCAGCAAGCAATATTTCAACACGAACGGTGCAGGCAAAACCAGAAATATATCCAACTAACCCAGTCGAGCCAATTACCAAAGAAGAAATAGCTGAAACGATCAACCCCGAGCCAACAGCAGCAGAGAAACCTGTTCAGGAAGAAAAGATTGTATCTAATGAGGCAACGGCGTCCGCTCCTGAGACAAAAAAAATAACTGAACCATCAAACACCAATGGGACAGTTAAGAAACCTCTTTTTAGCGTAGATAAGAAAGACCTGTTGACGCTCGATAGTTCACAGTTGGATATACCTGAACCGATTGATGAGCCTGAAACATCAACTGCGTCTGTCCCCGACGTCAAAGAGAAAGACGTAGTAGAAGTTGAAACTCCAGCCGAAGAAGAAATAGTTAAAAACTTCCCAGTAGCAGACGTCTCTGTTGATGCTAACGAAGCTGATAAACCTGAGGTCTCTGATATGCATAGAGCCATGGGATTACCTCAACCTAAACCAGCTCAAGAAAAAGAAGAAGGCAAACCTTCTAAAAATTTATTTACTGCAATTGGAAATTTATTTTCCAGTGATGACGATTCCAAAACTGAAGAAATGGACACTAACTCAGAGACAGAAGAAGCAACTATGGCAATTTCTGAAAGTGAAGCTGCCAGCACAACTATTGAGTTAGAATCAGTCACTAAAACAGAGTCTATGCTAGAAACTGATCCTGTTGATGTCGAAGAAGTTATTGAGACAGAAACAGTCGTGAAAGAATATGTTGCTGCAGAAGACCCTACACTTCTAATAAATGAACCTATTAATATCGAAAAGATTGCTGAGACAGAAACAGTCGTGGATGAATATGTTGCTGCAGAAGACCCCACACTACTAACGGAACCTGTTGTCATTGAAGAAGTTACTGAGACACAAACAGCCGTGAATGAATATGTCGCTGCAGAAGATCCTACACTTCTAACTGAGCCCACCGCTAACGAAGAAGTTGAAGAAGAAACCGAATCTTCTGGCGGTTTCTTTTCTGCGATTGGTGATTTCTTCTCCGGCGAAGAGAAACCAACTGAGGCTGAATTAGCCAAAGGAAAAGCTCCAATAGAAGAAGAAATGATAATTGCCAATGTTGACGAGCCAACAGCTGCTATTGAAGAAATTGAGCTTGCTCAAGATGTTGAGGATGACTTATCACAATACAGTGTCGACGCAGGTCAACGCGCATTGGTCGATAGTGATTTTGATGCGGCACTCAAACAATTCAAACCATTGGCAGAAGCCGGAGATAGTGAAGCACAATCACACCTTGGCTCGCTCTACTATGCCGGCAAGGGTGTTGAAAAAAGTATCGACACTTCTCTTAGCTGGTATAAAAAAGCGGCAGATCAAGGCAATGTAGATGCTCAATATAGTCTCGGCAATATGTATTTGCTCGGTGAAGGCGTTGTACAAAACAATGAAGAGGCCGCTGTATGGTATACCTTGGCAAGTGTTCAAGGTCACGTTGCAGCGACTAACAACCTTAATAATCTTAAAAAACTTGATGCATTGAACCGTGAAAATAAATTAGAACAATATGCAGAAGCAAAACAGGAATTCAATACAGCTAATTCAACAGAGACTACAAACGTAAAAAGTTATGCTGCGGGTAATGCACCTTCTACTGAATCATTACAAGCTTACTCAGATATTGAGTCTCGCGAAGTAGTTGCAAACGTTAAGACAGAGATAGAGCCCGTCGCAAACGAACTAGTATCAGATACGGAAGAATCGACTCAAATAAGCAACTCAGAGTCAATTCAAGATGCCGAACTTACTTCTAAACAGTCTGAATTTTTTGAGGGTTTATTTGGCGAGAGTGAGACCGAGACTACCAGATTGAAGGCTGATGACAGCATTAACCTGGATGTTAGGCCTGCTGAAGAAACGATAACAGAAACAACTGCTGCAAAAATAGAGGCCGAAGCTGAAACACCTCAAGATTTAGCCTTACTAGGACCTGAACTTGATCAGCCTGTAGTTAACAGTGATGAAATATCTTCCGTTGAAGAAGCAATTGTTGAAATTGAGCCTGTAACAGAACTCGATCAATTACGCTCGTTAGCAACACAAGGAGATCAGGATGCTCAATACAAATTAGGCACGCTTCATTATTCAGGAGATGGTGTGAAACAAGATTTTTCAAAATCTGCTCTATGGTATAGACGTGCAGCCCAACAAGGCAATCTCGATGCTCAATATAGTCTGGGAAATATGTACTTGATGGGTGAAGGTGTTGAGCAAGACAACCAACAAGCAGCTCATTGGTATGCCTTGGCAACTGAGCAAGGTCACGTGTCAGCAAAGCATAACCTTACCAATTTACAGCGTTCGATGCATTCATCTACGCAATTAGAGATTGAAACAAACAAAGTAGAAGATGAGCAGATAACAATCATTGAGATCAATGAAGATGAAGGTAAAACTGCAGATGAATCAATTTCGGATGCCACTGGTAAGTCTGAATATCAACAGGGGTTAGCCTATGCATTTGGTGATGGCGTGCCGCAGAATGATCGCAATGCATTCAATCTATTCTATGCGGCAGCTGAAAAAGGATATGCCTTGGCACAGTATAAAGTAGGCGTTGCCTATGCTTATGGTGAAGGTGTTCGTCAGGACAATAAAGAAGCTGCCGAGTGGTACCAGAAAGCAGCAGTACAAGGCTATACCATTGCTCAAAGAAACTTAGCGATGATGTATCTTGATGGTAATGGCATACAACAAGACAAAGTACATGCCTTGGCATGGTATAACGTTGTAGCAAGTCAGGGCAATGCTATGGATATACGCCGCCGAGATATACTTGAAAAAGAGCTTTCCGAAACGGAATTATCCCAATCTCAAGAAATATCAAACCAGATATCTAGTCGTCTAAGTAGTAACAGCTCTCTCTAATTTTTCGACTCTCGTTTTATTTTAGTTTCTTCGTCACTTTTTTCTGGCATTATTGAATATTAAAACGTTTATCTATTGACTACATGGTTGACCCAAACATTAAAAATGTTATTGAAATTGAAGGCCTGGATACCTGGTATGGCACCAAGCAAATCCTGTCTAATATTTCATTACATGTTGAACGCAAGGAAGTCATGGTTATCATGGGGCATAGTGGCTCCGGTAAAAGCACCCTCTTACGTCACATGATAGGACTAAATACTCCTGAGTCAGGTTCGATAAAATTATTAGGCCAGGAAATAACTAACTTAAATCGCAAGAAACTTTACGAACTACGAAAACATATTGGCGTTGCCTTTCAAAATGGCGCTTTGTTCAGCTCGATGACATTACAAGAAAATGTCGAACTACCTCTGCATGAACATACCAAGCTCGATCACAATACAATCCGTATAATGTCTCGGCTTAAACTTGAGTTAATGAACTTAAGTGATAATGAAGATTTAATGCCAGCAGAGCTTTCAGGCGGCATGTTGAAGCGTGCTGGCTTGGCCAGAGCGGTTATTATGGATCCGGAAATACTCTTTTTTGATGAACCTTCTGCTGGACTCGATCCAGTCACCTCTGCTGAACTGGATGAATTAATCTTGGAATTACGTGATGCATTAAATATGACTATCATTGTAGTCACACATGAATTAGAAAGCGCATTCAAGATAGCCGATAGAATAACAGTAATAGATAATGGTCAACAAATCATAACCGGCGATAAAGAAACAATTAAGAAATCCACTGACCCCAGAATCGTGAATATGCTCGAACGCAGAGCGATGAATGATAATATTGACGCAGATGAATATCTGAATAAATTAACCCGTAATTGATTATCAATGAGCATAAATAAACCGCAAGCATTGTCATCGATTGAATCCGTATTGATACGATTTGGCATTGCCGGAATTTTCTTATTTGAGACAACACGCACTATGGTGTTGCCACCATATTCTTTTAATCCATTAATAAAACAAATTGCTTTTATAGGCGCTCGTTCATTATTAGTTATTGTTGTCGCTGGATTATTTGTCGGCATGGTCATAGCACTGCAATTTTATGACACTTTACTTCGTTTCGGCTCTGTCAGTTTGCTTGGCTCCGCGGTAGGCTTAAGTTTAATTCGCGAACTTGGTCCAGTGCTGACGGCATTGATGGTGATTGGAAGATCGGGTTCCGCAATGTGTGCTGAGATAGGGATTATGCGGGTAGATAACCAGATCGATGCATTGGAATGTATGGCAATAGATCCTTATCGATATCTTTTTGCACCCAGGATTCTCGCTGGCGTTATTTGCGTACCCATATTAACGGCTATATTCATATTAGTTGGAATCTTTGGAGGTTACTTTGTAGGCGTTATCTTATTTGGTGTCAGCCCGGGCTCTTACTTTCAAGGCATGTCTGAAACCGTATTGATTCGCGATCTCTTTATGGGCTTCTCTAAATCACTTGTATTTGGATTGCTCATCGTATGGATAGCCTGTGACAAGGGATTCAATCTACACCTTGATAAACATGGCGCTTATGGTTCGGAAGGCGTCAGTCGTATCACTACTGAAGCTGTCGTATTATCGTCTATTGGTGTCCTTTTTAGTGATTATTTACTCAGTGCCTTGATACTGTAAACTGTACCTATGAATAAGAAACAACATACTGAATTACTCGTAGGCATCTTTTTGCTTGCTGGAATTATCGCTATTACCTTTCTTGCCCTACGCATGGGAGACGTGGGCCTGTTTAATAGTGATGAGTATATTATTAAAGCAAGATTCACCTCTGCGTCAGGTTTAAGAGAAGGTGCATACGTTGAAGTCGCTGGTGTTACAGTCGGTAAAGTTAAACAGATTTCTTTTAATCCCGAAACTTATTTGGCTGATGTAGATATCAGTTTGCAAGATAATATCAATGTACCGGAAGACTCGATAGCATCTATACGAACATCAGGGATCATCGGCGATAAGTTTATCAAGATCTCGGCTGGTGGCAGCGATACCTACCTAGAAGCCGGAATGGAGATTATCGAAACAGAACCTTCGATAAATCTGGAAGAGTTAATCAGTAAATATATTTTCGAATCAGATAATTAACCTTCTAGCTATCTTCGTTAACGTCGACAGTAGTTGGTTGTGTTTTTTGCGATGCTTTATATTTATTGATTCGGTTCTCTATATCAGATAACAACCCGCCCATTCCATCGTTCTTTACAATGGCGGCAAAGGTACTTCGATAATTATTTACCAGACTCACCCCTTCAATAACCACATCATAGGCAAACCAGTTACCATCATTATTTTTCAACTTATAATTAACCGGAATTTCTGTGCTATCCGTTAATATTAACGTTTCTACAACGGCGCGTTTACCTCGAATGGTCTCTCCTACGTATTCTACTTTCTGATTCGTATAGGCTTCAATTTTTGTTCTATAAGTATCTTCGAGATATTGAGAAAAGAAAACCACAAACTGTTGGCGTTCTTCGGGTGTTGCTTGCTTCCAGTTTGTCGCCAAAATACTTTGCGACATACTGCGAAAATCAAAGCTGTCATTAATAACCAGACCAATCCTTGACCATTGCACTTCTTTATCAAGAGACTTATCTTTTAAAATTGTTATGACCTTATCGACAGAATCTTTGACACGATCAGTAGGGGTAGAAAACTGATCTGCTGTTACTGCTACTGAAAATAGGCTGAGTAGAAAATAAAGTGCGTATTTTTTTATCATTTTTTTAATTATTACCGCATTCCTTGTTGATATTCATATCGTACCTTTTTAACTGACTGGGATCCAAAAATAATGTCATCATCCCACGACACAATATTATGTGTATTTACTGATGCTGCACCACTACATAAGCTTTTTTAACCGTTTCAGCATCTCATACTTAAACCCTATCTTATTGATTTTATTTGTATTTATGTTTATATAATGTGATGTGATTCACAGAACCTTATCAATATATGGCTTATTATCTGTATGCGGTATGCGAGTTGCACATATAACAATAATAAAATAATTTAGGGATCTTCAATTATGAATGTTTATCAATGCTGGTATCGTGGCATAAATGGTTATTGTTGCCGCAACCACAACTCAAAATGGCTATTTGTCCCAGAATTAGGACAAGGTAACAGCCGCATCCATAAACAACTTACATTAAACGACCTCGTGTTTGATAACCCGTTTGCAAAACAATATGAATTGAAAATCGAGCGGCAGCTACGAAAGATTAAATCAAATCCGTTCCATTTTCTTAAATCGCTTTTTTTCTCTGAGAAAAAAGCTAGCACCGTCGGCGGAATGCTATTCGTCTCTATTTAGATACAACTATTCAACCTAAAAGGCTGTAGAACTTTAACTCTACGGCCTTTTTCGTTCTTAATTTTGAGTTATTAACGTAAACTGAACTAACTCAAATAATCTTCTCTAAGCCCTAATATGAATAAGAAGAAAATAGCACTTGTCGCACTCTTTATCACTGCTATTACTTTGTTCTTCGTAATGGATCTTGGCCAATACCTCAATCTAGCCTACATAAAATCACAACAACAAGTAATCAATGATTATTACGTCCAGAATCCAGTAAAGACAGGATTAATCTTTTTTATCAGTTACATACTCATTACTGGTGTTTCTCTACCAGGAGCAGGCATCATGACATTGGCGGGAGGCGCAATCTTTGGCGTTGTCTGGGGAACGATACTGGTGTCCTTTGGCTCGGTCTTCGGTGCAACTATGGCATTCCTGATAGCACGCTACCTTTTTCATGACTACATTCAACACAGATTCAGCCACCGCCTTGAACGGATTAACAAAGGTATTAGGGAAGAAGGCGACCTCTACCTGTTCACTATTCGATTTGTACCGATATTCCCATTTTTTATTGTTAATACATTGATGGCCTTAACGCCGATCAAAACGCTTAATTTTGCTGTTGTTAGTCAAATAGGTATGTTGGTTCCGACCATCATCTTTGTAAATGCCGGAACCCAACTTGCCCGCATTGAATCCCCTGGCGATGTATTGTCACTTGAGTTGTTACTTTCATTTGCCCTATTAGGCATATTTCCGATTCTTGCAAAGAAGACACTGATCTACATTCGAAAGAAAAAACATGAAAGCCTCGACATTATCGAGGCTGAGAATGATGCAGAGTAGACCGAAAAAATTTGATCGTAACTTAATCGTTATCGGTGCTGGCTCAGCCGGTCTAGTGTCAGCACTGATAGCTGCCGCTGTAAATGCAAAAGTCACACTGATAGAAAAACATAAAATGGGTGGCGATTGTTTAAACACAGGTTGCGTCCCTTCCAAAGCATTAATTAAGTCTGCCAAGGTTGCATCGCTGATCAAACGCTCCAATGAATTTGGTATTAATGTACCTGAGTCAAATGTCGATTTTGCTGCCGTAATGGAGCGTGTTCAGTCGGTCATCTCTAAAATAGAACCTCATGACTCTGTGGAGCGCTTTGAAAACCTAGGTGTGGAATGTATTCAGGGACAAGCAAAAATAAAGTCCCCCTGGACCGTAGAGGTAAACGGAAAAATACTAAGCACGCGTAACATTATCATTGCAACAGGTGCTCGCCCATTTGTGCCTCCTATTAAAGGCATCGACCAAGTAGATTACCTAACTTCAGATAATCTTTGGGGTATTCGTGAGTTACCTAAACATTTAGTCGTATTGGGTGGCGGACCTATCGGTTGCGAACTGACTCAGGCCTTTGCACGTTTAGGTAGCCAAGTAACACAAGTTGAAATGTTACCGCGGATAATGATCCGAGAAGATGAAGAAATTGCATCTATGGTAACAAAACGATTTCAAGAAGAAGGAGTTGATATTCGTACAGAGCATATCGCGAAAGAAGTTGTGATTAGAGATAATCGGAAATATCTTATTTGCGAACATGACAACAAAACTATTGAGATAGAGTTTGATGAAATCCTTGTTGCCGTCGGTCGCGCTGCAAATACCAGTGGTTTTGGTTTGGAAGAACTTGGTGTTGAATTGAATCTAAACAAAACAATCCGTGTTAATGAAAAGTTACAAACTTCTTTACCAAATATATATGCTTGCGGTGATGTTGCCGGCCCCTATCAGTTTACTCACACTGCGGCACATCAAGCCTGGTATGCCACAGTCAATGCGCTATTTGGGAAATTCAAATCATTTAAAGTTGATTATTCTGTAATCCC
>Ga0209630_10000018_pt1 | contig 203563 bp, 198 predicted proteins | sample COG_01_FD_184745 | JGI IMG/M metagenome (GOLD analysis project Ga0209630, IMG submission 184745) | Pelagic Microbial community sample from North Sea - COGITO 998_met_01 (SPAdes) (version 2) | ecosystem: Environmental > Aquatic > Marine > Neritic zone/Coastal water | place: Helgoland, sampling...
GGCAGAGTTTATGATGGGAATTTAGATGATAATGAAATTATTGATTTAGTGAACTTTCAAAAGGATTCGTCTGAAGATTGCTCATTTGTAGATGATGCAACGGCCATTAGGCAAAATAAATACGTAGATGAAATGTTAGATATATATGATGATACATTTTCCAATAAAAAATATTTTCCAAATTATAGAGATACACGTTATGGGCCTTTTTTATATTGGATGTATAAAAATTCTAAAGAATTTACAAAAAATTTTAAACCAGCTGATTTAGATCAAAATCAAAAAAATAAATTAATTAAACTAGAAAAAATTCAATGTTCTTTAGAAACTTCTGGAAGAGGACAAAGGGCTTACACATTAGCCATATTGGATTTGTTATACTCTTTAAAAGGTTTTAATAAGCGCTGGATACAAGAAGGTAATGCGATTTTATGGGATGAGTTTCCATATATTGAAACTGGAAATAATGTAATTGATGCACCTAAATTAAAAGGCTTAGAGTATTATAAAAAATATGTTTCGACATCAGGGGTAATGATTGTTGGTGGCCAAAACATAAGTGATAAAGCTATGCTTTCAGCTCGGGCAATGCTCAAATACCAACTTTCTGCTCGGCCTGACTTGCACTACTTATTTCAAGAAAATAAAATGCGTATTTCTTTGTTTAGAAAAAATACATGCACATTGCCAGAGTTTGACACTTTTTGTGAAGATGGAGGTTTCGCGATGAGTGAGACAGATGCTACCATGACTGTAAACTCTGATTGGCTTTGCTATCCAGGGAATAAAGAAATCGGTGGAAACCCATTGTTTCATGAATGGGCTCATTCAATGCAACACATAATATTTGAGAGCACTAACGATCTATACTTTTATGAAAGGCTACCAGATTTAATAGACCAAGCTTACAGAAGAAATATTGCTCCAAGACAAATGCCTGCAGGAGAAGTTTGGGCAATTGCAGTTGAAGGGTATATGATGGATGGAGGTAAGAGGTTCAAAGATTCTTATCATTCAAGAGAATATATCAAGAAAAAACATCCAGAAATGTATCAAATGATTACTAGATACTTTCCGACAACTCCATCAAATTATTGCCGGTTTTAAACTAGAAATGAAAAAAAGATATACGCTTATTGGTAATAATGATCATGAGTACGTGAAGAATTTGAGATGGTTTCGCCCCGAGGTTGATACTAAAGATATCCGTTTGCTGATGGAAAAGTCAGATAAATTAGCTTTGAGAGACACTTTTATTTGGCTTGGAGTAATGTTTATTTCTGCTTTTCTAGCTATTATATTTTCTCCATCTTTATTATCAGTTCCTTTTTGGTTGATCTATGGAGTGATGTATGGATCTGCTGCTGATGCCAGATGGCATGAATGTGGTCATAGAACAGCGTTTAAAACTTTATGGTTGAATGAATTTGTATATCACATTTCATCTTTTATGATGATGAGAAACCCAATCACTTGGCGTTCAAGTCACGTAAGGCATCACACTGATACAATAATTGTCGGCCGAGATCCTGAAATTGTTGCAATGCGCCCACCTGATCTAAGAAGAATTATTTTAAATTTATTTGGAATAATTGATGTGTTTGAGGCATTCAAAAGAATTTTGTTGCACGCGAGTGGACGTATAAATGCTGAAGAGACTACATATGTGAGAACTAAAGATTATGCTAAAGTTTTTTTAATTGCTCGAATATGGTTGCTAATTTATTTGTGTATTATTTTACTGTGCTTAAATTTTAGGTCAATATTACCTCTTATGATTGTTGGTCTGCCAAGACTTTATGGCGCTTGGCATCATGTTTTGACAGGGGTTTTGCAGCATCTTGGTCTTGCTGAAAATGTGTCGGATCATCGTTTAAATACACGAACTGTGCTGATGAACCCTATCAGTCGTTTTATCTACTTAAATATGAATTATCATTTGGAACATCATATGTTTACAATGGTTCCTTACTATAATCTTCCAAAGCTCCATGAATTAATAAAACATGATGTTCCCAAGCCTGAATTATCAATCTTTAGTGCATATAAACGTTTGCTTCCTGTATTAATAAAGCAATTGAAATATGAAAATGCTGTTATTGTTCCAGAACTTCCTAAAGGAGCAACTCCTTACCAAAAAGAGGTGAATAAGTTATTGGAAAATGCAGTTTAATTTTTTGGTTCATGTCTAATAGTTAGAATATATACTTTTTTTGCAAATTATTTGTACTATTCAAACAAAACAGCTTGCACATATAACTGAGCCATGTTCTCTATTTCTGGAATTTTAAAGTATATAAATTTGAATGGAATTTTAAATATGCGTTTTCTTGCAACTGTTATCTTCATATTTACTAGCTTAGAGGTGTCAGCAAACAAATTGCCACTACCGTTAAATGATAGTGATTATAGATCTGTTGATGAGAATGAGGCCAAGTTAGGGCAGCTTTTATTTTATGATCCAATTTTATCTGGAAACAAAGAAGTCGCATGCGCTACTTGCCATCATCCAAGTTTAGGTACGGGTGATGGATTATCTTTATCTCTTGGTGATGGTGGTAAGGGTCTAGGAAACAAACGAATTGTAGACTACGAAAATCTCCCTGAGCAAAGAGTACCTCGAAATGCTCAACCATTATTCAATTTAGGTGCAAAACAATTCAAAACTTTATTCCATGATGGAAGAGTTCAAGTGGATTTGTCACGACCATCTGGCTTGCGTACACCATTAGAAGAAGAAATGGTTGAAGGCTTTAGTTCAATTATATCAGCCCAAACAATGTTCCCAGTTCTCTCTGCAGATGAAATGGCTGGTCACTATTCAGAAAACGAAATTTCTGAAGCAGTGAGACGAGGAACACTCACCGGAGAAGGTGGAGCTTGGGATTTGATATCTAAAAGGGTAGGGTCAGTTCCTGCGTACTCTGATTTCTTCATAGATATCTATGATCATATTGAAGTGGCAAAAGATATAAAGTTTACTGATATTTCAAATGCTGTTGCAGCTTTTATGGAATTTGAATGGAGATCTGATACATCACCATTTGATGATTTTTTACAAGGTAAACTTAATTTAAATATATCTCAAGAAAATGGTATGGAATTATTTTATGGTAAAGCGAATTGTTCTAGTTGCCATGCAGGTGCACTATTTACTGATCATCAATTTCACGCAACTGGACAACCCCAAGTTGGGCCAGGGAAAGCGGCACGATTTCAAAGCCACTCGCGTGATTTAGGTCGCTTCCGTGTGACAGGGAATATTAAAGATAAATACGCATTTCGAACACCATCATTACGAAATGTTGAGTTGACTGGCCCATGGGGACATGCGGGTGCCTATAATAAACTTGAGGCATTTTTAGGTGCACACATAGACCCTTATTTGGCTTTATTCAATTATGATAAATCAAATGTTACTTTAACAAAGTATGACACCAATGATTGGAAAATTATGGATGATGCAAGTGAAGTAAAAGCCATTGCAGACGCAATATCCATTAAGCCTGTAATAATTTCTAAAGGTGAGGTTACTGATCTTCTTGCTTTTCTAGGGACTTTGACAGATACAAAAGCTCAAAAAGGGCGCTTAGGTATTCCAGAAACAGTGCCAAGTGGCCTTAAAATTCCAAACCCTCAATGATAAATTGTTATTATTTGGTTTGTTTTAGTTTCGTGCTTAGTTAGCGATCCATCTGGCCACTCGATGCTAATAGTTGCAGTCTTGGCATTTTCTAAGCCAAAATGGATTGGTGTCGCCTGACCGCCAGCATGACCTCCACCAATTGTGACCTGCTGACTGTCTTTACCGATAGTTATTCTAGACCCAATGGCGTTTCTATTTCCACCTTTTTGCACCAATTGAAAAGCAACCCAATTACCAGTATTCTTTGTAATATTTCGGTAAATCTCCATTGGCGCTCTTCTATTCATGACCAGGATATCAATCCGCCCATCAAGATCAAAGTCAGCTAAAGCTGCACCTCGACTTCTTTCTAGACTTGCTATCCCAGCATCCAAACCAACTTCACTAAATAACCCATTTGATTGCTGAATTAATAAATTATTGGGATCTTTAATTGCATTTGAAGGCATTTGGTCAACGTTTCCTTTAGCTATGAAAAGATCTGCTAATCCATCATTATTAATATCACTAAATTGTGCGTGCCAACCGGTTGATGGGCGCCCATCATCACCAAAATATGGCTTATGTGCATATGTTCCTATTTCAAAGGGTGCATTTTTATAAGTCCCATCAGAATTTGCTATTCTTAATAACTGGTCACCCATTGATGTGAGTACGACTTCGTCTCTGCCATCACCAGTGATGTCTCTACTTGCAATGCCCATGCCCCAGATAGAAAATTTATCCCAACCATCGGTTTCATCTAGAAACCTTTGATCGGACAAATCCCACATTTGCTCATAACCATTTCGGACATAATACTGCCTATCGTTTGAAATTCTTAGCCTTTTTGTTCCGCTCGCGTCTTGTGCTGTGAGCATTGAAAGTGCGCAAAAGCCAGGTTCAAATTTTTTACTTTTATAGATCTTACCGCTTGGTTTTAATATTTGATGACTATCACATGCGAAAAAAGGGCCTTTTGGGTCATTTAAATCAACATAGTTGCCTACGGCCATAAATGGTAATTTATCATCTTGCCACCATGCAGTAAAAGCTGTTGACCACTGGGCTTCATTGGGAATGTTAAATTCTTTTGTTGCATCAGAAAAGCTACAGTCAGGGCCACCCTTAAGAAGGATATTTGGACCTAATTGAAGAATGAAAAGATCCATGAAACCATCAGCATTTATATCAATTGGATATGCACCTGTTGAACCAGTTATTTCCTGCAATTTTTTTTCGCTAAATTTGAAATTACTTTCATTTACAAAAAGCTTTGAAGGAGAAGTACCTCCGGCCGCAAAAATATCAGGTAGATTGTCATTATTGCAGTCCAAGACTGCTACACCACCACCCACAAAGTGATTCCATTCACCTGAGTAGGCATGATTTGGCAAATTATTTGATAAATTTTCAAATAATGGTGATGCATTTAATTGTGTAGTGATAAGAATTGCAAACAAACTAAAAATTTTCAAATTTCATGCCCTTCAACTATGATAGTTTTTGTCAGCTCAGTCAGTGCTAATGCTGTTGCGCCTCGAGCCCAAACCATACTTCCCCAAGATTGAATTTCAATTTGAGTATCAAAACGGCTTTTATAAAGTGCAAGAGAGCGCATTTCAATTTGCATTTCTTCGTCATATAAAAATTCGTATTGCATAGGTTTTCCGGATAAAATAATTAACTTTGGGTCAAACAAATGAATTATGTTAGAAAGTGCAACTGCAAGATATCTACCTGCTCGTTTGAAAATTTTTAAACTTGCTTGATCTCCTAACTTAGCCATCTCATATAAACTTTTGAGGTAATCGTTTAAATCCTGTCGTTTGCTTGATGGAGTTATCAAGGCAGTTGAAGCCTCTCTTGCAAGCGCATAGTCTGCAAGATAAGCCTCGAGGCAGCCACGTTGGCCGCATCGGCATAGAGCGCCGTCTAATTGTACTTTGCTGTGGCCTAGTTCTAGCCCCATGCTATGTGCGCCACGAAAAAGCCTATTGTCACTAACAAATCCCATGCCAACGCCATGTTCAATGGTTATGACTGCAAAATTGCTTAATGCTCTTCCAGCACCAAACCATAGCTCAGCAAGGGTCAAAACATTTGCGTCATTATCTATACAAACTGGCGTTCCAAAATGAGTCGAAAAAATGTTGCCAAGAGGGGTGTCTAAATCTTCAAGCAATGGAGACCAAGCAACAACTCCTGTTTCGTAATTTACAATTCCAGAAATTCCAACGCCGATAGCTGAAATTTTTTTTTGTGAAATTTTTGCACTTTTACAAACCTTGCTAATAAGTGCTTCTGTTTCTGTAAGAAGTTCATCTGCAGATTTTTTATCTGCAGATGTGATCTGTGAAGCGCTTGCTAAGGCGTTTCCACCGAAATCAGTTAAAGTTGCTGTGTGCAGTTCATCAGATAGTTTAACGCCAATAACATAAAGTGCATTAGGCACTAACTCAAGAGCTACAGGAGGTCGGCCACGACTTATTTCTCTTGATGTTTCTTCTACTTCTCTTAAAAATCCATCTGAAATTAACTCAGCTGTTAAGGCCGTAACTGAGCCTGGGCTAATATCAAGAGTGCGTGCTATTTTCGCTCTAGCGATTCTACCAGTTGCTCTTACAAGTTCAAAAATCTGTTGTCTTAATGAATATGTCTCTCGTGCAGTTGGGCGTAGTATTGGCCCATATCCTTCAGGAGGCCGAATCAACTTCAAGTTTTTTTGCACTTTTTCAATAGACATTAATTCACTCCCTGAATTAAATATTGGTAAAATTTTATTAATGTCAATGAAAATTACAAATTTAAAATCACAAAATATATTAAAAACACAGGAATTTGGAATTTTTTTGTAAAAAACTTGAAGATTTAGTTTGACAACTGAATTAAATCACGCAGTATGTATTGGTAGCTTTAATAGGTCATACTTCTATTAGAGCATCAAAAAAAAATTTTGGGAGAAATAAATATGAATAAGTTAATTTTAGCCGCTGCTGTGGTAGCTGCTAGTTTCACTGGCTTTTCTGCAGTAGCAGACGGTCACAGTAAATCAATTGGTGTATCTTGGGCTAGTTTCCAAGAAGAACGCTGGAAGATTGATGAAGCAGCTATGGTTGCTGCAATTGAAGCTGCAGGCAATACATATGTATCTGCTGATGCTGAATCATCATCTGCAAAGCAACTTACTGACATAGAAGCTTTGATCACTCAAGGCGTTGATGTATTGATTATTAATGCTTGGGATAAAGATGCAATTGCTCCAGCAATCGAAGCTGCTTCAAATGAAGGTATTCCAGTAGTTGGTTATGACCGTTTAATTGAAGATGCTCGTACTTTTTATCTAACTTTTGATAACGTAGGTGTTGGTCGTATTATTGCAAAATCAGTTAAGGCTGTTCAACCTACAGGCAACTATGCGATTATTAAAGGTGATGCAGGTGATCCAAATGCAATGTTCTTACTTCAAGGTATGATGGAAGTAATTGGTGATGATGTTGCTTCTGGTAAGATCAAAATTGTTGGTGAATCATTCACTGATAGTTGGAAGCCAGAAAATGCTCAAAAAAACATGGAGCAAATTTTAACAGCAAACGACAACAATGTTGATGCTGTTCTGTCTGAAAATGATGGTATGGCTGGTGGCGTAGTTGCTGCATTGTCTGCTCAAGGTCTTGTAATCCCAGTTGGTGGTCAAGATGGTGACTTAGCTGCAATCAACCGTGTCGCACGTGGATCACAAACAGTTTCTGTTTGGAAAGATGCTCGAAATCTAGGTAAAGCAGCTGGTGAAATCGCTTCTGCACTAGCAAGTGGTACAGCAATGTCTGACATCGAAGGCGCTTCAATCTTTGATGGTGGCGAAAAAGGTATCGCAATTAATGCAATCCTAATGGAGCCAACTCCTTTGACACGTGACAACTTGAGCGTAGCAATCGATGGTGGACATATTAGTAAAGCACAAGCGTGCGCAGGCGCAATCAACGGTGTTGATGGCTGTTAATTAGTCTTAAGTCTTGGCGCTGGTCTTAAATTGATCAGCGCCAAGCTTTTTTTTTGAATTATAGTTATTTGTTGTTGAGCTGAAATTGCTTAAAAAAAATTATTAGTTTAAGTAAATTATTGCTCCAATTTTAACCCCAAACGTGCTGGATTTTACCCATGAACGATACTAATTCCTCCAAAAACGCTAATGATAAACAAGAAAGTTTTATCTCGCGTTTTATAGCTGCCACAGAAATAGACCCACGCCTACTTGGAATGCTTGGTGCACTAGCATTAATTTGGTTTGGATTTCATTTTTATGGAGTAATATTTAATAACTTTGGTGCATTTTTAACTCCCCGAAATTTATGGAACTTATCTGTTCAAACATCATCGATTGGGATTATGGCCACTGGAATGGTTCTAGTAATTGTTACTCGCAATATCGATCTATCTGTTGGATCAATGATTGGCGTAATAGCGATGGCGATGGGGCTATTGCAGGTTGAATATTTACCACAATTTGTTGGACTTGGTCATTGGTCAATTTGGATTATAGCAGTAATTCTTGGTCTCATTATTGGAACTGTAATTGGAGCGTTGCATGGGTGGTTAATAGCATATCGGGAGATACCGGCCTTTATTGTTACACTAGGTGGTTTGATGGTTTGGCGTGGTATGGCTTTCTTATCAGGTGGCGGGCGAACAATTTCACCAGTAGATCCAACTTTTGCTCTTCTTGGTGGTGGGCCATATGGAGCAGTTGGGGCAAATGTAAGTTGGTTTATTGGTGTTTTGGCATGCATAGGTGTTGCATATATTCTTTATTCTGGCCGACAATCTCGTATTAAGCATAACTTCCATCTCAGACCAATGTGGGCTGAAGTAATGCTTGCTGTAGTTGGATGGGCTACTATTATTGGAGCTGTTTTATTAGTTAATTCATATCCATGGCCAAAAGGTATTGTTCGTCAATATGGTGCAAAAATTGGCCAGGATCTAGAAGGAACATTTATAAGCCATGGTTTTGCAATTCCAGTTCTTATACTAGCAGCGGTTGGTATTGGAATGACTATTCTAATGACACGAACACGTTTTGGGCGATATGTTTTTGCGATTGGAGGGAATCCAGAAGCAGCCTCTTTGGCAGGTATTGATACTAAATGGGTTACTATGAAAGTTTTTGCCCTAATGGGTATGTTGACTGCGATCGCTTCAGTTATAGCCTCTGCTCGTTTGAACTCAGCTACAAATGCATTGGGAATTTTAGATGAGCTATATGTAATTGCTGCGGCTGTGATTGGGGGTACATCGCTTGCTGGTGGTGTTGGTAAAATATATGGCGCAATATTAGGTGCTCTCGTTATGCAAAGTTTGCAATCTGGAATGGTATTAATTGGCTTTGATAGTGCAATTCAACGGATAGTCGTAGGCATGGTTCTCGTGTTCGCAGTGTATCTGGATATTGTATATAATAAACGTGTTAAAAAGTGAGGATACAAGAAATGACAAATACAGGTACGCCTCTAGTTAATTTAAAAGATATTTCGATTTCTTTCGGTGGTATTAAGGCAGTTGATCAAGTCAGCGTAGACCTTTATCCAGGTGAGGTTGTTGGCTTATTAGGGCATAATGGTGCGGGAAAATCCACCTTAATCAAATGCTTATCAGGTGCTTATAATGCTGATTCAGGTGAGGTTTTTATCAGCGGTGAAAAAGTTATAATCAACAATCCTCGTGACGCTCGTGATCAAAACATTGAAACAATTTATCAGACCTTGGCATTAGCGGACAATCTAGATGCCGCTTCTAATCTTTTTTTGGGTCGTGAATTAATAACAAAATCTGGCTTTCTTGATGAAAGCAGGATGGAAGCAGAAACACGTAAGATTATGGCACGTCTTAACCCTAACTTTAAGAAGTTTGATGTTCCAGTATCAGCTTTGTCAGGTGGCCAAAGACAGTCTGTAGCTATTGCTCGTGCAGTTTATTTTGATGCTAAAATATTGATAATGGATGAGCCAACTGCAGCACTTGGTCCTCAAGAAACAGAGATGGTTGCTGAATTAATTCAGGAATTGAAAAAGCAAGGAATTGGAATTTTTTTGATTGAACACGATATTCATAATGTAATGAAGCTTTGTGATAGAGCTAGTGTTATGAAAAATGGCAAACTAGTTGGCACTGAGCGGGTTGAAGATGTTACAGAAGATGATATTCTTTCAATGATTATTCTAGGGAAAAATCCAAAAAGATAAGGATTAAAATGTGTTTATTGGGCTTGATTTAGGAACATCAAATTTAAAGGGCATCGTTATAGACGATGCCCAAAACATTTGCGCAGAAGCATCTTTTCCTTTAAATGTTAAGCGCCCAAAAAACAGTTGGGTTGAGCAAGATCCGAATGATTGGATAGTAGCCACAGAAAATGTTATGGCATCACTTGCAGTTCAAGTTAAGCTTGATCAGGTAAAGGCGATTGGACTTTCAGGTCAAATGCATGGAGCCACAATATTAGATCAAAATGGTGATGTGTTGAGGCCATGTATATTGTGGAATGATACAAGATCATTTGAAGAAGCATCTTATCTAGACTCAAAAGCTATTTTTCGGGATCTAACTGGTAATATCGTATTTCCTGGTTTCACAGCGCCTAAAATTGCTTGGATAAAAAAATACGAACCTAAGATCTTCGATCAAATTTCGAAAGTGTTGTTACCAAAAGATTATTTGCGATTTTGGCTTAGTGGTGAATATGTTGCAGAAATGTCTGATGCTGCTGGAACTTCATGGTTGGATGTTAAGAAACGTGATTGGTCTGATGAATTACTTGCTGCGACAGGATTAGATAGATCTCAAATGCCTAGACTGGTTGAAGGTAGTGAAATTTCTGGATTATTAAAAGGAAAACTTGCTGCCAAATGGGGTTTGTCTGATGATATAATTATTGCGGGTGGTGGTGGTGATAATGCAGCTAGCGCTATTGGTGTTGGTGTTGTTAAAGGTGGAGACGCATTTGTAAGCTTAGGAACATCTGGAGTACTTTTTGCTGCTTCAGACGCGTATCAGCCTGATGCAGCCAGTGCTGTTCATACTTTTTGTCATGCTCTTCCTGATACATGGCATCAGATGGGAGTAATATTAGCAGCTACGGATGCTATGAATTGGTTTAGTAAAGTTTTGAATTCATCAGTTCAAGAAATGACAAGTAAGCTTGGAGAACTCAAAGCTCCGTCTGATACTTTATTTTTACCTTATCTTGGAGGTGAAAGAACACCACATAATGATGCAAAAATTCGTGCTTCATTTGTAAATTTAGATCATAACGCAGATCGTGAAACAATGACACGAGCAGTAATTGAGGGTGTTACATTTGCATTTAAAGACAGTTATGATGCGCTGACTTCAACAGGCACTGATATAAAGCAATTGGTCGCTGTTGGAGGTGGCTCAAAATCTGAATATTGGGTTCAAGCAATCGCTACCACACTTGGCTTGCCAATAAGTATTCCAGTATCTGGAGATTATGGTGGAGCATTTGGTGCAGCTAGATTGAGCATGATAGCTCAAGGTGCTAGTAAAGATGAAGTTGCAATTTCACCTAAAATAAAAAAGATAATTGAACCAGTTATGCCATTGCAAGATGAATATCTATCTGCTCTAAACTCTTATCGTTCAGCTTATAAGGCACTAAAAACATTAACATAGGGTAATATAATGACTAATTTTTTTAATGGAATTCCAAAAATTAAATATGAAGGTCAAGAGTCAGATAATGATTTTTGTTTTCGTCATTATAATCCTGATGAAATTGTGCTTGGAAGGTCATTAAGAGAACATTTAAGGTTTTCAGTTGCATATTGGCATTCATTTGCATTTGAAGGTGGAGATCCATTTGGCGGTCAAACTTTCGATCGTCCTTGGTTTGGCAATGATATGAAGCAGGCAAAATTAAAAGCTGATACTGCATTTGAAATGTTTGATATATTGGATGTACCTTTTTTCTGCTTTCATGATGCGGATGTTCGCCCAGAGGGTAATAATTTTTCTGAAAACACAAAAAACCTTGAAGAAATAATTGAATATTTTGCAGAAAAAATGACCCAGTCAAAAACAAAACTATTATGGGGAACAGCAAATTTATTTTCTAACAGAAGATATATGTCAGGGGCTGCAACAAATCCAGATCCTGATGTATTTGCATTTAGTGCTGCAACTATAAAAACCTGTCTTGATGCAACACAAAAGTTGGGAGGAAAGAATTATGTTTTGTGGGGTGGTCGTGAAGGGTATGAAACTTTACTGAATACTGACATGGGTCGAGAGCGTGAACAAGCAGGTCGCATGCTCCAAATGGTTGTTGATTATAAACATAAAATTGGATTTAACGGCACCATATTGATTGAGCCAAAGCCTCAAGAGCCAACAAAACATCAATACGATTATGATGTTGCAACAGTTTATGGCTTTTTGAAAGATTTTAATCTTGAAGATGAAGTTAAAGTGAATATTGAACAAGGGCATGCTATTTTAGCAGGTCATTCATTTGAACATGAGCTGGCCCTAGCAAGAGAATTGGGCATTTTTGGCTCAATAGATATGAATAGAAATGATTATCAATCAGGGTGGGACACAGATCAATTCCCCAATAATGTACCTGAAGTAACACTAGCATATTATGAAGTGCTGAAAGCGGGTGGTTTCCAAAATGGAGGAACTAATTTTGACGCTAAGTTGCGCCGTCAGTCTTTAGATCCGGAAGATTTGATACTAAGTCATATTGGCGCAATGGATGTTTGTGCTGCTGGGCTCAAAGCTGCTGCAAAAATGCTTGAAGATGGAAAGCTGGAAACGTTAAGGGATGAACGCTATGCTGGTTGGAATACGCAAAATGGTAAAGAAATTTTAAATAGTGATCTTGAAACTATTTATTCTAAAGTTTTACGTGAAAATATTAATCCAGAGCCTACATCGGGTCGCCAGGAACGATTAGAAAACTTAGTTAGCCGCTATAAATAATTTGAAATTTATTATAAAATTTAATTATTTTTTTTAATGCTCAAAATTTAAGTTTATAAATCTATTTTGATACTATGTTATGCATTATCTAAATCTAACACCCAAAAATCTTGACCGATTGGTCAAAATATGTATGGATAAGAAAGTAATAAAAAATAATTTATGAAAAAGGGGGAAAATATGAAACTGCCAATCGTATTAACAAGAAGAGTTTTAATAGCAGGTGCAACAGTGCTATCCATGGCAATGACACCATTGTCGGCAATGGCGGACGATGTGAAGGTCGCTGGAATTTTTACTTTACCTGTTGACCAACAATGGATCAGTAGAATTCATATTGCATTAGATGCTGCGCAAGAACGTGGTGATATTGAATATGTTTATTCTGAAAATGTATCTAATACAGATTATGAACGCGTTATGCGTGAATATGCTGAAAGTGGAGTTAATTTAATTGTTGGAGAAGTTTTTGGATTAGAAAGAGCTGCTCGTAAAGTTGCCGCTGATTACCCAGATACAGCATTTTTGATGGGATCCTCATTCGCTCCTCAAGCACCTAATTTCTCTGTATTCGATAATTTTATACACGAACCAGCATATCTTTCAGGAATGATTGCAGGTGCAGCAAGTGAAAGTAATGTAATTGGAATGATAGGTGGATATGCAATTCCAGAAGTAAATAGATTAATGAATGCTTTCATGGAAGGTGCAAAAGAAACTAACTCTGATGTTTCTTTTTTAGTTAACTTTATTGATAGCTGGTATGATCCAGCTAAAGCGAAAGAAAGTTCTTTTGCTATGATGGATGCTGGCGCTGATGTTATGTATGCTGAACGTTTTGGTGTTTCTGATGCTGCTGTTGAAAGAGGCATGAAGGCAATTGGAAATGTAATAGATACGTCTGCTGATTATCCAAATACTATTTTAGCATCTGCTATTTGGCATATGGAAGCTACTGTAGATACTGCAATAAAAGGAGTTTCAAGTGGAACATACGTTGCTGATGATTATGGGCAGTATAGCTTTATGGCTCATGGTGGCGGGTCATTGGTTTTGGATGAAGCGTTAGTTCCAGCTGATATTGTGTCTTTGGTAAAAGCTAAAGAAGCAGCTATTATGGATGGTAGTTATACTGTTGTCATAAATGATGACGCTCCTGTTTCAGGTAAATAAATTTTATTGGCCGGCTATAATAGCCGGCCAATGTATTTTATATAATGAAAAATACTCGCGTCTTATCCCTTAAAAATTTATCAAAACGATTTGGTACAGTAGTAGCTAACAACTCTGTTAATATCGATTTATACCGTGGCGAAGTTCTTTCACTATTGGGAGAGAATGGTGCAGGAAAAACAACTTTAATGAATATGTTATTTGGTCATTATGTTCCTGATAATGGTTCAATAGATGTACTTGGTGATGATGGTAAAATGGAGCCACTGACACTGGGACATCCACAAGCATCTCTGGATGCTGGTATTGGAATGGTTCATCAGCATTTTACTCTCGCTGAAAACCTTACAGTTCTTGATAACATCCTTTTAGGGTCTGAAAAAATCTGGGCTTGGAGACATGATCATTTAAAGGCAAGAAATAAAATTTCCAAAATTATGCACAAAACTGGATTATCTGCCCCACTTGATGAAAAAGTTGGAAAACTTACTGTTGGTGAAAGGCAACGTGTTGAAATATTAAAAGCTCTTTACCAGGATGTGAAGATTTTAGTCCTTGATGAGCCAACTGCGGTTCTTACCCCTCAAGAAGCAGACACATTATTTGAAAATATCAAAGCTATGACCAAAGATGGTTTATCTGTAATTTTTATTTCACATAAATTACGGGAAGTTCTTACATTTTCAAATAGAATAGCAGTTTTGAGGCATGGTGAAAAAGTTGGAGAGATTGCAACTTCAGATGCAAATGAGAAAGTAATAGCAAGAATGATGGTAGGTGAAGATACCATTGAAAATCCAAGGGATAAAATTAAATTAGGTAAACCAATTTTAGAATTACATGAAATATCACTCATAGGAGATAGTGCTAGAACCTCATTAAATAGTAGTAATTTGACTATTCATCAGCATGAAATCGTAGGAATAGCTGGTGTCTCTGGCAATGGCCAATCTGTACTTGCAAAACTGATATCTGGTTTGCTTGAGCCTGATAGTGGAACATTGAATATAAATGGAGAGAATGTAAAATATTTTTCTCCAAACGAGATGCAATCTTTAGGTGTTGGCCGTATTCCTGAAGATCGCCATCATCATGGCGTAATTGGGGAAATGTCAGTAGCTGAAAATTTAATAATTGAGCGATTAAACGATAAAGATATAAATACACGGGGTTTTTTGCAAAACAAAGAAATTAATGAGAATGCAAAACAGCTTATTGAAAAATATGATATTAGAGGGCCTGGTGTCGATGCAAAAGCAAGTCTCTTGTCAGGTGGAAATATACAAAAGTTAATTCTTGCAAGAGTATTTGAATGTAAACCAATTGTGATTTTAGCAAATCAACCCACTCGGGGATTAGATTTAGGCGCAGCAAACGAAGTTGCTCGCCGTTTATTGGAGGCGCGTGCGCGGGGCGCTGGGGTTTTGCTTATTTCTGAGGATTTAGACGAAATTATAGCATTGTCAGATAGGATTATAGTTATTCATGACGGTTCATTGACTGAAGCACATAATGCAGGCCGTGAGGCAATTGGACTAATGATGGCAGGAGAAAGTGCATGATACGTATTGAACCTCGAGAAATGCCATCAAAATTATGGACAATTGGCATTCCTATAATATCTGCGTTCATTGCAATCCTATTCGCAGCAATACCTCTAGCATTAGCAGGTGCAAATATTTTCGAAGCTTATGCACAAATGGCAAAAGGTATATTTGGATCAACGTTTGCTTTTACTGAGATGTTAACAAGAGCAACGCCACTTATTTTTACTGGTCTCGCAGCCACAATAGCGTTTCGAGCAAAACTATGGAATATTGGAGCAGAGGGCCAATTATATCTTGGGGCGATGGCAGCTGTTGCTGTTGGTACGGGTTTAATAGATGCACCTTCGTTTATTCTAATACCTATTATTCTATTTACTGGCGCTCTAGCTGGTGCTGTTGGTATGGCAGCGCCAACTTATTTAAAAACACGTTTTGGAGCAGACGAAGTTGTTACAACATTATTATTAAATTTTATTATAATTATTTTTTTACAAATGATGTTAGAGGGGCCACTTAAAGATCCGATGGGAATGGGCTGGCCACAATCTGAACCAATTGTAGATAATGGTGTATTGCCTCAACTTATTCCAAGAATGAGAATACACACGGGTTTGATCATTGCTTTAATTTCTGCTGGAGTAGTTCATTTATTTTTATCAAAAAGTATATGGGGATTTAAAATTAGGGCAGTAGGTGAAAATGCTTCAGCTGCACTTCATGCTGGGATCAATGTGAAACGCACGTTTATGGGTGCTGCAATTGTTTCAGGAGCTATTGCAGGTCTTGCTGGAGTAAGTGAAGTTGCGGGATTGAGGGGATACCTTACAACAGATTTATCTCCAGGCTTTGGCTATACTGGTATTGTGGTTGCAATGTTAGCTGGCTTGTCGCCAATAGGTGTCGTTATTTCTGCTATATTTATTGCTTCAATATTTGTTGGGGCTGATACTATGAGTAGGGCAATAGGAGTTTCCAGTTATTTGGCAGATTTAGTTGTCGCATTATCTTTAATATGTGTTCTCGTGGGTGGGTTTATTGCTCGATATAAATTTATCCGAACAAATAAGGGGAATATTTAATGGATATTTTGCAGATTCTCTTAACGGAAAGTTTTTGGGCAGCAACATTACGTATAGCAACTCCTCTTATATTTGGTGTGCTTGGGGCTTTAATTTGCGAAAAATCAGGAGTTTTAAATTTAGGTATAGAAGGCATATTTGTTGCTGGGGCAATGGCTGGTTGGATGGCTGTTTGGTTTGGCTTCACTCTTTGGGCAGGATTGTTAGTTGCTGTAATTGTAGGTGCAATGTTTGGTTTAATTCACGCGATATTAACTGTACCGCTTGGATTATCACAACATGTTTCTGGCCTAGGCGTAACGCTGTTAGCAACATCAGTTAGTTATTTTACTTATCGTACTGCACTACCAAAAGTGTCTTCACCACCAAAGATTGAACCATTTCAGCCGTTGGATATTCCTATATTATCTGAATTACCCTTTATTGGTCCAATCCTGTCGCAACAAACTGCAATGACTTGGTTGGCTATATTTATGGTAGGATTAGTTTGGTGGGTTCTCAACCGAACGCCCCTAGGGCTTTCGATAAGGGCTGTTGGGGATAATCCTGATGCAGTTGATGCACAAGGCCTGTCTGTCTATGGATTGCGTATTGGTGCAGTTATTGTTGGTTCATCAATCATGGCTCTTGGGGGTGCTTTTTTAACTATGTCTGCATTTGATTCATTCTTTTTTGGAATGGTCAACGGTAGAGGTTGGATATGCATAGCATTAGTTATATTTGCGAGTTGGCGTCCAGGTAAAGCACTCTTGGGTGCTATATTATTTGGTGCTTTTGATGCTTTCCAAGTTCGATTACAAACTGAAGTTGGAGCATTTTTGCCTTCGCAGGTATTTCTCATGGCACCATATGTACTTTCTCTAATTGCTTTGGTTATTGTTGCGCGTAGAGCGGAGTATCCAAGAGCTTTGTTGAGGCCTTGGTTTAAGGGAGCAAGGTAATGGATTTTGATTTAATAATTAAAAATGCAAATTTGTCTGATGGGCAAGTAGGTATCGATATAGCTTGTAAGGACGGAATAATTGCATCGATTGGGGCAGGTATAGATGCTAATGCGGAAAATGTAATTGATGCAAAAGGCCTATTAGTTTCCCCACCGTTTGTTGACCCTCATTTCCATATGGATGCAACGCTTTCATTAGGAACACCTCGTCTGAATGTTTCTGGAACCTTGCTGGAAGGTATTGCTTTATGGAGTGAATTAAAGCCCGTGCAAACTGTCGAGCAAATTATTGAAAGAGCATTGCGCTATTGTGATTTGGCTGTATCCATGGGCATAGGTGCAATTCGTAGTCATGTTGATATATGTGATAATACACTAAAAGGTGTTGAAGCATTACTAGAAGTTCAAAAAAAAGTAGCACCATACCTAGATTTACAATTAGTTGCATTTCCACAAGATGGAATATTTCGAGATCCAGATGCAAAAACAAATTTAATCAATGCTTTAGATAAAGGAGTTGATGTTGTTGGTGGTATTCCACATTTTGAAAGAACAATGCAAGATGGTACGGATTCTATAAAATATTTATGTGAAATTGCTGCAGAAAGAGGCTTGATGGTGGATATGCACTGTGATGAAAGTGATGATCCTCATAGCCGTCATATTGAAACACTTGCATTTGAAACGTCGCGTCTAGGTCTAAATGGGAGAGTTTCAGGTTCTCATCTTACCTCCATGCACTCAATGGACAATTATTATGTTTCGAAACTAATACCTCTAATGGTTGAAGCTGAAATTCATGCTATACCTAATCCGCTAATCAATATTATGCTGCAGGGCAGGCATGACAGCTACCCTAAAAGGCGAGGGCAAACTCGAGTACCTGAGTTGAGAGATGCTGGAATAAATATTGGATTTGGTTCGGATTGCGTCATGGATCCATGGTATTCGCTTGGTAAAGCTGACATGTTAGACGTAGCCCATATGGGCCTTCATGTTGGTCAGTTATCTAGTAGATTGGATATGGAGTGGTGTTTTGACGCTGTAACTACAAATTCAGCAAAGATTATGGGTTTGGAGGGGTATGGCCTAAAAAAAGGATGCAAAGCTAATATGGTAATATTGCAAGCAAATGACAGAATAGATGCAATTAGATTGAGAGCGAACCGGTTAAGTGTAATTCGAGCGGGCAAGATAATTTCATCTAGTGAGCCATTTGTTGCAGAGCTTAATTTACCTGACAGACCCAAAAAACTCAATCCATCTGAATACATTCCAAAATCATAAAAAATTTTAATTTTTTTAAATTAATAGTATTTGGGTTGGTCTATATATTGAAGTGGATCTGAATCTGGATTTTGTGCTGCATGTATTGCTGCTAGTGCGAGCTTTTCACCGGCAATGTCCATATCTTCTCTTATAACAATAATTTCATTTCTAAAAAGTTTTAGAAAATTAACTGCATCTTTAGCTACTAAATCTATATCTTTACCTATTTTTAAGCCTAAATTTTCGAATCCAGCTACTGCAGCCATAGCACTATTTGGAGAAGCAACAAGAATGCCATCAAAATTCTTATTAATTGAAATTTCCTTTGTTACGGCTGTGCTAATTGCTTCAATACTGCTATCACTTGTTACGTTTGGTATTACTTTTAGAGATATATTAAAAGTTTTAGCTGAATTTTTAGCACTCATAACCATTTCTAATCCATAAGACTGATCCTGTGGTGGAGCAATCATTAATATTTCTTTTCTTTTGTTTTTGGCAAGGGACTCAATGCCTAATTTTGCAAACTCAGCATTGTCAAAATCAACAAATGATTGCTTTTCATTTGAGCAAGATCTTCCATGCATAGTAAATGGGAATTTTTTTTCAACGAGATATTGTACTCTAGGATCATTTGGTTCGATTTGATTGAAAATTATTACATCAGCAGAGCCTGTTTCAACGATATATTTTATTGGCTTCATGGGGTCATCACCTGGAAAGTAATGTGTCATGTTTAAATGATATGGTGTATCTCTTAATCCGAGGGCAATTGCAGAAATTAAGCGAGCGGTCATGTTCATAACTTCCGTATCAGTGGACATTATTAAGCTTATAACGTTTGTTCGGCCAGTTCTAAGTCTTACGCCTGCTCTGTTAGGGATATAGCCGATCTCGTCCGCAATTTTGCGAACTTTTTCTTTTGTTAAGGAACTGATATCAGGTGCATCACCCAACGCTCTTGATACTGTGGCTATTGCTAATCCACTTAAGCCAGAGATTGTTTTTAATGTAGGTTTTACGTTCATTTCTTGATGGTGAGCCCATCCTCCTGCCATATCAATATTAGCATATAATGAGTAAGATATAATTTTTGTAAATACTTTAAATTATATTTTTATTAAAAAAATGCTTGAAAATTAAATCTAAATCGTTTTAGTTGCACCTACAACGTTATAGATTGGGAGATTAATCGTGAATATTATTACAAAATTACTATGTTCAGCTGCTTGTCTTGCTGCAACTTCTGTTTCAGCAAAGGATTTAGAGGTAACTCACTGGTGGACATCTGGTGGTGAAGCTGCTGCCGTGTCAACTTTAGCAAAAGCTTTTAATGAGAAAACAGATCATAATTGGATTGATGGTGCGATTGCTGGTGGAGGTGGGACAAGTATTCCCGCAATTATTAGTAGAATTATTGGTGGAGAGCCAATGGGTGCAACACAACTTAATCATGGTCGACAAGCTCAAGAGCTCATCGAAGCTGGTATGATGACAGATTTGACAGAAATTGCAGAAGCTCAAGGTTGGAGAGACATTGTAAATCCAGTATCACTATTAGATAGCTGTACTGTTGATGGGCGAGTTTATTGTGTTCCTGTGAATATCCACTCTGCACAATGGTTATGGGTAAGTCATGGAGCTTTTGAAAAGGCTGGATTAGCAATACCAAAAAACTGGGATGAATTTGTTGCTGGATCTGCAGAGTTAGAAAAAAATGGAATAGTTCCTCTAGCGATGGGACAGCAGGGTTGGCAACAATCTATAGCATTTGGTGCTTTAGTACTGGGAGTTGTTGGTGTTGATAAATTCTTAGAGGTAACTGGTGATAAAAATGCTGAAGTTGCTGCTGGTCCTGAATGGACACGTGCTTTTCAATCAGTCGCAAATGCTCGCGAGTTAGCTCGAAAATCTAAAGTGCAAGATTGGAATTTAGCAACTAATATGGTAATTACTGATACAGCCGGTGGTCAAATTATGGGCGATTGGGCGCAAGGTGAATTCCAAGTTGCTGGTGAAGTTGCTGGTGTGGATTATTCATGTTTGCCAGGTATGGGCTTCAATGAAATATTAGATACTGGTGGTGATGCGTTTTATTTCCCTGTAATTGATGATGTAGACACTAAAGCTGCTCAGATGGAATTAGCATCCTTGTTGATATCTCCTGAAGTTCAGGTCGAATTCAATCTTGCAAAAGGCTCTTTGCCAGTGCGTGGCGACATTGATATGTCCTCAGCAAATGCTTGTATGCAAAAGGGACTAAATATTCTAGCTGCTGGTGGTATTATGCCATCAAACCGACAAACATTTGATGCTGATACGGATCAACAAATCAATGATTTAATGGCTGAATTCTGGGCAACAGATATGTCTGCAAAAGATGCTCAAGCTAGTTATGTTTCAATTATCAAACGTGCTAACTAAATTGTAACTACACAGGCCATAAATTGGCCTGTGTGACTTTTTTAAAGAATTTTATGAAGATCGTATAAATGTCAAAAAAACCCAACCAAATATTTAGAAATATAAATGCAAAAATTGCTTCGATACCTATGATATTGACAGTGTTATTTGTTTTCTTAGGTGGTTCCATTTGGACTATGGCATATTCTTTTACATCATCAAGATTATTGCCAAAATGGAAGTTTGTTGGGTTTGATCAATATGAACGGCTGTGGGAAACTCGTCGATGGATTATATCGATAGAAAATTTAGCTTTGTATGGAATTTTTTCATTAATTTTTACACTTGTCATTGGTTTTACTTTAGCGGCACTTTTAGACAGAAAAATACGATTTGAGAATACATTCCGTACAATTCTATTATATCCATTCGCATTATCTTTCATCGTTACTGGTTTGACATGGCAATGGATTTTAAATCCTGATTTTGGATTGCAGGGAGTAATACGTGACCTTGGTTGGGAAGCTTTTTCTTTTGACCCATTAAATGATCCTGAGACTGTAATGTTTGGATTGTTAATTTCTGGCTTATGGCAAGGGACAGGATTAATAATGGTCATACTATTGGCTGGTTTGAGAGGTATTGATGAAGATATCTGGAGAGCTGCAAGAATAGACGGAATTGGGACAGTAAAAACATATATTCGTATTATAATCCCAATGATGCGTCCAGTATTTGTCACAGCACTTGTATTAATAGCTGCTGGAATAATAAAGATTTATGACCTTGTTGTAGCGCAAACAGATGGAGGTCCGGGCATTGCCTCTGAAGTACCTGCTAAATATGTGATGAATTATATGTTTGGAGCTCAGAATCTAGGGCAGGGATTTGCAGCGTCCACAATGATGCTGGTTTCTGTAATCGTTATTTTAATTCCTTGGGCTTATCTTGAATTTGGAGGTAGGAAAAATGCATAATTCCAATCATTCTGAAGTGCCAAGAGGGCCAAAGCCAAAAAAAGCATTTTCTCGTTCTAATATTATTATCTATGGGACTTTAATAGTAATATCGATTTACTATCTCTTACCACTGTGGGTTATGATAATGACTTCATTAAAAGGCATGCCAGAAATTCGAATGGGTAATATATTTTCCCCACCATTGGAGATAACATTCGAACCTTGGGTCAAGGCTTGGTCATATGCTTGTACAGGAATTAACTGTGATGGATTAAGTCGAGGATTTTGGAACTCTGTAAAAATACTTATACCATCATTGATATTATCAATATCAGTAGCTTCTGTTAATGGATATGCATTGGCAAATTGGAAGTTTAAGGGATCAGAAGTTTTTTTTACAATCTTAATATTTGGAGCATTTATCCCATATCAAATTATGATTTATCCAATAGTAATTCTTCTTCGTGAAATCGGTCTGATGGGTTCAACCGCTGGTCTAGTACTAGTTCATACAATATTTGGCATGCCAATTCTTACTCTTCTTTTTCGTAATCATTTTGCTGCTATTCCTGACGAACTATTTAAGGCTGCAAGAGTTGATGGAGCTGGATTTTGGGGGATTTATTTCAAAGTTTTATTACCAATGTCTATTCCTATATTTGTTGTTGCTATGATCTTGCAAGTAACAGGAATTTGGAATGATTTTCTTTTTGGTGTTATTTACACCAAACCCGCAACATATCCTATGACTGTTCAATTAAATAATATTGTAAATTCGGTTCAGGGTGTAAAAGAATATAATGTGAATATGGCGGCTACACTACTAACAGGGCTAGTCCCTTTAGCCATATATTTCGTCTCTGGTAAATTATTTGTGCGTGGCATTGCAGCTGGCGCAGTGAAAGGCTAATTAATGTCTCTTAAAACACCATCCGTAAAAGTATGTGACCTAGACCTTCATTTTGGTGATATCAAAGTTTTGCAAAAATTAAACCTTGAGATTAATCAAGGAGAATTCTTGGTCCTGCTGGGGTCTTCTGGTTGTGGTAAATCTACTTTGTTAAACTGCATAGCTGGCTTACTTGATATATCAGCAGGGCAAATTTTCATTGGAGACAAAAATGTAACTTGGTCTGAACCATCAGAAAGAGGGATTGGAATGGTTTTCCAATCGTATGCTCTTTATCCTCAAATGACTGTTGAGGGTAACTTATCGTTTGGTTTGAAAAATGCAAAAATGCCAAAAGATGAAATACAATCTCGTGTGCAGCGAGCTGCAAAAATATTACAAATTGAAGCATTATTAAAAAGAAAACCTGGTGCCCTATCTGGGGGGCAGCGTCAAAGAGTTGCTATAGGACGAGCGCTAGTTCGGGATGTAGATGTATTTTTATTTGATGAGCCATTATCTAATCTTGATGCAAAATTACGTGTTGATTTGAGAGTTGAATTAAAACTTTTACATCAACGGCTAAAAAATACTATGATTTATGTTACGCATGATCAAATAGAAGCTATGACCTTAGCAGATAGAATTGCTATCATGAAAGATGGTAAAATAATGCAATTAGGGACGCCCGACGAGATTTATAACCGTCCTCAAAATCTTTATGTAGCAGATTTTATAGGAAGCCCATCAATGAACTTTTTTAAGGGACAATTGAAAGACACTAAGTTTACTTTTGGTAGACTGGTATTGCCAATGGGGTCATACAATTTTAAGAATAAATCCAAACATACTGAAGCGGTAATTGGAATTAGGCCTGAGCACATTATAACAGGTGAACTTGCAAAAAAAGCTACAGTTACGACGAATGTAAAAGTGAAGTTAGTCGAACCAATGGGATCTGATACTTTGGTTTATGCTGACTTATTAGATCACCAAATTCGAATAAGAATGGAGGGCAATGCTGTGGTAAAACCTGGAGATATCTTAGAAATTGGAATCGACCTGGCTCGAGCTTCACTTTTTGACTCAAAAACAGAACAACGTATTTAAGTGTAATATAATGGATTTAGTTAAATGAGTTTTAGTTTTTCAAGGCGTGATTTTCCAAATGATTTCATATTTGGAGTTGCAACGGCAGCTTATCAAATCGAAGGAAGTAAATTTGGGAACTGTGGTTCTTCACACTGGGATACTTGGTCAGAAACACCGGGAAATGTACATAATTCCGATAATGGAAGTATTGCATGTGACCATTACAATAGATTTTATGATGATCTTGATATTATAAAATCAGGGGGATTTGACTCGTATAGATTTTCCACATCTTGGTCTAGAGTTATGCCAGATGGAAAAAGTGTAAATTCTGAAGGCTTAGATTTTTATGATCGGTTAGTTGATGGCATGATAGCTCGCGGCTTAAAGCCTAATTTGACGTTATATCATTGGGAATTGCCATCTTATCTTGCAGATATTGGTGGTTGGACTAATCGAGATATAGCGGAGCGTTTTGCTGAATTTACCGATGTAATAATAAATCGTATTGGTGATCGTATTGATCATACTGCAACAATCAATGAGCCTTGGTGTGTCGCATGGTTGAGTTATTTTTTAGGTGGTCAAGCACCAGGAATAAGGGATATTCGTGCTGCAGTTCGCGCAATGCATCATGTTATGTTGGCACATGGCAAAGCTCTTGAGGTGTTGAAGTCTCATGGTCAATCAAATTTAGGCATTGTACTCAATTTAGGACATGGTGAACCAGCAAGTAATACTCAGGCAGATATTAATGCAACAAAAACTTTTGATGCTATTCATACGAGATGGTTTATGGATAGTTTGTTTAAAGGAAATTATCCAAAAGATATGCTTTCCAAGGTTGAAAAGTATATGCCTGAAAACTTTGAAAGTGATATGAAATTAATAAGTTCACCAATCGATTGGTTGGGTGTTAATTACTATACAAGAGGAGTAATAAAAGCAGCTCCTAATGAACCTTGGCCTCATTATGAAGGAGAGGAGGGAGTTTTACCTAAAACTCAAATGGGCTGGGAGATTTATCCTGAAGGATTAGAACTTCTTTTAAAGCGTATATATAATGATTATACAAATGAAATACCAATTATGATTACAGAAAATGGGATGGCTAACGAAGACGTGGTATCAAATGATATATGTGATGATCCTATTAGAGTAAAATATTTTGAAGATCATTTACAAGCTGTAATTAGATGTATTGCTTATGGTGTACCTGTTAAAGGTTTTTTTGGGTGGTCTTTGCTTGATAATTATGAGTGGGCATATGGTTATGAGAAACGTTTTGGTCTCGTGCATGTTGATTATGAAACACAAAAAAGAACTCCTAAAGCATCGTTTAAAGCATTTCAAAAAGCTATTTCTGGAAATCAATAAAAGAATTGGCGTAACTAGAAAGTTAAATGTTGCTCTTTAGGCGGCAAACTCATATTAAAATAAATTACTATTTTATTAAGGAGTATATGATTAATTTGAAATCAATTGATGCTGATATAAAGAAATTACCCTTTACTGTAGATAGTGGAGCTGGTGAAAGAGCGCGAATTGGCCTCCTTGTACTTGAGTCAGATCAATCTTTAGAGTGGGAAATGCGACAAATTACAAATATTTCTGGTGTTTCTGTTTACCACTCTAGACTTGCTAATGACGCCATAGTTACAAGCACAAATTTGGCAATGATGGAAGAACAGTTGCCAGTTGCTGCAAAACTTTTACCTGATTATCTCAATTTAAGTTCAATTGGATATGGTTGCACTTCTGCTTCAACTATTATTGGCGAAGATAAAGTAAGTGAAATTTTAAATAACTTTCACCCCGATGTACCATCAACTAATCCATTAACAGCTGCAAAAGTAGCATTTGAAAGTCTAAATATTAGTAAAATTGCACTTTTGACCCCTTATGCACCTGACGTGACAGCTGCGATCCAAGAAAAATTTAACGAAGCAGGAATAACTGTAGCTTTAGTTGGCTCATATTATGAAGAAGATGATAAAGTAGTTGGAAGAATAGATGAAGAATCTATATTACAGTCTGTCATTAGCTTAGGTTTGAATGAAAGTTGTGATGGTGTTTTTATATCTTGTACAAGTTTGAGAGCACTAAACATTATTGAAAAAGCTGAAAGAGTTATTGGGAAACCAGTAACTTCAAGCAACCATGCGCTTGCATGGCATCTTTTAAGGCTAGCTGGAATTGATGATATTCTAGATGAATATGGACAACTCTTTAAAAAATGATGTTTCATATCATTTAAAATGTATTAGTTACATAAGTATATCTTACTCTTAAATTAGAAATATAGCATGAATTCAGATCCACTCATTTTAGACTTAATTAATATGATTAGTATCCCAAGCATAAATAACTTTGGATCAAACGATATTAATCAGAACCCAGAAAATGAAATGTCAAATTACTTTGAGCGCCAACTAAGCAAGTTAGGCTTAGAAGTTGAAAGTTGTGAAGTTGCAAATGGTAGGCGTAATGTTTGGGGTCGTTTAAAGGGTACAGGAGGCGGCCCAACAATTATGTTGGCAGGGCATATGGATACAGTTGGTGTAGATGGTTATGATAATCCATTTGTCCCTAAAATTGAAAATGGAAAAATCTTTGGTCGTGGCTCTTGTGACATGAAAGCAGGCTTGTCTGCATATTTGGATGTGGTGAGAAAAATAAAAGAAGAAGATATCTCATTATCAGGTGATTTGATAATTGCAGGTGTAATTGATGAAGAGCATAGAATGATAGGCTCAATTGATTTTGGTACTAATGGTCCATCAATTGATTATGCAATTATTGCTGAACCGACTAATCTTGACCTTTGTCCGGTACATAAAGGGCAAGTACTATTATCAATTGAAATTTTAGGTAAAGCTGCACACTCAAGTATGCCAGAGAATGGCATTAATGCAATAAATCATATGAGTATACTTTTACAAAAATTACAAGAATACTCCATTTCTTTAAGTAAGCGTAATGCAGATAAATTACTTGGTAATCCAAGCTTTAATGTTGGTTTGATTGTTGGTGGTGATAATGCTTGTTCAGTACCAGATAGTTGTAAAATAGATATAGATAGAAGAATTGTTTCAGGCGAAAATCATAAAAAATTTTTAGACGAACTGACTGAAATTTGTCTTGCTATACAACAAGATATTAAAAATTTTAAATATTCCATTTCGCCGCCTTTTTTAAACATTAAACCCCTGAATACTCCATTAAATTCTCCTTTAATGCATGCATTACAAAAAGCATCTGACGAAATTCTTGGGTCACATGTGATTAAAGCATTCCCTGGTTCTACTGATGCACCAAATTTCAATTGTGAAGCTGTAATTTGTGGGCCAGGTTCTTTAGAACAATGTCATTCATTGAATGAATATATTGATATTGAAGAAATTAAAAATGCAGTTAGTATTTATATCTCTGCTATTATAAATTTGCAATGTAGCTGAGTATAATAAAAGGAAATATATATGGATTGGCGTACCAAACTTTTAAATCCGCATCAGTTAGCAAGACAAGATTATAAATCTTTAGTTACACCGATTTATAGAGGCTCAACTGTAGTATTTGATGAGCAATCTTTAATAAAGGATGATTGGGAGCAAGCGGAAAAAGGTTATTCTTATGGATTGTACGGCACACCTACTACTTTAGAACTTGCAGCTAGAATTTCTCAAATTGAAGATGCAAAACATACATTTATAGTGCCAGGAGGACAATCCGCAATTGCACTTGTTTACTTTTCTTTTTGTAAATCTGGTACGCACGCACTTGTTCCTCACTCAGCTTATGGGCCAAATAAATCTATGGCTGAAGGTTTGTTACGAGGTCTGGGTGTCGAGGTCGAAGCCTATGATCCATTAATTGGAAAAGATATTTCAAAACTTATTAGAAGTAATACTTCTTTAATTTGGTGTGAAAGTCCCGGTTCTGTGACTATGGAAATTCAGGATATCCCAGCAATAGTCAAAGCTGCTCATGAAAAAAATATCCCAGTAGCACTTGATAATACTTATGCCGCTGGAGTGTTATTTGACGCATTTAAATATGGTGTAGATGTTAGCATTCAAGCTTTAACTAAATATATTGGTGGCCACAGTGATTTACTCCTCGGATCAGTATCTGTTCGTGATGAAGAAGCTTATAATATAGTTGGTCCAATTTACATGCAGCTTGGGTTAGCTGTTTCTCCAGATGACTGCAGTTTAGCTTTAAGGGGTTTGCAGACTTTAGCACTTCGTTTGGATCAGCTTGAAAAATCCACATTAAAAATAGCATTATGGTTGTCTGAAAATAATATAATTCATGAAGTTTATCACCCAGCTTTCAAGTCATGCCCAGGGCACGATATATGGAAGCGAGATTTTACAGGATCAGCTAGCGTGTTTTCTTTTACTTTTGTAGACAACGTATCAAGTAAACAAGTTGAAACATTTATCAATGCATTACATATTTTTAAAATAGGTTTAAGTTGGGGCGGAGTTACTAGTCTTGCAGTGGTTTACCCAGATCTTGTTAGGCCAAATAAAGACTTTGGAGGCAGGCTTGTGAGATTAAATATTGGCCTTGAGGCAGTTGATGATTTGATCAATGACCTTGAATTAGCAATATCAAATATTAACTAGCTTAAATATAACTAAACTTTTTCAGAGGCGGATAAATCTGCAAAAAGTGAAGTCATGCAAAGTAAAGCCTGGCGCGCGATTGCAATTGGTAAATGCTCGTTTGGTGAATGTTGAGAGCAGCCTGCATAAGAATGCGGTATCCAAATTGTTGGTAAGTTTAAAACTTCAGCAAAACAATCATTTGGCAATGACCCACCAAGGTTAGGCAGTAAGTCAATTTTAAGATTAGTAGAACTTTCCAATGACTTTTTTACAAATGAAAGCCATGGATCATTCATGTCTAATCTTGTTGCTGGAAATGGATTCATATCAGTTTTGTGAATATCAACATCTTCAAATCCATGATCATCTAAATATTTTCTTAATGATGGAATTATATTTTTTACATCAGTGCCTACAACAAATCTTAATTGACATGTTGCTTTGGCATAGCCCGATATAGCGTTTAAGGGTGCATTTGGTTCCCCTGAAATCATCGCCAAAACACAGAAACTATTCCACCCAAAGACACGTTCCGACATTGTTAACTCTATTTGTCCCCAATCTGGGTCTAACTTGAAACCTGCATCAACTAATGGAAGCTCAGATAATATTTGTTTTATTTTAGGAGTTAAACTTGTAGGTAGCCAATCTTTAATATTGATTTGACCCCTTGCATCAGTAATTGAAGCAATAGCATGTGAAAGTATAATTGAGGGATCTTTTAATATTCCACCAAAGTTACCAGAGTGGTGTGCACCATCTCTTAAGGATACAGATAGATCAAAATTTATGCCTCCTCTGGAACCTGTAAATATTGTTGGTGTTTTTTGTGAGATACGTGGCCCATCTGATGCAATAAAAACATCTGCTTTTAGCTTTTCTTTATTTTTTTCGCAAAAAAGTTTTAAACCAGGAGATCCAATTTCTTCACCCATTTCAAAGAGTATTTTGTAATTAAACCCAAGTTTATTTTGAACTGATAATAAAGAATTGAGTGCTTTAATGTTTATAAAATGTTGACCCTTGTTATCTGCAGTGCCTCGTCCGTAAAAACTACCATCTTTTTCTATTAATTTGTATGGTGTTAAGTCATCTTCCCAGGATTCATCTTGCCCTAAGACAACATCACCATGACCATAAGTAAGAATTGTTTTAAAATTATGATTTTCAATTCTTTCTGCAAAAAGAAATACATTAGCTTCTGGAGACGAATTTTTCATTATATTACATTTAAATCCCATTTCTGTAAGCATAGGTATTATATTGTTTTTATAATAATTCTTTAGATTGTATTTTTGGTTTTGGCTCTCTGTCTTTACTGCAATTAATTCCGAAAGATCTTTTTTAAAACCACCTTCATCAAAATAATGTGAAGCATGCTGAACTGCTTTATCTTTTAGTGTCATGATAATATGTTTCTTTTTCCAAAAATAAATATATTTCCTAGGTTTATTGTCATTATTCAAACTATTAGATGATCAGTAAAGCTACAATATATTAAATCTATTAACGCACTGATTTATATGCAATTATTAACTTTATATTTGAAAGGATTGTAGGAATGTCAAATAATGAAATTCAATCAAGATTAGATTTTGCAAAGAAACTTGTAGAAGAAGCAGGTAAAAAAGCGCTCTCTTTTTTTCACTGTATCAATGAATTGGAAATACAACAAAAAAGTATTCAAGATTACGTATCTAATGCAGATCTTGAAGTTGAAATCTTTATTAGAGAACACATTTCAAATAGATATCCAGACGACGGTATTGTTGGAGAAGAACATGAAAATTTTGAAGGTGTTTCAGGCTATACATGGGTTATTGATCCAATCGATGGTACAACAAATTTTTTGACTGAAATTCCATCTTGGTGTGTTGTTTTGGCTTGTGTGCATAAAAATGAAACAAAATTAGGTGCTGTATATGAGCCCTGCCACAATGAATTATTCTGGGGTTCTCAAGGTAAAGGTGCTTTTATAAATGATGAACCAATGGGCGTATCTAAATCAAAATCTTTGAATGATGGAAGTACAGGGGTTGGTATGAATAGTAGAACATCAAGTCGTATGACTGTTTCTTTTATTCAAAAATTGATTGAACGAGGTGGTATATTTTACAGAAATGCTTCAGGTGCTTTAATGTTGTCTTATGTGGCTTCTGGTAGATTAATAGGATACGCTGAACCCCATATGAATGCATGGGATTGTTTGGCTGGACAGTTACTTATAAAAGAAGCTGGTGGTATTATTGAGGTTCAGGACGCAAACGAAATGTTGAAAAGCGGTGGACGTGTTATTGCATCTGGTCCTGGAGTATTTGATGAAATTCTTGAAATTGCAGATAAGGCTTATGTTTAGTGATTTATAGAACAATTTTAAATCATGTTATTTTACTATTTGGGGTATTTATCATGCTTTCCCCAATTTTACTTATATTTTTTTCCTCATCACAAAGCACTTCAGATTTGCGGACTAGTGGTATGCAGTTCGAATTTGGTAATCATTTAGTACAAAACTATGATAGTGTATTAAATTTTGAGTCTGGGTTTACAGACGAAATAACACCAATGGCAATGCTAGCAAATTCACTGATTATAGCTACTGGAGTAGGTGTCCTTACTACTTTACTTTCATTTTTTACCGCATACTCAATAGTTTTCTTCAAATTTAAAAGTGCAAATATAATTTTTTGGCTGGTTTTATCAACATTACTATTTCCATTAGAAGCTAGGTTTATTCCAACTTTTCAAATTGCTTCATCTTTAGGATTAATAAACACCCATCTTGGAATAATCCTTCCAGTTATTGCTGCAGCATTAGGTACATTTTTTTTCAGACAATATTTTTTAAGTTTACCGGAAGAATTACTCGAAGCAGCATTACTTGACGGTGCAGGAAGTTTTAAATTCGCTTTGGATATTTTAATCCCACTTTCTCTTTCTAGAGCGGCAGCAATATTTATTATTGCATTTATGATTGGGTGGAATCAATATTTATGGCCAATAATGATAAGTACAGACGACACGCTCTATACACTAGTAAGAGGAATAAGATTCATGGGGCAGGGAGGTGGTACTAGTATGGCATTCACAATTATAACAATTGCACCACCTTTTATTCTGGTATTAATCTTCCAAAGATGGTTCTTCAGCGGATTAGGGGTGGAAAATAAATTATCCCAAAAATAATCTATCTAAATTAGTCGCTCACCAGTGCTTTTATTAAATACCATCGCATGCTTCTGTTCAAACTTTAGTTTTAAATTGCTATCAATATCTGGAAGCGTGTTTTGCGTAGTTTTAAAACACAGTTCTGTATCATTTGATGAATTTTTTAATGCTCCATAAACTAAGTTATCTGCACCATGTTGTTCTACAAGATCTACTTGAATCTCTAATTGACCTTTAGTATCAGGTTTTAAGAAATCAGGTCTTATACCTAAAACCAATTCAATGTCTTCAGGCAGATTTTTAAATCCAGGTAATTTTAAATTACCACAAACAAGTTTTTTATTCTCAAATTTTGCTGGTATTAAATTAATATGTGGCGTGCCAATGAAAGACGCGACGAATAAAGTTTTAGGGTTATTATAGAGTTCAATTGGAGCTCCCATTTGCTCTATGCGACCATCATTAATTACTGCGAGCCTATCAGCAAGTGTCATCGCTTCAGTCTGATCATGTGTTACGTAAATAGATGTGACACCCATTCTACGTTGAAGGCGTTTTATTTCAATCCGCATTTGCACGCGAAGTTTTGCATCCAGATTTGATAATGGTTCGTCGAATAAAAAAACTTTTGGTTCTCTAACGATTGCACGACCCATTGCTACCCTTTGGCGCTGCCCACCAGATAGTTGGTTAGGCTGTCGATCTAAATAATCATCTATCTTTAACATTTTTGCAGCTTCAGTAACTTTTGTATTAATTTCTGCTTTAGCCAGTCCTCTATTCTTTAATCCATAAGCCATATTTCCTCTTACAGTCATATGAGGGTAAAGTGCATAATTTTGGAAAACCATTGCAACATCTCGATCAGCTGGAGAAACATTGTTGATTACTTTGCTATCAATTTCAATGTCACCCTCAGTGATTGTTTCCAGTCCTGCAACCATTCGAAGCATTGTAGATTTACCACAACCTGATGGGCCAACAAAAACTATAAATTCACCATTTTCAATGGCCATACTAACTCCACAAACAGCCTCTGCACCATTCGGGTATACTTTTTTAACATTGTTTAATTTAACTGTAGCCATTATTTTTCACTTTCTACTAGGCCCTTGACGAACCAATTTTGGAAGAACAATACGACGAGGACTGGTGGTAAGGTCGCCATAATAGTTAATGCAAAAGCTTTTTGATATTGTGGTAATTCACCGCCTTCTGAAAGGATCTGATAAATTTGTTTGATGCCAATCACGAGTGTGTAGTTTTCTTCTTTCGTTGTCATAATTAGTGGCCAAAGATATTGGTTCCATCCTACTACGAACATAATAATTAAAATTGCAGCTATCATTGTTTTTGATAAAGGAATAAGCATATCAACAAAGAAGCGCCAAGGTGAAGCTCCGTCTAATCGCGCTGCTTCTAATAATTCGTCAGGGATAGATTTAAAGAATTGCCGGAAGTAAAATGTACCTGTTGCTGATGCAATAAGTGGAACAATAAGACCAAAATTGGTATCTAACAAACCAAGTCCTGCAACTATTTCATAAGATGGAATAATCCTAACTTCTAGAGGTAATAGTAATGTTAGAAATATTATCCAAAATAAGGGTGTCGCAAGTTTAAAGCGGAAATAAACAATCGCATATGCTGCAAGCATAGAAATAATTACTTTACCTACCGCAAAACCTATACCTAGTATTAAGCTGTTTTTAAGCATGGTTATACCTAAAACAGATTTCATTACCCCGGCTTCTTCAAACATAACTTCACGATAAGTTTCTATAAAGTTTGAGCCTGGCCAAAATTGTAATCCTTCACGAAGTATGGTTTCGGCTGTGTGAGTTGAAGTCGAAAAAGCAACCCATACAGGAAGACTCATAAATAGGACACCAATGAGGAGAATTAGATGGTTTGATGCTATTCGCCAATTAATATTCTTCATATCATTATCCTCAATAGTGAACTTTACGTTCGATGAACCGGAATTGGATAATGGTTAGTGCTAATACTATTATCATTAATACAACTGACTGTGCTGATGAACCACCAAGATCAGCGCCTCTGAAGCCATCTTGGAACACTTTGTATACTAATGTATTTGTTGAACCGCCGGGGGCTCCACCTGTAGTTGTATCGATTATACCAAATGTTTCAAAAAATGCATAAGTTATATTTATGACCATCAAAAAAAATGTTGTCGGAGCTAAAAGTGGAAATGTTATAGTCCAAAAACGTCGTGTTGGGCTTTTGCAATCCATCAGTGCAGCTTCATTTACTGCTTTTGATATACCTTGAAGTCCAGATAAAAAGAAAATGAAGTTTACACTTACTTGTTTCCATACTGCGATTAAAACAACCACAAACCCAGCATCAAATGAGTCGAGTTTATGATTGAAATCCCAGCCAATTGCATTAAAAAATTTATATAAGTCACCAATAAGTGGATGGAACATAAGATTTCCCATTAATCCTGCAACAGGAGGTGCAATTGCATATGCCCACATTAATGTAGTTTTATACGTACTGGCACCTCTAATGACTTCATTTGCCTTAACAGCCAGAAGTAAAGCAATGCCTAGAGAAAGAAATGTGACGAGTGCAGAAAAAACTGTTGTGAACCAAGCTGCTTGTAGCCATGCAGCGTCACCGATTGTATCAACATAATTCCTGAACCAGACAAATTGAGAAGAAAGCCCAAAAGCATCCTCTAAGAGGAAGGATTGATGAATCGCTTGACCAGCTGGCCATATGAAAAAAATCGCTATTATTGCAATTTGTGGAGCAATGAAAAGATAGGGTATCGTACTGTGCTCAAATTGAACGCGTTTCATTAATTGGTCCTCAGAGAAATTAAATATTCTGTATTTGTAGATTAGTTATTGGATAGCTGGTGGCAAGTCCTCGCCACCAGCTATTGTGTTTTTATTTATATGTTGCCGCAAAACGCTCTAACAATGCGTTAGACTCAGTTTCCATTTCTGAAAATGCTTTTTCAACTGAAGATTTTCCTGAGAAAATATCATCATATTTTTTATACATAACTTCGCGAATTTGTACGTAGTATCCAAGGCGGTAGCCTTTTGTCCATTCTCCACCTGGTTGACTTAATTGAAGAATACCAATTTCCGCATCAGGTGACTCGTCGTAATAACCTTCAGCTTTTGCCATATCGTAAGCTGCTGTTGTTATTGGTACGTATCCAGTTTCTTTGTGCCAGAAAACTTGATTTTCATTGTTGGTCATATAAGCAAAAAAGTCTGCAACACCTTTATATTCAGCATCTGATTTACCACTCATTGCAAATAAAGCAGCTCCACCGATGAATGTACTTTTTGGTTCATCAATAATGCTTTTCCAGTATGGTAAGAAAGTAGTGCCAAATTCAAAATCTGTGGATTTTTTCAGTCCACCAAATGAACCAGATGAACCCATCCACATTGCTACTTTTTTCTGAACAAATGCATCCTGATTATCGCCCCATGCTCTTCCATAGAAGCCATAATGACCAGCATCTAGCCATTCTTTCATTTTACCCCAATGCATTTTCATGTGATCATTGTTATATAAAATCTTAACATCTGTTGAGTCATATCCGTTATTACCAGTAGACAACTGAATGTTATGTCGGCTGTGGAAATTTTCAGATAAGATCCATGGGCTGTGACTTTGTGCCAGTGCCGTATAACCTGCTGCTTTTAATTTAGGTGCCATAGCTTCAAATTCTTCCCAAGTAGCAGGTGGGTTAGCTATCCCAGCTGCTGCAAAAGCATCTTTGTTATAATACAACAGAGGTGTTGATGAGTTGAATGGCATGCCAATCATTTTTCCAGCAGAATCTGCGTAAAAACCACGAACACCTTCAATATAATCATTGCTATCAAAACCTTTACCATGCTCTTCCATTAGATCTGCAACTGGAATTGCAGCTCCGGGAGCGTTGATTATTGTTGCAGCGCCAGCGTCAAAGATTTGTAATACATGTGGTTGTTGTTTTGCTCGGAATGCCGCAATCCCAGCAGTCATTGTGTCTTCATAACCACCTTTATATGTTGGAATAATCTCGTATTCACTTTGACTAGCGTTATAGTTTGTGGCTATTTCATCAACTACTTCTCCAAGTCGACCACCCATAGCGTGCCACCATTGTAGTTCAGTTTTAGCTGATGCTGGAATTGCAAGAGCAGCAATACCGGCAGCTAAAATGGTTTTCATAATTATTTTTTTCATTATAGTTCCTCTCCGTTAAAATATTTCAAGCAAACAGAACATCTGTTTGCGAATAATAAAAATATTATTTCGTTACCGCTAACACTTTTTACGATTAAAGAATTTATTTATAAAAAATATAAAAGCAGCATTATTAAAAATAAAAGAAAACACGATGCGAGATATAATTCAAGTGTATTTTTTGACAAAATTCATAACATTTAGTTATAATAATAAAATTAGCTCATGTATCTTATTTATGGAATGTAATAACTAATAATTTGGTGATTAATAGAAAGTGGGGATTTAATGAGTGTGAAGTTACGTCAACTTGAAGCATTCTATGCTGTGGGGCAACTTGGCAGTATGACGCTTGCGGCTAAAAAACTAAATATATCACAACCTGCTGTGAGCCGTCTTTTAGCAAGTTATTCTGAAAGTATAGAGTTTAAATTATTCAATCGGCAAAATGGCAAACTAGTCCCCACTCAAGATGCAAGATTTTTATTACGTGAAGTTGGCCGCCTGCTTGATAGCTTAGAGCATATTGATGAAATTACGCACAGCTTAACTTCAGGAAATGCAGGGCATCTTAAAATTGCTTGTTTGCCAGGTTTTTCTACTAGCCATATGCCGCGGGTGTTATCTGAATTTTTAATTAATAGACCTAATGTTACAGTTAACCTTGAGCCGGACGGTGCTAACCGAATATTTGAATGGATAATTAGTGAACAATATGACTGTGGCATAACGGACGTTTTTTCTGATCACCCTGCAGTTGAATGCAAACGTATTCCTATGAAAACGGTTTGTATAATGTCTGAAGGAAATACACTCGGGAAAAAGAAGTTCATAACTCCTGAAGATTTAGTTAACGAGCCAATGATACATTCACGTCGTGATAGTGCATTTTATAGAAAATTAGAGGAAGTATTTACACTGCACAAAGTGAAAATAAATAGTTGGATTGAAACAAGGCAATTCAATTCTGCATGTATGTTAGTTGCAGAAGGTCGTGGGATATCAATTGTGAGTGAAATGGATGCCAGAGAGTATGAAAGCCGAGGTTTAATAATTAAGCCATTTACACCTGTAATACCACACACACTTATGCTTGTAAGGCCAAAGCATACGGCATTATCTACTATTGCTTTAGAATTTCTTGATTTTTTTGAGAGTAGTCTTGAGCCATTTCGTTTGAAATCATAATATTTGATGCTAACTATAACTTATAAATTTTTTAAATATATCGATGTAAAGTACATATGAAATCTCAAATAATTATAGATGTTAATGATAAAATGCAGAAGGGATATAGCTATCCATTGTCTGCAAAAACAGGAGAGTCATTTTCAGATGATTTTAAGCCATTTTATACTCCTGCAAAGATGCTTGAGATGGGGGTATTTGAAGGTAAGTACTGTAATGATTGCCAAAATGAATTTCCACCAAGTTGGTTTGAAAATGCAAAAATTAGTGACATTCCACAGATAAATATAAACTATTTTAATATCAAAAGTAGGCAACCACTTAGTGTTTGGAAAGAAAAAGATTGGATCTATGGTCCAGATCCAAGAGGGTGGTTTCAATGGTATTGTCGATATTATTTAGGACGTAGGTTGCAGGAGATCGACGCTAAACAAATTAAAAGATGGCGCGCGTTTACTCGGCATGCAGGTCAAATCAAAGCTAATTGTGAACCAGGAGATATCTTTTGCCGGCCACGTCAAAGACAAGCACTGTTACAGTGGTCACATGACCCATTGATATAGAAAGATTAAATTTTATTTAAATAGCTTATAGATCGTTAGATTTTGATAAAATTGAAAATCCTACAATTGAAAATGAAGTATTTATTTGTTTTAGCGCTCTCAGTGTTTCTTGGTGAATGTTGCTTGTCTCAATGCTCTCTGCAAGACCTTCTCGAAGTCTAGCTATATGTTGGCGTTGAAGCTTTTGTTCTAAACTGCGTACTTCATCTTTGGCATTGACTAATTCTTCAGCTTCTCCAGGATTTTGGTTCATCATAACGTTTAATGCTAATTGTACATTGCTAAGTATTCTATCAGAAAAATCATTAATTTCACGACTCCCTTTCTTCGAAAATTTCAGGCCCTTATTTTCCAGGCGCCTTGCCAAGCTAAGCATATTGCTTGCTATAGCAGAAGATGCTGCGTCAAAATTTGAAGATATAGCTGCCAGTTCCATTGAACGGCTACTCTGTTCTTCGTCTAATCCACTCTTACCTAAGCGTGCTAAATAGAGCTTAACATCTAAATGCATAAGTTTAATAGCTTTGTCCTGAGCTTTTATTGTTTTGGCAATTTCTGTGTCCCAGTTATCATATAACGGCTTTACGTTTGTGAGCATTTGTTCAATTTTTTGACCAATACCTAATAATTCACGTGATGCACAATCCAGTCCTCTTTGTGGTCGTTCAAGTGCTGATGGATCTAGTGTACTGATATTATTCATATTGTCAGCTGGGTTTGCTCTTTGAAGCATAAATTTGGACAATACTTTATCTGCCAGTCCAGCGAGAGGTAATGTCAAAATAAGAAGTAAAAAGTTAAATATTAAATGAATATTTAAAGTTTGTTGGGCGGGGTTTGCTCCAAAATTCCCGATTAAGAAAGAGGCATTTATAAGTATAATTGATGCAAGCATTGCACCACCACCTCTAAGAACTAGGTTTGCGAAAATAATTCTCCGAGAATTTATAGGTGCCTCTAGTGTAAGCACATAAGCAATTAAAGCCCCTCCAAAGTTTGCTCCCAAAATCATGATTGATGCTGCAAGAACGGGAAGTATTGATTGTGCGGTTAAGGTAACAAATAATAATACAGCAGCAACGCTTGAATGAATGATCCAAGCAAAGCCAGCACCTATAATGAATGCTACAAGTAAATCCCGGCTTAAATATTCTATTACTAATTGTGTACCTGGATTAGCCACCACTGGTCCAGTTGCCATTCTTAACATATCTAAAGAGACAAAAATTAATGATATACCAATTATTATTCTGCCAATTTGTTTATAGGTAGTTTGTTTTGATCTCAAAAACATTGATACGCCTACAAGGAGCAAGAAAGGTGTCAGAAATGACATCTTTATCATTAAGATTTGAGTAACTATTGCTGAACCTAAATCAGCACCTAGTAGCATGGCAATGCCACTTGCTGTTGCTAATTTATTTTTTGAGAAAAAGTTTGATATTAAAACTGCAACTGCAGTAGAACTTTGTAAAAATATGGCTGCGCTCATTCCAGAGAATGCCGATAATATTCTATTATCTGTTGATTGTTTTAACCAATTGCGTAACTGATTAGAGAAACCGCGTTCTACACCTGTACGAACTAATCTTACGGCCCAGATTAATAGCGCTGCTGCTCCTGCAATATTCAGTAAAAATTGTATTAAATTTGGTTCATTCATTTTTTTCTCAAATAGATATTAGAATGGAAACGGGCCAGAGCCAACTAGTGGCCCAACACGTACTGTTTTAAAGCCGTTATTCCATTTATGTAGTAAACAACCATCAACCTCATTCATAAAACCTACAGGCGCTGAAGAACGAGTATCATATTCAAAGCTGCTAGAAGGCGAGGGCGAAGAAATTGCTATATGATTATTTAAATTAGTAACCATCATACAATGGATATGACCACACACAACTCTTAATTCTCCATTAAAATTTGAAATAATAGTTTTAAACTCATTTGTATTTTCCAACCCTATACTATCCATAAATTGGATACCTGTCTCGAATGGTGGGTGATGAAGCGCCAACATTGTGGGTTCTGATTTAATATTATTTAAAGTCTTTTCTAGATATTCCAAGCTTTCGGGTATTAAATATCCTCCACCTTGACCCTCTACTAATGTATCAAGACCTATAAGATTAATATGTCCAATTTTTTTATGCCAATTCAAAGGGCCAGTTTTTGTAAATATATTTTCAGCTATGAATGCTTCTCTCATATTTTCACGAGCATCATGGTTCCCAGGAATTACATAAACAGGTAATTCTAGCAAAGACATTATTGATTTAAACCTTTGATAGCTGTCTGAACTGCCATCCTCACTTATATCCCCAGATACTAATATGCATTCAATATCATTATGCTTAACTCGCAATTGGTTTATACGAATAATTAACTTCTCAAGTGAAGAAGCTGTATCTAACACATTCGATACAAGTGGGCCTTCTGGTAGAATATGCGTATCAGAAATTTGAAGTATAGTTGTCATTTTATACCGGCTCTCAAAAAAGCTTGAACAAATTGGCGTTGAAACACTAAGAATGCTATTAATAACGGCGCTACTGACATCATAGTTGCTGCTGATATTATACTAATATCTACACCATTTTCTGGGGCCCCAAATATTGATAGGCCAACAGTTAAAGGCCGAGTATCAGGCGAATTTGTAACAATAAGTGGCCATAAAAAATTATTCCAATGTGTTGATACAGAAACTAATGCATAAGCTAGATAAGTGGGTTTTGCCAATGGAACATATACGCGCCATAAAATACCTAATAGCCCACAACCTTCAATTCGGGCAGCTTCATGTAGCTCAATAGGTACAGATTTAAATGACTGTCGCATAAGAAAAATACCGAATGCACTCGCCATATAAGGCATGCCAACTCCAAATAATGAGTCAAATAATCCTAAGCGAGAAACCATTGCATAGTTTTCAACGATGAGCACTTCTGGTAAAATAAATAGTTGCATCAAAACTAGGATAAATACAAAGTTTTTTCCTGGAAATTCAAGTTTGGCAAATGCAAAGCCCGCTAGAGTAGTAAAGAAGAACTGACCTATTAACACTATAGTTACCAATAAAAAAGTATTTAAAAAATACTTTAACCATGGAGCGCCTTCCCAGGCTGTTCGAAAGTTATCTAGTGTCCACGCAGAAGTGATATTAAAGTTTACAGCATCTGAAGTGGAATGAAATGCAGCCCAAAAAGCAAATAATAATGGAGAAATCCATATAATAGCTAGGAGAATTGCACCTGCAGTCTCAACATAGTGAGATAACTTACTCATTGGTAATGTGTCCTTCGATCAAGGTAAATGAATTGGATTGCAGCTACTATGCAAAGGACCAGTAATATTAATATTGTCATTGCTGCTGCATGAGGTGCATCAAAGAACGCAAAAGCCATTTCCCATATATAATATAAAATAAGTTTTGAAGCATCTGATGGGCCACCTTTTGTTAAAATGAATAAGTGGTCAATTAATTTTACAGAATTTATCATAGCATTTACTAAAATAAATAACGTTGTAGGCATGAGTAATGGCAAGACTATGCGTCGCGTATATGTCCAACGACTTGTTCCTTCTATATCGGCTGCTTCTTTATAATCTTCGGGAATAGTTTGTAGAGCAGCAAGGTAGAATATCATAAAGAATCCAGCTTCTTTCCATATTGTTACAAATATTATTGCCCATAATGCAGTTTCAGGTTGCCCTAACCAATTTATGGACGGTAAGCCAAATAATGATCCAATTTGGTCAAGCACGCCAAGCCCTGGTGTGTAAAAGAATAACCACAAATTGGCCGCAGCAATCATGGGTAATACTGTTGGAGTGAAGTAAGCAGTTCTCACAAAACCACGCGCAGGTATTTTAGAATTTGCCCAAAGTGCCATCGAAAGGGCGATCACAATTGAGACTGGAATTGTTATTGCTGCATAAAAGAGGTTGTTTTTTACAACTAACCAAAATGTTGGGTCAGCGAATAAGTCATTATAGTTTTCAATCCCAATAAATTCAGATGGTCTACGTCGTGTATGCTTTGAAAATAAACTAGAAAAGAAAGTCGCGCCTGATGGGTAAAAGGCAAATATTGAGAGCATGAGAGCGGCTGGTGAAAGCATAAGCCATCCATAAATAGCTTGCCGACGCCGTTCCAAATTTATGTGACTACTCATATTTTTTACCTTTTGTAATTAGTGCCGGCCCCGTTTAGGGGCCGGAATTTTAATTTATTTAACGATATGCTTTAAGTAATCTTTCTGCTGAACTTTGAGCTTCACCTAATGCGTCTGCAGATGATTTAGCACCTGTTAGAGCAGATTGGATGGCATTATTTAATCCATCGCGAACACGAGCTGTTTCAAAAGTTGAAAATTCAGCTACTGCGTTTTCCAACTGGTTGCGTGCAACTAGTGCTGGTGGAAACTCTTTAGTATATGCTTTTAATGCATCAGTTTCGTATGCAGCTGGAGATACACCCATATAGCCAGTCGCAATTGACCAAGCTGCTGCTTGTTCTGGAGATGTCATAAATTCAATGAGCTTTAAAGAAGCTGCCTGTTCTTCAGCAGTAGTGTCTTTAAAGATATAGAAATTACCACCACCTGTTGGAGAGCCTTTTCGAACGTTTGCTGGAAGTTCAGCTACTCCAAAATCAAAACTTGCACCTTTTTTTACTGCAGTTAAGTTTCCTGTAGAATGCCACATCATAGAAGTTTGACCTTCTAAGAACGCCTGTCTCAAAGTACCCCATTCTACTGTACCTGTTGGCATTATACCATGTTCAGTTGATAAAGATTTCCAGAAATCTAAAGTATCAACTACAGCTGAATCATCAAAGTAAGTATTTAATCCATCACCTGACATAACTTCTTTACCATTTTGAATGGCAAGAGCTTGGAACATCCAATATGGATATCCTGTTGATGGTATCATTAATCCATAAGTGTCATCATTTGTTAATGCTTTACCTGCTGAAATTAGCTCATCCCATGTTGTTGGTGGTGCTTCTGGGTCTAAACCTGCTGCGCGAAACTGGTCTTTGTTGTAGTATGCAACAATTGTTGAACGTTGAAATGGTATTCCCCATGTTTTTCCTTCAATTGTGCCATTTGCCATTAATGCGGGGTAAAAACTATTTAGCCATGCAGGATCGCTTACTAAGTCATCGAAAGGCAAGATGAGATCTTGTTCAATTAAATCGTATGCGTCAATTGAAAACATTACTGCTAATTGTGCGCCTTCACCTGAATTTAATGCAGACAGTGCGCGAACACGTGTATCATCGTAGTTTCCAGAATATACTGCATTTACTTTGATATCAGGGTTTTCTGCTTCAAAGTCTGCAACAATTCCGTCAACGACTTGTGTTAACGAGCCTCCAACTGCAATTGGATAGTACATCGTTAGTTCTGTATCAGCGCTAGCCGGAATGGCTATACTTGCAGCTAAGGTTGCTGCTATGCTGAGTGATTTTAAATATTTCATTATATCCTCCCATGGATTTGAAATTTAGTGAAATTATTGTCCATTTATGCGGTCACCTGCAGAGTTGAAGATGTGCAAATCTTGGTCATCAAATGTGATATCAATTCTTTGACCAGAAGGTACTATGGACAATCCGGGTTGGAGAACGTTCAACCCAGTAGTACCTTCATGTTCCAATCCAATAAGTGTTTCGGATCCTAGGAATTCTGCTTCTGTAACGCTACAAGAAAGCCTACCCTTGCCTTCAGGGACAATAGATATATTTTCTGCGCGTATTCCAATTTTATTGCCATTTTTTATTCCATCGATCAGATAAGAATCCATCAAAGCCATTGCTGGTGCACCAATGAATTCGGCAACAAAGGTATTTTCAGGGTTACTATATAGTTCGTTCGGCGATCCGATTTGCTGTATTCGGCCGTCTTTCATAAGTACTACCTTGTCAGCCATACTCATGGCTTCAGTTTGGTCATGTGTCACGTATACAACAGTTATTCCAAGATCGCGTTGTAATTTCTTTATATCTTTTCGAACAGATGATCGTAATTTTGCATCTAAATTTGAAAGGGGTTCATCCATCAAGCATAACCTTTGCCCAGCAACAATCGCTCGAGCAAGAGCTACGCGTTGACGCTGACCACCTGAAAGTTCTCCAGGCTTACGACCCTCAAGCCCCTCTAAGCCAGTAATTTTTAGCGCACGCTGCATTTTTTCATTACGCTCAACTTTTGGTACTCTGCGAACTTTAAGCCCAAATATGACATTTTCTGCTACTGAGAGATGGGGGAATAATGCGTAAGATTGAAATACCATTGAAAGATTTCGGTCAGATGCTGCACTTGTTGTGACATCAGCACCATCAATAAATACTTTTCCCTCATCAGGTATTTCAAGGCCTGCTAGTAAGCGCAATGATGTTGATTTACCACAACCTGAGGGACCTAAAAGTGCTACAAATGAACCTTCTTCAATCTCTAATGAAATGTTTTCAACACCTAGTTGTCCATTCCAGCGTTTTGCAACATCTTTTAATACAACAAATGGTTTTGTACTCATTATTATTCTCTTTCTGCTAACAATAAGCTCTCGCCAATACTGTCAAGTAGGTGGTTAAATTCTTTATTTGGACGTTGGTCTAGAATTACATGATCAACGTCTCTAATGTTTTCGCCATATGCTGGAGCAATTCGGCCAAATTTTGTACAATCCATAACAAGAATTGAAACTTGGGAATTTTCTCTAATGCGTTCTCTAACTCTTACTTCAGAAGCGTGGAATTCTAGAAGACTACCGTCATTAGAAACACCTGCGACACCAAAAATACCAAATTCTGCACGATAGCGCCCAAAGAAATCTAGAACATCGTCACCTAATATGTCGCGGTCGGGAAGCCTTATCTCTCCCCCAGGTAAAATTATTCTGTTAGATAATTCATCGCTCAAAACCATTGCTGCGCTGAGGTTATTTGTAATGACTGTTAAATTTTTACGTCGCCTTAATGCTTTTGCAACACTTAGAGGAGTTGAACCAATTGAAATAAATATTGTTGCTCCATCAGGGATGAGCTCAACTGTCGCTTCTCCTATGTCACTTTTTCCTAATTTGTTTGTTCCAGTGCGTAAATCAAAAGGAGTGTTGAGGTATTCAGCACCAAGCTCTATTCGGCCATGACGCCGTATTAATTTATCATTCTCACAAAGCTTGTCGATATCACGTCTTATAGTTTGCATTGATACGCCAAGCTTTTCAGCAAGATCGCCTACAGACACTGCTTCATGCTCTAAAACAATAGCTGTTATATCATCGCGCCTTTTTTGCTTTTTCTTCGACACATTGATCCCCCCAGATTCGTGATGAATGTATTGAATAAAAAACAACAAAACAACAAAAAAAAATATTATTATTAAATATATATGAAAATTAATAGATTATTTCGTTATATATTATATATTTTTGTTTTTTTGGAATATTTTTTGTTGTTTTGTTGTTTTGCGTTGTATTTTAAGATTGCTTATTGTAACAGTCTACAAATTGGGCTGAATTGGCTGTTTATTTTAAATTGGGTAACGTCTTGATGTTAACAACACATTCAATATTTGAACGATATGAAGAAATTCGTAAGCGAATGCCAAAAAATTCAACACCCAAAAAATTTCAAGATATCGACTCTTTGCTTGATATTGCGGAAGAGGGTTACACATTTGTATTTGATGCATTCGGGGTTCTCAATGTCGGCGAAACTTTAATACCTGGTGCTGACAAAAGATTAGATCAGTTGCGTTCAATTGGGTGTAATATTCGAATATTGACTAATGCTGCGAGTTACGATCGCAACGGAGCAATTGGTAAGTTCAAACGTTTGGGGTTGTCCGTTAAGGCAGATGAAATTGTAACAAGTAGGGATGCAACATTACTTTGTCTTACATCGGGGACTTGGGGTGCAATAGCTGCACCAGACGATCAGTTAAGTGATATTTCGAAAGATTTTATACGAATTGGCCATGATCCAAGAGATTTTGATTGTGTTGATGGATTTGTTTTTCTTTCATCATTTGGTTGGACAAATAACCAGCAAAAACTCTTAACCCAATCACTTTTAAGGCGACAGCGGCCAGTATTAATTGCGAATGCTGATTTAGTTGCACCTAGAGATAATGGATTTTCACTAGAACCAGGAAATTTTGGGCATTTATTATTGGATCAGGGCGTTAAAGATGTAAGCTTCTTTGGTAAGCCGTTTCCTAAAGTCTATGATTTGTTGGAACAGACTCTAGGTGAAGTTGATCAGGATAAGATTATCATGTGTGGTGATTCACTGCATACTGATGTTATTGGAGCTGCAGCACGTGGTTGGAAAACAGTTTTAGTAACACGTGATGGACTATTTGCTGGATTTGATACGCGTGATTTTTGTAAAAGGTCAAATTTATATCCAGATTGGCGTTTGCCATCAATTTAGGCAATATTTTAACCTATAGTCCTTTATTGTTATGTTTATTTCATTTTTACTATTTTATGATTAAACATTGTGGTTGTATTACTATTAGATTTTTTTTTATGATGTTAGATAAATAGGGCATTAGAATGAATATGTTGAAAGCAATAATATTTGATCTTGATGGAACCCTTATTCATAGTGCGCCTGATATACAATTTGCATCAAATGAAGCGTTGAAATCAATTAACCGTGACCCACTTGATATCGAAACCATCATCTCATTTATTGGAAGTGGCTCAGAAGTGTTAGTGGACCGTTTTATAGATTTTACTGGAGGTGGCAGTGAGGCATTGAAAAGTGAAGTCTTTACTACTTTTATGAGTATTTATGAGAAAAATATTTCAACACTTACAGAGCCTTATCCAGGTGTTGTTGATGCTTTAAATGGATTTAGAGCTCGAGGATTAAAGTTAGGAATTTGTACAAATAAACCAAATGGTCTTGCAAAAGAAATTTGTGAAGATTTAGATATTGCAAAATATTTTGATGTTATAGTTGGGGCAAGGGCATGTAAGCCTAAAAAGCCTGACACGTATTTACTAGAAACTTGTGTTAACGCTCTGAAATGTAAACCTGATGAGGTTACGTATGTTGGTGATAGTACAATTGATTTTGATACAGCAATGAATGCCTCAATCAAATTTTATTTATTTTCAGGTGGATATCTTAATAAGCCTTACCCAGACTTAAGTAAGTGTAGTCAATTTGAAAATTGGAGAAGTATTTACATTAGTTAAATATCCTAGGCACATGTATTTAAATATTTTTTTAAAAAAATATTATATTTGATCTTTCAAACATCCCAACAAAGCGAAGCAAAACGAACATTCATTGTTGATGTTTGGTTTGAATTAGTGTTCCATGATATTTCTAGAATATATTCTCATTTTACTCAGGGAGGGTTTATAATGAATTTAATTAACACACTTTTGTCTGGTGCAGCGTTAACTCTAACGATGAGCTTGGCAGCGCCTGTTCTGGCGAACGATTGTCCGCGTGGCGATTTAGATAAACGCTATTGCGACGTAAATGGCGATCTTATTGCTGATACACCAACGGATGCAGGAGATCTTGTTGATCCAGATACTTTAATTTTTGCTTACACACCAGTTGAAGATCCAGCTGTTTATAAAACTGCATGGTCAGATTTCTTAACACATTTAGAAAAAGAAACTGGTAAATCTGTTGTTTTTTTTCCCGTTCAAAGTAATGCTGCTCAAATTGAAGCTATGCGCTCAGGACGCTTACACATTGCAGGCTTCAATACCGGTTCAAATCCATTAGCTGTAAACTGCGCAGGATTTAATCCATTTACAATAATGGCATCAAAAGATGGAAATTTTGGTTATGAAATGGAAATAATCACTTATCCAGGATCTGGAATTGAAAAAGTTGAAGATATCAGAGGTAAACAATTAGCCTTTACATCTCCAACGTCTAACTCTGGTTTTAAAGCCCCATCCGCTATATTAAAAGGTGATTTTGATATGTTGCCAGATCGTGACTTTGAGCCTGTTTACTCAGGAAAACATGATAACTCAATTCTTGGTGTTGCAAATAAAGATTATATGGCAGCGTCAATCGCAAATTCAGTTAAAGCACGCATGATTAGTCGTGAAGTAATTAAGGCTGAAGATGTTAAGACTATATACAAGTCACAAACATTCCCAACAACGGGCTTTGGTACTGCTCACAACCTTACTCCAGAGTTGAAGGAACAAATTCGTAATGCGTTTCTAAATTTTGAATGGGCTGGTACATCATTGGAAGCAGAATTTGAAAAATCAAATGAAGGTCAATTCTTAGAAATGACTTATCAAGAATTTTGGGAAGTTATAAGGAAAATTGATACTGCAAACGGCGTAAGCTACTCTTGTCAATAAAATAAAAATACAAAGGGCGAGTTTATTTTCTCGCCCTTTAATATAAATCGGAGGAATTTATGTTAAAGCTTGATAAGCTAGTCAAAACTTATAAAACTGGAGACCAAGCCTTAAAAGCAGTGGATATTGAAATTCCTCAAGGGCAAGTTCTAGCTTTAATAGGGCCATCTGGTGCGGGAAAATCTACTTTAATTAGGTGTATTAATAGGCTGGTTGAACCTACATCAGGACAGGTCTACCTCAATGAGGTTGAGCTCACCAGCCTGTCATCATCCGCGTTGAGGCGTGAGCGAAGGCGTATGGGGATGATATTCCAAGAATACGCTTTAATAGAGCGCCTGACGGTTATGGAGAATGTTTTGTCTGGCCGATTAGGATATGTTGGTTTCTGGCGAAGTTTTCTACGTAAATTTCCACAACGTGATATCGATGAAGCATATAGGCTACTTGATCGAGTTGGCCTCGCTGACATGGCAGATAAGCGCGCTGATGAACTCTCAGGAGGGCAAAGGCAAAGAGTGGGTATTTGTAGGGCTTTGATTCAAAATCCAGCTTTACTCTTGGTTGATGAACCAACAGCTTCTCTTGACCCTAAAACTTCTCGCCAAATTATGCGCTTGATTTGTGAGTTATGCCAAGAAAGAAACTTAGCTGCGATAATTAATATCCATGATGTAGCTCTTGCTCAAATGTTTGTTCAAAGAGTAGTAGGCTTGCGTTTTGGTGCTGTGAAATTTGATGGCCCACCAGAAAACTTAACATCTGAAGTACTTACAATGATTTATGGTGAGGAAGATTGGGAAGCAACAATAGAAAAAGTTGAAGATGATGATGAAGTAGATTTGTTATGAGCGTAAATAATTTTGACGTTCAAACAAAAATTGGGCAGCCATGGAAAAAACCTCCGTTTATCCAAGCAAAACTGTTAAGATGGACTATTATATTTGGTATAATTGCATATCTAATTGCTGCATATATGACTATAGATGTGAATTGGTCTCGCGTTTATGAGGGCCTAGAGCGTGGTAAAAAGTTTGTTTTAGCTTTTACTAACCCAGATTTTACATCTCGTTCTTCAGATATTTGGAGTGGAATGATTGAAAGTATTATCATGACAGTGGCATCATCTATAGTTGGAATTGGTATATCTATTCCAATTGCATTAGGTGCAGCCCGTAATGTTTCACCATTGCCAGTTTATTTAATTTGCAGAGGAATAATAGCGATTAGTCGTGCTTTACAAGAAATAATAGTTGCTATTTTATTGGTTGCCATATTTGGTTTTGGACCGCTGGCAGGCTTTTTAACTTTAAGTTTTGCAACAATAGGTTTCTTATCAAAGCTTTTAGCCGAAGATATTGAAAGTATGGATAAGGTTCAAGCAGAAGCGATTAAGGCGTCAGGAGCTAAATGGACACAATGGATTAATTATGGTGTTCAACCACAAGTTATGCCAAGATTAATTGGTCTAAGTATTTACAGGGTTGATATAAACTTTCGTGAAAGTGCTATTTTAGGACTGGTAGGTGCAGGTGGTATTGGCGCCACACTTAATACAGCTTTTGATCGATATGAATATGACACAGCAGCAGCTATATTATTGATAATTATAGGAATTGTTATGGCTCTAGAGTATATCTCTGGTATAGTTAGGGCGAGGGTACAATAATGCCAACAAATGATAAGAATGGAATAAAAATTTGGCAAAGACGAACCAATCGTGAAAGTATTTTTCATTGGTTGTTATGGTTAATTGGTATTATGATTTTTACATACTGTTGGCAACAGATTTCAAAATCTACAACTTGGTTTTTTGTTTGGGATGCGCCCCGAATTGCTACTGATTTGTGGACACGTGCAACTCCGCCGAGATGGGAATACTTAACACAGTTGGGTAAACCTATTTGGGATACGTTAAATATTGCTACTTTAGGAACAATATTTGCATTAATAATTGCTGTTCCCGTGGCGTTTCTTGCTGCAAGGAACACGACGCCCTCTAAATTTATTATAAGACCAATTGCTCTATTAATAATTGTAGCGACACGCTCTATTAATTCACTTATTTGGGCTCTTCTTTTAATTGCAATTATCGGTCCTGGAGTTTTTGCTGGTGTCATTGCTATCGCGATACGGTCAATTGGATTTTGTGCTAAATTGCTATATGAAGCGATTGAAGAAATTGACGCTACTCAAGTAGAAGCTGTCACTGCAACAGGTGCATCTCGCTGGCAAGTCATGGTTTACGGTATTGTACCTCAAATCATGCCTGCTTTTGCTGGTATTTCTGTTTTTCGATGGGATATTAATATTCGTGAAAGTACTGTTTTAGGTTTAGTTGGTGCTGGGGGCATCGGATTGCAACTTTCGTCATCTCTAAATGTGTTAGCTTGGCCACAGGTTTCTCTGATCTTACTTGTTATATTGTTAGCAGTGGTGATTTCTGAGTGGGTATCTGCCAAAGTACGTGGCGCAATTATCTAGAATGTTGATCTAGCACGAGTGAAAAATAGGATAAAATTTTGCAAATTAATGAAGCTTTCCTAGAGTATGAATCTGTTCGACATAGACTGCCAGCAGTGTCTGAAATTGGCCAATGTACGTATTTATCAAATTTAGAAGATTTAATAGATAAAATTGATATTTTTTTATTAGATGCTTTTGGTGTGCTTAATATTGGGAATACAGCTATTAAAGGTGTCCCCGAAAGAATTTTAAAACTTCAAAAAATTGGAAAAAGAATAATAGTTGTTTCTAATGCTGGTGGCTTTCCACACTCATTATTAATGAAAAAATATGTAGACTTAGGATATAATTTTGACACAGAAGACGTGATAACCAGTAGAAAAGCCTTATTAAGAGGATTATTAAAACTCCCTACGCAAAGATATGGCTTAATGGCAACAGAAAGCCTAGGACGAACAGACTTAGAAAATATTGATATTACCTATCTTTCCGAAGATATAGCTGAATATGACAATTCAGATGCCTTTTTATTACTTGGAAGTGCAGTTTGGACTGAAGAACGTCAAGGCATGTTGCTAGATTCTTTGATGCGACGCCCTCGTCCTATCTATGTAGGTAATCCTGATATTGTTGCACCACGTGAAGGTGGTTTTTCAGTTGAACCAGGTAGTTTTGCACATAGGATTGCTAATGCTACTGGAATTTCTCCAATATTTTTTGGAAAGCCATTTGGAAATATCTTTGATCTAGCTTTTGAAAGACTTGGTGACTTCAACCCTGAAAGAACTGTTATGGTTGGGGATAGCTTACATACAGATATCTTGGGTGGTCATACGGCGGGAATTAAAACAGCTCTGATTGCTGGGCATGGCTTTTTTGCTGGTCAAGATATTAATAAACCCATTGATATATCTGGAATTAAACCAGATTTTATTCTGGCTGATCCTTAATATTTTTCGCAAGGTAATTATTTATTATAATATATATTTTATTTAAACGGGTTTTCCAAAAACAATTAATACGGCATATTTTTTTCTTCTACATCCAATGACTGGGGGAGGGTCTTCACCTGGTTTCAATGGAAATGCATCCAAGTTGGCATTGACCGGAGAACAAGTTCCCAATCCATTTTCTGGTGTGTAGCGAGTTGAACGGCATGGACCATGAGTTACATCTGCAATGGTTTTCCCATCCGAAAGTGACCATGTTTGCTTACCTTTGGAGTCTGGTGGGTCAACTGTAAGTAAAGAAATGTGTTCTTCGCCATTGGTCACATAATACTTCCCAGATGGCATAGGAAATTCTGGGGCTTTCATAATTAAACCATTTTCATCTAGCCACCAGTCATCAATATTAAACCTCCATCCTGCTGGAGCAATATTTCCTGCTTTCTGTAAAAGTTTGTAAAAACGCAACCAAACTCCTATTGGCCCTGGATCAATGCGCCATAAACCCCATGTTTCAGCGCCTGATCCGTAGGTGGACTCACCAGGAGCCAATGCTGCTATGTATTGTGTGCGAATTCTTTTGTATTTAGTTTGAGCTTTTAGAGGGATAGCTGTGCTGAATGTAAATGCACTTGAAAGTAATACAATCAAATTACGTCTAGAAATGTGAGTATTACGTTTCATATATATCCTCCTAAAAGTGAATAATATACTATATATGTATCACTTTATAAATTTGTGAATATAATTTTTGATTTATTTTTAGAAAATAGGTTTGAAGCTCTTAGTGGATCTGCCAATTGTTAACTCAGCCTCTAACAAAATCCCTTTTTTTTCATCAGTTGGATTCATAATTGCTTCAAGCAATAAATTTGCACTTTTATAACCAGCTTCGCGAACTGAAGATTTAGTGGAGGTGAATAGTGGTACTGTTCCTTCATCGCGAAAGTATGACAGATCATCATCAAAAGTAAGTACTGAAATATCGCTACCAATTTTAAGGCCCTTGTCGTCCAATGCGCGCCTTATTCCTATTGCTACAATAATTGATGAAGCGATAATTGCTGAAGGTGGTTCATTACTCTCAAGCATGTCAATTGTGCACTTGTATCCAAAGGGTTCTGTCATTTCTCCATTAAATTTTTTTGTTTTATCAATAGATATTTTCGCGGCTTCTAGGGCTCGGCCATATCCAGTATTTCTTCTCATTGCAAAATCCATATTTGGATCGCCATTTATTAATGCAATAGATTTGTGACCTAAATCTATTAAAAACTCAGTTGCCCTAAAAAAAGCACTTTCATTATTTACATCAACCCAATTATAATTTTCTTTTGATCCACTTGATCTGCCATGTACAACAAACGGTATTCTGAGTTCGTTGAGCATGTTTATTCTGTTATCATTAATTTTAGGCCCATGAAGGATAACGCCATCTACAGCTGAACGAGCAGCTAAATCTTTATATATTCTTTCCTCATCTTCTTCTTTTGCAAGAGTAAGCATCAAGTCATAATTGCTTTTGTTATACCGCTCACTAGCGCCCGCTATAAAGTCTGAAAAAATAGGATTAACTAATTCATATTCTTTAGAAAATGTAACAATATGACCTATAGTCATAGATCTTCCAGATGCTAATCTTTTTGCTCTTGTATTTGGTAGGTAATTGTATTTTTTTGCAGCTAGTTCAACACGCAAGCGAGTTTTCTCATTTACTTCTGGGAACCCATTTAGAGCTCTACTAACTGTTGTTTGTGAAAGCTTTAAAAGGGTGGATAATTGTTTAAGATCAGTTATATTTTTCAAAGCGCTTCCAATTTATTTAGTATCTAATAATACCATTTATTCATACATTCTTCAATAATTTTATTGTTTAGTATAATAAATAATTTGACTCTCTATATAAAGTTAAGTTATTTGTGCTTTATATTCAAAGCGCTTTGGATTTTTTTAAACAACTTTTTCAAATGCTACTTTTGAATTCAAATTATTTAAGGTTATTGAATGGTAGTTCCAATTAAGCTACGATTTAAATTCAAAATTCATACTATTGGGAGGTAGTACATGTACTTAACAAAGAAATATTTAAGTGTAACAGCTTTTGCTGCAGCTTCTTTTGCTTTTAGCAGCATCGCTCATGCGGATGTCTGTGACACGCCATCAAAACTTGGTGACTTAGGAAATTTTGCTGGTGAAGTTATTACCGTTGCTGGATCTATGGAAGGCAAGGACGAGGAGATGTTGGTAAACACAGTAAGCTGTTTTGAAAAAGCAACTGGTGCTGTGGTGAAATATTCAGGGTCAAGAGACTTTGCTGCACTTATTGTTGCTGACCTAAGATCTAATAATGCTCCAAATATCTCAATTTTCCCTCAGCCAGGTCTTGCTGGTGACATGGCAAAAGAAGGACATCTTGTTCCTTTAGGTGATGGTTTAGCTTCATGGATGACTAATAATTATGGTGCTGGATCATCATGGGTGGATTTAGGAACCTATTCTGACGCTTCGGGGAAAAAAGATTTCTATGGTTTTGCTTATAAGATGGATCTAAAATCTTTGGTTTGGTATTCTCCAGAGCAATTTGAAGACAACGGGTATGAAATTCCAACAACTATGGAAGGCTTGATAGAGCTATCTGATCAAATGGTTGCAGATGGAAATACGCCTTGGTGTATTGGTGTAGAGTCTGGTAATGCTACTGGTTGGACAGCAACTGATTGGATGGAAGATCTTATGTTGCGCACAGCTTCACCTGAGAAGTATGACATGTGGGTATCAAACGAACTACCTTTCAATAGTCCAGAAGTTTTAAATGCTATGGAAGTTTATGGCCAATTTTCTCGGAATGACGATTATGTTGCTGGTGGAGCTTCATCTGTAGCGACAACATTTTTTGGGGACGCGCCAAAGGGATTATTTTCGTCTCCTGCAAGTTGTTTAATGCATCGGCAGGCTTCATTTATTCCGGCATTCTTTCCTAAAAAAGGTGAAGAAGTTGCAAATGGAGAAGCAGATTTCTTTTATTTTCCACCATATGAGTCAGCTAATCTAGGCAATCCAGTACTAGGTGCGGGAACTTTGTGGACAATGACTAAAGATTCTCCTGCAACACGAGCATTTTTTGAATTTATGACTGAAGCCTCAGCACATGAAGCTTGGATGTCTCAAGGGACTTTCCTAACAGCTCATAAGGGTGCAGATTTATCTGCATATGCAACACCTGCATTGCGTAAACAAGGCGAGATCTTGTCAAATGCAACAACATTCCGTTTTGATGCATCTGACTTAATGCCTGGTGCAATTGGTGCAGGAGCATTTTGGTCTGAAATGACAGCGTTTGCTAATGGACAAGATGCAAAAACAACCGGTGATAATATTCAAGCCGCTTGGGATGCTATAAAATAATATTTCTATGAAATTTAGGAGTGCAGAGTTTTCTTTGCACTCCTTTTTATTACAACTCTAAGTAATATCATTTATCTGAATTTGGACATTTTCATGCGATCTTTAAAGCCAGTTATAGCAAGTAATGGTTTTGCAATATTACTTACTGTAGTTTTTTTATTACCCATAATGGCAATATTTTTGTTCGTAGTGACGACACCAATTGACAGTATATTAGCAAAATTTGGTCTTTGGTTACATGGTATTAATGAATGGTCCTTCCCGGAATTTGATACGGAGGAACGGTTCTCGAAAATTGGTTTTGCTATTCGTTCTGTACTTATTGCTGTTGGAATATCATTTCTTTATTTTTGGCTAACAAACTGGTTGAATATGAATCTTGCCGTTTATAGAGAAAAAAAATCAATAGGTAGGCAGTCAAATATTGTAGAAGCTATTCAGCCTTGGATTTTTGTAGGCCCTACACTTGTTTTGTTATTATTGTTTTTGATGGTTCCAGCACTTTCAACATTAAGTTTATCATTCCAAGAGTCAGATGGTACTTTGTCATCTCGGAATTATGCTTTTTTATGGGATTCAAGTGCACTCGGTTATCTACAATTTAGATTAGCCATGCGTAATAGTTTGATGTGGTTAATTTTAGTTCCATCGTTGTGCATTGTGTTAGGATTATTAATTGCTGTGCTAGCAGACTCAGTTCGATGGGGTGTTGTAGCAAAAACATTTATTTTTGTGCCACTAGCTATTTCTTTTGTAGGAGCGGCAGTTATTTGGAGAAATATATTTGCTGGAGGAGGCATCGAAGCACTGGAAACCATTAACGGCTCAACTCCATCTTACCAAATCGGTCTATTAAAGTCTCTTTTGGGCCATACCGCTGAGTATAATGAACCACTTTATAGCTTAAAGTTTTGGGGAAATTTTTTCTTAATGTGGATATTAGTCTGGGTGCAAACTGGATTTGCAATGGTGATATTCTCAGCAGCCTTGAGGGGCGTTCCTGAGGATACAATAGAAGCCGCAACTATTGATGGCGCTAATCCGTTCCAAATGTTTTTTAGAATAAAACTTCCACAGATATACTCAACCGTTTTAGTCGTATGGACGACATTAGTCATATTAGTATTAAAAGTCTTTGATATTCCATACGCATTGTCTGCGAATGATGATGATAAACTTTTGCTAGCTACGATGATGGAAAATGCGCGAAACAATTGGTCAATTGGTGGCGATAATGTTGATAATCTCTATGCAGCAATAGCTGTAATGCTAATGCTGACTGTTGTTCCAAATATGGTTTTTAATGGTTGGCGTATTAGACGAGAACAAAAAGAACTTGGAAATTGAGGTATTTAAAAAATGATAACTAAAACACTAAGTCATTTTGTGCTAGGTTTAATAGTTTTTATATGGGTAGTACCTTTTGTAGCACTTGTTTCGACATCACTTCGCTCAGAAACAGAAGCAAAAACTGCAGGTTTTTGGACAGCCTTTACTCCAACAGAATTAGGACATCGATTTAGCACACATGATAAAGGTGAAAAAATAAAAATTTTTACTATGAATGGAAATATATTTGATAGATTGAATAAAGATAAAGATAGTTTCATAGTTTCAGGCGAAATAAATTCAATTCTAATTAAACAAAGAATTGCAGATCCTGAAAAGCCTGGAAAAACTAAATTAGTTAGAAAGCTTGTACCTGCGGGTGAGCTTATGGATGTTCGAGGGGGGGATTTTATTTTCTCGAAAGATGGTAGTTTTTCATGGACCTTTTCTGAAGAAACTTTACCAAAACCAAAAAACCTTGATGTTTTTATAAATCAAAATCCCATATTTGGAACGGATGCTTATATTGAAGTTTTATTTGATAATAAAAATGTTCCAAACGCATTAATATCTTCATTTATAGTAACTATACCAGCGACTATAATACCTATTACAATAGCTGCATTTGCTGCCTATGCATTTGCCTGGATGCAATTTCCTGGTCGAGATTGGTTGTTTGTAATAGTGGTATCGTTGATGGTGGTGCCCACACAGCTAGCATTTTTACCAATTCTACAAGGTTTCAGTGGAATCGCTTCATGGGCTACTGCGCTAAATCAATGGCTGACTGATTGTGAGGTAAAAGATACTTGCCAAGTGGCATCAAAATCCTTTGCAAGTTTATGGATTACACATACTGCTTTTGGGTTGCCATTGGCAATATATCTTCTTCGAAATTATATAGTAGGTCTACCTAAAGAGTTGTTGCAGAGCGCTCGAATTGATGGTGCAAGCCACTTGCAAATATTTACTCGACTAATAATACCATTATCTGTTCCTGCATTAGCATCGTTTAGTATTTTTCAATTTTTATGGGTTTGGAACGATCTCATAGTTGCATTATATATTGGACCAAATAATTCGTCAGATTTGGTTTTTCCAATTAGATTACAAAAACAACTTGGCACATTTAAAGATCAGCTCCATCTCTTAAATGCCTCAGCAGTTATTTCCATGATTGTTCCAGTTTTAGTATTTTTATCAATGCAAAAGTATTTTATCCGAGGACTATTGGCTGGGTCGGTGAAAGGTGGGTAAAATATGCAAAATCTGAAATGGTGGGAGACAGCAGTCATATATCAAATTTATCCTCGTTCTTTTCAGGACTCTAATGGTGATGGTATAGGCGATCTTCAAGGTATATCCTCACGTCTTGAATATATAGAAAGCTTAGGAGTGGATGCTATTTGGATAAGCCCATTTTTTGATTCACCTCAAAAAGACTTTGGTTACGATGTTTCAGATTATTGTAATATAAACCCAGAATACGGAACGCTTAAAGATTTTGATATATTAATTACTAAAGCACATAGCTTGGGATTGCGATTAATGATTGATATAGTGCCTGCTCATTGTTCAGATGCACATTTGTGGTTTCAAGAAAGTAGACAATCAAGAGATAATCCAAAATCAGATTGGTTCCATTGGGCTGACCCTTTGCCTGACGGCTCAGCACCTACTAATTGGTTGTCTTTTTTTGGAGGACAGGCTTGGTCTTGGGAGCCACTTCGACAGCAATATTATCTACATAATTTTTTGCCAAGCCAACCAAATTTAAATCATGCTAATCCCGATGTCTGTTTAGCATTTGAAGATATTGCTAGGTTTTGGTTTGATCGAGGTGTTGATGGATTCCGTATGGATGCAGTACACACAATCAATGCTGATATTCCACCGTATAAAAATAATCAGGCAAATCCAAATTTTAAATCAGGAATTCTACCACAAGAACAACAGCCATTTTTTAGACAATTACATGATACTGCTCAACTTAATCAAAGTTCCATTCAGAGTTTTATCGAAAAATTTAGAAAGGTTGCGGATAGTTATAACGGTGATCGTTTTTTAATGGGCGAATTGCATGGTGATGATCCTGTTCTAGCTAGTAGGTCGTTTACTGCAGAAGGCCGATTGCATGCTACTTATAATTTTAACTTACTTGAATGGGCTGGTTTAAATGTTGAGGGGATAAAAACCGCAATCTCATCTGCTATAGAAGCTTTTAATGGTACTGGCCGACTTGCATTTGCATTTTCAAACCATGATGTCCCAAGATCAGCAACACGTCAATTGGAACCACTGGGCTTAAATAATGAAGATCAAGTGTCGCTTCAATTGATGTTATTGAAGTTGGAAGTTTGTTTGATTGGTTCTGCGTGTATTTTTCAAGGAGAAGAGTTGGCTTGCTCTGATGTGCAAGATATTCCTATTGATTTAATGCAAGATCCTTGGGGTAAAGAATTTTCGCCAGTATTTTTGGGTAGAGATACATGCCGGACACCAATGGTTTGGACTAATAAAAGCAATAATTGGGGTGGTTTTTCTACTGCAGAAAAAACTTGGTTGCCAATATCCAAAGAGCATCTTGAAAGAGCCGGTATTGATGAGATGAATAGACCAGAGTCTATTTATAATCAATTTGCCACATTTCTTAAGTGGCGTAAAAAACAGCCTGCAATAATGGAAGCAAATGCAATGAGACTAATAAATAGCAATAAGCATGAAATTATTTTTGACAGGGTTTCAAGCAATCAAACGCTTAGATGCTGTTTTGATTTTAATACATTAATTACATCTTTTTCGGAGAATTAAATGGCCCAAGTTGAATTAAGAGGCGTAAATAAATCATTTGGTAAAACTGAAGTTATTCGCAATGTTGAGTTAGAAATAAACAAAGGTGAATTTGTTGTTTTTGTTGGTCCATCAGGATGTGGAAAATCAACCCTACTGAGATTGATCTCTGGTCTGGAAAAATTGAGCAGTGGTGACATTGTAATTGCTGATAATATCGTTTCAGAGTTACCGCCTTCTAAGAGAGGTATTGCAATGGTTTTTCAATCTTATGCTCTCTATCCTCACATGACAGTTTTCCACAACATGGCTTTTTCATTAGATTTGCAGGGGGTTGGAAAGAAAGAAATTAAAGAAAGAGTTGAAGCTGCAGCTAAGATATTACAAATGGAAGAACTGCTTGATAGAAGGCCTGCTGCTTTATCAGGTGGGCAAAGACAAAGAGTTGCTATTGGAAGAGCTATTGTAAGAAATCCAGATGTATTTCTTTTTGATGAACCGCTTTCAAACTTAGATGCTGCACTGAGGCATGATACAAGAGTTGAAATTGCTAGATTGCATTCTCAGTTAGGAGCAACAACAATATATGTTACTCATGATCAAGTAGAAGCAATGACACTAGCTGATAAAATTGTGGTTTTGCGGGATGGAGAAGTTATGCAGGTTGGTTCACCAATGGAGCTATTTAATTTTCCAAAAAACGAATTTGTTGCAGGTTTTTTAGGATCACCCAAAATGAACTTTTTTAAGGGTAGTCTAGATAAGATCACAAAAGATTTTTCAAAAGGCAAATTTAAATCCAAAGAATTTACTGCAGGTGGCATAAGGCTTGTTTCAAATGAAAAAAACCTTGGTGATAATGTTAAATTAGGAATAAGGCCCCAGCATTTATTTTTAGAAAAAAAGGGTCCAATAAAGGGTGAAGTAATTTTAATAGAACAATTGGGCACAGAAATTATAGTTGAATTGAAAGCTATTGATGACACATTTTTTAGGTTTACATCCCCAAAGGATCCTAATTTATCAATAGGAGAGTTAGTGAGTTTTAACTTTAATGAAGAATTCGCTCATTTATTTTAAATAAATTTTGAAAAAACATATTATAAAATTTACCATTTGATAAATTTTTTGAATGGATGTAACCTGATTCCAACATCTTAATATTTTGGGAGGTATTAATGGCACATTCATCATCTACATCAGGTATAGTATCTGGACGCCTTGATAGTGATTTATTAAAGCAAAACTTTGAAGATCTTCATGCCCCTTTGTCTAAACATGAAGCTTTAGTAGCTTCTGATAGGTGTTATTTCTGCCATGATGCTCCATGTATGACGGCTTGTCCGACCTCAATAGATATTCCGTTATTTATTCGACAAATAGCGACAGGAACAACAGACGCATCTGCGAAAACTATTTTATCACAAAATATTCTTGGTGGAATGTGCGCCCGGGTCTGTCCAACAGAAACCTTGTGCGAGGAAGCATGTGTTAGAGAAGTGGCAGAGGGTAAGCCAGTAGAAATTGGTAGATTACAACGTTTTGCAACAGATAACCTAATGGTTAAAGATATACATCCATTTGAAAGAAAGGCATCTTCTGGCAAAAAGGTTGCAGTAATTGGAGCTGGTCCTGCAGGATTGGCCTGTGCCCATAAGGCTGCAACGCTTGGGCACGATGTTACTATTTATGAGGCCCGTGAAAAGGGCGGTGGTTTAAACGAATTTGGTATTGCAGCTTACAAATCTAATGATAATTTTGCCCAAAAAGAATTGGACTGGCTTTTATCTATTGGTGGGATAAAAGTTGAGTATGGTAAAAAAGTTGGAGCAGAAATAGACCTCAATAAATTACAAAATGATTATGATGCAACATTTATTGGTATGGGCCTGTCTGGGGTAAATTCTCTACGGTGTGATGGCGAAGATTTTGAAAATGTTGATGACGCTGTAAGTTTCATTTCCGGTCTGCGTCAGTCAGAAAATTTTTCTGATGTCAAAGTTGGAAGGGATGTTGTAGTTATCGGTGGAGGGATGACTGCTGTAGATGCTGCAGTTCAATCCAAATTGTTGGGCTCACAAAATGTTTCCCTTGTGTATCGTCGTGGCAAAGAGAACATGAGTGCTTCTTTATACGAACAAGAGTTAGCTACATCTAAAGGTGTGCGTATTATATATAATGCTACTCCTTTAGAGATTACAAAGAATGGAACCTCTTTGGATGTTAAGTTTGGATACACTGAAACAGTTCAAAATAAACTAAAAGAAACGGGTGAGACTTTTAATATACCCGCCAATCAAGTTCTTAAAGCAATAGGTCAAAATCTATCAGATGAAATAAGCTCACTTAAAATCACAAACGGAAAAATTGATGTGAATGAGAACGGTCAAACTAGTGTTTTGAATGTTTGGGCAGGAGGTGATTGCACTACAGGTGGAGATGACCTCACCGTAACCGCTGTGGCACAAGGGCGTGATGCGGCAATAAATATTAATACTGAACTAATGAAATAAGATAGGAAAGAAGGTTAATAAAATGGCAGATCTTACTAGTAATTTTGTTGGCATAAAATCACCAAACCCCTTTTGGTTAGCTTCTGCGCCACCTACGGATAAAGAATACAATGTCAGGCGTGCATTTGAAGCAGGGTGGGGCGGTGTAGTTTGGAAAACACTTGGGTCTGAAGGCCCTCCTGTAGTTAATGTTAATGGCCCAAGATACGGAGTAGTACATGGTGCTGATCGCAGAGTGTTGGGATTAAATAATATTGAATTAATTACAGATAGAGATTTATTCAAAAACCTTGATGAAATTAAAAGAGTCAAACAAGATTACCCAGATCATGCTATTGTCGTATCTTTAATGGTGCCATGTGAGGAAGATGCCTGGAAAGCGATACTACCTCTTGTTGAAGAAACAGGTGCTGATGGAATAGAGTTAAATTTTGGTTGTCCACATGGAATGGCTGAAAGGGGAATGGGGTCTGCGGTTGGTCAAGTTCCTGAATATATTAAAATGGTAACAGGCTGGTGTAAAAAATATTACTCTAAACCAGTTATTGTGAAGCTAACCCCAAACATTACGGATGTCCGCAAGCCGGCATCTGCAGCTCAAGCTGGAGGAGCTGATGCTGTTTCATTGATAAATACAATTAATTCAATTATTTCAGTTGATTTAGATATGATGGCACCTAATCCTACAATTGATGGCAAAGGTACACATGGTGGTTATTGTGGGCCAGCAGTTAAGCCCATTGCTATGAATATGGTTGCGGAAATAGCGCGAAATCCAGAAACAGCGAACCTGCCCATTTCTGGTATTGGAGGTATAACTACCTGGAGAGACGCAGCAGAATATATGGTATTAGGCTGTGGAAATGTACAAGTTTGTACCGCAGCCATGACATATGGTTTCAAAATAGTTCAAGAAATGATTAGTGGTTTATCTCAATGGATGGATGAAAAAGGTTATACATCCACACAAGACTTTGTGCGCCAAGCAGTTCCAAATGTAACTGATTGGCAATATTTAAATTTGAATTATGTTTCGAAAGCATCAATTAACCAAGATGATTGTATTAGCTGTGGCCGATGTTATGCTGCATGTGAAGATACTTCCCACCAAGCTATAATAATGTCAGAAGATCGTAAATTTAGTGTAGATGATTCTGAATGTGTTGCGTGTAACTTATGTGTTGAAGTTTGCCCTGTTGAAAATTGCATATCAATGGTGCAGCAGGAGCCTGGTGTAATTGACCCCCGTACAAATAAAGTCGTTGAGGAAAAACATGGGGATTGGACTAGTCACCCTAATAATCCAAGTGTTTTTGCAGCAGAATAAACACTACTCATGACTTCGGAATTCAAAGGCCATCTTGCAATGCTATGTTTTTCAGCATTCATTGCAGGATCATTTGCATTGGGAAGCATGATTTCAAATAATTTGTCGCCGCTCATTGTAACCGTTATTCGTTTTGCAATAACTACATTGTTTTTAGGCATACTAATTTATTTTACTCAAAACCTTAAGAGAATATATTTTATATCATCATGGCGGTATTTGCTCTTAGGCTTGTGTGTTACTTTGTATTTCGTAATGATGTTCGAGGCGTTAAAAACTTCATCGGCAATATCTCTATCTGTAGAGTTCACTATGGCACCATTTATTAGTGGGCTATTTGGATACCTTCTTTTAGGGCAAAGAATAAATCTGAGAATATTTATAGCTCTTATAATTGGAGCAATTGGAGCTATTTGGGTAATTTTTAGTGGAGATTTAAATAGATTTTTGGAATTTAGAATTGGACGTGGAGAACTTTTATTTTTTATTGGAATGTCTTTTTATGCACTACATGTACCTTTAGTCCGTAAGCTTAATTATAATGAACCACCTCTTATATTTACGTTTGGGATTATAGTAGCTGCATTATTCATTTCATTTATTTTTTCAATAGGTGAAATACTGGATGCAAATTTTACATTAATTACAAGGTACGATTTTTTTATAATTGTATACTTGGCTATATTTGCAAGTGCAGCAACATTTTTGTTAATCCAATATGCAGCTATTAAATTACCCTCTGTAAAAGTAATGGCACATACTTATCTAACGCCAAGCTGGGTCATAGTTTGGTATATCTTAATGGGAAATGAGGGGCCGTCAGCGTCGGACTATATTGGCATATTTTTTACTATAATTGCATTATTTCTCTTATTAAAAGAACAAACAAAGATATAGTTTATGGTTCAAGCATTGTGCTAAACATTTTCTTCAAAAATGGTGAAGCTGACTGAAATGGATCAATAGTTTCATCGTTTAAGACAGATTGTACTTGAATATCAAAATCAGCATAATGTTGTGTCGTTGCCCATATTGAAAAGAATAAGTGGTTTGGATCAATATCAGCAATTTTACCTTGTTTAGACCAATTTTTTATAATTTTAGCTTTTTTTTCTACTAAAGCCCTTAACGTACCTTGTAATTCTGGAAGCACATGTGGTGCGCCTTGCAAAATTTCATTAGCAAAAAGTTTACTTTCTCGAGGAAAATCACGTGCCATGGTCAATTTTTGCTCAACATATTTGCAAATTTCATCTATCGGAGGATTATTTTCATTAATTTCATGTAAGGGTGCTAGCCATGTTTTTAATAATTTTTCTAATAAAGTTATATGTATAGCTTCTTTGTTATCAAAATAATAAAGAATGTTTGGTTTTGATAAATTTGCTTGTTTTGCAATCATATCAATTGTGGAGCCTCTGAAGCCAAAATCTGAAAAAACATCTAAAGCAGCTTCTAAGATTACGTCAGTTTTTTGACGTTGTATCCGAGTTGTCTTTTTTGTTGTTTCTGATCTTGCCATTACTTTTTACCTTAGTGATTTGATGTTACACACAGGCCAACACCTTTTAGTATTATTGTTTTAACTGAAAGTTTGGCAGTCTGCCACTGCGCATCTGAAAAAGGTTCACCAGAATTTAAGGTTTCGATTTGGTGGGCAAAATCTGCGTAATGTTGGGTAGTAGACCAAATCATATATAATAGATGTTCAGGATCAATTGCATCCATTTCACCATCATCAATCCATCTTTGAATGTGTTTGCTTCTATCTTTGGACCATTCTTTCAATTGGCCTTCTAAGTAGTCCTGAATAATTGGGGCACCTTGAATTATTTCAGATGCCCAGACTTTTGAGCCATAAGGATGGCTACGTGCAAGATCCATTTTTTTGTCAATATATCTGCTTAATGCCTCACTAGGACCAAGTTCTGTATCAAATGCAGATGCTGCTTCCATCCAAATATCAAAAATATTGTAAACAACTTGTCTATATATATCCTGTTTTGTTTTAAAATAATAATGAACATTTGCTTTTGGTAGGTTTGCGACATCAGCTATCAGCTGTGTTGTAGCGCCAGCAAAACCTGCTTCAGCAAATACTTTTTCTGCTGCATCGAGTATTTTTTTTTGATTTTGCGAACGTTTTGCAAATTTTTGAAAAGAGACGGTATTATCTTTCATATGTTTGCTCCAAAAAAAAACTTGACCGTTTGGTCAGTAATGTTCAATAATTGACCATACAGTCAAAAAAAGCTTTCAGTCAAGTCAGCTTTGGAGGGGGAAATTTAAAATGCCAGCACTAAATTCCAATTTGCGTATTAATGGAGACAGACTCTGGGAGAGTTTGATGGAGATGGCAAAAATAGGACCAGGAATTGCTGGTGGAAACAACCGACAAACTTTAACTGATGAAGATGCCGAAGGGCGTACACTTTTTCAAAAGTGGTGTGAGGTTGCTGGTTGTACAATGGGTTTAGACCAAATGGGTAACATGTTTGCCACAAGGCCCGGATTAGATCCAGAAGCCTTACCTGTTTATGTTGGTTCGCATCTTGATACACAACCAACGGGTGGAAAATATGATGGTATATTGGGTGTTTTGGGTGGACTAGAAATTATTAAAACCCTTAATGATCTAAATATTAAAACAAAACATCCTATTGTAGTTACAAATTGGACAAATGAAGAGGGTACTAGGTATGCTCCTCCAATGTTGGCATCAGGTGTATTTGGCGGAGTTCACACACAAGAGTGGGCATATGATAGAGTTGATGCTGATGGCAAAAGGTTTGGAGATGAATTAGTACGAATAGGCTGGCGTGGAGATGAAAAAGTTGGAGAAAGAAAAATGCATGCATTTTTTGAACTTCATATTGAACAAGGACCAATACTTGAAGCTGAAAATAAAGATATTGGTGTGGTTACTCACGGCCAAGGTCTATCTTGGACTGAGATTACAATAATAGGTAAAGACAGTCATACGGGTTCAACACCAATGCACATGAGAAAAAATGCTGGCCTTGCTATGGCTAGGATTCTAGAAAATGTAGATGAAATAGCTTTATCGCATGCTCCTCATGCAGTTGGTGCGGCAGGCCACATAGATGTTTATCCAAATTCAAGAAATGTTATCCCTGGAAAAGTTGTTTTTACAGTTGATTTAAGATCACCTGAGTTAGCAGTAATAGATGATATGGAGCAACGATTAAGGTCTGGGGCTGAGAAAATATGTGATGATATGGGGCTAGAAGTATCTTTTGAAAAAGTTGGGGGGTTTGATCCAGTGACTTTTGATGAAAAATGCGTATCATCAATAAGAAATGCAGCAGAAAGAATGGGTTATAGCCACATGAATATCATCTCAGGTGCTGGGCATGATGCATGCTGGATTAACGGTGTAGCGCCATCCGCAATGGTAATGTGTCCCTGTGTTGATGGATTAAGCCACAATGAAGCGGAAGACATATCAAAAGAATGGGCAGTGGCAGGTGCAGATGTATTGATGCATGCAGTGATTGAAACTGCAGAAATTTTAACTTGATGAATGAAAAATATTTTCAAATATTATTAGGGGAATAGATTATGACAAAGGTTATTAAAGGTGGCACGGTTTGTACTGCTGATCGCGCATATAAAGCAGATGTTCTAATTGACGGTGAGATTATCAAGCAGATTGGTGAAGATCTAAAAGGTGATGAATATATTGATGCTGAGGGAGCATATGTAATACCCGGAGGAATTGATCCTCATACACATTTAGAAATGCCTTTTATGGGTACTACTGCTGCTGAAACATTCGAAACTGGAACTTGGGCTGCAGCATGTGGTGGAACAACCATGATTGTAGATTTTTGTCTACCAGGAGCTGATGGTAGTATTAAAAATGCAATAAACGAATGGCATAGAAAATCTACTCCTCAGATTTGTTCAGATATTGGTTATCATATGGCGATTACTGATTGGAATGAAAATGTTTTTGATGAAATGAAAAATGCAGTTGAGATGGGCGTAAATAGCTTCAAACATTTTATGGCATATAAAGGTGCCTTAATGATCGAAGATGATGAAATGTTTGCTAGCTTCAAAAGATGTGGTGAATTAGGCGCATTGCCAATGGTTCATGCTGAAAACGGGGATTTAGTAGCTGAATTACAACAAAAATATTTTGATCAAGGTATTACTGGTCCTGAAGGGCATGCTTATTCAAGGCCTCCTGAGTTAGAGGGTGAGGCTGCAAATCGTGCTATTACAATAGCGGATACAGCCGGTGTTCCATTATATATTGTTCATGTTTCGTGTGAACAAACTCATGAAGCTATTAGACGTGCGCGGCAAAAAGGTATGAGGGTATATGGTGAACCTTTAATTCAATTTTTAACTTTAGATGAATCAGAATATTTTAATAAAGATTGGGATCATGCAGCCCGAAGAGTAATGAGCCCACCGTTTAGATCAAAAGATCATCAAGATAGCTTATGGGCTGGGTTGCAATCTGGGTCATTGCAAGTCGTTGCAACCGATCATGCAGCTTTCAATACAGAACAAAAACGTGCTGGTAGGAATGATTTTAGAATTATACCAAACGGGTCAAATGGATTAGAGGAGCGTTTGGCTGTTTTATGGACTGAAGGAGTTGAAACAGGTCGATTGACGCCTGAAGAATTTGTAGCAGCAACATCAACAAATGTAGCAAAGATCCTAAACATATATCCTAAAAAAGGTGCAATAGTCGAAGGTGCAGATGCGGATATTGTTGTATGGGATCCTAAAATTTCTAAAACTATTAGTCCTAGTAATCACCATTCGATACTAGATTATAATGTTTTTGAGGGCTTTGAAGTTAAAGCACAAGCTCGATACACTTTAAGCCGTGGTGACGTTATCTGGGCTTGGGGGCAAAATAGTCAACCACAACCAGGGCGTGGTAGATTCGTTCCAAGACCTGCCTTCCCATCAGCTCAAGTTGCTTTAAGCAGATGGAAATCATTGAACTCTCCACGTCAAATTATACGTGATCCCCTTAATATTCCTGCAGGTATCTAAATGAATGAAAGTGTAATATCAGCAAATGACCTTTCGCTGACATTTGAAACTAATGACGGTCCAGTTCATGCTCTTCAAGATATTAATCTTGATATAGAAAAAGGTGAATTTGTTTCATTTATTGGACCATCTGGGTGTGGTAAAACGACCTTATTACGTGTCATTGCTGACTTAGAAACACCAACTAAAGGTGTTGTTAAAGTAAATGATATGTCTGCATCACAAGCTCGAATGGAGAGGGCTTATGGCTATGTTTTCCAAGCAGCAGGTCTTTATCCTTGGCGCACAATCGGCGGTAATATTAAATTACCTCTTGAAATAATGGGCTATGACAAGCTTGAACAAAAAGAACGTGTAACTCAGGTTTTGGAATTGGTTGAATTATCTGGATTTGATAAAAAGTTTCCATGGCAACTTTCTGGAGGAATGCAACAACGAGCAAGTATAGCCCGAGCACTTGCATTTGATGCGGATATATTACTCATGGATGAGCCATTTGGTGCATTAGATGAAATTGTTCGAGATCATTTGAATGAACAGTTATTAAAGCTCTGGGCAACTACAAAAAAAACAATTGGATTTGTTACACATTCCATTCCAGAGGCAGTCTTTTTATCCTCTAAGATCGTGGTCATGTCACCGAGACCTGGAAGAATTTCCAAAATAATAAATAGCAACCTTCCTTCTGATCGCACATTAGAAATACGAGATAGTAAAGAGTTTTTAGATATTGCTTCACAAGTTCGAGATGAATTACGAAAAGGTTCATCTGATGAATAAAATAAGAGATTTTTGGAATTTAGTAGGACCTATATTTACTATCCTCTTAATAATTACAGCAATTTGGTATGCTTCAGCGGTATGGTTAAATTCTGCTTGGGCATATGATAAAGCCAAACGTGCAAATGTTTCCATTTCGTTTTCTGAAATGGTATCTGATACTATGATACAAGAAAAACCGTTATTACCATCTCCACATCAGGTAATTAAAGAAATCTATAAAACTACAGTCTTGAAAAAAGTGACTTCAAAAAGGTCTTTGATCTGGCATGGGTGGATTACACTATCTGCTACATTATTGGGTTTTGCGTTTGGTACAGCTTTAGGCATTATATTGGCTGTGGGAATTGTATTCAGTAAATCAATGGATATGTCTGTTATGCCATGGGTTATTACAAGCCAAACTATTCCAATACTTGCAATCGCGCCGATGATTATTGTTGTTTTAAACGCAGTTGGTGTTTCTGGATTGTTACCTAAAGCAATAATATCAATGTATTTATCATTTTTTCCAGTTGTCGTGGGAATGGTCAAGGGACTGAGATCACCTGACCAAATGCAATTAGACCAGATGCGTACATGGAGTGCCCCAAAAACAACTTCGTTTTGGAAGTTAAGGTTGCCAAGTTCAATGCCTTATTTATTCGCTTCACTCAAAATTGGTGTAGCTGCATCATTAGTTGGAGCAATAGTGGGAGAATTACCTACTGGAGCTGTTGCTGGTTTAGGTGCGCGGTTACTTGCTGGTAGCTATTATGGTCAAACTATTCAAATATGGAGTGCTTTGATATGCGCGGCAATACTTGCGGCAAGTTTAGTTGCAATAATTGGTGTAATTGAAAGAATTACTCTGCGCAAAATGGGGATACAAATATGACTTGGGTATTTTCAGCTCTTTTAACATGGATAGTCTTATGGCTTATTAATATTCAACTTGCAAAAATAGAAGCAAATAGATTTATAAATTTGCTAGTCCCTGCATTATTTGGATTTTCTATTCTAATTCTTTGGGAGGGATTTGTACGTGGGTTTAATATTAGCCCAATTTTATTGCCTCCACCTAGTGCTATCGCAGTACGTTTTTCTGGTAGTCTTAGTATATTATGGATTGATTTTGTTCAAACATTTATAAAAGGTGCTCTATCAGGCTATATGATAGGATGTATAGCTGCTTTTATAACTGCAGTAGCAGTAGATAAATCAAATTTCTTGAAAAGAGGGCTTTTACCAGTTGGAAATTTTGTAGCAGCTTTGCCGATAATTGGAATGGCACCTATATTGGTTATGTGGTTTGGATTTGATTGGCACTCAAAAGCGGCTGTAGTTGTTGTAATGGTATTTTTTCCAATGCTTGTAAACACAGTTGCAGGTTTGAATGCAAAAGATAATATTCAGCATGATTTAATGAAAACTTATGGTGCAAGTTATTGGCAGAACTTATTAAAATTGAGTTTACCGGCTGCAATGCCGTTTATATTTAATGGATTAAAAATTTGTACAACTTTGGCTTTAATTGGGGCTATTGTTTCGGAGTTTTTTGGTTCTCCTACAAGGGGGATGGGCTTTCGAATTTCAACTGAAGTTGGACGATTGTCGCTTGATATGGTTTGGGCGGAAATAACAGTGGCGGCGCTTGCAGGGTCGGCATTTTATGGGTTGATGGCCCTAATCGAGAAGGGTGTAACCTTCTGGCATCCATCACAAAGAAAATAAATGTTTAACAAGGAGAAAATTATGAAAAATATTTTTAAAATAGCACTTGCAGGTGCATTTATGCTTAGTGCACCCGTTGCCCAAGCAGATGATGATGTAACCCTTCAATTGAAATGGGTTACTCAGGCGCAATTTGCCGGATATTATGTTGCGCTAGACAAAGGCTTTTATAAAGATGAAGGCTTAAATGTAACAATTAAGCCAGGTGGACCAGACGTTGCGCCAGCTCAAGTTATTGCCGGTGGGGGAGCTGATGTGGTTCTTGATTGGATGCCATCAGCATTAGCATCTCGTGAAAAAGGTCTTGATTTAGTAAACATAGCTCAACCATTCAAATCATCTGGAATGTGGCTCACATGTAGAAAAGATGCTGGAATTTCATCACCTGCTGATTTTGCTGATAAAACATTAGGTGTTTGGTTCTATGGTAACGAATTTCCATTCCTAAGCTGGATGAGTAAACTAGGATTGAAAACTGATGGTTCTGCAGGCGGTGTAACTGTGCTGAAACAAGGCTTTAATGTAGACCCCATATTGCAGGGACAAGCTGCATGCGTTTCAACCATGTCTTACAATGAATATTGGCAGGTTATAGATGCTGGTTTGTCAGCTGATGACTTAGTTGTATTTAAGTATGAAGATGAGGGAGTGTCTACATTAGAAGATGGAATGTACGTTCTGGGTGAAAACTTAAAAGATGCAGCATTTAAAGATAAAATGGTTCGTTTCGTCCGTGCATCTATGAAGGGCTGGAAATATGCAGAAGATAATGTAAATGAAGCTGCTGATATAGTTCTTGATAACGATGCATCAGGCGCTCAAACTGAAAAGCATCAAAGACGTATGATGTCAGAAGTTAGCAAATTGACTGCAGGATCAAACGGTTCATTAGAAGCAATGGATTACGAAAGAACTGTTGAGTCTTTATTAAATGGCGGTTCAGATCCAGTAATAACAAAAGCACCAGAAGGCGCTTGGACATCTGAAATTACAGACATAGCATTAAATTAATAAAATTTTGGAAAGCAGGGAAACCTGCTTTCCACTTCAATCCAATAATATTTTCAAAAAACTTAAATTACTAAACTTAACATTTAATAGCTTGATTGAGAAACCTTCATAAGATTAGTTTACTATATCGATTGAAAGCTGTTTAATTACTTTTGATGATAATAATTTCAGCATTAATCAAGAAAGTTTATTAATGAGTATTTTGCTAGAAAACTTCTATATAATTGGATTTGCTTTTTTAGGAATATTAATTTTGTTTTCTAACCGAAGGAAGGTAATGCCTTCAGATAATGACTTATCTGGGTCCGAAAATAAAATAAAAATATTAGAATCTGAAATAAGAGCATCTGTTAAAGATGCTGCAAAGTTTACTGCTTTGGCGGATGAACGTAAAAAAGAAGTTGATCGTCTAAATCAAGATTTGTCAAAATTACGAGGTAAATTAGACCTTGAAAATGAAGAAAAAACAAATTTATCAAACAAGGTCTCAGAGTTAATTGCTCAAGGTCTTGCGGAACGCAAGTCTTCAGATGAAAAAATCGAAATTTTAACTCAATTTAGAAAAGATATGGAATCTAAGTTCAAAGAGTTAGCCAGCGAGGCACTACAATTGCAGGGCGAAAATTTTTCTAAATCTAATATAGAAAAATTAGAAGCTACCTTGTTACCTTTAAAAGAACATGTTGGTCACTTTGAAAAAGAATTGCGTCAAGTCCATGAGGAAACCGTTAAAGATAGAGAGCGATTGAAGGCAGAGATTAACCAACTTTCAAAGAAATCTGATCAAATATCTCAGAATGCATTGGAACTTTCAAAAGCCCTTAAAGGTGATAGCCAAATGCAGGGTGCTTGGGGTGAAATGATACTAGAAAGTATTCTTGAAAAATCAGGATTAAGGGTTGGAGAAGAGTATGAGATACAAGCACACAGGAAAAATGAAGATGGAGAGCGATTAAGGCCAGATGTTGTGGTTAACTTACCAGGTGGAAAGACTTTAGTAATCGACAGCAAAGTTTCTCTGGTTGCATATACTGACGCTGTAAATTCTGAAAATGAAATTGATACTATTGAAGCCCAAAAAAGACATATTGTTTCAATCAGAAATCATATCAACGGCCTTTCTGCCAAAGGTTACCAATTTGCAGAAAATTCATCTGTAGATTACGTAATTCTTTTTATCCCAATTGAGGGTGCACTTTCAGAAGCATTACGAATGGATGGTAGGATAACTGAATATGCTATGGAAAAAAATATAACCATAGCAACCCCCACAACTTTAATGATGGCATTAAAAACGATTTCAAATGTATGGGATGTTGAACGTAGAAATAAAAATGCGGAACTAATAGCTGATAGGGCTGGGAAGCTTTATGATAAAGTCAGTGGATTTGTTCTTAATATGGAAAAGGTTGGGGAGAGATTAACCCAAGCACAGGACAGTTATGATACAGCATTTAATCAATTTTCAAAAGGCCGTGGAAACGTACTTTCACAAGTGGAAAACTTAAAAACACTTGGTGCAAAAACCTCCAAATCCATAGATACGGATTTTGAAAATACTGAAGAAATTGAAAATCTTGATGACAATTTAAAACTAAAATAACTCAGAGAAAAAATAAAAATGATAGATTTATACACGTGGACTACGCCAAATGGACGAAAAGTTTCAATTTTACTAGAAGAGCTTGGCGTTCCATATGAGGTGCATTCAATTGATTTATCTAAAGATGAACAGTTTGCACCTGAATTCATTAAAATTTCGCCAAACAATAAAATACCTGCAATAGTTGATAGGGAAACAGGAGTTGAAATGATGGAAACTGGTGCCATCATGTTATACTTATCTAATAAATATGGAAAATTTCAGTGTGAAGGAAATGAATATTGGCGAATGGTAGAGTGGCTTATGTGGCAAATGGCTGGTTTTGGGCCGATGCTAGGACAGGTTCATCATTTCGTTAAGTACAATAAAGGAAAGTCAGAATATAGTGAGAAACGCTATTATGAAGAAGCTCTACGACTTTACAGTGTGCTTGAAAAACAATTAAAAGATCGAGACTATATAGCTGGAGAAAATAAAGGGACTTATTCCATTGCCGATATGTCTTGTTGGCCCTGGGTTTCTAGATTTGAATGGCAAGAAATTGATCTCAATTTATATCCAAATATTAAGGATTGGTATATCAGAATTTCTAATAGGCCAGCTGTACAAAAAGGTTATTCAATTCCTAAGTTTGTGAATGAAATACCAAAGATTTAGATTTTTATTAGAAATTGGGGAATGAAATGATAATTTATGGTTTAGAAACTTGTCCACTTTGTCAAAGGGCGAAAAAAACACTTGAAGATAACGGAAAAAGTATTTCCTTTCGTGATATTCGTTCCAATCCGCTGAATGATGTAGAGCTAAATGAGCTAATTAATGAGTTTGGTGATAGATTGGTTGATCGTAAATCAAATGATTATAGATCGTTAAATGTTTGGCTAAAGAATTCTGAAGTAGACGCGCAGATATCTTCACAACCAAAGGTGATGGCTCGACCTATAATTAGAAATAAAAATAATTTTTATATTGGATGGGATGATGAAATCAAAAGTCAATTATTATCATTTTAAATAATAATTTATTGGATTATGGCCCTTTCCCATTCTTTTATGAAAGTCTTACGTTTTAATTTATCTAAATAGGTCATTAATGCTGGTTCAAGTATTATGGTTTGTTGGCCTGGCTTTAAGAAAAGAGGTGGAAGTGAGTGCGTTTTGTCATTATCCTTTTCTGTCTGGGTATTCAAAAGATGTCTAATAAATGTCTCTGAAGTTTTCACGCGTGATGATGAATTTGAGACTAGAGCAGTACGCATCATATTAGTGGGAAAGTCTGCAGGTAGTATTATTTCGATTTCATCAGATTTCTTTTTTCGGGCTTCTGCGTAGCTACCTAATACATTATAGGCTACAGCAATTTTTCCACTTACCAAATCATCTATCATATCGCCAGAGCAGCAATATAGTTTTGTTCCAAGCCCACCCATAACTTCCATTAGTCTCCAGAAAGTTTCTGATGTACGTGCATCTTGAGTAGCAAAAAGGTATCCAAGGCCAGATTTTCTAACATCATATGTTCCAATCTTATTTCTAAAAAAAGTTGATCTTGATCGAAGTTCCTTGATTAAATCTTGGCGTGTTTTTGGTATTGCTATGTTTTTAAAAGCTTTTTTATTGAGTACAATTGCGGCTGGTTCAATAGTAAATGCAAATAAACTTTGTCTCCATTTAGCCCAGTTAGGATGATCTATTTGATTGATTTTTTTTGCATAGCCATCATTTACTAGTTTTAACTGTAGGTCCATGGCACTTGAAATTATTATGTCATATTTTTCTGGAGACTTTCTAAAAATTTCATCCAATGATGCTGTTCCAGTAACGAAATATTCAATTTTAATGTCTGGATATTTATCTAAAAAGCTTTTGATAATTGGTGCAAAGAATGAGGTGTCAGTACTTGATAAAATGCTTAAACTATTAGTGTTTTTGCCATTTGAGAATACTTTTTTATCTTCCCATTCGTTTGCGCTTAAGGATGATGTGATTAATATAAAAATTAAAATAATAAAGTTACGCATGCACCACCTTTTTCATGATTAGAAAGTTGTAATTTGGCACCATGGGCATTTGCTACATCTTTTGCAATTGTTAACCCTAGTCCTGAGCCTACTATGCCATTTGAATTCTGACCTCTTGTAAAGCGCATTGTAAGATTGTCTAAATCCTTAGGAGGAAATCCAGGTCCTTGATCGTGAATTTCAAGAAAAGAAATAGGACTTGTGCCAATAGAAACAGTTATTATGCCTTCATATGGTGAATATTTTAATGCATTATCAATTAAATTGCGAATTGCGTTTTGTATTAAAATAAAGTCACCAAATAGTTCAATTTTATCTTCTTGTTTGAATTTTAATTCAATATCTTTCATCTCTGCAATGGGTGCAAGATTATCAATTAAATTTTGAACTAAGTCATTTAAATTTATAGGCTCTTTTTGTAGATTGTCAGATCTAAATGTTATCATTGCATGATCTAACAGCTGGCTAGCGGCTCTGGATGCCTCATCGATTGCTCTTACCATTGATCTAAGTGCATCACGATTTTCTTTTTTGGTTACTCGTTGAAGTGTTGCATCAGCATAGGAACGAACTGTTGCAAGTGGTGTTCTAACTCTATGTGCTGCTTCTGCAATAAAGTCCTCTGATTGTTTTAATGATAGATCAAGTCTAGTCATCAGTTTGTTTAAAGAAGTAACTAAAGGATACATTTCCGAAGGTACCTTTTTTTCAAATGGGCTGAGATCCTGAGGTCCTCGTTTTGTTACTGATGAAGCAAGTCGCATTAATGGGCTGATTGTTGTTGCTGTAGCCCAATAAGACAAAAGGGTAACAAGAATAAAAAAACCTGATCCAAATAATGCCACATTTTTTGAAATTCTATTTAATGTTCTAGATAGTGCATCTTGTGTCTGCGCTATAGAAACGGATATTGTAATCCGTTCTTTTTCTCCAATTAAGATACGTTTTGCACTGGCTATGCGTGCATTGGTATCTTTGTATTTTATTGTATTAAATATACTAATTTCTGTATTAATTTTTTCTGGCAAAGGTAAATCTTCATAACCCGAAATAAGGATACCATCGTTATATATTGAATAGAAAACTCGATCATCTAGTTCTGTGTCAAGCATTGATAAAGAGGCATATGGAAAATCTACTTCAACGGACCCATCCTGAATTACAACTGCATCAAGTATTGAAGAAAGTGATGCTTCTAGTATGTCATCTTGACCATTTTGAGCAATTTGAGCTGCATAGCCACGTACAATAAAAAATAATATTATACCAAGAACCGCTGCTCCACTGATTAATGTAAACATGAGCCTGTTTTGAAGTGAGCCAGAGACTTTTAATTCGCTAGTCATTATCTAACCTATATCCTAATCCTCTATGTGTGCTGATTTTTAATGATGTACTTTCAAGGTGTTTGCGAAGTCTTCCCACATATACCTCAATTGCGTTATCAGAGACATCTTCGTCAAATGCAAATAATCTATCCACAAGTTTTTGTTTGGAAAATATTTGACCGCGGGCGTTTAATAATAATTCGAATAGCCTTAATTCTCTATTCCTTAAGTTAACAATTTTACCATTGATGGAGAGTTGTCCTGCTAGAGGGCTAAATGTTACATCTCCAAATTTGATTATCGGTTGTGTAGCTCCAGATTTTCTTCTCAAAACTGCTCTGCATCTTGCATCTAATTCTGCATGATCAAACGGTTTTGTTACGTAGTCATCTGCCCCCAAATCCAAAATGCTGATTCTGTCAGATACCTGCGATCGAGCAGTTAAAACAATTATAGGAGTATCCTTTTTAAGATCTCGGTGATGCTTAAGAAAGCTTCTACCGTCACCATCTGGGAGCATTATATCAAGTAATATTAAATCGTATTCACCTGTATCAGAAAATGCAATTGCATCTTCTAATTTGTCTGTATGATCAATTACATGCCCGTCTAACTTAATGCGAGAGCAGATTGCATTTGCTAGTTCATGATTGTCCTCAACCAAGAGATATTTCATTTTTTTTACAGACGTTTATTTTTGTGACAGGTTAGTGACAGGTTGAAATGCTTAGATGTCAAAGTTGGCCAGTTTTAGGCCGCTTGTCAAATGGGAGGATAACATAATGACATTTAATTTAGGTAGAAGAGCTATCGTAGCTGGTGCTGTTGCAGTACTAAGTTTTGGTGCACCTGTTTTAGCAGATGGCCATAAGGTTCTTGATAGTATTCATTTCTTAATTCCTGGTGGTGCAGGAGGAGGCTGGGATGGTACAGCCCGTGGTACTGGCGAAGCATTAACAAATGCCGGTTTAGTTGGTTCAGCATCTTTCGAAAACATGTCTGGTGGTGGTGGTGGTAAAGCCATTGGTTACTTAATTGAAAATGCTGACAGTAATCATGGAACATTAATGGTAAATTCAACACCAATAGTGATCCGTTCACTTACTGGTGTTTTCCCACATAATTTTCGTGATTTAACATTAGTTTCTGGAACAATAGGTGACTATGCAGCTATGGTAGTTGGAAAAGATAGCCCAATTAACTCAATGGCTGATCTGATCTCTGCATATGAAGCGGATACATCAGGCACTGCAATCGGTGGTGGTTCAGTTCCAGGCGGAATGGACCATTTAGTTGCTGCTATGGTAATGGAAGCAGCTGGTAAAGATGCTCTTGGAGTGAAATATATTCCATATGATGCGGGTGGTAAAGCTATGGCAGCATTATTGTCAGGTGAAATAGCCGCTCTTTCAACTGGGTTCTCTGAAGCTGTCGACTTAGCAAATGCTGGAGAAGTTAAGATTATTGGAGTTACATCAGACGATCGTGTGAGTGCTGCACCTGATGCGAAAACAATGAAAGAGCAAGGAATAGATACATCTTTTGTTAACTGGCGTGGTTTTTTTGGTGCTCCGGGGCTACCAGCTGATAAAACTGCTATGTACCAAGAAGCGATTGAAAAGATGTATGCAACACCTGAATGGGAAACTGTACGGGCTAGAAATGGTTGGGTTAACATTCATAACTCTGGCGATGACTTCAGGGTTTTCCTTGAAGCTCAGGAACAGGTTATTGGTGATTTAATGAGAAAACTTGGTTTCTTATAATTTACTCTTGGCAAAGCGGGTTGCCGCTTTGCCAGTTATTTAGTTAGGAATTTCCATGGCGCTTGATCGTTGGATAGCATTGATTATATTAGGGTTTTGTTTAATCTACGGATATACAGCTTGGTTTACTATGGATGTCGGACTTGCCCCTTTTATGAAGAGAAATCCTATTTGGCCAAGCACTTTTCCAAAAATCTTATCTGTATTAGGTGCAACAGCATCTTTTTTTATACTTTTGGGTGTTGAAAAAAAAGAAGACAAGGTTTTAGATATCGATTATCGCCGTTTACATGAATATAAAGTAGGACAAGCGATATTATTACTCTCATTAATGATTGTTTATGCGCTGTTATTGCGTCCTGCAGGTTTTATGATTTCTACAGGATTTTTCTTAATTTTAGGAAGTGTGATTTTAGGTGAGCGAAAGTGGTATATGATGATACCAATCGCATTAATATCAACATTTTTTGTGTGGTATCTAGTTCAGGAAGTACTAGGCATTTACATGCGTCCATATCCTGCTTGGTTTGGAGTATGATATGTTAGATGGTATTCTTTTAGGTTTACAAACGGCTTTTTCTATTCAGATGTTATTGATGGTAATCGGTGGATGTTTGATAGGTACTTTTATTGGCATGCTTCCAGGCTTAGGGCCAATGTCTATAATCGCAATAATGATACCAGTTGCGATATCGATGGGTGATCCTGCTGCTGCAATTATTTTACTTGCTGGAGTATATTATGGTGCAATCTTTGGTGGTTCAACATCATCTATTTTATTAAATGCTCCAGGTGTAGCAGGTACAGTTGCAACTAGTTTTGATGGCTATCCAATGGCAAAAAAAGGCCAAGCTGGAAAAGCACTAACGGTTGCAGCAATAGCAAGCTTTTGTGGTGGTACTATAGGAGCTGTTTTACTTATGGTTTTTGCTCCAGCACTTTCATCTGTTGCATTATTATTTCATTCTGCTGAATATTTTGCCTTAATGGTTGTGGGCCTATCGGCAATTGCGGCGTTCGCAGGTACTGGGCAAGTTGCCAAAGCATTGCTGATGACTGTAGTCGGCTTGATGTTGGGTACAGTAGGCGAGGGAACAATGTTCAGCTTACCTCGTTTTACAATGGGAATTATGGATCTTCAATCAGGTTTAAGCTTTGTAACATTAGCTATGGCAATGTTTGCTTTGCCAGAAGCTCTTTTTCTTGTCTTAAATCCCCCTGTACCAGGTTCAGGAAAAAGTGAAGAAATTAAAGAGCTACGCATTACTCGACAAGAAGCTAAATCTATTGCGCCAGTTATTGGTAGGCAGTCTATTCAAGGGTTCTTTATTGGTGTTTTACCAGGAGCTGGAGCTACAATTGCGAGTTTTCTTGGATATGCAGTTGAACGTAATATTGCGCCAAAAGGAGAGCAAAAAGAATTTGGAAAAGGTTCAATAAAAGGTTTGGCGGCCCCCGAAACAGCAAACAATGCAGCATGTACTGGATCATTTGTTCCACTTTTGACACTTGGGATACCTGGGTCTGGAACAACTGCTATTCTTTTGGGTGCATTAATTGCATTAAATGTAACGCCTGGGCCAAGGTTAATGATTGATGAGCCTCAAATATTTTGGGCAGTTATAATTTCAATGTATATTGGTAATATTGTGCTTCTAGTCCTTAATTTACCTTTAATTCCGTATATTGCCAAAATATTAACTATTCCACGAAATTATCTTATTCCATATATTTTATTCTTTACGCTGATGGGAGCATATATTGGTCAAAATAATGCAACAGAATTATTAATATTGGTAGGGTTTGGTGTTTGTGCAACTGCACTGAAATTTGCTGATTATCCACTGGCGCCATTATTGATAGGTTTTATTCTAGGTGGAATGCTTGAAGATAATTTTGCACGATCAATGCAATTATATGATGGTGTAGCTTTTATTACAGCAAGGCCAATGACAATGGTTTTATTAGCTTTAGCAGTTTTATTGATTTTATTGCCTAGTATTAGGTCAAAACAGGCAAAAATTAAGGCAAATGGAGTCGCAGACGGAGATTGAAGTTTAGAAAATATATCTGGCCTCAAGTATTTAAGTGTCCTTTGAAATGGAATATTTTAAATTTAATTACTAACTTGATCTTTATTAAACTCTTTGCCATGATCTTCCTTTCATTATGATATTAAATATTTAATTGGGAGGTTTAATATGTTTCATAAAATACTATTAACTACGGCAGCAATTGCGGCTTCTACCGTGACTGTTTCTGCGGAAACAATCCGATGGGCAAGAGCAGGCGATGCTATAACCATGGATCCACATGCTCAAAATGAAGGTCCAACACATGGAATGAATCATCAAATTTATGATTCACTACTACAACGTGATATGTCTGGAAATATCATACCTTCATTAGCGCTTAGCTGGGCGGCTTTAGCTGACAATCCAAATGTATGGCGTTTCAATTTACGCCAAGGTGTATCATATCATGATGGTGCGGCTTTTGACTCCGAAGACGTTGTTTTCTCTTTAAACCGTGCAATGGCAGATGGTTCTGAAATGAAAGAATTATTGTCATCAATAAAAGACATAAGGGCTGTTGATGCCCATACTGTTGATATTGAAACAAATGGTGCAAATCCATTATTAGTAAACAATCTTACAAATATGTTCATGATGGACAAAGATTGGTCGACTGCTAATGATGTTTTAACACCTCATGATGTTGCTAAAGGCGAAACAAATTTTGCAACAATGAATACAAACGGTACAGGCGCATTTATGCTTGTAAGTCGTTCAGTTGACGAAAAGACTGTCCTTACATCAAACCCTAACTATTGGGGAAAAGATATATATCCAAATCAAGTAACAGATATCATTTACACACCTATTCAATCGGCAGCCACGCGTGTAGCTGCATTATTGTCAGGTGAAGTTGATATTATTCAAGATGTTCCAGTTCAAGATTTAGGCCGTGTTTCAGGGACTGATGGACTGAATGTTGCTACAGCTGCTCAAAACAGAGTAATTTTCTTCGGATTGGATACAGTAGAAGGGCCAACAAGCAATCTAAAAGTACGTCAAGCAATGAACATTGCTATAAACCGTGACGCAATTAAAAAGATTGTAATGCGAGAACAGTCAGATCCAACAGGAGTTATTATGCCTCCATTTGTTAATGGATGGACAGAAGCTCTAAATCAATACCCTGACTATGATATTGATGCTGCAAAAGGTTTGATGGCAGACGCTGGGTTTGCTAATGGATTTGATATTACATTAAATTGTCCAAATGACCGATACATTAATGATGAAGGAATCTGCCAAGCAGCCGTTGGCATGATGGCTAGAATTGGTATCAATGTAACGCTTGATGCAAAACCAAAGGCACAACATTTTCCAATTGCTAAAGGCGGCGAAGCTCCTTTTTATATGTTAGGCTGGGGCGTTCCAACTTTCGACTCTCACTATATATTTAACTATTTAGTGCATACACAAACGGACAAGCGTGGTTCATGGAATCCAACTGGTTACTCTAATGCCGATGTTGATGCTATGATTGTTAGTCTGGAGTCTGAAACTGATTTAGCAGCGCGTGATGCGACAATTGCGAAAATCTGGTCAGCAGTACAAGATGCTCAAATGTATCTTCCAATTCATAATCAAGTATTAAACTGGGGTATGAAGAATAATATTGATTTTGATGTTCAACCTGAAGACACACCTCATTTTCAATTCCTAAAATTTAAATAGAATATCATTGCACCAGCCAACTAATTTCATGGCTGGTGCAACTTAAATTATATTTTTAATTTTTTTCAATTACTATCATTTAGTGGAGAACTTTTTGTTGTGATTATTTTATATGTTACAACTTGTGAAAGAATATTATGTTAGTAATTATTTTCAGACGCTTAGGACAATCTATATTAGTATTATTCTTAGTTGCGTTAATTTCTTTTTTAATTTTTCGTTATGTTGGCAACCCTGTTGATAATTTGATGGGGCAAGAAGCTACATTGGCACAGCGAGCTGCTTTAGAGGAAGCATTAGGTCTTAATGATCCGTTTTATAAACAATATTTTGGCTTTGTCTGGAATGCTTTAAACTTTGATTTTGGCAATTCTTATAGGGGTGCATTGCCAGTTTCAGATTTAATAGCAAGCAGACTCCCAGCAACAATAGAATTAGCATTAACATCTGCCATCTTCGCTTTGTTTTTCGGCGTCATTACTGGAATATATACAGCAATTAGACGCGGTGGGTATTTAGCAAATATTATCTTATCCACTTCCTTAATTGGTGTTTCTCTTCCTACATTCCTAATCGGTGTATTACTAATATGGTTATTTGCCGTTGAATTGAAATGGTTACCATCCTTTGGGCGAGGGGATGTTGTTCAGCTGGGATGGTGGTCAACTGGATTTTTAACTCTTTCAGGTATTAAATCTCTTATTTTGCCAAGTATAACACTAGGACTATATCAATTAACATTAATCATGCGTTTAACTCGTTCTGAGATGCTTGAAGTGATGCGTCAGGATTATGTTAGATTTGCAAAAGCTCTTGGTTTATCATCTAAGCAAGTAAATTATAAACACGCGCTTCCAAATACGCTTGTGCCTGTTGTTACCATAGCAGGCCTACAATTGGGTTCTATTGTTGCATTCGCTATTGTTACGGAAACTGTCTTTCAGTGGCCTGGTGTTGGATTGTTATTTATTAATGCAGTATATTTTGTTGATATACCTGTTATGAGTGCATACTTACTACTTGTTGGAGTTCTGTTTGTGATTATTAACCTGTTTGTTGATTTATTATATTTAGCAATTGATCCGCGTTTGCGTGATAGTAATAGTAGTGAATAGAGAGCAATATGCGTAGGTTTTTAGAATCTGATTTTTTGTATGATTTTTTGAGAGCTCCAGTAGCAATTGTCTCTTTTTGTGTGGTCTCTATTCTTGTTCTAAGTGCAATATTTGCTCAATTTATTGCTCCAACAAATCCATTTGATCCGGCAAGTCTAGAGTTAATGAATGGTTTTACACCACCAATGGAGCCCAATATGTATACTGGGGAGGTTTTTCTCCTTGGAACAGATGATCAAGGGCGTGATTTATTTTCTGCAATTCTATACGGACTTCGCATCTCTCTCTTTGTTGGATTAATGGCCGTGTCATTGGCTATGACCATGGGAGTGATACTAGGTTTAATTGCGGGATATGTAGGTGGGTGGCTTGATAATTTGATCATGCGACTAGCAGATATACAAATGACTTTTCCATCTATTCTGATTGCAATGCTTATATTTGGTGTAGCCCGTGGACTTTTGCCTCCAGAATTACGTTATGAAATGGCTATTACAGTATTAATCATATCTATAGGATTATCTGAATGGGTACCATTTGCGAGAACTGTGCGTGGTTCGACTATGGTTGAAAAGGAAAAAGAATATATTGCTGCAGCACAACTAATTGGTTTAAAAAAATGGCAAATAATGATTAGGCATATTTTACCAAATGTACTTGGGCCAGTTCTTGTAATCGCAACAATAACTTTTGCTTTAGCAATTATAGCGGAAGCCACTCTTTCTTTTCTTGGAGTTGGTGCACCTCGCACAGAACCCAGTTTGGGGACATTGATTAGGGTTGGGCAAGATTTCTTATTTTCTGGAGAATGGTGGATTTTATTATTTCCTGCTCTTACGTTACTAGCTTTAGCCTTAGCAGTAAATTTGCTTGGTGATTGGCTCAGAGACACATTAAATCCGAGGCTCAAGTGATGGCTGAAAATTTACTTGAAGTTAGAAATATATCGGTAACTTTTAAAACTCGTTATGGAATATTAAAAGCACTAGATAATTTATCTTTAAATGTAAAAAAAGGTGAGATTTTAGGTTTAGTTGGTGAATCTGGTGCTGGAAAATCTATGACAGGTGCTGCCATTTTGGGGTTAATAGATGCACCAGGTCAATTATCTAGTGGTGAAATTTTTTATAAAGATGAATGCATAAGTGATGCACCTGAAACTGTTCGCGGGCATGAAATTTCAATGATCTTTCAAGATCCACTTATGAGTTTAAATCCACTAAGAAAAATTGGTGATCAACTTGTTGAAACAATTTTAACGCATATGAATATCTCTAAATCAGAAGCGATTAAGAAAGCTAAGAATGGCTTAAAGGAAGTGGGAATCGATCCAAGTCGTCTAAATTCATATCCTCATACTTTTTCCGGCGGCATGAGGCAAAGAGTTGTTATTGCTTTAGCTTTAGCTCCTGAGCCATCACTTATCATTGCTGACGAACCAACGACAGCATTAGATGTATCTGTTCAAGCGCAAATATTAGATCTGCTGAAAAAACTTTGTAAAGAGCGTGGTACATCTATTATCCTAGTAACTCATGATATGGGGGTGATTGCAGAAACAACTGACAGAGTAGGGGTTCTTTATGCTGGTCGTTTGGCTGAAATTGGAAATACCCGTGAGGTGTTAACTGATCCGAAGCACCCTTATACAAGAGGCTTAGTGGAATCTACACCACGTATAGACTCAAATTCATTTCAAAAAACACTCTTTCAGATACCTGGATCAATGCCAAAGTTAGATGCAATGCCAAGCGGTTGTGCTTTTCATCCAAGATGTGAATTTTCTAGTGACATATGCACAAAAAAAATTCCTCCAATGCTGCGCAATCGTTCAGCATGTTGGTTATTGGACGATGGAGAATTGTGATATGAGTTTTGTGCAGGCAATTGATTTAAGCAGAACATTTGATTTATCAGATCCATTTATTGTGCGGGCAATAAGTAGAAGCCCAAAGCGTATCCTCACAGCAGTGGATAGAGTGAGTTTTTCTATTGAAAAGGGAACAACTTATGCCCTTGTGGGTGAAAGTGGTTCAGGAAAATCAACTATAGCTAAGATGGCAGTTGGTCTCTTGAGGCCAACTAATGGTACGCTTCTAGTGGATGGAATGAATTTAAATGATCCTAAATTGACAAAAGAGGCAACATTAGCTTTAAGAAGACGTATTCAGATGGTTTTTCAATCTCCCTATGCTAGTTTAAATCCACGCTGGAGAGTTAAAGATATTTTGTCTGAACCAATAAAAGCATTTAAGTTAATCGAAAATCCAAAAGCCCAAATAAATCGAGTGCATGAACTCTTAGAGCAAGTTGGCCTGGCTTCAAGTGATGCAAATAAATTTCCTCATGAGTTTTCGGGTGGCCAGCGCCAACGTATATCTATTGCTAGGGCTTTATCATCAGAACCTGAAATAATTGTTTGTGATGAACCTACATCTGCACTTGATGTTTCTGTTCAAGCACAAGTTTTGAATCTTTTAAAATCTTTGCAAAAAGAATATGCTCTGACTTATTTATTTATAACTCATGATCTTGCAGTAGTTTCAACTATGGCAAATAAGATCGGTGTATTAAATCAAGGAAAATTAGTAGAAGAGCAAACTCCCGAGATTTTATTTTCTAAACCAAAAAATTCATATACAAAAATGCTTTTGAATTCTGCCCCTAAGATAAACTTCTAGTTTTCTAAATATGTTTTTGACTTGTATATGCGAATATCTAAATATATATGATTAATTGAATATGTTTTTTAAATAATTACTAATAAATCTAAAGGTATAGAATCTTGGAAACTGAATTTACACCAATAACTTCCTTAGCGGGTGGAGCACTTATAGGTTTGTCCGCAGTAATGTTGATGGCTTCACATGGTAAAATAGCTGGAATAAGTGGCATTGTTTCTAGGATTTTACCCCCTGCGATTCAAAAAGAAAGTATACCTTTTGGAATAATATTCATACTTGGATTGCTATTGGCTGTTCCAATTTGGAATTTATTCTTTGTAGAAATAGAACGCCAAGCTGTATCAGATAATTACTTTATTTTGGGCATTGCCGGTTTATTAGTTGGATTTGGTTCTTCGTACGGAAATGGTTGTACAAGTGGTCATGGAGTATGTGGTCTTTCAAGAGGTTCTACACGTTCAATAATTGCAACTGTTACATTTATGTTTACTGGTTTTTTGACAGTTTATATTTTAAGAAACACATTGGGGTTGTAAGAAATGAAATATATTACTCTATTATTTTCTGGTATAATCTTTGGCATTGGGTTGGTTCTATCTGGCATGACTAATCCTCTAAAAGTTCAAAATTTTTTAGATTTGTTTGGTTTGTGGGACCCAAGTTTAGCTTTTGTTATGGGTGGGGCAATTTTTGTAGCTTTACCAGGATTTTGGTTGGTTCAAAAACAGAAAAAACCATTTTTTAGTAAAGAATTTGATTTACCAAAAAGAAAAGATTTGGATTTTAGATTAATCTTTGGTGCAGGAGTGTTTGGAATAGGCTGGGGCATTGGTGGGTTGTGTCCTGGGCCAGCACTTACATCTCTTTCTTTTTTTGATATTGGTATTTATATTTTTGTTATATCAATGATCATGGGCATGTTGATTGCAAAAAAAATATAGTAAGTTATTTTAGATTGCAGAGTTTAAATTATCTACCCTGCGATCTAATAAGTTGTTTTATATTTCTAATGCTAACTTAATTAAGTCCTGAGAAAATTGTTGTGTATTTGCGGGCATTTCCCCATCTTGAATTCTTGCTTGTTCATAAAGTACACGGCAAGTGGCTTTTTGCAATTCTGAACTAATCGAAGGCAGCTTTTTGATTAGTTCATGATTTTTATTAATTTCAATTACTTTCTTGCTACCCTCAAAGTCTTGGCCTTGTGCCTTTAGTATTCTTTCTAAATTAAAATCAAGACCACCTTCTCCAGCAATTAATCGAACGGGGCTATCCACTAGGCTAGATGAAATCTGTGCATCTTGTATTAAATCGCCTAAACAATCCTTGATGAGTGATGTGTATATTTCATCTTTTTCTGTATTTTCTTCACTAGGTTTTATTGTATCACTTCCAGTCGATGAAATATCGTATTTGTCTCTAGAGATTGACACAAATTGCTTATCTTCAAAATTTTGCATTTGTGAGATCCAAAAAGCATCAATGGGATCAGTCATGAGCAATACGTCAATGCCTTTAGCTTTAAAGCCTTCCAAATGAGGACTGCTTTTTGCTTGAGGGAGTGTATCTGCTGTTAAATAGAAGATTTGTTCTTGGCTACTTGTGAAGTTATCAATGTAATTTTTGAGTGTTATAAGTTTATCTTCTTTGTGTGAATAGACTTTGATTATTTCAGCAATCTTTTTTCTATTTTCAAAATCTTCATATAAACCTTCTTTAATAACTTTACCAAAATTAGTCCAAAAAGCATCATATGCTGCTTCATCTTTTGTTAATTTCTTCTTCAGTCCTGAAATAACACGTTTGGTAATTGCTTTTGATATTTTTTTGAGTACTGGACTGTTTTGAACCATCTCACGACTTACATTCAAATCTAAACTTGATGTATCTAATATTCCTTTTACAAATCGCAACCAAGTAGGAATTATATCTTGGATATCATCTGTAATAAATACTCTGTTTATATATAAACTTATGTTTGTTTTTCTGTCAGGTTCAAATAAGTCAAAAGGAGCTTGAGTTGGAACAAATAAAAGATTTGTAAATTCTAATGTTCCTTCTGATCTATTATGTAATGTTAAAAAGGGATCATCAAATGTACTGAAATTTGAATTGTAGAAATCTTTATATTCATCAGTTGAAATATCTTGTGCTTGTTTCGTCCATAAAGCTTGCGCTGAATTAACTTGCTGGCTCTCACCATTAGTTTCTTTAATTTTTACTGGAACTTGAATGTGATCAGAATATTTTTTTATGAGAGTTTGTATTTCAGCACTATCACTATAATTTTTTGCATCTTTCTTTAAATAAAGTTTGATTGAGGTTCCAACAGGATATTCGCTACTAGACTCCGAAATAGAATATCCACTTTGTCCATCACTTTCCCATATACTGGTATCTTTAGTCCCTGCTTTGCGAGAGGTTACTTCTACTGTTTCTGAAACCATAAAAGCTGAATAAAAGCCAACTCCAAATTGTCCAATTAATGTTTGTTCCAAACTTTTCTGATCTTCTTCATTATCATTTTCTTTCAAAAAATTTGCTGTACCAGATTGAGCGATTGTTCCAAGTGTTTCTGCGAGCTCTTTTTTATTTAATCCGATACCTGTATCAATAATTTCGATAGTTTTTTTCTTTTTATCTACAATGATTTCTATTTGATCATCGTTTGGATTAAGAAGATCAGGTATAGTTTGCCCCATAAATCTACGTTTTTGAATCGCATCAGAAGCATTTGATAAAAGTTCTCTCAGAAATATATCTCTATCTGAATATAAAGAATTTATCACTATATTTAATATTTTTCCAGTATCAGCTTCAAATGCTTGTGAGAATTTATCCATTTTTTTACTCCTAATTTTTTTGTTGCTTTACGCATTTTTTTATTGGAATTCAAGGGTTTCAAATAATCATCAATGTTTATATTTATTGGTTGTCTGTCGGAAAAAAAAGATCACAATAATGAATATTATAAGCATATTTTGAATGATAATCTCTAAAAGGTAATTATAGGTAAGAAAAATGCAAAATAGAATATTTGGTACTATGGATAACGGTGAAAATGTTTATTTAATCAAATTATTCACAAATGAACTCTCTGTAAACATACTTACTTTTGGTGCAATATTACAAAATATGCATTTTAAGCACAGGTCAGTAGTATTGGGATATAGTGAGCTACAACCATATATTGAAAATAAATTTTATTATGGTGCTGTAATTGGACGTTTTGCTAATAGGTTGAAAAATGGATATGCAAAATTATCTCATAAAACTATTCAAGCAGAAATTAATACTGATACAGGGCATCATATTCATGGTGGATCTAAAGGTAGCTGTTACAAAAATTGGCAAATTTTAGAACAGTCACAATCGCATGTTGTTTTGGAAGTTCTACTTCCTGATGGTGAGATGGGATTTCCTGGAAATTTAAGGACACAAGTTAAGTATGAACTGCTGTCAAATTCTTCTTTGAAAATAGAAATATCTGCAACAACAGATTCAGAAACATTATGTAGTTTTGCACACCATAGTTATTTCAACTTAAAGGGAGGAGGGACTATTGAAGGGCATGAATTGCAGATTGAAGCTGATCACTATATCGATGTTGACTCACAGGGAATTCCATTAGACCTATGCAATGTAAATAAAAGTCCATTTGATTTCAGGGTAAAGAAAAAGCTTTCTTCTTCTGAAGCACTAGATCATAATTTTTGTATTTCAAATTATCGAACTAAAATAAAAAACGTTGCCAAACTATCATATGACTCAGTTTCCATGGACCTAATGAGTTCTGAGCCAGGCTTGCAGGTTTATACAGGTCATAAGCTTGGCATAGCACTCGAGCCTCAACTTTGGCCTGATGCGCCAAATAATGAGTTTTACCCATCTGCATTGTTGGGCCCTAATGAGAAATATCTACAAGAAACTATACTACGTTTTTCCGATAAAAATCTCTGATATGTTTTGCAGCATCTGCAGGCATGACATCGACTAAAAATAAGCCAGTGATTTGTTCAACAGATGCCAAATATTTCATTTTGTCATCGCCGCGTTGTAATGGCCAAAACTGAATATGATATGGCCAATATTGTGAATAGTTTCTTGCTGAGAATGCATGCCATAAAACATATGGCATGGGACTATTGAAGATATTATCAAAGAATTTTACTTGAGCCTTAATAGCATTTGAGATGTCATTTATTTCATCATCAGTCATTTCACTTGGTTTTGAATGGTGTACTTTTGGCAAGATCCAAGTTTCATATGGATATCTTGAAAATTCGGGGCAAAACGTCAAAGTGTGTTCAGTTTCAGCAACAATTAATTCAGTTTTTATATTTTTTATCAAAGATGAAAATACATTATTTTTCTTTGCATTTTCCATTTGGCGTTCAATATTTGGAGGCAAATCTCCAAACGCATATATTTGACCGTGTGGGTGGGGTAATGAAGTGCCAACAAAATCACCACGATTTTCAAATGGCAATACGTATGAAATATTATTGTCATCCATGATTTTTTCAAATCTATCACTTAAGGCGTTCAACAGTAGGATAATATTCGAGATCGATAAGTCAGCTAATGAACCTAATGGATTTGGTGTATAAACTACTACTTCACATGTACCGTATGCAGAAGTATCTTTTTTAAATTCAGATGATACATCGGACAAACCAGGCCAACGATTTTGAAAAATAGCAACTTCAAAATCTTCAACAGGAATTTCTCCAGGGTGTCCATTAATCTGAACTGCTGCTAGCGGATTATATTCTGGTGGGGGGGCTAAAGTGCGAATATTCCGACTTGGGTTAAAGTATACTGGTTCATCTCGTAAAGGGTGTATTTTTTTAAATGGTTGATTTGCTTTTTCTAATGGTTCCAAATCATTTGTAATATTATAGGTCCGCTCTTTTTCAGAATAAAGCCAAAGAGCACGCCCATCCAATTTTTCATGATGGTGTATATGAAATTTCAAATCAATAATCCTAATATTTGTTGACGATACTAATAAAAAACTGCAACCGTACAAGAATGAAAATGATTGATTTATTAGAAAACCACAAGAGCAAGTTTGGTGATGTTATAGCTAGTGCATTTGCCCCGGGTCGGGTAAATCTAATTGGAGAATATACAGACTTTAACGATGGATTGGTATTGCCAATGCCACTGCCTTTGGGTGTTTATATATTCATCAGCAAAGGTCCAAGTGGTACCTTAATCGCCAACTCAGAGCAATTTGAAAAAGAAACGAAGAGATTTATTGGAGATAAGCCAAATGGGGATTGGACAGATTATCTACTGGGTGCACTAGAAGTAAGTGGTCTGGATAAAACTATAGGGCTTTGTGTTTCCGTCTATAGTGATTTGCCTGTTGGAGCATCAGTAAGCTCATCTGCGGCAATACAAGTTGCAATGCTTAAAGCTTTACGAGAAGGCTTTAATCTTGTTATTTCGGATGAAAATATAGCAAAACTAGCTCAAAAAGCAGAAAATGAATACGTTGGAGTGCAGTGTGGTCTTATGGACCAAATGGTTATTTCATTAGGAAAACAAAACTCTGCATTATTATTTGATATACAATCCGGAAAAACAGAAAATTTAGAATTTTTTGATAATGTTAATGTCCTGACAATTCATTCAGGAGTGAGCAGAAAGCTGAAAGATAATGCATATAATGATAGGAGAGCTTCTTGTGATAGAGCCTGCAAAGATATGGGAATTAGTAGTTTAAGAAGCGCAACTTTAAGTGATTTATCCAAAGTAAAAAATTATGATGATCGAATTAAATCTCAACATGTAATTTCTGAAAATTTAAGAGTATTAGAATGTGTAAAAGCATTAAGAGATAATGACACAAGACTATTTGGCAAAATAATGAATGAAGGTCACAAAAGTTTGTCAAAAGATTTTTGTGTTTCAACAGAAAAAATGGATACCATGGTAACTTTCTCCCAAGATTTCGGCGCGCTCGGTGCGAGGATGACTGGAGCAGGCTTTGGCGGATGCATTGTTGTGTTAGCGGATAGAGAATGTGCAAAAAACTTAGTGCCTGAACTTACAAATGTAATAAAAGGGACTTGGCTTGTTTCAGATATGCAATTTTAAATGCGCTTTCCAGTTTCCTTATCGAAATATAGCAAATCTTCCTCTTTGATTTTTAAGCCGACTTTTGCATTCAATTTTGGAATATTTTTTTCACGATGCTCTACAACTAATTTTAGATTATCTTTACCAGATAAATATAAATAGGTTACTCCTCCCAATTCTTCAATTAGGTCGATATTCATATTTCCAGATTTTTTTAATTTAATATCATTTGGGCGTATGCCTGCAATTACTTTACTGAAACCATTAATTTTTTTAAATGCAATATCTGGGAATTGATTGGAAACTAATGTGTCATTTTTGTTTGTTAATTCAAAAAAATTCATTGCGGGTGAACCAATGAAACCAGCTACAAAACGATTCTTTGGGTTGCTATACAATTCCATTGGCGTTCCGACTTGTTCCACTATGCCATCGTTTAAAACTACTATCTTATCCGCTAAAGTCATAGCCTCCACTTGATCATGCGTTACGTAAATCATTGTTGTACCAAGTTCTTTATGAAGTCGTGCTAACTCAACACGCATTTCAAGGCGTAATTCTGCATCTAGATTTGAAAGTGGTTCATCAAAAAGGAAAACTTCTGGACCTCTAACAATTGCGCGACCAATTGCAACCCTTTGCCTTTGCCCGCCTGACAAAGCTTTTGGTTTACGATCTAGATATGGTTCAAGTTTTAAAATTTCTGTTGCTTTATTTACTTTTTCGATGATTTCATCTTTTGGAGTTTTGTTCATTTTTAAACCAAAACCCATATTTTCTCTTACTGTCATGTGTGGGTACAATGCATATGATTGAAAAACCATGGCGACCCCTCGATCTGAGGCGTCAACATTAGTTACGTCTTCTGATCCGATGTAAATATTTCCTGATGTTGTATTTTCCAAACCTGAAATCATACGTAATAAAGTTGATTTTCCACATCCGGATGGTCCAACAAATACACAAAATTCACCGTCCTCTATTTTGAGATCGATACCATGAATCACTTCAATGCTACCATATTTTTTGATTGTTTCAGATAATATTACATTTGCCATAAGGATCCCATAGAATAAAATTTAATGTTAATTGTCAAAAAATGAGACTTTTTGATCTCTCAACCACTTCAAAATGCTGATAATTTTTAAAGCTCATTAAATCTAACTTGTAAAGAGTGGAAATATAATCATGATAATCGTTACCGCTAACAAAAAAAAGTTTGGGAGAAACTTATGAATTTTAAATTTAAGACATCTGTTGCATCAGCAGTTACTTTTGCGCTTATGGCAAGCACAGCTTTTGCTGGTACTTTAGTTATAAATACTGATACATCAGATCCAGCGCCAAAAGCAGCATTTGAGCAACTTATAAAAGATTTTGAAGCTGAAAACTCAGATATAACAGTTAAATGGAACCTTTTTGATCACGAAGGTTATAAAACTTCTATCAGAAATTTCTTAACAGCCGATGCTCCAGATCTTGCAAACTGGTATGCTGGAAACAGAATGTTACCATATGTTAATGCAGGCCTTTTTGAGCCAGTTGATGATGTTTGGGCCTCAGCTGGTTTGAATGACACATTAGCATCTGCTTCAGCATCAATGACGATTGATGGTAAGAAGTGGGGGGTACCTTATACTTATTACAATTGGGGTGTTTATTATCGCAAAGATATTTTTGAGAATTTAGGAATTGGTATTCCTAAAACTTGGGATGATTTTAAAGCCGCTGGAGCAACACTTAATGCCAATGGTGTAAAACCAATAACGATTGGTTCGAAGTACCTTTGGACAGCTGGTGGTGTGTTTGATTATATGAATCTTAGAACCAACGGGTATGATTTCCATATGGCTTTAACAAAAGGTGAAGTTTCTTGGACTGATGACCGCGTAAAAGCTACTTTCGCAAACTGGAAAGAGTTAGTTGACGCAGGTTTCTTCATTGATAACCATGCTGCTTTATCGTGGCAGGAAGCTTTAGCGCCTATGGTTCAAGGTGATGCAGCAATGTATGTAATGGGTAACTTTGCTGTAGCACCACTTCGCGAAGCGGGATTAAGTGATGATCAGTTAGGATTTTTCCAATTTCCACAAATCAATCCTAATATTGATATGGCAGAAGAAGCTCCAACAGACACTATTCACATCCCAGCAAATGCAAAAAACAAAGTGGATGCAAAGAAGTTCTTGGCATTTTTAGGGCGTGCTGATGTTCAAACTAAAATAAATGCAACATTAGGACAACTTCCAATTAACAAGAATAGTTCTGTAAGTGATGACAAATTCTTGCAGGCTGGAATGTCAATGCTCTCAAGCACAACTGGCGGCATCGCGCAATTCTTTGACAGGGATGCACCTGCAGAAATGGCGCAAGCTGGAATGGAAGGTTTCCAAGAATTTATGGTTAAACCAGAACGTTTAGAAGCTATTCTAAAAAGATTAGAAAAAGTTCGCACTCGAGTTTATAAATAATACTGGTATCCAGCACGTACAAATGCGTGCTGGATATTTTGCATAGATGATTAATATGAATTCTTATTTCAAAAAAAATAAATTAAAGATTGCACCATGGCTATTTATGGCTCCTGGACTTTTGATGTTCATAACCTATGTCATTTGGCCAATTGCAGGATCCATAAATATAAGTTTTTATGACTGGGATGGTCTTGGTGAGAAAACATGGATTGGCATGGGTAATTATGTTGAACTATTTGATGATGAGGCTTTTTATAAATCACTTAAGAATAATTTTATTTGGTTAATATTATACATGTTAGCAGTTCCAATTGGATTGTTTATGGCACTATTTTTAAATCAATCTGTAAGAGGAATAAGAATTTACAAATCAATGTTCTTCTTTCCCTTCGTTATTTCGCAAGTTGTAGTTGGATTGGTGTTCTCTTGGTTTTATGACCCAAATTTTGGGTTATTAAATATAGTCATAGAGTTTTTTGGGGGTACTGGAATTGCTATATTAGCTGATGAGCGATACGTGACTTATGGCATTATCGCTGCTGGATTATGGCCACAAACAGCATATTGTATGATTTTATATTTAACAGGATTAAACGCTGTAGATTCTGAACAAATTGAAGCTGGTCGATTAGATAACGCTAAAGGTTGGAAAATGTTGTGGTATATTATTTTACCTCAACTAAAACCAGCAACTTTTATTGCGATAGTTGTCACAGTGATTGGTGCTTTGAGAAGTTTTGATATGGTTTCAATAATGACTGCGGGAGGTCCTTGGGGGTCAAGCCGAGTATTAGCTTATTACATGTATGAAAAGAGTTTTTCAGAATATGGATTTAGAATGGGGTATGGTGCAGCCATTGCGGTAATATTATTTCTTATAATGATGGTTTACATAACATTTTTCTTATTGAAGATGTATCGAGACGAGAAAGCAAATTAACTATGTTTCCAAAGCCGATTGAAAATACAAATATCCTTACTCAATCTGTTTACAAAACAGCATTACCAATAGTTTTAATTCTTTGGTTGTTGCCACTTATAGCAGTAGCATTGACCTCTGTTCGTTCAGGCGGAGACCTAATATCAGGAAATTATTGGGGATGGCCAAATTCATTTGACCTTTATGAAAATTATACATCTGTTTTTAAAAATACGCCACTTGCTCAATACATGTGGAATAGTTTCAGAGTGACTATTCCCACTGTATTTGGTGCTGTCGCTTTGTCATGTATGACTGGTTTTGCTTTGGCGGTTTATAATTTTAAAGGTAATATATTAATATTCTTTCTATTTATTGCAGGAAACTTTGTACCCTTTCAGATATTGATGGTACCTGTACGTGATTTGTCTGTTCAAATGGGTGTCTATAACTCAGTTTGGGCTTTGATATTGTTTCACATTGCCTTTCAAGCAGGGTTTTGCACTTTATTTATGCGAAATTTTATAAAAGCATTACCGCGTGAACTTATTGAAGCCGCACGTGTTGAAGGTGTCAATGAATTTCAAATATTCTGGTATATAGTAATTCCACTTATGAAACCTGCTATTGCTGCGCTGTCTGTATTGATATTTACATTTATTTGGAATGATTACTTTTGGGCAACAGTTCTTACTCAGGGAGTTGATTCACAGCCTGTAACAGCTGGATTATACTCTTTGAATGGCCAATGGATTTCACAATGGCATTTAGTGTCAGCAGGATCAATTGTTGCCGCTCTCCCTCCAGTGCTAATGTTTTTCACAATGCAAAAACATTTTATTGCCGGCTTGACATTAGGTGCAGTAAAATGAACGCTTGGCGTTTAGATACTCAAGAACAAACAGTTATAATATCAAGTAATGGTGGTATCCCATTCATTGCTTATTGGGATGTTAAATTAACTTCCAAAGAAGACCTAGCACAATTATTAGATTCGTTTCCTCAGGATTTTAGCGGAGGAGTAATGGATAAAGCTGAATATATAAATTTTTGTCCAACTTCTGGGGATGGGTTTTTAGGTCAACCAGGCATAATTTTACATGATGAGAATGGATTAGACATACTTCCCAACTTCAAATTTATAGATGCCAAAAAAGAAGGTGGAATGGTATTTGAAAGTAGGGATGAATATAATGGATTATCTATTTTTCATAAAATAAGTATCCATGGGGAAGTTTTTAAGTTTCAAACAACTTTACAAAGTAAAAAACCAATAAATGTTGGGTGGTTATCTGCACCAATTATTCCAGATTTTTGTTCGAGTGAGGAGTTTGTTCAGGTTTCAGGTAATTGGACTAATGAGTTTTGTTTTGACAGATTAACCTGGAGGCCTGGTGTTGTAGTTAAAGAAAGTCGTTCTGGAAGAACCAGTCATGAAAATTTTCCTGGGTTAATTCTGTTGAATAAAAACACAACAAATTCTGATGGATCTGCGGTTGGTTTTCATTATGGCTGGTCTGGTGGGCATCGGATGCAGATTGAGGAATTATCTACTGGCCAAAGGCAGATTCAATTTGGGCATTCACAATCCTTTAAGAATGCGCTTACGCAAAAAATATCAACGGCGCCAATGTTTGTTTCAAAGTCTTCAAAAGGTCTTAATGGAATTGCTCAATCATTTCAGTCTTTCGTAAGAAAAGAAATTCTTCCATCTACTTTAGAAAAATTACCAAGGCCTGTTCATTATAATTGTTGGGAAGCTATCTACTTTAAACATTCATTAAAAGATTTAAAAGAAATTGCAAAATTGGCTGTAACTTTAGGAGCTGAAAGGTTTGTTCTGGATGATGGTTGGTTTGGGCTCCGAGATGATGACACGTCAAGTCTTGGAGATTGGGAGATCGATAAAAGAAAATACCCAGAAGGGCTAGCGCCATTAATAGAGTATGTTAATCAAATTGGAATGGAATTTGGAATTTGGTTTGAACCAGAAATGGTGAGTCCAAATAGTAAGTTATTTAAGAATAATCCTGATTGGATACTTGGAAAAAAAAATCAAACATTAGGGCGTAATCAATTAGTTTTAGATTTGAATATTAAGGAAGTACAAAGTTATTTATTCGAGAAAATAAGTAAAATATTATTTGAAAATAAGATATCTTACATAAAATGGGATCATAATCGAGTTTTACCTTTTCCTGATCATAATCAAGCAAATGGTTTTTATCGTCTTTTAGATAAATTACGCACAGCTTTTCCAAATGTTGAATTTGAAAGCTGTTCATCTGGTGGCGGAAGAATAGATTATGGTGTTTTGAGCACTACCCACAGGGTTTGGTTATCTGATAGTAATGATGCAATGGTAAGATTTAAAATGCAAAATAATGCAAGCGTCTGGTTGCCATCGGAAGTTGTAGGGTCACATGTTGGGCCAAGAAAATGTCATACTTCAGGTCGTATTTTTGACATTTCGCTTAGAGCTTGGGTGGCTGCAAGTAGGCATATGGGTTTTGAAATGGATCCACGAGAGCTTACTGATGAAGAAGTGAAAATACTAAGAACTGTTACTAATTGGTATAAAGAAAACCGCTATTGGATGCATAAAGCTATTTTCCATAGATTAGACTTGAGTGATAAATCTCAAATTGGTGAAATTCAGGTATCAATTGATAATGAAAAATTTGTCTCATTTGTGGTGCAAATGGAACAATCTGTTTACAGTTCACCTAAGCCAGTTATGTTAACGGGCTTAGATGCAAACTCTATTTATAAAATAAATTTAATTACACCTGATAATGCGGCGCAAGTTTCAAGAGGTAGAATAGCGTTAAGAGACAAAGAGTTATTGCTTTCAGGCCAATTCTTGATGTCGCGGGGAGTAAATTTACCTTGTGCTTTCCCCGGATCTATTTGGGTAATTGAAGGACATAAAATATGACAAATCCAAAACTTGGTACATGTTATTATCCTGAACATTGGCCACGGGAAATGTGGGAAAAAGACGCTTTGCGCATGGTTGAATTAGGATTATCTTGGGTTCGAATAGGTGAGTTCTGTTGGAGTCGAATTGAACCCCAGGAAGGTTCATTTGACTTTGAATGGTTGGATGCTGTTGTAGAGGTTTTGCGTAGGCATAATTTAGACATAATAATGGGAACACCAACTGCTACACCTCCAAGATGGGTGCTGGATAAATATCCTGATATGCTTGCAGTTGATAAAATGGGAAATGAGCGGAAATTTGGATCGCGTCGACATTATTGTTTTAGCCATTTGGGATACAGGAAAGAGGCTGCTCGGATTACTCGTGAAATCGCAAATAGATATGGTTCAACAGTACAGGCCTGGCAAACAGATAATGAGTATGGGTGCCATGATACCACATTATCATATAGTATGGCTGCCTTAATTGGTTTTAGAGATTGGTTGGCGCAAAAATATCAATCACCTAATGCATTAAACAAAGCATGGGGAAATGTATTCTGGTCTATGGAAATAAATGAATTTTCAGACATTGAATTACCTAATTTAACTGTTACTGAAGCAAATCCATCTCATGTGATGGATTTTAGACGTTATTCATCTGATCAAGTTGTTGCTTTTAATAGTATTCAAGTAAATATTTTGCGGGAATTTACTTCGAAACCATTAATACACAATTATATGGGAAGAATTACTGCATTTGACCATTATGATGTTGGTGCAGATCTAGATATTGCCAGTTGGGATAGTTATCCACTTGGTTTTTTAGAAATGGTGTCTGATGCTGATGAAAGTTTTAAAGCAAAATATGCTTATCAAGGAGACCCTGACTTTCAATCATTTCACCATGATTTATATAGGGCTGTGGGGCGTGATCGTTGGTGGGTTATGGAGCAACAGCCAGGTCCAGTTAATTGGGCTTCATACAATCCTGCGCCATTAAAAGGGATGGTACGCTTGTGGTCGTGGGAAGCAATTGCTCATGGAGCTGAGACTGTATGTTATTTTAGGTGGCGCCAAGCACCATTTGCGCAAGAACAAATGCATGCTGGCTTATTACGTGTAGATGATGAGCCAGCTCCAGCTTGGGAAGAAATTGTAGAACTTAATGATGAAATAAATGCAATAACTACGATTGAGCAGCTCACATCAGATGTTGCATTAATATTCGACTATCCATCTCAATGGGCTTGGGAAATTCAACCGCAAGCTTTAAATTTTGATTATTTTCATGAAGTTTTTGATACGTATAGTTGCTTGAAAAAGCTTGGTATAAATGTTGATATTTGTTCTAGTGATGACAAAAAACTTAATGATTATAAAATTGTTTTTGCACCAAGTTTATTTTTAACTAACAATATAATTGAAAATTGCTCTGCACATTTAGTCTTAGGGCCAAGATTTAATTCAAAGACTAAAGATTTCCAAATTCCTAATCCATTACCGCCAAATGTTTCAGGGTTGAATGTGGTTGTGGAGCGTGTGGAAACAATACGACAGAATATGTCGAGACGTTTAAAGAAACCAGGATCAGTTGTCAGGTGGATAGAAGATATTTCTCATGATGCATCAGTTATTGAAGAAACTGAATGTGGAGATCCAATAGTGTTGCAGCAAAATAATAAAACTTATTTAGCTGGTTGTTTGGATCAAGAAGCAAAAAAAAGATTATTTAAGAAATTATTGAAAGATCAAAATATTAAATATTTGGAAATGCCTGATGGTGTAAGGCAAAGATTAACAAAAAATCATCGATTTATCTGGAACTACAGTAATGAAAATCAAAATATTGATGGTATTTCATTGTGCCCGGCAGATGTAAAAATTATAGAAAAAAAATAATAAAAATACTTTGATTAATTTTGAGTATTAATGACTTCGGTTTTCCATTCTTTGCAGCTATTTTTAAGTTTTTCTGAAAGGGGTTTGTCTGTGATTATGATATTTGCATCTGAGAGTGAACAATTAGTCAGCGGCGCTTTCCGTTCAAATTTGAGATAATCAGCAACGACTATAATTTTCCGCGACCTATTAACTGCTGTTTGGCTCACTATGATTTCTTGACCGTCATAATCGAGCAAGTCTCCATCTGTATCAATTGCAGAACATCCAAGAATTGAGTAATCAAACTTAAATTGTTTAACCATTTCTACTGTTAAGCCACCAACTATTCCACCATCAAGACGTCTTAGTATACCTCCAGCTAAAATTATTTCACAATTTTTGTTGGTAGCTAAAATATTAGCTATATTAAGATTGTTTGTAACTACCAATAAATTATCATGATTTAAAAGCTCTCTTGCAACGGCTTCTGTGGTTGTGCCAATATTTATAAATACAGAAGCTCCATTGGGAATTCGTGCAGCGCATTCAGCCGCTATATTTCTTTTTCCGGCTTTATTCAGCAGTCTTCGTTGTTCATATTCAATATTTACAACTCCTGAAGGAACAACAGCACCGCCATGTACTCGTTCAAGTTTCCCTGTTTCTGTTAATCTGGATAGGTCTCTTCTGATTGTTTGAACGGTAACATTATATTTCTCTGCTAAACCGTCGACCGTAACTTTACCGTCTTTACGTGCAATATCTAATATTTCTTTTTGTCTAAAACTTGAGACCATAATTTTTGCTCGCTTAATGTCAGAATATATTTATTTTATAGTTGGATGTTGATCTTTAGTATAGTCTGTTAAAATTCTGTTATTCCATTAATCTATATTAATAGAGCAAATTTAATAATGCAAAATTCAAACAAATACCATCAATAACGAAAATAAACGAACATTCGTTATTGATGGTATTTGTTATTAATGATATTCAAGATTCTATATATTGCGGAATTTTTTTATGAATAATTATAAAGATAAAGATAATGATATCGATGTGGATATCTTTGTTATTGGTGGTGGTATTAATGGTTGTGGAATAGCAAGAGATGCTGTTGGGAGAGGATTAAGTGTTGAGTTGGCTGAGATGAATGATTTAGCATCTGCTACATCATCAGCATCAACTAAATTATTCCATGGTGGTCTTCGGTATCTTGAATATTGGAAAGTTCGCCTTGTTCGAGAAGCTTTAATTGAACGTGAGATACTTCTTAAAGCTATGCCACATATTTCTTGGCCTATGCGTTTTGTGTTACCATACCATAAAAATATGCGTTTTGACGTAGATACGCCGACTTCAAAAGTATTAAATATATTAATGCCATGGTTAAAAGGTCGCCGGCCTTCCTGGTTAATTAGACTCGGATTATTTCTATATGATAATTTGGGTGGAAGAGATTTTCTTGAAGGTACAAAAGCTATTGATTTGCCAAACAGTAGAGTAGGTGAGCCTTTAAAAAATAAATTCATCAAGGCATTTGAATATTCTGATTGTTGGATTGAAGATAGCAGATTGGTTATCCTGAATGCTCGTGATGCAGAAATTAGAGGTGCTAAAATTAATGTTCGCACAAAAGTTATATCCGCGGAGCAAAGTAATGGTATTTGGCATTTAACTCTTCAGTCATTGAAAGATAATACTACTCGTATAGTGAAAGCTCGCTTGATCGTTAATGCGGGTGGCCCTTGGGTTGAGGATATTATTCAAAATACAGTACGCTTAAATAGTTCGGAGGGAGTTCGGTTGGTTCGTGGAAGTCACCTCATTACAAAAAAATTATATGATCATGATAAATGTTACTTTTTTCAAGGTGAAGATGGTCGAATTATTTTCACAATTCCATATGAAACAGATTTCACTCTAATAGGAACTACAGATGTTGAACATTCTGATTTATCTATAAAACCTGAATGTACAACTGAAGAAAAAAACTATCTCATGAATTTTGCGTCAGAATATCTTGAATTAAAAGTAACTGACGATGATATTATAAAAACTTATTCAGGTGTTAGACCATTGTATAATGATAATGCCTCATCAGCATCAGCTGCTACACGTGATTATGTTCTGAGCATCGATAATACTCTTGGTGCTCCAATTCTTAATGTATTTGGTGGAAAAATTACAACTTATAGAAAATTATCAGAAAATGCTTTAGATAAAATTTCTAAAATACTGCCTAGTGTTGGTTTAAGTTGGACTGCAGGTATTCCTTTACCTGGGGGTGATTTCGATATTCAGGACTTAGAAAGTTTAATTAATAAACTACTGAAAAAATATAATTTTCTCAGTCATAAATGGGCAATTAGATTAATTAAAGCTTATGGAACAGATGCTTTTGATCTATTGGGTAATGCTAAAACTGATAAAGATTTAGGCTTAAATTTTGGTGCTACATTAACTGAAAGAGAAGTACTTTGGTTAATTACAAAAGAATATGCACAGACTGCTGATGACATTATATGGCGTCGCTCAAAATTGGGCTTGAGACTTTCTGATAAAGAAATTCATATACTTTCAGAGTGGATAAATAATAACTTAACAAAATAAATTAATAATTTATCATACTATAAATTACCAAAGCTAACACTCTTACCATGTAAGTTAAATATTAGTTTTATAGATACATGGAGATTTCAAATGACTTTTATACTAGCGATTGATCAGGGAACTACATCAACACGAAGTATGATATTCGATATTAATATGAATGTTGTTGCAACTGATCAAACAGAATTTAAACAGTATTTTCCAAAATCTGGCTGGGTAGAACATGACCCAAATGATTTGTGGGAAACCACTTTAAAGACTTGTCATAAGGTAATGAATGATCTTGGCAAAGACATGCATAAGATTAAAGCAATTGGTATAACTAACCAGCGAGAAACAGTAATAGTTTGGGATAAAAAAACTGGCGAACCTATTTATAATGCAATTGTATGGCAAGACAGGCGAACTGCCGATATCTGCGAAAAAATGCGCTTAGCCGGAAATGAACAATTAATTACAGATCGTACAGGTTTATTGTTAGATCCGTATTTCTCAAGCACTAAACTTAAATGGATATTAGACAACATAAAAGGTGCGCGTGTTCGAGCTGAGAAGGGAGAATTGCTATTTGGGACAGTAGATTGTTTTTTGATTTGGAAACTTACAAACGGTAAAGTTCATGCTACTGACGCTACTAATGCTGCCAGAACTATGCTTTATGATATTCGTAAGGGACATTGGAGTAAAACGATCTGTGATTTACTGGATATCCCAATGAAAATGCTTCCAGAAGTTAAAGATTGTGCTGCAGATTTTGGTAATACTCATTCAAATTTATTTAATAAAACTATACCAATTTGTGGTGTTGCTGGAGATCAACAGGCGGCAACAATTGGACAGGCTTGTTTTAAACCAGGTATGATGAAATCAACTTATGGAACTGGATGTTTTGCATTATTAAATACTGGCGATACTCCTGTAGTTTCAAAAAATGAATTATTAACCACTATTGCTTATCAATTTAATGGAAAGCCTACATATGCTCTTGAGGGGTCAATTTTTGTTGCTGGAGCAGTTGTCCAGTGGTTGAGAGATGGATTGAAAATAATTAGCCACGCCAGTGAAACGCAAGAACTTTCCCAGCAAGCTGATGAAGAACAAAACGTAATTATGGTGCCTGCTTTTGTAGGTTTGGGTGCGCCTTATTGGAACGCCGAATGTCGTGGAGCTGTGTATGGTTTGACAAGAAATACTGGTGCACCAGAAATTGCAAAGGCTGCTCTTGAAAGTGTTGGATTTCAAACGCGTGATTTACTTGAAGCTATGTCAGCTGATTGGAAAATGACAGGAGTTAGTCCTACTCTTAGAGTTGATGGGGGTATGAGTACAAGTGATTGGACGATGCAGTTTCTGTCTGACATCATAAACGCACCAGTAGACCGACCAGAAATCATTGAAACAACGGCTTTGGGAGTAGCTTGGTTGGCTGGAATGCATATAGGTGTTTATCCTAACCTAGAAGACTTTTCATCTAAGTGGACAAAAGAAAGAGAGTTCAAGCCAAGTATGGATGAAGAATGTCGTAATACAAAGTATTTAGCCTGGAAAAGAGCAGTTAAATCAACACTTGAAGCATAGATTAATGTAAAAGACATCAAAACATTTGAGGAAGTGATTTATGGATTTTCATCACACATATAGCGCACGACTGGCAACTCGCTTAGCATTTTTTGCTGCAGGGTTTGCAATGGGATGCTGTGCGCCATTTTTTCCATTTATCAAAGAAAATGTAAGTGCTGATAAAAGTGAGTTTGGGCTTTTGTTATTATGCCTTGGAATTGGGGCTATTATTGCTATGCCAATAACGGGTATTATTTCTGCGAAAAGAGGATCAAAGCCTATGATTTTATTAGGTGGATTTGTTATGGCCCTCTTGATACCGGTTTTGGTAATTGTAGAAACCCAATTTATTTTAGCTATTATAATATTTCTACTTGGAGCGTCATTGGGTACTTTGGATGTAGCAATGAATGTTCATGCAGTTGAAGTCGAAAAAATAGAAAAACGATCTCTTATGTCAAATTTTCATGCACAATTTAGTATTGGTGGGTTGGCTGGTGCTGGATTAATGACTGTATTTTTATTTTTTGAAACTTCTCTTTTGTCTTCATCAGTTATTGCTGCAAGTATAACTTTTATTACAATGACTTTAACAGTGAAGCGCCTCCTAAATGTGAGTACAGTTAAGAAAACTAAATTTATGCTCCCAAAAGGAGTGGTTATATTATTGGCCATATTTGCAGCAATTATTTTTTTAGTAGAAGGGGCTGTTGTTGATTGGGGTGCTTTATTGATTATTGATCGTGAACTCACTGCACCGAAAAGTGCAGGCATTGGTTATATTCTTTTTTCTATTGCTATGGTTGTTGCTCGCCTTTTAGGAGACGAAATTGTTAAGGCAATAGGAGAATTTAAGGTTCTTATATTTGGTGTGGTTATTACAATTTTAGGAATATTAATAATCGTTTTATCGAATATAACTATAATAGCACTGAGTGGATTTATGTTTATTGGATTGGGTGTGGCAAATCTTGTTCCAATATTTTTTAGTGCTGCCGGAAGACAAACAGTTATGCCACCCGCCATTGCAATTGCTTCTGTAACGACAACTGGTTACGCCGGAATATTGCTTGGACCAGTTATTATTGGTTATTTTGCTGAAATAACTTCATTATCCATTGGATTTAGCATCCTTATACCGCTTGTAGTATTGATAGTTATTTTTTCACGTAAAATATCTACAAATTAAATGAGAATTTTCAATAAATTTGTATGATTAACTTTCTGTTGTTTTACTAGCAATTTTTTCTAACATGTGCATGCTTAAGGCAACTGCTGGACCAATTCCAAAAGCAAATATTATGGTTCCAATCCCTACAATACCACCAAGGTTCCATCCAATAAAAATAACTGTTATTTCAATTCCACTTCTAACCCATGCGATTGGAAAGTTTGTTAATTTTTGCAATCCGGTCATTAATCCATCTCTGGGCCCAGGACCTAAATTAGCTATAAGATATAATGCGCCACCAAAGCCTGTAACTAAAACGCCAAGTATTGCTTCTGCAATTTTTAACAAAGGATTTTCAAAAGTTGGAAGAATAGGTAATATATACTCAAATACTAATGCAATTATTATTGCATTTAGAATGGTGCCAATGCCAGGAACCTGTTTAAGAGGTATCCAACAAAAAAGTACAATTAAACTTATAATGAATGTGGAATATCCAATACTCCAACTAGTGACTTGAGTAAGCCCTTGAGCAAGTACAGTCCAAGGGCTGACGCCAGCGCCTGAAGCAACCAATAGTGCTTCACCTAATCCAAAAAGTACCAAGCCAATAACTAAGAATAATACAGAGATTGGAGGAGGGGATATTGTAAGCGCCTTTGGGGAACTCCAAAAAAGCTTTGGTACACTCTTAACTGATAAAAATTTTGGTTTTCTTACAATCATTCTCGATACCTATGAGCTTTAAATATTATTGTAATATATAGCTTACACAATAATATGCTTATTATTAAGCACCATCCCATCGTCTTAACATCCAATACCATTGTTCTGGATTTGAAATAATTCTTTTTGAAAGGCTATCATTAAAATTACGTGTCATTGTTAAGCTATCTGTGTGAGGGATAGGTTCTTCAAACTCTACCTTAAATTCGTTTTTATCATCAATTCGGATACCATAAGCTGGTATCATTGGAATATTGTATTTTAGTGCTAATTGGGCTGCAGAAAGTGAGGTAAGCGCGTCTAGACCTAGAAATGGTATCCTAGTTCCTTCTAATACTTTTTCATCGAGTAAAATTGACATTATACCTCCATCTCGAAGGTGTTTTACTAATGCTCTTGTGCCTTTTTTACCTGTTTCTAGTATTGGAAGACCGCCTTCTTTAATTCCAGCTAATAATCTTCTTTGATAATGTCTATTGGTATTCGGTCTATATACTGCGCCACTTTCAAGTCCATTTATCTTCAATGCAGCTCGTATTGCTTCCCATTGCCCAAAGTGGCCAGAAACTATGATTGCTCCCTTGCCAGTTGCGTAAGCGTCTTTTAATGCGTCTAATCCTGGCCCAGAAACTTTAAATTTTTGTGTAAATGTGTGAAATTCAGAAAGATGGTATATTTCAAATAAAGTACGGCCCATATTCCGGCCCATTTCACGACCTAAATTATTCCTAGCTTTTCGTTTCATATTTGGAAAAGCTTTTTTTGCCTCCCTATCAAATCGTCGTCTTGCTATTGGAAACCATCTGATTACAACACTAAATGTTGTTCCTAGTGCTCTAGAGCGGATGTCAAATGCACGCCACTTAAAAACAGTTAGAGCTGACCACAAAGGAAAATATCTTGCGTGACCGAAAATTGATTTGAGATATCTAAGAATCATAATTCTGTATGATAGTGTTATTCAATAAAGCCAATAACAAAATTAATTTTATCGATTTTAGATTTGTTAAATTTTCATGTTAGCTAAAGTGTGCTCTAGGCCTTTTCTTATGTGTATTTCAAGAGCTTCTATTGCCTTTGATGAATTGCGTGAGAGTGCAGCATCAAATATTTGTTGGTGTTCTAATGCAGCGTCTTTTCCTCTATCTGTTATTACAAGCATTTGGTACCGTAAATATTTGTCAAATATTATTGCATGAAGTGACATTAAGTTTTGAGAATTACACGCTTCAATCGATGTTTTGTGAAATTCCCAATCATATCTTTTCCAGGTTTCTTTTTGAGAATAATCACCAGATAACATTTTTTGTTCAATCAATTTTAATTTGTGATGAGCGGCTACTAAATTACCTTCCCAGGAACTTCTGAAGAACCAAAAAATGGGCCAGATTATTCTAAAATCGCAGAGGCATATGGCGCAGTAGGTATAAAAATTAATAGTGCATCTGAATTATTGCCATCATTAAGAGGCGCTATTGCAGCTAATAAACCAACAGTTATTGATGTAGCAATGATAAACAATCCTACCCCAACAACTGGCCACTGGAATATTCTGGACATATATTCTCCGGACAAAAATGTCAGTCATGTATCAACTTAAATAATTGCAGGCACCAATTAATATTATTTCTTGGTGCCAATTATCTCATTATAAAAGGGTTTTGCATTGGTTGATCCGATGTATTTATCCATGTAGTTTTAGTCCGTGTGTAATCGTAGATTGAATCCATCCCTGCTTCACGACCGTAACCAGATTGATTGTATCCGCCAAATGGTGCAATTGGGGAAATAGCTCGATATGTATTTATCCAGCATATTCCTGCTTTAATTTTTGAAGATACGCGATGTGCACGTGCTATATTTTCTGTAAATATTCCAGATCCTAATCCAAACTTTGAGTCATTTGCTAGTGCAATTGCTTCTTCTTCAGATTCAAAAGGTAAAAGCGACATTATAGGACCAAACATTTCCACTTTTAGTGTTTCTGTATTTGCATTTGTACATTCAACCAAGGTTGGCTCCATATAGTTGCCTGCTCTTTTTAATGGGCTCCCACCAAAATGAATTTTCGCACCTTGAGATTTAGATATAGCCAGGGTTTTAGAAATATTATTTATTTGAGCTTTAGTGCAAAGAGGCCCAATATTAGTTTCCGCATTTAATGGATTTCCAACTTTAATGTTTTTTGACTTTGCAATGATTATTTTGATTAAATCATTAAAAATATTTTTATGTATTAGTCCGCGTGATCCAGCGACACAGCTCTGTCCAGAAGCGCCAAAATTACCAGCAATTAATCCGTTTGCTGCGCTTTCTAAGTTTGCATCATCAAATACAATAATTGGAGATTTTCCACCTAATTCTAAAGAAGTGACAGCAAAGTTCTCTGAAGAGTTTTTAATTACATGTCGAGCAGTATCTGGCCCTCCTGTAAAAGCTATACGATCAATTTCTGGGTGGCTTGTTAATGGAATTGAGCAATTTTCAGCATCACCAGTAATAACTGATATTACACCAGGTGGAAAACCAGCTTGTTGTATTAATTTTGCGAATTCAAACATTGGCGCAGGTGCAATTTCTGACGCTTTAAGGATAACAGTACAACCTGCTGCTAATGCTGGTCCAAGTTTTGTTGCAGTTAAAAACATTTGAGCATTCCATGGAACAACTGCTACAACAACGCCAATTGGTTCACGCCGAGTAAAAACGTGCATATTTGGTTTGTCGATTGGTAAAACTGATCCTTCAATTTTATCTGCTAACCCTGCATAATAACGATAATAATCAGCTACATAACTCGTTTGGGTTGATGTTTCAGCTAAAAGTTTCCCACTGTCATTAGTTTCAATTTGCCCAATAAGTTCTGCATTCTCCTCGATTAGATCTGCTAATTTATGAAGTAGTTTTCCACGCTGTGTTTGTGAAATATCGCGCCAAGACGTATCACTTAAAGCTCTACGTGCTGCGCTTACTGCGCGGTTAACATCGCTTTTTGAAGCACAATCAAAAGTTGCCCAAATTTCTCCAGTTGCAGGATTTTCTGAATCCATCGATTGTTGAGTGCTTCCACTAACCCAATCGCCATCTATATATAGTTGATAATGTGGTTTGTTTTCCATGTTAATCCTTAATTAAATGCCGGCATGACTTCATTTATAAACCGTTCTAAAGACTCTTTCTTTCTTTTAAAGCTCATTCCACTATCTATCCAAAATGCATATTCATCGTATCCAAGTTTCTCATACCTTTTAATTTGTTCAATTACTGACTTAGATGTTCCTATTGTCAAATCACGTTGCATATTCTCTGGTGACATTAATTTATTTGCCGCCAATTCTTCCTTTGATAAAGCTTTAATCTGCCCTTGTTGTACTGGTCTTTTATTTTGAAACCATGCGCCAAAATAACAATAAAATTTTGAAAGCTCTTTAGCTGCTTCATCTACATCATCTTGATCTAAACCCACATAAGTATGGTGTAACAACATTATTTTTGGCTTTTTACCATTATAACTTGCACAGGCTTCATTAAATTTCCGCATAAGGTCCTCTATTTCTTCTATACCCATCCAGAGTGGGGTAACTTGGATATTAAATCCATTTTCAACTCCAAACTTATGACTACTAATATCTCTTGCAGCTATCCAAATTGGCGGTCCGTTTTTCTGAAGTGGTTTTGGTGCAGTAGAAGTTTTTGGAAAATTATAATATTCTCCATTATGTTCACAATCACCTTCCCATAATTTGCGTAATAGTGGTATACTTTCTCTCATTTTTTGACCTGCTTCCCACGCATCCATGCCTGGTACTAGTCGTTCATATTCATAAGAATATGCACCTCTGGCTATACCTAATTCTATTCTTCCACCGGTTATTAAATCAGTAGCAGCAGCTTCTCCGGCTAGTTTTATTGGATGCCAAAATGGTGCTATAATAGTTCCTGTGCCTAAGCGTAAATTTTTTGTATTATAACTTAAGTCAACCAAACTGATAAAGGGATTTGGTGCTATTGTGAACTCCATACCGTGGTGTTCACCTGTCCAAAGAGATCTCATCCCACCTTGATCAGCTATTTTTGCCAATTCAATAAGTTCTTCGCGTAAATCACAATGATCTTGTTCAGGTGTAATTCTTTCCATGTGTGCAAAAAGAGAAAAATCCATTTTATTTCCTTTCTTGAATGCCGTGAATAGCACCTTTTTCTACATCGCCTAAGTATAGAGAAAAATTTCTTGATTGTGCTTCTAATGCAAATCGAGACATCATTCTTGATATAGCTGGCGACGTAAATTTTTGTTGATTTAATTGAGATATTGGGATTGAGATAACATCTGATGAAGTGTCTTTGATATTTCCAGTTGCCAAGAAATAGGTGCTATGTTCTCTAGATTTAATTCCTTCAAAAACTGAATAGGCTTGACCCAACTTTGCTGAAATACCGTAATTAATTATTGTATCATTTAAATCTTTTATCTGATTGCTTCTGTCTATTGCTTTGCATTGAGGCGGCTGAAGGCCATCGGGTGTTTTCACTAAGATTATGTTATCTTTATCTTCGATAATTGCTCCACAAATAGCATTGCTTGTAGTGTCCTTAAATGCTGCTCGCTCTAATCCTAAACTAAAATATTGGCCTCCAACATATCCAAGACCAGGTTCATTTGATAATTTTAAGTCATCAACTTGTCCGATCAATACACAATGATCTCCTGTCGGAATAATATTATCCGTTGTACAAGAAAATTGCACAGTGGCGCCATCTATTGTCGGCACTCCGTTTAAATCAAGTTTATGTGGTACTTTTGTAAATCTGTCATCATCTGACGTTGCAAAAATATTTGATATTTTCTCTTGGCCTTCAGAAAGTATATTTACTGAAAAGTGGCTGCACTTTGAAAATGTTTTGTAGCTTGATAAGAATTTACCAGGACAAACAAGAAGCATTGGTGGATCTAAAGATACCGACGTAAAAGAATTTGCTGTGAAGCCAACATATTTCCCATCATTTCTGACGGCTGTTACAACTGTCACGCCAGTCATAAACTTACCAAATGCATCTCTAAGTAAAATGGGATCTAATTTATCCATCAATCATTATCCATTGTGAATTTTTTTAAGGTTTTATTTAGGTGCTTTGCATGTGTCATTGGAAGCATATGCGCAGCATTATCAAATATCTCCATTTTCCCAGTATGAGTGAGCTTAGACATATTTTTTGTCATTTCTGGAGTGGAATTAGGTTCTCTTGACCCTGTTATAAATAATGATGGGCAGTGTAATTTGTTTAAATCATTTTCATTTGGTCCATCTTCACTCGAAAATACTTTATATGCATTATAATACCCCCTAGGATCAGTTGAACTTAACCAATCCTTACAAACCTTACGCGCTTTTTTCTCTTCAGGGCTGAACCATCGATTTAGAGTACTTGAGGGATCTGAATTCGATTGTTTAGATAAAGTATTAAATCTATTTTTAACTGCTTTTTTTGCTATTTCATCTCTTTTGAAAATGGCATTCAATGCAATTACTGATTTTACTTTTCTTGAATGGCGGAATGCTAACTCTAAAGCAATCATTGCACCAAAGGAATGACCGACGATTATTGATGGAGTTGTAATGGCTGCAGATATTAATTCTGCATAATCTTTTAGGCTAAAATCATCTGTAGGAATAGAGCATTCGCCATGGCCTGGAATATCAATCGCAACAGTTTTATGAAGCTTACTAAGTTCAGATGTTTGTTCAGACCATGCCTCAGCGCGCAAACCTACACCATGGATAAGAACTAGTTGTTTCCCAGTTCCTGAAACTATTGCATTAAGTTGTCCAAATTTAGACCGAGGCTGGGTTGTCCAGGTCATGACCTAAATCCTTCAAATCTTGATATCTATCCCCAATTCGATGATGTGGACGACCACTCATGGCTGCGCCAAGTACTATGACTATTTCATCATCTCTGGGTGCATCAGATATAGCAAACTGTATTGTAAGGTAGTGTGAGCGTCTGCCAGCGTCGTTTTTATCCATGAGGGGCACCAAAATAGGGGCATTGGCACCCGCTCTTGTATTCGTAAAAGCAAGATATGATTTCGCTCCAACTGCTTCGCGATAAAAATTACCAAATCTTAGTGTATGAATGAGAGCTGAGGCATGTTCTATTTCACCATTCAACCCAACCACTGCTGCTTTTCCATATGCTTCAATTGCATCGCCAGAACCTGCTAACTTGAGCATTCTTTTAGTCATCATTTCCCCAAGGATTGGACCATAAGCTTGGATCTCTGGCTTTAAATCTTCTACAAATTTACCTGCCCACGGATTTTTTATTACAGCTGCTACAGCAAATAATCTCCAAGGTTTTTCTGATTTGCGAAAACCCTCAATTAGAATCTCTTCATCATATGATACAATTTTTCTAATCTCTGGGTGCATTTGATATTCCTAATTTAACAATACCTACTATTTACTAATTTGATGTTAATTGACAAACAATTGATTTGTAGGCTTATGTATTAGTAAAACTAATGGATAACTTAGTCATGGTTAAAGCATTACCACCCTTAGCTTGGTTTCGAGCCTTTGAGTCTGCGGCTAGACGTTTGAGTTTTACAGCTGCAGCTGAAGAAATTGGGATGACGCAGTCAGCTGTTAGCCAACATGTTAAGTCATTAGAAACATCTCTTGGAGTTGCCCTTTTTATAAGAAGAGCGCGTGGCTTATCGCTTACTGATGATGGGCGTAAACTATTACCCCAAGTTAGTTCTGCGCTAGAGACATTAACAGTTGCAGCTCGCAATTTTGATACTGTTCCATCTAAAAACGTTCTTACTGTGGCTGCATCCGTGAGTGTTGCACAATGGTTGATTTCACCACGCCTCAAAGAGTTCACTAATAAAAACCCTGAAATAAATATAAGATTTTTAAGTACGATCTGGCCGGATGATTTTCATACAGTAAGAGCTGATGTTGAAATACCATTTGGTTCGCAAAAACAATTTGGACGTAATGCTACAAGATTAGAGCCAAGTGGGTTGGTTGCACTTAAATCCCCTAAATTTTCAGGTACTATAGAGAGTTCTACACTCATTGAGTCGGTAGGAACATCAGATGGATGGAAATTATGGGCTGAAAGTTTTGGTGGAAACCCTTTGCCCAAAATTTTTGTTGATTCATATGGTGCGGCAATGAATCTGGCTATAAGTGGGAATGGGATAGCATTAGTAAGTAATATCCTAGCCCAAGACGCGATCAGATCAGGCAAGCTTGTTATGGCTGACAAAACGGTTTTATCTTGTAACGAAGGATATTATTTACGTTTCAATGATAAAAATCTATTAGCAAAACAGTTTCATGATTGGCTAATAAATTCATTTATTTGAGACTTTATAATCAAAGCGAATTTATAACATCATTTGGTAACTTGCTGCGTTATAATGATATCCATCATTATGTGTATCAACATAACCAAGACCTGGCCAAGGCATATGATATCCTATGAAAGACATTTTTTCATAAGCAAGCATACTTAATATTTTTCGCCGCGTTTTAGCCGCCATTTCTCTATCTCTGTCAAATCTTAATTCCCAATCTGGATAAGCAAGTGACCAAACATAGTGATTGGCAAAATCCCCACCTAATAATAGTTGTTTTCCATTACTTTCTATTATAAATGCTAGGTGCCCAGGCGTATGTCCATAAGCAGCCATAGCTGTTACGCCACTTACTACGTCATCTCCAGGATTAATCATGCTTATTTCGTCTTCAAGTGGGCGGACCATTTGTTCGAATGTATCATTTCCAGAAAAATCCCATTCTTCATATTCTAATTCACCACAATAATAAGAAGCGTTTTTAAATGTCCTACCTTTTGAATTCCTTAGGCCACCAATATGGTCACCGTGGAAATGTGTGAGTACAACCTTATCGATTTGATCTGGGTAGTAGCCAGCAGATATCAACGCAGTTTCTGTGCCTTCAGAATTTTGACCAGTGTCAAACAATATTAATTCATTACCTGTGTTTACAACAGTTGGAGTGTAAAACATTTGAAAGCGGTCATCTGGAATATTATTATTTTTTGAAACTTCTGAAAAAACCTCTTTTGAGACATTTAATCCAAATATTCCTTGTGGATCGTTATTTATAGTTCGAGTACCGGAAAGTATTGTAGTTATTTCAAAGTTCCCTAACTGAAAGCGCCTAAAGTTACTAATTGAGGGTCCAAGAAGTGGTGCTGATGCTTGAGAAGCTGTTGCTGAAACTAAAGCTGATGATCCAATAATAAAGTTACGCCGTTTTATAAATAGAGATTTTTTCATTTTGCTCCTTATCTACATGTCAATTAACTATGATTTAAATTTAACTTACATGTAAAATTATGAATGTGTCTATTTAAAAATAAATATCTCTTTTCAACTTATAGTTGACCTTGAGTTTTCTTAGTGAAAGACACTGGTTTAATTTTAATTAGTATTTTGGATGCATTATGATACAGGTTTTGACCAATAATATCCTGCCAGTTTTTTCAATTTTGGCTCTTGGATTCTTATGTGGACGAATACATTTAATTTCAAGGGAAGAAGCAACCACACTAAATAGAATTGCTTTCTTGATTTTACAACCGGCTCTAATTTACCCATTAATTAGCAATGCTAACATTGATTTATTTTATTTTGATGCAATTTTCCTATATGGATTATGCCAAATTGTAGTGTTCTTAATTACATTCTTACTATGTTTATATGTGTTAAAATTAGATATCATAGAATCTTGGTTACTTGCCATGTGCACAATATTTGTAAATGGTTTATTATACATATGGCCTATTTCAGAGCTGATTTATGGTGTTGATAATAATTATCCCATTACTGCACTTGTGATTTGGGATGCTTCAATAATGTTTGCGTTCTTTATTATTTCAACTGAATTTTTAAGTAATAGAAACTCAAAAATTAAACCAATTTTACTTAAACTTGTTAAAAATCCAGTGTTAATAGCTATATGCTTTGGAGTGTTCGCAAATTTATTTAATTTTTCCACTCCAGAACCGGTTGCTCTTGCAATGAAGTTTTCTGGAGCAGCTGCAGCTCCTTTGACACTCTTAGCACTTGGAGTAATTTTGTCTTTCCACTCTATTATTCCAACAAAATCAGTTTCTTTTGTTGTGATTATAAAGCTTCTATTACTACCATTTGTAGTGTGGGCAATTTTAAAAATAGGTGCTCGGCCAGAAATTTGGAACAATTTAACAATTTTGAATTCAGCTGGGCCATCTGGTGCTATGGCTTTTGCTCTGGCCATGCTTCACAAAGTAAATACAGATAAGATTGCTCCAGTTATAGTCTGGACTTCAATGCTTTCATTAATTTCCCTTGCATATTTAGCTTAAAGATCATTTATTTAATAATGATTTTTTTAGCTAAGGCATGCATATGAATTTTGATGTTAATACGTTTGTAAAAATTAGACATGATCTTCATAAAAATCCTGAGCTAGGATTTTGTGAAGATAATACTAAGAAAAAAATAGTTAAATTCCTTACAGAAATTGGCCTTGAAGTTCATCAAGGTGTTGGTGTTGTAGGGGTTCTAAAAGTTGGAAAAGGCAATAAAACCATTGCGTTGAGAGCTGATATGGATGCATTATCTATAAAGGAGAAATCTATACATGATTATGTGTCCAATTCTGTAGGCATAATGCATGCATGTGGGCATGATGGCCATATGGCAATGCTAATGGGTGCTGCGCAGAAGTTATCATTGGACAGAAATTTTGATGGAAGAATTGTTTTCATTTTCCAACCTAATGAAGAGCATGGCTTGGGAGCTCAGGCAATGATTGAGGAAGGGTTGTTTGAAAAGTTTTCTATATCTGAGATATATGCATTTCATAATTTACCTGGTTCACCTTTAGGAGAGGTTTCAACTCGTGTAGGACAAATTTGTTCTAGTGAAAGTTTGTTTGAAATTGAATTAAACGGAATTGGTGGGCATTCATCAATGCCTCATGTTAGCAAAGATGTGATTGCAATCGGATCAGAATTAATAATGTCACTTCAAACTATTATTTCCCGAAAGTTATCACCAGGATCAGGTGCGGTTCTTTCTGTAACCGAGTTTATAAGTGATGGTCAAAGAAATATACTTGCTGGATCGGCAGTTATAAAAGGCGATGTACGAACAAATAATTCAGCTGACAGAGATCTAATTGAAAACTTAATTGATAAAATGTGTCAGGGAATAGCTACTGGGCATGAAATAGAAGTTAATCACACTTTTAATACAGAGTTTATTGAAACAATTAATGCGCAAGTGCCGACAGACATCGTAATACAGAGTGCAAATGAACTAGCGCTTGATGTTTTGCCTGATCGAGAAGCAATGAGCTTTTCTGAAGATTTTGCACATTTTTGCAATCTTGTTCCCGGTTGCTTTCTATTACTCGGAAATGGTGAAAATTCTCCTAATAATCTTCCATTACATTCGTCATACTATGATTTTAATGATGAATTAATAAATACAGGAATTTTACTTTGGGCAAAAATTGTTATTAATTCTTTGCCCAAATAATACTAAACATATTGAAATGATCTTTTTTGTTAGCTGTTAAAAGTTACAACTGCTCCGGCTAAAACAAAAATAAGTGCTATTCTACCAATTGAGGTGATTGGTTTCATTAACCTTGCGTTTGGCGGCGTTTTGTTCTTGGAAGATTTATATATATGAATATTGCCAATTATAGACATAAGAAGCAGTACGGTAGCTCCTATCAATTTAACTGCAAAAGCAGTTCCAAGGTAGGCACCTTGATAAATTATTCCGTGCAATGCTAAACCAGTAAACCACAATACAATTAAAGATCCGAGACCCATAATGCCTAATATTTGCATTGATCGTCCTACAAGTGGAGTAGGGGGTTGTTTTGCTTTTAAATGAACCGATTGAACTACTGCACCACCAATTCCAATACCACCCGCAATAAAAATTGATAAAAAATGCAAAAACTTTAGAATGTATATTTCCATAGGTAACCCAATCATTTAAAATTATATTCAGATATATCTAATAATGTATTTTTAAAAAGTATCAATCTTTTGAAATATTATTATAAATTATGTTAATCGATGAGGATTATAAATATGAAACTTGAATTTCATCACATTAATTTTGTTTCAGAGGATGTGGATAGGTTACATAATTTCTATACAAAAATATTAGGTCTTGATAATATTCCTACTGAAATGTTTCCACGGCCAGATGAAACCAAAGATGCTGGTTATAGTGGAAAGATAAAATTTGCAACTGATGGAAAAATGCAAATGCATTTAGCTGAACGTAATTTAGATATTGGTTTTAAGCATAATGAAATAATAAACCCAGTAGAAAGAGGGCATATAGCATTCAAAACTGATAATATTCAGGAATTCTTATTAATGCTTGATAGTAATAATATACCATATTCTGATTATGGAACGACATTTGCTAAAGAATGGCATCAAGTTTTTTTTCATGACCCTGAGGGTAATATAATCGAAGTGCACCAATCAGTTTTATGAAATACTATTATTAGAAATTTCTATTAGATATTTAGCAATCATAAGATCTAAATGTGCACCACCACCATTCTTGAATATGGTTATTTCATCGTTTGATTTTCTTCCACCTTTTGATGAAGGAATTAAATCATAGAAATCTCCTATTATGTCATTTTTACTAATTATTCCATTTGAAATAGGTATCGTTAATTCTCCAATGTGTTCAATTGTTGTGGCTCTGCTATCAACAAAAATTGAACCTGAAGACATTAAAAAATCATCAGCTTCTCTCATATCTGAAGTGAATGCTCCAATTAAATCAATATGAGTACCAGGCTTTACCCATTTCCCTTTGAGAACTGGTTCATGTGCCATTGTTGCAGTGCTAATTATATCGGCAGTGGAAGCTGATAGTGCTATATCATCACTGGTTTCAATAGTGGGACTTAATCCATTGATTTTACTTATTAAGATTTCTGCTTTTTCTGTATTTCTAGCCCAGATTGTAATTTTTTCTAAATCAGGGAATGCTTTGGAATAAGCATAAATAAGGCTTTCTGCTACAGTACCAGCACCTATAATTAGCAAATGTTTGCTATTTTCTCGTGCTAACAATTTTGCGCCTAAAATTGAGTCACTAGCTGTTTTTATTTCAGTTATTAGTTTGCTTTCAATAATAGCACTTAATTCTCCAGTAATAGGTTCATAAACCATCATTGCTCCTTGAACGGTAGGTAATCCTCTTTTAGAGTTTTCTGCCATGGCAGTTACTGCTTTTACACCATACCCTAATCCCTCAATGAATGCAGATCTGCTCAGTAATACAGCATTTTTTGAACCAAGAAATGTATCACCAACTTGTGCTTCCGTGAGAAAGTGCCCAGCTCGTAATGCGTCCATTGCTTCTAGCCATGATACTAATTTTTTTGTTTCTTTATAAGTTATCATTCTTAATGACATGAGTTTCTACCTATGTTGTAATTTCCTATTTTTACTAAAAGGAATTAAGCTTTTAATTCTAAAGTAAATTAATTCTCTTTCAATGTATTTCAGATAGAATGTAGCAAAGAAGATAAAATTTTATAATATTATTTCAAAAGAACCTATTGAATAACCAATATTTTTTTTATTTAATAAAATATAAATGTAAAAGATTAATTTCAATGCAAACAAAAAAAATCATACATGTCGTTTCATGCCATGCTGAGGGTGAGGTAGGGGACGTTATTGTAGGTGGTGTTTTACCACCACCTGGCGATACAATTTGGGACCAACGTACTTGGATTGCAAATGATACTACTTTACGAAATTTTGTACTTAATGAACCAAGGGGTGGTGTATTTAGACATGTAAATTTATTAGTTCCACCAAAAAATGCATTAGCAGATGCAGCGTTTATAATAATGGAACCTGAGGATACACCCCCAATGTCTGGTTCAAACTCTATTTGTGTGGCTACAGTTTTACTAGATACAGGTATTATATCCATGCAAGAACCAATAACAGAAATGACATTAGAAGCCCCAGGCGGACTTGTTAGCATCAGAGCTTATTGTGAGAGTGGTAAAGCAAAAAAAATAGAATTAGAAAATTTACCATCATTTGCTAGCCTTCTTGACGTTTATTTAGATGTTGAGGGCTTTGGAAGCATTAAAGTTGATACTGCTTTTGGAGGTGATAGTTTTGTTGTTGTTGATCCGAATGCATTAGGTCTTTCTTTAAATATAGATGAGGCAAAAGACCTAGCAGAAATTGGTGTTAAGATAACAAATGCAGCTAATGCTCAGTTGAAATTCCATCATCCAGAGCAACCTAATTGGACTCATCATTCTTTTTGCTTGTTTGCGGGTGAAATTGAAAAAAATGAAACTGGACTATGCGCAAAATCAATAGTTTCAATCAAGCCTGGGAAGTTAGACCGTTCACCAACGGGAACTGCTGTGTCTGCTAGAATGGCAATATTACATGCAAAGGGTCAAATGCAAACTGGAGATCACTTTACTGGTAAATCCATTATAGGTTCTGAATTTCATGCTAAAATACTTGGAAAGACTAAAGTTGGTAGCATGGATGCTATCAGACCTCAGATAACTGGGCGAGGGTGGGTAACAGGAACACACCAATATACGCTTGATCCAAGTGACCCGTGGCCTGAAGGTTACAGAATTTCTGACACCTGGCCAGTAATAAAATAAAATAGTGTTTAGTTACATATACTTATTGCACCGCTAACAGATCTTGTTATTGGTTTATTTATTTTCTACGCTTTAAAACAGCATTTTTCCCTCTTGGAGCATTTGTTTTTTCTTTTCTAGGGCGATCAATTTTTTTCTTTTTTGAATTTTCTTTTTGTGCGCTTTGTTTATCCCCGTCTGGTTTTGGTCTTGTGCGGTTTTTTGGTTTAGATTTTTTACCGCCTTCATTTGACCAATTTGGTTTTCCTTTATTTCTGTTGTCGGGTTTAGTTTCTTTTTTATCACGACCTTTTAGGGGGATAACTCCTCCTTCTGGTCGTGTTTCAGGGTTTTTATTTGGGTTTGGTTTTGAACGACGTATTTGGGGCTCAATATCCCATGGATCACGATTGTCTCTACTTGTATCACTATCCCATTTCTTTTTTGATTTGAAAGGTTTTCCATTTTTGTCTGCCCTGTCAAATTTATCACGTGGTGAAGTTTTAATTTTTGGAGCTTTAGCTAATTGTTTCAGCCAGGCCCCTGGTTCAATTTCTTTGTTTGGCCCTATAGCTTTCAGAAATCCTTCTACACTTGATTTTAGTATTTCTATGAAAGTTTCAGTATCCTGTATTCTTATGGCACCGATGTCATCGCGTGAAAGATTACCTGCTTTGCAAATCATAGGGAGCATTCTGCGTGGATTAGCATCTGCTTCACGACCACCACTGATAGAGAACCAAACTGTTGGTCCAAATTCGCCACGTGGTTTAGGAGCGCCAGTCGCACCTGACGGAGCTAGTTCTTCCGGTGCAGATTGATTTGCAATGTATAAACGGAAAAATGCAGTTGCTAACTGTTCTATATTAAATGTTTCTATTAATTTACCCACACTGCCTTTTTCTGCAGATGTTGGTAAATTTATCCAAGTGCTATCAGACAAGAGTCTTTCCTGATCTTTTTCAATTATTTGTTTTGCGGAAGGAGCATCTTGCCAATTTGCAGTTACTTTCCCTAATTGTAACAAACGTTCTGCTTTTTTACGAAATCGACTAGGTACAATCATAGCTGAAACACCTTGACGGCCTGCACGGCCAGTACGACCTGATCGATGCAGCATAGTTTCATGATTTTGGGGTAGTTCAGCATGCACAACCAAATCTAGGTTTGGAAGATCAATTCCACGTGCTGCAACATCTGTTGCGACACAAACTCTAGCTCGGCCATCACGCATTGCTTGTAAGGCATGAGTTCGTTCTGATTGGGATAGTTCACCTGAAAGTGCAACAACTGAAAATCCACGATTTGATAATCGAGAGGTCAATCGATTAACCATTGCTCTTGTGTTGCAGAATACAAGAGCATTAGGCGCTTCATAATACCTAAGGGCATTTATAATGGCATTTTCCCCATCTCTAGGTGACACGGTCATAGCAATATACTCAATATCAGCATGCTGTTTCGTGTCTGATACAGTGGTAATGCGAATTGCGTCTTTTTGATAACTTTTTGCTAAATTAACAATTGCACGAGGAACTGTTGCTGAGAACATTAAAGTTCGTCTACTTTCTGGCGCCTCAGAGAGAATAAATTCTAAATCTTCTCTGAAACCGAGATCTAACATTTCATCAGCTTCATCTAAAACTACTGCTTTAACTTGAGATAAGTTAATTGACCCTCTCTGAATATGATCCCTTAAGCGCCCTGGTGTTGCCACAACTATGTGTGAACCACGTTCAAGTGACCTTCGTTCATCACGCATATCCATACCACCAACACATGATGCTATAGTTGCTTTAGCCATTCCATATAACCAAGTTAATTCTCGTTTAACCTGCATAGCTAACTCTCGTGTAGGAGCGATCACCAAAGCTAAAGGTGCACCTGCTTTGTCAAAATTTATTGCGTCTTTTAATATTGTTGGTGCAATGGCGATGCCAAATCCAACGGTCTTTCCTGATCCAGTTTGTGCTGAAACTAATAAATCAGAATTTTCAAACTCTTTTTTACTTACCTCTGATTGCACAGGAGTAAGTGTATTGTAGCCTTGTTTTGCAAGTGCATCTTCTAATGTTTTGATCACAATTATTATTTCTTATCATGGCAGCGTTCCATGGCTTAAGCCAGTGGGAGGATCACTGCAGGTTAACATCCAATTTTTGGTAAACCCCAAATGTTACCAAAAGGCTAGAATGCTGAAACCCAAAAACGCAAAACTTTGCCTATTGTGGCGCGATATTCCTTATTTGTGACAATGTATAGTGTTAAACTGATAAAAGTATAAACCTTTTCCTTGTAATAAATATAAAGAAACTGGATAGAATGTAATTAAATTATATTTATTGGATTCTTAAATGTTTGAATTATTTGTAACTGCATTTGTAATGCTATTTCTGGTTATTGATCCAATTGGATTACTACCAATTTTTATATCTTTAACACTTGGTAATAATAAAAATCGTTTAAAAATAGGATTAAGGGCATGTTCAGTTGCACTTGGAATATTGTTACTATTTGGTTTGCTTGGAGAAAACTTATTAAGCTTTATAGGTATAGGTATGCCTGCTTTTAAAATATCTGGTGGGTTACTTCTTTTTTTAACCGCGGTAGAAATGCTATTTAGTAAACGCGGTCAGCGTAGAGAAGAGCAAACTGAAATGGATGTTCATGATGATCCTTCAGTTTTCCCCCTTGCTACACCATTGATAGCTGGCCCAGGCTCTATGGCAACGATGATTTTGTTGCTAGATAACGATACTTCAGGCGTTACATCTACTTTGGTAGTTTTATCTGCGATGATTTCAGTGGTGATTCTAACATTCATATTCTTTTCGTTGGGTAGCCCATTTGAAAGATTGTTGGGAAAAACTGGTATAAATGTAATCACAAGATTAATGGGTATGTTATTGGCTGCGTTATCTGTTCAATTCGTAGTTGATGGCTTGAATGGACTAGGGGTTATTTAAAAGTTAACTGTCATGAAAAAGCTTATATTATCTATTTTCTTTATATTACTTTCCGTAAATATCTCTCATGCTGAAATTGGACATAATGATAACATTGAGGAAGTAAATATTGAGATTCACAGCAACAACATCATGGCTGATAATCTAATTTGGAAAGCCCTTGAGCTTAAACTTACAAATCCTTTATCTGTGCCTATTATTTTAAGAAATATTGAAGTTATGCAGTTTAGTATGGAAAAAACTAATGCTAAAATTGAACGTGGGTTTAACATATTCGGAAAAACGATTTGGTCAGAGTTGGATTTCTTACAGCTGTCTCCTGGAGAACAATTCGAAACATCTGAAAAGAGTTTTCGCTTATTGACAGACTCTACTTTAATCCCAAGTGAAACTTTAAGGTTTATCTTTGATTTTGGGCCAATGGGTGAGAAGACTGTTTTTTTTAGAGTGCCTGACTAAATTAAACCATATATCAACAATATCATATGTAATCCTATCCCAGCGAATGCAGCACCTATCATTGACCTAATTTTTTTTGTTCTTGAAATGGTACCAATTCCAATGCCAAGAAAATGTAAAATAGCCGATGCAATTAAAAAGCCAGTGATATATGATGTTGGGTTTCCTAAAGAGGGTATTTCACCACCATGTGCATGCCCGTGAAAAAAGGCAAATATTGCCACAATTGGATAAGCTATCCAAATGCCAATTCTAGATTGAGATGCAATAGCAATTCCAAGAACTATAACTGATAGGCTAATTACACCCTCAACTTGGGGTATTGGAATGGCCAAAAGTCCAATTAATGCTCCAATAAAAAGTATTAAAACAAAACATGCAGGCAATCCTAAAATGTGTTTTCCACCAATTTGGATTGATAATAAACCGACAGCTATCATAGCAATTAAATGGTCAAAACCTAGAATAGGGTGCAATAAACCAGTTAGAACGCTTGCCGTACCTCCAACGGCAAACGCTAAGTTCGTCGAAAGTAAATATAATAAGGCTGTCGAAAATATGTATTTGTTCATTTTAAGCCCTTTGTTAGTTCATATTTAAATGTATTTTGTATTTTTTTCTGAGATTTGCATCCAGGATAGGATCAAAAGCAACTTCTGATGGTTTTGATAAAATGTCTTCTTTTATTTTTGTGGCTTTTTCAGTTAAAACGGGCTTTCCAATTTCAGCCCATTCTTTTGGACTGGTTCTATCCCCTAGTTGAGGATAAACATGATCAGATTGCATTCTACCCAATGTTTGATCAGTGCCTAGATAATGGCCAGGGCCATTTAAACATACATCTGCAATTTGATCTAAAGCTAATGTCTCATCGTTTACCTCAATACCCCTCACGCATCGCATTGATTGACCAATTAAATCATCACCTAGTATTAATGATTCATGACAAAAACCAAGTAAAGAAGCATGCATGCCTGCTGCCTCATAAACCATGTTTAATCCAGATAACCCAGCCATTACGCTTGAACACATTTGTTCCCAACCTGCTTGCATATCAGGCATTTTTGAGTCAGATGCACCAGCAGCTGCACCTCCAGGAACACCATAAAATTTATGCATTTGGGCGCATCCTGCGGTTAATAATGCTTGTTCCCCAGATCCGACACTCATTGCACCAGTCCTTAAATCTAATCCAAAAGGCCAAGTGCCAAATATTGCAGGATGTCCAGGCTTCATAGCATTTACATATACAATGCCTGCAAGGCATTCTGCTACAGCTTGTACAATTGCACCAGCAACGGTTGAAGGTGCAGTTGCACCAGCCATTCCCGCTGAGAGTAATAATACTGGCATGCCACCACGAATACATGCTTCCATCACTTCACATGCTTCAGTGGCAAATTTCATTGGCGGCACAACAAAGCAATTACTATTTGATATGAATGGTCGTTCACGAAACGCATCCTCACCACCTGCAATGTCATATATAAGTTCTAAAATCCCTGGAATAAAAGATGGTTCAGTAAAGCTAGATCCTATGTGTTTTGAAGTTCCAGATGTTGCGCCATAAATAGTATTCATATCCATTTCAAAATTATCTGCGATATCTCTACATACCATCGGTCTTTGGAAAAAGTGTATATTGTCAAGTTGCTGTGTTATTTTAGCTGCATCGTGAAGATCTTGGAGTAAACATTCACGGTAATTATTTCCATCGATATCAACAAGATTCACTGCAGCTCCTGCTGTACCATAGTGAACACGATTACCACCAATATCTAAATCATTTTTACCATCTCGAGAATATAAGGTGATTGATTTAGCAGCTTTCGCTAGCATGTCTTCAACCAATGCGCGAGGAAACCTAATCCGACCATCATCTCCTAATATTGCGCCTGCATTAGTTAATATTTCTACCCCACTTGGGGGTGCGTCAGCTAGTCCAATTTGCTCTAAAGCATCAAGAGCTGCGTGGTGAATTTTTAGTGTGTCAGACTCAGAAAGTGGTTTATATTTTCCACCTTCCATACCTGGCCTGATTGGTCTTAGATCATCAGATAATTTTGAAGATCTCAAAGCTTGCCGAGCTGAGCGACCACCTGATCTACGAGTAACATTTGTCATATAATATCCCTTTTTGAATTAAAAATTTGTCTCAAAAAGTATTTGGTGATCCTCTTGCAGCACGTCCACGCCCGGCACCAATAGTGCGAGAAATTAAACATGTCATCCAATCTAAATCAATCATGGATAAAGATTGCTGCAGATATTAGATTCTGTAAAGTTTTTTTTAAATAAATATTACAAATAATTGGAAAATTTACTATTTATTTAGCTGGAGGCAGAGATTGTTAGGAAATTTTTTTGTTTAAACATGTTTTAGTCATAATATGAATAAGCAAACTCATTGAATAAAATCTGGTTACCTCTTTAAAGTTTATATTAATCACCCTGCAAACACTTCAATCTTTAACCTTGAAATAAATTGAACGTACGCCACATATTAAATGCGTATCTAAATTTAGTCCCCTTTAGAAATTTAGATACGTTATCATCCCGATCACTTTACCTTCAATCTGGAATAGAAGGTATAGATCTTTGCTCAACTGAACTATAATCACAACTATTACAAAACGTTTCCATAAGTTCTTTGCCAGGTTTAAATTTGGTTCTACGTTTTTTAATAGTTCTTTTTCTTCTCAATTGGCCTCTTCGGCAATTTGGACATCTTTTTAATCCAATCAAAATATCTCGCATTCTAGTCTCAAAATTCAAAAAGAGTACTATGCCAATAAATACAATTAAAAGATATTTATCTTCTATCACACGCCAAAAACTTGTGCGTTTAATTGCTGCACTTAATGTAATTTTATCTAGTTGGTTTGGATCAATAATATCATATGTTGGCTGCAATCTATTAATTATCTCATATGTTCCTAACTCAATGCCCTCTGCTATTTGGTTGCCCTGAAAGTATGGTAAAAAATGGTTCTGAATGACTAAACCCATTCTTTTATTGTATATTTCACCATAGCTTGACCCAACTTCGATACGCATTTCGCCATCTGAACGAGATATCAAGATTAAGACGCCATCATTTCTTGCTAAATTTCCAAGGTTCCAACTTTTAAAAAGTCCATATGAAAATTCTTCTATAGAATTGAAATTTCCATAATCATACCGAGTTTCAATTGTAGCTATAGTTAATTCTAAATCTAAATCTTGTCTAAGTTTTACTATTGTTTTAGTAAGACGAGCTTCAGTTTCTGGATCCAAAAGGTTTGCATAATCACTAATATATGGAGTGGTTTGCTCAGGAAAGCTTTTTGCAGATGAATTAGTTGCAAATAACAAAAAGAAAAATATCAATAAATTTTTTAATAAAATCATTTTACTTACCCCGTACTCTAATCAAAAAAGATAATCTTTTAATGTTAAAGTAGCAATTTAAAATACATCAAAACATTTATTCTTATTATTATTACTTCGTTTTAGATAAGGTTCTTTATTTTCATTCTTTTAGCAAAGTGATACTTGAAAGGAAGAAATGTGAGAAAAATATGTCAATTAAGCTTTATAACGTCAAAAACCGTACAAAAGAGGCTTTTAAGCCCATAGACGAAAGAAATGTACGCATGTATGTTTGTGGACCAACTGTATATGATAGAGCGCATATTGGAAATGCTCGACCTGTTGTTATTTTCGACATTCTTTATCGATTGCTTAGGCATACCTATGGAATTAATTTTGTGAGCTATGCCAGAAATTTTACTGACGTTGACGATAAAATTAATATCAAAGCCATTTCAACAGGAAAATCTATTCGTGAGATTACAAATGAAACTATTAATTGGTATATCGAAGATATGACCGCTTTGGGTGCCTTGGAGCCAGATTATGCACCAAGAGCTACAGACTACATATCTGAAATGATTGAAATGTCCTCTGAATTAATAAAAAAAGGACATGCATATGTTGCAGAAGGCCATGTATTGTTCGATGTTAGCTCATATGAGGCTTATGGAGAATTATCGGGGCGCTCTATTGATGACATGATCGCAGGTGCACGTGTCGAAATTGCTCCATATAAGCGAAACCCTATGGATTTTGTTCTTTGGAAGCCATCAAATAATGATCAACCTGGTTGGGAAAGTCCTTGGGGATTTGGGCGGCCAGGTTGGCATATTGAATGTTCTGCAATGGCGAGAGCATTATTTGGTGAAAAGTTTGATATTCATGGTGGTGGATTAGACCTGCAGTTTCCGCATCACGAAAATGAAATAGCACAAAGTTGTGCATGTTGTGGGCAAGATAGCTTTGCAAATGTTTGGCTTCATAATGAAATGCTTCAAGTCGAGGGCAAGAAAATGTCTAAGTCACTTGGAAACTTTTTCTCTGTTAAGGAATTGTTGGATAAAGGGTTCTCTGGTGAAGTTGTTAGATTTGTATATTTGAGCACTCATTATTCCAAGCCAATGGATTGGACAGTGAAAAAAGCTGAAGAGGCTGAATTAACTTTACGTAAATGGCGAAAACTAACTAATGGTGTTCAGGACACAAAGCATATTTCTAAGGGTGTAATTGATGCACTAAATGACGATTTAAATACTTCAAAAGCTATAACAGTACTTCATGGGCTTGCAAAAAGTGGAAATATAGAAGAATTAAAATCATCTGCTCAAATCCTTGGCTTGTTGAGTGACCAGATGGGTGCTTGGGTAAAGGAAAGTACTTTTGACTTATCAAAACTTGAAGAAATAATATTAGCATCAAGAGATAAGGCTATGAAAACAAAAGAATTTACTGAATTGGATAATTTAAAAAATTTATTTATTACCGCAGGTCTAGATGTGCAAATGAGTAAAGATGGGATAAAACTTATCAAGGGCCCAAAGTTTAATAGCTCTTTGCTGGAGGATTTTTTATGAAGCGTGAAAGAATTTACTTATATGATACAACTCTTCGAGATGGACAACAAACTCAAGGAGTAAATTTTACAGTTGATGATAAAATTCGTATTTCAAATGCTTTAGATGAATTAGGTATTGATTATGTTGAAGGTGGTTGGCCTGGTGCAAACCCAACAGACAGTGATTTTTTTAATACTAACCCGCAATTAAAAGCAACTTTCACAGCTTTTGGCATGACAAAACGATCAGGTAAATCAGCTGAGAATGATGAAGTTCTATCTGCAGTGTTAAACGCAAATACACCAGGTGTTTGCTTGGTTGGAAAAGCACATGATTTTCATGTAATAAAAGCATTAGGAATATCTTTAGAAGAGAATTTAAGCAATATTTCAGATAGTGTGAGGCACATTATCTCTAAGGGGCGCGAAGCACTTTTTGATTGCGAACATTTTTTTGATGGATATCGCGAGAATCCTAATTATGCATTGAAAGCAGCAAAAGTTGCTTATGAAGCTGGTGCAAGGTGGATTGTCTTGTGTGATACAAATGGTGGAGCGTTACCTTCACAAGTATTCTCAGCAACAAAAGCAGTAATTGACAGTGGTATTCCAGGAGATCGCATAGGTATCCACACACATAATGATACTGAGCATGCAGTTGCGAATTCATTAGCTGCCATAGATGCTGGAGCTAGGCAAGTTCAAGGGACTTTAAACGGTCTTGGTGAACGCTGTGGTAATGCAAATCTAGTAACCCTCATACCGACTCTGCTCTTAAAAGATCCATATTCAAGTTTATATGAAACAGGTGTTGATCTTAATAAATTGAGTTCTCTCACGAGCATCTCAAGGACATTAGATGATATTTTAAATAGGGTGCCAGACAAATGGGCTGCTTATGTAGGTTCATCTGCATTTGCGCATAAAGCAGGACTTCATGCGTCAGCTATCTTAAAGGATCCTCAAACCTATGAACATATCGATCCTAGTGTTGTTGGGAATGAACGTATAATTCCAATGTCTAATCAGGCAGGCCAGTCAAATCTCAAGAAAAGGTTAATGGACGCTGGTCTTGAAATTAATACACAAGATAGTCGGTTAAGTGAAATATTGAATGCCATTAAAGATCGTGAGGATCGAGGTTATGCATATGATAGTGCTCAAGCATCATTTGAATTAGTTGCACGTAAAATTTTAGGTCAACTGCCAACTTTTTTTGAGATCAAACGTTATCGGGTAACTGTAGAAAAACGAAAAAATAAATATGGCAATATGGTTTCTTTGTCAGAAGCAGTTGTTGTTGCTAAAATAGGAAAAAATAAAGTTTTGTCTGTTTCTGAAAGTATGGATCCAGATTGTGGTGATCAAGGTCCTGTAAATGCATTGTCTAAAGCATTGGCCAAAGATTTAGGGCCATATCAAAACTGTATCGATGATATGACTTTAACTGATTATAAGGTAAGAATTACTGGTAGTGGAACGGATGCGGTTACGAGGGTCATAATCGATAGTCAAGATGGTCAAGGTAGGAGATGGTCTACTGTGGGTGTTTCCGCAAACATTGTAGACGCAAGTTTTGAAGCTTTATTAGACGCTATTAATTGGAAATTAATTCGTGATAATATGAAGCCCGAATAATGAATTTTGAAGAAGATATTGGTAATTGTGCTGATCTCGTTCGTCGTGGAGACCACGATAGATTTTTAGCAATAATGAGCGCTCCAGTAAAAGAACGGGGTGCACTTTTTGTTATTTTTGCTTTCAATTTAGAGGTTGTTCGAGCTCCGTGGGTTACTAAGGAGCCAATGATTTCAGAGATGCGCCTGCAATGGTGGATAGATAGTATCGATGAAATATTTGAGGGAAAGACAATACGCAAACATGAAGTAATAACCCCACTCGCAAAATTAATTAAGCAGAAAAACTTACCAAAACAATTATTTATCGAATTAATCAATGCAAGACGATGGGATATTTACAAAAAACCGCATGACCACGCGTATGCATTTGATGATTATATTATGGCAACTTCAGGTAATTTGATGGCATTGGCATGTTTGGCAGTTGGAATGCCTTTTTCTGATATAAATTCAGCAAAAGAATACGGTTATGGTGATGGAATAGCACGGCTATTTGTTGCTATCCCAATTCTTGAAAAAAATAATAGATATCCTTTAGTAAATGGGACTGAAAATGCTGTCTCTTCATTAGCAAATACAGCTTTAAATAAAATGAAATCTGTAGTGTTTTCAGATAAGTCAGCTATTCCTGCGCTCAGGCTTGCATGGCTTTCAGAAGGCATTTTAATTAAAGTACAGAAAAATCCAAAAAGTGTAATTTTAGGAATATTTTATCCATCTGAATTTGTAAAAAAACTATTACTTTTTAGTAAAGTAATTAAAAGGACTTTTTAGCTTAAAGTTTTTTCCAAGTCTTTTTTAGAAAGCCATATCAATGAACATCCTGCTAAGATTAGAAATGGAATCATAGCAAGATTAACAGATGTCCATCCATCTGCTGGCGTATTTGCTGAACAGTTCATTAATGATCCTGATGCTAGTGATGCTAGAGTAACAAACCCAAAAACAAAAAAGTCATTCATTCCTTGAGCTTTACCTCTTTCATTTTCTTTATAAGAAGAGGCTAGCATTGTCGTTGCTCCAATAAAGCCAAAGTTCCAACCTACACCTAGGAATATTAATCCAATGTAAAAGTTTATGAGTTCTATTCCTAATAAGTTGGAGATCCCAGCAAGCGTAAGGATTACAAGTCCTATGGAAATGATACGTGGTGCTCCATATTTTACAATTAAATGTCCTGTAAAGAAACTTGGTACAAACATTCCTAGCACATGAGCCATTACAATATCGGCTGCGTTTTTATGGTCAAACCCACAGCCTACAACTGCTAAAGGAGTTGAAGTCATTACAAGGTTCATCAAAGCATAAGATACCATTGCGCATATAATAGAAACTGTAACTTTTGGTGATTTCAAAAGTTCTAATCTTGATCTGCCCATTTTTGTCTGATTATTAATTGCATTTGGCAATGGTATTTTTAAAAAAAGAAAAAATATTGAGCCAATTATATTAATTACAATGACAGACAAATACACACCAATAAAAGGTATAACAAACATATCTGCAGTTAACTTTACTAGTTGAGGCCCTAAGATAGCAGGGATAAGACCAACCGCCATTAAATAAGAAATAGCTTTTGGCCTAAATTCTTCGGAAGCCGTATCAATAGCTGCAAATCTTAAAAATGCTTGAGCAGACATGTATATGCCAGAGAAATAAGATGCCAATAGAAATAAAGGAAAAGAGTTTTGATACAATGCATAAGCTCCAAGAGCTCCACCAATAGCACCTCCAGATGATCCAATAATAAATCCAAACCGTCTGCCAAAATTTTGCATAACGCTTGAAAGCCAAGGTGCAGTGGTCATTGAGCCAAACACAATCAAAGATATTGGCAATGTTGCCCAACAAATATTTATATCAAAAGACTGGCCAGCTAAACCTGCTACAATAAATAGCATTGGCATTTGCCCTCCTGCAAATGCTTGAGCACCCATCATTATGTATAGATTGCATTTTGCAAGTTTATCGTTGGTTTTCATTATGAATTTGTGCCAATTATATGCGCAAAACTGCCTGAAAAAGAGCCATTAATAAGCCCCATATCAGGCAATTTATTACCTTCAGAGTCTTTTGCTTTAAATAATGATTTTCCTTCCGCTTTTAGCGTTGATGCATAATGAAATTCATGGGCTTTTAAGTTTGATGACCAAATACTTTGGGGCGATAAATTTCTATACCCTAAATGTAACTTTTTGTTTTCAAAGCTGGTTTCTAGATTTAAAAGATTTAGCATTTCATGCCTTTTACCTTTTGAATCAATAATGCCATTTCCCATTATCATATAGCCACCGCATTCGCCATAAACTGCATTAGCTTTTTTCATTGAACTTTTGAAAATATTAGCATTCGCAAGCTTTTCTGCGTGTAATTCTGGATACCCACCAGGTAAAAAAACTAAATCTGATTTTTTTGGGGCTTCGTTTTTTAATGGAGAAAAAAAAGAAATTTCAACTCCTATTCTACGCCATTCTTTTAAAATATGTGGGTATGTAAAAGAAAAAGCAGCATCATTGGCAATAGAAATTGATTGTGATGGAGGTCGTAAAAATAAATCTGTTTCTTGTTTTGCCCTTTGTATAGGTTTCATCAACTTTAATATTCTTTTAATATCAATTGAATTAGAAACTATTTCGGCAGCATTGTTTAAAAATTCATCTAAATTTTCCAACTCTTGAGCTTGAACTAATCCAAGGTGTCTAGATGGCAATGATAACTCTTGATGCCGATATATCGAACCAAGAATAGGAATTCCTAATGGCTTTAAGGCGTTTGTAAGAATCCTTTTATGCTTATCACTCCCAACTTTATTTAATATTATACCTGATATTTTAATATTAGGATCAAGCTTTTGAAATCCTAAAGTTAATGCTGCAACTGATTGGGCTTGTGATGAAGCATCAAGAATTAATATAATTGGCAGGTTTAATATAGTCGCTAGATGTGCGGTAGAACCTTTACCGTCAGGAGGTGCGCCGTCAAACAATCCCATTGCTCCCTCGACAATAAGTTGGGTGGCTTCATAGGCAAGTTTACATATCTGATCAGGATTCATAGCCCATGCATCCAAATTATAACATTCTGAACCAGATGCTTCAGCATGAAAGCGTGTATCAATATAATCTGGCCCACTTTTTGCTGACTTTATTTGTAATCCTTCTCGCTTAAGTGCTCTTAATAATGCGAGTGTAATTGTTGTTTTTCCACATCCAGAGCTTGGAGCAGATAAAATGATCCCTGATGGGTTATTCATGAGGCTTCAGCAGGGCGACCTCTGTTGAGAGGATCCGTGTTGCGAGGTGAATTGCCAGAAATCATACTTTGCCAGTCTAGTGCTTGGCGCATCAGCACAGATTTACCAACACATATAATAGCTGGTGGCGACATTCCGGTTTTTTCCAAGTCAACTTTCATAGACCCAAGAGTGGTTTCTAATACTTGCTGATTATCTGTAGTGGCATTGGTCACAACTGCAACTGGTTCACTAACAGATCTACCTGCTTTTATTAACTCAGATGTTATTCTACTTATATGCTTAATTCCCATATATATTACTAATACTTGTGAGCCATCAGAGATGGCTTTCCAGTTGAGTGATGATGGGCTTTCACCGTTCTGATCGTGACCTGTTACAAAAGTTACAGATTGATTAACGTCTCGATGTGTAACAGGTATTCCTGCATATGCTAACCCTCCAATACCTGCTGATATTCCAGGAATAATACGAATGGGTATTTGATGTTGGACTAATGTTTGAGCTTCTTCACCACCTCTACCAAAAACAAAAGGGTCACCACCTTTTAATCGTAAAACTTTTTTTCCTTTTTTTGCCAATTCAACCAAATGTAGTGAAATATCACGCTGTTTGGCGGATGGTTTCCCACCTCTTTTACCAGCATAAATCAATTCAGCAGTAGAATTAGCCCATTCTAAGATGTCAGGTCCGACTAATGCATCATATACAATAACATCTGCTTGGCGAAGAGCGTTTAAAGCATGCAGTGTTAATAAACCTGCATCTCCAGGGCCTGCTCCACAAAGCCACACCCAGCCAGGCTGTAAAATTGGCCAATTGTGCTTAGGAAGGGGAATCGTATTTAACATATCTTGAATATGAAGTAATGAGGCAGCAATGGCGAGAGAAACCACGACATTATTTAAGAGTTTTTCGGCATAATAGATAAGAACTGGCGTCGGTGTAAAAGATTTATATAATATAATTTAATGACAAGAAAACCTAACACAGATCTGCGACGTGGTTGGACCACGGGAGCATGTGCAACTGCCGCTACAAAAGCAGCATTAGATGCTTTATGGGGTAATGGCTTCAAAAAAGATGTTACCATTACATTGCCCAGAGGTGAGAAACCAATATTTCCACTGGCGCATACTGATAGTGGACTTGGGTGGGCAGAAGTTGGAATTACAAAAGATGCAGGTGATGATCCAGATGTGACGCACGGTGCACTTATTATTGTAAGAGTTCTCGAAAATAATTCTGGAATTATTTTTAAGGCGGGTGAGGGAGTGGGTACTGTTACAAAAGCAGGTTTACCAATAAGCATAGGTGAACCCGCTATAAACCCTATTCCAAGACAAATGATGACAGAGGTGGTTAATGAACAGGCATCTACTTATGGATATAAACCATTCTTAGATATAACTATTTCGATCCCAAATGGTGAAGAGATTACTTTAAATACTTGGAATGGTCGACTTGGCATAGTTGGTGGATTATCAATTCTGGGAACAACAGGTATAGTTAGGCCATTTAGTTGTGCGGCTTGGATTGCTTCTATTCATAGAGGTATAGATGTGGCTCGTGCTAACAACTTGAAGCATGTGGCTGGATGTACTGGAGCTACATCAGAGAAAGTAGTTCAAGAGTTATATGGGTTATCTGACCATGCAATGCTTGATATGGGTGATTTTTCAGGTGGATTATTGAAATATATTGCAAAAAAACCAGTACCCAAAATTACAATTGGTGGTGGAATTGGTAAAATGGTTAAACTTGCCCAAGGAGCAGTCGATTTACACTCATCGCGTTCGCAAGTTGATTTTAAAAAATTAAATGACTGGTGCAGTGTTGATGTATCAGATGCAAATACAGCGCTAGAGGCTGTTGAGAGGGCAGGAAGTGAACTGGCTCTTAGAGTTGCATATGAAGCACGTTTGCGCATTATAGATGCTTTGAAAGGTGCTCATACTGATGTTGATACTATTGTTATCAATAGAGCTGGAATTATATTAGGTCATGCCAAATGACAGGTTTGATTTTAGCAGGATCCCATGAAGCAAGAACTATATGTGATAAATTAAATTTAGCAAAAATCCCAGCAATTGCTTCTCTTGCTGGTGTTACAAAAAAGCCATTGAATCTTTCACTTAAAACTCATTTTGGTGGATTTGGTGGCCTGGATGGGTTTAAAAATTTTATTCAAAACGAAAAGATTAAGTGGGTTATAAATGCAACGCATCCTTTTGCTAGTACTATCAGAAATACATCAACTAAGATATGTAAAGAATTGAAAATAAATCATTTATTAATAAATAGACCTGTATGGCATCCAGAGAAATCTGATGATTGGTATTATATCAATGATCTCAAAGAATTAGATAATATTATTCCTTGTGAAACAAATGTATTTGTTGGAACAGGGCGAAATACTTTAAACCAATTTCATAACATGACTGAAAGAAATCTTTTATGCCGTGTTATAGATATACCAGATACTAAATTTCCATTCGAATTTGGTAAATATTTAATTGGGAAGCCTCCTTTTTCAGTTCAAGAAGAAATATCATTGTTCAAAAAACACAAAATTGACTGGTTGGTTGTGAAAAATTCAGGAGGGTCAGGTGGTTTCTCTAAAATATTAGCCGCAAGAAACCTAAATATACCTGTAGTATTACTAAACCGACCAAAATTACCATTAACAACTAATTCAGCTGAAAATGTCGAAGAAGCAATGAAGTGGTTGAATAATATAATTTGAAATTATTATTGTTTTAAATCAGTAAGTTGATATTATAATATCATAATCTTTAAAATATATTTCCATTAAATTAATAGGAATTAATTAATGCCATTAAAAAATCACGTAGTCCAAGCTTTATCGGGTGAATCTGATAGTTTGATTGTCTTCTTGCATGGTTATGGAGCTGATGGTGCTGATTTGTTAAATCTGGCTGACTCATTGAAAATTCATTTGCCAAATACAATATTTATGTCACCGGACGCACCTAATAAAAGCACAATGAATCCTTTTGGATATGAATGGTTTCCAATACCAAGATTAGACGGTTCATCATTGGAAAATGCTAAAAAAGGGCGTGATGAAGCAACAAAAGAATTAAATCTTTTTTTAAATGAAATAAAAGAAAATACTGGAATACCATTTGAACGAATTTTTTTATTTGGTTTTTCTCAAGGTTGCATGATGAGTTTGCACCTTGCACCAAGAAAGAATGAAAAAATTGCTGGCGTTGTTGGTATAGCAGGTATGCTGATGCAACCAGAATTATTGGAGAAAGAGGCCGTGCAAAAACCACCAATTCTACTTGTTCATGGTGATGAGGATGATGTTGTTCCATATGAGGAATTAAATATTGCGGCGGATACATTAGTAAAAGCTAATTTTGAAGTATATACGCTTACATCTAAAGGAGCAGGGCATAGTATAACAGAAGATGGCTTACGTGCGGCTCTTCAGTTTATAAAAAATATTTTATAAATGCTGCGAAAAAACACTATATAGGGGGTTGAAGGTTTTATATGCGTATATATAGTATTTTTGATATAATGATTTAATATCAAAATGACTGAAATTATATTAAGGGTTTCTAAAAGCATATGAATACTGATTTTACGGAAAATTTTGTTAGATCACCTGGTAAACTTAATCAAAAGCCTGCACTTGTATTAAATGCTGATTATCGACCTTTGTCTTATTTCCCATTGTCTTTGTGGAGTTGGCAAGATGCAGTAAAAGCTGCTTATTTAGATCGTGTAAATATCGTTGCTGAATACGATGATATTGTTCATTCACCATCTGTTAATATTAAAATACCTTCAGTTATAGTTTTAAAAAACTATGTAAAACCATCTACTTCAACAGCATTTACAAGGTTTAATTTATTTCTAAGAGATGAGTTTACTTGTCAATACTGTGGATCTCAGGGTGAAATGACTTTTGATCATGTATTGCCTAGATCTCGAGGTGGCAAAACTACATGGGAAAATGTTGTTGCTGCCTGCAGTCCATGTAATCTCATGAAAGCTGCTAGATCAATCAAGGAGTCTGGCCTACAGTTGCGTAGGCCTGTTATTCAACCCTCTATTGGTCAATTGATGAATGCTGGACGAAAATTTCCCCCAAATTATTTGCATGAAAGTTGGAACGATTATTTATATTGGGATGCCGAATTAGAGAGCTGATATGCTATTGTTTTTTTAACAAAATCAGAACCCAGATACAGGTAAGTGCTATACTTAAAATACTATTCCAACCAGCCATTGATATACCAAATAAGTCCCAAACTACATCGTCGCATCTAACTATTGGGGCACTCAAGATTTGATTTAATAAATCGGATGCTGATATTTCCGTATTTATTTTGGAAGTGCAGGATGATGGACCGCTCCACCATTTATATTCAACACCAGCGTGATAAAACCCAATACCAGCAGTTGTTAAGGTCGACAATACGCCAAAAATTGATAATATTTTCAATCTTGTTGATAGTATTATAATGCCTATCAAAATTGCTACAGCATGTGGCCAACGCTGCCAAATACACATTTTACAAGCAGAATAACCTAATACATATTCGAAAAAGAACGCACTACTTAAAATTAGAATTGAACCTAAAGTAACAACGCCAACTAGACGATAAATGTTCATAATACTTTCACCATAATAAAGCCAAGAACTAAAATTATACAAAATAAAGTAAACATTAGTCCTAATCTTTTTTCAACAAATTCTCGTATTGGATATCCGAATTTCCATAATAGACCTGCAATTACGAAAAATATTGTTGCTCTGGCAATCACTGACCATAACATAAATGTAGCAAACGACATTCCAGTTAATCCTGCGGTTATTGTAATCACTTTATATGGGAATGGTGTCAGTCCTGCTATTAAAACTGCCCAATGCCCTTGTGCATTAAATTGTTGTTTAAATAGTTCAAAACTCTCAATTTTATGGTAAAATTCAAGTATCGGCAAACCTATTGAGTTGAAAAGCTGGCTACCAATGAAGTACCCAAAAGCACCGCCACTGACAGATCCAATCGTTACAATAGATGCTATTAAAAAAGCACGGCTTGGAGCTGCAATAATGACAGGTATCATCAAAATATGTGGAGGAATTGGAAAAAATGAACTCTCAATAAAGGCAATGAGTCCCAATACCCATAATGAGTATTGGCTATCAGAAAATGATAAAGTCCAGTCGTATAATTTTCTTAACATAATTCAATCCAGGTAAAATGAGTTTAAGATCAGGGAAAACTCTAGTGGTCAAGTATTAATCATAATTAATATTACAAATCAGTGATACTATTTCGTTGACGACCTTAATTACTTTAGCTACACGAAACATAAGTGTGCTAAGCCCGAATGGCGGAATTGGTAGACGCGACGGATTCAAAATCCGTTTCCTCACGGAGTGCCGGTTCAAGTCCGGCTTTGGGTACCACACTTATTTTCAAATTATATATAAACTGAGTAAATACGATAATTACCGTATTGAAATGTTTTAATATTATGACCTAGATAAAAGCCCGTGTAGGGCTTTTATCTAATATTTTCTAACCAAAGACTTCAGTGATTGCTTTGTCCATGGATGATGTAATTTGGTCTAAATCATCTTTTGTAGAGATTAAGGCTGGAGAAAGACATAATGTGTTATTATATCCTGGTACAGACCTATTGGTTGCGCCAATAATTATTCCTTGGGCCATACAATTACCCACAACAGCTTGAACCATTTTTTCATCAGCTGGAGTGTGTGTTTCACGATCAGATACTAATTCTAGGCCGCAAAATAAACCTTTTCCTCTAGCTTGACCAACACATTGGTGCTTATCTTTGAGTTCGCCTAACTTACCCATAAGATATTCACCCATCTCTGTTGTATTTCTGAGTAGATTCTCTTCTTCGATTATTTTCATGTTTTCGATAGCGGCAGCTGGCCCTGCAGTACAACCACCAAATGTTGAGATGTCTCTAAAATATCCCATGTGATCTTCAGCATCTTTGAACATGTCAAAGACTGCTTCTGTTGTTACTGTACATGAAATTGCTGCATATCCAGAGGCAACACCCTTAGCCATTGTGACAAAATCTGGTTTAATTCCATATTGTTGATAGCCAAACCAAGTTCCAGTACGGCCAAGCCCACAAACAACTTCATCAATATGAAGAAGTATCTCATATTTTGCGCATAAGGCTTGGACGCCTTCCCAATAACCTTGAGGAGGGGTGATTACACCACCACCTGCGGTCACAGGCTCAAGCACCATAGCGCCAATAGTATCTGCACCTTCGCGCAATATTACAGCTTCAATAGCATCTAGAGACTGTTTTGTATAATCACCTTCGCCATACTGATTGTGATACTCTAAGCAGTGTGGGATTTCTACAAACCCAGGCGTATATGGACCATATTGAGCATTGCGTTCTTGTTGTCCACCTGCTGCTAAATTGGTTATAGTTGTGCCATGATAATCACGTTCACGGTATATAATTTTATGTTTTTTACCATTATGATGTTTATGACTTATTTGGCGAACCATTTTGTAAACTTTTTCATTGGCTTCAGATCCAGAGTTTGAGTAATATACTCTTGATAAACCAGGCATTTTATTTAGTAACATTTCTGAGAAAATTGCACCCGGAATTGATCCAGCAGAACCTGCAAAATAATTCATTTTTACTAATTGATCACGAACTGCATCAGCAATACGTTCTCTGCCATAGCCAACATTAACTGTCCAAACACCTCCAGATACTCCGTCTAAGTGCTCTTTGCCATGTTGATCCCAAACACGCATACCTTTACCCTCAACAATAATTCGAGGATCAATTTGGCTTTCAAATGGCTTATGTTGTATTAGGTGATGCCAAACGTTTTTACGATCGGCTTCAACTATTTCTTGTATATCATTCGTTGTTGCGTAATCCAAGGCTACACTCCTTATCTAGATTTAATATTCTTGATAAGGAAAATCGCAGATTTTAAAATGCAAGTCACGGAATTTTACGACCACTTTTGTCGGTATTGTATTAAATAATGCATAAAAACAATAAATATTCAATTTATATCAAATGCTTTTTCCTGAAGGTCTTTTATTGGAATTTTGTCGAGAGTTCTGAGATGTGTACTTTCTAGGATAACATTGGGAGCTGAATTATAAGAATGAGCTTCTTTCCAACGCTCAGCGCACAAACACCATCTATCACCTGGCTTCAATCCAGGAAAATTATATTCAGGTCTGGGAGTTATTAAATCATTACCTCGTAATTTTGAAAAATTTAAAAATGTAGATGTTAGAACCACACATACTGTATGGCATCCATGATCATCTTTTCCTGTATTGCAACATCCATCACGATAAAATCCTGTTAATGGTGATTTTGAGCAAGGTTTTAAAACTTCACCTAATACATTAATTGATTTTGTTATTTCCATAATACTTACCAAAATTTAATAAAAAAGGGGGCTCATGTTGCCCTGAACCCCCTTAAATGTAAAAATTTTATTTATTCTTCAACTTTTTCTTCTGGCTCTACTTTTGCCTTTGGTTCGTCTTTGATGAGTTCGTTCCCGTCTTCATCAAGTGCTGCAGCTGAACCCATATCGTCAAATAATTCTGCAATTTCAAACTCTGCTTCAGCTTCTGCAGCTGCTGCTAAGTCTTGAATTGATTGACCAGAAGCCTGTAATTCAGCTTCTTCTGTCGATCTTGCAACATTTAATTCAATAGAACATTCAACTTCAGGATGAAGAGAAACTCCAACTTTATGTAAGCCTAATTCTTTAATAGGGGCCTGTAAAATTACTTGTTTCTTATCAATTTTAAAACCTTCAGCAGAAGCTACATCAGAAGCGTCACGGTTAGTTACAGATCCATATAGTGCACCAGCATCAGAAGCTGATCTAATTATAATGAACTGTTGACCATCTAATTTGCTAGAAATTGCTTCAGCTTCAGTTTTAGTTTCTAGATTTTTTGCCTCTAAAGTTACTTTTTGAGATTCAAAAGAAGCTTTATTTGCATCAGTGGCGCGAAGTGCTTTACCTTGTGGTAATAAAAAGTTCCGTGCAAAACCTTGTTTTACAGAAACAATATCACCCATTTGGCCTAGTTTGGCTACGCGTTCAAGTAGGATAACGTGCATGATGTACTCCTTACTTCACTGCATATGGCAGAAGGGCAAGAAAACGAGCACGTTTTATAGCTTTAGCTAATTCACGTTGTTTCTTTGCTGATACTGCTGTTATGCGTGATGGTACGATTTTACCACGTTCTGAAACGTAGCGTTGCAATAGTTTTGTATCCTTGTAATCGATCTTTGGTGCATTATCACCAAGAAAGGGACAAGATTTACGACGGCGGAAAAATGGTTTGTTAGCCATGGTTTTAGTCCTTTCTCTATCGTTCACGTTCGCGACGGCGTTCTTCTTTTGCCGATTTCGCTTGGATTACTACAGATGGACCTTCTTCATGTTCATCAACACGAATTGTCATGACGCGCATAACATCTTCATGTAAACGCATTAAACGTTCCATCTCTTGAACCGCAGAAGATGGTGCATCTGATTTTAAGAATGCATAATGACCTTTGCGATTTTTATTAATTTTATAAGCCATTGTTTTTAGGCCCCAGTACTCTTGATCAATAACTTTACCTTCATTATCTGAAAGAACTGCGCTGAAGTGTTCAATTAGACCTTCAGCCTGTGCGTTGGACAAGTCCTGACGCGAAATAAATACGTGCTCGTAGAGCGCCATATCAGTACCTCAATTTTAGCGTGCTTCAAAATACGAACTAATCTTCTGCACCCGTATACGAGAGGCTACCGCGTTGAAAGAATTTGCAGAAGTGGTGCGCTTATATTGTGATATCCAAAAATTGCAATAGGCAATAGCAATAATCATAATTCCCTTTAATTTGCTTTAAGTATCAAGCAACACTTTATATAAAAGAATTAACTTTTGAATTATTTTATATAATCGATGGTCACAGACTATCGACATAAAGGAGAAATGAAATATGCATGCTTTTTTATTCCCAGGACAAGGTGCTCAAGCTATTGGAATGGGCAAAGATTTGGCTGAAAACTTTTTGGTTGCGAAAAATATTTTTGAAGAAGTTAACGATGCTCTAAATCAAGACTTATCAGCATTGATCTGGGATGGTGATATCGAAACATTAACTTTAACCGAAAATGCGCAACCAGCCTTGATGGCTACATCAATTGCAGCAATTAAAGCACTGGAGTCTGAAGGCATTGAATTTGGTCAAGCTTCTTACATTGCAGGTCATTCGCTCGGAGAATATTCTGCCTTGTGTGCCGCGGGTTCTTTAAGTTTGATGGATACAGCTAAACTATTGCGTATTCGAGGTAAGGCTATGCAAGATGCCGTTCCTTTTGGTGTTGGAGCCATGGCTGCAATTCTGGGTTTAGATTTTGAAACTGTTTCTCAAATAACCAATTCAAGTGCTAATGATCAAGTTTGCCAAGCAGCAAATGATAATGATCCAGGCCAGGTTGTAATCTCTGGCCATAAAAATGCAGTGGAGGAAACAATTGAATTAGCAAAAGATGCAGGAGCTAAACGAGCTATACTATTGCCTGTTTCTGCTCCATTTCATTGCTCATTAATGCAGCCAGCTGCAGATACTATGGCTAAAGCCTTAAGCGAAATTATACTAAAAGACCCAATCGTTCCATTGGTCGCCAATGTAAAAGCAAATAAAGAAGTAAATGGTGAAACAATAAAAGATTTATTAGTTGAACAGGTAACTGGTTCAGTTAGATGGCGAGAAAGCATTGAATTTATGAGTTCTGAAGGAGTATCAGAAGTTTATGAGATTGGAGCAGGTAAGGCGTTATCTGGAATGGTGCGTCGTATTGATAGAGAAATAAACGTTAATCAAGTGTTTGATACAAGTAGCGTTCGTGCTGCAGTATTAAAGCTCAAATAAAGGTATCGATATGTTTGAATTAGAAGGTAAATGTGCATTAATTACTGGAGCATCTGGTGGAATCGGGGGATCAATTGCTAGGGCATTATATGCACAAGGTGCAAAAGTGGCATTGTCTGGAACACGAATAGACCCATTAAAAGCACTCGCGGATGATTTAGGTGATAGAGCTTTTATCGTTCCATGTAATTTAAGTGATGTCGATGCTGTTAAAGCATTGCCACAAAAAGCTTCTGAAGAAATGGGAGGCATCGATATATTGGTAAATAATGCGGGAATTACAAAAGATAATTTATTTATGAGAATGTCTGATGATGACTGGCATCAAGTAATAGATGTAAATCTAACTTCAACAATGCACTTAATGAAATCTGTCATGCGCACAATGATGAAGCAACGATTTGGTAGAATTATAAATATTACATCAATTGTTGGCGTTACTGGGAACGCAGGTCAGGTTAATTATGCGGCTTCTAAAGCAGGTATGATTGGGATGACTAAATCTTTTGCACAAGAAATTGCCACACGTGGAATAACCGCTAATTGTATTGCACCTGGTTTTATTGAAACTGCAATGACTGCAGAATTACCGGAAAATGTAATAAAAAATATGCTGGATGCTATTCCTCAAGGCCGTATGGGACAAGCAGATGAAGTTGCGGCTTCAGTAGCTTTTCTTGCTTCTAATGAGGCAAGTTACATAACTGGACAAACGTTACATGTTAACGGTGGAATGGCGATGATTTAAGAAACATTTAAAGAAAACATGATTCAAAATGGCTAAAGTCATCCTTTTTAATAAACCTTTTAATGTTTTGTCGCAGTTTACAGATAAAGGTACTGAGGCCTCGGATAGAAAGACTTTATCTGAATTTATTGACATGCCGGGCGTTTATGCAGCTGGTCGCTTGGATAAAGATAGTGAAGGATTGTTGGTTTTGACAAATGATGGTGTCTTACAGCAAGAAATATCTAACCCAAAACATAAATGGCCCAAGACTTATGTTGTTCAGGTTGAGGGAACCCCTTCACAGGATGATATCAAAGTTTTGGAAAGTGGTGTGACTTTGAAAGATGGAATAACAAAACCAGCCGAAGCTGAAATTATTGATAAACCTGAGGGCTTATGGGATCGACTACCTCCAATTAGATATCGCAAGTCGATACCCAATAGTTGGTTGATGATCACAATAACGGAAGGGCGCAATCGTCAGGTTCGTCGCATGACTGCTGCTATAGGTTTTCCTACGTTACGTTTAATACGCTATAGTATAGGCAACTTTACAATTGATGACATACCAAACGGTGAATGGAAGCAATTAGATGTATAAGGATATCTAAATAAGAATCTAAAAATAATAATTATAGGCAAAAAAATACTAGAGTTACTATTTTTTAACGATTTCATTTGCCATATCAAATTTGTATGTTATAGCGCGGCACAGTTATAAATTAATTATAACAAAACGAGTTTACTAACCTTGTCGCTTCACGCGACTTTCTAAATGGCATAAATGCCATATCAAGAGGAATATATCATGAGTGACATCGCAGATCGTGTTAAGAAAATTGTTGTCGAACATTTAAGTGTTGACGAAGACAAAGTAATTGAAGGCGCATCATTTATTGATGATCTTGGCGCTGATAGCTTGGACACTGTTGAACTAGTTATGGCTTTTGAAGAAGAGTTTGGAATTGAAATTCCTGACGATGCAGCAGAGACTATCCAGTCTTTTGGCGACGCAGTTAAATTCATTACTGAAGCTTCCTAAGTAAATACATTTTTTAAAAACGGTGCATCTTTGCTGATGTACCGTTTTTTTTTGTCTAAAGTTTCAAAAGTAGACTGCATTGCTTGCAGTGTTGTTGCATTTAGTTTAAAGTCTAGAAAAGAATATTAATTGAGGGCAAAAAAATGCGTCGTGTAGTTGTAACTGGTCTTGGTATGGTTTCACCATTAGCTTGTGGTGTTGAAGAAACCTGGAAACGTTTAATTTCTGGTGAAAATGCCGCAAATACAATTACTAGATTTAATGCAGACAATTTTGCGACTAATTACGCTTGTGAAATACCATTTGGCGATGGCTCCAATGGTACTTTTAACCCATCAGATTGGATGGAGCCAAAAGAACGCAGGAAAGTAGATGATTTTATTCTTTATGGTATGGCAGCAGCAGATATGGCTGTATCTGATAGTGGTTGGGCTCCAAAAGAAGAAGAAGATTTCTATAGAACTGGAGTGATGATAGGTTCAGGTGTTGGCGGGTTATCAACAATTGCTGATACTTCTCTTACATTACAAGAACGTGGTCCACGAAGAGTTTCACCATTTTTTATTCCTTCATGTTTGATAAATCTTATTTCTGGCCAAGTCTCCATAAAGCATGGTTTTAAAGGGCCAAACCATGCTGTTGTGACTGCATGCTCGACTGGTGCGCATGCTATTGGTGATGCAGCTAGATTAATACAGTTTGATGATGCAGATGTTATGCTTGCTGGTGGAGCTGAAAATCCTATTTGTGAAATTGGAATTGCTGGTTTTAACGCTTGTAAAGCTCTATCAACTGCTCATCGTGAAGATCCAAAAAATGCATCAAGACCATATGATCAAAACCGTGATGGATTCGTAATGGGAGAAGGTGCTGGTGTATTAGTCCTTGAAGAGTATGAACATGCGCTCGCACGTGGTGCTAAGATATATGCCGAAATATTAGGGTATGGTTTGTCTGGTGATGCTCATCACATTACTGCGCCAGCATCAGATGGTAATGGTGGATATCGCTCCATGGAAGCTGCTATTAAGCGAGCTGGACTGGAACCAAGTGCAATTGATTATATTAATGCACATGGAACATCGACTATGGCCGATACAATTGAATTAGGTGCAGTTGAAAGATTACTTGGTTCAAAATCTGGAAATGCAATAATGACATCAACTAAGTCAGCAATTGGACATCTATTGGGAGCTGCAGGTGCTGTTGAAGCTATTTTTAGTATTCTGGCAATACGTGACCAAATAGCACCACCCACATTAAATTTGCACGACCCTGTTCCATCAGTATTAAATTTAGCACCTTTAGAAGCTGTTGAACGTGAAATAAATGTGGTCTTGTCAAATTCATTTGGATTTGGTGGAACTAATGCTTCTTTGGTAATGGGTAAAGTTATATAATGATTGCGCGTCATTTTGCTGCCAACTTTGTTAATTTTTTAATTATAATTTTTGTGATTATTGCAGGCTTAATTTATTGGGCAAAAAATCAATATCAAAATGAGGGCCCATTAAGATCTGATATTAACTTTGAAGTTAAAAAAGGCGATAGATTTAGAAGCGTTTCAGCTGAGTTAGAAAAGTTAGGAATAATAAATAATTCTACAATTTTTAATGTATGGGCTAGGTATGCTAAGCAAGATAATAAATTAAAATTTGGTAATTATTTAATTCCAAGCAAATCATCAATGTTTGATGTCCTTGCGTTAATAACCTCGGGCAAGTCAATAAATGAACAAATTACGTTTCCGGAAGGCTTCACTTCGTATCAAATTGTAGAGAGGTTGAAATCTAATTTAGAATTGGAAGGCGAGATTGGGCCTTTGCCAATTGAAGGTAGCTTAGCTCCTAATACTTACTCATATCAAAAAGGTGATACTCGCAGGGGTATTCTGAAAAAAATGTCTGATACTCAAAATGATATATTAAATAATGCATGGAAATTACGATCAAATGATTTGCCGATTAATTCTAAAAAAGATGCAATAATCATTGCATCAATTATTGAGAAAGAAACATCTAAAATTAAAGAGTTAAAACTAGTGTCAGGGGTAATAATGAACAGACTAAGATCTGGTATTCCTTTGGGTATGGACTCTACGATTGTATATGAGTTTACAAATGGTGATCCCAAGAATATGCGATCTATTAAACAATCTGACTTGGAAGGAAATACTAAGTACAACACAAGAAAATTTTCAGGATTGCCCCCATCTGCTATCGGCAACCCAGGTAAGCTTGCGATAGAGGCTGCGCTTGACCCTGAAAAAACTGATTTCCTATTTTTTGTTGCAGATGGATCTGGTGGTCACGTTTTTGCTAAAACCCTTAGTGAACACAATAAAAATGTTGCAAAATGGCGTAAAATTGAAAAAAATAAAAATTAAATTATATCAAAATGCTATCTTTAATGATTTGAGCGGCACGTTTTTTGAAATCAGCATGATAAAGTGCTTTTTGTTTATTTTTTTTTATATATTCTTTTTTTAAAACATAATCTTCGTCACTCATTTTGTTAATTGCAGATTTTATTTCTTGAATATTGTTACAGACAATAAATCCTCTGGTATCAAAATATTTGGATATATTTGGCGCTCCCCAATAAATTGGAATTGTTTCAAGTAAACAAGCATCAATTACTTTTTCAGTAAAATAATCGGTTTCAGATGAGTTCTCAATAATTATTGAATACTTATATGATTTCAATCCATCTTCTTTCTTTTCAAAAGGTTTATAACCTCTACCGATAACTGCTATGTTGATTTCAAGTTCTTTTATATAATCAACTATTAGATGCCTCAATTTATGACCTTGGTGTTGATTTTGAGATGATGCTATTAAAGATGCCATATGTTTTTTCTTAACATCGATTTTATTTATATTTGTTAAAAAAGTTGACCCAAAATAAAAGAATTCTCCATTTCTAATATTGTTTATTAAGCCTTTATTTTTTGTTAAAATTTTATAAAAACGCCAATTCAAGTATTTTGCCCAAAAGATATAGTGTTTATGAATTATATCAGGTTCAACAATCATTAAAGATATATTTGCTTGAACTTTATTTCTAAAAAAAAATAAAACAGGCTTTCTCGGAAATGTTATTAAATGGTCGTCTTCACTTAATTTGCTCAAATTCCCATTCAATAGTCTCTGTGGCCTACCCAGTGGCCATTCTAGTTTATCTAATGGAAGCGCCCATAGTCTATAGATAGGCCATGACCTATAAGGCACTATGGCAATTGCGGGTTCTTGGTTATTTGCTTTCATGAGCACCAAGTTCATAAAATGAATTATTTTTACTTCTACCAACTAGTTTATAATTAAGTTTTTCAAAAGCATTTAAACAACCTGGATAATCTTGATTTCTGGTTGGCTGTTCTATTACAATTTTATTAGGCAATAATGTTTTTGGAGCGTTTAACAGAAAGGGGACTAACGCTTTATCTTCGTGCCCTTCTATATCTATTTTTAGCCCGTATATTTTATCTATTTTGTTATTACCTAATACTTCAATTAAAGTGGAATATTTAATATCTCCATCTATGCTTTCATCTAAAGCAACAATTGCAATATCATCTTTGCGTATCTTTAATGATCCAGATCCTTTTTTATCACTTACTGCTATGTTGATCATATTTATATTTGATATTTTTGATGATGATTTATTAAAATCTAATCGTAATTTCATTAACGGATTGGCGTCAATCGAAATTGTTTGGCCTTTCGGTGCAGCTATTGCGAGTGGTTGAGAATAGAGACCAATATTTGATCCGATATCAACAAAATTGGCATTATTTTTTGCTCCATCAATTAAAAAATCAATATCTTCGTGGTTATAGTTTGGATCAAGTAAAATGCCATATTCAATTAAATTACTTTCATTCCATAGTCTGAATGCACATCCCCTAAAAACAACATCCAGTGGCCCTGAAGATAATGACATTATAATTTTTGCGTAATATGATCTAAACAAGCCTCTTTTTAGAAAAGTCCTTTTCCCAATCGATATCAGTATTGTTTGTAATAAGTTTGGTTTAAATGAACCAAAATTTCTTTTATGGGATTCATGTGTATTCCTTGATCTAGATGTATCAAGTTTTGACCAAGTATTTTTCATTTTAGATTAAATACACCATCTTTATATCTAGTTATAAAGCAATCTTTAAAGAGTTTAGATGATGATGTCCAATATAGTATTCAATACTTTTTGATATAAATTTTATTATATCCTAAGCCAATCTTTTGGCGTTATATCTCTATTTTCTATCTTTTGATTTGCATACCAAAGCTTTGGTGCAATAACGATTTTATTAGGATTTGTATTTAGCCATGCACCCCACCAAGAAAATGATGAATTTGCAATGATATTGTGATTGCAACATGACATTAAACGTAAATCTTCATAATTATTATCAGAAGAATTATGCATTATAAAATTTATATTAACAGGTAATTTCAAATTATTTTTAACCCAGCTAGGGTCATCTGAAAATGCAAATATTTCTAAGTTTTTACCATACAAATTAATAAAATATTCTACTGCCTTTCTGTAATAAGATAAATCGCATGTTCCATGTGCTGTATTGGATACATAATCACCTCTTCGTATATGCAAAGATATAGAAATACATTTTTCAATTTTTTCTTTTACGTGTAAGTTTTTTTTGTTTTGTGACTTTATAATTTGTAAATCACTCATTATCTTTTGTTTATCATTAAAGTATTTCTCAGATTGCCAATACCCTTTTAGATATGTTCCATCTGGCTTTGTAAGAACATGGTTATCAAAACTAAGAAAGCGTTCATGAAAAACATTTTTATGTTTTCCTAATAAATTATCTAAGACATATAATAATTTACCGTCTTTTTTGTGCTTGATAAGTCCAACTGGATTTAAATCTGCGCGAATATTAAAATTAGACAGCCCCATTTTAAATTTACTAGAATTGTTATATTCCCTTATATCTAAACCAAGATTAACTCCTAATTGATCAGCTAGACTGCGAGCAACAGAGTATTGAAATAATTGATTTCCTAAACCACCCCTAATGCGTGAGTAAATCATATTAAAAACCTCATATCTTATGGTATTTTTTTGTATATTTTTTAATATAATATCTATATCTGATGCGATTAAATTCTTGTTTTAGCCTTTGATTTAGTGGAATCTTTAACGATAAATTGCTTCCTCCAGAAGCATGTGTATTATCTATTACTCCTGATGGACTTATAGTGGTAATATTTATTTTAGTATTCCAATTCAATTGTAACAAACCATCAACTGGCCTATCAAATTTTTTCGTAATTTCCAAAAGTTTTTTTGCTGTAGAATAGCTAACTAATTGGGCAGAGCATCGTAATAAAGTTGGCATTGGCTGTAATAGGTGTACTCCCTCAAAAGATTTTATAGATTTTGATTTTTTTGGAATATCTCTTACTTGAAATTGAATATAACCATATTCGTCTATCCATTTTAAAGCTGAAGTCAGACTTTCATTGAAGGTATCAAGATCCAAACTAACGTCATCTTCAAATACTAATCCAGCAGATAATTTTTGATCTACTATTTTCTGCCAAGCTTTTCTGAAACTTAGGAAACACCCAACCTCACCTTTATTGGCTTTAAATGGATATGAAGGACAGTATAAGGGTATTTTGCTATAATGATTTGAAATATTATTATCAGTAAGTAATTTACCATCAACAGCATCTATTATTTCTGATGTCATATTTAATTTTGATATTATATCATCAACATATGGTTTACGATTTTGTGCTCGCTTTAAATGAATTATAAAACATTTATAATTTTGATTATCTGACACTTCGAACACCTAATTAGATTTATGATCTTTAAAATAAAAAAAACACTAAATAAAGCTATTTTAGATATTGTAATCAAGAACATTACATAAATCTATTATTTTAAAAATACTCAATAACACTGGCTTCAAGAAGCTGTTTAGATTAAAGAAATATAATATTTGTTAAAATTTTTGAAAGAATACAATGTCTACTCCGTCAAAAAGCCTTCAAAGTATAGATCCTGTTTGGGGCCGAATTCAAAGTGAAGCTTCTGAGCTAATATTAGCTGAACCCATCATGGGGGGAATGGTACATTCATCCATACTTCACCATGGTACATTTAGAAAGGCGCTTAGCTATAGAATATCATTAAAATTATCTTCAGAAGAAATGCCAGCACAAATATTACGTGAAATTATTGACGAGGTTTTATCTATAGACGACACGATTGCCTTGTCTGCGAGAGCTGACATGGTAGCTGTTTTTGATCGTGATCCAGCTTGCCACCAAATGCTGCAACCACTGCTTTTTTATAAAGGTTATCAGGCATTACAAGCTTATAGAGTTTCTCACTGGCTTTGGAAAAATAATCGAAAAGAAATTGCATATTTCATTCAGATGCGGTGTTCGGAAGTATTTGGCGTTGATATACATCCAGGGGCTGTTTTGGGTTGTGGTATAATGATAGATCACGCTCATTCAATTGTAATTGGTGAAACATCCCGTGTTGGTGATAATGTATCAATGTTACATTCAGTTACGCTCGGCGGAACTGGTAAAGCAAATGGGGATAGGCATCCCACAATCGAAAATGGTGTTTTGATTGGTGCTGGCGCTAAAATATTGGGAAATATAACTGTAGGATATTGTTCTAAAATTGCAGCTGGTTCTGTTGTTTTAAAAGATATACCACCTTGCAAAACTGTAGCAGGAGTGCCTGGATTGATTGTTGGGGAGACTGGCTGCGACCAGCCTTCTCAAACAATGGACCAATTTTTTGAAGGTTGTGAAGAGGCTTTATAAAAAAATATCCTATTATGAAATTTATAATAGGATATTTTTTAAACTAACATAGTTAATGGGTTTTCTAAGTAATTTGTAATTCTTGCTAAAAATTCTGCACCTAACGCTCCGTCAATGGCTCTATGGTCAACAGACAAAGTTAAGGACATTATTGTTGCTACGCTTATATTTCCATCTTCTTTTACAAAAGGTTTTTTAGTGCCTGCTCCAACTGCTAGAATAGATCCATGTGGTGGATTTATAACCGCGTCAAAATTTTCAATACCCATCATACCAAGGTTAGATATAGCGAAACTACCCCCTTGATACTCATGTGGTAAAAGTTTTTTCTCTCTAGCACGAGAGGCAAGATCTTTAATTTCCAAGGATAATGATGACAGTGTTTTTTTCTCACTATTAAATATAACTGGAGTATATAGTCCGCCTTCAACAGATACTGCTACAGCAACGTCTGAAGATTTCATTTGTAATATTCGATCTTGAGCCCAAACTACATTTGCTTGTGGTATATCTTGTAAAGCAAGTGAGCTTGCTTTTATAATAAAATCATTCACAGATATCTTTATGCCTTGATCGATTAATCCAGTATTCATTTCAGATCTGACAATTAATAATTTATCCAAATTAACAGATTTTCGAAGATAGAAATGAGGTATTGTTTGTTTTGCTTCAGTCAGTCTGTTAGCTATGACTTTTCGCATTCCATCAAGTGCTATTTCAGTAAATTCTCTATCTTTGTACATGGTCTTTATTGACTCAGATGTTGCAGTACTTGTTATTTGAGTTTTGGGTGTTTTTTCTAAAGCTATAACATTGTTTGATTGAACATCAGCTTTTACAATTCGTCCATAAGGCCCAGATCCTTTTATATTAGCTAGATCTACATAAGTAGATTGAGCTATACGTCTAGCTAATGGTGTTGCAAAAATTCTCTCTTTTGATAATTTTAGACCAGTATTTTCTGATTTTATGACTGAAGTTTTTTCATCATTTTTAATGATATCTACCATATCTTGTTTATTTTCAGGATCATTAGTTTCAATATCTGAAGTATCTTCTCCATCTTCTAACAAAATGGCGATTATTTCATTCACTTTAATGCCAGCTGATCCTTCTGGTACAATTATTTTTCCAATAACACCTTCATCAACAGCTTCAAATTCCATTGTCGCTTTGTCAGTTTCAATTTCGGCCATCACGTCGCCACTTTCAACTGTATCGCCTTCTTTAACTAACCATTTTGAAAGTGTGCCTTCTTCCATTGTAGGAGAAAGAGCCGGCATCTGAATATTTATTGGCATAATTTTTCTCCTATTTATAAGTTACTTGCTTTACTGCTTCTAGCACTTCTTGTGTAGTAACAAGAGCAAGCTTTTCAAGATTTGCTGCATATGGCATTGGCACATCTTTACCTGTGCAATTAATTACTGGTGCATCGAGGTAATCAAATGCACGTTCCATTATTACCGCAGAAAGGTGATTGCCGATTGAGGCAACAGGAAACCCTTCTTCAATTGTTACACAGCGATTTGTTTTCTTTATTGAATTAATTAATGTATCATAATCTATTGGTCTTATCGTCCGTAAATCAATAACCTCGGCTGATATGCCGTCTGCTTCTAATAATTCAGCTGCTTCAAGTGCATATTGCATTCCAATCCCAAAACTCACCAAAGTGACATCTGAACCTTCACGCCAAATTTTTGCTTTCCCAATTGGTACTGTGAAATCTTTTAAATCAGGTACTTCAAAAGTACGCCCATACAACATTTCATTTTCTAAAAATACTATAGGGTTAGGATCTCGAATGGCCGATTTTAATAAGCCTTTTGCATCAGCTGCTGAGTATGGCATAACAACTTTAAGTCCTGGAATTTGAGCATACCAAGCTGCAAAGCAATGAGAATGTTGAGCACCAACTCTTGAGGCTGCTCCATTTGGACCCCGAAAAACCATAGGAGCACCCATTTGTCCGCCAGACATATAAAGGGTTTTTGCAGCAGAGTTTATGATATGGTCCATTGCTTGTAGAGCAAAATTAAAAGTCATGAACTCAACAATGGGATTTAAACCACCAAATGCAGCACCGACAGCAATACCAGCAAATCCGTGTTCAGTTATGGGAGTGTCAATGATACGTTTGTCCCCAAATTCATCAAGAAGTCCTTGAGAAACTTTATACGCACCTTCATATTCTGCAACTTCTTCGCCCATAAGAAATACATTATCATTCATTCGCATTTCTTCAGCCATTGCATCTCGTAATGCATCACGAACTGTAGTTGGTGTAAATGTTGTTCCATCAGGAATTAATTCTGATTCTATATATTTAGTTGATATTTTTGTTGAGTGTTCAATTGTATCTTTAGAAATAATATTTTCTGTTGAAGTAATTGTTTTTTCTAATTTATCAGTAGCAATTGTTGAAGATACTTCATTAAGATTTGAAAGGTTTTCACCATCTTCTAATAAAATTGCTATAGCAGTATTGACGGTTACATTTTCAGTACCTTCTGGAATTAAAATTTTACCAATTGTTCCCTCATCCACGGCTTCAAATTCCATTGTGGCTTTATCTGTTTCAATTTCTGCCATTATATCACCGCTTTGAACGATATCACCTTCTTTTACTAACCATTTTGCTAGAGTGCCTTCTTCCATAGTCGGAGATAATGCGGGCATAAGGATATTGATTGTCATAGGTTCTACTCCTTAAACCAAAATGTCTGTGTAAAGTTCGTTTAGGTCAGGTTCTGGGCTAGCGATTGCAAAATCTGCAGACTCTTGAACGATTTTCTTTATGTCTTTATCAATTAGCTTAAGGTCATCTTGAGTAGAATGACCACCTTGGATTAACATTTCTTTGATCATGTCTATTGGGTCTTGATTATCCTTAACATTTTTTACCTCTTCTTTAGAGCGGTATCTAGCTGGATCTGACATTGAATGGCCCCGATATCGGTAGGTTTTTACCTCTAATACAAAGGGACCATTACCTGCGCGACAGTGTTCTACTGCAAGCTCGCCAGCGGCTTTTACTGCTAACACATCCATTCCATCTACAACTGCACCAGCAATTCCAAATGCTTCTCCTCTAGTATAAAAATCAGGAGTAGAGGCTGCGCGTTGAAGGCTTGTTCCCATAGCATATCTATTATTTTCTACTACAAAAATCACTGGGAGTTTCCAAAGAGCCGCCATGTTAAAGCTTTCATAAACTTGCCCTTGATTTGCTGCTCCATCTCCAAAATATGTAAAAGTGACTGTATCTTCACCCCTGTATTTATTGGCTAAAGCTAATCCAGCTCCGATTGGGACTTGAGCGGCGACAATTCCATGGCCTCCATAGAACTTTTTCTCTTTGCTAAACATATGCATAGAGCCGCCTTTACCTTTAGATAGACCATCTTTTCGACCGGTCAGCTCAGCCATAACTCCTTTTGGATCAAGGCCACATGCTAACATGTGTGCATGATCACGATATGAAGTTAATCTGCTATCGCCTTCTTTTGCCGCTGCTTCAAGTCCAACAACAACAGCTTCTTGTCCAATATATAAATGGCAAAATCCACCTATGTGGCCCATGCCGTATAATTGCCCAGCCTTTTCTTCAAATCGCCGAATTAGTAACATTTCACGATAATATTTATGCAATTCATCAGCTGATATATTTGCTTTAGCTTTCTTTTTAGCTTTTGCCATATCGGTAGATCCTCTAAAAGGTTTAATATTGAACTATTATTATAATCTATTGTAAAGCAAAAGGCACGCAGAAATTATAAATTATTGTTTTGCATGTTAAGCTTATATTAATATGTTTAAATACAATAACTTAGCGTATAATGACATCGTTTACCCGCGCCATTCCCAATACTTTTCGAACACGTTCATCCAATAAATCAAGATCTAAATAACCATCAGACAATCTATAGGCTTTATTTTTTAGTTGTTCGCGTTCTAATTTTAGAGCCTCAAGCCGATGAGTAAGACGTCTTTCTTCAGACTCTACTTGAATTCTCTTAATATGACCATAATCACCCTGAATTGCAGCAAAAACAAAGTAACTTGTAAGTGCTAAAAATAATACAAAAAATAGCGCTGTGCTCAACCCAACTTTTTGCGAACGTCTATATGCCATTTTCACCTCGTTGCAGATATTTATTCCTGCTTAATGATATTATGGCATATGTGATTCTGTTTGTGAATCCCTAATCGAATCAATTTGTATTTATTTTAAATTTTTGAAGCCGTTGCGATATCATGGATTGATTTATTAATTATTAAATTAAATTCATCATCGTTTTGATTAATACTCAAACCTTCAGTTAATGCTCTTGAAAAGCTTGCTATCATTCCATTGTTGCGTCGTAATTTATCTAATGCATTTTTTTGATCGTATCCGCCTGAAAGTGCAACAACGCGTAATACGTTTGGATGATCAAGCAATGGTAAGTAAAAATTCATAATTTCTGGTAATGATAGCTTTAATATTACTTTTGAATCTTTTGGTAATTTATCTAAATTATTCAAAATAGATTTCATAAGAATTTTTTCTGCGTTTTCTTTATCAGTAATTGATATGGTGATCTCAGGCTCAATGATGGGAACTAAGTTATACTTATTTATTTGTTCACTAATCTTAAATTGTTGCTCTACAACTTCATTGATACCTTTTTCTGATGCTGAGTTTATTACTGATCGCATCTTTGTTCCAAATATTCCTTTAGAAACAGCAATCTCGAGCTTTTTATCTATTTCGTAAATATTTTTCAATAAATGAACGCCATTTTCTTCAGGTTCTAAGCCTGAGTCTATTTTCAAAAATGGAACAATACCAAGGTCTTCCCATAAATACGTTGCAGATGCTTTTCCATCTATTTGTTTGTTCATGGTCATTTCAAATAATATGGCACCAATTATATTCTTAGAATTAAATGATGGTGAAGAAACTATACGTGCTCTCATAGAATGTATTTGATCATACATTTCTGTGTCATTTTTATAATAAGTTTGGTCTACATCATATTGTAACAGCGCTTTTGGTGTGGACCCACCACTTTGATCTAAGGCAGCAATGAAGCCATTTCCACTTATGATTTTTTGTAATTTTTCAAAATGTGCCATATTTTATTCTGCCCTTTATTTATTTTTAGATGTTAAAACTGCAACCCCAGGTAAAGTTTTACCTTCAAGCCATTCGAGGAAGGCTCCGCCTGCAGTTGAAATATATGTAAACTTATCTGCAGACCCACTTCCATTGAGTGCTGAAACAGTATCACCACCACCTGCAACTGATAATATTTTTCCAGATTGAGTTAATTCTGCAACATACTTTGCAGTAGCGTCTGTAGCTTTATTAAATGGAGGAACTTCAAAAGCTCCTAAAGGCCCATTCCATATAACAGTTTTAGTATGATTCAAATGTTCGTGAATAAGTTTAACTGTTTGTGGACCTGCGTCTAATATCATTGAGTCAGCTGGGCAGGAGTCTGATGGTAAAGTTTCACAGTTTGTATTTGCGGAAAATTCTTTTGCTACAACAATATCAATGGGCAATATTATTTCGCAATCCATTTTTTTTGCATTTTCCATTATCGAACGCGCAGTATTTTGCATTTCATGTTCGCATAATGATTGGCCTATATTATATCCTTTAGCAGCTAAAAATGTATTAGCCATTCCACCACCAATTACAATTTTATCCATTGGACTTATTAAGTTTTCTAATAAAAGCAACTTAGAAGATACCTTTGCGCCACCTACTACTGCCATTACAGGTTTTCTTGGTGAACTTAGTGCACTCTCTAATTTAGATATTTCTTCTTCCATCAATCTACCTGCACAACTTGGCATTATACGCGCTATAGCTTCAACAGACGCGTGTGCTCTGTGTGCAGTGGAAAAAGTATCTGATACAAATATATCGCCTAATTTTGCTAATTCAGCAGCAAATTCAGGATCATTTTTTTTCTCACCCTGATGGAAGCGGGTATTTTCTAGTAATAACACATCTCCAGCAGGTAATGTATTTACGGCTAATTGTGCAGTTTCGCCAATACATGATGAAGCAAAGTGAACGCGCCTTTTTAATCTATTTGATAATGCGGTAACGGCTTGTTGAGTTGACATTGTTAAGTCAAATCCACGAGTAGGGCGTCCAAAATGTGATAAAAGTATTGGTTTACCACCTTTTTCTAGCACCTCTAGTATTGTTGGTACTGCCCGAGAAAGCCTAGTGGAATCTGTTACTTGGCCATTATGAATGGGAACATTCATATCGACACGTATCAGAATATTTTTATTTTTTAGATTAAAATTATCTAATGTGCGTAATGCCATTCGCTATCTCCAGTTATTACTATTTTATTTTTGAATATTTTAATCCAAGAGTAATATTTTTTTGTGTCTTAAGTAACTATTTATAATAGTTTGCCCATTGAAATTGCAGTATCAGCCATTCTGCAAGAAAAACCCCATTCGTTATCATACCAACTTAACACTCTTACTAAACGGTTATTTAAAACTTTTGTTTGAGCTGGTGCGAAATTTGAAGAGTGAGTGTCATGATTAAAATCTATGGATACTTTTGGCTCTGGATCATAATCTAATACACCCTTCATAGATGTTTCTGCTACCTTCTTTACTGCTGCGTTTACTTCTTCAATGTTTGTATCTCTACTAGCTTGAAATGTTAAATCTACACATGATACATTAGGTGTGGGAACTCTTATCGCTGATCCGTCTAATTTTCCTGCTAGTTCTGGTAAAACAAGACTAACTGCTTTAGCTGCGCCAGTTGAAGTAGGTATCATGCTCATCGCTGCAGCTCTTGATCTATATAAATCAGTGTGCTTCTTGTCTAATGTTGGTTGGTCACCAGTGTATGAATGAATAGTTGTCATTATGCCACTTTCTATTCCAATTGCATCGTTCAATACTTTTACGATTGGTGCTAAACAGTTTGTGGTGCAAGAGGCGTTTGATACTATTAGATCATTTTCTGAAAGCTGATTATGGTTAACGCCGTAAACAATTGTTTTATCTACATTTTTTCCAGGAGCAGATAACAATACTCTTTTTGCACCGTTTTCTAAATGGATCATGGATGCTTCTTTTGAATTATGTACCCCAGTACATTCTAAGAGTACATCTATACCTTCCCAATTTAATTCTGCGGGGTTGTATGTTGCTTGCATGTCTATGGGTCCGCGTCCAACGTCAATATTATTTCCAATTATTTTTATATCGCCAGGGAAACGGCCATGAACAGAGTCATATTTCATTAAATGAACAAGCGTTTCGATAGGAGCAGGAGCATTAATTGAGATTACTTCAATATCAGATCTGCCGCTTTCAATTATAGCTGCTAGTGTTGAACGGCCAATACGACCCATGCCGTTAATTGCAACTTTTATTGTCATCTAAACATCCGATCACTGTAAGAATTACAAGATATTATCTTGTATGTATGTTTAGTTTTTTAAAGGATAACAGTTATATTTAAAAGGTTATTATCGACAAATATTATACATATTCAACATGTTACCGCTAACAAATAATGTGTTAGCGGTAACATTTTTATTTTGTTTTATTATAGGAGATCTTTGGCGGCTTTAATAACGCCTTCAGCAGTGATTCCAAATTTTATATATAACTCTTCAGCTGGTGCAGATGCACCAAAGCTATCCATTCCAATAAAAGCAGATTTGTTATGTTTGCCTCTTTCACCTGTAAGCCATCTATCCCACCCTTGCTGAACAGCTGCTTCAATTCCAACGCGAACTGGGCCGGCTGGAAGAACACGTCTGCGATAAGTTTCATCTTGTTCTGCAAATAGTTCCATACAAGGCATAGAGACTACTCTTGTGCCTATACCTTCAGATTCCAATTGGATTTTGGCATCTAAAGCTATTTCCACCTCAGAACCTGAAGCAATTAGAATAACTTTTCTTTTAGCTACTGCATCAGCTAAGACATACGCACCCATACTTACCATGTTTTTATTAGTATGTTTTGTTCTCACTGTTCGTAAGCCTTGTCTTGTCAAGGAAAGTACTGATGGAGTTGTTTTAGTAGTAACTGCAAGTTCCCAAGCTTCGGCAGTTTCAACTGTATCAGCTGGACGAAATACCCAAGTATTTGGTGTCGCGCGAGATATGGCTAAATGTTCGACAGGCTGATGCGTTGGTCCATCTTCACCCAAACCAATGCTGTCATGAGTATATACATAAACAACTGGTATTTTCATTAATGCAGCAAGCCTCATAGATGGACGTGCATAATCTGTAAAACACATAAATGTTCCACCATATGGTCTAACACCACCATGTAATACCATTCCATTCATTGCAGCAGCCATACCATGTTCTCGAATACCATATGCAACATGCCGACCATCGCGGTTATCAGCATCAAACCATTTCATACCTTTAGTAATTGTATTGTTTGATCCAGTTAAATCAGCTGAACCACCAATTGTTTCTTGCATGATTGGATTGATTACTTCTAGGGCAGTTTGGCTTGATTTCCTGGTAGCCATTTTCGGCATATTTTCAGAAATTTCTTTCTTTAAGCGTTTTATTGCAGCAGATAGTTTTTTAGGGGTTTCTAAATTCATAACACGGTTAAAATCAGCTTGTTTAGATTTTGATAAATTTAAAAAACGCTCATTCCATTCATTATGAGCAGATGAACCTTTAGATCCAATCTTCAGCCATGCTTCTTTTACATCGGTCGGTATTTCATATTTTGGATAAGGCCATTCATATAGTTCACGCATTTGTGCAAGTTGTGGATCTTTTATGTTATAGCCATGGCCACCAGCCGTGTTCTCAACGCCTTCAACACCAACCGCAATTGTAGTTTTACATGCTATCATTGATGGTTTTGCGCTTTTTTTGGCATTTGTAAGTGCTATGTCTATTTCATGGGGATCATGACCATTGATTGCAAATACAGACCATCCAGCAGACTCAAAACGCTTTTGTTGATCAGTTACATCTGAAATATTTATTTCACCATCAATTGAGATATTGTTGTCATCCCACATTACTATCAATTTATTAAGTTTTTGTTTGCCAGCTAGTGTAATTGCTTCTTGGCTAACGCCTTCCATTAAACAACCATCACCTGCAATTACATAGGTGTAGTGGTCTATGATTTTTTTGCCATATCGAGATTGAAGTGATTGCTCTGCCATTGCAAAACCAACAGCATTTGAGATTCCTTGTCCAAGGGGACCAGTTGTTGTTTCTATACCTTTTGCGTGACCATATTCGGGGTGCCCCGCTGTTTTTGCTCCCCATTGCCGAAAGTTTTTAATTTCTTCCATTGCCATGTCTTCGTAACCGGTGAGATGTAAGAGTGAATATATGAGCATTGATCCATGCCCAGCTGATAAAATGAATCTATCTCTGTCGGCCCAGTCAGGGTTTTTTGCGTCAAATTTTAAATGATTTTGAAATAAAACGGTAGCAACATCAGCCATTCCAATTGGCATTCCTTGATGACCTGATGCCGCAGCATGAACTGCATCTGCAGCCAATATTCTTATTGCTGAGGAATTTCTCCAATGTTTCGGGTGTTTTGATTTAATTTCAGAAATGTTCACAATGGTCTCCAAGCAGCTAAAGGTATGTGTTACTGGTATGATATGTGTGTATGGTCGGTCAAGATTGCAAACACTTATAAACTATTATTTTTGTGCAATATTCTGATTAAAACGTATAAAATGGTTAAATATAGTTAATATTAATGATTCGTGTACAGAAGAGGCGGAAATGACTCAAATACCTGTGTTAAAAAAAGATTTTGAAATTGCTATTAGCTCAATACAAAATCGGATTGAAGATTTGAGTAAGAGTAAATTTGAAAATGAAAATTTAATATCAGAATTAAAAGATGAAAATAATATTTTAAAATCACAAATTGAAGAATTACGGCAATCATTAATTAAAGATAAAGAACCTGAATTTGGCTTCACAGATACATCAAATATTGAAAGCTTATCTCTTTCAGATAATAACTATGAAGAGTTAAAAAGTCAGCACCAGAGAGATATTAATGAAGTTCAAAATATTTTAGATCAACTTAAAGATCTAGTTGAGGAGTAGATATGTCACAGGTTACAATAAAAATTGGTGGTAGATCATTCGATGTTGTCTGTCAGGAAGGTGAGGAAAATTACCTCAAAACTGCAGCTGCAATGCTTGACGAAGAAGCCCAGAAACTTGAAAGTGCAGGAGCCCGTATTACAGAAAGTAGAATGCTGCTAATGGCAGGACTACTTTTAGCAGATCGTACTGCTGCAAGTGAAGAAAAGCTTAGTAAGACAAATAATACTCCATTCTCTGAAGCACCAAATTCTGAAAGTATGGAGTTTGATTCAATATTAGATGCAAAACTAAAAGCTGCTGAATTGGAAATTTCAAATTTAAAATCCCAGATATCAAATCAAAATATAACATCTAATAAAGACACTGATATTAATCAAATAAACCTAGAAACTGTCCAGCTTGAAATGAATGAAGCCAAAGCAACAATAAGCTTTATGCTAAACAAGGTTAAATCACTAGTATAAATCAAGATTTATTGAATTTATTTTACTTGTTGTTGAAAGGCCAGCTCTAGAAATGCGAGATTATCTTAATTATCAAAAATATCATCATTAACTACAAAATTAGATGGTAGATTAAGGTCTAATTTTTGTGTAAATATTCCTATGAATTTGCTTCTCTTACTTTATCAGCGGCATCTTTATCAAATTTTATATTGTTTGTTTCTAATAGTTTATCAAGCTCGCCCGAAAGCATCATATCAGTAATAATATCGCAGCCGCCAACAAATTCGCCTTTAATGTACATTTGTGGAATTGTTGGCCAATCTGAGAAATCTTTTATTCCTTGACGTATATTTTCGTCAGCAAGAACATTTATATCTAGCCATGCAATGTTTAAGAAATTTAATACGCCTGCTATACGGCTTGAAAATCCACATTGAGGCATTGAAGATGTGCCCTTCATATATAGCACAACATCATTTTTTTCTATTGTTTCTTTTATTGTTGATTGAGCTGTATCAGACATTTTTATTTCCTAATAATTTACTTTATATGTAGTCTAGTTAATTTTTGTTGCAAGCATATAAGATTAATAATTTTACTCTTCTTTTATTTTCGTTGTAAGTGCTAGAGCATGTAACTCGCCATTTGGGCCATCCATTTTTCCTTTAAGAGCAGAAAATACCATCCTATGCTGATTTATCATGGATTTTCCAGCAAATTGAGATGAAGATACAATTGCAGACATATGAACTCCATCAGCACCGTCCACAGATACATCAGCATCTGGAAAAGCTTCTCTAATTAAATTTTCTATTACGCTAGCTTCAATTGCCATTAAGTTTCTCCAAATTAAATTCTCAGTTTACTAATGATTTTAATATTGTTTCATGAGCTTTAGTTATATCTTTAAGTTTAATTACTGCCGAACCTAACTTTACTTCTTCATCACCAAAGCTTCCTATAGTTTGAGCCGGAATTCCTGCGAGTTCTGCGGCTTTTATAAGCGCATTACTATCTTCACAAGCGAGAAGGTACCTTCCTTGATCCTCACCAAAATACCACCCAGTATTACCATCTTTTAAAGACACACCAATATTAGCTGCAATAGCCATTTCTACAGCTGCGGTAGCAATCCCACCATCAGATATATCATGAGCTGCAGTTATAAGCTTTTGCTTGTGACAAGCCCGAACAAAGTTTCCTGCAATTTTTTCTGCATGAAGATCAACTGTTGGAGCATCACCTTCTTCTCTATTAAATAGTTCTTTCATCAATGCTGATTGGCCTAGATGGCCATTAGTAATTCCAATTAAAACTAATTCATTACCATCATTTGGTTTATATTGAATTATTTCATTTATATTATTTAGCAAACCAACAGCACCGATTGTTGGCGTAGGTAAAATAGCACTCCCATCTGTTTCATTATAAAGTGAAACATTTCCAGATACGATTGGCATATCTAAGATAGAAACAGCTTCTGCTATGCCTTTAATGCATCCAACAAATTGCCCCATTATTTCCGGTTTCTCTGGATTCCCAAAATTCATATTATCAGTTGTGGCTAGTGGTTTTGCACCGGTTGCTGATAAATTCCTATAAGCTTCTGCTACCGCTTGTTTGCCACCTTCAAATGGATTTGCCTTACAGTACCTTGGCGAAACATCAGAAGTAAAAGCCACGGCTTTATTTGTTCCATGTATCCGAACAACTCCTGAGTCAGAACCAGGATGGATTAATGTATCTGCCATTACCATAGTATCGTACTGTTCATAAACCCATGATTTAGAACCATAATTCGCACTTCCAAGAATTGATAGAAGACCTTTTATTGGATCTACATCAGGAATATTTTTCAGTTCTTTAGCTTTAGGAGTTTCAACCCAAGGTCGATCATATTCAGGGGCAGTCCCTGAAAGAGCTTTAAGAGGCAAATCGGCTTTAACTTCTCCATTGTGAATTACAAGAAAGCGATCTTCTGCTATAGTTTCACCAACTATTGCAAAATCCAAATCCCATTTTTCGAATACTGCACGAGCAATATTTTCAAGTTCTGGTTTTAGAACCATTAACATTCGTTCTTGGCTTTCAGAAAGCATCATTTCATATGCTGTCATGTTTTCTTCCCGTTGAGGGACATCTTCCAAGTTAAGTTTTACGCCTAAATTCCCTTTATCGCCCATTTCAACAGCGGAACAAGTTAAACCCGCTGCACCCATATCTTGTATCGAAATTACTGCACCTGTCTGCATCAGCTCTAAAGTCGCTTCCATCAGTCGTTTTTCAGTAAATGGGTCGCCAACTTGAACCGTTGGCCTTTTATCTTCGATAGTGTCATCAAATTCAGCTGATGCCATTGTTGCACCACCAACACCATCACGACCTGTTTTAGCACCTAAATAGACCACTGGCATGCCAACACCTGATGCAGCAGAGTAAAAGATACTATCGGTTTTAGCAATTCCTGCAGCAAATGCATTTACTAAGCAATTACCATTATATGCTGAATGAAATCTAATTTCTCCTCCAACAGTTGGGACACCAAAGCAATTTCCATAACCACCAACGCCTTCAACAACACCATTAATTAAACTTTTTGTCTTTGGGTGATCAAACTCCCCAAATGATAAGGAATTCATGGCTGCTATTGGGCGAGCTCCCATTGTAAATACATCCCTTAATATTCCACCTACACCAGTTGCTGCGCCCTGATATGGTTCTATGTAAGATGGATGATTGTGACTTTCCATTTTGAAAACAATTGCATCACCATCTCCTATATCGACAATTCCTGCATTCTCTCCTGGTCCGCAAATTACTTGTGGTCCTTCAGTTGGCAATGTTCGCAGCCATTTTTTTGACGACTTATATGAACAGTGTTCATTCCACATCGCTGAAAATATACCTAATTCTGTATATGTTGGAATACGGCCAATGGTTTCTGTTAACCTTTGATATTCTTCAGAGTTTAAGCCGTGATTTTCAATCAATTCTTGAGTTATTTCAGGTTCAATAGACATAATAAGCCTTAGTTAGGATTCTTTGATTTCTTTTAAGCATTCACTGCTCTGAGTGAAAGACCCATATATGACTTGTTATACAAAAATTTGCAAAAAAAAATGGCCGAGCTAAGAGCTCGGCCAAAGTATAACAGGGAGGTTAAGATTATAGGAACAAAGAGCTCTACTAATATCTTAATGTTCACTTAGTTTTATAAATACCACAGCACTAGTAGTATTTTTTGCATACCCGTTATGCTATAAAGGCATAGCTTATAATAATATCAAAAAATTTACACGTTTTCAGATTTATGTAATCTATGTGTTTTTATTTCTTCTAAAACAAAATCTCTAAAAGCTTGAACTCTTTTTGAGTGCCTCAGTTCTTCTGGAAAAGCAAGGAATACTGGAATTTCTTTACTCTGATCTTCTGGTAAAACACGAACAAGCTCTGGTACTTCATCAGAGACATAATCAGGTAAAACGCCGATACCTGTATCATGCAAGACAGCCTGTAAAACGCCAAAGTAATTGTTTAAAGTTAAGTTTGAACCGTGGTTTTGTTCAAGTATTGGCTTAAACCATGCAATTGACTCATTAACCTGTCTTGCTTCGAGACCTTGCGTTACCAGTCGGTGTACATCTAATTCGTCTATACTAGTAGGGGTTCCATGTTTATCGAGGTATTTTTGTGTGGCATAGAGGCGCATTTTTACATTCATAAGGCGACGGCGTACCAAATCAGCCTGACTTGGTTCTTTCATTCTAATAGCAACATCTGCCTCACGCATAGGTAGGTCTAAGACGCGCTCTTCTAATATTAAATCAATGTTTAGATCAGGATACTGTTCATATAACCGGTTAATTCTGGGTGCCAACCATAGTGTACCAAAACCAGTTGTAGTTGTTACTCTTAATTCACCAAAAACTTCATCTTCACTATCACGAATTCTAGCTTCAGCTGTTTCAAGTCTTTTAGACATTTGTGAGGTTGCTTCATATAATAACTCACCTTGTTCTGTAAGAATTAATCCACGTGCATGTCTATGAAACAAAGTAACATTTAATTTTTCTTCTAGAGCTCTTATTTGCCTGCTAACTGCAGATTGAGACAAATGTAATACATCTCCAGCATGAGTTAAACTTCCAACATCTGCCACAGAATGGAAAATTCTAAGTTTATCCCAGTCCATTTTATTCTCTCAATTATTTGTATTTTATAGGTATGCGCATAATGCATACCTTATAGTGAAAATATTGGTAAACAAGCGATTATTTCAAGTTTTCCTTACAAAGAAACTTTTAAAATCCTTATGCTCTTCGATTTTTATTAATGTATGGCCTTGTTCAGAACAGAAGTGTGGAAAATCAATTACTGCTGCTGGGTCATCTGCTAATATATTTAGGATTTCTCCGCTTTGTAATTTTTTTAATCTTTTTTGTGCTTTCAAAACTGGAATAGGGCAGAGCGCTCCAGTTGCATTAAGTTGATCATCAAAATTCATATTTAAGTTTCCTTAAAATTTTTAAAAATTCTAAAATAGTTTTCATAAATTGGGTGGTTAATTTCTTTTAAAAGAGTATTATTAAGTATGTTTGGTATAGATATTATAGATGCTGGTTTATTACCTTCAATGGTTATCGCTTTAATAGCTGGTATTTTCAGTTTTTTGAGTCCGTGTGTACTACCGATAGTTCCGCCATATTTAGCATATATGGGTGGAATTTCTATGCAAGAAATGGAAAACAATAAAGATATGCGCCGTCATACTGTTATTTGCGCATTATTTTTCACACTTGGGCTTTCAACAGTATTTATTTTGCTGGGTATTGCTGTATCAGCACTTGGCCAATTTATGCTTCAAAATCAAGATTGGTTTAGTCGTGTGGCAGGAGCGGTCATTATTTTGTTTGGGTTGCATTTTATAGGGGTATTAAAAATTCCATTTTTGTATAATGATTTCAGAGTTGATGCTGGAGACCGTGGTGGTAATGCTTTTGGTGCATACATACTTGGGCTTGCATTTGCTTTTGGATGGACGCCGTGTATTGGCCCCATACTTGGCACAATATTATCCTTGGCTGCACAAGAGGCATCATTTGCGCGGAGTTCGATATTAATGGCATTGTATGCAGTTGGTCTTGGAGTTCCATTTATTCTAGCTGCAGTGTTTATAAATAAGGCAATAAGAATTATGACGCGATTTAAGCGTCATATGAGAAAAGTAGAAATTTCTATGGGTGTTCTATTGGTCGTTATTGGTATCACTTTAATAACTGGAAGTTTTTCTGTTATATCTTTTTGGTTATTAGAGAATTTACCATTTCTTGCAGCTATTGGTTAAGCTTTAATTACTTTTTTGCGATTATATGATCGAGAATATATAGCCTGATTGCCGATGCTAATCCTATACCTATACCCCTTGCGTCATCAATTTCAGCAGCCAGTACATTTAGTGCGATGCCTTTTTCGGCTGAAATTTCTTTGAACTGATACCAGAATGGGTCTTCTAAGCTTACACTTGTGCGATGCCCTTTAAGGGTTAATGAATGTTTTTTTGGCCTATTGGTTTTAATCATTAATTATCGATGTAAATATATATTTAAAATATCAACTTTATTGTTATAAAAATTACTTTGGTCCAAGCATGTTGTTTGGTTTTACAACACGATCGAAAGTAGCCTCGTCAACAAAACCTAAGTTTATGGCTTCTTCTTTTAATGTAGTTTTGTTTTTATGAGCTGTTTTTGCTACTTTTGTAGCATTATCATACCCAATTTCAGGTGCTAATGCGGTGACTAACATTAAACTATCCCACATTAATGATGAAATACGCTCTTCATCAGCCAAAATACCCTCAATGCAATTGTCATTAAATGCAACAGAAGCGTCACCAAGTAATTGAATTGACTGTAAGACGTTATAAGCCATCATAGGTTTATAAACATTTAATTCAAAATGTCCTTGTGACCCAGCAAAGCCTACGGCTGCATCGTTTCCAAAAACATGAGCACATACTTGTGTCAAAGCTTCACATTGTGTGGGATTTACTTTTCCAGGCATAATGGATGAGCCAGGTTCATTCTCTGGTAATATTAATTCTCCTAATCCACATCTTGGCCCAGAGCCCAGTAATCGGATATCATTAGCAATTTTGAATAAACTCACTGCTATTGTTTTGAGAGCGCCTGACATCTCAACCATTGCGTCATGAGCAGCTAATGCTTCAAATTTATTTGGAGCTGTCACGAATGGGAGGCCAGTTATTTTAGCCATATTTTGTGCGACAGTTTTATCCCATCCTTTTGATGTATTTAAACCTGTGCCAACAGCTGTTCCACCTTGTGCTAATGGATAAATGTTTATTAATGCATGTTTTATGCGAGAAATGCCTTGTTCTAATTGAAATGCATATCCACCAAATTCTTGGCCTAATGTTAAAGGTGTTGCATCCTGAGTATGGGTTCTGCCAATTTTGATTATATGTTCAAAATCCTTTGCTTTCTTAGCTAGAGATTTTTGAAGCTTTTCGATACTAGGGATTAAAATATTGTTTGCTGAAACTGCTGTTGCAATGTGCATTGCAGTAGGAAATGTATCATTAGATGACTGTCCCATATTACAATGATCGTTAGGATGAATAGGGGACTTTGATCCAATTACTCCTCCTAGAATTTCTATAGCTCTGTTTGAAATAACTTCATTAGAATTCATATTTGATTGTGTTCCAGATCCAGTTTGCCAAACAACAAGCGGGAAATGCTCATCAAGTTTGCCTAGAATTACTTCATCGGCTGCAGTTATTATTGCATTCGCTAACTCTGTAGGTATTTTTCCAGCATCATGATTGGCTTGTGCGCAAGCTTTTTTGATTACGCCAAGCGCTCTAACAATTGATACTGGTTGTTTCTCCCATCCAATCGGAAAGTTCATTATTGATCTTTGTGTTTGAGCGCCCCAATACTTATCATTGGGTACTTCTAGTGGACCAAAGCTATCTGTTTCTATACGCTTTTCAACCATGACATCTCTCCAGTTTGGTTCATAGTTTTCTATACGCAGATAGTAAGAGTATTACAATAAATGGATAATTATTTTTTCCTAAAGCTATCAAGGCTTACAATTTCGGCAACATTATTTTCATCATCATCTTCGATAATAACCATTTTGCTTTCTGGAATTTCTTTGACTGCATTGATATCTTCATTTGCTTCATCTTCAAAACGCAATCCAAACTCCACAGAAGGGTCCACAAAGGTCGAAATTGAATTCCAAGGAATTGTTAGGTTTTCTGGATTATCACCAAAATTTAAAGTTATTGAAAAATTATTAGCATTTACCTCCAGGTTATCAAACCAATGCTGAATAACTATTGTCATTTCTTTAGGATATCGTTCTTTAATCCAGTCAGCTACAATTACACCCTCAGATTTAGTATCAAAGGAAATGAAATAATGATGATTTCCAGGAAGACCATTTTTTGATATTTTTTTAAGAACATCAATCATTAGACTTTGCATAGCTTTTTGCATCATCTGAGCGTAGTTAATTGTATCAGTCATATTAATTATGTTTCCTAAATATTATATTTTTATAATAATGAGTTCTTAAGTATATAAAAGGTAAATATATTGCATTGAATTTATTGGTTACTTAAGGTGAGCATAAAGATTAGTTATAATATATAACATACTGTTTTATAAGATTAATATTAAGTGGAGGTTTCTGTTGCCAGGTACCTCCGAACCCCGCTTAGACCGCAGGCCTAAGGCTTAAGGTTCCAATATTTCGGACCGCTTACGCAGCCAAAGCCATCGGTGCTTTGTTGTCATTTGCAACTAGCTTAAATGGGTCGATAACAGCGACACCGCACCGGGCAAAAGCTAACATCTTTAGACGTCCGTCGATCCTATTTCGACCCCAAACTCCACAAATGATGGATTATGGTGGAGTCGCCGGGTACCGCCCCCGGGTCCGATCCGCTTATTACATGCGCGTTTATTACCATAGTCTCAAAAGAGACATTTATCTTATAACGTGTAATTTTTTTTTATTAAAGTCGAATTATCTTAATTTTTTATAAAGTCATTTTTATTTATATAAAATTGACTTTAATGCGATACATAGTGGTTCATATTTTGGAATATGCACTATATGCTTTGAAATGAATCAATTGTTATTTATAAAAACGATTGGAATTTAAAATACTTTGATGCTTAAAGGTAAAACAAACATGATAAAAGCAATTCTGGCATGCGACGATGAATGGGGAATTGGTAAATATGGTGATTTGCCTTGGCCACATAACCCAGCTGATCTCAGATGGTTCAAAAATAATACTCTTAACAGTGTTGTCGTAATGGGAAAATCGACTTGGGATAGTTTGCCACGTAAGCCATTGCCAAATAGGAAAAATTTAATTGTAACGACATCTAAACAAGAGTTTGGATTTGGTGACTATGAATTTATAAACTTTTCTGATCTAGAAATTAAACTGTCATCAACAAAAGATATGAATAATATCTGGATTATTGGTGGTGCTAAACTAATTTCAGGACTAATTAACTTTATCGAAGAATTTCACCTTAGTCGCATTAATGGAAACTTCAATTGTGACACTTTTCTGCCAAGTGATTTAATTAAAGAGAAATTTACTTTATCCAAGACTGAGGTATCTGATGGTGTGAATTTTGATATATGGTGTAAAAAATGAAACAATATTTAGATGCATTAAATTATATCATGGATAATGGAGAAGAAGTAAGTGACCGCACTGGAGTTGGCACATTAAGTGTATTTGGCTATCAGGTACGCTTTAATCTACAAGAAGGCTTTCCAGCTGTTACAACAAAAAAACTCGCTTGGCGTAGTGTTGTTGGAGAACTCTTATGGTTTTTAGAGGGTGGTACAGATGAAAGACGTTTAGCAGAGATTACATTTAATAAAGATCGAACTGACCTAGTGCATAAAAAAACTATTTGGACTGCTAATGCTGATGCACAAGGTGTCGAATTAGGATATATTAATAATGACTTAATCAAAGAATTGGGTCCAGTGTACGGGCATCAATGGAGGCACTTTGATGGAACTGACGAAGATATAAGTCTCAAAACTGATCAGATCACATGGTTAATTAATGAAATTAAAAACAATCCTGATAGTCGGAGAATGATCCTATCGGCTTGGAATCCAAATCAGATAAATGAAATGGCATTACCCCCATGTCATACAATGGCACAATTTAGAGTAATGAATGGTAAATTAAGCTGTCAGCTGTATCAAAGAAGTGCAGATATGTTTTTAGGTGTTCCATTTAATATTGCAAGTTATAGTTTGCTTACTCACATGCTTGCTCAATTATGTGATTTAAAGGTTGGCAGTTTTGTGTGGGTTGGGGGTGATTGCCATATATATAAAAACCATAAAAAACAAGTACATGAACAGTTGAAGCGAGCACCAAAAAATTTACCAAATTTACAAATGCCAAGTTTTAGTAATTTAGATGAGTTATTACAATCAAGACCTATTGACTACATTCTTAAGAATTATGATCCTATGGATAGTATTAAGGCACCAATGGCTATTTAATGGTAATTTAATTATAAGATAAAAATGTTATTAAAATTAAAAATGGCGCCAAAAGAGCGCCATTTTTAATTGATTTCTTTATAAATAACTACGTTATTAAGCTAGCGCAATATTCGTTGCGTTTTGCTTTCCGTTGTTACCTTCTTCTAGTTCGTAAGAAACTTTTTGATCATCTTCAAGACCTTGAAGACCAGCAGCTTGAACAGCTGTAATATGTACAAATACGTCAGCTCCTCCATCTGCAGGTGCGATAAAGCCGTAGCCTTTTGTTCCGTTAAACCATTTTACTGTACCGTTAGGCATATTAATCTTCCTTTGTTACCACACGCGACATGCTGTGGCTTGGTGTGCTTGTGTCAGAAATCAGCAGACAACACTAAGGAAGACAGCAGATTGGTGATTAAATTGGCATCACATTGCTCACTTACAAGTTTTTAGTATAATAATCAAGGGTTAGGTTTTATATATTAAAATTGTGATAATTATCTAATTAATTCAAATTGTATATCTTAATGATATAAATTCCTATTGTTTTTGATGCGATGTTAAGACTAAATAGATTTTTTAAATCAAAACTTTTAAAAGTATTGATCTATGTTTACTAAATATAAAGTTGTATAATATGAAGATATATGGATTAAAAAATTGTGATAAATGCCGTCTGGCAAGTAAGACTTTATTAAACTCAGGGCAAGAAGTATCTTTTATCGATGTTAGATCGGATGGCATCTCTTTAAAATTGTTAGAAAATTTTTATAGTATATTTGGGGTTGAACTTGTAAACAAACGATCCACAACTTGGCGCAGTCTGTCGTTGTCTGAACAAAAGCAAGACCCAATTGAACTATTAATTAAATACCCAGCTTTAATGAAGCGTCCAATAATTAGCTATAATGACAAATTTGAATTAGGATGGAATAAAGAAGTTGAAAATCGGATTTTAAATTAATTTCTGGATAATCGGGGGGCGGTAATTATCCCACAAAGGCTTTTTCTACAACATAATGAGAGGGTGAAGAATTTGACCCTTCATTCATTCCAGCAGCATCACAAATTTTCTTTATGTCATTATTCAATCCCATTGACCCACAGACCATTAACCTATCTGTTTTTGGATTTAATGGAGGAAGATTGAGATCATTTTCTATTGTTCCATCAATTAATAAATCAGTCACACGGCCCATATTTTTAGAAAATTCACGAGTTGTAGTTGGGTAGAACTTAAGTTTGTCACCAATCATTTCTCCTATTAATGGATCATCATTCAGCGATTCAACTAATTTTGAGCTGTAATTTAGTTCTGCTATTTCTCTGCAAGTATGACATAAGATTATTTGTTCGTATCTTTCGTACAAATCAGGATCTCGAATAAGCGATGCAAAGGGTGCAAAACCTGTACCTGTAGCTATAAAATAAATGCGTTTAGCAGGCAATAATGCATCTAAAACCAATGTACCAACTGGTTTTGACTTTATTATTATACCGTCACCAATTTTAATATTTTGAAGCTTTGAGGTTAATGGGCCATCTTGAACTTTTATGGAGTAGAATTCCAATTCATCGTCCCAGCTTGGGGACGCAATTGAATAAGCTCTTAAGATAGGCTTTTCATTATCATCTAACAATCCAATCATAACAAATTCGCCACTTCTAAACCTCAAGCTCTGCGGTCGGGTAACACGAAATGAAAATAGACGATCAGTGAAGTGTGTAACTGATGTTACGGTTTGTGTATTTGAAGCAATTTTTGTCAATTTTTGGTCTCTGTAATTTAAGGTTGGCATATCTTAAAGATATTAATTTTTCCATATACTATTTAGGTTAAGATATAAATATTTATCGATATGAATTTACGGTATTTAAATTTTAACTTCTATATAAGTATTTTGGAATAATATTCCATAGATAATCATATTATATCTTTATATTAAGAATATATTACTATAAATAATGTAATTATATTAAAAAAATACCAAACAAGAGGATGATATGGAATGGCTTTCCAGCTGGATAATATAGACAAAAAAATACTAACCGAATTACAAATAGATGCGTCCCAATCATTGGAAGATATCGCAAAAAAAGTTGGGGCTTCCAAAACTCCTGTTTGGAACAGAATAAAAAAATTAAGAAAAATTGGAATAATAAAAAATCATACTGTTATTCTTGATCCAGATAAACTTGGTTTAGAAGCATGTTTTTTTGTTCTTGTGAGAACGTCTGAACATGAAAAAGATTGGCAGGATAGCTTTTTAAATGCCCTATTATCTAGAGAAGAAGTTTTGGAAGCGCATCGATTAGCTGGTGATATAGATTATATACTGAAAGTCCGAGTAAGAAATGCAAAGGCTTATGACGAATTCTATCAAGCTTTAATTTCAGAGGTAAAAATATTCAATGTGACGGCTCTATTATCAATGGAGGAAATAAAATCCACACATAGATTATCAGTCTAATATTTTGTATTTAATTAAGGCCGCTGCAAAATCTTTTTATTCTATTGCAAGCTTCTATCAGCTCAGTTTTTGACGTTGCATAGCTAACACGAAATGCTGGTGATAATCCAAATGCTGCGCCAAAAACAACAGCTACACCTTCTGAATTTAACAATTCGGTAGCAAAATCTTCATCATTTTTTATTTGAATATTTTCTCTTGTGGTTCTTCCAATAAATTTCGCAATAGATACGTATATATAAAATGCCCCTTGGGGTTTTGGGCATTCAAGCCCATCAATAGAATTAAGCATATCTAAAACTACATCTCTACGTTCCTGAAATTCATTCTTATTAATATTTAAATAAGCTTGATTTCCATTTAATGCCTCAACTGCTGCCCATTGAGCAATTGTATTGGGATTGGATGTGCTTTGAGATTGAATAATACGCATTGCATTAATTAATTTAACAGGACCGGCGGCATATCCAATTCTCCAACCCGTCATCGCATGACCTTTTGATACACCATTTGTTGTTAATGTGCGGTTTAATAGTTTAGGTTCAACCTGTGCTGGTGTGCAAAATTCAAAATCATCATAAGCTAGATGTTCGTACATATCGTCAGACATTATCCAAATATTTGGGTGGCGTATTAACACGTCAGTTAACTCTTTGAGTTCGTTCCAATCATAGCCGGCACCTGTTGGGTTTGAAGGTGAATTAAATATTAGCCACTTTGTTTTTGGGGTAATTACAGCTTCTAATTCTCTAGCAGTTAATTTGTAATTGTTGGAGAGTTTTGTTTCAACTACCACAGGTTCACCATTAGAAAGTTTTACCATATCTGGATATGAAACCCAGTAGGGAGCAGGTATCACAACCTCATCTCCAGCGTTTAGAGTAGCTAGCAAAGCGTTAAAGAGAACTTGTTTGCCTCCTGTAGAGACAATAACTTGATCCTTTGAATAAGTTAATTCATTATCTTTATGGAATTTATTGCAGATGGCTTCTTTGAGTTCTGGCATACCATCTACAGCTGTATATTTTGTTTTCCCTTGGTTTATTGCTGCAATACCTGCTTCTTTTATATTTTGAGGGGTATCAAAATCGGGCTCACCAACACTTAAGGAAATTATATTCAAACCATTTTCTTTAAGCTCTTGGGCTCTAGCTGTAATCTCCATTGTGGGAGATTGTTTAATGCGAGAAAGGTTTTTTGATAGAAAAGACATATTGTACTCTTTGTTTATTTAATTAATTAACTATAAATATTTTATGTTCAAGTTCTCCTTTTTACTTGACCTTAAAATTATCTGTAACATTTAAATCATAAAGGAGAATTCTATGGAAGATCACTCAACTAGGTTAAAAAGATTAAGAATGCGATCTTGGCACCGTGGGATAAAAGAAATGGATTTAATACTTGGTGGATTCGCGGATAATGAAATGTCTAAACTCTCAATTGAAGAATTAAATGAACACGAATTAATGATGTCTGAGAATGACCATGATTTATATAACTGGGTGAGTGGAAAGTCCGAAATTCCTCCTGAACTTTTATCTGCAATTAATAGAATAACTAATTATTTCCTTAAAAATAAATAAATTTCATCAAACACGTATTCCATTTATTGAATTCTTATTGTATAATGACGAAACATTAGGTATGAAAGATAAGTACATATTTAAAAAATTATATAACTGCGGCGTTTTGGGACTTAATTTTTCAAGGTAATTAGTTTAAGAAAAAATTATAATTAAATTGGACTACAGAATGAACTATGATCATCAAATAGATAAAGCGTTAAATGCTTTGCACGCTGAAGGTAGATATCGAGTATTTCAGGATATTAGCCGCATAAATGGTGAATATCCAAAAGCAAATTGGGTCCAAACTGACGGAACACAAACTGAAATAACAGTTTGGTGTGGTAATGATTATCTTGGAATGGGGCAAAGCCCTGAAGTCATATCTGCTTTAAAAAAGAGTATTGATAGTGCAGGGGTTGGATCTGGTGGTACTAGGAATATTTCTGGTAATACGGTATTTCACAAAGAGCTTGAAAAAGAATTAGCTGAGCTTCATCAAAAAGAAGCAGCATTGTTATTCACGTCAGCTTACAATGCAAATGAAGCTACTTTATCAGCATTGCCAAAACTTTTTCCAAATTTAGTAATATTATCAGATGAGCTAAATCATGCATCTATGATTGAAGGCATAAGGCATGGAAATTGTGAAAAGCAAATTTTTCACCACAACGACGTGAAACATTTACGACAGTTGCTTGAAAATATTGATCCAAGTAGACCAAAAATTATTGCTTTTGAATCATTGTATTCAATGGACGGTGATTTTGCTCCTATAGAAGAAATATGTGACTTGGCAGATGAGTTTAATGCTTTGACCTATATTGATGAAGTTCATGCGGTTGGTATGTACGGTGCTAAAGGTGGTGGTGTCTGTGAAATGTTAAATCTATCAGGTCGAATAGATATATTTAATGGTACACTTGCGAAAGCTTACGGCGTAATAGGTGGCTATATTGCTGCAAGTCCTCGCTTTGTAGATGCTATAAGATCTTATGCCCCGGGTTTTATTTTTACTTCTTCATTACCACCTGCGCTTGCTGCGGCAGCTACTAAATCTGTGCGTCTCTTAAAAGAAAACACAGAAATTAGAAAAAAACACCAAGATATTGCAAAACAATTAAAACTACGATTTCGTGGCTTAGGGTTACCTTTTGATGATCATGGCAGTCATATCGTGCCAATACACGTTGGTGATCCAGTTAAATGTAAAATGATTTCTGACCGGTTGTTAAATGATTATGGAATTTATGTGCAACCAATAAATTTTCCAACTGTTCCTCGTGGTACAGAAAGACTTAGGTTTACACCTTCACCGGTTCATACTCAAGAAATGGTAGATATACTAGTAAATGCAATGGATGAATTGTGGTCACACTGTGAATTGAGTAGGCTAAAAATCACCGCTTAAATAGAATTTTAATTGAGCAGTGCAAATTGTAAAATTTATATGTATGTTTGATCAACATTTCATTTACATGAATAGCGAATCAATTTGGCTTTAACACGAAAAAAAATTGGTAAAATAATACCTGGCTTTCACCCCGATAAGCTCGAGTTAAAAGGTTATGATTCATACACTGTTACACTGGGTGATAAATTGCGTGGTGAACGTGCTACTTTGGGTAAAACTCTCGAAGATGTACAAAAAGAAACAAGGCTTCGAATTGAATTTTTACTTGGTATAGAGAATGCAGATATTAATGCATTTCCTGCACCAAGTTTTATCGCAGGGTATGTAAGATCTTACGCAACTCATCTGAATTTAAATCCTGAAGAATGCTTTGATCAATTTTGTAAAGAAAGTGGTTTTATTGGCCTACAGTCGGAGATTGATGGAACAAAAAGAAATAAAGTAGTAAAGCCAACTAAACTTTTAGATGAACCAATACTAAATCCTCGAATAAGAAATAAGAAAATAAATAACGGTATATTTAATCACTTTTCTTTTTCAGGATTATTATCACTAGCAGCATTATTATTTTTGATATTAGGATTGGGATATGGGGGTATTACAGTTTTAAATGAAGTTCAAAAAGTAAATCTATCTCCCATTAATCAATCACCTTCAATTCAGCCTATTTCTTCAACTTCTATTAACGATAAAAATTTTTTCAAAGATATCGAAAATAATAATTTTAATATTGTAAGTAATTCTGATCTTGAAGAATTTTATCGTCCTACAGAATTAATATTGCCTCTTATGACGCCCCGAGACGGACCAATATCTGCGATAAACCCATCTATATCAGGTGTTTATGTTGAAAATACTAAGCCTTTAAACGAAAAAAATAAAGATTTAGATACTATTGAATTTAAAAAAACTCCACAAGTTACTAAGACAGAACCTCCTGCAATTTATGTTGTTGCACAGAAGCCTGCTTGGATACGTATTTATGAACCAAATGGAAATATATTATTTGAGAATATTTTAGATACTGGCCAAAGATACGAAGTTCCTAAATCAGCACAATCTGCTTTTTTACGAGCGGGTAATTCTGGTTTTGTTTATTTAATGATAGGCAATGATTTCTATGGCCCATTAGGAACTGCCACAGGTGTTGCAAAAAAGGTAAATTTGCAGGCCAAAAAGATATTAGAAAACTATACAATTGTTGAAAATAATCTTACTTTGCCACTCGAGCCACCCATAAATACAAAGATCATAGTACAATCTATTGAACAATAGTCTGTTGATCCTGTTACTATAAATTGTATTGTAAGTTTTATCACAATCTGGAAGATTTGCATGAGTTTGAATTCTATAAGGCCGTGGCGGAATATTTACCGCAGAAAATCTAGAAAAATTTATGTTGGAAATGTTCCTGTAGGTGGGGATTCTCCCATATCAGTACAAACAATGACAAACACACTCACTCATGATGTTAGCGCCACTGTAAATCAAATAAACTCTTGTGCGGATGCTGGTGCAGATATGGTTAGGGTGAGTTGCCCTGATATTGCCTCAACAAAAGCGATGCATGAAATTGTAAAAGAAAGTCAAGTTCCGTTAATTGCTGACATACACTTTCATTATAAACGCGCAATTGAAGCTGCTGAAGCTGGTGCAGCATGCCTAAGAATAAATCCAGGTAATATTGGATCGAGTGATCGTATCAAAGAGGTTATTAAAGCTGCAAAAGATCATGGCTGTTCTATTCGCATTGGTGTTAATGGGGGATCCCTTGAAAAGCAGTTACTAGATAAATATGGCGAGCCTTGTCCAGATGCAATGATTGAAAGTGGATTAAATCACATCAGGATATTAGAGGAAAACGATTTTCAGAATTATAAGATATCAGTAAAAGCATCTGATGTTTTCATGTCAGCTGCAGCATATCAAGGTTTAGCGGAAGCAACAGATGCACCCATACATCTAGGAATTACTGAAGCTGGAGGCCTTACAAGTGGAACAATAAAATCTGCAATCGGTTTAGGTAATCTTTTATGGATGGGAATAGGTGATACATTGCGTGTTTCTTTATCTGCAGACCCAGTTGAAGAAGTTAAAGTTGGATTCGAAATTTTAAAATCACTTGGATTACGCCATCGTGGCGTCAATATTATTTCATGTCCATCATGTGCCAGGCAAGGTTTTGATGTCATAAAAACAGTATCTGAATTAGAAAAGAAATTGGAACATATAAAAACTCCTATGTCATTATCGATTATTGGATGTGTTGTTAATGGACCAGGCGAAGCACTTATGACTGATGTTGGTTTCACAGGTGGTGGAGCAGGTTCTGGTATGGTATATTGGGCAGGCAAGCAAGATCATAAAATTGAAAATGAAAAAATGGTAGATCATATTGTCAAACTTGTTGAAAAACGTTCAAAAGAAATTGATCAAAAGAAATAATTAATTTTTTAAAATTAATTTATTTATAAGATATATCCAGAGTTATTAGTTTAATGGCTTAAAATGTAGGAAAAATATTTAATGGTATCGCAAGAAAAACTTGAGCAGATTTGTGCACGTTTTGCCTATCTTGAAGCTAAAATGGCAGATGGATCAGCTATTGATGAAATCGCTAAATTGTCTAAAGAGTATTCAGATTTAAAGCCTGTAGTTGACCAGATTGAAAATTATAAAACCACACTTTTAGACATTTCTGAGGCTGAAGAAATGTTATTAGACCCTGAATTGAAAGTTTTGGCAGAGGAAGAGTTGCCGAATTTAAAAGAAAAATTACCTATTCTTGAACACAAACTTTTGTTGTCATTATTGCCAAAAGATGAGGCGGACGACAAGCCCGCTATCATTGAAATTAGGGCAGGTACAGGTGGTGATGAAGCTGCCTTGTTTGCTGGTGATTTATTACGAATGTATAATAGGTTTTGTGAAGATCAAGGATGGAAATTTGAAATTGTTGAAGGAAATGAAACTGAACTTGGTGGATATAAAGAGGCAATCATAAATGTAAAAGGTATTGGGGTATTTGCTCGACTTAAATATGAAAGTGGAGTTCATAGAGTTCAAAGGGTTCCAACAACCGAAAGTGGAGGACGCGTTCATACATCTGCAGCTACTGTAGCTATTATGCCTGAAGCTGAGAATATTGATCTGGAAATTCCTACTACAGATATTCGACTTGATACTTATAGGTCATCAGGTGCAGGTGGACAGCATGTTAATACCACTGACTCTGCAGTTCGAATTACCCATTTGCCTACTGGATTGATCGTTACCAGTTCAGAAAAATCACAACATAGAAATCGCGAGATTGCTATGAATGTTTTAAGGACACGTTTATATGATCTTCAACGTCAACAAGCCGCTGATGAACGTGCAGCTACAAGAAAAGATCAAGTTGGAAGTGGGGATAGATCAGAACGAATTAGGACATATAATTTCCCCCAAGGTCGAGTTAGTGATCATCGTATAAATTTAACTCTTTATAAACTTGATCAAGTAATGCAGGGAGATTTAAACGAATTTATTGATGCGTTAACCGCTGATGATCAAGCAACAAAACTATCCGAGTTAAACCCGTAATGGCTACGGTCGCTTTGATTCTTAAAGAATCGTCTCAATTGTTAGAGGCAATCTCTGGTCAAAATTCTAACCGAGAGGCTAAATTATTATTAGAATTTACTTTAGGTTTGCAAGGAAAATCTCTCCAACTAGATCTTGAAATATCTGATGATATATATAATTATTATAAAACACTTATTAATAAACGTTTAGAATTTCAGCCAATTTCACAAATAATTGGTGAAAGATACTTCTGGAAAAATAAATTTATTGTTTCACCTAATGTTTTAGATCCACGCCCAGACACAGAAACATTAATTGAGCATACGTTATCACAAGGAAAGTTTTGCAAAATTTTAGATTTAGGGACTGGTTCTGGGTGTATAATATTAAGCTTACTTGATGAATATAAAGACGCAATTGGAGTGGGAATTGACAAATCTGAGGATGCTTTAAATGTTGCAAAACAAAATGCTAACTTATTAAGTCTAAGTCAAAGAGTATCATTTAACTTAGGCAACTGGTGCGAGGGTATAAAAGAAAAATTTGATTTAATTATATCAAACCCACCTTATATATCTGAAAATGATATGAAAATTCTGTCAAAAAGTGTTTTGAATTGGGAGCCGCGCATGGCATTAACTCCAGAAGGTGATGGGCTGGGCGCATATAGACATATTTTAGATGGAGCAAAAAATCTATTAATACCAAATGGAAAATTAATATTAGAAATTGGATATGATCAAGGCAAACAAGTAACGCATTTATTAAAAAATCATGGGTATAAAGATATTGAATTGGTAAAAGATATCAATAATAAAGATAGAGTCCTTTCAGCGTCCTGGATTGAGTAAATAAAGATAAAAAGAAAACAAATAACAATTTGTAATTTGTAAATTTGCACTTGTTTTAATATGTCATTCATTTATAACAAAAATATGAAATAGAGGGCTTTACCTCTTTCCTAGTCCAAATTTAGGACATTTACACATTTTTGTGCTCTTCAATTACAAACAAGGCAATTGCATTTAATGAGAACATCTAACAAATCACGATCACGTAATAAAAATAATAATCGACGTCAAAACCCGGGAAATGTTATAAACCGTGTATTTGATAGTTCTGGCCCTGAAGGACGTGTACGAGGAACCCCACAGCAGATTATTGATAAGTACCAGTCATTAGCTAGTGATGCCATGCTTGCTGGTGATCGGATCGCTCATGAGAATTTTCTCCAACACTCAGAGCACTATTCTCGTCTTTTGGTTGTTGCTCAAAAAGAACTAGATGCCAAACGAGAACAACAACAAAAACAGCATGAAAATAGATCCCAGAATAACAGTAATGCTAACGATGAAACGCAATTAAATTCAAACATTAGAGATGAAGTTATTGTTTCTGAAGTTTTAGAAAATGATCAAGATGAGATCAAAAGTGATGAATTAGAGCCAAAAAATAAAAAACGTCTTGTTAAGAAAAAAATAGAAATTATTCATGAAGAAACGCCCAAAACTTTAGATGAAGGTAAAATAGAATCTTAATTTAACTTTTGGGCAAGAGCACAAAATTGTTTAAGTGATATTTCTTCTGCTCTTTGAGTTGGTTTAATACCAACATCAATTAATATATTTTCAATAATAGGTGAGAAGGCCTTAAGACTTACGCGCAACATTTTTCTGCGCTGATTAAATGCAGCAGCAACAATTTTTTCTAGAACTTTACCATCTGCTTCAAACCTTGGTTTTTTTAAACGTTCTATATGTACAACAGCTGATGTCACTTTTGGTGGAGGTGTGAACGCTTGGGGAGAGATTTCCATTACTATTTTTGCATCGCATCGCCATTGAACTAATAGCGCTAAGCGTCCATAAGCTTTTGATCCTGGCGTGGCAACAATCCTCTTGGCTACTTCTTTCTGGAACATAAGTGTTAAACTTTCCCAATATGGGGGCCATACACTTGGAGTGAGCCAACGTACCAATAATTCAGTTCCTATATTGTAAGGTAAATTAGCAACAACTTTAACTGGGCCGTTTAAATAAGCTTCGATGTTCTCATTAAGAGCATCGGCATATTTTACTTCCAATCGGTTGTCAAAGTGGTCTTTGATTTGATTTAAAGCAGGGATTAATCTTTCATCTCGTTCAATGGCTAAAACTTTTTTTGCTCCAGAATTTAGGAGTGCTCTTGTCAATCCACCTGGCCCAGGGCCTATCTCAAGGATCGTATGGTTTGTTAAATCTCCAGCCATGCGAGCTATTTTATTTGTTAAATTTAAGTCTAACAAGAAATTTTGACCTAAAGATTTTTTTGCAGAAAGTTGGTATTCATTAATAATTTCCCTAAGAGGAGGTAAGCCATCTAATGTATTCAAACTCATCTTATATTTTTCCATTAGAAATTTTATGTGCTGCTTCTAAAGCATTTATTAAACTTCTTGGATTAGCTTTTCTTGTACCTGCAAGTTCGAAAGCAGTTCCATGATCTGGAGAAGTTCGAATAAAAGGTAAGCCCAACGTTACATTCACTCCACCATAAAAATCAATAGTTTTAATAGGTATAAGTGCTTGATCATGATACATGCAAATAGCTGCATCATAATTGTTTCGTGCATCTTTATGAAACATTGTATCAGCTGATAAAGGACCAATAATATCAAAACCCTGAGTACATAATTTTTCAATTATTGGATTGATAATTTTTATTTCTTCTTGGCCAAAAGTACCATTTTCGCCTGCATGAGGATTTAATCCCGCTATAGCAATTCGTGGGTTCTTAATTTCAAAATGATTTATAAGTGCATCCCTGGTTATATTTATTGTATTGATTAATAATTCTTTTGTTAACAGTTTGGATACATCTTTTAAGGCAATGTGAATTGTGGTGGGGACAACACGAAGTTCTTCACAAAGCAACATCATAACAGAATTATTATGTCCTGCTAAGTGTGCTAAATATTCTGTGTGGCCCGGGTATTCAAATCCACAACCTTTTTTTAGAACCTCTTTATTAATTGGGTTGGTGCAAATTGCATGAATTTCATGATTTTGGAATAGATTAACAGCGCGCTCAATAACTTCAGTTGTGGCCAATGCATTACCGGGTTGTGATCCATTTAATGTTGGTATTTCAGGGAACTCATGGTGCAAAACGGGTAAACTATCTTTAGATATATTAAAACATTCTTTTGGATGTTGGATTCTTTCGAAGCTTTGAGAATGATTTCGATTTTTTAAATGATTAATATCTGCAATTAAAAAAAATGGTATTTTATTTTTTAATTCTTTTTTAGCTTCAAATGAAATATCAATTCCAATCCCATTTGGGTCACCGCATGTTAGTGCTACTGGTAAATTCATTTAATATCTATAAAGGCTTCGCCTTTTAACTCTTGTATATATGCGTTTCCAATTTTATTTATTCTACTGTTGAAAATCTTATTCCGCAAAGTTTCTATTGTGTCCTCGTCCATTTCTGAATTACGTGAACATAGCATTAATAAATAATTAACATTATTTGAATTTTTTAATAGCTTTGTTTCATAAATATCTAAATTATTTAATTTATCTAGAATATTTTTTTGCAAATCATTTGTTTTCTTTTTATGTGTTTCTAAATTCATATTTTCATAATCTTTTGCTTCTGATTGCAAATCCAAGCAATTATCTACCATTTTATTAATTGTACTTAGCTGCTTAAGGCTTTTTTTATCACTTACTAGATTTGAAAATGTAAGTTCTATATATTCAATTACATTAGAATTACTTTTAGATAGTACGTTTTCTGTATCTATTGCAGACGCAACATCGCCTTGAGAAATAATTATATTATTTACAAATTTTTTCTGAATTACTTTACGCTGCGTTAAGCCAGCTGTAATGTATGCAATAAGTGTTTCTTGTGAAACGTTTCTTGAATCTAAATATGCTAATAAATCTTTTTTGTTGAGATTACCTCTTTTCGCAAAATCATCTAATCCTTTATCTATTTCAGAATTATCAGGTAATGTTTCAAGTTCGATAGCCGAATATGTGTATAGTCTTTCATTTATAAGAGAGTTTATGACTTCTTTTTTGGAAACAGACTTTGCTCCAAATGTTTCAAGCATTTTTATTCTTTGAGAAATTTCATAGTTTGTAATGATCTGATCATTTACTTCCACCGCAACATTAAATGTATTTGATGACTGAGCTATAGGTGTAAAAGGGGATAAAAATGATGATATTATTATTATAATCTTAATAAAGTGCATTACTTAAACTAACCTCTACATCTATTATTAAATTTCTTTTTGTTCGTATCTGACCCAAGACCGGATAGAAATATTTGCATACCAACTGTTCTATCTATTCTATCTTGTTCATCATACTTTAAATCAAGTGAAAAATTTAGTTTTGCGCAATCATTTTCAAACATAATATCAAAGTTTCCACTAATTGGCGAATGAGTATTAATATTTTGTCTCCAATTAGCTCCAAATTTCCAATTTTGATTTATCATATAATTAGTACTTATATTTACTTCATGCTGATGATTATCAAGATTTAGAAAGCTTTGTTTATCAAGCCAGACATATCCAATATCAGTTGTATATTTATCAGTTGAGTAATTTAGTTTTGTTTCATGTTTCGAAGCATCCATTGTATCGTCTAGCAATAGCCTAGTTATAATTTTAAAATTTTGAGGTGAACTTAGACTAAATGCACTAACATAATCAGAGTTTAATTTATCTAATCCGGTAGATTTTGATGTATCAAATTGCTTTAAATTTTTTTGCCTGAAAACGCGGCCAGCAGTTGTTGTAAATTCCCAACCATTTGGCTCATACAAAATATATCTACCACCTATATTAGCTCTCGAACCAGATTCAATTTCATCAAATCCTGGAAAACGATTTGTCGAGAATAAATTAGTTTCTTCAAATTCTGCAGTTGTACTGTCAGATGTGTTTTGATTGCTATTTAAATATCCGGTTAACCTGTCAGGAGCAAAAATGACCTGGGCTATTGGCTCAAACATATGAGAGATTTTATAAGATGATTTTTTTAGAGGATATCGGGCTTCAATCATTCCTAAAGGCATAGCATTTTTATAAAAATCATTTTCAATCAAATATGTATTAGCATTAAATTGTGCTAAAGATCCAAAATTCAATCCAGAAGATGTTTTCCAACTTCGTTTCCAATCTAGTTTCCCGCCAATTCTACTATACTGTCCGTTTGATGCGTTTTCTAGGTTTATCGAGTGAGCAGAAAGTGCATAATTTCCGCCAAATATATTGTTTTTATAATTTTTTTTGAAATATACTTCAGGAAGAATTACAGGCACGTTTGGATCTTCTTCTTTTAGGCCATCGCCATCAAAATCTTTATATCTGAAGCTTTGTGTGTAAGATGTGCCTAATCGAAAAAAACTATGAGTTGTTGTTTTGCTAATATTAAATGTATTTTTTAGCCGATCATCTTCTGGTTCTGCATAATCATAGTTATTTTTAAAAGGTTTTTCTCCATTTTTAAAATCTATTGTATTTGCTAAATCAATATTAAAATCTAATTCATAATTTTTTCTTAAAGCAAAGGTCCCATCACCTTCAATAAATCCATTTAATCTTCCTTTGTTGAAATTATCTTTTATTGAAAAGGCATTGGATAATTCAAAAAATCCATTTTTAGTAAACTGACGATATTCTGTTTCGAGTATAAGACTGTTTTTAGACATAAAAAAGGGTGTCAAAGTTAAATCTTTATTATTATCGAGTACAATATAATATGGTAATTTTGCAGAAAAACCTACTTTGTCTGAAGTTGAAAATTGTGGTACTAAAACGCCGCTAGCTCGCTCAATTCCAGGTTCAGGAATATTTAATGCAGGTATATACAAGATAGGTAATCCAAGAAAATCTAATCTTGCATTTTCAAAAAATATCTTTTGTTTTTCTTTATCATGAATTATTTTTCTGGCTCGGATTTGCCAAAAAGGAATTGGATTACTTGCGCATATTTCACAGGTTGAGGCTACAACGGTATTAAATATATTATAATTAACATCTTTTTGGTTCAAAGATTGTGCTGATATTTGTAACTTCTCGTTAATAACGGCGCGTGCACCTTTTATTAAACCATTTCTAAATTTTGTATTAATTATTGCATCGTTGTCTGAAATAATTATGTTTTCACCATCGTTAATAGTAAAATTACCAATTATTGATAATTTATCATTTTTTTTGTCATAGCTTATCTTTTCTGCAGATAAGGTGGTTTTTTCATAAATTATTTTTACATTTCCAGTTGCACTTAAATTTTCTGACATCTTATCATACGATATCGTGTCTGAAATTAATCTTAAGGGTGTTTCTTGCCCTAGCATTGGATTAGAAATGATCAATAAAATAGAGATCAATATATTTTTAAATAAAGGCAGATTTTTTTTTGTCATCTTACCCATCTTCATAATGTAAAAATAATGTCATTGCTATAAGGCCTATTGAAATAATTGGACTCCAAGTGGCAACAATTAATGGTATTTCGCCTGATCGACCAAGAGTTGTACAAAAGTTTTGAAAGAAATGTAGAAAAAACCCTGAAGCAACAGCCAAAACAACTGAAATTCCAATATTTCGCGATCGTGAGTTCTGTAAAGTAAAAACAGTTCCTAAGATGACCATAACTATAAATAGAAAAGGCCTAGCATATTGTTCCATTTTTTTTGATTGATATTTTAATACTGAAAACCCAGAAGATTTAACTTTCTTAATTTGTTTGTTCATATTCCACGGTGAAATAGTTTCAGGTGAAGCATATCCATCCAATAACTGAGCAGGGGTTATTTCAGTTTTAATTTTTAAATTTTTGATCTTTTCGTTTGCAATAATAGGGTTTGTTTTGATCTTATTATCTGACCATTTTATTGTGTTCCTTAATAATAATTCATTATTTTCTAATACAGCATTTTCAGAAAAAAATCGCTCTGTAATTAGTCCATTCTTATCATAATTAAATATTGTTACTTGGTGTAATATTTGTCCATTATTAGATACACTCACTGCCTTAATAATTTGATGGCCACTTAATGTGGCCTGTCGCATCCAATACCCATTATCATTGATTAATACTTGAGATTGTTCTTTGCTGCGAAGTTTATCTAATTTTATATCATAATATCCAATCATTTTCCCAGCGAGTGGATCTAGTATAAATATTGATATTATCCCTAAAAAAAATGTACTGAATATTACTGAAAATAAACCTTTTAATGCTGATACTCCAGATGCACGTAGTACGATAAACTCGTTTGTTCTACTTAGGCTGACACTAAAAGCCAAGGCCGATAGCATAATAATTAATGGCATGGCTAATGACAAATAAGTCGTGGTTCGTAAAAGACTTAAAATTATTGCATTCCATATTTGTGCTTCTATTCCATTTAGTCTGTTAAGGTTCGTCAAAAAATCAAATAATAATACAAGTAAAACAATACTTAGAAAGACACGTATAAATGAGATTAAATATCTTTTTCCAAAATATATTGCTAATGTCATACTAACACCTTGCTATTTATTTTGAATAGTCCAGTTGTTTTGGTCGAAACAAACCGTATTATTAATGCAATAATAAATGTACATAATAATGGTGATAAGTATTGTGCAGGCCATATTAGTGGATTTTCTACTACCCAAGATTTACTAGCGCCACGTAAAAGATCCAAGCTAGCCATAATTAAAATACATGATATAATCCTAATTAAATAGCCAGAACGGTTAAACCCCCCGAGAAGTAATCCTAACATACCCAATAATGGAAAAAGCATTGCTAAAAGTGCTTTTGCATTTCTATCATGATATAATGAAATTGCTCTCCCAAGTCTTGGATCAAAGCTTTCCATGGTACTAATTTTTTTCTTAAGCATTGTTGAATTTAAACTTGATAAACTACTTTCACTCGAGATTATATCTTTCCTTAATTGGTTCAGGTCAAAAACTAATGTGTCAAATTGTAAGAGACTAAGAGTTCCTGAAACCTTATTGTAGCTCTGTGTTGATCCATTTCGCAAAAGAAGAGCGTTTGAATCTTTATTTGCAATCACTTGCCCATTTTTTGCGATGTGAGTAAGTGTTGTATCAGGAGTTATTTGTTCTTCAATTAATATTTCACTTAATTCTCCATTGTTGCCTTTATCCCCAAAAAAGAATGTATATTTATTTTGATATGAAATAAATTGGCCGGGTTTAATTATTTGCGTTACATATTCTTTCTTAATTCTTTCTTGAGCGTCAATAAATTTTGAATGAGCGTATGGATTCAAATTATGTACCACCAAAAAAAGTAAAGAAGCTATTAGAATGCCAAATAATAAGAATGGTTTGCTTAATTCAATGAATGAGCGACCTACACTCATCATTACTAAAAGTTCTTCTTCATTGTACAGGCGATTAATAATTAAAACACTAGCAATGAACCCAGAAATTGAAATTGCAGTTACAAGTACTTTAGGTAAAATTAAAAAGCTCAGTTCAAATACAATATAAGCTGGTTGGCCATTTTCAGTAACTATATCAATAATACCAAGCGCTTGGTTTAATAGGAGTATGCCAGAAATTATAAAGCAAAAAAAAGCAAATGGTCCAATCAATTGCTTAAATAAGTATCTGTCAAGTTTTGTCACAATTACCAATATATGTTGATTATTTATATATTTATTAATTAACGTATTTACTAAGATAATAACAGCAATTTGTACCCTTGTATCTAATTTATTCATCGGTTTAAATGACAAAACAAATATAAGGAAATTGTTATGACAAGACCCATTCACCCAACTTTTAAAGAACACTCTTTACAGTCAATTGCTGATGCCAAGGGCTTAGTAGTGATTTGTGCAGATGCTGCAGGTAGCTTTGGTCCCTCGGCAAAAAGAGTAAATAGATTAATGAAGGGTGCTCTTAGAAAATTTGCAGATTCTGAATTTTTTGAAAAAATGGAAGAAGGTGACGTACAACGATTTCCTGCACCTTTGGGGTTGTCAGCAAATGCAGTTTTATTACTAAAAATGAAAAAGCGTCCTTCAATAGAAGTAGCTCAAAAATGTGGTGCGAATATTGCAAAAGAATCTGGTAAATCAGATATTAATTTATTTGTTACAGCAAATGCACGAGCTGCTCATTTATCCTTTGGTATAACAATGAGGCGTTATAATTTTAATGAATATAAGACAAATAATCAAACTGAGTTTGGTGAGTTAAACGTCTATATTACTAATGTGTCAAAAACACTGGGCGAGTATAGTGATTTGAGTGCTGTTGTAGATGGTGTCTTTTTTACAAGAGACCTAGTAAATGAGCCTGCTAATGTTTTGACAACAACAGAATTTGCAAACAGACTCCAAGGATTAGAAGAATTAGGTTTAAAAATTAATGTATTAGAAGAGTCTGACATGGAAGCGCTTGGGATGTTTTCACTCTTAGGTGTTGGTATGGGCTCTGAAAGTCCATCTAAAATTGTTACTATGGAATGGTCAGGTGGTGGTAATGAACGGCCATTTGCGCTTGTGGGAAAAGGTGTTGTTTTTGATACAGGTGGTATTTCATTGAAGCCTGCGGGTGGTATGGAAGATATGACAATGGATATGGGGGGAGCTGGTGTTGTAGCTGGTGTAATGAAAACACTTGCCCTTAGAAAAGCTAAAGCAAATATAATTGGCTTGGTTGGTCTTGTGGAAAACATGCCTGATGCAAAGGCACAACGCCCAGGGGACGTGGTTAAGTCTATGAAGGGTGAAACAATAGAGGTTATAAACACAGATGCCGAAGGTAGGTTAGTCCTTGCTGACGTTTTATGGTATGCACAGAAAAAATATAAACCATCTGGAATTATAAATTTAGCAACTTTAACTGGTGCAGTAATTGTTGCTCTAGGTCATGAAAATGCAGGTGCTTTTTCAAATAATGATAAATTAGTTAATAATTTCTTGAAATCTGCAAGCCTAGAGGCTGAAGGGGCATGGAGAATGCCTTTAAGTAAAAACTATGATAAATTGATTCAATCTAGGATTGCTGACATAAAAAATGTTGGAGGACGTACAGCAGGCTCCATAACAGCAGCGCAATTTTTGCAACGATTTATCGAGGATGATATGCCTTGGGTTCACTTGGATATAGCTGGTGTAGCATCAGTTAAATCTGAAACTGATTTTGCGCCAAAAGGAGCCACAGGTTGGGGTGTTCGCTCTTTAAATCGTTTGATATCAGACATATATGAATTATAGTTAAAGTATACTTATTTCAAAATTTTACGAGGCACGTTTAAATCTGTAAGCGTGCCTTTTCTAATTTTTCTTCAGCGGATAACCAAAGAGCTTCTGCTTTTTTAATAGCTTCATCTGCCTCAGCTCGTTTTATACTTAAACTTTCAAATTTCTCAGGATTTGAATCTGTATAGATATTTGGATCTGCCAGTGCCTTATCAATTTTTTCTTTAATAATTAATATTTTATTTAAACGTTCTTCACATTTAGTTACTTCTAATTGAAATGGTGCGAGAATTTTTCGTCTTTCACCATGTGATAATCGTTTCTTTTTAAGTTTTTTTGGTTTTTCAGATTTATCAGCTAAGCCTCTTTCTGAAAGGAGGAGTTTTTTATAAGCATTTAAATCTTCATAAAATACATTTACTTCACCATCTTTTACCAACCATAATGTATCAGCGACAGCGTTTACTAGGTGAGGGTCGTGGCTGACTAATATAACAGCTCCTTCATATGCTGCTAATGCAAAAACTAAAGATTCACGGCTTTCAATATCCAAGTGATTGGTAGGTTCATCGAGAATTAATAGGTGTGGAGCTTCTATTGTAGCTAATAATAGTGATAACCGTGCTTTTTGGCCACCTGACAATCGCCCAACTTCAGTAAGCGCTTGTTCGGGCCCGATTCCACCTCTTGCTAGCCTTGAGCGTAGTTTTGATGGAGTTTCTCCAGGAAATTCTCTTGTTATATGTTGAAGAGGAGTTTCATCAAGATGTAATTCATCTACTTGATGTTGTGCAAAATATCCTATTTTCAGTTTAGATGACCTTACCAAATTTCCATTCATTGGCATTAAGCGATCAGCTAAAAGTTTTGATAGGGTTGACTTACCCTGACCATTTGCTCCTAAAAGTGCAATTCTATCACTTTGATCAATGCGTAGATTTAGATCTCTTAGAATTGGCTTTTCATCATATCCAACTGATGTATCTTCTAATCGCAAGATTGGCGGTGATAATTCTTCAGGTGTTGGGAAATCAAAGGCTGCTACGGAATTCTCTACGCCTGCCGCAATAGGTTCCATCTTTTCAAGCATCTTAATTCGAGATTGTGCTTGCTTTGCTTTTGAAGCTTTTGCTCTGAATCTATCAACAAAACTTTGCAAATGTTCTCTAGTTGCTTCTTGTTTGCGAGCCATAGATTCTTGTTCAGCAAGTTTAGCTCTTCTTACGCTATCAAATGTATCATAGTTACCTTGATAAAGCGTTAATTGTTTATCGGTTAGGTGTAATATAGCATTTACAGAAGTGTTTAATAATTGACGATCATGAGAAATTATTAATACTGAATGTGGGTATTTTTTTAGGTAAGTTTCAAGCCAAATTGTTCCTTCAAGATCTAAATAATTTGTTGGTTCATCAAGCATAAGAATGTCTGGTTGTGCAAACAAAACGCCAGCCAATGCAACTCTCATTCTCCACCCACCAGAAAATTCGTGGCAAGGTCGCGATTGTGCTAAAGATGAAAATCCAAGGCCAGATAAAATAGAAGCTGCCCTAGCTTCAGCAGAATATGCATCTATGTCTGCCAATCTACCATGTATATCGGCAATGCGATTTGGATCTGTTGCAACTTCAGCTTCTTCTAATAGTGCAGTTCGTTCAGTATCAGCAGATAGAACAGTTTCTAATAAACTATCATCTGATGCAGGTGCCTCTTGTGCAATTCCACCAATCCGCATTTTTTTTGGGATTTCAATATTCCCATCATCCAAACCTAATTCACTTGTTATGAGTTTGAATAGGGTCGTTTTGCCAGTGCCATTTCTTCCAACTATACCCACTTTATGACCGGAGGGTATAGTTGCTGATGCATTCGCTAATAATTGGCGACCTGCTATTGAATAACTAATATCATTTATTTTTAACATAAATGCGGAATGACGTATGAAGTAGACACTGTCAACGCTAGATTCATTGAGGCCTTTCCAAAGTATTCTTCATATGTTACTCGATCGCCAATTCAGTTTCAAAATTACCATAAAGGATTATAAAAATGGCATTAGAACGCACATTTTCAATTGTAAAACCAGACGCAACAAAACGTAACCTTGTTGGCCAAATTGTGGCTAAATTCGAAGAAGGTGGTCTACGGGTTATTGCTCAAAAACGCATTCAGTTGACACTTGCACAAGCACAGGAATTTTACGGAGTTCATTCAGAACGTCCATTTTTTGGAGAACTTTGTGAGTTCATGATTTCAGAACCGATCGTTGTTCAGGTACTCGAAGGTGAAAATGCAATTTTACGCAATCGTGAAATAATGGGTGCAACAAACCCATCTGAAGCAGATGCAGGCACAATTCGTAAAGAATTTGCACTTTCAATAGGTGAAAATTCTGTACATGGTTCAGATGCACCAGAAACAGCGGCTGAAGAGATTAGCTTCTTCTTTTCTGGTCTTGAATTAGTAGGTTAATAATTTTTCTAAATTTTTAAAAAAGGGAGCGTCGTCTCCCTTTTTTTATTTGACATAAATATTATTTATAAAAACATCTAAAATTTTTGAATATAATACATGTTCTTCTATAAGAACTTTCTCTGCTAAAGTTTGCGCTGTTTCATCTGAAGATATGTTAACAGATTTTTGTCCTAATACTAAACCTCCGTCTAACTCACTTGTGACTATATGAACTGAGCACCCACTTATTTTATCTGATGCATCGATAGCTCTTTGGTGAGTATTAAGTCCTTTATACTTTGGGAGAAGGGATGGATGAATATTTAAAATTTTGTTATCCCACTGGTTTATAAAAGAATGACTTAATATTCTCATGAAACCCGCTAAGCAAATTATATCAATTGCTTCACGTTGAAGCGTATTATTTAGGGTCTCTTCAAATGCTTCTCTATTTCCATTAAATATTTTATGATCAATTGATATTGTTGGTACATCAAGCTCTGAAGCTTTTTTTAATCCAGCTGCATTTGGATCATTAGATATAACAATTGATGGTAATGCATTGATTCTATTTGATTTCATGGAATTTACAAGTGAAACCATGTTTGATCCACCCCCAGATATTAGAATAGCTATCCGAGGTTTCATTAAAGGGTGCCAGAATAGTTTACGCCGTTACCATTAATGATTTCGCCAATTACAACTGGAGAACAGTCTTTGGTTTTTAATGCTGATATTACCTCAATTAAATCATTCTCTGAACAAATAGCTATCATTCCAATTCCACAATTAAATGTTTTTAAAGCTTCAGAATTTTCTAAACTAGCCTCTTTTATAAGCCAATTGAATATAGGCAATCTGCTCCATGAGTCTAGATTTATATTCGCACCTAATCTTTCGGGTAATGCTCTAGGTAAGTTTTCTGTTAATCCGCCACCTGTAATGTGAGCAAGAGCTTTTAATTTACCAGTTTTAATGGCTGTAACAGCAGATTTCACATATATTCTTGTTGGTTCTAGTAAGTGATTAGCTAATGTTCCTTCACCAAATGGACAATCATCATTCCAAGAATGACCTGAATTTTCAATAATTTTTCTGACTAACGAATATCCATTTGAGTGAATTCCAGAAGAAGGAAGCCCAATTAGAACATCTCCACTGGAGACATTCCTTGGTAATGTTTCACCGCGTTCCATTGCTCCAACTGAGAAACCAGCTAAATCAAAATCTTTACCATCATACATGCCTGGCATTTCAGCAGTTTCACCACCAATTAGTGCGGTATTTGCTTGTCTACAACCTTCTGCAATTCCATTTATAACCTTTGATGCTTCATTAACTTCAAGTTTACCTGTAGCAAAATAATCCAAGAAAAACAGAGGTATAGCTCCTTGGCATATAAGATCATTTACACACATTGCTACAAGATCAATACCAACAGTATCTAAATTTTGAGTATCAATTGCTATTCTTAGCTTCGTACCAACTCCATCTGTGGCTGAAACAAGTATTGGATCATCAAAACCAGCGGCTTTTAAATCGAACATTGCCCCAAAGCCACCTAAACTATCCATTACGCCAGGCCGCTTAGTGGACTTAGCCGCAGGTTTTATTTGTTCAACTAATGTATTGCCGGCATCGATATCTACACCTGCATCTGCGTATGTTAAGCTTTTATTTTTGGTCATTGGTGTCCCCATGGAATCTCTAGTTTTTCCTTAAAGTATTAAAGATCAAATTAAAATGGTGTTGTCGCTTGACCAGGTCGATTTGGTTAAGTAATTGGATGGCAGGCGGGCCTGTAGCTCAGTTGGTTAGAGCAGAGCGCTCATAACGCTTTGGTCGCAGGTTCGAGTCCTGCCGGGCCTACCAGATAAAATTATTCTCCATGTTTTTCAGTTACTTACGGATGGTGTGGGTAACTTTTTTTTGAGTGTGGGTAACTTTTTTATACTTTTAACTCAGTTACTTTTGACATTCCACTCAATGCCATGTTGATTCTATTTGCATTTCTGGTATAAATTTCGCTTGCTGATGGCGTAGAGTGTCCCATTATAGACATAATTTCATATTGGCTTAAGCCCATTTCAGCAAGCAAATGGCCTTGTGCTTTTCTAAGTCCATGAAGGTTGCGGTTTTTCAATCCCGCTTCTTTAACAATGATTTTTCCTGAACATATGGCTGTTGCTTTAGCTGCATTGGTTTTATTGCCTGCTGGATATTGGGCGATGATGTCAATTGTAATGACGTTCTTCTTTGGTGGTCGTATGCAAATCAAAGCGCAAGAAATGCGAAAAGACTTACAAGCTACAGCAGATAGAGCGCCGCAAGTCATTGATACAATACGAAAGCTCAAAACAGAACTAACCCCAAACGCTGCAGCCGATGGGGAAGTTGATTTGAAGGGAAAAAACGCAGCAGTTGAGGCGTTTAAGAATATAAATAGCTAAAATTTAAGTAACTTTCACTTCAATCATGAGAGACATCTTCAAAACAGACAGACTTACAAACAAAAACGCACAACCGCTCTCAGGGAGTGGTGCCAAATCTGCGCTTCATAGGTTTATGTGACCGTGGCACTTTGAGACACGTTAGGATTTGTCTGACAGCACCGGTGAGGGCGTATGACCACATAATCCTTCTCTAAAATACCAGCATCAATCAAGTTGTCACTCTGCACCTTGAAGCGCAGAACATTATAAACTACTTTACCAACAGAAGGATGTTTCCTATAATAATACAATGAAAAAAATAATTGTTATTATTATTGGGATTGGCCTGTTAGGTTTAGTTTTAATAGCCTTGGCAGGGATGTATAAATTCAATTACTTGGCCGACCAGCCGGGCTATGACGTTGATGGTAATCCAATTTGGTTGAAACCTAACTTTTATGAATGACAACACAAAACCCATTTAAGTACTTCAAATCTGCGCTCCATAGGTTTATGTTATTATCGCACTTTGAGACGTGTTATGCTTTGTCTGACAACACCCGTCAGAGGGTGATGCGTGTCCGCGATGAGTCTGAACAAGCCGTTGCAGCGCTGATGTCTTGGGTAGCTTAAACATAGTGGTGTGATTTCGAATATTTCGATTGTTTCGAATATTTCGCTTGTATTTACTGTCAGTTAATGCCATCTATTCGTAAAGAGCGTTAGAAAAACGCCAGATTGCAAGATGTAATCAAGGAGAGAGAACTATGGCGGACCCAATCAAAGTGAACTTCGGTGATCGACTTCCGACACCGGAGGAAATCAACAGTGCTGCTGGAGCGATGACGGCAATTGAGACAAACCGAGAAGAAGATGGCACCCTTATTATTGGTGATGCTATTCTCTCGGAGTCTTTGGTGAACCTTGTCAGTGATTTGTTTAGCATTGTTGCTCGTGGCGATACCGTGACATTTGCCCCGCTATCACGTCAGTTGACGACTCAGGAAGCAGCGGATTTTCTAAATGTTTCACGCCCCTATCTGATCAAGCTCATAAACAAGGACGATTTGCAGTGTGAGCTGGTTGGCACTCATCGACGACTGTCGTTGCAGGATGTGCTCAAATACAAATCTAAACGATCCATGGACAGAAAATCTGCGTTGGATGAAATGCAATCAATCGCCGAGGAGCTTGGTGAATAATTGCTACCTAGTGCAAATCGATACACTGCTGTTCTAGATGCATGTGTTCTGTTTCCAAACATGAAACGGGACTTGCTGCTGAGGTTTTTTGAAGCGGACTTGTTTAGGGCTAGGTGGACTGAAACCATTCAGCAGGAGTGGTTAACAAATGCCATCGATAAGTATCCCGACAAGGAAGCTAATCTGCGACGTACAGACAAGTTTATGAGGAAGCATTTCGACGATGCATGGGTCGAAAAAAGGTGTGAGCTGTATATTCCTTTGATCCATTTGGAGACTGACCCTGATGATCGTCACGTCGTTGCGGCTGCGATTGAGTGCAAAGCTCAATACATCGTCACGGACAATATTAAACATTTTCCTAAAGATATACTTGCAGGCTTTTTACAACCATTTCTATTTTGTGGGTAACTCAAAAGTTAACTTATTGATATTATTTGATAATTACTAGGCGTTTGTGGGTAACTTTATTTTTCTAAGCCTTTGATTTTATTATATAAAATATCCAAAAACTTAGTCCTGCCGGGCCTACCAAATATCCCACCGCCTGAATGTTTAGATTATGTTTAAAGGGGTATTTGTATTTCTGCTTTTAATCCACCTAAGTCATTGCTATGGCTCAATATTAATTTGCCACCATGACTTCTAGATATATCAGAAACTATAGCTAAACCTAAACCAGCTCCAATGCCTTTGTTTTGATTCCTTGATGTATCAAGCCTCTCAAATGGTCTTATTGCTTTTTGCCGTAAATCTTTTGGGATTCCTTTCCCCGAATCTTCAACAATAAATGATAACGTATCTGATGTTGATTTTACGCTAACAATTGTTTTTTCGGAATGTTTTGCAGCATTTGAGAGTAAATTATTTATTGCTCTGCTTATAGCTAAGGCTTTACATTTAAACTTAATTTTATCTGAACCAACATTATCTAAATTTAATGATATATTATGATTAAGACGCTTTCTTTCTTTAATAATTGTCTTAATTAATTTCTTTGGGTCAACTATTGAGAATTCTTCACCACTATCCCCACGTGAAAATGCTAAAAATTCATTTAATATATCTTCCATTTCTTTAACATCACCCTGTAAATCATCTAGTAGATCATCTTTCTCCATAAGACTTATTGAAAGTTTCATACGGGTTAAGGGTGTTCTTAAATCATGACTTACTCCTGAAAGCATGGCGGTTCTTTGTTCTATATGTCGTTCAATACGTGCTCGCATTGATATAAAAGCATGCCCAGCTTGTCGAACTTCCGTAGCTCCACTAGGTGAAAATGAAATTTTTTCACCTTTACCAAAAGACTCTGCTGATTTTGCTAATATTCTTATTGGGCGAACTTGGTTTTTTAAAAACAAAACGGCAATGCTTATAAAAAGGCAAGAAGCTAGAAATCCTGCTACGAGTAACTGATGAGGGTTTTCTGCAGTTGCTCGCCGTCTTGATAAGCTAATGATGAAATTGATATTATCTCGATAAACAATTAACTTAACTTTTGTTTCGTCGGATCGTAAATCTATAGATTTTAATCCAACAACTTGTGATTTTAATGCTTTTATTAAATAACGCCCAGAAATATCAAAAAATGTATGTTCAAATTTTGTCTCTTTTGGGTCAGCATCAATATTTACAGTAATAGATAATGGCTGCGCTTTCTCATGTATGTATTTTAATGGGTAAGAATCATTTTCGATTATTTCAGAATTTAAAATGAAGTTTAGTTCTCGCGCTATATCTGAAGTTTTGCTAATCGTGACATCACCGTATAATCGATCAATAAAAATCACAGTTATTATGGCTTGTATCAATAATATTGGTATAGCTAAAATCAAAATTGATCTGCCAAGTAAGCTTTTCGGGAGATAGTTTTTTGGCCAATATTTTTGTGACATTAAAATAAACTACGCACTGAATAGTTAAAACGCAAGAAAAGCTGCAATTTATTAAAATAAATTAAAAAAAACTTAAATTAACGCAAAAAATCTATGGACGCATAAAAAAGCCTTAGCTATAGAGACGTTGTACATGGTATTCCGACGTAGCTCAGTGGTAGAGCAGTTGACTGTTAATCAATTGGTCGTAGGTTCGACCCCTACCGTCGGAGCCATGTACTTATTATCCTTATATATCAAAATTTAATTATTGTTTATTATAGGTTATTCTTATTTTACTTTTTTAGTTATGTATTTATCAGAGCTTTAAAAGTGATGTTTTAAATTCAGATTAATCTTTAATCGATTTTTGCTTGTTATCAATTATTATTGTTTATCATTAAATCATATATTATCTTTTTAATAAGTTTTTATATTTTGAGGTATAATTTGGTGATTCAAAAAAATCTTATTACTGTAATCAGTATAATTGGACTGCTTGCTTTTCTGAGTCCGGCAAATGCAAATGAAAAGAATGGGCTGCGCTTGTATCACGTGAAGATTAGCAAGTTTGATTTAAAAGCTAAATGTATGGAAAATTTCCCAACTGAAGAATTAATTCAGCAAAGTTCAAGCATTTATAAAAAGATTAACTACAATGGCAATCAATTTATTCTGCAATATACATCAATGGGAGACTGCTTTTTAAACGAATACCGCTAAAGAGGAGGTTTATTGTGTTAGAATTTCATAAAAGACAGATTGAATTGTTTAAAACAAAATTAGGCCTTAGTAATTATACATTACTTTGGATGGCATTTTTTAAAGGAATTTTAATTGGATATCTATTGGCTTGTTATGTATGAATTCAATTTTCTTGTGAATTAAATACTTTTAAGGAAAAATAGTTATGAAAAAAAAGTATATTGATAACATACTGTGTGTTGGAGAAATAAATGCTGATACAAGTCACATTGAGTTTTATACTTGGGATCTTGGTGCACACAAACAAGATCATCCCAAAAATTTCTTAAGATTAGATGAGAGATTAGAAGTTAAAAACAACAATATTTCTTTTGAAGACCTTATAGAAGAAAGACATAAACGCTGGATTGATGGTTTGGGCATGGGTGGTCATGCAAAACAATTCAGCAAACTTGTGGCTGTCCAAAAAGAAGATCTATAAAAATATCACAGTGAAGTTGTACTAAGTTAATATCTTAAAAAATAATTTAACTTTTCAAATCTATAAAATTTTATATTGATAATTACTTTCGAGAGGTCATTTGCCCATACATTTTCTTTATTTGTGTGCTTGCAGTTTTTTTGAACAGAGCAGGTATAAATGCATGTATTAATGCAGCAATGGAAGAAAGAAATAACTTGAAAGAAAATCTTATAGCTACAAAAAAATGTTCAAGGTATGTTTCTCCAACACTTTCTGGATGCTCAGTAAAGAAATTCATAAGATAAAATAGTGATTTTTTTTGTGTTTTGCGTTCATTATTTAAAACGCCTGGTGTTCTGCTTTTCATCAATTATTACTCCATAATTTTTAACCTTCATACAGTAAATGTAGTTAAAGATTATCCCATTTATCCTTTTAAATTTTCATTTTTTGGGATATTATCTCTCCTATGGAAAATAATTCAGACTATATAGATCGAAAAATATTAGAAATTTTACAAATTGACACATCGTTAAGTATGGACGAAATTTCTGAAAAAGTTAATCTTTCAAGGAATGCCTGTTGGCGCAGAATAAGAAGGATGGAGAATGATGGATTTATAAAAGGCCGTGTTGCTTTGATTGATCCTGGCTCTATTAATTTAGGTTTATCTGTTTTTGTGATGATAAGAATAAATTCACATGATACCGATTGGGCTGAAAAATTTGAAAATGTGGTTTTGAATTTTCCAGAAATAATTGGAGCACATAGAATGGCTGGAGATTTAGATTATATTCTGCGTGTACGTGTTAAGGACGTGAAAGATTATGATAGGTTTTATCAAAGTTTAATTGGTAAAATTTCGATATCTGATATATCAGCAAGTTTTGTAATGGATGATATAAAAGATACTACAGCTTTGCCTACAAATCGAATGTGAACATAGATAGAAGATAGCATATTTTATGAACTTAAATATCCAGCAAATATAGCTATAAAGGCACCAATATGGACAACCATTATGGCTTTATCTTTCCACATGTAGCCAACTAGAAACCATAATACTATCCCAATAAAAAATGCAAAAACATTCCATGGCACAATATTTAATCCTGTTAATCCGTAACCAATAAGTTGTATTGCTGTTGCAATCCATTTAATGATGTCCACACTTTTCATTTTTTACCCATCTAATTTTAATAATTACTAGCCATATATGAATTTATTAGAAACTAGAAAGCGACAATAATGAGGCTTTTTGGGTATTATTAATAATGTTTGGACAAATTAAATTAATTTATTAGATGTTCGCTGTTTGAAGCCCCAAATATCAAGTAAAGATAACGACATTTCATCTTTTATATCTGCATAAATAGCTACTTCTAGCAATTCTTTACCATAAGAATTTGATAGAGAAATAAGTTGACCGTTTTCCAATTCTCTATGAATCATACTTATTGGCAACCAGCCAACCCCAATCCCTTTTGTAACCATCTCTTTAATACCATTAGAAAATGCTGTCTCACAAACAGCAGATTTACTAAAATTTGGAGTGCCAAAGTTTCGTTTATTCGAGCTTAAAACTTGCCCAAAATAACTGTCTTCAGGATAGGCTATAGAGGGCGTATCTATAGGTATTAATCCATTGTCTTTTACTGAAAACCTTAATTTTCCTCCAACTACTGGAACTAGATAATCATTACCCCAAAGCTCACGTTTTATAGTGTCTCCAAAAGGAAGTGATCCAACTTGGTTGGATTCGTAGCATAAGAGCATACTTGTATCGCCTCTTAGAAACATAGTTACACAATCCCTTAGGTTGGCCGCTCTTAATCGAAACTTAAGGGATGGGTAGTGTTTTTTTGCATGCAAAGACATATCTGGAAATGCTGTAAATATTGGAGAATGTTGAGCTGCGATTGATACTATTGTGCTTGTAGGGTCGTAATGTGTTAATTTACCTTTAAGGTCATTAATTCTTGCAACTAAGGCTCTGATTTCAGTTTCATTTGAATGCAGGGAAGGGCTTATGTTTATTTTATTAGTACCGCGATCTAGTACATTTACTCCAAGCCAATCTTCAAAGCTTCTTATCCGTCTAGAAAAGGCGGGTTGTGTTATGTTTCTCCGTGCGGCTGCGCGGGTCATATTTCCTTCTTCTAGTAGAATTAATACATCATCTAGCCAATTCATATCCATTTTTAAATTCCTCCTGCCAATACAATAAGTATGGGTAGGCTAAGAATAAAGCATTATTTTTTTGTTTCAGTATTTGTAATTGTATCAGTGAATCATATTAAAGGAATTAATCTAGTGACCAATGCTACTCAAACAAATGAAGTTGAAATGCCATTTTCACCCGAAATGGAGCAAAGTTTGTGTAAGGATTTATCCTTAACCTTAGCAAAATTTCCCAAAGTTCGACTTGGTCATTTGCCAACTCCATTAGAGCCAATGGATAGATTAAGTGAAATATTAGGTGGACCGAGACTGTGGGTTAAACGTGATGACTGTACTGGTTTATCATCTGGAGGAAATAAAACACGTAAACTTGAATTTTTAATGGCTGATGCTCAATCAAAAGGTGCAGATACTATAATTACTCAAGGTGCGACACAATCTAATCACGCAAGACAAACAACTGCAGCTGCAGCCAAGCTTGGTATGGAATGTCATATTTTATTAGAAGATAGAACTGGGTCTAATGATCATAGCTATATTTTAAATGGAAACGTTTTACTCGATCGTTTGCATGGTGCTTCAGTTTCAAAACGAAGTGGTGGAACAGATATGAACGCAGAAATGCAAGATTTTGCTGATAGTTTGATTGAAAAAGGAAAGAATCCTTACATAATTCCTGGTGGGGGATCTAATGCTATTGGTGCTTTGGGCTATGTAAACTGCGCCAGAGAGTTAACTGAGCAAGCATCAGAAATAGGATTAAAAATAGATGCACTTGTACATGCAACTGGCAGTGCTGGAACTCAAGCGGGGTTAGTTGCAGGCTTGGCCGCTATTCAAAGTGATATTCATTTATTAGGTATCGGTGTAAGAGCACCCAAAGACAAACAAGAACAAATGGTTTTTGATCTAGCGCAAAAAACAGCTGATCATTTAGATACTTGTATAAAAATAGAACGCGACAAGGTGCGTGCTATTTGTGATTATGTTGGTGCTGGCTATGGGTTGCCAACTGACGGTATGATAAAAGCAGTTAAATTATTAGCACAATCTGAGGGTTTACTTTTTGACCCTGTATATTCGGGCAAAGGTTTAGATGGCCTAATAGATCAAATTAAAAAAGGCTATTTTGCAGGAATGGATAATGTTGTGTTCTTGCATACTGGCGGGAGCGCCGCACTATTTGGATATCCAGAAACGTTTGAGCTACCTGGGTACGCAAATTAATACACTAACTAAAATATAAACTTAACTAGGAGAAAAAGAATATGTTACTTAAAAAATCACTAATA